>Ga0222428_100029_pt1 | contig 395572 bp, 385 predicted proteins | sample 2B5Ametagenome_FD_182471 | JGI IMG/M metagenome (GOLD analysis project Ga0222428, IMG submission 182471) | Enriched microbial communities from leaf-cutter ant dump, University of Wisconsin, Madison, United States - 2B5A (version 2) | ecosystem: Environmental > Terrestrial > Nest > Insects nest... | reverse complement strand
GATCGTCGCCATCGTCGCGACAATGCGAAAACTCCTCACCATCCTCAACGCAATCATCCGCGACGGTAAACCATGGAAAAACGCTTGACCACAAAGACAGTCGCTCTCCCCGCAAGCGGGGCGAAGGAACGCCCGGGGGCACTGTCCCGCTCCATCATCATGGTCCGATCGCTGGAAAACGGTTCGGCAAATTCCTTCTCCCCGCTTGCGGGGAGAAGGTCGCGGCAGCGGGATGAGGGGCAATCCCCCACCGCCATCAAGCGACGTTCAGCACCGCCTCGGGCGCGTAGGACTCGTAGCCGAGCGCTTCGGCGACCGCGTGGTTCGTCACCCGGCCCTTGTGCACGTTGAGGCCGGCGCGCAGGTGCCGGTCTTCGGCGATGGCCTTGAGGCCCTTGTCGGCAAGCTGGAGGCCGTAGTGCAGCGTCGCGTTGTTGAGCGCGTGCGCGGAGGTCACCGGCACGGCGCCCGGCATGTTGGCGACGCAATAGTGCACCACGCCGTCGACCTCGAAGGTCGGGTCGGAATGGGTCGTCGCATGCGAGGTCTCGAAGCAGCCGCCCTGGTCGATGGCGACGTCGACGATGACCGCCCCCTTCTTCATGCCCGAGAGCATTTCGCGGGTGACGAGCTTCGGCGCGGCGGCACCGGGGATCAGCACGGCGCCGATGACGAGGTCGGCCGAGAAGACCTCCTCCTCCAGCGCGTCGATCGTCGAATAGCGCGTGTGGACGCGGCCGCCGAAAAGATCGTCGAGCTGGCGCAGCCGCGGGATCGAGCGGTCGAGGATCGAAACGTCCGCGCCGAGGCCGGCGGCCATGCGCGCGGCGTGAAGGCCGACGACGCCGCCGCCGATGACGGCGACCTTGGCCGGCGGCACGCCCGGCACGCCGCCGAGAAGGATGCCACGCCCGCCGTTCGCCTTCTGGAGCGCGGTGGCGCCCGCCTGGATGGAAAGCCGCCCGGCGACCTCGGACATGGGAGCAAGGAGCGGCAGGCCGCCGCGCTCGTCCGTCACCGTCTCGTAGGCGACGGCGGTGACGCCGGAGGCGAGCAGGCCCTTGGTCTGCTCCGGATCGGGCGCAAGATGCAGGTAAGTGTAGAGAATCTGTCCGTCGCGCAGTTGCGCCCATTCGCCGGGCTGCGGCTCCTTGACCTTCACCACCATGTCGGACCTGCCGAAGATATCGGCAGCGGTGGGAACGATCTTCGCGCCGGCGGCGCGGTAGGCGTCGTCGTCTGCGCCGATGCCGGCGCCGGCCTTGGTCTCGACGAGGACCTCGTGGCCATGGGCGACATATTCCCGCACGGCTCCGGGGGTCAGACCGACCCTATATTCGTGATTCTTGATTTCCTTCGGACAACCGACACGCATGCGCGTTCCTTCCCTGTCTTCAAGTTCCCGATTGATTGCCGCCGCATCGGCGGGTGATCATGGAAGCAGAGGAAACGCGCAATGTCCTTGCAAAGCCGGTTTGCGAAAGGGCGGCTTGTCGAATATTCTTCGAATATCAGCGGAAATTTCGTAGGAAATTCGAATGGCGCAAATGGATGCAATCGATGCTGCGATTCTGAGAACCGTTCAGCAGAACGGCCGCATTTCCAACGCGGAGCTTGCCGAGCGGGTCGGCCTGTCGCCCTCGGCCTGTTCGCGCCGCCTCGACATCCTGGAGAAATCCGGCGTCATCAACGGCTATTACGCCCGCGTCTCGCCCAAGGCGCTCGACTACAAGATGATCGCCATCGTGCACATCTCGCTGTCCGGCCAGTTCGCCAAGACGCTCGCCGAATTCGAGGCCGCGGTGAAGCTCTGTCCCAACGTTTTGGTCTGCTACCTCATGTCCGGCGAATACGACTATATCCTGCGGGTCGCCGCCAAGGACCTTGCCGATTACGAGCGCATCCACCGCGACTGGCTTTCGGCGCTTCCCCATGTGGTGAAGATCAATTCGAGCTTCGCGCTGCGCGAGATCATCGACCGGCCGAATGTCGGCGTCTAGCGGGAGACCACGCGGTTGCGGCCGGCATTCTTGGCCGCGTAGAGTCGGGCATCGGCGGTGGAAAGCAGGGCATTCAGCGTCGTGCCGTCGTGATAGCTGTTGGCGACGCCGATGCTGACGGTCACCGGCTCGCCGTCCGGCCGGCGTATATCCGCCGCGACGGCCCGCCGCAGCATCTCGGCATGGTCGGCGCCGGCATCCGGCAGGATATCCTCGCTGATCACCACGAACTCCTCGCCGCCGAAGCGGAAGAGATGGTCGCCGCTGCGCAGCACCCGCTTGAGGCAGGCGGCCGTCTCCTTGAGCACGCCGTCGCCGGCAAGATGGCCGAAACGGTCGTTGACGTCTTTAAAATGGTCGGCGTCGATGATCATCAGCCCCAGCGGCTTGCCCTCGACCAGCATGGCCGACAGCAGGCGCGGCGCTTCGAATTCCAGCCGGCTGCGGTCGTAGACGCCGGTCAGCGCGTCGCGGCCGGAGCGGTCGAGCAGGTCCTCGTAGCGCTCGCGGAAGGTGAGGTCGGCGAAGATATCCGAGATCGGCCGCGGCGAGACGGGAATGGCCGAGAGGCGTGAATAGGAGAGGTAGACGGTGATCAGCACGGCATAGGCGCAGGCTGCCATCATCTTGGCGATCCAGCCGCCCCAGAAGACCTCGATCGGTGCGCCATTGAGGAAATGCAGCGCCGAGAAGAAGCCGATCTGGTCGAAGGTCAGGACGACGACGCCGACGACGAAGAAGCGCATCGCGGTTCGGTGCCTGAAGACGCGGCCCAGCCGCTCGTAGAGCAGGATGATGGCGAGCGAATCGACATAGAGCATCATCGTGCCCCAGAGCATCAGCCAGCCCATCTCGTCGATGAAGGCGAGGTCGGCGATGCGGCCCGGCACCGCGCCCACCGTCTGGTGGTGGCGCAGGAAGAAGCTGAGGCCGACCGTCAGGAAGTTGCCGGCAAGCAGGCCGTAGATCGGCGCGCGCACGACTGCCGCGTCCTCCTTCACATAGAGCAGGAGGATCATCATCAGCTTGCCGGAGAAGAGCACGGAAGAGCCGGGCGAAATGACGCCGAAGGGCAATTCGATATAGAAGACGGCGGCGAGATACGTCTCGAGGAAATGCATGACGCCGAGCGCGGCGACGAAGACGCCGATGCCAAGCTGATGGCGCAGGTGCAGCAGACCCACCATGAAGACGAAATAGAACCCCGCCTCGATCAGGAGCAGGATCAGGTTTTCAGTGCCCATGCGCAGTCCGCAGATCTTGCGATGCCCGGCGGCCGCCGCCGGGAGAGTCGCATCCCATCGTCTTCTGCGGATACAGCCAATCGCGCCGGTTCTCCAGCGTCTTCATGGAAAAAGCACGACTTTTCGTTGCGGCGCGGCAGATTTGCCGCGTTCTGCGTCAGACCTGCCGGCTCTCCGTGCCGTCGCTGAAGAGCGAGGAACCGTGCTGGTCGGCGATCTGCCGCGCCTTGCGGAAGGTCGCGCCCACGGTGTCGTCGCGCGAGGAAAAGAGGTCCGCCCGGATGAAGCTGCGCACCAGCACGCGCTCGCCATCCCGCTTCTCGATGCGGCCGGCCAGGCGATACTGCCCGCCCTCCGCAATGGGCGCGGCGACGAGGAGAAGGTCGTTATAGGCCTCGGTTTCCTCGGCGATCTTCGCCGGAGAAGCCGGTTCGCCGCCGCGACCGAAAAGTTTTGAAAAGAACGATGCCATGGGCGATTGCTAGCACAGGCGGAAGCGGGCTCCAAGAGGCGGGTGTGGATGGAGAGCATTGTGCGTGCAATACCCCCCTCTGGCCTGCCGGCCATCTCCCCCTCAAGGGGGGAGATTGGATGGGGCGATGCCTCGCCCGCTACAAACGTTGCGGTTGAGACGAGGGGCTTGCCATTTACCGATCTCCCCCCTTGAGGGGGAGATGGCCGGCAGGCCAGAGGGGGGTGCCACGACACCGCGCCGTCAGATGATGAGATTCGCCAGGATCTCGTTCTCCGTGATGTCCTGGTAGCGCATCCCAGCCGCATCGAAGGCCTTTCTCAGGGCCGCGAAATTCTCCGGTGCCTTCGTTTCGATGCCGATGAGAATGGAGCCGAAGTTGCGGGCGGATTTCTTCAGGTATTCGAAGCGGGCGATGTCGTCGTCCGGGCCGAGCATGTTGAGGAAGTCCTTCAGCGCGCCGGGGCGCTGGGCGAGGCGCAGGATGAAGTATTTCTTCAGCCCCGCATGGCGCATTGCCCGCTCCTTGACGTCCGGCAGGCGCTCGAAGTCGAAATTGCCGCCGGAGACGACGGCAACGACCGTCTTGCCCTCCAGCCCCTCGCGGCCGAGTGCTTCCAGCGCCGTCAGCGACAGCGCGCCGGCCGGCTCCAGCACCACGCCCTCGACATTCAGCATCTCGACCATGGTCACGCAGATCGCGTTTTCCGACAGCAGCATCACCTGGTCGGCGGAAAAGCGGCTGAGGGCGGCGAAATTCAGCGCGCCGATCTCGCCGACCGCCGCGCCGTCGACGAAATTGTCGACCTGGTCGAGCGTCACCACGGCACCGCTCTCAAGACTCCGCTTGAGGCTCGGCGCGCCGGCGGGCTCGCAGAAGAGGAAGCTCGACGGGCCGACCATGCCGTCGAGATAGCCGGTGACGCCGGAGGCGAGCCCCCCGCCCCCGACCGGCAGGACGACGAGATCCGGCAGCCTGCCGTCAAGCTGGGCGACGATCTCGGCCGCCACCGTCGCCTGCCCCTCGATGATATCCGCATGGTCGAAGGGCGGCACCATCAGCGCGCCGGTTTCCGCCGCATGGTCGCGGGCGGCCTTGTAGCACTGGTCGAAGAAGTCGCCGACGAGCCTGATCGTCACGAACTCGCCGCCGAAGATGCGCGTCTTGTCGATCTTCTGCTGCGGCGTCGTCACCGGCATGAAGACGCCGCCCGGCACGCCGAAATGGCGGCAGACGAAGGCAAAGCCCTGCGCATGGTTGCCGGCCGAGGCGCAGACGAAGCTGCGCGCGCCGTCGTCCCGCGCCAGCACCTTGCGGAAGAAATTGAAGGCGCCCCGGATCTTGTAGGAGCGCACGGGCGAAAGGTCTTCGCGCTTCAGGTAGATATCCGCGCCGTAGCGGGCGGAAAGGTGTTCGTTGAGCTGGAGCGGTGTTTCGGGAAAGAGCCCGCGCAGGGCCTCGCAGGCCGCGTCTACGTCCGGTTTCATGCCGTTCGTGCCATCCTTGAGTTTGATCGATGCAAAGGCTATAGCATCGAGCCGGGACGTGGGCAGCGGTTTTCGGCAAAATCGATGCGAAAAACAACAGGCTGCCTATCGCTGAGACGGACACCAGCCGCCATTGAGGACGACCTTCCTTGAACGCGACGATCTTCCGCTCCGCCATCAACATCGCCGCCATCGCGGGCATCTATCTTTCGCTGGCCATGCTCGTCCCGGCGTTCATCGACGTCTACTACGGGCATCCGGATTCGGAGATCTTCTTCCTCTCGGCCTTCGTGACGGGCGGGCTCTCGCTTGCGACGGCCGCCGCCACGCGCGCCGGCCCGCCGCCGTTCAACAAGCGGATGGGCTTCCTCGTCGTCAACATGCTGTGGCTTTCCGCCTGCGTCATCGGCGCCATTCCGCTGTGGCTCTCCTCGCTGAAGCTCACCTTCGCGCAGGCCTTCTTCGAATCGGTCTCGGCGATCAGCACCACGGGCTCCACGGTGATCGTCGGCCTCGACCAGGCGCCGCCCGGCGTCCTCATGTGGCGCTCGCTGCTCCACTGGCTCGGCGGCGTCGGGATCCTTGCGCTCGGCCTCTTCATCATGCCGTACCTGCGCGTCGGCGGCATGTCGTTCTTCAAACTGGAATCCTCCGATACCGCCGACAAGCCGTTCGCCCGCATCGCCAGCTATACGCGCGCCTTCCTCGCCATCTACGTGGCGATCACCCTTCTTTGCGCCGTCGTCTACGCCATGCTCGGCATGAGCCGCTTCGACGCGCTGAACCATGCCATGTCGACGGTCGCCACCGGCGGGCTTTCCACGCACGACGCCTCCTTCGGCTACTACAAGAGCCTGCCGCTGCTGTGGGCCGGCACCTTCTTCATGACGCTCAGCAGCCTGCCCTTCTCCGTCTTGATCCTCTTCGTCGTCCGCCGCCGGCTCGATGCCTGGCGCGACCCGCAGATCCGCGTCTTCCTCGGCTATCTCGTGCTCTTCTCCGTCGCGGCAAGCGTGTTCATGCGCCTGCACAACGGCGTCGATTTCCACCAGGCGCTGGCCCATTCCTTCTTCACCGTCTCCTCCATCCTCTCCACGACCGGCTTTGCCAGCGACGACTACACCCAATGGGGCCATTTCATCGTGGCGCTCGCCTTCGTCGCCACCTTCATGGGCGGCTGCTCGGGCTCGACGGCGGGCGGCCTGAAAGCCTACCGCCTCATCATCCTCTTCAACTTCATCCGCACGGGCCTTTACCGCCTCATCTATCCCGACGGCATCCATGCGGTGCGCTACGGGCCGATGACGGTGGATGCCGACCTCCAGCGCAGCGTCTTCCTCTTCTTCATCACCTATGTCGCCATCTCGGCCATGGGCGCGATCCTGCTCGGCCTGATGGGCTACGACGTGCTGACGGCCTTTTCGGCGGCCGCCACCTCGCTTTCCAACGTCGGGCCCGGCGTCACCGACACGATCGGCCCGGCCGGCACCTTCGCGGGTTTCCACGATGCGGCGCTCTATCTCCTCTCCTTCCTGATGCTGCTCGGCCGTCTCGAAATCCTCACCGTCCTCGTCATCCTGACGCCGCTCTTCTGGAAGGGCTGACCCGACCGTCCTTGACTGTTGTCACGCTTCTTCGCATCCTGCCGCCCATCCGGCTGGAGGAAGACTGAATGTTGGTGCCGAAGTTCCTGTTGCGCTTGACCTTTATCGCCGCGCTCACGCCGGCGTTCGCCCTTGCCGGCCCGCTCGCCGATGCGGCGAAGAAGGCGGAGGAACAGGCGGCGGCGGGCGATACGGTCGGCGCGCACGACACGATCCGCGATGCCTACGGCGCCTTCGCCGCCACGCTCCCCTTCTCCATCGGCAAGTCCGTCTTCGTTTCCGCGCCGCCGCAAGGCTACGGCATGTATGCGGCGCGGCCGGATGCGACCTTCAAGCCGGGCGAGGCGCTGATCTCCTATGTCGAGCCGGTAGGCCTCACCTGGCGGCCGGCCGATGGCGGACTGCTGGAATCCCACTTCACCGTCGACCTCGAACTCATGGATGCCAAGGGCACCAGGCTTGCCGAGCAGAAGGCCTTCGGCTCCTTCGACTTCAAGGGCAGCGTGCGCAACCAGGAGGTCTTCGCCAAGCTGACGCTGAACCTGACGAGCCCGCCGGCCGGCGACTACGTGCTGCGCTACCGTTTCCGCGACAGCGCGAGCGGCGCCGTCGCCATCAGCGAGCAGCCCTTCAAGATCGCGCCCTGATCCCTTCCCGGCCCGTTTACCGCGTGCCAAGAGAATTGTGACAAGCCGAAAATCAAGGCTTTTCACCGGCGGGACGCTCAATTATGACAGCCGCATGACAAGCCCAGCCGCAGAGGGGCCATCCATGCTTTCGCTGTTTCGTAAACTCATGCCGCGTGAAGACCGCTTCTTCGATCTCTTCGCGCAGCATTCCCGCACCGTCGTCGGCGCCGCCGAGGCCCTGAAATCAGCCCTTGCCGGCGGTCCCGACATGGCCGCCCATTGCGACCGCATCGTCGCGCTGGAGGACGAGGCCGACGAGATCACCCGCGAGGTGCTGCTGGCCGTGCGCCGCAGCTTCATCACGCCCTTCGACCGCGGCGATATCAAGGACCTGATCCAGTCGATGGACGACGCCATCGACATGATGCACAAGACGGTCAAGACCATCCGCCTCTACGAGCAGACGAGCTTCCAGCCCGGCATGCAGGAAATGGGCGAGGCCATCGTCAAGGCCGCCCATCTCGTCGCCGAGGCCGTTCCGCTGCTCGACAAGATCGGCGTCCATGCCGGCCGGCTCAGCGCCATCGCCGAGGAAGTCACCCGCGTGGAAGGCCGCTCGGACGAGCTGCACGACCAGGGCCTCAAGAACCTCTTCCGCGATTTCGGCAAGTCCGACCCGATGGCCTATATCATCGGCAGCGAGATCTACGGGCAACTGGAGAAGGTCGTCGACCGCTTCGAGGACGTCGCCGACGAAATCAGCGGCATCGTGATCGAGAACGTCTGATGGAGGCCACGCTCGCCCTTCCGCTGCTGATCGGCCTCGTCGGCGTCGCGCTGGTGTTCGACTTCCTGAACGGGCTGCACGATGCGGCCAATTCGATCGCCACGATCGTCTCCACGCGCGTGCTGCGTCCGCAATATGCGGTGTTCTGGGCAGCCTTCTTCAATTTCATCGCCTTCCTGTTCTTCGGCCTGCATGTCGCCGAAACGCTCGGCAAGGGCATCATCGATCCGGCCATCGTCAGCCCGCTCGTCATCTTCGCGGCCCTGATGGGCGCGATCGTGTGGAACGTCGTCACCTGGGTCTTCGGCATCCCGTCTAGCTCCTCGCACGCGCTCATCGGCGGCCTCGTCGGCGCGGGCCTTGCCAAGTCCGGCTTCGACGCGGTCGTCTGGAGCGGCCTCATCAAGACGGCGAGCGCCATCGTGCTCTCGCCGGCCTTCGGCTTCTTCCTGGCGCTGGTGCTCGTGCTGATCGTTTCCTGGTTCTTCGTGCGCCAGACGCCCTTTGCCGTCGACCGCACCTTCCGCATCCTGCAGTTCGTCTCGGCCTCGCTCTATTCGCTCGGCCACGGCGGCAACGACGCGCAGAAGACGATGGGCATCATCGCTGTGCTGCTCTATTCGCAGGGGTATGGCGGCGGGGAATTCCACGTTCCCTTCTGGGTCGTCATCTCCTGCCAGACGGCGATGGCGCTCGGCACGCTGATGGGCGGCTGGCGCATCGTCCACACGATGGGCTCCAAGATCACCCGCCTCAATCCCATGCAGGGTTTCTGCGCGGAAACCGGCGGGGCCATCACGCTCTTCGGCGCCACCTGGCTCGGCATTCCCGTCTCCACGACGCACACGATCACCGGCGCCATCATCGGCGTCGGCGCGGCCCGGCGCGTCTCGGCGGTGCGCTGGGGCATTGCCGGCAACATCGTCGTCGCCTGGGTGATCACGCTGCCGTCCGCTGCCGTGATCTCGGCCCTTTTCTACTACGCCTCCGCCGCGCTGACGGGCTGAGCCGTCAGGCCATGTAGCGGGCGCTGAGACCGAACAGGAAAAGCGCCATCAGGCAGAACACCCCGCCGCCCAGCGCCTGGAACCCCAGGACGCCGAGGACGCCGCCGAGTGCGAAGGAAACGATCGTGACGAGGTGCAGCCACAGCCGCTGCACGATCTCGGGCCGGCCGGCGGCGGGATCGGCGCCGGCAAGGATCGCAAGGCCGATGCCGATGTCGGTCGCGATGCCCGACACATGCGTCGTGCGCACGCGGCTGCCCGAAATGCGCGTCGACGCCGCGTTCTGGAGGCCCATCGCCAGGCTGAGGAGGCCGACGACGAGGATGCCGCTGGAGGCGAACATCCGCATGCCGAGCGCAACGCCGATCAGGAGCAGGAGGGCGGCCTCCGCGGCAAGGGTCAGCGCATAGACGTTGCGAAGCTGCCGGCGCTTGCCCGCCTGGATGAAGAGCGAGGCGATGAAGGCGCCGAGGATGAACATCGCGATGATGACGAGGAAGGCGAGCGCCGCATTGGTGTGCCAGACCGAGAGCATGTCCGACAGCATCGAGACATTGCCCGTCATGTTCGCCGAGAAATAGCCGTAGGCGAGGAAGCCCGCGCTGTTCACCGCGCCCGCGACGAGGGTCAGCGTCGCCGCCAGCAGGATATCGATGGACGCCGTTCTGGTGTCGCCTTCCCGAATGAGCATGTCACATGCCGTCCTTTCCAAACGATACGCCATATCGCGACGATTCACGCGGATTGGCAATGGCCGTCACGGCAGGGCGACAAGACATCGCGGGAAGGAAGGCGTCCGGAAAGTCTGGTGCGGGCGGCGGGGGTCGAACCCGCACAGCCAAGGCCGAGGGATTTTAAGTCCCTTGCGTCTACCAGTTTCGCCACGCCCGCTTGGCTTGCTTTTCGATTTCCCGGAGCAAAACGTCAAGGACGTTTTCCGGGCGGCAAACAAAAAGGGTGCGGCCCCTGACGCTGGCCGCACCCTCTTTTTCAGCGACGTCTCAGGAAAACGTCAGGCCGAAAGCTTGCCGGCGATCTTGGCGACATGGGCGCCCTGGTAGCGGGCGGCGTCCAGCTCGACCTCGGAAGGCTGGCGCGAGCCGTCGCCGCCGGTGATGGTGGAGGCGCCGTAGGGCGAGCCGCCCTTGACTTCCTCGACGCCCATCTGGCCCTGGAAGGCATAGGGAAGGCCGACGACGACGAGGCCGTGGTGCAGGAGCGTGGGGATGAAGCCGAGAATGGTCGATTCCTGGCCGCCGTGCTGCGTGGCCGTGGAGGTGAAGACGGAGCCGACCTTGCCGACCAGCTTGCCCTGCGCCCACAGGCCGCCCGTCTGGTCCCAGAAATTGCGCATCTGCGAGGCGACCGTGCCGTAGCGCGTGCCGGCGCCGACGATGATGGCGTCGTAGTTTTCGAGTTCGGCAACGGTGGCGATCTCGGCCTTCTGGTCCATCTTGTAGTAGGAGGCCCTGGCGACGTCGTCCGGCACCAGCTCGGGTACGCGCTTGACCGTCACCTCGGCACCGGCCGATTTTGCGCCTTCCGCCACGGCATAGGCCATGGTCTCGATGTGGCCGTAGGCCGAATAGTAAAGAACCAGAACTTTCGCCATCGTCGTCTCCTGTCTGCAAAGGTCTTTCCGCTTGATCGCGGCGTCGGCTTGGATGTAGCACTTTGAAGACCCGTCGCCCCAGAAGCCCTAAGGTCGACAGACTGTTCACCCGTCATTGACAATGCCGCCCGCTCCGGCCGGCATTCCTGCACGAACATCAGAGAACGCCATGAGCTCCAGCACCATCGCCACCGCCGCCATGCTCGCCATCGGCGACGAGCTTCTTTCCGGGCGCACCAAGGACAAGAATATCGGCCAGCTCGCCGACATGCTCTTCCTCGCCGGCATCGACCTCAAGGAGGTGCGCATCGTCGGCGACGAGGAGGACGCCATCGTCGAGGCGCTGAATGCGCTGCGGGCGCGCTACACCTACGTCTTCACCTCCGGCGGCATCGGCCCGACCCATGACGACATCACGGCGGATGCCGTCTCGAAGGCCTTCGGCGTGCCCTGCCTGCACGATCCGCTGGCGATGGAACTGCTCGGCGCCATGTATGCGCGGCGCGGCGTGGAGTTCAACGAGGCGCGCAAGCGCATGGCCCGCATGCCCGAAGGCGCCACCCATATCGAGAACGCCGTCTCGACGGCACCGGGCTTCCAGATCGGCAATGTCTACGTCATGGCCGGCGTGCCGCAGGTCTTCACCGCCATGCTCGGCACCGTGGTGCCGAGGCTCGAAGGCGGCAGGCCCATGCTCTCGCGCTCCGTCGCCTCCCCCTTCGGCGAGGGCGATATCGGCAGCGCGCTCGCGCAGATCCAGAAGGACCATCCCGAGACGAGCATCGGTTCCTACCCGCGCTTTTCGGAAAACCGCTTCTCGACCGAAATCGTCATCCGCAGCCGCGAGGAAGCACCGGCGGAAGCCGCCGAACGTGATATACTCGCGATGATTGCCGACATCGCCGCGGCCAAGGCCGCCTCTTCTTGATCCGGATCAAGGTTCTGGCGGTGCGGCAGGCGCAGGTTTCGTTTGAACCACACAGGAGGCAGACATGACCTACAAGACCATCGTGGCGGTGCTCAGCGCCGCGGAGGATGCCGGCAAGGTGACGGACCATGCGCTGGCGCTCGCGCGCAGCACGGGCGGCCATGTCATCGGCATCCATGCCGAAGCCCCGGTCGTGGTGACGCTGATCGCGCCCATGGAATATCCCGATCCGAACGCCGTGCTCGACCTGCAGGAGCGCGCCCAGCGCCAGTCGCGCGAGGTGGAAGCCGCCTTCCGCTCGCGCTGCGAGCGCGACGACATCTCCTATGAATGGCGCCTCTTCACCGGCGCCGCCGGCTATGCCTCGGCGGGCGTCATCGAGAGCGCCCGCGGCGCCGACCTCGTCATCGCCGGCCAGTTCGACCCGGATTTCGACGGCCCGGCGCGCGAGGACATCGAGGACCTGCTCTATGAGAGCGGGCGCCCTGTCTACCTCATCTCCAACGCGCCGGCCGGGCCGGAGCCGATCCGCAAGGTGCTGCTCGCCTGGAACGGTTCGCGCGAATCGGCACGCGCCGCCTTCGACGCCCTTCCCTTCCTGACGGCGGCCGAAAGCGTCGAGATATTCACCGTCGATCCGCCGGACGATTCCACCCAGTCGCACGATTTCTGCGGCGCCGAGCTTGCCGCGTCCCTTGCGCGCCATGGCGTGACCGTCACCGTCGCCTCCGGCGCCTCGCACGGGCATTCGGTGGCCGAGGCGCTGAATCGGCGCGCGACCGAGATCGACGCCAGCCTCATCGTCATGGGCGCCTACAGCCATTCGCGGCTGCGCCAGCGCCTCTTCGGCGGCGTGACGAGCGCGATGATGCGCAGCGCCCGCGTGCCCACGCTGATGTCGCGCTAGGGCCAATGGCCTGTGGATCGCCGGGCCTCGATGGCCCGGCGACGATTTCCTTGGCGGGCAAACTGCATTAGAGAGGGGGAATCTTCATTTTCCGCCTATCAGGAGCCCGTCATGTCGCTGCCCGACAAAGCCTTCCCCGTATCCTGGGACCAGTTCCACCGCGACGCCCGTGCGCTTGCCTGGCGGCTGGCGGACGGCGGACGGGAATGGCGGGCCATCGTCTGCATCACCCGCGGCGGCCTCGTGCCGGCCGCCATCGTCTCGCGCGAATTGAATATCCGCCTCATCGAGACGGTCTGCGTCGCCTCCTATCACGACTATGTCTCGCAGGGCGAAATGCATGTGCTGAAGGGCATCGCGCCGGAACTGACGCAGGAAGGCGGCGAAGGCATTCTCATCGTCGACGACCTGACGGACACCGGCAAGACGGCCGCCGAGGTGCGCGCCATGCTGCCCAAGGCGCATTTCGCCGCCGTCTACGCCAAGCCGAAGGGCCGCCCGCTGGTCGACACCTTCATCACCGAGGTCAGCCAGGACACCTGGATCTATTTCCCCTGGGACATGGGCTTCACCTACCAGGAGCCGATCGCCAAGGGCACGCGCGGCTAAGCGCCTCCCCCAATTCCCAATTCCGCAAGACGTGATTCGAGCCGGCGGATGGCCTCGTCCGCCGGCTTCGCCTTTCCGCATTTCCCGCTGCAGCCTGCCCGCGGCACGGCGCGTTCCGCCGCCGTCGGCGGCGATCGCGGCGCTTCGGCGCAGCATCGGGAGAATCACTTTATCCACGGATCACAACTCGCCGCGGATGGCTATTCCCGGAAGTCGGGGGGTGGAAAAACCCTCTCTTTTCACCCGTGATTTTTTTCGCTTTTCCACAGCCGCCTGCCGCGCGGACCCGTCTTTCGGCACGAAGCTGCTGATTTTTCAGGGCTTGGACGATGTCCCCATTTTCCACAGCCCGAAGGCACAAGATATAGGGTTCAAACTTCAGTCACAAACCAGCCCTTGACGGGAATCGGCCACATGAGGTTAATGAAAACCTAGTTGCGGCGGCGACTGGACCGTGTTGTTACGAGGTCGGTTCTCATCACGAATTCGCGTTCCCATGCGCATGTGGCCGGGTGGATGATCCGCTCGCCGCACGGGTGCTTTCGCGCCCGGCTTCCGAATGTGCCGCAGCGACTGCCGGGTCTGGAAAAAAGAACCTGTTGATACTATATTTAGTATTTGCAGCCAAACTCAGCACAAGATACAGGATGTTCGAGATCGATCGGGCTTCCCGCAAGGACTGGACGATTTGGGCTGGCTGCAAGAGGATTGCGGCCGGACGGGGATAATTGCGCCCTGCTTTCGGAGCAGGATGCGGCAGCAGAGGACAACGGAAGATGCGCATAGAACGTCGTTTCACCAAACCCGGCCAGTCGGCCTATGCGGAGATCGAATTCCGCAAGGCCGTCAGCGAGATCAAGAACCCGGACGGTTCCATCGTCTTCCGGCTCGCCGATATCGATGTGCCCGCACAGTTCTCCCAGGTCGCCGCCGACATCCTCGCGCAGAAATATTTCCGCAAGGCCGGCGTGCCCGCGCGCCTGAAGAAGGTGGAGGAGAACGACGTTCCCTCCTTCCTGTGGCGCTCCGTGCCCGATACCGAAGCCCTCAAGGCGCTCCCCGAGGGTGAGCGCTACGGCTCGGAAACCGACGCCCGCCAGGTCTTCGACCGTCTCGCCGGCACCTGGACCTACTGGGGCTGGAAGGGCAAGTATTTCGCTTCCGAGGAAGACGCTGCCGCCTTCAAGGACGAACTTGCCTACATGCTCGCCACGCAGCGCGTTGCCCCGAACTCGCCGCAGTGGTTCAACACGGGCCTGCACTGGGCCTACGGCATCGACGGCCCCGGCCAGGGCCATTTCTATGTCGATCCCTTCACCGGCAAGCTGACCAAGTCCAAGTCCGCCTACGAGCATCCCCAGCCGCACGCCTGCTTCATCCAGTCCGTCGAGGACGACCTCGTCAACGAGAACGGCATCATGGACCTGTGGGTGCGTGAAGCGCGCCTCTTCAAGTACGGCTCCGGCACCGGCTCCAACTTCTCGCACCTTCGCGGCGAAGGCGAAAAGCTTTCGGGCGGCGGCCGCTCCTCCGGCCTCATGAGCTTCCTGAAGATCGGCGACCGCGCCGCCGGCGCCATCAAGTCGGGCGGCACGACTCGCCGCGCCGCCAAGATGGTCGTGGTCGACATCGACCATCCGGACATCGAGGAATACATCAACTGGAAGGTCAAGGAAGAGCAGAAGGTGGCGGCCCTCGTCACCGGCTCGAAGATCGTCGCCGGCCACCTCAAGGCCATCATGAAGGCCTGCGTCAATTGCTCGGCCGAAGGCGACCGCTGCTACGACCCCACCGAAAACCCGGCCCTCAAGCGCGAGATCCGCGCCGCCAAGAAGAACCAGGTTCCGGAAAGCTACATCAAGCGCGTCATCCAGTTCGCCAGGCAGGGCTACAAGGACATCGAGTTCAAGACCTACGACACGGACTGGGATTCGGAAGCCTACCTCACCGTCTCCGGCCAGAACTCCAACAACTCCGTCTCGCTCAAGGACGATTTTTTGCGCGCGGTGGAAAATGATGGGGAATGGCACCTCACCGCCCGCAAGGACGGCAAGGTGATGAAGACGCTGAAGGCGCGGGACCTGTGGGAATCGATCTCCTACGCCGCCTGGGCCTCGGCCGATCCGGGCCTGCACTTCAACACGACGATGAACGACTGGCACACCTGCCCGGCCGCAGGTCCCATCCGCGCATCCAACCCGTGCTCGGAATACATGTTCCTCGACGACACGGCCTGCAACCTCGCCTCGCTGAATCTCCTCCAGTTCAAGGACGCGGCGACCAAGAAGATCAACATCGCCGACTACGAACACGCCGTTCGCCTGTGGACCATCGTGCTCGAAGTCTCCGTGATGATGGCGCAGTTCCCCTCGCGCCAGATCGCCGAGCTCTCCTACGAATACCGCACGCTCGGCCTCGGCTATGCCAACATCGGCGGCCTCCTGATGTCCTCGGGCATCCCGTACGATTCGGCCGAAGGCCGCGCCATTGCCGGCGCCCTGACCGCCATCATGACGGGCGTCGCCTATGCGACCTCGGCCGAGATGGCCGGCGAACTCGGCCCCTTCCCGAATTTCGCGCCGAACCGCGACAACATGCTGCGCGTCATGCGCAACCATCGCCGCGCCGCCTATGGCGAGGCCGCCGGCTATGAAGGCCTTTCGGTCAACCCGGTCGCCCTCGTCCATGCCGATTGCTCGGACGAAGCGCTCGTCGCCCATGCCGTCGCCGCCTGGGACAAGGCCGTGGAACTCGGCGAAAAGCACGGCTATCGCAACGCCCAGACGACCGTGATCGCGCCGACCGGCACGATCGGCCTCGTCATGGACTGCGACACGACCGGCATCGAGCCCGACTTCGCGCTCGTCAAGTTCAAGAAACTCGCCGGCGGCGGCTACTTCAAGATCATCAACCGCGCCGTGCCGGAGGCGCTCCGCACGCTCGGCTATTCGGAAAGCCAGATCGCCGAGATCGAGGCCTATGCCGTCGGCCACGGCAACATGAACCAGGCGCCCGGCGTCAATCCCGGCTCGCTGAAGGCCAGGGGCTTCACCGACGAGAAGATCGAGGCCGTCAATGCCGGCCTGAAATCCGCCTTCGACATCAAGTTCGCCTTCAACCAGTGGACGCTCGGCGCCGACTTCCTGAAGGACGTGCTGAAGGTCTCCGACGAGCAGCTTTCCGACATGTCCTTCAACCTCCTGGAGCATGTCGGCTTCTCGAGGAAGGAGATCGAGGCCGCCAACATCCACGTCTGCGGCGCGATGACGCTGGAAGGCGCCCCCTTCCTCAAGGCCGAGCACCTGCCGGTCTTCGATTGCGCCAATCCGTGCGGCAAGATCGGCAAGCGCTACCTCTCGGTCGAAAGCCACATCCGCATGATGGCGGCCGCCCAGCCGTTCATCTCGGGCGCCATCTCCAAGACGATCAACATGCCGAACGAGGCGACCGTCGAGGACTGCAAGAACGCCTACATGCTCTCCTGGAAGCTCGCGCTGAAGGCCAACGCCCTCTACCGCGACGGCTCCAAGCTCTCCCAGCCGCTCAATTCCGCGCTGATCGAGGACGAGGACGACGAGGACGATGCCGTCGAGGCGCTGGTCGCAGCCCCCGCTGCCGCCCAGGCCGTGCAGGTTACGGAAAAGATCGTCGAGAAGATCGTCGAGCGCTTCGTCCGCGACCGTGAGAAGCTGCCGAACCGCCGCCAGGGCTACACCCAGAAGGCCGTCATCGGCGGGCACAAGGTGTACCTGCGCACCGGCGAATTCGGCGACGGCCGCCTCGGCGAGATCTTCATCGACATGCACAAGGAAGGCGCCGCCTTCCGCGCGATGATGAACAACTTCGCCATCGCCATCTCGCTGGGTCTGCAGTACGGCGTGCCGCTGGAAGAATATGTGGAGGCCTTCACCTTCACCAAGTTCGAGCCGGCCGGCATGGTGCAGGGCAACGACGCGATCAAGAATGCGACGTCGATCCTCGACTACGTCTTCCGGGAACTGGCGATCTCCTATCTCGGCCGCCACGACCTTGCCCATATCGACACCTCCGACTTCTCCAACACGGCGATCGGCAAGGGCATCAAGGAAGGCAAGACGAACCTGATCTCGACCGGCTGGACGCGCGGCCACAAGCCGACGCTCATCCAGGGCGGCCAGGCCGGCGAGCGCCAGCTTTCCGAGCCGAAGGGTTCGGCCACCGCCGCTCCCGCCAAGGCTTCGTCCGCAGGCAACGTCACCACCTTCGCCGGCAGCGCCGCGCGCAAGCTGGAGCCGGCAATCGCCGCCGCCAGCTCCGAGATCGTCGCCTTCAAGCGCGACTACGAGGAGCGCGCCGCCGACCTTGCGGAAGAGATCGCCGACGACAGCGCCGAGGAAGCCACCGAAGGCGTGACCGCCCTCTTCTCCGACAAGGCCGCCGCCGATGCCGCATCGGCCAAGGCCGAGGCCAAGAAGCTGGAAAACGAACGCCGCATGCGCTCCATCGCGCAGGGCTACACCGGCAACATGTGCTCGGAGTGCCAGAACTTCACGATGGTCCGCAACGGCACCTGCGAGAAGTGCGACACCTGCGGCGCCACGAGCGGCTGCAGCTGATCGACCCTGCCTGATGAGGTAGAACCGAAACCCGGGGAGCGATCCCCGGGTTTCTTCGTCTCGGCGCGCCGGTTCGAACCGGGATCCCGGCCGTCTCTTCCGGACAAGCGTTGCAGCACCGGCGAGCGCGGGGTACATGCAAGCCTCCCGTTACGGGAATCGCGCAGAACCGAATCCCGTGATGCGGAAGGAACCGTTTATGCCGATAGAACCGCGCCGGGGTCTTGTCGCCCTTGCCTATCGCGCCCTCGTCCTGCCGGGCGCCATCGCCTATCTCTTCGCCGTCGGCATCGTGGTGCTGGCCGCCGATCGGTTCTGGCTCGTCGACCTCATCACCTTCGCCTGGCCCTATGTCGTTGCCGCCGGGATTTTCCTGCTCGTCGCGGCCTGCCTGACGCGGCGGGTGAAGGCCATCGTGCTTGCTGTCGCCGGCCTTGCGGTGGCGGCCGTTCCGGCGATGGATATCCAGGCCGCCCACATGTCGGCGGCCGGCAGCGGGCTGAAGGTGCTGACGGCCAACCTCTATGTCGACAACGTGCGACCGCCAGCCGGCTTCATCGCCCTCCTCAAGGCGGAAAAACCCGATATCGTCGTGCTGGAGGAAACCACGCCGGCCTGGGAGCAGGCGATTTCCGCGGCGGGCCTCTTTTCCTATGAGAGCGACCATGCCGTTGTGATGCGCGACGCTATCAAGGTCTATTCGACGCTGCCGATCCGCGCCGAGACGGCCCTGAAGCGCGCCTTCACCGAGGAGAAGGCCTACAAGCAGCCCTTGCGGCTGGAGCTCGACCTCAGGGGCAAGCCGCTTTTCCTCTACGCCCTCCATCCCGAAACGCCGCGCAAGCTCTGGCAGTGGCGGGACCGCAATGCCTATCTCTCCTCCGTCGCCGAGGCCGTGAAGGGCGATCTCGAAAAGGCGCCCGTCATCGTTGCCGGCGACTGGAACACGCCGAGCTGGTCGCCGTTCTTCCGCGCCTTCCTCAGGCAGGCGGGGCTCGTCTCCACCGCCGGCGGCTGGCTGCAGCCGGTGACGCGCTTCAGCATGAAGCTCGACCGGCTCGCCTATATCGGCGCCTCCATCGACCATGTCGCCGTCTCGCCGGACATTTCGCTGCGTGCCCGGCGCGTCGGCCCGGCCTTCGGCTCCAACCACCTGCCGGTGATCACCGAACTGGCCCTGCCGGAAAGCTGACCCTCGACCCGGCCGAAAAACACTCTATCCTTGGGTTCACCAGACAAGGAGGCGACGATGCCGAAAGACAAGGACAGCCCGAAGGCTTCGCTGGAGAAGGAGCAGGCCGAGCAGCGCGAGAAATCGGCCAAAGCCGAGCAGGACGACTACCTGGAGGAAGCGCTGGAGGAGACCTTCCCGGCAAGCGACCCCATCGCCCCCGGCGAGGTAAAGGATCATTCGAAGTGAGGCGCAGCGCCGCCCCATCGCACCCGCCGACGGCGCGATGAGCATCCCCTTCCTCTTCACCGGCCCGCAGGATGCGCCCTTCACCCTGCTCCTCGCCCATGGCAGCGGCGCGCCGATGGATTCACCCGCGATGAATGCCGCAGCCTCCGCGCTTGCGGCGGAAGGCTTGCGCATCGCCCGCTTCGAGTTCGCCTATATGGCGGCGCGCCGCTCGGAAGGCAGCCGCAGGCCGCCGCCGAAGGCCGAGACGCTGATTCCCGAGTTCGAGGCCGCCGTTGCCGCGCTCGGCGCAAAGGGACCGCTCGTCATCGGCGGCAAGTCGATGGGCGGGCGCGTCGCCAGCATGGCGGCGGACCGGCTGCATGGGAAGGGGCGCGCCGCCGGCCTCCTCTGCCTCGGCTACCCGTTCCACCCGCCGGAAAAACCGGCGCAACTGCGCACGGCCCACCTGATGATGCTGGAGACGCCGACGCTCATCTGCCAGGGCACGCGCGATCCGTTCGGAACGGTGGACGAGGTGCCCGGCTACGGCCTGCCGGAGCGCATCGAAATCCTCTGGCTCGAGGACGGCGACCACGACCTGAAGCCGCGCAAGAGCATTTCCGGCTTTTCCGCCGCCGACCATCTCGCCACCATGGCGAAGGCCGTGAAGGCCTGGACCGGAACGCTCTGAGCATCTTCCCACGTTGAATCAACGCCTTGCCGGCCCGATTCCGGTTCCATCAATAAGCAACTGAAAGAAAACGCTCTTTCCCTCTCCGGCGGAAGGGAACGTTAACCCGGACGTGGGAATATTAGCGTGAAACGACATACGTCCGGACAGGCAGGCAATGGCCCACAGTTTTTCCTATACGCATTACGATCTCGAACGCCAGCGCGGCGGAACCGTCGTCGAGATCACGCTCTCGGCGATCGCCAATGTGCGGCTGATGACGAATACGAATTTCGATCTCTTCAAGAACGCACGGCAGCACAAATTCCTCGGCGGCGTCGCCAAGCAATCGCCGATCCGGCTGAAAATCCCCGAAAACGGCCATTGGCATGTGGTGGTCGACATGGAAGGCCATCCGGGCAAGGCGCAGTCCTCGATCAAGGTGCTGCCGGTCGCGCCGCAGAAGCCGGCGCAGAATTTCAGCGCCGCCTCCCGATAGGCTATTCCCGCTCCCGCCGCAGCTTCGCCCACCAGTCGAGCCGCTTGCGCAGCTCGCGCTCGAAGCCGCGCTCCGGCGGATCGTAGAAGGTCCGCCGGCCCATCTTCTCCGGGAAATAATCCTGCCCGGAAAAGGCGTCCGGCTCGTCATGGTCGTAGCGGTAGCCTTCGCCGTAGCCCTCGCCCTTCATCAGCTTCGTCGGCGCATTGAGGATGTGCTTGGGCGGCAGCAGGGAGCCGTTCTCCTTCGCCGCGCGCATCGCCGACTTGTAGGCGGTGTAGACGGCGTTGGATTTGGGCGCCGTCGCGAGATAGACGCAGGCCTGCGCCAGCGCCAGCTCGCCCTCCGGCGAGCCGAGGAAGTCGTAGGCGTCCTTGGCGGCGTTGCAGACAACGAGCGCCTGCGGATCGGCAAGGCCGATATCCTCCACCGCCATGCGCACCATGCGACGGCAAAGGAACAGCGGGTCTTCTCCGGCATCCAGCATGCGGGTGAGGTAGTAGAGCGCCGCGTCGGGATCGGAGCCGCGCACGGCCTTGTGCAGGGCGGAGATGAGATTGTAGTGCCCGTCCTGCGACTTGTCGTAGACCGGCGCGCGGCGCTGGACGATGCGGAAGAGGTCGTCCTGCCCGAAAGTCTCGCCGGCGCGCGCGGCGCGCCAGACTTCCTCCGCCAGCGTCAGCACCGCCCGCCCGTCGCCGTCGGCCATGCGCAGAAGCGAGGCGCGCGCCTCCTCGTCGAGCGGCAGGGGCTTTTCCTCGATCGCCTCGGCGCGCTTCAAGAGCTCTTCGAGACTGGCTTCGTCATGCGGCTTGAAGGTGAGGACGCGGGCGCGGGAAAGGAGGGCGGCATTGAGCTCGAAGGACGGGTTCTCCGTCGTCGCGCCGACGAGCACGATCGTCCCATCCTCCATGACCGGCAGGAAACTGTCCTGCTGGGCGCGGTTGAAGCGATGGATCTCGTCGACGAAGAGCAGCGTCTGGCGCCCGCCCATGCGGCGCGCGCGAGCCGCCTCGAAGACCTTCTTGAGGTCAGCGACGCCGGAGAAGATCGCGGAGATCTGCTCGAAGGCAAGGCCCGTCTCGCCCGAAAGGAGGCGCGCCACGGTCGTCTTGCCGGTTCCGGGCGGGCCCCAGAAGATCATCGAGCCGAGCGAGCCCGCCTCGATCATGCGCGAGAGCACGCCGTCAGGCCCGGTCAGGTGCTCCTGGCCGGACACTTCGCCCAGCGTGCGGGGGCGCAGGCGGTCGGCCAGGGGCCGCTTTGCCGCCATCTCCTCCGGTTCATGCGGGGCGAAGAGGTCGCTCATCGGAAGAACTGACGGATGCGCTGGCCGTCACGCTCGATCTCGACGCGCCAGAAGGACGGGTTCTCGCCGACCAGCGAGGCCAGCGTCTCGGTGGTCGAGACCGCGGTGCCGTTCAGTTCGACGATGATGTCGCGCGGCTGGAGGCCGATGCGGGCGGCCGGCGAGCCGCGGTTGACCTCGGTGACGACGACGCCGGTCGCCGCCTGGCTCGGCGGCATGCGCAGCTCCTCGGAAACGCGCGGCGAAAGGTTGGCGACGACCGCGCCGGCAAAGGGATTGCGCCCCTCGATCAGCCGCTCGTCGCGCGGCGTCGTCTCCGGCGCGCGGTCGAGCGAGAGCGTCAGGTCCTCCTCTTTGCCGTTGTCGATGACCGTGATGCGCGCCGTGCCGCCGATGCCGACGGTGGTGAGGCGGTAGCCGAGCGCATCGGGATGCTCGACGGGAATGCCGTTGACGGCGGTGACGACCTCGCCCGGCTTCATGCCGGCCTTTTCGGCCGGACTGCCGGCCTGCACCCGCGAGACGAGCGCGCCGCGCGCCTTGTCGAGGCCGAGCGCCTCGGCCACTTCCGACGTCACCGGATCGAAGGTGGCGCCGACATAGGGCCGGTCGAACGTGGCGCTGCCGTTCTCGGCGCTGGCGACGAAGGTCTTCACGAGATTGGCCGGAATGGCGAAGCCGACGCCGTTCGATCCGCCGCCGCGCGAGAAGATCGCCGTGTTGATGCCGATCAGCTCGCCGTTCATGTTGATGAGGCCGCCGCCGGAATTGCCGGGATTGATCGCCGCGTCCGTCTGGATGAAGAAGCCGAAATCGCCGGAGCGCACCTGGTTGCGCGCGAGCGCCGAGACGATGCCGCTCGTCACCGTCTGGCCGACGCCGAACGGGTTGCCGATGGCAAGCACGAGGTCGCCGACCTGGACGGCGTCGCTGTCGCCGAGCGGCAGGGCCGCGAATTCGGTATCCGACTTGATCTTCAGGACGGCAAGATCGACGCGCTCGTCCTTCAGCACCACCGTGCTTTCGTATTCCCGCCCGTCCGCCAGCGCCACCTTGATATCGCTCGCGCCCTCGATGACGTGGTTGTTCGTCACCACATAACCCTTGGTGCCGACGATGACGCCGGAGCCGAGCGAGGATTGCTTCTCGGTGCGATTCGGCATCTGCTGGCCGAAGAACTCCTCGAAGAAGGGATCGCCGTCGAAGAGCGATTTGCGCTCGACGACGCGCTCGGCATAGACATTGACGACGGAATTCTCGACCTGCTTGACGAGCGGCGCGAAGGAAAGCTGCATTTCCGTGCGCGATTGCGGCACGGTGCGCTCCTCGGCGCCAGCGGGTGTTGCGAGCGCCAGCGCAAAGAGGATCGGGGCGGCAAGCAGGATGCGGGCATTCGGCATGGACGAGTCTCCTTCGTTTCCGCACCACGATCAGATAGGATTTCGCAGGAAAAAAGGCAAACCCGGCGGGCATCCCCCGCACGGTTCACACGCCACGCACGAAAAAGTGCCCGCAAGAAAAAACATCCGCCGTTGAAACAACACGGCGTCCGTTTACGTAGGGGTCAGGGAAACAATCGAACGGATCGAGCCTCGCCATGCCTGTCTATCGCCCTCCTCGCATCCCCACCCGCGACATCACGCCGGAACACCTGTTCTTCAATCGCCGCAGCTTTCTCGCGACCGCAGCCGGCGGCATGCTGGCGGCCGCCGGCACGCCCGCTCTTGCGGAGGCCCTGAAGGCGACGGAAAGCCGCTACACGGTCGACGAGAAGCTGACGCCCGAAAAGGACGTGACCTCCTACAACAATTTCTACGAATTCGGCCTCGGCAAGGGCGACCCGGCTGCGAACTCGGAGAAATTCAAGCCGACGCCCTGGACGGTGAAGGTGGACGGCCTCGTCGGCAAGCCGAAGGAATTCGGCCTCGAGGAGCTGCTCGCCATGCCGCTGGAGGACCGCGTCTACCGCATGCGCTGCGTGGAGGCCTGGTCCATGGTGATCCCGTGGGTCGGCTTTCCGCTTTCCGCCCTCCTCGACAAGGTCGAGCCGCTGGGCGATGCGAAATACGTCGCCTTCGAGACGATCGTGCGGCCGGAGGAGATGCCGGGCCAGTCCGGCTATTTCCAGTCCCTGCCCTGGCCCTATGTCGAGGGCCTGCGGCTCGACGAGGCGCGCCATCCGCTGACGATCCTCTCCGTCGGCGTCTACGGCAAGACGCTGCCGAACCAGAACGGCGCGCCCATCCGCCTCGTCGTACCGTGGAAATACGGCTTCAAGGGCATCAAGTCGATCGTCAAGATCACGCTCACCGACAAGCAGCCGCCATCCACCTGGAACATCTCCGCGCCGCAGGAATACGGCTTCTACGCCAACGTCAATCCGGAGGTCGATCATCCGCGCTGGAGCCAGGCGAGCGAGAACCGCATCGGCGAAGGCGGCTTCTTCGGCGCGAACCGCCGGCCGACGCTGCCCTTCAACGGCTACGGCGAGGAGGTCGCAAGCCTTTACGCCGGCATGGACCTTCGGGCGAACTATTGATGACGCTCCTGCCCGCCCTGCCCCGGAAATATCATGCGGCTTCGATCTGGCTCCTCTATGCGGCGGGCTTCGTGCCGGCCGCCTGGGGCTTCTGGCTCGGCGCGACCGGGCGGCTCCCCGGCAATCCGGTCAAGGAATTCGAGCACCTTTTGGGCCTGTGGGCACTGCGTTTCCTCGTCGCGACGCTCGCGATCACGCCGATCCGCGATCTTTTCGGCCTCAACTGGGTCCGCTACCGCCGCGCGCTCGGGCTGCTGGCCTTCTGGTACGTGCTGATGCACTTCCTCACCTATATGGTGCTCGACCAGTACCTGAATTTCATGGCGATCCTCATCGATATCGCCAAGCGCCCCTTCATCACCATCGGCATGGCCGCCTTCGTGTTGCTCATCCCGCTGGCGCTGACCTCGAACAACTGGTCGATCCGCCGGCTCGGGCCACGCTGGACGAAACTGCACCGCCTCGTCTACATCATCGCCGCCGCGGGAGCACTCCATTTCGCCATGTCCGTGAAGGTCGTTGGCCTGGAGCCGTGGACCTACATCGCGCTGGTGGCCGTACTGCTGGCATGGCGCCCGGTGCGGCCGCATTTCAAAAAGTGGAAGCGTGGGCCGGGCGGGCGCGTGCAATTCCGCAGGGCGTAGCGCCCCTCACCTGCCTGCCGGCATCCTCTCCCCGCAAGCGGGGCGAGGAACGCTGGGCTTGCCGTTTTCCTAAATCGCAGAGCCGGCGAAAAAACGAAAACGGCCCAACGTCCGCCTTCGCCCCGCTTGCGGGGAGAAGGTCCCGGCAGGGGGATGAGGGGCAACCGCACCGCAAAACAAAAAGGCCGGGAGATCGCTCTCCCGGCCTTTTTCAATTATCCGATCCCGAAGGACTTACGCGGCTTCAGCTTCGGCTTCGGCAGCGACGCGGGCCTTGTCGGCGGCGCCCTTGGCGTCGACGTCGCGGTCAACGAACTCGATGACGGCGAGCGGGGCGTTGTCGCCGTGGCGGAAGCCGGCCTTCATAATGCGCAGGTAGCCGCCGTTGCGGTTGGCGTAGCGGCTTGCGATTGCGTCGAACAGCTTGGCGACGACGGCAACGTCGCGGATCTGCGAGATCGCCTGACGGCGAGCGTGCAGGTCGCCGCGCTTGCCGAGGGTGACGAGCTTCTCGACGATCGGGCGGATTTCCTTCGCCTTCGGAAGCGTCGTTACGATCTGCTCATGCTGGATGAGCGAGGCAGCCATGTTGGCGAACATCGCCTTGCGGTGGCTGGCGGTACGGTTGAGTTTGCGACCGGAATTCTGGTGGCGCATCTCGGTTCTCCTTCACATGCAGGCTACGGCCTGCCGTTTGACGGTTAATATTGGTCTTCGTAGCGCTTGGCGAGGTCTTCGATGTTCTCGGGCGGCCAGGCCGGCACTTCCATGCCGAGGTGCAGGCCCATGGAAGCGAGAACTTCCTTGATCTCGTTGAGCGACTTGCGACCAAAATTCGGAGTGCGAAGCATTTCGGCTTCGGTCTTCTGAATGAGATCGCCGATGTAGACGATGTTGTCGTTCTTCAGGCAGTTCGCCGAACGGACGGACAGTTCCAGCTCGTCGACTTTCTTGAGGAGCGCCGGGTTGAACGCCAGTTCCGTGACCGATTCTTCCTCGGTTTCCTTCTGCGGCTCGTCGAAGTTGACGAAGACCGAGAGCTGGTCCTGGAGAATGCGGGCAGCGAAAGCGATCGCATCTTCGCCGGTGACGGAACCGTCGGTCTCGATGGTCATCGTCAGCTTGTCGTAGTCGAGAACCTGGCCTTCACGGGTGTTTTCCACCTTGTAGGACACTTTCTTGACCGGCGAGTACAGGCTGTCGACCGGGATGAGGCCGATCGGCGCGTCTTCGGAGCGGTTACGGTCGGCCGGCACGTAGCCCTTGCCGTTGTTGACCGTGAACTCCATGCGGATCTCCGCGCCCTCGTCGAGGGTGCAGATGACATGGTCGGGATTCAGGATCTCGATGTCGCCGACGGTCTGGATGTCACCAGCCGTAACGACGCCCGGGCCCTGCTTGCGCACGACCATGCGCTTGCTGTCGTCGCCATCCATCTTGATGGCGATTTCCTTGATGTTGAGCACGATGTCCGTCACGTCTTCCCGGACACCCGGGATCGAGGAGAACTCGTGCAGGACGCCGTCGATCTGCACGGCGGTGACAGCCGCACCGCGCAGCGACGACAGGAGCACGCGACGCAGCGCGTTGCCGAGCGTCAGGCCGAAGCCACGCTCCAGCGGCTCGGCAACAAGGCTTGCCTTGGTGCGGCCGGAGGAGGTGAACTCCACCTTGTTCGGCTTGATCAGTTCCTGCCAGTTTTTCTGGATCATGTGTTTTGCCTTCCGTTCGCCGCCACCATCCAATCGTGGCGGCCGAGCCCTGAAGTATCGCGGAAGCCGGACGGCCTCCGCGATTGTTCGAATGCGATGATCAGACGCGGCGCTTCTTGCGCGGACGGCAACCGTTGTGCGGGATCGGCGTCACGTCGCGGATGGACGTGATCATGAAGCCGGCAGCCTGGAGGGCGCGCAGAGCCGATTCACGGCCGGAACCCGGACCGCAGACTTCGACTTCCAGCGACTTCATGCCGTGTTCCTGGGCCTTCTTGGCGCAGTCTTCGGCGGCGATCTGGGCGGCGAACGGGGTCGACTTGCGCGAACCCTTGAAGCCCTTCGCACCGGCCGACGACCAGGCAATGGCGTTGCCCTGTGCGTCGGTGATGGTGATCATCGTGTTGTTGAACGAAGAATTGACGTGAGCAACACCCGAGGTGATGTTCTTGCGTTCGCGACGGCGGACGCGTGCGGCTTCCTTGGCCATGGATAGTCCTTTCGTTGATCTCGACACCGCCGTAATGCCAGCGGCTCCACCGGGCCGGGACGAATCCCCTGCCCTGAACAGTATTTGCAGACCGGCCCGAAGGCGCCTGTCTGCGGCGATATCGTCACTGCCGTAGTGCCAGCAGCTCCACCGACCGGGATTTGATGAAACACAAACCCCGCTCGAAACTCAAAAGAGGCCGGCGCGGCGCGCCAGCCTCCCGTTCCCCGTTTCCGGGAAATTACTTCTTCTTGCCTGCGATGGCCTTGGCCGGACCCTTGCGGGTGCGGGCGTTCGTGTGCGTGCGCTGGCCGCGGACCGGAAGGCCGCGACGGTGACGCAGGCCACGGTAGCAACCGAGGTCCATGAGACGCTTGATGTTCATCGAGGTCTCGCGACGCAGGTCGCCTTCGACCTGGTAGTCGCGGTCGATGGTTTCGCGGATCTGCAGGATTTCTGCGTCCGTGAGCTGATGCACGCGGCGATCGGCCGGAATACCGACCTTCTCGATGATTTCCTGTGCAAACTTCGGGCCGATCCCGTGAATGTAACGGAGCGCGATTACGACGCGCTTCGCGGTCGGGATGTTGACGCCAGCGATACGTGCCACGCCTGTTCTCCTTGCTTCCAGTTGCCGTCCGGCAAGTGGTCTTCTTCATTCGATACGGCCGGAAAGCCGCGTTTCTCATTGAGGTTCGGGACACGTCGAAAACGACCGCACCCGGACTTCGTTCTTCTGAAATCCGCGCCGATCGCAATTGTATGTCGCGAGTTGGCGCTGTCTTAAGGGGAATCGGCCGAAAAAGTCAACTCCCCGGCCGGTCCTTTTTAACCTGAACTCAGGCGTTCTCCAGGATTCCGGCGATCTCGGCCGTAACAGTGCCGACATTCGCCATGCCGTCCACCGTCTGGAGCTTGCCGGTCGAGGCGTAGTAGCTCGACAGCGGCGCGGTCTTCTCGCGGTATTCCGCAAGACGCCGCTTGAAGGCTTCCGGGTTGTCGTCGGAGCGGACGGTGCCGCCGGCGGCAACCGTTTCGGCCACGCGGTTCTCCATGCGCTTGACCAGCGCGACCTCGTCGACCTTCAGCTCGATCACGGCGTCGAGCGCAAGGCCCTTGCCCGCGAGGATCCTGTCGAGGGCCTCGGCCTGCGGAACCGTGCGCGGATAGCCGTCGAGGATGAACCCCTTCGCACAGTCGGCCGAATCGATGCGGTCGGAAACGATCTCGTTGACGATCGCGTCGGAAACGAGCTGGCCGGCGTCCATGACGGCCTTGGCGCGCTTGCCGACATCCGTGCCGGCGGCGACGGCCGCCCGCAGCATGTCACCCGTGGAAAGCTGCGGAATGCCGTACTTTTCCGTCAGGAGCTTGGCTTGGGTCCCCTTGCCGGCGCCCGGCGGTCCCAGAAAAATCAGTCTCATCGTCCCCTCTTTCCTCCACGCAGCTTCGACTTCTTGATCAGCCCCTCATACTGCTGGGCAATCAGATGGCCCTGTATCTGTGCTACAGTATCGAGGGTCACGCTGACAACAATCAAAAGCGACGTACCACCAAGGTAGAATGGCACGCCCGTCTCGGCGATGAGGATTTCCGGAAGGACGCAGACGAACATCAGGTAGAGGGCGCCGGTGGCCGTGATGCGCGTCAGGACGTAGTCGATATACTCGGCGGTGCGCTCGCCCGGGCGGATGCCGGGGATGAAGCCGCCGTGCTTCTTCAGGTTGTCGGCCGTGTCCTTCGGATTGAAGACGATGGCCGTGTAGAAGAAGGCGAAGAAGGCGATCATGAACGCGTAGAGCGTCATGTAGAGCGGCTTGCCGTGGCCGAGCGCCGTCAGGACCGTCGTCGCCCAGGTCGGCAGGTTGGACGTGTCCGAGAAGCCTGCGAGCGTTGCCGGCAGCAGGAGCAGCGAGGACGCGAAGATCGCCGGGATGACGCCCGAGGTGTTGAGCTTGAGCGGCAGGTGCGAGGTGTCGCCCTGGAACATGCGGTTGCCGACCTGGCGCTTCGGATACTGGATCAGAAGGCGGCGCTGGGCGCGTTCCACGAAGACGATGAGCGCGATGACCGCAACGGCGACCACGACGACGGCAAGAACGATGCCGATCGAGAGCTGGCCCGTCCGGCCGAGCTCGAGCGTGTTGCCGAGCGCCCGCGGCAGGGCCGCAACGATGCCGGCGAAGATGATCAGCGAGACGCCATTGCCGATGCCGCGCGAGGTGATCTGCTCGCCGAGCCACATCAGGAACATCGTGCCGCCGAGGAGGGAGATGACCGTCGAGATCCGGAAGAACCAGCCGGGATCGGAGACCACGCCGGCCGAGCTCTCGAGGCCCACCGCAATGCCATAGGCCTGCAGCATGCCGAGCAGCACCGTGCCGTAGCGGGTGTACTGGTTGATGATCTTGCGGCCCTGCTCGCCTTCCTTCTTGAGCTGCTCCAGCGAGGGAACGACCGAGGTCATGAGCTGCACGATGATCGAGGCGGAGATGTACGGCATGATGCCGAGCGCGAAGATCGCCATGCGTTCCACGGCGCCGCCGGCGAACATGTTGAAGAGGCTGAGAACGCCCTGCTGATGCCGCGTGAAGGCCTGCCCGAAGGCGGCGGGGTCGATACCCGGCAACGGAATGTAGGTGCCGAGACGATAGACGAGCAGCGCGCCCAGGGTGAACCAGAGGCGCTTCTTCAGGTCTTCCGCCTTGGCGAAAGTCGAGAAGTTGAGATTAGAGGCAAGTTGTTCCGCTGCCGAAGCCATGCATTTCTCCGCGTAGCCGATCCGGCGGCGGTGAAGCCCGGCCAGGTCCGGAATGGCTGATCCGTTGGCACCTGCGGCCGGCCCTCCCCGGACCGAAAACGCCGATGCTGAAATTGGTCGTGCCCTTCTGCCGTTGCGGCAAAGCGGGCGGATGGAGCCTAAACCGTTTGAAACGCGGATTGTCAAGCAATCCCGGCCTCACCCTGGTTTTTCTTCCGGATAACGGCGCTGGGACGAATCCCGGCCATCGCTGTGAGGCTCACATATGGGAGTAAAATCGCCCGGTGTGAAGCACACCGGGCGATTATTTCGTCGAATTATTCGGCGGCTTCCGCTGCTGCCAGGAGCAGCTTGATCGAACCGCCGGCCTTCTCGATCTTCTCGATCGCCGGCTTGGAAGCGCCGGCGACTTCGAAGGCGACCTTGGCCTTCAGTTCGCCGTCGGCGAGGATGCGAACGCCGTCCTTCTCGCGGCGGATGACGCCGGCTGCCTTGAGGGCTGCCGCATCGACGGTCGCCTTGGCATCTAGCTTGCCGGCATCGATCGCCTTCTGGACGCGGTCCAGGGAAACGATGACGAAGTCGGAAGCGAAGATGTTGGTGAAGCCGCGCTTCGGCAGGCGACGGTAGATGGGCATCTGACCGCCTTCGAAGCCGTTGATGGCGACGCCCGAACGAGCCTTCTGACCCTTCACACCGCGGCCGCCGGTCTTGCCGGAGCCCGAACCGATACCGCGACCTACGCGCTTGCGGTTCTTGGTGGAGCCTTCGTTGTCCTTGATTTCATTGAGCTTCATGATCTTGTCTCCCTCACTTCTCGTCGACGACGCGGACGAGGTGCTGGACGGCCCGGATCATGCCGCGAACAGACGGGGTGTCTTCCAGCGTGCGAACCCGGTGCATCTTGTTGAGGCCCAGGCCGACCAGCGTCTGACGCTGGATGGCCGGACGGCGGATGGGGCTGCCGATCTGCTCGACAGTCACCGTCTTCTTGGCGGTTTCTTTCTTGGCCATGGATCAGTGCTCCTTATTCTTCAGCAGCAACGCCGGCCGACTGACGACGAGCCTGCAGCGTGGCGTACTTCATGCCGCGCTGAGCTGCGATGTCCTTCGGGTGCATCTGGCTCTTGAGAGCGTCGAACGTCGCACGGATCATGTTGTACGGGTTCGAGGAGCCGGTCGACTTGGCGACGACGTCATGAACGCCGAGGGTTTCGAAGACGGCGCGCATCGGGCCGCCTGCGATGATACCCGTACCGGGCTTGGCCGAGCGAAGCAGGACCTTGCCGGCGCCGTGACGGCCGTGCACGTCGTGGTGCAGCGTGCGGCCCGAGCGCAGCGGAACGAAGATGAGGTCGCGCTTGGCGGCTTCCGTGGCCTTCCGGATGGCTTCCGGAACTTCACGAGCCTTGCCGTGGCCGAAGCCGACGCGGCCCTTCTGGTCGCCGACGACGACGAGAGCTGCGAAACCGAAACGACGGCCGCCCTTGACGACCTTCGCGACGCGGTTGATCGCGACGAGCTTGTCGACAAACTCGCTGTCGCGCTCTTCGCGGTTCTGGCGGTCATCGCGACCGCGCTTTTCCTGTGCCATTGTCCTTTTCCTTTTTCTTTTCCGGGTGCAATCGGCAGATTGACGAAAGTCGCCTCCATTTTGAAAACGGAAGCGACCAGTACCCTACTGAGCTGGCCGGCGGGCGCGCGAGGCGCCCGGCCGATCGATCAGAAGTGCAGACCACCTTCACGGGCAGCTTCGGCGAGAGCCTTGATGCGGCCGTGATAGATGAAGGCGCCACGGTCGAAAACGACCTCCTTGACGCCGGCCTTGACGGCACGCTCTGCGATGAGCTTGCCGACGGCAGCGGCGGCTGCCGTGTCGGCGCCCGTCTTCAGCGACGAGCGCAGATCGGTGTCGAGCGTGGAGGCGGACGCAAGCGTCTTGCCGGCCACGTCGTCGATGACCTGTACGTAGATGTTCTTCGACGAGCGATGAACCGACAGGCGCGGACGGCCGTTGGCGACCGCCTTGATGGAACGGCGCACGCGGTTGGCGCGGCGCACGAGAGCTTCTTTCCTGCTAGCCATTTCGCGTGATCCTTACTTCTTCTTGCCTTCTTTGCGGACAATCCGCTCTTCGGCATACTTGACGCCCTTGCCCTTGTAGGGCTCGGGGCCACGGTATTCACGGATTTCCGCTGCGACCTGGCCGACCTGCTGCTTGCTGATGCCGGTGACGATGATTTCGGTCGGCTTGGGAACAGCAATCGTGATGCCTTCCGGCGTCTGGTAGACGACGTCATGGCTGAAACCGAGCGCGAGCTGCAGGTTCTTGCCCTGCATGGACGCACGGTAACCGACGCCGTTGATTTCGAGCTTGCGCTCGTAACCGTCCTTGACGCCCTTGAAGATGTTCTCGACCATCGTGCGGGACATGCCCCACTTGGACCGGGCATCCTTGCTATCGTTGACCGGCTGGACGACAACGGCGTTGTCTTCGAGCTTGACCGAAACTTCGTCGTTCGCGACGAAGAACAATTCGCCCTTCGGGCCCTTCGCGGTGACCTTCTGACCGTCGACGGTCGCGGTGACACCAGCGGGAACCGGAACGGGCTTCTTACCGATACGAGACATTGTTTTATCCTGTCTGTTCGTTATGGAGATCCTTGCCCGGCCTTAGAAGACCGAGCAAAGAACCTCGCCACCAACGTTCTGTTCGCGTGCCTGGTGATCGGCCATCACGCCCTTCGGGGTCGAAAGGATGGTGATGCCGAGGCCGTTCGCGACCTGCGGAATGGACTTAACCGAGACATAGACCCGGCGGCCCGGCTTGGAGACGCGATCGATCTTGCGGATCACGGACGCGCCTTCGTAGTACTTGAGCTCGATGTTCAGTTCGGCCTTGCCGTTGTCGAACTCGACCTCGGAGTATCCGCGGATGTAACCTTCGGCCTGGAGAACGTCCAGGACGCGGGCGCGCAGCTTGGAAGCGGGCGTGGAAACGCTCGACTTGCGGCGTGCGGCGCCGTTGCGGATACGGGTGAGCATATCGCCCAGGGGATCAGTCATTGCCATGTACCCGTCTCCTTACCAGCTCGACTTGACGATGCCCGGCACCTTGCCGAGATTGCCCAGTTCGCGAAGCGCAATACGCGACATCTTGAGTTTGCGATAGAAGGCGCGCGGACGCCCCGTGACTTCGCACCGGTTGCGGATGCGGGTCTTGGAGCCGTTGCGCGGCATTTCGGCAAGCTTCAGGGTCGCCTTGAAGCGTTCCTCGATCGGGAGAGCCTGGTTCTGGATGATCGCCTTGAGGGCGGCGCGCTTGGCAGCCTGGCTGGCGACCAGACGGCGGCGGCGGTTATTCTTCTCGACTGCGCTGGTTTTAGCCATAACAGTTATCCTTCTTTACGCTTGTCGTTACGGTCAGGCGCGGAACGGGAAGTTGAACTCTTTCAGAAGAGCCCGTGCTTCGTCGTCCGTCGGTGCCGTCGTGCAAACGATGATGTCCATGCCCCACATCTGATCAACCTTGTCGTAGTTGATCTCAGGGAACACAATGTGCTCCTTGATGCCCATGGCGAAGTTGCCACGGCCATCGAAGGACTTCGGGTTCAGACCACGGAAGTCGCGTACGCGGGGCAGCGCGATGTTCACGAGGCGATCCAGAAATTCGTACATGCGGGCGCCGCGCAGGGTGACCTTCGCGCCGATCGGCATGCCTTCACGGACCTTGAAGCCCGCGATGGAGTTGCGGGCGCGCGTGATGACCGGCTTCTGGCCGGAGATCGCTGCGAGGTCGGCTGCGGCAACGGTCGGCTTCTTGGAGTCGCCCGTGGCTTCGCCCACGCCCATGTTGATGACGATCTTATCGAGCTTCGGGATCTGCATCTCGTTGGCGTAGGAGAACTGCTCCTTCAGCGCCGCGCGGATGCGCTCGACATATTCCTTCTTGAGCCGGGGCTCATACTTGGTGTCAGCCATCGATCGACACTCCCGAACGCTTTGCTACACGAACCTTCTTGTCGCCTTCGACCTTGAAACCGACGCGGGTCGGCTTGCCGTCCTTGGGGTCGGCGATCGCGATGTTCGACAGATGGATCGGAGCTTCCTTGGTGATGATGCCGGCTTCCTGGGTCTGGGTCTGGCGCTGGTGACGCTTCACCAGGTTGATACCCTTGACGACCGCACGGTCTTCCTTCGGCATGACCTGAACGACCTCGCCGGTGCGGCCCTTGTCCTTGCCGGTGAGTACGACGACCTTGTCGCCTTTACGGATCTTCTGCATAGCCATCGCTCCTTAGAGTACTTCGGGAGCCAGCGAGATGATCTTCATGTGGTTCTTGGCGCGAAGTTCGCGCGGAACCGGTCCGAAGATACGGGTGCCGATCGGCTCTTTCTTGTTGTCGATCAGGACAGCGGCGTTGCTGTCGAAACGAATGACGCTGCCGTCGGGGCGGCGGATGTCCTTGGCGGTGCGCACGACAACCGCCTTCATCACGTCGCCCTTCTTCACGCGGCCGCGCGGGATGGCTTCCTTGATCGAGACGACGATAATGTCGCCGACCGAAGCGTACTTGCGCTTGGAGCCGCCCAGCACCTTGATGCACATGACACGACGTGCGCCGGAATTATCCGCGACGTCGAGGTTAGTCTGCATCTGAATCATGTCAGGTCGCCTTCTTGTTTTACCGGACCGGTTGGGTGTTAGCCCCCTGTTCCAGCTTATGGAAATTCATGTTTTCGCGCGGGATGGTGTGTTGCCAAGGTGGTTTCCACTTCGGCGAGCCGATGGACCTTCCGTGCGCTCAAAGCAAAAGAACGCTCGCGATTCCGAGCGTCCTTGCGCTGCTTCATACAGATTTTCGCGCCGGAAGCAAGAGCCCGGCGCGAAATCCGATGATTTAAGCCTGGGCCGAGACGACGGTCCAGCGCTTGTCCTTGGAGATCGGGGCGCATTCCTGGATGGAAACGACGTCGCCGACCTTGTACTGGTTGGCTTCGTCATGCGCCTTGTACTTCTTCGACCGGCGAACGGTCTTCTGAAGCAGGGGATGGGCAAAACGGCGTTCGACGCGCACGACAACGGTCTTGTCGTTCTTGTCGCTGACAACAGTGCCCTGCAGAATGCGTTTCGGCATATTTTTTGGTCCTTAGGCCTTGGCTTCTGCCGCCTTCTGGCGGGCAATGGTCTTGACGCGCGCGATGTCCTTGCGGACTTCGTTGATGCGCGAGGTCTTCTCGAGCTGGCCGGTGGCCTTCTGGAAGCGCAGGTTGAACTGCTCCTTCTTCAGCTTGGCAAGCTCCTCGTTGAGCTGGTCGGCGCTCAGCGCCTTGACGTCTGCGGCTTTCATGGCGCTCGCTCCTTACTCTGCAATGCGCTGTACGAAGCGCGTCTTGACCGAGAGCTTGGCCGAGCCGAGACGAAGCGCCTCGCGGGCGATCTCCTCGGAGACACCGTCGATCTCGAACATCATACGACCGGGCTTGACCTTGGCCGCCCAGTATTCGACCGAACCCTTACCCTTACCCATACGGACTTCCGTGGGCTTGGCGGTGACCGGGACGTCGGGGAACACGCGGATCCACACACGGCCGGCACGCTTCATGTAACGGGTGATCGCGCGGCGGGCCGCTTCGATCTCGCGAGCGTTCACGCGATTCGGTTCCTGAGCCTTCAGGCCGAACTCGCCGAAGGCGAGCTCGGAGCCGCCCTTGGCGACGCCCTTGATGCGGCCCTTGAACTGCTTGCGGTACTTGGTACGCTTTGGCTGCAACATTTTTTTACTTCTCCGATATTGGCTGCCAAACGCGACTGTTACGCGTTTTCACGACGACGGTCGCCGCGGTCGCCGCGTTCACGGCTGGCGGGACCCTGGCTGTCACTTTCGCTGGCGCGACGCTCAGAGGCCATCGGATCGTGCTCAAGGATTTCGCCCTTGAAGATCCAGACCTTGATGCCGCAGATGCCGAACGCGGTTTCGGCTTCGGCCGTACCGTAGTCGATATCCGCGCGCAGCGTGTGAAGCGGAACGCGACCTTCACGGTACCATTCCGTACGGGCGATTTCCGCACCGCCGAGACGGCCGGCGCAGGTGATCTTGATGCCTTCGGCGCCAAGACGCATGGCCGACTGGACAGCGCGCTTCATCGCACGGCGGAAGGCCACGCGGCGTTCGAGCTGCTGGGCGATCGACTGTGCAACGAGCGTCGCGTCGACTTCGGGCTTGCGCACTTCGACGATGTTGAGGTGCGTTTCCGAATTGGTCATCTCGGAAAGCTTCTTGCGGAGCTTTTCGATGTCCGCGCCCTTCTTGCCGATGATCAGACCCGGGCGAGCCGAGTGGATCGTGACGCGGCACTTCTTGTGCGGACGCTCGATGACGACCTTGGCGATACCGGCCTGCTTCAGCTCGTCCATGACGAACTTGCGGATCTTCAGGTCTTCGTGGAGCAGCTTGCCGTATTCGGCATTGTCGGCGAACCAACGGCTGTCCCAGGTACGGTTGATGCCGAGGCGGAAACCGATCGGATTAATCTTCTGGCCCATTATGCGGCCTCCCCTTTGGCTTCGACTTCACGGACGACGATCGTCAGATGCGAGAAGGGCTTCTCGATCCGCGATGCGCGGCCGCGGCCACGGGCGTGGAAACGCTTCATGACGATCGACTTGCCGACATAGGCCTCAGCGACGACGAGGCTGTCGACGTCGAGGTCGTGGTTGTTTTCTGCGTTGGCGATCGCGGATTCAAGCGTCTTCTTGACGGTCTCGGCGCTACGCTTGCGCGAGAATTCAAGCTCGGCGAGAGCGCGGTCGACCTTCTTGCCGCGGATGAGCGCAGCAAGCAGGTTGAGCTTCTGGGGGCTGACGCGGATCGTGCGCGCAACAGCCTGCGCCTCATTATCCTTCAGCCGGCGTTCGGCTTTAGCCTTACCCATCGTTACTTCCTCTTCGCCTTCTTGTCCGCACCGTGACCGTAGTAGGTCCGGGTGGGAGCGAATTCACCAAACTTGTGGCCGACCATGTCTTCGCTGACGGCCACCGGGATGTGCTTGCTGCCGTTGTAGACGCCGAAGGTGAGACCTACGAACTGCGGCAGGATCGTGGAGCGACGGCTCCAGATCTTGATTACTTCGCTGCGACCGCCTTCACGAACCTTCTCAGCCTTCTTGAGAAGATAGCCGTCAACAAACGGGCCTTTCCATACTGAACGAGCCATTCCTGACTACCTCTCTTACTTCTTCTTCAAGTGGCGCGAGCGCATGATGAACTTGTCCGTGGACTTGTTCGAACGGGTGCGCTTGCCCTTGGTCGGCTTGCCCCACGGGGATACCGGATGACGGCCGCCCGAGGTGCGGCCTTCACCACCGCCGTGCGGATGGTCGACCGGGTTCATGACGACGCCGCGGTTGTGCGGGGTCTTGCCGCGCCAGCGGGTGCGACCGGCCTTGCCGTCGTTGGTGTTGCCGTGGTCCGGGTTGGACACGGCGCCGACCGTTGCGAGGCAGGATGCGTGAACCAGGCGCTGCTCGCCCGAGTTCAGGCGAAGGATCGCCATGCCCTGGTCGCGGCCGACGAGCTGGACGAAGGTGCCGGCGGAGCGGGCGATCTGACCGCCCTTGCCCGGCTTCATCTCGACGTTGTGAACGATCGAGCCGACCGGGATGTACTGCAGCGGCATGGTGTTGCCGGGCTTGACGTCGACGGCCTTGTCCGAAGCGATGACCTTGTCGCCGGCAGCAAGGCGCTGCGGAGCGAGGATATAGGCCTGTTCGCCGTCGGCATAGTTCACCAGAGCGATGAACGCCGTGCGGTTCGGGTCGTATTCCAGACGCTCGACCGTGCCTTCGACGTCGAACTTGCGACGCTTGAAGTCGACGAGACGGTAGGTGCGCTTGTGACCGCCGCCGATGAAGCGGGCGGTGATGCGGCCGAGGTTGTTACGGCCGCCGCTCTTGGAGAGACCCTCGGTCAGAGCCTTTACGGGCTTGCCCTTGTAAAGGCCCGACCGGTCGACGATGACCAGCTGACGCTGGCTCGGGGTGGTCGGATTGAAGTGTTTCAATGCCATTTTTCTGTTTCCCTTTTAGCCGACTGCCCAATTAGAGCCCGGTGGAGACGTCGATGGACTGACCGTCAGCAAGCGTGACGATAGCCTTCTTGACATCTCCCTGCCGGCCGGAGAAGCCGCGGAAACGCTTTACCTTGCCCTTGCGGACGAGCGTGTTCACAGCCGTGACCTTGACGCCGAAGAGAGCTTCTACGGCAGCCTTGATCTCAGGCTTGGAAGCACGCTTGGCAACGTTGAAGACGACCTGGTTGTTTTCGGATACCAGCGTCGACTTTTCGGTGATCGAAGGAGATACGATCACATCGTAGTGGCGAAGATCCGTCATTTGAACCGCTCCTCGAGGGCTTCTACAGCAGCCTTGGAGAGCACGAGCTTGCCGCGGCGCAGGATATCGTAAACATTGATGCCCTGGATCGGCAGAACATCCACGTTCGGGATGTTGCGTGCTGCGAGCTTGAAGTTGCCGTCAAGTTCTGCGCCGCCGATGAAGAGCGCGTTGGTGAGGCCGAGCGAAGCGAATGCGCCGGCCAGAGCCTTCGTCTTTGCTTCCTTGGCGACGAGGTCGTCGACGATGATGACGTCGTCAGCCTTGATCTTGGCCGAGAGGGCGTGACGCAGGCCGAGCGCGCGAACCTGCTTGGGCAGGTCGTGGCCGTGGTCGCGGGAGACCGGGCCGTGAGCCTTGGCACCGCCGCGGAACTGCGGAGCGCGAGCCGAATGGTGGCGGGCGCGGCCCGTACCCTTCTGCTTGTACATCTTGGCGCCGGTGCGGGAGACTTCACCGCGGGTCAGCGACTGATGCGTGCCCTGCTGCTTCTTGGCGAGCTGCCAGCGGACGACGCGGGCAATGATGTCTTCGCGCGGCTCGAGGCCGAAGATCGCGTCGGAGAGGGAGACCTTGCCGGCGTCCTTCCCCTCGAGGGTCGTGACTTTGAGATCCATGATCAGGTTCCCTTACTTGGCTGCGGCGCGCACGGCGGCCGGACGCGGAGCGTCGGACGGGGTGCCGGACTTGACGGCGTCACGAACGACGATCCAGGCGCCCTTGGAGCCCGGGACTGCGCCCTTGACGAGGATGAGACCGCGCTCTTCGTCCGTGGAGACGACTTCGAGGTTCTGGGTGGTGACGCGCGTCTGGCCCATGTGGCCGGCCATGCGCTTGCCCTTCCAGACCTTGCCCGGGTCCTGGTTGTTACCCGTCGAACCGTGCGAACGGTGCGAAACGGAAACGCCGTGCGTTGCACGAAGGCCGCCGAAGTTGTGGCGCTTCATGGCACCGGCAAAACCCTTACCGATCGTGGTGCCGGTGACGTCGACGAGCTGGCCTGCGACGAAATGGCTGGCGGTCAGCTCCGCGCCGATCTCGATGAGGTTGTCTTCCGACACGCGGAACTCGACGAGCTTGGCCTTCGGCTCGACGCTTGCGGCGGCGAACTGGCCGCGCAGCGCCTTTGCCGTGTTCTTCACCTTGGAAGAGCCGGCGCCGAGCTGGACGGCCGTGTAGCCGTTCTTCTCCTGCGTGCGCTGGGCAACGACCTGGACGTTGTCCAGTCGCAGTACTGTTACCGGGATGTGCTCACCGGCGTCGTTATAGACGCGAGTCATCCCTACTTTCTGTGCAATCACACCTGAACGCATGGTTCAATCCTCTTAGAAGTCCTGGCGGGATCGTGACGTCCCGTCATGCCTCTTGGTTTAAGGATTCCACTTAGGCCGAAAGGCCGTCGGGTTTCCCGTTTTCAGAAGACGTCGGCCTAAAGCCACGTACCTTCCTTGTTATTCGGCTTGCGCCAGGACTTAGAGCTTGATCTCTACGTCCACACCGGCCGCAAGGTCGAGCTTCATGAGAGCATCGACCGTCTGCGGCGTCGGATCTACGATGTCGAGCAGGCGCTTGTGGGTGCGCATCTCGAACTGTTCACGGCTCTTCTTGTCCACGTGGGGCGAACGGTTGACGGTGAACTTTTCAATACGGGTCGGGAGCGGAACGGGACCGCGGACGCTTGCGCCGGTGCGCTTGGCCGTCGACACGATTTCACGCGTGGAGGCATCGAGGATCCGGTGGTCAAACGCCTTGAGGCGGATGCGGATGTTCTGGCCGTTCATACGACTTTTCCTTAGTTCGTTATCCGCGCGATTCTCTTGGGAAAGCGCGTTTTTTGATTCTGGCGGTTCCATAACGGAACGCACACGAAAACACAATGCCGAAAGGCCAGTCCGCTAAATTATCAAAGACCGGAGGGGCAGGGTTGACCCCTGCCCTTCCTATTTCAGCGGCCTTGTGGCCTGAAAGCCTTACTCGACGATCGAGGCGACGATGCCGGCGCCGACGGTGCGGCCGCCTTCGCGGATGGCGAAGCGCAGCTTTTCTTCCATCGCGATCGGAACGATCAGCTCGACGTCAACCGTCACGTTGTCGCCCGGCATCACCATTTCCGTGCCTTCCGGAAGCGTCACGATGCCCGTCACGTCCGTCGTGCGGAAGTAGAACTGCGGACGGTAGTTCGTGAAGAACGGCGTATGACGGCCGCCTTCTTCCTTCGTCAGGATGTAGGCTTCGGCCTTGAACTTCTTGTGCGGCTTGACCGAACCCGGCTTGCACAGGATCTGGCCACGCTCGACGCCGTCACGGTTCACACCGCGCAGCAGCGCACCGATGTTGTCGCCGGCCTGGCCCTGGTCGAGCAGCTTGCGGAACATCTCGACGCCCGTGCAGGTCGTCTTCGTCGTCGGACGGATGCCGACGATCTCGATTTCCTCACCGACCTTGACGATGCCGCGCTCGACGCGACCCGTCACGACCGTGCCGCGGCCCGAGATCGAGAACACGTCTTCGATCGGCATCAGGAAGGGCTGGTCGATCGGGCGTTCCGGCGTCGGGATGTAGTCGTCGACGGCGGCCATCAGCGCGCGGATCGCGTCTTCGCCGATTTCCTTGTTGGAATCTTCCAGAGCGGCCAGAGCCGAGCCCTTGACGATCGGAATGTCGTCGCCCGGGAATTCGTAGGACGACAGCAGTTCGCGCACTTCAAGCTCGACGAGCTCGAGGAGCTCGGCGTCGTCGACCTGGTCGACCTTGTTGAGGAACACGACGATCGCCGGAACGCCGACCTGGCGGGCGAGCAGGATGTGTTCGCGCGTCTGCGGCATCGGGCCGTCGGCAGCCGAAACGACGAGGATCGCGCCGTCCATCTGGGCAGCGCCGGTGATCATGTTCTTGACATAGTCGGCGTGGCCGGGGCAGTCGACGTGCGCGTAGTGACGGTTGGCCGTCTCGTATTCGACGTGCGCCGTCGAGATGGTGATGCCGCGGGCCTTTTCTTCCGGAGCCGCGTCGATCTGGTCGTACGCCTTGAACTCGCCGAAATACTTCGTGATAGCAGCCGTCGTCGACGTCTTGCCATGGTCAACGTGGCCGATCGTGCCGATGTTTACGTGAGGCTTGTTGCGCTCAAACTTACCTTTTGCCATTTCCGGCTCTCCGTTCCTGATCCCGCGAGGGGAAATTCATTCAAAACTGGTGGGGTGCACCCCGGTCACTTCTGACCGGAGTACTTTGCCTGGATTTCCTGTGCGACGTTCGACGGAACCGGCGCGTAGTGGTCGAAGACCATCGAGTACTGGGCGCGGCCCTGCGACATGGAGCGCAGGTTGTCGACGTACTTGAACATGTTCGCCAGCGGCACGTTGGCGGAGATCACGACGGCGACGCCGCGCGATTCCTGGCCCTGGATCTGGCCACGACGGGAGTTCAGGTCGCCGATGACGTCGCCGACATAGTCTTCCGGCGTTACGACTTCGACCTTCATCATCGGCTCCAGAAGCTGGGCGCCGGCTTCGCGGGAGGCTTCACGGAAGCAGGCACGCGATGCGATTTCGAAGGCGAGGACCGAGGAGTCGACGTCGTGGAAGGCGCCGTCGATGAGCGTCGCCTTGACGCCGAGCATCGGGAAGCCTGCGAGCGGACCCGAAGACAGGACGCTTTCGATGCCCTTCTGGACGCCCGGGATGTATTCCTTCGGAACAGCACCGCCGACGATCTTGGATTCGAAGACGAAATCTTCGCCGTCCGGGTTCGGTTCGAACACGAGCTTCACGCGGGCGAACTGGCCGGTACCGCCGGTCTGCTTCTTGTGCGTGTAGTCCTTCTCGGTCTTGCGCGTGATCGTCTCGCGGTAGGCGACCTGCGGGGCGCCGACATTGGCTTCGACCTTGAACTCGCGACGCATGCGGTCGACGATGATGTCGAGGTGAAGTTCGCCCATGCCTGCGATGATCGTCTGGCCGGATTCCTCGTCGGTCTTGACGCGGAAGGACGGGTCTTCGGCAGCGAGACGGTTGAGCGCAAGGCCCATCTTCTCCTGGTCGTTCTTCGTCTTCGGCTCGATGGCGATCTGGATGACCGGCTCGGGGAATTCCATACGCTCGAGGATGACCGGCTTCAGCGGATCGCAGAGCGTGTCGCCCGTGGTCGTGTCCTTGAGGCCGGCGAGAGCGACGATGTCGCCTGCGAAGGCTTCTTCGATGTCTTCACGCGAGTTGGAGTGCATCTGCAGCATGCGGCCGACGCGCTCGCGCTTTTCCTTGACCGTGTTCATGACCGACGTGCCCTTTTCGAGCTTGCCGGAATAGATGCGGGCGAAGGTGAGCGAACCGACGAAGGGGTCGTTCATGATCTTGAAGGCGAGCATGGAGAGCGGCTCGCTGTCGTCGGCATGACGCTCGATCTCGGCTTCCGTCTTCACGTCGATGCCCTTGATCGCCGGGATGTCCGCCGGGGACGGCAGGTAGTCGACGACGGCGTCGAGGAGCGGCTGGACGCCCTTGTTCTTGAACGCGGTACCGCAGAACATCGGGTGGAACTTCACCTCGATGGTGCCGCGGCGAACGAGTTCGCGGATCTTGTCGTTGTCCGGGTAGTTGCCTTCGAGATAGGCTTCCATCGCGGCTTCGTCGATTTCGACGACGGTCTCGATGAGCTTCTCGCGGTATTCTTCGGCCTGGGCCTTCATGTCTTCCGGGATCTCGACGACGTCCCACTGGGCGCCGAGCGATTCGTCGCGCCAGACGAGAGCGTTCATCTCGATCAGGTCGACGACGCCCTTGAAGTCGCTTTCAGCGCCGATCGGCAGCTGCATGACGACGGCGGTCGCACCGAGACGCGACTTGATCATGGACACCGAGCGGTAGAAGTCGGCGCCCGTCTTGTCCATCTTGTTGCAGAAGATCATGCGCGGAACGTTGTACTTCTCGGCCTGACGCCAGACGGTTTCCGTCTGCGGCTCCACGCCGGCGTTGGCGTCGAGAAGGGCGATCGCACCGTCGAGCACGCGCAGCGAACGCTCGACTTCGATGGTGAAGTCGACGTGGCCGGGGGTGTCGATGATGTTGAAGCGGCGGGTCTTGCCGTCACGGCCCTTCCAGAAGGTCGTGGTGGCGGCCGACGTGATCGTGATGCCGCGTTCCTGCTCCTGCTCCATCCAGTCCATCGTGGCGGCGCCGTCATGGACTTCGCCGATCTTGTGGGACTTGCCGGTGTAGTAGAGGATGCGTTCGGTCGTCGTCGTCTTGCCGGCGTCGATATGCGCCATGATACCGAAATTTCGGTAGTCTTCGATTTTATATTCGCGAGCCATTAACGGACTCCTTTCGAGACGTCTAGTTTCGGTTACCAGCGGTAATGCGAGAACGCACGGTTGGCGTCGGCCATCTTGTGCGTGTCTTCGCGCTTCTTGACGGCGCTGCCGCGGTTGTTCGCTGCGTCCATGAGTTCGCCGGAAAGGCGCTCGACCATGGTCGTTTCGTTACGCTTGCGGGCAGCGGCGATCAGCCAGCGGATGGCCAGAGCCTGACGACGCTCCGGACGGACATCGACCGGAACCTGGTACGTCGCACCACCGACGCGGCGCGAACGCACTTCGACGTGCGGGGCGACGTTGTCGAGGGCAGAATGGAACACGGTCACCGGATCCTGCTTGGCCTTGCCTTGGACGACATCGAAGGCGCCGTAAACGATCGTTTCGGCGACGGACTTCTTGCCGTCAAGCATGATGGCGTTCATGAACTTGGTGACGACGAGGTCGCCGAACTTCGGGTCCGGGTTGATCTCGCGCTTTTCTGCTCTATGGCGACGGGACATATTTTTCGTCTTTCTTCAAAAGGTTCCGACCAGCGAAATGGCGCCGGTTACTGTATTATTTCGGACGCTTAGCGCCGTACTTGGAGCGGCGCTGCTTGCGGTTCTTGACGCCCTGGGTGTCGAGAACGCCGCGGATGATGTGGTAGCGCACGCCCGGCAAGTCCTTCACGCGGCCGCCACGGATCATGACGACGGAGTGTTCCTGCAGGTTGTGGCCTTCGCCCGGGATATAGCCGATGACTTCGAAGCCATTGGTCAGGCGGATCTTGGCGACCTTACGCAGAGCCGAGTTCGGCTTCTTCGGGGTCGTCGTGTAGACGCGGGTGCAAACGCCGCGCTTCTGGGGGTTTTCCTGCAGGGCAGGAACCTTGTTGCGCTTTACCGACGCCTGGCGCGGCTTGCGGATCAACTGGTTTACGGTAGGCATATAACCATCCCTTGCAAATCTAGTCTCGTTACCCTTGCGGGCGGATCGTCGTCACCCTTGCGGGCGAGTACATGGCCACACGCGTGTTCATGCGCAATAAGAGGCCATTCCGCTTTTACGGATGGCCTCGTTAGGCAGAGGACGCGCTATAACCGCGTCATGCGTGCAGCATTCATGTTCTCAACGTGCGTCGAGCCCTGTTTGAGGCGAACTTCAGAACGAGTCATTCCGAACCAGCCAGCCTCACATAGGCTCTGATGGCGTGCGGAATACTGACTAAAGGGTCAAAGGTCAAGGGGCGGGGCGAAAGAATCCCGGCCGCGAAGGGCTGATACGCCTGAAAAGCAGGGCTTCGAGCCCCTCTCCTCTCTGCTTTAGCCAGCCTTCGACGCGCAAAAGCCATCACCCGGGAACATTAAGAAAGCATGAAGACGGAATCAACAGGAAAGCATTGCCGCACCGGCGGCCCGACCACCGATTCCCTCCTCCGGCTTTTTGCGAGGCCGGCGATTTTGCGTTTGGGTCCGGCCGCCCTACCCTTTATAGAACGAACACAACCCGATCCCGAAAGGAGACCGCCATGGCGTCCAGTGCCGACAACGACAACAACACGCTCGACGACCCGATGGTCTTCATCATCATCGGCAAGGCCTACGAGCGCGAGGGCGACGAGGGCATCGACATCCACGTCATGCTCAGCGCGCCGGACGACGACACGGCCGTGCGCGAGGCGTTGAACGCCCTTTCGGAGGAAGGCTTCCTCGAAGCCGACCTCGACCAGATCGGCACGCTCACCGGCGCACCGGAAGACGAGCCGCACGCCTCCGCCTACAAGGGCGCGCTCGAAGGCGAAGTGGCGATCATCCGCTTCGCATAAGCGCAAACCCCTAAAATGCAAAAGCCGCCCGGATGCCGGGCGGCTTTTTTGTTTGCGGGAAGAGGAAGGGCGGCGGACCGCCCTTCCCTTCGAGCCTTATTCGGCAGGCGTCGTCTCGCCGCCGGCGAGGTCCGCCAGCATCGGGGTGGCAACGCCGGCGCCGGTCGACTTGCGGCGCTCGTCGAGGATCATCTCGTCGCGCGCCGTCGCGATGCGGCGGATCTGCGTCATGGTGCCGCCCGTACCGGCCGGGATGAGGCGGCCGACGATGACGTTCTCCTTGAGGCCCTGCAGGCCGTCGGTCTTGCCGGCGATCGCCGCTTCCGTGAGGACCTTGGTGGTCTCCTGGAACGAGGCGGCCGAGATGAACGACGGGGTCTGCAGCGAGGCCTTGGTGATGCCGAGAAGGACCGGCTCACCCGAAGCCGGCTTCTTGCCTTCTTCGATCAGGGCGTCGTTGACGTCTTCCAGCTCGATACGGTCGACGTTGTCGCCGACGATATAGGTGCTGTCGCCGGCATCCGTGATCTCGACCTTCTGCAGCATCTGGCGAACGATCACCTCGATGTGCTTGTCGTTGATCACCACGCCCTGCAGTCGGTAGACTTCCTGGATTTCGTTCACGAGGTAGGAAGCGAGTGCTTCCACGCCCTTGATCGCCAGGATGTCGTGCGGCGCGGGGTTGCCGTCTAGGATGTAGTCACCCTTTTCGATGTAGTCGCCGTCCTGAAGGTGGAAGGGCTTGCCCTTCGGGATCAGGTACTCGACCGGCTCGACACCGTCTTCCGCCGGCTCGATCGTCACGCGACGCTTGTTCTTGTAGTCGCGGCCGAAGCGAACCGTACCATCGATCTCCGCGATGATGGCGTGGTCCTTCGGACGACGGGCTTCGAACAGTTCGGCAACGCGCGGCAGACCGCCGGTGATGTCCTTGGTCTTGGCGCTTTCCAGCGGCGAGCGGGCAAGAACGTCACCCTGGGAGACCTTCTGGCCCGGCTCGACGGAAAGGATCGCGTCGACCGAGAGCAGGAAGCGGGCTTCGCCACCGCGGGACAGCTTGGCGACGGCGCCGTTCTTGTCCTTGATGACGATGGCCGGCTTCAGGTCCGTACCGCGCGGCGTCGAGCGCCAGTCGATGACCGAACGCTTGGTGATGCCGGTGGATTCGTCGGTCGTTTCGAGAACCGAGATGCCGTCGACGACGTCTTCGAAGTGAACGGTGCCCTCCACTTCCGTCATCATCGGACGGGTGTAGGGGTCCCACTCGGCGAGACGCTGGCCGCGCTTCACCTTGTCGCCGTCGTCCACGAAGATCTTCGAACCGTAGGCGACGCGCTGCGCGGAACGCTCCACGCCACGCTCGTCGAGGATCGTGATCGCCATGTTGCGGCCCATCGCGACGAGGTTGCCGTCGGAGTTGCGCAGCATGTTGCGGTTCTTGATCTGCACCGTGCCTTCATACGAGGCTTCCAGGAACGACTGGTCGACCACGGTCGCCGTGCCGCCAAGGTGGAAGGTACGCATGGTGAGCTGGGTGCCCGGTTCACCGATCGACTGCGCCGCGATGACGCCGACGGCCTCGCCCATGTTGACGGGCGTGCCGCGTGCAAGGTCGCGACCGTAGCAGACGCCGCAGACGCCGGTCTGGATCTCGCAGGTCAGCGCCGAACGGATACGGATCGACTGGATGCCGGCCTTCTCGATTTCGACGACGTCGGCTTCGAGGATCATCTTGCCGGCATCGACGATGCGCTCGCCGGTGATCGGGTGATCGATGTCGTCGAGAGCCGTACGGCCGAGAACGCGGGTGCCGATGGAGGCCACGACCTGGCCTGCGTCGACGATCGCCGTCATCGTGAGGCCCTTGTCGGTGCCGCAGTCGACATGCGTGACGATGCAATCCTGCGCGACATCGACGAGACGGCGGGTCAGGTAACCGGAGTTCGCGGTCTTCAGGGCGGTGTCTGCCAGACCCTTGCGGGCGCCGTGCGTCGAGTTGAAGTACTCGTTCACGGTCAGGCCTTCCTTGAAGTTCGAGATGATCGGCGTTTCGATGATCTCGCCCGACGGCTTTGCCATGAGGCCGCGCATGCCGCCCAGCTGGCGCATCTGGTTCGGAGAACCGCGGGCGCCCGAGTGGGACATCATGTAGATCGCGTTCATCGGCTTCTGGCGGCCGGTCTCGGGGTCGAACTCGACGGCCTTGATGCGGGCCATCATGTCTTCCGCGACCTTTTCCGTGGCCTTGCCCCAGGCGTCGACGACCTTGTTGTACTTCTCGCCCTGGGTGATCAGGCCGTCGTTGTACTGCTGCTCGTATTCCTTGACGAGGTTTTCGGTGTCACCGACGATCTTCGCCTTGGTATCCGGGATCACCATGTCGTCCTTGCCGAACGAGATGCCGGCGCGGCAGGCATGGCCGAAGCCGAGCTGCATGATGCGGTCGCAGAAGATGACCGTGTCCTTCTGGCCGCAGTGACGGTAGACCGTGTCGATCATCTTGGAGATGTTCTTCTTGGTCATTTCCTGGTTGCAGATGTCGAACGGGATGTTGCCGTTCTTCGGCAGCAGCTCGCCGATGATCATGCGGCCGGGCGTCGTCTCATAGATCTTCGTGTAGGGCTTGCCGTCGGCATCGACCGACTTGTAGCGGCCACGGATCTTCGCGTGCAGCGTGACGACCTTGTTTTCGAGCGCATGGTGCAGTTCGCCCATGTCGGAGAAGGCCATGCCTTCGCCCGGCTCGTTCTGGTTCTGGATCGACAGATAGTAGAGGCCGAGAACCATGTCCTGCGAGGGAACGATGATCGGTGCGCCGTTCGCCGGATGCAGGATGTTGTTCGTCGACATCATCAGCACGCGCGCTTCAAGCTGGGCTTCCAGCGAGAGCGGGACGTGGACGGCCATCTGGTCGCCGTCGAAGTCGGCGTTGAAGGCCGTGCAGACGAGCGGATGCAGCTGGATCGCCTTGCCTTCGACCAGGATCGGTTCGAAGGCCTGGATGCCCAGGCGGTGCAGCGTCGGCGCACGGTTGAGGAGCACCGGATGCTCGCGGATGACCTCGTCGAGGATATCCCAGACTTCCGGCTTTTCTTTTTCAACGAGCTTCTTGGCCTGCTTGACGGTCGAGGAGAAACCCTTCGCGTCGAGACGGGCGTAGATGAACGGCTTGAAGAGCTCGAGCGCCATCTTCTTCGGCAGGCCGCACTGGTGCAGCTTCAGTTCCGGGCCGGTCACGATGACCGAACGGCCGGAATAGTCGACGCGCTTGCCGAGCAGGTTCTGGCGGAAGCGGCCCTGCTTGCCCTTGAGCATGTCGGACAGCGACTTCAGCGGACGCTTGTTGGCGCCGGTGATGACGCGGCCGCGGCGGCCGTTGTCGAACAGGGCGTCAACCGATTCCTGAAGCATGCGCTTCTCGTTACGGATGATGATGCCCGGTGCGCGCAGCTCGATGAGACGCTTCAGACGGTTGTTGCGGTTGATGACGCGGCGATAGAGATCGTTGAGGTCGGACGTCGCGAAACGACCGCCGTCCAGCGGGACGAGCGGGCGCAGGTCCGGCGGGATCACCGGAACGACCTTCATGATCATCCATTCCGGACGATTGCCGCTCTCCATGAAGTTCTCGACGATCTTCAGGCGCTTCATCAGCTTCTTCTGCTTCAGGTCCGACGTGGTCTCGGCCAGGTCGGAGCGCAGATCGCCGGCAATCTTCTCAAGGTTCATCGAGGCGAGCATCTCGTAGATGGCCTCGGCGCCGATCATCGCCGTGAACTGGTCTTCACCATATTCATCGACGGCGATCATGTACTCTTCTTCGGAAAGAAGCTGGTTTTCCTTGAGCGCGGTCAGGCCCGGCTCCGTCACGATGTAGTTCTCGAAATAGAGAACGCGCTCGACATCCTTCAGCGTCATGTCCAGCAGCGTGGCGATGCGCGAGGGAAGCGACTTCAGGAACCAGATATGGGCGACGGGCGCGGCGAGCTCGATATGGCCCATGCGCTCGCGGCGAACGCGCGACAGCGTGACTTCGACGCCGCACTTTTCGCAGATGATGCCCTTGTACTTCATGCGCTTGTACTTGCCGCACAGGCACTCGTAGTCCTTGATGGGGCCAAAGATGCGCGCGCAGAAAAGGCCGTCGCGTTCCGGCTTGAACGTACGGTAGTTGATCGTTTCCGGCTTCTTGATCTCGCCGTACGACCAGGAAAGGATCTTTTCCGGAGACGCGATCGAGATCCGGATGGAATCGAACGTCTGCGCAGGCACCTGCGGGTTGAAAAGGTTCATGACCTCTTGGTTCATGCCTATCTCCTTAGTGGGCCAGTGGCCCTCTGCTTAGCAGCCGATTGCGGCGATACCCGGGTGCCGCAGGCTGCTTGAAACGGATGAGCCGCCCCCGCCTTGCGGCAGGAGCGGAGATGGTGCGCGCCTTTGCGGCGCGCACCCGATCAGGCTTATTCCGCCGCGTCCGGAAGCTGGCCGGCTTCCGCGTTCGGATCGACCTTGGAGTTCTCGAGCTCCACCGACAGGCCGAGCGAGCGCATTTCCTTGACGAGAACGTTGAAGCTCTCCGGAATGCCCGCCTCGAACGTGTCGTCGCCGCGCACGATCGCCTCGTACACCTTGGTGCGGCCCGCCACGTCGTCCGACTTCACCGTCAGCATTTCCTGCAGCGTGTAGGCGGCGCCGTAGGCTTCGAGCGCCCAGACTTCCATTTCCCCGAAGCGCTGGCCGCCGAACTGCGCCTTGCCGCCCAGCGGCTGCTGGGTAACGAGCGAGTACGGACCGATCGAACGGGCGTGGATCTTGTCGTCCACGAGGTGGTTCAGCTTGATCATGTACATGTAGCCGACGGTCACCTTGCGGTCGAAAGCCTCACCCGTACGGCCGTCGTAAAGAACCGACTGGCCGGAAGAGTCGAGGCCCGCACGCTTGAGCATGCCCGCAACGTCGGGCTCATGCGCACCGTCGAAGACCGGCGTTGCGATGGAGACGCCCTTGCGGGACTGCTCGGCGAGCTTGACCAGGGCGTCGTCGTCGAAGTGGGCGACTTCGTCCTTGGCTTCGCTCTCGTAGACTTCCGTCAGCTCGCGCTTCAGGTCGGCGATGTCCATGGTCTTGCGATACTCGTCGAGCAGGTCGCCGATCTTCTTGCCCATGCCGGCGCAGGCCCAGGCAAGGTGGGTTTCGAGGATCTGGCCGACGTTCATGCGCGAAGGCACGCCCAGCGGGTTGAGGCAGATGTCGACATGCGTGCCGTCTTCGAGGAACGGCATGTCCTCGATCGGCAGGATGCGCGAGACGACGCCCTTGTTGCCGTGACGGCCGGCCATCTTGTCGCCCGGCTGGATCTTGCGCTTCACGGCGACGAAGACCTTGACCATCTTCATGACGCCCGGGGGCATCTCGTCGCCGCGCTGGACCTTCTCGACCTTGTCCATGAAGCGCTGTTCGAGGCGCGACTTGGATTCGTCGTACTGGCCGCGGAGCGCCTCGATCTCGCCCTGGACCTTCTCGTCCTCGACGGCGAACATCCACCACTGCGAGCGGGGATATTCGGAGATGACGGCGTTCGACAGCTCGGTGCCCTTCTTGAAGGCCTTCGGGCCGGCGACGGCGACGTGGCCGCGCAGCATGTCGATCAGACGGCCGTAGACGTTACGGTCGAGGATCGCCTGCTCGTCGTCACGGTCCTTGGCCAGACGCTCGATCTCTTCACGCTCGATCGCCATCGCGCGTTCGTCCTTCTCCACGCCGTGGCGGTTGAAGACGCGAACTTCGACGACCGTGCCGAAGGTGCCGGGCGGCATGCGCATGGAGGTGTCGCGAACGTCGGAGGCCTTCTCACCGAAGATGGCGCGCAGGAGCTTTTCTTCCGGCGTCATCGGGCTTTCGCCCTTCGGGGTGATCTTGCCGACCAGGATGTCGCCCGGCTGAACCTCTGCACCGATGTAAACGATACCGGCTTCGTCGAGGTTCTTCAGCGCTTCTTCCGAGACGTTCGGAATGTCGCGCGTGATTTCTTCCGGACCGAGCTTCGTGTCGCGGGCCATGACTTCGAATTCCTCGATGTGGATCGAGGTGAACACGTCGTCGGAGACGATGCGCTCGGACATCAGGATCGAGTCTTCGTAGTTGTAGCCGTTCCACGGCATGAACGCGACGAGCGCGTTGCGGCCGAGTGCCAGGTCGCCGAGGTCGGTCGACGGACCGTCCGCGATGATGTCGCCCTTGTTCAGAACGTCGCCGACGGTCACCAGCGGGCGCTGGTTGACGCAGGTGTTCTGGTTGGAGCGCTGGAACTTCTGCAGGCGGTAGATATCGACGCCCGACTTCGACGGATCGAGGTCTTCGGTGGCGCGGATAACGATACGCGTCGCGTCGACCTGGTCAACGACGCCGCCGCGGCGGGCCGCGATGGCAGCGCCCGAGTCACGGGCAACGACCGGTTCCATGCCGGTGCCGACGAACGGGGCTTCCGCCCTGAGGAGCGGCACGGCCTGACGCTGCATGTTCGAGCCCATGAGCGCGCGGTTGGCGTCATCGTTCTCGAGGAACGGGATGAGCGCGGCCGCGACCGAAACGAGCTGCTTCGGCGAAACGTCCATGAGGTTGATCTGGTCGCGCGGGGCGAGCATGACTTCGCCGGCGTGGCGGCAGACGACGAACTCTTCCGTGAAGGAGTTGTCGTCGTTCAGCACCGAGTTGGCCTGGGCGACGTGGTACTTGGCCTCTTCCATGGCGGAGAGGTAGACCACGTCGTTCGTGACCTTGCCGTCGACGATCTTGCGGTACGGGCTTTCGATGAAGCCGTACTTGTTGACGCGGGCGAAGGTCGCGAGCGAGTTGATCAGACCGATGTTCGGGCCTTCCGGCGTCTCGATCGGGCAGATACGGCCGTAGTGGGTCGGATGAACGTCGCGGACTTCGAAGCCGGCGCGCTCACGGGTCAGACCACCCGGGCCAAGGGCCGAAAGACGGCGCTTGTGGGTGATTTCCGAAAGCGGGTTCACCTGGTCCATGAACTGGGAGAGCTGCGAGGAACCGAAGAACTCGCGAACGGCGGCGGCCGCCGGCTTCGCGTTGATCAGGTCCTGCGGCATGACCGTGTCGATCTCGATCGAGGACATGCGTTCCTTGATCGCGCGCTCCATGCGGAGCAGGCCGAGACGGTACTGGTTCTCCATCAGCTCGCCGACCGAGCGGACGCGGCGGTTGCCGAGGTTGTCGATGTCGTCGATCTCGCCCTTGCCGTCGCGCAGCTCGACCAGCATCTTGACCACGGCAAGGATGTCTTCCTTGCGCAGGATGCGGACCGTGTCCTCGACGTCGAGGTCGAGGCGCATGTTCATCTTCACGCGGCCGACGGCGGAGAGGTCGTAACGCTCCGCATCGAAGAACAGCGTGTTGAACATGGCTTCGGCCGATTCCATCGTCGGCGGCTCGCCCGGGCGCATGACGCGGTAGATGTCGAACAGGGCGTCCTGGCGGTTCTCGTTCTTGTCGGCGGCGAGCGTGTTGCGGATGTAGGCGCCGACATTGATGTGGTCGATGTCGAGGACCGGGATCTCGTCGAAGCCCGCCGACAGGATGACCGGCAGGGTCTTCTCGTCGATTTCGTCGCCGGCTTCGAGATAGATCTCGCCCGTCTCGTAGTTGACGACGTCTTCGGCGAGGTAGTTGCCGTAAAGGTCCTCGTCGGTCGCCTTGAGGGCCTTGAGGCCCTTTTCGGAAAGCTGCTTGAGCAGACGCGGCGTCAGCTTCTTGCCGATCTCCACGACGACTTCGCCGGTGTCGGCGTCGATCATATCCGAAACGGCCTTCTGGCCCTTCAGCGCGTCCGGATTGAAGGGAATGCGCCAGCCTTCGCCGTCGCGCTGGTAGAGCGACTTCGTGTAGAAGGTCGACAGGATCTCTTCGCCGTCCATGCCCAGCGCCATGAGGAGCGAGGTGACGGGGATCTTGCGGCGGCGGTCGATGCGCGCATGGACGATGTCCTTGGCGTCGAACTCGATGTCGAGCCAGGAACCGCGATACGGGATGACGCGGGCGGCAAAGAGCAGCTTGCCGGAAGAATGGCTCTTGCCCTTGTCGTGGTCGAAGAACACGCCCGGCGAACGGTGCATCTGGGAGACGATGACGCGCTCGGTGCCGTTGACGATGAACGTGCCGTTGTCGGTCATGAGCGGCATGTCGCCCATGTAGACGTTCTGTTCCTTGATGTCCTTGATGGACTTGGCGCCCGTATCCTCGTCGATATCGAACACGATGAGGCGCAGCGTCACCTTGAGCGGCGCCGCATAGGTCAGGTCACGCTGGCGGCATTCCTCGACGTCGAACTTCGGCTGTTCGAATTCGTAGGAGACGAATTCGAGCATGGAAGCGCCGGAGAAGTCCGTGATCGGGAAAACCGACTTGAAAACGGCCTGAAGGCCCTCGTCCGGACGACCGCCGGCGGGCTCTTCAACCATCAGGAATTGATCGTAAGACGCCTTCTGAACCTCGATGAGGTTCGGCATTTCAGCGACTTCGGGGATTTTTCCAAAAAACTTGCGTACGCGCCTGCGACCGTTAAACGAAAGGGTCTGAGCCATCGTCGCTCCTTCAAATTAAGCATCCGGGCCTGCAACGGACGGGGTTCGCTGGCCAGTCGATCCCGTCGATCATGGGTTGGATCAATCTCGTCTTCTCTGCCGGGTTACGGGCCGGATTGCCCTATAGCCTGGCGGAAGACCATCCTCTTGAAGAACCCATTACCCAAAAGCCGGTTTTCGCGGCTTTTGGGTAATCAGTCCGGAGGAATCGTCAATGGGAGAGGGTCGAAACCCTCTCCCACCGCATTCCGGTATTACTTGACGTCGACCTTGGCGCCGGCGTCCTCAAGCTTCTTCTTGAGGTCGGCAGCTTCAGCCTTGGAAACGGCTTCCTTGACCGGCTTCGGAGCGCCTTCGACGAGGTCCTTGGCTTCCTTGAGGCCGAGGCCGGTGATGCCGCGGACTTCCTTGATGACGTTGATCTTGTTGGCGCCAGCGTCAACGAGGATAACGTCGAACTCGGTCTTTTCCTCTTCGGCAGCAGCCGGAGCAGCACCGCCGCCGACGGCAGCGACAGCCACGGGAGCAGCAGCCGAAACGCCCCACTTCTCTTCGAGCAGCTTGGAAAGCTCAGCAGCTTCCAGGACGGTCAGCGAGGAGAGGTCTTCAACGATCTTTGCGAGATCAGCCATTTTCGTATTTCCTTTTGTTCGGTTCGAACTGGTGTGTTTGATTTACAGCGAAAAACCGCCTTACGCGGCTTCGTCCTTCTTGGCGTAGGCTGCGAACACGCGGGCAAGCTGGCTTGCCGGTGCTGCAACGACCGTGGCGACGCGCGTTGCCGGGGCTGCAATGAGGCCCAGGAGCTTTGCACGCAGCTCGTCGAGCGAAGGCAGGGTCGCAAGCGACTTGACTGCTTCTGCGTCGAGCGTGGTCGCACCCATGGCGCCACCGAGAACAACGAGCTTGTCGTTGGTCTTGGCGAAATCCATGGCTACCTTCGGAGCGGTCATCGGATCATTTGCATATGCAATGAGCGTCTGACCCTGGAAGAGATCGGTGATCCCTTCCGATTCCGTACCCTGAAGGGCAATTTTGGCCAGGCGGTTCTTCGCGACTTTGACGGTACCGCCAGCTGCACGCATCTTCGTACGAAGATCGTTCATCTGTGCAACGGTGATGCCGGCATAGCGGGCCACGACAACCGAACCGGAAGCCTTGAAGACTTCATTCAGCTCCGTGACGAATTCGCGTTTTTCCGCTCTTTCCACTGCCTATCTCCAGTTGACAGGACCGTGACTTCTCACGGGGGCCTGCCGGGTTTGCCTTTGCCGCCAGGGATCCCTTTTCAAAGATCCCGAGCGACGCTCGAGGATCCTGTCCCCCCGCGCTCGGCCCAGAAAGCCGCGGCACAGGCAAGGTAGGTTCGAACCGAATTCCGCGTCATCCGACGCTGAGTGAAATTCAGGTCTCACCCGTCTCATGCAGGCAACGTGATTAAGGCCAAAATCCCAAGAGAAATGGGCCACCTACAATCTCGGACAGGAGTTCCGGGTTGCCCCGGAAATTCCCGGCCAGACAAGGCCGGGAATTCTTTCGGGAGCCGGCCGGAGCCGGATCCGAATTATGCGTTGACGCTGGACGGGTCGACCTTGACGCCCGGGCCCATCGTCGACGAGATGGCAACGCGCTTGACGTAGTTGCCCTTGGCGCCGGCCGGCTTCGCCTTGATGACGGCGTCGGCGAAAGCCTTGATGTTCTCTTCCAGTGCCTTGGCGTCGAAGGAAGCCTTGCCGATGCCGGCGTGGATGATACCGGCCTTCTCGACGCGGAACTCGACAGCACCGCCCTTGGATGCCTTGACGGCGCCTGCAACGTCCATGGTGACGGTGCCGACCTTCGGGTTCGGCATCATGCCGCGCGGGCCGAGGACCTTACCGAGACGGCCGACGAGCGGCATCATGTCCGGGGTCGCGATGCAGCGATCGAAGTCGATCTTGCCGCCCTGGACGATCTCGACGAGATCTTCGGCGCCGACGACGTCCGCACCGGCTGCCTTGGCTTCGTCAGCCTTGGCGCCACGGGCGAAGACGGCGACGCGAACGTCGCGGCCGGTGCCGTTCGGCAGGTTGACCACGCCGCGGACCATCTGGTCTGCATGGCGCGGGTCGACGCCGAGGTTCATGGCGATCTCGACGGTTTCGTCGAACTTGGCCGTCGCACGCTCCTTGACGAGAGCGATGGCGTCCGAAAGGGCGACGAGCTTGGTCGGGTCGATGCCTTCACGGATCTTCTGGAGACGCTTTGCTACCTTGGCCATGATCAACCTACCACTTCCAGGCCCATGGCGCGGGCGGAGCCCTCGACCATTGCCATCGCGCCTTCGATATCGGCGGCGTTGAGATCCTTCATCTTGGCTTCGGCGATCGACTTGATCTGAGCCTTGGTGAGCTTGCCGACCGAACCGCCCTTGCCGGGGGTCTTCGAGCCGGACTGGATCTTGGCTTCCTTCTTGAGGAAGTAGGTCACCGGCGGCTGCTTCATCACGAAGGTGAAGGACTTGTCCTGGTAATAGGTGATGACGACCGGGATCGGCATACCCTTTTCCATTTCCTGCGTCGCTGCGTTGAACGACTTGCAGAATTCCATGATGTTAATGCCACGCTGACCAAGCGCCGGGCCGATCGGCGGGGACGGGTTTGCCGATCCTGCCTTGACCTGAAGCTTGAGCTGGCCTGCAACTTTCTTAGCCATTTCTCTCTGCCTTTCAGAATGCGGCCGGTTGCCCGGCCCTCGATGCCGGCCCGAAGACCGGCGGCTGCGGTTGCGTGGTGCGGTGCGGGCGCCCGGCTACAGGCCGCCTTCCCTTCCACGCGATCGGCGGAAACCTCCGCCACCAACCCTCGATGAAGATTGGATTTCAAAGGGCAGCGCCGGAAGGCGCCGCCGAAATCAGATTTTCTCGACCTGGGCGTATTCCAGCTCGACCGGGGTGGCGCGGCCGAAGATCGACACTTCCACCTTGAGGCGCGAACGCTCCTCGTCGACGTCCTGGACGATGCCGTTGAACGAGGCGAACGGACCGTCGGAAACGCGAACCTGCTCGCCGATCTCGAAGGAGACCGAAGGCTTCGGACGATCGACACCGTCCTGAACCTGCGAGAGGATCCGCTCGGCTTCGCTGTCCGGGATCGGAACCGGCTTGTTGTCGGAACCGAGGAATCCCGTGACCTTCGGCGTGTTCTTGATGAGGTGATACGCCTCGTCCGTCAGGTTCGCCCGCACCAGCACGTAGCCGGGGAAGAACTTGCGTTCGGAATCGACCTTGCGGCCGCGACGCACCTCGACAACCTTCTCGGTCGGCACGAGAATCTTTTCGAAGAGGTGATCGAGACCCTTCTGGCGGGCCTTGTTCTCGATATCCTCGGCGACCTTCTTCTCGAAATTCGAATAGGCGTGGACGATGTACCAACGCGAAGCCATGTTCATCTCCAACCGATCAAGCGCCGACGCCAAGGACGAGGCCGACCAGAAAACCCATCAGGTGGTCCGCTGCAAAGAAGAACAGCGCAGTCAGGAAGACCATGACGAAGACCATGACCGTCGAGATCATCGTCTCGCGCCGCGAGGGCCAAGTCACTTTCGCCGTCTCGGAGCGTACCTGCTGCAGAAACGCAATCGGATTCGTTTTCGATGCCATTGAATGTCCACGCCATTACGGCGCGTAAAGCTGAACTCTCAGCCCCACGCACCGCGTGTCTGTTTTGCCCTACATAAAGCCCGATTCCCTTTTTCACAAGAGGCAACCGGACTTTTAACGAATTTAGGCGGCCCGTGCCGCCATGCCATTGCCCGCCGTCGCTGCAAGTGGTCCGCGCTGTCCGGCGAAAATGGCAGGGGCAGAGGGGCTCGAACCCCCGACCTGCGGTTTTGGAGACCGCCGCTCTACCAACTGAGCTATACCCCTTCTCGCCCGCCGCATCCCGGACGAAGCGTCCGTACCGGCAAGGCATGGCGTCTTTACGGCGCGCGGACGCGCTTGGCAAGTGCGAAAAGTGTATTTCTTACAACAAATCAGTGCGCAACGCCCGGCCGGCGAGTCTGTAGCCGTTTGCACCGTGCGCGCCGTCTGGATCCTCGGGTCGAGCCCGAGGATGACGAAAGAAGCGAGGCGGGAGAGACACCACGAACCGATCGGAAGCCGCGCCGCCCGACTGTTCCTCCAGTACGTCCCTCCCCTCCGTCATCCTCGGGCTTGACCCGAGGATCCACACCCCACGGCACATTCCTCCCAACGAAAAAGCCCCGCGGTCTCCCGCGGGGCTCTCTTCAGGTCGGAAGACCCGAAATTACTCGACGATCGAGGCGACGATGCCGGCGCCGACGGTGCGGCCGCCTTCGCGGATGGCGAAGCGCAGCTTTTCTTCCATCGCGATCGGAACGATCAGCTCGACGTCAACCGTCACGTTGTCGCCCGGCATCACCATTTCCGTGCCTTCCGGAAGCGTCACGATGCCCGTCACGTCCGTCGTGCGGAAGTAGAACTGCGGACGGTAGTTCGTGAAGAACGGCGTATGACGGCCGCCTTCTTCCTTCGTCAGGATGTAGGCTTCGGCCTTGAACTTCTTGTGCGGCTTGACCGAACCCGGCTTGCACAGGATCTGGCCACGCTCGACGCCGTCACGGTTCACACCGCGCAGCAGCGCACCGATGTTGTCGCCGGCCTGGCCCTGGTCGAGCAGCTTGCGGAACATCTCGACGCCCGTGCAGGTCGTCTTCGTCGTCGGACGGATGCCGACGATCTCGATTTCCTCACCGACCTTGACGATGCCGCGCTCGACGCGACCCGTCACGACCGTGCCGCGGCCCGAGATCGAGAACACGTCTTCGATCGGCATCAGGAAGGGCTGGTCGATCGGGCGTTCCGGCGTCGGGATGTAGTCGTCGACGGCGGCCATCAGCGCGCGGATCGCGTCTTCGCCGATTTCCTTGTTGGAATCTTCCAGAGCGGCCAGAGCCGAGCCCTTGACGATCGGAATGTCGTCGCCCGGGAATTCGTAGGACGACAGCAGTTCGCGCACTTCAAGCTCGACGAGCTCGAGGAGCTCGGCGTCGTCGACCTGGTCGACCTTGTTGAGGAACACGACGATCGCCGGAACGCCGACCTGGCGGGCGAGCAGGATGTGTTCGCGCGTCTGCGGCATCGGGCCGTCGGCAGCCGAAACGACGAGGATCGCGCCGTCCATCTGGGCAGCGCCGGTGATCATGTTCTTGACGTAGTCGGCGTGGCCGGGGCAGTCGACGTGCGCGTAGTGGCGGTTGGCCGTCTCGTACTCGACGTGCGCCGTCGAGATGGTGATGCCGCGGGCCTTTTCTTCCGGGGCGGCGTCGATCTGGTCGTACGCCTTGAACTCGCCGAAATACTTCGTGATCGCTGCAGTCGTCGACGTCTTGCCATGGTCAACGTGGCCGATCGTGCCGATGTTTACGTGAGGCTTGTTGCGCTCAAACTTACCTTTTGCCATGTCTTTTTTCCTACTGAACGAAAGTTGGGCTAACCGGCCCGTCCGGTTTGGCAGGCGTTTAAGGCTTTCGCAACGAATGCGCAAGCCTTAAATGCGCGGGAAAACATGCCGGAAACGGGCTGGGGCGAGCCGGATGATCAACAGATCGTAACGCCGAATCGCTTTTTCAAGGCAGCACCTTAGGGCGACGCGCTGATTCTTTTCATGAAGCGATGAAGTGGAGCGGGTAGCGGGAATCGAACCCGCGTATTCAGCTTGGAAGGCTGCTGCTCTACCATTGAGCTATACCCGCGGGGGTCTCGATCCGCCTGACAGAATGGTGGAGGGAGTTGGATTTGAACCAACGTAGGCTGAGCCAACGGATTTACAGTCCGTCCCCTTTAACCACTCGGGCATCCCTCCATATTCCGTCGGGATCGAGCGACCAGTATCGACCGTTCGGCAGCGCCATCGGGCGGCGCCTTCGATCTGGCGCGGTATATGACGGGCACAATTCGTCCTGTCAACACGACGTCACGGAAAAAATTGCGAAAAACGGCGTCGTCCCCGGCCAGTCCGGCGGCGGAGCCGTTTGCGCCGCGCCCGCGCTCAGCCTATAAGGCCGCATGAGCAAAGACGATACCGGCGGCAAGTCCGCGAAAGACACCCATTACGCCAAGCTGCGCCGGGCGCACCGCGACCAGAAGCGCGAGCGCGGCGAGATCCCGACACCGAAGGACGACCGCCGCCGCAGGCAGGCCGAAGGCTGGAAGCCGCCGGCGCTTGCGCCCGACCAGGTCTATCTCTACGGCCTGCACACCGTGCGGGCGGCGCTCGACAATCCCGAGCGGCAGATCATAAAGCTGTCCGTCAGCCAGAACGCCGCCCAGCGGCTGGAGCTGCCGGATCTTGCCAGCCTGCCCTATCCGGCCGAGACCGTGCTTCCCTCCGACCTCGACAAGGTGCTCGGCCCCGAGGCGATCCACCAGGGCGTGATGCTGGAGACGCGGCCGCTGCCGGTGCGCCGGCTGGAGGCGCTGAAGGACAGTCCCCTCCTCCTCGTGCTCGACCAGGTGACGGACCCGCACAATGTCGGCGCCATCATGCGCTCGGCCGTCGCCTTCAATGCCGGCGCGGTCATCACCACGCAGCGCCATTCGCCGACCGAATCGGGCGTTCTGGCGAAAACCGCCTCCGGCGCGCTGGAGCTCATTCCCTATATTCAGGTCACCAACCTCGCCGATGCGCTGGAAGAGCTGCACAAGCTCGGCTTCCTGACCATCGGCCTCGATTCGGAAGGCCCCGAGCCGCTGGAAGGCACGCTTGCGGGCAACCGCGTCGCGCTCGTCATGGGCTCGGAGGGCAAGGGCCTGCGCCAGAAGACGCGCGCCACCTGCAAGGCCCTCGCCCGCCTCGACATGCCGGGCGCGATCAAGTCGTTGAACGTGTCGAACGCGGCCGCCATCGCCCTTTACGCCACGCAGCGCCATCTCCTCGGCTGATCCGGCGACCACACAAACGCAAAGGCCCGCCGGCTTTCCACCGGCGGGCCTTTGCGTTGGAGGAACGGGTTCCTAGCTGGCGAGCTTCAGGCTGGCGCGGTCGGAAATAACGCGCTCGGCCTCGGAAATGGCCTCGACCTTCGAATCGGCGCTGAGGTTCAGGCCTTCGGCGCGGACGATCTCGATATCCGTGATGCCGAGGAAGCCGAGCACGGAGCGCAGGTAGCTTTCCTGGTGGTCCATCACCGCGGCAGGGCCGGCGCTGTAGTGGCCGCCGCGCGTGGAGACGATGATCACCTTCTTGCCCTTGGCAAGGCCTTCCGGGCCTTCGGCGGTATAGCGGAACGTCTTGCCGGCGACGGCGACGCGGTCGATCCACGCCTTGAGCTGGCTCGGCAGGGAGAAATTGTACATGGGCACGCCGAGGACGACCGTATCGGCGGCAAGGAATTCCTCCAGCACGGCCCTGCTTTCCTCGACCTCGGCGGCGACCTGGGCGTCGACGTCTTCCGGCTTGGCGTTGGCGGCCATCAGGTGCGCGCCGGAAAGATGCGGCAGCGGGTTGGCGACAAGGTCGCGATAGGTGACGGCGGCGCCCGGCTGTTCGGCCTTGATCTGGGCGGCGACGGCCGCGGTCAGACGGCGGGAAACGGAATGATCTCCGAGAATGCCGGAGTCGATATGGAGAACGTTCATGGGTCAGCACCTTTGCTTCGTTTGGTGCAAACCATATGCTGCGAAAACAAACGCATGATTAGACGGCAAAAATCCAATTGACCGTTTCCCATGAGAAACAATAAATCAGGGGAACGACGGAGACGACCATGCAGGACCTGAACGATCTGGCGCTTTACGCCGCGGTGGTGCGGCACAAGGGCTTCACCGCGGCGGCCAAGGCGCTCTCGGTGCCGAAATCGAAGATCAGCAAGCGCATCGCCGCGCTGGAGGAGCAACTCGGCGTGCGGCTGATCGAGCGGTCCACGCGCAAGCTGGCCGTCACCGATATCGGCCAGTCCTTCTACGAGCGCTGCGAGGCGGTACTTTCGGGCGTCGAGGCGGCCGAGGCCGTTGTCGCCGTCGCCAAGGCCGAGCCGGCGGGAACGGTGCGCCTCGCGATGCCGCCCGGCTTTGCGCCCATGGTGGCCGACATCCTGCCCGGCTTCATGAAGCGCTATCCGCTGGTGCGCCTGTCGATCCTGACCACCGGACGGCCGGTCGATCTCATCGAGGAGCGGATCGACGTGGCGCTGCGCGTGCGCGACAGCTACGACACCGACCAGTCGCTCATCGTGCGCCGCTTCGGCGGCACACGGCGCTACCTCGCCGCCAGCCCGCGTTTCCTGGAGCGCCACGGCCCGATCGATTTCGATACGATCGGCCAGATCCCCACCCTCTCCATGCAGGAGAACGCGCCGCGCGCCATCTGGACGCTCTACAACGAGGCCGGCGAAGTGCGCGACGTCTCCCATTCGCCCGTCCTTGCCTGTTCGGATTTCACGGTGCTGGAGCGGGCGGCCATCGAGGGCATCGGCCTCGGCCTCCTGCCGGACATGATCGTCGAGCGCGGCTTCCGCAACGGCGTGCTGACGCCGGTGCTTGCCGACTGGTCGAGCGCGGAATCGGCCGTGCACGCCGTCTTCACCTCCCGCCACGGCATGCTGCCGGCCGTGCGCGCCCTCATCGACCATCTTGCGGAGAACCTGCCCCGCTCGATGCAGCGCTGCCAGGAGATCGTGCCCAAGGCCGCCTCCGACAGCACCTGGTCCATCTGACCGGGCCCGTTTTCACTTTACAGCGGCGGAGAATGTGCTAACTCCCTCGTGAGAGTGCCCTTATAGCTCAGTTGGTAGAGCACCTGATTTGTAATCAGGGGGTCGCGAGTTCGAGTCTTGCTGGGGGCACCACTCTTTTTTGCGTGACGCCGCGCCCCTCCGATCCTTTCGCATAGAAAATGCTTTTTTAGCGCGTTGCTTTCGGCAACGCTCGCTTGACGCATCCGCGAAATCGGAACATAAAGAGAACAACTGGAGGGTGTACCGATGCAGAACGATGCCCTGGAACGCGGAAAGGCGATCCTCGATGCCTGCCGGTCGCTGCGTGAGCGGCAGATGGAAAATCGTCTCGAACTCCAGCGCAAGGCGGCGGCCTCGGCCCGCCCGCTCTATGTGCTGAAGAGCAAGCGGCAGCTGGAGCTGCGCCTGCAATGATCCCGGCGCCCCGCATGCAGCAGCCCTGCTCCGACGAAGCGACCGAAATTCTGGCGCTGCACGGCGGCGACGCGCTGGAGGCCCTGCGCACCCTCATCGCCGAGCGCGATGCGGTCGAGGAACGCCTCGCGATCGCGGCCATCGCCATGGGCCTCGGCGGCGCGCGCCCCCGCCCGGCATGCGGACGGTAGGCATCACGTCTTCCCGCCGATCGACTGTTGCTCCCAGCAGCGGATTGCCGAGCGGAGGTGAGTGTCCTATAGGCGTTGCTGGTTCAATCGGCACCTAAGGCGCCGGCCCCCCGCCCGGCCACGGCCCGCGTGCGACAGGGGCGATCGTGCGGAGGAACGGACGTGGCGGCAGACAAGGAAAAACCGGCTTCGAAGGTCACGGTGCAGAAGGACCGCAAGGGACAGTATTTCTTCGCCCTCACCTTCCGCGGCGTCACCTATCCGGTGAAAGGCCCCTTCGCCAACCCGATGCAGGCCGCCGCCGCCGGGCAGGCCGTGCTCAAGGGCCTAGAGGCGCAAGCGGAGAAGGGCTCGCGCTGAAGGTACGGCTCCCGCAACCCTGTCACATTTTTCAGATGCGCATGCCGTAAAGGCATGCGACAAAGACCGGCCCGACGGGCACCGTTCGAACGAGGATGCGGGATTCGGCATGACGCGTAACTTCCACTCCCTTTCCTTCGTCGCCTCGCAGGCGGCCGAAGCGCAGGAAGCGCGCGAGGAGCTGATCTCCGTCTACGGCAATACCGATCCCGAGGAAGCGGACGTGATCGTCGCGCTCGGCGGCGACGGCTTCATGCTCCAGACGCTGCACACGACCATGAGCACCGGCAAGCCGGTCTACGGCATGAACCGCGGCTCGGTCGGCTTCCTGATGAACCGCTACGACACGAAGGACCTGCCGGCCCGCATCGACGGGGCGGTGGAGAACGCCTTCCGGCCGCTGGAAATGGTGACGGGCGATGCGAGCGGCCAGGAGCGCCGGGCGCTCGCCATCAACGAGGTCTATGTCTTCCGCCAGTCCTACCAGGCGGCGAAGCTGAGGGTCAGCATCGACGGGCGCGTGCGGCTGGAGGAACTGATCTGCGACGGGCTGCTTCTGGCGACGCCCGCCGGCTCGACCGCCTACAACCTTTCCGCCCACGGCCCCATCCTGCCGCTGGAGGCGCCGCTCCTGGCGCTCACCCCCGTCAGCGCCTTCCGCCCCCGGCGCTGGCGCGGCGCGCTGCTGCCCAACAAGGTGACGGTGGAGATCGAGGTGCTGGAGGCGGAAAAACGCCCGGTCAACGCGGTCGCCGACAATACCGAGGTCAAGTCCGTCACATCGGTGCGCATCGCCGAATCGGCCCATCTTGCGGCCCGCATCCTGTCCGATCCGGATCATTCCTGGTCCGACCGGATTCTCGCCGAACAGTTCGATTATTGACGGATCGACGGAACCGAACGGACTTTTCGCCATGAAGCGCCCCCTGCTTGCCAGCGCCCTCACCCTTCTCCTCCTTGCCGCGCCCGCCTTCGCCGAAGGCGAGCCGCCCGTGCCGGAGACGATCACCTTCGTGGTGAGCACCGGCTACTGGGAAGAGCCGGCCGACGCGGAGGACGACGGGACGGCACAGGCGCAGGCCCCCGCCGGCAAGCAGGCGGAGATGCGCCGCGGCTACTACAAGCTGATCGCCGTGCGCCAGCCGGACGGCACGGCCGAAATCCATCTCCAGCAGATCGAATCGACGGCCGAAGGTCCGAAGATCGCCTCCTCCACCGAACTGGAGGAGTTTTCGGCGCTGAAACCCTACGTGACGGATATCCGCCCGGAAAATTCTTCCGGCATCACCACGCAGCCCGGCCTCTTCGCCACCGTCTACCTCAAGACGGACCCGAAGGCGGCGGAACCGGAAAGCTGGACGGTGCTGGTCGACGATCTCGGCGAGATCAGGATAGAACGGGCGACGAACTGAGCTATCCTCGGGTCAAGCCCGAGGATGACGGAGGGGAAGGAGGAGCCGACCACCTCCTGCCGACAGCGCGGCAGGCCGAACCATCGCTTTGGCCGCCATACGCCCCTTCTGCCCTTATTCTCAGCTTGACCCGAGGATCCACAAGGCGCCGCTCGCAAAAACGGGCGCCGAAGCGCCCGTTTTCCATTCCGGATAGACAGCCCAACCTCAGTTCAGGTCGTCCACCACGGCATCGGCGCCGCCGTTGACGCGGTGGGCGAGCGCGGCTTCCATGAACTCGTCGATTTCACCGTCGAGGACGTCGGAGGGCGCCGTGCTTTCCACGCCCGTGCGAAGGTCCTTGACGAGCTGGTAGGGCTGGAGGACGTAGGAGCGGATCTGGTGGCCCCAGCCGATATCCGTCTTGGAGGCGGCTTCGGCGTTGGCGGCTTCCTCGCGCTTCTTCAGCTCGGCCTCGTAGAGACGGGCGCGCAGCATGTCCCACGCCTTGGCGCGGTTCTTGTGCTGCGAGCGCTCCTGCTGGCAGGCGACCACGATGCCGGTCGGGATATGCGTGATGCGCACGGCCGAGTCGGTCGTGTTGACGTGCTGGCCGCCGGCACCGGAGGAACGGTAGGTATCGATGCGGCAGTCGCTCTCGTTGACCTCGATATTGATCGATTCGTCGACCACGGGATAAACCCAGATCGACGAGAACGAGGTGTGGCGGCGCGCATTGCTGTCATAAGGCGAGATGCGCACGAGGCGGTGCACGCCCGATTCCGTCTTCAGCCAGCCATAGGCGTTGTGGCCCTTGACGAGCATCGTCGCGGACTTGATGCCGGCCTCTTCGCCGTCGTGGACTTCCAGCAGCTCCACCTTGTAGCCCGAGCGCTCCGCCCAGCGGGTGTACATGCGCAGAAGCATGTTCGCCCAGTCCTGGCTTTCCGTGCCGCCGGCCCCGGAATGCACTTCGAGATAAGTGTCGTTGCCGTCCGCCTCGCCCGAGAGCATGGCCTCGACCTGCTTGCGCGCGGCCTCGGTCCTCAAAGCCTTCAGGGCGTCCTCGGCGTCCTTGACGATCGCCTCGTCGCCTTCTTCCTCACCCATTTCGATGAGTTCGACATTGTCCCTGAGCTGCTGCTCGATGGCCTTGACGCCATTGATGCCCTCATCCAGCTGCTGGCGCTCGCGCATCAGCTTCTGGGCTTCCTGGGCATCGTTCCAGAGGCTCGGATCCTCTGCCTTGTTGTTCAACCAGTCCAGTCGTCTTACCGCCTGATCCCAGTCAAAGATGCCTCCTCAGCAGGCTTATGGCCTGCTTGATTTCGTCGACGATATTCTCGATTTCCGCGCGCATGTCCGTTTCTTCGATGCTTCAGGTTTCGGTGGCCCCGAAATAGAGAGGGCGGGCGCGGATGTAAAGCCCGCGCCCGCCCTCAAAGTGGGTGGCGATGGATCAGAACAGGCCGCCGCTGCCGCCCGTCACGGCCTGGTTCGCTTGCGGCGAGCTCTTCAGGATTTCCTCGGGCGTCGCGTATTCGTCGCCGCCGATGACGGAGAAGACGTCGGCGGGGCCGGTGCCGGGCTTGAAGGCTTCCATGATCGTGTCCGGATCGCCCTCGATGGCCTGCATGCCCGTCTTGCGGTTGACGGCGATGAACTTCATGCCTTCCGGCACGATGAACTTCGTCTGCGGCGTGCCGTCGACGGCGGCCTGCATGAACTCGTTGAAGATCGGCGCGGCAAGCGAGCCGCCGGTCGCGCCACGCCCCAGCGGGGCCGGGTTGTCGAAGCCGATATAGAGGCCGGCCACGAGGTCAGGCGTATAGCCGACGAACCAGGCGTCCTTCTCGTCGTTGGTCGTGCCGGTCTTGCCGGCCACCGGGCGGTCGAGCTTGACCTTGCCGGCGGCGGTGCCGCGCGAGATGACGCCTTCCATCATCGAGGTGATCTGGTAGGCCGTCATCGGGTCGAGCACCTGCTCGCGGTTGTCCACCAGCACCGGCTCTTCCTGGTTCTCCCAGTCGCCGGCATTGCAATCCTCGCAGATGCGCTGCTCGTGGCGGAAGATGGTCTTGCCGTAGCGGTCCTGGATGCGGTCGATCAGCGAGGGCTTGATCTGCTTGCCGCCGTTGGCGAGCACGGCATAGGCCGAGACCATGCGCAGCACCGTCGTCTCGCCCGAGCCGAGCGACATGGCAAGCACGGGCAGCATCTTGTCGTAGATGCCGAAGCGCTCGGCATATTCGGCGACGAGGTTCATGCCCATGTCGTTGGCGAGGCGGACGGTCATCAGGTTGCGCGACTTCTCGATGCCGAGACGCAGCGTCGAGGGGCCGGACGAGCCGCCGCCGTAGTTCTGCGGTCGCCAGACCTGTCCGCCCGAGACCATCTCGAAGGGCGCGTCGAGGATCACCGAGGCCGGCGTATAGCCGTTGTCGAGCGCGGCGGCGTAGACGAAGGGCTTGAAAGAGGAACCCGGCTGGCGCATCGCCTGCGTGGCGCGGTTGAACTCCGACTGCGCGTAGGAGAAGCCGCCGACCATGGCGAGCACGCGGCCGGTATGCGGGTCCATGGCGACGAGGCCGCCCTGCACCTTGGGCGGCTGGCGCAGGCGGTAGGACTTGCCGTCCTCCGTCGGCTCGACATAGACGACGTCGCCGGCATCGAATACGCCGACCGGCGTCTTCGTCGTCTTGCGGTCGCCCTTGGCCGAGCGGAAGGCCCAGCTCATGTCCTTGGCCTCGATGCGGCCCGTCACGCGCTCGGCGACGACCTTGCCGGCGCTGTCCTTGCGCGGCTGGAGGCCGATATCGGCGCCGCTTTCGTCCACGGCGAGGACGACGGCGAGCTTCCATTCCGGCACGTCGGAGAAGCTGTCGACCTTGGCCAGTTCCACGCCCCAGTCGCCGCCGACCTCGATCGTCTTGATCGGGCCATGGAAGCCGCGGCGCTCGTCGTAGGTGACGAGGCCGTGCTGGAGCGCCTTGCGGGCGGCGACCTGGACGCGCGGGTCGAGCGAGGTGCGCACCGAAAGGCCGCCCTCATAAAGGGCGTTGTCGCCGTAGCGCTCGATGATCTGGCGGCGGACCTCCTCGGAGAAATATTCCGAAGCGAAGAGATGGGAGCCGCGTTGGCGCGGCGTCACGCCGAGCGGCTGCGCCTTGGCTTCCGCGCCGTCGGCCTGGCTGACATAGCCGTTCTCGACCATGCGGTCGATCACCCAGTTGCGGCGCTCGAGCGCGGCGTCCGGATGGCGGAAGGGATGGTAGTTCGAGGGGCCCTTCGGCAGGGAGGCGAGGTAGGCGGTCTCGGCGATCGTCAGTTCCGTCACCGACTTGTCGAAATAGGTGAGCGCGGCGCTGGCGATGCCGTAGGAATTGAGGCCGAAGAAGATCTCGTTGAGGTAGAGCTCGAGGATGCGGTCCTTGGAATAGGCCTGCTCGATGCGGAAGGAGAGGATCGCTTCCTTCACCTTGCGGTCGATCGTCTGGTCGGAGGAGAGCAGGAAGTTCTTGGCGACCTGCTGGGTGATGGTCGAAGCGCCGACCGGACGGCGGCCCGAGCCCATGTTCTGGATGTTGACGAGGACGGCGCGGAAGAGGCCCGTCACGTCGACGCCGGGATGCTGGTAGAAGTTCTTGTCTTCCGCCGACAGGAAGGCGGCCTTCACCCGGTCGGGGATCGCCTGGATCGGCAGGAAGAGGCGGCGCTCGCGGGCATATTCGGCCATCAGCGCGCCGTTGCCGGCATGCATGCGGGTCGTCACCGGCGGCGCGTAGCTGTTCAGGACCTCATAGTCGGGAAGATCCTTCGTGACACTTCCGAGATAGAGCGCGACCGCAGCCGCCACGCCGAGGAACGCCACGGCGCCAATCCCGAAGAAATATCCAATCAGTCTGATCATGAGCCAGCTACCGATGCCTGTATCTTGTCGTTCTCTCGGGCAGCCCTGCCGCCCGGCCTCTTCGCCACGGCCGCAGACGACCGTCGCGCCTTCGCGTGCGAAGACGAGTCACCCCATTCTGCCGATCCCGTCTAGCGATCGGAATGTGAGGAAAATAGGGCTTACAGCATGCATCCCGGCTTCGCCACCGCACAATGGCGGCCAATGTCACTTTTCCAGCACAACGCGAAGGCCCCGCGTCAGCCGCCGTTCGCCACCACCGTCGTGCGGTATTCGCCCACGGCCTTTGCGAGCAGGCCGGCCACCTTCTTCTGCCAGGCCGGATCGACCAGCAGCTTCTCGTCGTCCTTGTTCGACAGGAAGCCGAGCTCGACGAGGACGGAGGGCACGTCCGGCGCGGTCAGCACGCGGAAGCCGGCATGGCGGTGGGGATTGTTGATCAGCAGCACCTGGTCCTTGAAGGCGCCAACGACGCTGCGGGCAAGGTTGACGGAGAAGGCCTGCGTCTCCCGGCGCGTCAGGTCGAGGAGGATGTCGGCGACCTCGGCCGGCTCCTCGGAAAGGGCGATGCCGGCGATCTGGTCGGAAAGGTTCTCGCGCTCGGCAAGGCTTGCGGCAAGGCTGTCGGAGGCCTTGTCGGAGATCGTGTAGACCGTCGCGCCGCGGATATCCTTCTGCCTGACCGTGTCGGCATGGATGGAGATGAGGAGATTGGCGCCCTCGTTGCGGGCAAGCTGCACGCGCTGCGAGAGCGAGAGGAATTCGTCCTTGTCGCGCGTCAGGAAGGCGCGCGTGTCCGGCAGCTTGTTCAGCGCCTCGGCAAGCTGCCGGGCGAAGGCCAGCGTGACGACCTTCTCCTCCGTCTTGGTGACGCCGCCGCTCGCGCCGTTGTCGATGCCGCCATGGCCCGCATCGACGGCGATGATGAAGGGACCGCCGGCCTTGCCGCCGGGCAGCAGCATGGCGGACTGGCCGGCAGAGGCCGAGGCCTCCTGCCAGCTCTGCGTCTTCATCTTCTCCTGGAAGGCCTGGTCGGTGACGATCGCCGTATCGATGACGAGGCGGTAGGTCGTCGCCCCCTTCTCTTCCTGCACTTCGGCCAGCACCACGCCGATGGGGCGCGCCGCCGTCAGCACGATGCGCGAGCGGCCGGCGGCCATGGTGCCGTAGCGGATATCGGAAATGATGCCGCGCGCCTCCATCTCCTCCGCCTTGATGCCGAAATCGGTCTCCGGCAGGTCGATCAGCACGCGGTAGGGATTGGCGACGTAGTGCACCTCGAATTCCGGCTTGTGGTCGAAATCGATGACGAGGCGCGTGCGCGCATCGTCGCCGGCGACGCGGGCGGAAAAGGCGAGCAGCGGGGCGGATGCGGGCGCGGCGGCGAAGGCCGGCACGGCAAGCGCCATGCAGAGAAGGAAAAGGAGCGCGCCGGCGGCAAGGCGGAGCGGATATGGAATCGGAAGACTTGGCATCACCAGTGGCGGTCCGTTCAAACGCTTGAATTGCGCGCGGTGCGGCGCTGGACAAGCCCCATAGATGCCCCCATATGGTTAACCGAAACTTGCCACCGCCCGCGTTCCGGCAGCCATAAGGGCAAATCCATCAGGATTATGGCGCTTTCGGCTTTTCCCTTGCCATTGTGACATATCCGCCATAAAAGCAAAATCAGGGAAAAAGAATAGACGGGATAGAATCGTCTGGAGCAGGCAGCCCCCCTTCCCGGGACTTGGCGCCAAACCGGGCCTTCATCCGCCGTCGCACCGTTTTTTCCCGGCCGATTAGATCGCGTAAACCGGCGGTGGCCGGAACAGTCAAGGTGGATTTCCACCGCTCGCCCTTCACGAAGGGCAATTTCATCGGACCTTCAGGGTCTATGGCACTGGCATTCTCGTTGGACGTTGATGTTGTCACGGCGGCTTTTATCAGGGGGTAACAGGTATCGGGACGCTCGCGTGCCCGCCGCCCTCCGGCCGCTCACCCCTCACCGGGGCCTGACGGGAACTTACTTATCCGGCGCATCCCACTCCTCCCCCGGCTCATCCCTCCTAGGGAACAGCTTGCCGCACGGATTGCGGCTGCGCCGAGGAGCTCAATCTACATGGCAGAGAAAATGCTTATCGATGCGTCTCACGCTGAGGAGACGCGGGTTGTCGTCGTACGCGGGAACCGCATAGAAGAATTCGACTTCGAGTCCCAATACAAGAAACAGATCCGCGGCAATATCTACCTTGCCAAGGTCACGCGCGTCGAACCGTCGCTCCAGGCGGCCTTCGTCGACTACGGCGGCAACCGCCACGGCTTCCTGGCCTTCGCCGAAATCCACCCGGATTACTACCAGATCCCGCTTGCCGACCGTCAGGCCCTCCTGAGGGCCGAGGCCGAGGAGCACCGCCGCGACGACGACATCGAGCATGTCGAGACCGCCGGCGACCGTTCCGAGGAGAGCGAGGCACCGGCCGAGGCCGAAGCTGCCGCCGCCGTCGAGGAGACGCCGGTCGAGGCTGCAGCCGAACCGGAGGTCGTCGAGGCCTCCGCCGATCTGGCCGAGGAAGCCCCGGCCGAAAAGCCGAAGAAGCCGCGCCGCACCCGCAAGGCCAAGGCGAAGACCGAGGACGCCCCGGCCGCCGAAGAGGCCGCCGCCCCCTCCGAAGGTAGCGACGACGAGACGCCCGGCGGCGCGATGGCCATGGCCGTCGACACGGACGAGGTCTCCGAGCCCGCCGAACGCAAGCGCGGCCGCCGCCGTCGCGACGAAGACGAGGATGACGACGACCACAACGGCGAAGAAAAGGAAGTCATCGAATCCGTCGGCGCCGAAGACGCCATGGAAGAGGTTCCGGACCGCGTCCAGCGCAAGCCGCGCAAGCAGTACCGCATCCAGGAAGTCATCAAGCGCCGCCAGATCCTGCTCGTGCAGGTCGCCAAGGAAGAGCGCGGCAACAAGGGCGCGGCGCTGACCACGTACCTGTCGCTCGCCGGCCGCTACTCCGTCCTGATGCCGAACACGGCGCGCGGCGGCGGCATTTCCCGCAAGATCACCAACCTGCAGGACCGCAAGCGCCTGAAGGAGATCGCCCGCGATCTGGAAGTTCCGCAGGGCATGGGCGTCATCCTGCGCACCGCCGGCGCCAACCGCACCCGCGTCGAGGTCAAGCGCGACTTCGAATACCTGATGCGCCTTTGGGAGAACGTCCGCACGCTCACCCTCGCCTCCACGGCGCCCTGCCTCGTCTACGAGGAAGGCTCGCTCATCAAGCGCTCGATCCGCGACCTCTACAACAAGGATATCAGCGAGATCGTCGTTGCCGGCGAGGAAGGCTACAAGGAGGCGAAAGCCTTCATGAAGATGCTGATGCCGAGCCACGCCAAGGTCGTCCAGCCCTATCGCGACGTGCATCCGATCTTCTCGCGCTCGGGCATCGAAGCCCAGCTCGACCGCATGCTGCAGCCGCAGGTGACGCTGAAGTCCGGCGGCTACATCATCATCAACCAGACCGAGGCGCTCGTCTCGATCGACGTCAACTCCGGCCGCTCGACGCGCGAGCACTCCATCGAGGAGACCGCGCTGCAGACGAACCTGGAAGCGGCGGAAGAAGTCGCGCGCCAGCTTCGCCTGCGCGACCTTGCCGGCCTCGTCGTCATCGACTTCATCGACATGGAGGAGAAGCGCAACAACCGGGCCGTCGAGAAGCGCCTGAAGGACCACCTCAAGAACGACCGCGCGCGCATCCAGGTCGGCCGCATCTCGCATTTCGGCCTGCTCGAAATGTCGCGCCAGCGCATCCGCGCCTCCGTTCTCGAATCGACCATGCAGACCTGCCCGCACTGCAACGGCACGGGGCATATCCGCTCGCAGTCGTCCGTCGCGCTGCACGTCCTGCGCGGCATCGAGGAATATCTCCTCAAGAATACGACGCACAACATCACCGTCCGCACCACGCCGGACATCGCGCTCTACCTCCTCAACCACAAGCGCGGCACGATCATCGACTATGAGGCCCGCTTCGGCGTCGCCATCATCATCGAGGCGGATGCCCATGTCGGCGCGCAGCACTTCGCGGTCGACCGCGGCGAGCCCGTCGAGAACCCGGTCAAGATCGAACAGCTCATGCACTTCGAGCCCGAGCCGGAAGAAGACGACGTCGTGATCGAGGAGGAGATCGACGAGGAAGAGGACGAGGCCCGTCCCGCTGCGGCAGCCCAGGCCGCGCAGTCGGCCGCCTCCGACGAGAACGGCCGCAAGCGCAAGCGCCGCCGCCGCCGTCGCGGCAAGGGCCGCGAGAACGGCGAAGGCGCCGACACGGCGTCCTTCGGCGGCGAGCAGGCGGGCGATGAAGACACGCTCGACGGCGACGACGAGGATGGCGACGGCGAGGAAGGCCAGGACGGCGCACAGGCCTCCGATTCCGAGCCCCGCCGCAAGCGCCGCCGCCGCGGCAAGCGCGGTGGCCGCCGCAATCGTCCCGAGGACGAGGGTTCCGCCGATGCCGAAGGCACCGATGGCGAGGATGAAGGCGACGACGAGGGCGAAGAGATCGCCGCCGTCGAAGCCGAAACCGTCGAGGTAGCGGCCGCTCCCGAGGAAGCGTCGGCCGAGGTCGTCGCCGAAGAGGCGCCGGCCAAGCCGAAGCGGGCCCGCCGCAGCCGCGCCAAGGCTGCTGCCGAGGACGTCGCGCCGGACGAAGCCGCCCGCAGCGAAGTCGAGGCGCAGCCCGTCGCCGTCGTGGAAGAAGCCGCTCCGGCCGAGCCGGAAGTCGAGGAGGCCTCCGCCGACCTCGAAGAGCCGGCCAAGCCCGTCCGCGCCAACCGCGACATCAACAAGATCGCTTCCGAGCCGGTGGTGAAGTCGTCCACGACGAAGGAAGCCACACCGGAAGACGAACCGGAAAAGCCCAAGAAGGGCGGCTGGTGGCAGCGCCGCGGCTTCTTCTGAGACGCCTGTCTTAACGGATGAATTTGAAAGGCCCGGTTTCGACCGGGCCTTTTGCTTTCATGCGGAAATCGGGTGGCTGCCTGCCTGCCCTTCTGCGACACCCGCGGTCGTCAGAAACCAGCAGGAGACATCCATGACCCGCCTCGACGACAAGGTCGCCATCATCACCGGCGCAAGCTCCGGCATCGGCCGCGCCGCCGCCCTCCTCTTTTCCCGCAAGGGTGCAAAACTCGTGCTTTCATCGCGCGGGTGCGATCGGCTGGAGGCCGTGGCCGGCGAGATCCGCGCGGCCGGCGGCAGCGCCATCGCCCTTGCCGGCGACGTCGCCGACGAAGCGCATCACCGGGACCTTGTCGATGCCGCGAAGGCGGAATTCGGCGGCCTCGACATCGCCTTCAACAATGCCGGCACGACGGGACCCGTCGGCCCGCTGCCCGACCTTTCCATGGAGGAGTGGCAGGGCGTCCTCGGCGCCAATCTCACGAGCGGCTTCCTTGCCGCCAAGTACCAGTTGCCGGCGCTGGAGGCGCGCGGCGGCGGCTCGCTGGTCTTCACCTCCACCTTCGTCGGCCATACGGCGGGCTTTCCGGGGCTTGCGGCCTATGCCGCCTCGAAATCCGGCCTCATCGGCCTCGTGCAGGTGCTCGCCTCGGAATACGGGCCGAAGGGCATCCGCGTGAACGCGCTGTTGCCGGGCGCCACGGACACGCCGATGGGGCGGGAAGTGGCGGTGACGCCCGAGGCACGCGCCTTCGTGGCGGGCCTCAACGCCTTCAAGCGCATGGCCGAGCCGGAGGAGATCGCCGAGGCGGCGCTTTTCCTCGCCGCGCCGGCCTCCAGCTTCATGACCGGCACGGCCATGCTGGTGGACGGCGGCGTCTCGATCAACCGCGTGTGAGAAAGTGATTCACCTGCCTGAAAGATCGATTCCGCTTCGCGCCGCAACGCCTTGAAGCGGAATCCTTTTCAGCCGAGCCAGCGTGCGAGGCGGTCGACCGCCTCGCTCATCTCCTCGAAGGAACCGGCATAGGAAAAGCGCATCGTGTGGTGGCCGTCCTTCGGGTCGAAATCGATGCCGGGTGTCGCGGCCACGTCGGTCTCGGTCAGCATGCGCCGGGCGAAGGCCATGCTGTCGTTGGTGAAGCGACTGACATCGACATAGGCGTAGAAGGCGCCGTCCATCGGCGAGGCGACGGAGAAACCGAGTTCCGGCAGGCGCTTGACGAGGAAGTCGCGGTTCACGCGATAGGCGTCGCGATAGACGTTCAGCTCCGCCTCCGCGCCGAGCGCCGCCTCCGCTGCGATCTGCGAGAGCTCCGGCGCGGAGATGTAGAGGCTCTGGGCGATGCGCTCGACGGGGCGCACCAGTTTTTCCGGCAGCACCATCCAGCCGATCCGCCAGCCGGTCATGCAATAGTATTTCGAGAACGAGTTGATGATGACGGCATCCTCGCCGAACTCCAGCGCCGTCGCCTCCTCGCCGACGAAGGTGAGGCCGTGATAGATCTCGTCCGAGATGAAGGCGATACCGTTCTCCCGGCAATAGGCCGAGAGCGCGGCGAGGTTCGCCCGCCCCGTCACCGTGCCGGTGGGATTGGCGGGGCTTGCGAGCAGCACCCCGTCGATGCGGCCCGCGGCCTCGAGCGCCTCCGGCGTCAGCGTGAAGCCGTTTTCGGCGCTCACCTCGATCTCCACCGTCTCGATGCCGAGCGCGGCGAGGATGTTGCGATAGGCCGGATAGCCGGGACGCGCGATGGCAACGCGGTCGCCGGCATCGAAGAGGGCGAGGAAGGCAAGGTTGAAGCCGGCCGACGAGCCCGTGGTGATGGCGATGCGGCCGGGATCGACCGAAACGCCGTGGCGTGCCCGGTAGAAATCCGAGATGGCGCGGCGCAGCGAAAGCAGGCCGAGCGCGTCCGTATAGCCGATGCGGCCGATCTCCAGCGCCCTGCGCGCTGCCTGGCGGGCCGCCCCGGGCGCCGGGTGCACGGGCTGGCCGACGGCCATGGAGATGACCGGCCGGCCGCTTGCGCGCCGCTTCGTCGCCTCGGCGAGCACGTCCATGGCGTGGAAGGGTTCGACGGCCCCGCGGCGGGAGAGTTTCATGGCTTGCCTTTCTGCGCTTCCGGTCCGCCGCCTTCCTGCCGCAAGACGCCGCTCTTCACAATCCCGCGAGGGCCGAAAATCCGCCGCTTTTGCCCTGTCGTTTGCAAGGCTTGCGTCATAAGGTCGTTGAAAGCGCCTGCCCGGCATTGACGCGGCGGCGCGGGCAATGGCACTTCTGCGGCGCATCACGACGAGGACAGGACAAAGATGATTTTCAAGACGAAGCTCGCGGCCACCGTTGCCCTTGCCATCACGGTCGCAGCCCCCCTTCCCGCCCTCGCGCTCGACGACGCGCAGAAGAAGGAGTTCGGCGACTTCATCAAGGAATACCTCGTCGAGAACCCGGAAATCCTCCTCGACGTGCAGGAAGCCCTACAGAAGAAGCAGGTGGCGCAGCAGCAGGCCAAGGCCGAGGCCGTCATCACCGACAACGAGAAGACGATCTTCGCCTCGCCCTACGATATCGCCCTCGGCAATCCGAAGGGCGATGTCACCATCGTCGAGTTCTTCGACTACAATTGCGGCTACTGCAAGCGGGCGCTGCCGGACATGGACGCGATCCTGAAGGACGACAAGAACGTCCGCTTCGTCCTCAAGGAACTGCCGATCCTCGGCCCCGATTCGCTTGCCGCCCACAAGGTGAGCGCCGCCGTGCGCGACCTTGCGCCGGAAAAATACGGCGCGTTCCACCGGGCGCTGCTCGGCGGGGAAGGCCGCGCGACGGAGGAGAGCGCCATTGCGATCGCCTCCGGCATGGGCATTTCCGAGGCGGATATCCGCAAGACCATGGCCGACAAGCCGCATGACGACGCCGTGCGCCAGGCCTATTCGCTGGCGAACGACCTCGGCATCACCGGCACGCCGTCCTATGTCGTGGGCCAGGAAATGGTGTTCGGCGCGGTCGGCGAAGAGGACCTTCGCGAAAAGATCGCCAACGTGCGCGCCTGCGGCAAGGCAACCTGCTGATTTCGCCATCTTCCTGCCATGCTGGCCGTGTTGAGCGCTTGGCTTGTGGACATCGGCCCTTTCGACCGGCAAAGCCCCTGCCCTTGGGGCTTTCCCTGCGGGAACCGCCGGTCTATAGGTAGTCCTCTATCCAGCATGCGGAATTGCGAATGGCTCTACCCCTTTTCGTGCTCAACGGCCCCAACCTCAACGCACTCGGCAAGCGCGAGCCCGGTATCTACGGCGGCCACACGCTCGCCGACATCGAGGCGCTCTGCAAGGCGGAGGGCGAGAAGCTGGGCTTTGCCGTCGACTTCCGCCAATCCAACCACGAAGGCGATCTGGTCGACTGGATCCATGAGGCCGGCGACGTTGCCGCCGGTATCGCCATCAACGCCGGTGCCTATACCCACACCTCGCTCGCCCTGCATGACGCCATCCGCGCCATCAAGATCCCGGTGGTCGAGCTGCACCTTTCCAACGTGCATGCCCGTGAGGAATTCCGCCACAAGTCGATGATCGCGCCCGCCGTGAAGGGCGTCATCTGCGGCTTCGGCGCGCACAGCTATATCCTCGCGCTCCATGCGCTCTCATCCATCACGACATAAGAAGAACCAGAGGCTCACTTCCATGGCTGAAAAGAAACACGGCATCGATCAGGCTCTGATCCGCGATCTCGCCAACATCCTCAACGAGACGGACCTGACCGAGATCGAAGTGGAGCAGGACGACCTGCGCATCCGCGTCTCGCGCGCCGGCACGCCGCAATATGTCCAGGCCCCGATCGCCGCTCCCGCCCTCAGCGCGGCCCCGGCCGCCGCGCCCGCCGCAGCGGCAGCCCCCGCCGACGCCCGCAACAACAAGAACGCCGTGACGGCGCCGATGGTGGGCACCGCCTACCTCTCGCCCGCCCCGGGCGCCCGCGCCTTCGTCGAAGTCGGCGCGAGCGTCAAGGAAGGCCAGACCATCCTCATCATCGAAGCCATGAAGACGATGAACCAGATCCCCGCGCCGCGCTCGGGCAAGGTCACCGAAATCCTCGTCTCGGATGCAAGCCCGGTCGAATACGGCGAACCGCTGATCGTCATCGAATAAGGCGGGTCCCATGATCTCCAAAGTCCTCATTGCCAACCGCGGCGAAATCGCCCTTCGGGTCCTTCGGGCCTGCAAGGAGCTGGGCATCGCCACGGTCGCCGTGCATTCGACGGCCGACGCCGATGCCATGCATGTGCGCCTTGCCGACGAGAGCGTGTGCATCGGCCCGCCGCCCTCGCGCGAAAGCTACCTCAACATCCACCAGATCGTCGCCGCCTGCGAGATCACCGGCGCCGACGCCGTGCATCCGGGCTACGGCTTCCTGTCGGAGAACGCCAAGTTCGCGGAAATCCTCGACGCGCACGGCATCACCTTCATCGGCCCGACGGCGGAGCACATCCGCATCATGGGCGACAAGATCACCGCCAAGCAGACGGCGCAGGAACTCGGCATTCCCGTCGTTCCGGGCTCCGACGGCGAGGTGAAGCCGGAGAACGCGCTGGAAGTCGCCCGCAAGATCGGCTTCCCCGTGCTCATCAAGGCCACCGCCGGCGGCGGCGGGCGCGGCATGAAGGTCGCAAGGACCGAAGCCGACCTCGACGAAGCCGTCTCGACCGCCCGCTCCGAGGCGCTCGCCGCCTTCGGCAACGACGCCGTCTACATGGAAAAGTACCTCGGCAAGCCGCGGCACATCGAAATCCAGGTCGTCGGCGACGGCATGGGCAACGCGGTGCACCTCGGCGAGCGCGACTGCTCGCTGCAGCGCCGCCACCAGAAGGTCTGGGAAGAAGCCAATTCCCCGGCCCTCAATGTCGAGCAGCGCATGAAGATCGGCCAGATCTGCGCCGATGCCATGAAGAAGCTGAAATACCGCGGCGCCGGCACGGTCGAGTTCCTTTACGAGAACGGCGAGTTCTATTTCATCGAGATGAACACCCGCCTTCAGGTGGAGCACCCGATCACCGAGGCCATCACCGGCATCGACCTCGTGCACGAGCAGATCCGCGTCGCCTCCGGCGCCGGCCTCTCCGTGGAGCAGAAGGACATCGTCTTCTCGGGCCATGCCATCGAGTGCCGCATCAACGCCGAGGACCCGCGCACCTTTGTTCCCTCGCCGGGCACGATCACGCATTTCCATGCGCCGGGCGGCCTTGGCGTGCGCGTCGATTCGGGCGCCTATCAGGGCTACCGCATCCCGCCCTACTACGACAGCCTGATCGGCAAGCTCATCGTGCACGGGCGCACGCGCGTCGAATGCATGATGCGCCTGCGCCGCGTGCTCGACGAGTTTGTCATCGACGGCATCAAGACGACGCTGCCGCTGTTCCAGGACCTCATCGGCAACCAGGACATCGCCAACGGCGACTACGACATCCACTGGCTGGAGAACTACCTGGCCAGCAAGACCGACGCCTGAGAGGGCGCCGGTCATGGCAGGGCGGCGCAGCAGGCACCCGGAGATCACCCCGGAACTCCTCCTGCGCGCCTATTCCATCGGCCTCTTCCCGATGGCCGATTCGGCGGACGACCCGGAGCTCTTCTGGGTCGAGCCGGACATGCGGGGCGTGATCCCGCTCGATGATTTCCACGTCTCGCGCAGCCTCGCCAGGACGATCCGCAGGAAACCTTTCGACATCCGTTTCGACACCGCCTTCGACGCGGTGGTGGCCGCCTGCGCCGAGGCCGCGCCGGACCGGCCGTCGACCTGGATCAACGCGAAGATCAAGTCGCTCTACGGCACGCTGCACCGCATGGGCCACGCGCACTCCGTCGAGGCCTGGGAGGGCGGCACGCTGGTCGGCGGCCTCTACGGCGTCTCGCTGGGCGCTGCCTTCTTCGGCGAGAGCATGTTCTCCCGGCGCACGGACGCCTCCAAGATCTGCCTCGTCCATTTGGTGGAACGGCTGAAGGAACGCGGCTTCCGCCTGCTCGACACGCAGTTCACCACCGAGCACCTGAAGACGTTCGGGGCGATCGACGTGCCGAAGATCGAATACGAGGACATGCTGGCGGGCGCGCTGGCCTCGCCGCATTTGCCGTTCTGACGGTCGTGCCGTGGAGGTGTGGATCTCGGGTCAAGCCCGAGGATGACGCAAGAAGAGAGAATTGCGATAAAAGCAGCGTTGCCTATGCCGCGCCAGTCGACGGAAGGAAACCTCCTCCTCCCTCCGTCATCCTCGGGCTTGACCCGAGGATCCACGCGGCACGGGAGAACCCTACTCGGCCTTCGCCTGAGAATCGTCCGGCGGCGGGACGTCGGACTTCGTCTTGCACTCGGTCAGCCACACGTCGTAGACGGGGTGCTCCACGGCGTTGAGGCCGGGGCTGTCGGCGAACATCCAGCCGGTGAAGATCCGGCGGATCTTGCGGTCGAGGGTGATCTCGTCGACCTCGACGAAGGAGGTGATCTTCTGCGCTTCGGTGTCGTCGCGGCTGTAGCAGACCTTCGGCGTCACCTGCAGCGCGCCGAACTGCACCGTCTCGCCGATATAGACGTCGAAGCTGGTGATGCGGCCGGTGATCTTGTCGATGCCGGAGAAGGTGGCGACGGGGTTTTCGATGCGCGCGGCCTTGGAGGGCACGGGCGCCATGGCAATGCCGCCAGCCACCATTATGAGCGCGACCGAAAGAAGCCGCCGCCCTGCCCTTGCCGTCGAAAAGCCGATTGTCATGAATGCCGTCTCCTGCGCTCCGCGCCGGCGTTTGCCGGCCCGTTCGGAGCTACCGGCGAAATGTGGCCAAATCGGTGTCAGTTGCCCGGCGTCCAGGCATCGTAGTCGCCCGTCACGCGCGGACGCTCGCCGGCAGCGGCAATCGAGCCCGGCGGGCGATAGGCCTGGGCGGTGCCGGTGGGGTTCTTGCGGTGCGGCTGTTCCCACTCGCGCGCCTTGTAATCCTCGTCGGCCGGGGAAACGTCGGTGCGGTGGTGCATCCAGCCGTGCCAGCCGGCCGGAATGGCCGAAGCTTCGGCGTAACCGTTGTAGATCACCCAGCGGCGCGTGCGCCCCTCGGAATCCTTGCCGCCCTGATAATAGACGTTGCCGAACTCATCCTGTCCGACCCGGGTGCCGAAGCGCCAGGTGTGAAAGCGGGTGCCGATCGTCTGACCGTTCCACCAGGTGAAGATCTGCTTGAGAAGGTTCATGGGCTGGCGTCCTTGGCAGGGCCATGCCGGAAGCGCGGCCCGAGACTGATATTTTCTTTCGCTTATGGCGCGGCGGGGCCGGAATGTCCAGCGATTCCCGCGCCTTCGCATGGGGCTTTTCGCCGCTTTTCAGCCGCCGAGCGGCTTCTCGTAGACGTGCAGCGGCATGCCGGAAACGTCGTCCGCCGTGTGCCTGGCCTCGCCGACCTTGGCAAAGCCGTGCGCCAGATAGAAGGCGACCGCCGCTTCGTTGCGCGGATCAACCTCCAGCAGCATGGCATCGGCGTCGGGAAAGCAGGTCTCGAGCTCGGCGAACATGTCGCGGCCGATGCCCTGCCGCTGGTAGCGCGGCAGCACGTAGAGCTGGTGCAGCAGCGCCGTCTTCGGCCGGTCCTTCGCCATGGCGACATAGCCCATGCCGGCGAACTCCCTGCCGTTGTCGGCGACGACGAACTCGCTGTCCTTGCGCTCCAGCCGGGCCTTCAGCGCCGGCACGGAATGCCAGCGCGCCGTGATCTCGCTCACCTTGTCCACGCCGTAGAGGCCGTCGTAGGTCGCGTGCCACGTCTCGGCCAGAAGCGCGCTGACCTTCGCAAGATCGCGCTCCGAAGCCGTGCGGACAAAAAACACCGGGTTACTCCTCGATGCCGAGCTTGGCCTTGACGAGGCCCTGCACGGCCTGCGGATTGGCTTTGCCGCCCGTCGCCTTCATCACCTGGCCGACGAACCAGCCGGCAAGCGTGGGCTTGGCCTTGACCTTCTCGACCTGGTCGGGGTTCGCGGCGATGATCTCGTCCACGGCCTTCTCGATGGCGCCGGTATCCGTCACCTGCTTCAGGCCACGCGCCTCGACGATCTCCGCCGGGTTACCGCCCTCGTTCCAGACGATCTCGAAGAGGTCCTTGGCGATCTTGCCGGAGATGGTGCCGTCCTTGATGAGATCGATGATGCCGCCGAGCTGGTCAGGCGAAACCGGAGTCTCTTCAATGGCTTTGCCGTCCTTGTTCAAGGCGCCGAGCAGGTCGTTGATGACCCAGTTGGCGGCAATCTTGCCGTCGCGGCCGGCGGCGACGGCCTCGTAATAATCGGCGATCGCCTTTTCCGAGACGAGCACCGAGGCATCATAGACCGAAAGGCCGAGATCCTTGACGAAGCGCAGCTTCTTGTCGTCCGGCAGTTCCGGCAGGTCGGCGAGAAGCGCAGCGACGAAGGCGTTGTCGAATTCGAGCGGCAAGAGGTCCGGATCGGGGAAATAGCGGTAGTCGTGCGCGTCTTCCTTCGAGCGCATGGAGCGCGTCTCGCCCTTGCCCGGATCGAAGAGGCGGGTTTCCTGGTCGATGGAACCGCCGTCTTCCAGAATGCCGATCTGGCGGCGGGCCTCATATTCGATGGCCTGGCCGATGAAGCGGATGGAGTTGACGTTCTTGATCTCGCAGCGCGTGCCGAAGGGCTCGCCCGGACGGCGCACCGAGACGTTGACGTCGGCGCGCATGGAGCCCTCGTCCATGTTGCCGTCGCAGGTGCCGAGATAGCGCACGATGGAGCGCAGCTTCGTCATGTAGGCCTTGGCCTCGTCGGAGGAGCGCATGTCCGGTTTGGAGACGATCTCCATCAGCGCCACGCCCGAGCGGTTGAGGTCGACATAGGACATGGTCGGATGCTGGTCGTGCATCGACTTGCCGGCGTCCTGCTCGAGGTGCAGGCGCTCGATGCCGATCTCGATATCCTCGAAATTGCCCTGGCGATCCGGGCCGAGCGAGATGACGATCTTGCCCTCGCCGACGATCGGGTCCTTGAACTGCGAGATCTGGTAGCCCTGCGGCAGGTCCGGGTAGAAGTAGTTCTTGCGGTCGAAGATCGAGCGGTGGTTGATCTGGGCTTTGAGGCCGAGGCCCGTGCGCACCGCCTGCCGGACGCACTCGATGTTGATGACCGGCAGCATGCCGGGCATGGCGGCATCGACCAGAGAGACATTGGCATTCGGCGCCTTGCCGAACTCGGTGGAGGCGCCGGAGAAGAGCTTGGAATTGGACAGGACCTGCGCATGCACCTCCATGCCGATGATGACTTCCCAGTCGCCGGTGGCGCCGGGGATCAAGCGTTTCGGATCGGGGGTGCGGACGTCGACGAGGGTCATTGCAGGCTCTTTTTGTGGTGTCTTCGGTGCTGTCTCGGTAGAACATATGGGCAGGCGGCGCAAGGTTTTCAGCGGGTGCCGCCGACCCTCGTTAGCCAAGCTGCAAGGTTGACCGGCTATAAAGCGCGCCATGGGCACGACAGCAACGCTTTTCGTCATCTTCCTCCTCTTCAACGTCGTCACGTTCTGCCTCTACTGGTGGGACAAGGAAGCGGCGCGGGACGGCCACTGGCGCGTTTCCGAGGCGCGGCTGCTGCAGTTCGCCTTCCTCGGCGGCAGTCTCGGCGCCGTTGCCGCGCAACGCCTGCTGCGGCACAAGACGCGCAAGGAACCGTTCCGCACGCAACTGATGGCGATCCTCGTTCTGCACGCGGCGCTCGTGCCGGCGGCCCTGATCTTCGGACCTACCCTGCTCGATATGCTGCGTGCCGGCTGAGCGGCCTCTTGCCGGCATGTATTGACAGACGGCAAGATTCGTAACTATTATTGTTACATGAAGAGAAACAGCCGACTTTCCGCCGTGCTCCATGCACTCATGCACATGGCCGAGCGCGAGGCGCCGATGACTTCGGAAGATCTCGCCTCCTGCCTCGACACCAATGCCGTCGTCGTCCGGCGCACCATGGCCGGGCTTCGCGATGCCGGCATCGTGCAGTCCGGCCGCGGCCATGGCGGCGGCTGGCACTTTGCCCGGCCGCTCGCCGACATCTCGTTGCTCGACATCTACAATGCGCTCGGCGAGCCGATCGTCTTCCAGATCGGCCCGGCGACGGAGATGCCGGGCTGCGCGGTCGAGCAATCCGTCAACCGAGTGATCGGCGATGCCCTGAAGGATGCCGAGGCGATCCTGATGGCGCGCTTCGCCGCCACGACGCTCGCCGACCTTGCCGCCGATTTCCGGGTGGCGGCGAAACACTGCCGGGCCGATACCGGCTAGCGGCAGCCAATTCCCAATTCCCGCATCGAACGGCCGGCACCTGTCGGGCGAACGATGCCGCACGCTCCACGAAAGGATGAACCATGACCGAAGATGCCATCATCATCGGCGGGGGCTTTGCCGGCCTTTCCGCCGCCCTGCAGCTTGCCCGCGCCCGCCGGCGCATCACCGTTCTCGACACCGGCGAGCCGCGCAACCGCTTCGCCGCCCGTTCGCACGGCTTCCTCGCGCAGGACGGCAGGCCGGGACGCGATATCCTCGCGGAAGCCCGCCGGCAGCTTGCCGCCTACGGGACCGTCACTTTCCGAAACGCGCCGGCCGAGCGGCTGGACGGCGAGAGGGATGCCTTCTCGGTCGTCACCGGCGACGGCGGGCGGATCGAGGGGCGGCGCGTGCTGCTCGCCACCGGCTTCGAGGACCGGCTGCCCGACATTCCCGGCCTTGCCGAGCGCTGGGGCAGGACGGTGCTGCATTGCCCCTATTGCCACGGCTACGAGGTGGGCGGCGGCCCCGTCGGCGTGCTGGCCCGCACCGCCGAAGCGGCGCGCTTTGCCGCCGTCGTCGCCGACTGGGGCGACGTCACGCTCTTCACCAACACGGCACCGGAGCCGGACGAGGAGGCGCTTGCCGTGCTCGCCGCCCGAAAGGTCAGGCTCCGGCCCGGCCGCGTCACCGCCATTGCCGACGGGCCGGACGGCATGCTCTCCGTCGAGACGGGGCCGGGCATTCCGACGCTGGTAAAGGCGCTCTTCGTGATGCCCGAGGCGCGCGTGCGCAGCGACATTCCCGCCGGGCGCGGCCTGAAGCTGAAGGAAACGCCGGTCGGCAGCATCCTTGCAACCGACGACACGGGCCAGACCTCCCTGCCCGGCCTCTACGCCGCCGGCGACATCGCGCTCGGCGCGGCCAATATCTCGCTCGCCTCGGCCAATGGCGTGAAGACAGCGGTGTTCCTGCACCATTCGCTGATCTGGCCGTCGCATTGACCTTCCCGGCTCTCCCGGTTATCCCGGGATATCCGCAAATGGAGTTTTGATGTCCAACTCGTCCGAGACCTGCTGAGGACCCTGCCCGCAACGGTTTGCGCGCAGGGTCGGAAAAACGATGAGCCCGCCGCCCTCAGGGCGGTGGAACGTTTTTTCGCGTTCATCCGAACGCCGGACGGATTCTCAAGACAATGGACATTTCCCGCGCCGAACAGCGCATTCTCCACCTGCTCGCCCAGGGCGGCAGGATCGACATCGAAAAAGACGAAACGAAAACGATCGTGGCCGTGACCTGCGTCACCCGCGAGGGCTGGCGGGCCGGCGGGCTCGACATCGCGCTCTTCCGCAAGCTGAAGCGCCGGCGGTGCATCGCCTCCTCCGGCGGCAGGCCCTATCGCATCACCCAGCGCGGGCTGGAACTGGTGCGCTCGCAGTTGAACAACCGCTAGGCAGCCGGGAGGGGCGGCGAAGGCCGCCTCTCCTCAAAACCCGCCCGGCCCGTAGCCGAGCGGCTCGTCCGCGACGAGCTGCCGGTGGAGGCCGATCGATTCGACGTCGCGGTCGAGGCGCGGGGAATAATCGACGGAAAGCCAGCTCACCGAATAGCCGTGCTTCTGGAAGAAGCCGACGGCGGCTGCATTGCGGGCATGGGTCTGGAGCCGCGCGGCTTCGAAGCCGGCCGCGACGATCTCCGCTTCCATCGCGGCAAGGAGCGCGGCGCCGAGCCCCTTGCGCTGCCGTGGCGGATCGACCCAGAGGTCGGTGATCTCGTCGTCCAGCGCCTCGCGGGAAGCCCAGCCGGCGGGAACGCCGTCCGCCTCGGCGAGGGTGACGCGCAGCCAATGGTTGGCAAGGAACTGCTGGAAGGCGTTGCGCGCATGCTCGCGCCGCATCTGAAGGTCGACGGCACCCGTCACGGCCTGCTCCCAGGCGCGCACGCCGATCTCGATCAGGCCCGGCACATCCTCTTCAAGGGCATTGCGAACGGTGATCATGCGGCACCTCTCTCCGCCCCCATGAAAGCATTCCGGGGGCCGGTTGGCGAGAGAGGCTGGCGGCTATCCACGGATGAAGAGCCGACAGGGGGCTATCGCCCGTTACCACCACCGCGTTGGCGAGAAGCGGCCGGCGGCTTTTTCGATGACATGGGCCGTCTTGAAGAGGGTTTCCTCCTCGAAGGGCTTGCCGATAAGCTGGAGGCCGAGCGGCAGGCCCTTGTGGTCGAGGCCGGCGGGGATGGAAAGGCCCGGAAGGCCCGCCATGTTCACCGTCACCGTGAAGATGTCGTTGAGGTACATCTTGACCGGATCGGAGGCGAGGTCCTCGTCGGCGATGCCGAAGGCCGACGACGGCGTGGCCGGCGTCAGGATCGCGTCGACGCCGGCGTTGAAGGCGAGCTCGAAGTCGCGCTTGATGAGCGTGCGCACCTTCTGCGCCTGCAGGTAATAGGCGTCGTAGTAGCCGGCCGAGAGCACATAGGTGCCGATCATGATGCGGCGCTTGACCTCGGCGCCGAAGCCGGCGGCGCGGGTCTTCTCGTACATGTCGACGATGTCCTTGCCGTCGATGCGCAGGCCGTAGCGCACGCCGTCGTAGCGGGCAAGGTTCGAGGAGGCTTCGGCCGGGGCGACGATGTAATAAGCCGGAAGGGCGTATTTCGTGTGTGGCAGGGAGATGTCGACGACGTCGGCGCCGGCATCCTTCAGCCAGGCGATGCCCTGCTGCCAGAGCGCCTCGATCTCCTCCGGCATGCCGTCGACGCGGTATTCGCGCGGAATGCCGATGCGCATGCCCTTCAGCGACTGGCCGAGCGAGGCTTCGTAATCCGGCACCGGCAGATCGACGGAGGTCGTGTCCTTGGCGTCGACGCTGGCCATGGATTTGAGGAGGATCGCCGCGTCGCGCACGTCGCGGGCGATGGGACCGGCCTGGTCCAGCGAGGAGGCGAAGGCGACGACGCCCCAGCGCGAGCAGCGGCCGTAGGTCGGCTTGATGCCGACGGTGCCGGTGAAGGCGGCCGGCTGGCGGATCGAGCCGCCGGTATCCGTGGCGGTGGCGCCCGCGCACAGGAACGCGGCGACGGCGGCGGCCGAGCCGCCCGAGGAGCCGCCCGGCACGAGGTCGGCGTTGGAGCCCTTGGCGCGCCACGGGTTCTTGACCGCGCCGTAATAGGAGGTCTCGTTGGAGGAGCCCATGGCGAACTCGTCCATGTTCAGCTTGCCGAGCATGACGGCGCCGTCGTTCCAAAGATTCTGCGTGACGGTCGATTCGTAGCGCGGCTTGAAGCCGTCGAGGATGTGGCTTGCCGCCTGCGTGTGGACGCCCTCGGTGGCGAAGAGGTCCTTGATGCCGAGCGGAATGCCTTCCAGGCTGCCTGCCCTGCCGGCGGCGATGCGGTCGTCGGAGGCTTTCGCCATCTCCCGCGCCTTTTCCGGCGTGACGGCGACATAGGCGTTGATCGCCGGGTTCGCCGCTTCGATCGCGGAGAGATACGCGTCCGTCAGCTCGGCGGCCTTGATCTCCTTCGCGGAGAGTTTCTCGCGGGCTTCGGCAATGGTGAGGCGGGTAAGGTCGGTCATGGAAGAACTACTTTCGGAAGCGGAGGCTCTGGCGGCTAAGGGGCGTTACTCGACGACCTTCGGAACCTGGAAGAAGTTGCGGTCGGAGGCCGGCGCGTTGGCGACGATGTCGTCGGCCTTGTTGCCGTCGTTGACGACGTCCTCGCGCTTCCGCATCTCCATCGGCGTGACGGAGGTCATCGGCTCGACGCCTTCGACATTCACCTCGGAAAGCTGCTCGACGAAGCCGAGGATGCCGTTCAGCTCGCCCGTCATGCGGTTTGCCTCTTCCTCGCTGACGGCGATGCGGGCAAGGCGCGCGACGCGCTTCACGGTGGCTATATCTACGGACATGGACGGTCTCCGATGGGAAATTTCCCCTTCGCTATACTGACCAAGCCCAAGGGGCGCAACGGGGAATGCGGGCAAACTGGCCCCTCACCCTAACCCTCTCCCCGCAAGCGGGGAGAGGGAACGTGCCTTGCTAACGGGTATTGGTTGGGGAAAGGGGCGCAACAGGTCCCCTTCGCCCCGCAAGCGGGGAGAAGGGGACCGGCAGGCCGGATGAGGGGCTGCACCTTCAGCGCGAGACCGAGCCGCCGGGCTTCGGCACCTCGATCTTCGTGGATGCGCCGTCCATGGCCTGCACGAAGAGGTCGGCCGTCTGGTCGATGATGCCGAAGGAGCCGTAGTGGCAGGGAAGGACGGTGTCGAAGTCGAGGAAGCGCTGGCAGGCGAGCGCGGCGACGGCCCCGCCCATGGTGAAGCGGTCGCCGATCGGCACGAGGCCGATTTCCGGCCGGTGCAGCTCGTTGATCAGCGCCATGTCGGAAAAGATGTCCGTGTCGCCCATGTGATAGAGCGTCGGCTCGTCCTCGAAATGCAGGACGAGGCCGTTGGCGTTGCCGAGCGAATGGGAGACGCCGTCCTCGGTGATCTGCGCGGAGGAATGCAGCGCATTGACGAAGGTGGTGGAGAAGCCGTCGAAATGCACCGTGCCGCCGGTATTGCCCATGTCGATCTTCTCCACGCCCTTCGCGCCGAGCCAGGCGGCAAGATCGGCATTCGCCAGCACCGTGGCGCCGGTCTCCTTCGCGATCGCGATCGTATCGCCGACATGGTCGCCATGGCCGTGCGTCAGCAAGATATGGGTGAGGCCGGCGACGGCGTCCTTGCGGGTCGCCTCGTCGAAGGCGGGATTGCCGGTGAAGAACGGGTCGATCAGGATTTTCGCCTTCGCCGTTTCGATGCGGAAGGCGGAGTGGCCGAGCCAGGTGATTTTCATGTCTGTTCTCCCGTTTGGATTCGCCACGCAATATAGTCCCGGCGAAGGCCGTTTCCATCCGCCGCCGGATCGTTATAAGCGTGGGCTTGAACGTATCGAAGGGAACCCGCCATGAGCGACGACGACTATATCTATGACGAAGCGACCGGCGAATGGCGCCCGGCCTCGGAGATCGCGGCCGAGAAGGCCGCGCAGAACGTCGTGCGCGACGCCAGCGGCACCGTGCTTTCCGACGGCGATTCGGTCGTGCTGATCAAGGACCTCAAGGTGAAGGGCGCCGGGCAGACGCTGAAGCAGGGCACGGTGATCAGGTCGATCCGCCTCACCGACAATCCGGAAGAGATCGACTGCCGGCACGAAGCCATCAAGGGCCTGGTGCTGCGGACGGAATTCGTGCGCAAGCGCTGAGGAACTTCAAATGGCGACGCTGACCCTCGAAGAACTGGCAGAGACCCTTGCCCCCGGCCAGCCGGTCGCCGGCCTCGACCTCGGCACCAAGACGATCGGCCTTTCCGTCTCCGATCTCGGCCGGCGGCTGGCAACGCCGCGCCCGGTGCTCAAACGCGTGAAGTTCACGCAGGACGCCGAAGTGCTGCTCGCCTTCGCGGCGAAGGAGAAGGTCGCCGCCTTCGTCATCGGCCTGCCGATGAACATGGACGGCAGCGCCGGTCCGCGCGTCCAGGCGACGCGCGCCTTCGTGCGCTCCATGGCGGACAAGACCGACATTCCCTTCGTCTTCTGGGACGAGCGGCTGTCGACGGTGGCGGCGGAGCGCACGCTGATCGAGATGGACGTATCGCGCAAGAAGCGGGCCGAGCGCATCGATTCGGCTGCCGCCTCCTTCATCCTTCAGGGGGCGCTGGACAGGCTCTCGTCGCTGGCAAGGGCTGCCGGCGCGGACTGACGGCGGGCCTGCCACCACGCCCGGATCTGCCTGCGGCGGCGGAAGGCGAGCAGCGCGAAGACCAGGAAGCTGTCGAAGACGATGGCGCGCATCACCAGCGGCGGCAGGTCCTCCGGCGGAATGCCGAGGATATGGCCGTAGATCTGGAACACCAGGTCGTGCGCATCGCGCGTCAGCATGAAGATGCCGAAATTCATGTCGTAGTAGGAAAGCCCGTACCAGCTTCCCAGAAGCGCTATGGGGCCCGCCCAAAAGATCAGGAACCACTTCATGCCGCCCTCCCCTTCAACGCGAGGAGGTCGGCGGCGGCGAAGATCATCTCGCTCACCGCGACGCCCGCGACAAGCACGAGGAGCGGCACGACGATATCCACCGCCGCGAAGGAAAACAGGGTCGTCATGACCGATATGCGGGCCGTTCTGGCCATACTCAGCACTCGCTTCACATGGTTAACACCAGGTAAACATCACCTTTGCCCGTTAACCCTTTTCGCGCAACGCAAACCCGTCGTTAAGGTTAATTTCCACATGGCCGCATCGCCCGATGCCCCTTGCCATGCGCTTGCGGGCATGGAATGAGCGACAACCCTTTTTCAGCCGATCCGGTTCCATGCTCGCCATCTTCGAAAGCATTCTCCCCGTCTTCCTGCTCGTCGTGCTGGGGGCGCTTCTCAAGCGCTGGCGGGCGATCGACCGCGACATGTGGGGCGGGCTCGAGCAGCTCGGCTTCTACGTGCTGTTCCCGGCGCTCCTCTTCGTCACGCTCGCCGAGGCGGAATTCTCCGGCATGGCCGTCGGCGGCCTTGCGGTCGAATCGATCGGCTCGCTGAGCCTCATCGCCCTCCTCCTCACGCTTTGCTGGCCGCTCTTCAACGCCGCCGGCGTCTCGGGACCGGCCTTCACCTCGGTCTTCCAGACCTCGACGCGCTGGAACGCCTTCATCGCGCTCGCCATCGCCGAAAAGCTCTACGGCGCGCAGAGCCTTGCCCTCGTCGCACTGATCGCGACGCTGATCATCATTCCGATCAACCTCTACAACATCGGCATGCTGGTCTGGTTCGGCGGCGGCACGCGCAGCCTCGGCATCTTCGCAAAGAAGATCGCCACCAACCCGATGATCATCGGCTCGGTGGCGGGCGTTGCGGTCAACCTCCTGAAAATCCCGATCTACCATCCGCTGATGGAAGCGGCGGAACTGGTCGGTCACACGTCCCTCAGCCTCGGCCTCCTGATGGTCGGTGCGGGCCTCAAGCTCGCCGACGCGCTGAAGCCGCGCCCGCTCGCGCTGCTGCCCGTCGTCCTGAAGCTCCTCTTCATGCCGCTCATCATAACCGTTTCGGCCTATGTTCTCGGCATTCGCGGCGAACAGCTCCTCACCATCGCCATGGGCGCGAGCGTGCCGACGGCGATGAACGGCTATGTGCTGGCAAAGCAGATGGGGGGCGACGCACCGCTCTATGCGGCGGTCGCAACGCTCCAGACCGTCGCGTCCTTCTTCACCATCCCGGTGGTGCTGGCGGCGACGGCCTATCTCGCCGGCGGATAGAGCAGGTCGACGATATAGGCCGAATCGAAGCGCGAATCGAGCATGCCGTAGGTCGAGCGCCAGCCGGAGGCGAGGCGCGTTTCCAGGAACGCATCGGCGACGCGCCCGGCACCGGCGCGGTAGAGTTCCGCGGCGGCGGCGGCAAGAGCCAACTGCTCGACCAGCATGCGGGCCGCGCCCTCGTCGCGCTCGCAGAGCGAGAGGCAGGCGCGCAGCACCTCCACCGTCTTGCGGCCGGCCGAGCCGAGGTCGCGGGCAAGGCCGGCGAAGAGCATTTCGAACAGGTCCCTGCCCCGGGCGATGACGCGCATCAGGTCGAGCGCCATGACATTGCCGGAACCTTCCCAGATCGCGTTGACCGGCGCCTCGCGGTAATGCCGGGCGATGGGGCGTTCCTCGACATAGCCGCTGCCGCCGATGCACTCCATCGCCTCGTAGATCAGCGCGGGGGCGATCTTGCAGCACCAGTATTTCGTCACCGGCGTCATGATGCGGGCATAGGCGGCGTCTTCCGCGCTGTCGCGGGCCTTGTCGAAGGCCTCGGCAAGGCGGAAGGAAAGCGCCGTCGCACCGGCGACATCGAGCGCCATGTCGGCGAGAACGCGCGTCATGATCGGCTGGGCGACGAGCGGCTTGCCGAAGACGCTGCGGCCGCGGGTGTGGTGCACCGCCTCGGCCAGCGAGGCGCGCATGATGCCCGAGGAGGCGAGCGCGCAGTCGAGCCGCGTCAGCGTCACCATGTCGAGGATGGTGCGGATACCGGCGTCCGGCGCGCCGAGCAGGAAGCCGAACGTATCGGAGAACTCGACTTCCGAGGAGGCGTTCGAGCGGTTGCCGACCTTGTCCTTGAGGCGCTGGAAGCGAAGGCCGTTGGTCGAGCCGTCCTCCAGCAGGCGCGGCACGAGGAAGCAGCCGAGGCCCTCGCGCGTCTGCGCCAGCATGACGAAGCCGTCGCTCATCGGCGCGGACATGAACCACTTGTGGCCGGTGAGGCGATAGATGCCCTCGCCGACGCGCTCGGCGGTCGAGGTGTTGGCGCGCACATCCGTGCCGCCCTGCTTTTCCGTCATCCCCATGCCGAGCGTGACGGCGCTCTTCTGCATGGCGGGCTTGTTGGCGCTGTCGTATTTGCGCGAGAGGATCTTGCGGCCCCATTCGCGCTGCACCTGCGGCGAGGCGGAGAGCGCGGCGACGGAGGCGCTCGTCATCGTCAGCGGGCAGAGATGCCCGCATTCGAGCTGGGCCGTCAGATAGAAGCGCACGGCGCGCGCCTTGTGCGCCCTGCCCTGCTCGTCCGGCACGTTTTCCCAGAGCGAGGAATGCAGGCCGCTCGCCATGGAGCGGCGCATCAGCGCGTGCCAGGCGGGGTGGAAGTCCACGACATCGAGCCGCTCGCCGCGGGCCCCGTGTGTGCGAAGCTGCGGCACGCCGACATTGGCCATGCGGGCAAGCTCCTGCGCCTCCGGCGAGGTCACGTAGCGGCCGATCGCGTCGAACTCGTCGCGCAGGCCCTTCGGCATGGCGTCGGTGGCGTCGACCAAGAGCGGGTCGGAGCGGTAGGCATTGATGCCCGACCAGAGCGGCGGCTGGTTGAGATCGGCGAGTTTCTGTTCGGTGTCGCGAGTCATGAGCGGGTTCTATCCCAAGTCGCGGGCCGGCGAAACGGGGCGTTGCGGCGCCATGCACCGTTGCGCGCACAAAAGCGTGGGAATGCGCGAGCGCCCGCCCTCTTCGCCTTGCCGCGACCGGATCGAGGCTCTATAGACCGCGCGTATCCACGACAGTTGAGGCGGAGCCCCATGGACTTCTTTCCGCATCGCCACCTTCTCGGCATCAAGGGTCTGACCGAGCAGGACATCACCGTCCTGCTCGACCGCGCCGACGAGGCGGTCAAGATCTCCCGCCAGCGGGAAAAGAAAACCTCCACCCTGCGCGGCCTGACGCAGATCAACCTGTTCTTCGAGGCCTCCACCCGCACGCAATCCTCCTTCGAACTGGCCGGCAAGCGCCTCGGCGCCGACGTGATGAACATGTCGGTCGGCAATTCCTCGGTGAAGAAGGGCGAAACGCTGATCGACACGGCGATGACGCTGAACGCCATGCACCCGGACGTGCTGGTGGTGCGCCATTCCTCCGCCGGGGCCGCCGCGCTCCTGGCGCAAAAGGTCTCCTGCGCGGTGGTCAATGCCGGCGACGGCCAGCACGAGCATCCGACACAGGCCCTTCTCGACGCGCTGACCATCCGCCGCGCCAAGGGCAAGCTCTCGCGCATCATCGTCGCCATCTGCGGCGACGTGCTGCATTCGCGCGTCGCCCGCTCGAACATCCTCTTGCTCAACGCCATGGGCGCGCGGGTGCGGGTCGTCGCGCCCGCGACGCTGCTGCCCGCCGGCATCGGGCAGATGGGCGCGGAAGTCTACCATTCCATGGAGGAAGGCCTGAAGGATGCCGACGTCGTGATGATGCTGCGCCTCCAGCGCGAGCGCATGTCCGGCGCCTTCGTGCCCTCGGTGCGCGAATATTTCCACTACTACGGCCTCGACGCGGAAAAGCTGAAGGCGGCCAAGGACGATGCGCTCGTCATGCATCCCGGCCCGATGAACCGCGGCGTCGAGATCGCCTCGGAGATCGCCGACGGCCCGCAGAGCGTCATCGAGCAGCAGGTCGAGATGGGCGTCGCCGTGCGCATGGCCGTGATGGAAACGCTTCTCGTCTCGCAGAACCAGGGCCCCCGCGCATGACCCGCACGAAAGTCCTCAAGAACCTCCGCATCCTCGATCCCTCCCGCAACGTGGACGAGAACGGCTCCATCGTCATCGAGAACGGCCGGATCGCCGCCATCGGCAGCGGCGCGCAGAACCAGGGCGCGCCGGAGGGCGCGAAAATCGTCGACGGGCGCGGCCTCATCGCCGCCCCCGGCCTCGTCGATGCGCGCGTCTTCGTCGGCGAGCCCGGCGCGGAACACCGCGAGACCATCGAATCCGCCTCGCGGGCGGCGGCGGCCGGCGGCGTCACCACCTTCGTCATGATGCCCGATACCGATCCGGTGATCGACGACGTGGCGCTGGTCGAATTCGTGCTGAAGACGGCGCGCGACAAGGCCGTCGTCAACATCCATCCGGCAGCGGCCCTCACCAAGCACCTTGCCGGCGAGGAGATGACGGAATTCGGCCTCCTGCGCGATGCCGGCGCCGTCGCCTTCACCAACGGCCGCAACCCGATGCACAATGCGCAGGTGCTGCGCCGCGCCATGACCTATGCGCGCGAATTCGGCAGCGTGATCGCGCTCGAAACCCGCGACAAGCATCTCGGCGCCGGCGGCGTGATGAACGAGGGGCTGCTTGCAAGCTGGCTCGGCCTTTCCGGCACGCCGCGCGAAGCCGAGCTCATCCCGCTCGAACGGGACCTGCGCATTGCCGCCCTCACCCGCGCCAAATACCACGCCGCGCAGATTTCCGTGCCCGAATCGGCCGAGGCCGTGAAGACCGCCCGCGAGCGCGGCGCGAACGTCACCTGCGCCGTCTCGATCAACCACCTGACGCTGAACGAGAACGACATCGGCGAATACCGCACCTTCTTCAAGCTCTCCCCGCCGCTGCGCGGCGAGGACGACCGCAAGGCGATGGTCGATGCGCTGGCACGAGGCGAGATCGACATCGTCGTCTCCTCGCACGATCCGCAGGACGTCGACACGAAGCGCCTGCCCTTCGCCGATGCCGCGGACGGGGCCATCGGCCTCGAGACCATGCTGGCGGCGGCGCTCCGGCTCCATCACAGCGGCGAAGTCCCGCTGATGCGGCTCCTCGATGCGCTCTCGACGCGCCCGGCAAAAATCTTCGGCCTCGACGCCGGCACGCTGGCGCCGGGCGCGAAAGCCGACATCGTGCTCATCGACCCCGACGAGCCGTGGCTCGCCACCAAGGATCGCTTCGTCTCGCGCTCGAAGAACACGCCCTTCGAAGATGCCCGCTTTACGGGACGCGCCGTCAGCACCTATGTTGCCGGCGAACGGGTGCATTCGCTGGACTGAGGGGACGGCTGGCGGAAAGCGTGTGGATCCTCGGGTCGAACCCGAGGATGACGGAGGATAAGGTGTGCTTCGCCTTCCCTTCCCACCTTCCACCGCGTTTCCGTCGCCATCCTCGGGCTCGACCCGAGGATCCACGGCCGCGAATGCCACTATATGAACGGGGGAACGACCATGTCCGACATCTTCACCTGGCAGCTCGGCGCGCTGCCGAGCCTTGCCGCCCTCGCCTTCGGCTATCTCCTCGGCTCCATTCCCTTCGGCCTCCTCCTCACGCGGATGGCCGGGCTCGGCGACGTGCGCAAGATCGGCTCGGGCAATATCGGCGCGACGAACGTGCTGCGCACCGGCAACAAGAAGCTCGCCGCCGCAACGCTCCTGCTCGACGCGCTGAAAGGCACGGCGGCAGCGGCCATCGCTTCGCGCTGGGGGCTCGACGCCGGGATCGCCGCCGGCTTTGCCGCCTTCCTCGGCCATCTCTTTCCCGTCTGGCTCGGCTTCAAGGGCGGCAAGGGCGTCGCCACCTATGTCGGTGTGCTGCTCGGCCTTGCGCCCGTCATGGTCCTCGTCTTCGCCGTCGTATGGATCGGGCTCGCCTATCTCACGCGTTATTCGTCCCTCTCCGCCCTGGTTGCAACAATCGTATCTCCGGTTGTATTGTGGTTCATCGGTCACGAGAAGGTCGCGCTGCTCTTTGCCGTCCTCACCGTGATCACCTGGTGGAAGCACCGCGCCAATATCGGCCGCCTCCTCAGCGGCACCGAAAGCAGGATCGGCAGCAAGGGATAGCCATGGACGACCGCAGCGCAGGGACAAGGGGCATTGCGCTGACGGAAAGACAGAGGATCGCCTGGCTGCGCCTCATCCGCAGCGACAATGTCGGGCCGGTCACCTTCCGCGACCTCATCAACCATTTCGGCAGCGCCGAGACGGCGCTGGAGATGCTGCCGGAGCTTTCGCGCCGCGGCGGCGCGTCCCGCAGCATCCGCGTCGCCGGCCGGGCCGATGCGGAGCGCGAGCTGGAGATCGCCGAGCGGCACGGCGCGGCCTTCGTCGGCATCGGCGAACCGGACTATCCGCCGCTGCTGCGCCAGATCGACGGCGCGCCGCCGCTTCTCGCCGTGAAGGGCAACCGCAAGGCCGCGGCCGCACCGGCGGTCGGCATCGTCGGCGCGCGCAACGCCTCTATCGCCGGCGTGAAGTTCACCGGGCAGCTCGCCCGCGAGATCGGCCGGGCGGGCTATTGCATCGTCTCCGGCCTTGCCCGCGGCATCGATACGGCCGCCCACCGCGCCAGCCTCGACACCGGCACCGTCGCCGCCATGGCCGGCGGGCTCGACAAGCCCTATCCGCCGGAAAACATCGGCCTCCTGAACGAGCTCACCGAAGGACAGGGCCTTGCCGTCAGCGAGATGCCCTTCGGCTGGGAGCCGCGCGCGCGGGATTTTCCCCGCCGCAACCGGCTGATCGCCGGCATGTCGCTCGGCCTCGTCGTGGTGGAGGCGGCGGTGCGCTCCGGCTCGCTGATCACCGCGCGCAATGCGGCGGATTTCGGCCGGCTCGTCTTCGCCGTGCCGGGCTCGCCGCTCGACCCGCGCTGCGAGGGCACGAACGGCCTCCTCAAGGATGGCGCGACGATCGTGACGACGGCGGACGATGTGCTGGAGGGCCTGCGGCCGCTCTGCGAGCCGAATCTGTTCTCCGCCCGCGGGACGGGCGCGGACGAACCGGCGGAGGAGACGCCCCCTGCCCTGCGCCTGCCGCCGAGCGAAACCGAGCGGGAGCGGATTGCCGAGGCGCTGAGCCAGGTGCCCGCCGAGATCGACGAGATCATCCGCCATACCGGCATAACGGCCGCGACCGTCTACCTCGTCCTCCTAGAGCTTGAACTTGCCGGTCGCCTTGAACGCCACGTCGACGGCCGGGTCGCGATGGCCGCGGACTGACAGCGGGCGCAGGCCCGTGAGGATATCGCCCGCCTCCACATAGGCCATCTCGATCAGGTAGCGCAGCATGTCGGCCCCCTCGTTGTTGGCGACGGTGCGCAATTCACCCAGCATCTGGCGAAGATAGGCAATGTTCTCTTCCGTCGAATGCGGCGGCGGGGCGGGCTTGGTTTTCGAGTTCATGGCTTCCTCGTTGTGCCAAGGATTCAGAATCACCGATAGGTTGCAATTCCTACACCCAGGAAACGATACAACGATTATTTATAATTGCAACCAATGATTAATCTCGCAATGGTTGCATCACGTTGCATCCCACTAATTTCAGCCCTACCTCTTGACCCGAACGCTTTGTCTGTTCATGTCGAGACACTATCCTTCGGCGGAGAACCGCCCTTTTCGCCGCGCCTTCAAGCCGCGGCACCCGGTATCAGAGAAATGACGATGAATGTTGTAGTTGTGGAATCGCCCGCCAAAGCCAAGACGATCAACAAGTATCTCGGCCCCGGCTACAAGGTGCTTGCCTCCTTCGGCCATGTGCGCGACCTGCCGGCCAAGGACGGCTCCGTGCGCCCGGACGAGGACTTCGAAATGTCCTGGGAAGTCGACAGCGCGTCCGCCAAGCGCATGAAGGACATCGCCGACGCGGTGAAGTCCTCCGACGGCCTGATCCTGGCAACCGACCCGGATCGCGAGGGCGAGGCGATTTCCTGGCACGTTCTGGACGTCCTGAAGAAGAAGCGGGTGATCGGCGACAAGCCGGTCCAGCGCGTCGTCTTCAACGCCATCACCAAGTCGGCCGTGCTGGACGCGATGAAGAACCCGCGCGATATCGATACGCCCCTGGTGGACGCCTATCTCGCCCGCCGCGCGCTCGACTACCTCGTCGGCTTCAACCTGTCGCCCGTTCTCTGGCGCAAGCTGCCGGGCGCCCGCTCGGCCGGCCGCGTGCAGTCGGTCGCGCTGCGGCTCGTCTGCGACCGCGAATCCGAGATCGAGCGCTTCGTCTCGGAAGAATACTGGAATCTTTCGGCCCTCCTGAAGACGCCGCGCGGCGACGAGTTCGAGGCACGCCTCGTCTCGGCCGAAGGCAAGCGCCTGCAGGCGAAGTCCATCGGCAACGGCGAGGAGGCGAACCGCCTCAAGGCGCTGCTCGACGGTGCGGCCTATCGCGTCGAGAGCGTCGAGGCCAAGCCGACGAAGCGCAATCCCGCCCCGCCCTTCACCACCTCGACCTTGCAGCAGGCCGCCTCCTCCAAGCTCGGCTTCTCCGCCTCGCGCACCATGCAGGTGGCGCAGCGCCTCTATGAAGGCATCGACATCGGCGGCGAGACGGTCGGCCTGATTACCTATATGCGTACAGACGGCGTACAGATGGCGCCGGAAGCGATCGACGCGGCCCGCCGGGCCGTCGGCGAGCAGTTCGGCGCGCGCTACGTGCCGGAAAAGCCGCGCTTCTACTCCACCAAGGCGAAGAACGCGCAGGAAGCCCACGAGGCGATCCGCCCGACCTCCTTCGACCGCACGCCCGACCAGGTGCGCCGCTACCTCGACCCCGACCAGCTCCGCCTCTACGACCTCGTCTGGAAGCGCGGCATCGCCAGCCAGATGGCCTCGGCCGAGATCGAGCGCACGACCGTCGAGATCGAGGCGGACAATGGCGGGCGCAAGGCCGGCCTTCGCGCCACCGGCTCCGTCATCCGCTTCGACGGCTTCATCGCCGCCTATACGGACCAGAAGGAGGACGGCGAGCAGCCGGACGAGGGCGACGAGGACGGCCGCCTGCCGGAGATCAACGCCCAGGAAAAGCTCGACAAGCAGAAGGTGAACGCCACCCAGCACTTCACCGAGCCGCCGCCGCGCTATTCCGAAGCCTCGCTGATCAAGAAGATGGAAGAGCTCGGCATCGGCCGCCCCTCGACCTATGCCGCGACGCTGGCGACGCTGCGCGACCGCGAATACATCACCATCGACAAGCGCAAGCTCATCCCCGAGGCCAAGGGCCGGCTGGTGACGGCCTTCCTCGAAAGCTTCTTCACCCGCTACGTCGAGTACGACTTCACGGCCGACCTCGAAGAGAAGCTCGACAAGATTTCGGCCGGCGAGCTCGACTGGAAGCAGGTTCTCCGCGACTTCTGGAAGGACTTCTTCGCCCAGATCGAGGATACGAAGGAGCTGCGCGTCACCAACGTGCTCGATGCGCTCAACGAGGAGCTGGCACCGCTCGTCTTCCCCAAGCGCGAGGACGGCAGCGATCCGCGCATCTGCCAGGTCTGCGGCACGGGCAAGCTCTCGCTGAAGCTCGGGAAATTCGGCGCCTTCGTCGGCTGCTCGAACTATCCGGAATGCAACTACACCCGCCAGCTTTCTGCCGACGCCGGCTCGGACGCGGAGGCGGCCGCCTCCAACGAACCGCAGAGCCTCGGCAAGGACCCGCATACCGGCGAGGAGATCACCCTGCGCTCCGGCCGCTTCGGGCCCTACGTCCAGCGCGGCGACGGCAAGGAGGCCAAGCGCGCCAGCCTGCCGAAGGGCTGGACGCCGGCGAGCATCGACCATGAGAGGGCGCTTGCCCTCCTCTCGCTGCCGCGCGACATCGGCCAGCATCCGGAGACCGGTAAGATGATTTCCGCCGGCATCGGCCGCTACGGGCCGTTCCTGCTGCACGACGGCAGCTATGCGAACCTGGAGACCGTCGAGGACGTCTTCTCCATCGGCCTCAACCGCGCCGTGACCGTGATCGCCGAAAAACAGTCGAAGGGCCCGGGCGGGCGCTCGCGCGGCACGCCGGCGGCGCTGAAGACGCTCGGCGACCATCCGGACGGCGGCCCCATCACGGTGCGCGACGGCAAGTACGGCCCCTACGTCAACTGGGGCAAGGTCAACGCCACCCTGCCGAAGGGCAAGGCGGCCGACAGCGTAACGCTGGAAGAAGCGCTCGTGCTGATCGCCGACAAGGCCGGCAAGATGCCCGCCAAGGGCAAGGCCAAGGCGGCGGCGAAGACGACGAAAGCCGGCGAAGCCAAGGCCGCCAAGCCGAAGGCGAAGGCGGCCGCCAAGCCCAAGACGGCATCCAAGGCAAAGAAGGCCTGACGCATGACGAAGGAACCACGCAGCCGGGCAGGACAGTCGAGGCGGCCCGGCCGCGCGGGCCGCGACCTGCCGCCGGCGGACGACACGCCGATCATCCACGGCGCCGTGCCGCCGCGCGAGGTGCTCCTGCGCTTCATCTCGGAAAATCCCGAGCAGGCTTCCAAGCGCGAGATCGCCAAGGCCTTCGGGCTCAAGGGCGAGGCGCGGGTGGAGCTGAAGGCGCTGCTGAAATCCTTCGAGGAAGACGGGCTTCTGGAAAAGCGCCGCAAGTCGCTGGTGCGCCCCGGCGCGCTTCCGCCCGTCACCGTTCTCGACATCACGACGCGCGACGTCGACGGCGAACTGATCGGCCGGCCGGCGGAATGGCTGGACGATGCGGGCGTCGCGCCCGCCGTGCTCATCCGCCAGTCGGGCGGGCCGCGCAAGGACAAGGCGCCCGTCGCCGGGCTCGGCGACCGGGTGCTGGCAAAGATCTTCCCGGCGAAGGAACGCGGCGGGCCGGCCTATACGGGCCGCGTCATCAAGGTCCTCGACAAGAAGAAGAATTCCGGCATGGGCGTCTTCCGCGCCATGGCCGGCGGCGGCGGGCGCATCATGCCCATCGACCGGCGCGGCGAGGAGATGGAGGTCGACGCCGACTTCACGGCCGGCGCCAAGGACGGCGACCTCGTCGAGATCGACGTCGTGCGCATGGGCCGCTACGGCCTGCCGCGCGCGCAGGTGAAGGGCGTCATCGGCTCGGTCGCCTCGGAAAAGGCGATCTCGATGATCGCCATCCACGCCCACGGCATTCCCTACATCTTCCCCGACGCGGTGATCCGCGAGGCGGAGGCCGCCGGCCCCGCCACCATGTCGCACCGCGAGGACTGGCGCAGCCTTCCCCTCATCACCATCGACCCGGCCGACGCCAAGGACCACGACGACGCGGTCTTCGCCGAGCCCGATCCCTCGCCCGACAATCCGGGCGGCGTGATCGTCACCGTCGCCATCGCCGACGTCAGCTACTATGTGCGCCCGAAATCGGCGCTCGACCGCGAGGCGCTGAAGCGCGGCAACTCGGTCTATTTCCCGGACCGCGTCGTGCCCATGCTGCCGGAGCGCATCTCCAACGACCTCTGCTCGCTGAAGGAAGGCGTCGACCGCCCGGCGCTCGCCGTGCGCATGGTCTTCTCGCACGAGGGCCGCAAGGCGAGCCACACCTTCCACCGGATCATGATGAAGAGCGCGGCCAAGCTCTCCTACCAACAGGCGCAGGCCGCCATCGACGGCGCGCCGGACGACAAGACCGGGCCGATCCTCGAGACGATCCTGAAGCCGCTGTGGGAAGCCTACCGCATCATGACGGTCGGCCGGAACCGCCGCCAGCCGCTCGAGCTCGACATGCCGGAGCGCAAGATCCTGCTGAAGGAGGACGGCACCGTCGACCGGGTCGTCGTGCCGCCGCGGCTCGACGCGCACAAGCTCATCGAGGAGATGATGATCCAGGCGAACGTCTCGGCCGCCGAGACGCTGGAGAAGAAGAAGCAGGTCCTCGTCTACCGCGTCCACGACGCGCCCTCGCTCGCCAAGCAGGAGGTGCTGCGCGAGTTCCTGCAGACGCTCGACATCTCGCTCGTCAAGGGCGGCAACATGCGCTCCAACCATTTCAACGGCGTCCTTGCCAAGGCGAAGGACAAGCCGTTCGAGCAGATGGTGAACGAGATGGTGCTGCGCTCGCAGAGCCAGGCGATCTACAGCCCGGAGAACATCGGCCATTTCGGCCTCAACCTCTTGAAATACGCCCATTTCACCTCGCCGATCCGCCGCTATGCCGACCTCATCGTGCACCGGGCGCTGGTGGGCTCGCTGGGGCTCGGCGAAGGCGCCATCACGCCCGACGAGGAAGCGGCGCTCGACGACATCGCCGCGGAGATCTCCACCTTCGAGCGCCGGGCCATGGCCGCCGAGCGCGACACGGTGGACAGGCTCATCGCCCACCATCTTGCCGGCCGCATCGGCGAGGAGTTCGACGGGCGCGTCTCGGGCGTCACCAAGGCGGGACTTTTTGTCACCCTGCCCGCCTATGGCGCGGACGGCTTCGTGCCTATATCTATGCTGGGACGCGACTATTATATCTACGACGAAGCCCATCAGGCACTTTCCGGTGAGAAGACCGGGCTCGGCTACCGGCTCGGCGATGAGGTGCGCGTCAGGCTCGCGGAAGCGGTGCCGCTCGCCGGTTCGCTCCGGTTCGACATGCTGAGCGAGGGACGCAAGATGCCGACGGCGGTGCGCTCCTTCCACAAGTCGGGCCGGCGCAAGGGCGCAGCGCCGCGGCGCCAGCCGGGAACGCGCCCACCGCGGGGAAGACGTTAGGCCGGCCAGGGTCCGGCAGGAAGGACATGACATGCAGGCGAACGAGACCACCGGCAGCACGCTGCATTTCGGGGATACCGCTTCGGCTTCCAGGCAGGAGCGCCCGCTCGGCCGCTCCATCAAGCGCGGCCTGCTGAGCCGCTGCCCGGCCTGCGGCACCGGCCGCCTCTTCAAGTCCTTCGTCAAGCCGGTCGACAATTGCGCGGCCTGCGGCGAGGACTATACGGCCCAGCGCGCCGACGACCTGCCGCCCTATCTCGTCATCATGATCGTCGGCCACATCGTCGTCGGCGGCTACATGATGACGGATCTCACCTGGCAGATCAACACCTGGCAGCACCTTGCCATCTGGACGCCGATCACGCTCATCCTCTCGCTTCTCCTGCTGCAGCCCATCAAGGGCGGCACCATCGGCCTGCAATGGGCGCTGCGCATGCACGGCTTCTCCGACAAGCCGGCCGAGGACGATGCGGACGCAGCGCACGCCTATAGCGGCGACAAGGCCGCATGACGGCTATCCGGCCCGTCGACGCCGCTTCGATTCTGCTTCTCGACCGCTCCGGGGGCCGCACGCGCGTCCTGGTCGGCCGGCGCAGCAGCAAGCACGTCTTCATGCCGGACGTCTATGTCTTTCCCGGCGGCCGGCGCGATGCCGGCGACCGGCTCGTTCCCGTCGCGGCGCCTCTCAACCCGCTCGCCAGCGAAAGGCTTGCCATAAGGGCCGGGACGCGATGTTCGAAGGCGCGCCTTCGCGCCCTTGCCGTCACCGCCCTTCGCGAGCTTCACGAGGAGGCCGGCATCGGCGTCGGCCCGGCGCATGCATCGCCGGCGAACGGCGCCCTTCCGTTCCGGCCCGACCTTTCCAATCTGCGGTTCCTCGCCCGCGCCATCACGCCCGCCGGCATGGTGCGGCGCTTCGATACGCGGTTCTTCGCGCTCTTCACCGACGAGGCCGGCGTCGACCCGGCCGGAGCGCGGGCCAGCCACGAGCTGGAAGACCTGCGCTGGGTGGATATTTTCGACCATAAGGGCGTCGATATGCCCGACATAACCGTCTTGATCCTTGAAGAACTGAAGAAAAGCATTCAGGAAGACAAGTCTCTGCCCTTCGGAAGGGCCGCGCCGTTCTACTATGCCCGGCGCGGGCAATTCCGGCGGGACCTTCTTTAAGGATCGACCGCTTATGACGCAGCCCCAATCCGGCACCTCCGGCCCGGTGGAGCATATTCACTGGCGGTCCCTGCTTGCAGCCATCGCCGCCATTTCCGCCGTCGGCATCGCCATGGGCCTCGGCCTTCCGCTGCTCTCCATCATCATGGAGAAGCGCGGCATTTCCTCGACGCTCATCGGCATCAACTCCGCGATGGCGGGCGTCGCCGCCATGGCGGCGGCCCCCTGCACGACGCGCCTTGCCCATGCCTGGGGCACGTCGACGACCATGCTCGGCGCCATCCTGCTTGCCGCCGTCAGCGGCCTCGGCTTCTACTATATCGAGAACTTCTGGCTGTGGTTTCCGCTGCGCCTCGTCTTCCACGGCGCAACCACCATGCTCTTCATCCTCTCGGAGTTCTGGATCAACGCCGCCGCCCCGCCGCGCCGGCGCGGGCTGGTGCTCGGCATCTACGCGACGGTGCTCTCGCTCGGCTTTGCGACCGGCCCCCTCCTCTTCTCGCTGATCGGCAGCGACGGCGTGCTGCCCTTCGCGGTCGGGGCGATGATCATCCTGCTTGCCGCCGCGCCGATCTTCATAGCCCGGCGCGAAAGCCCGATCATAAACGAGAAGCCGGAGCTGCATTTCATGCGCTACATCCTTCTCGTGCCGACGGCGACGGCCGCCGTCTTCATCTTCGGCGCGGTGCAGGTCGGCGGCCTCTCGCTGCTGCCGATCTACGCCACGCGGGCGGGCTTCACGGAAGCGCAGGCCGCCCTCCTGCTCACCGTCATGGGCGTCGGCAACATGGCCTTCCAGATCCCGCTCGGCATGCTCTCCGACCGCATGCGCGACCGCCGCAGCCTGCTGACGATCATGGCCGCCATCGGCCTTCTCGGCTCGCTCTCGCTGCCGGTCATATCGCACGACTGGCTGCTGATGGCGGGCGTCCTCCTGGTCTGGGGCGGGTGCGTGGCCGGCCTCTACACGATCGGCCTCGGCCATCTCGGCTCGCGACTCGTCGGCGCTGACCTTGCCGCCGCCAATGCCGCCTTCATCTTCTGCTATGCCGTCGGCACCGTCGTCGGCCCGCAGGCCATCGGCGCGGCGATGGATGTTTCCGGCAACGACGGTTTTGCCTGGGCGATCGTCGCCTTCTTCGGCTTTTACCTCGTACTTTCCCTGCTGCGGATCGTTTTCCGGCCGAAGCGGGGTTGACTTTTCGGCCGCGATTTGTAGTTTCCGGCCAGATTTAAGGCCGTGGAAGCTGTCCGCGGCTTCGTTTTTCATAAAGGCAGGACGACCATGGCCAAGGCTACCACCATCAAGATCAAGCTGCTGTCGACGGCCGACACGGGCTTCTTCTACGTAACGACGAAGAACAGCCGCACGATGACGGAAAAGATGACCAAGACGAAGTATGACCCGGTCGTCAAGAAGCACGTCGAGTTCAAGGAAACCAAGATCAAGTAATCCTGGTGACCTGAAAAGGTTCGCAAAGGCGCTGGACGGAAACGTCCGGCGCCTTTTCTTTTGGCCCTTCCCCACAACCTTTCGCAACCGCCGAATCAAAAACGCCGCCCCCATGGCGGGAGCGGCGTTGAATGGGGGTCGGCCAGATACGACGACGGCACGAGGATTCCGTATTTGCCGTAGCTGGCCGACCGACCCCACGACCCAGGAGATGCGGCGGACCTAGCATCATGGGGTAACCGGCTGGGCTGTCTTGTTTGCTGCCCATGGATTGAGCATCGCGCTAAAAAGAAAAAAAATCAACGAATTCTTAACATTCCCGGCAGGTGTCCTTGTCTCATAGTTAACCGCGGAGCGGGCGGATGTGCCATCGAGCGCCAATTGCGTCATGGATCAAAACGGCACCGTCCCGCGCCACTCAACCTTCACGCGAGAAGGCAACCACCCTTACAAATTGACACGCACCTACACGGTGAAATTGTGAAAACCACAAGCCGTTGATAAGTTTTGCCAAAAATAATCAGTACGACTTATGGCCAGATTTCACGACACGAACTGTCATGAAATTGCGAAAACGCATCTTCCGATTGCAGTTTCTACTTATGAGCAACTGTCCCTGCCGCAGCGCATTTGCTTGGGCGGACCACGGAGCTGTGGACAAGTTTATTTGATCGGGCGCGATTCGCCCTTCAGGCGGCCGCGGCCACCACGCGGTTGCGGCCGGAGCGCTTGGCCTCGTAGAGCGCGGTATCGGCGCGCTTGAGCAAGGCTTCCGGCGTATCCCCGGCCGGCACCAGCGAGGCGATGCCGAGCGAGGCGGTGATGGACAGGAAGACATCCGTGCCCGGAATGCGGAACGGCGCCTCCTCGACGGTCATGCGCAGGCGCTCGGCGACGCCGGCCGCCATGTCCTCGGGCGTATCGGGCATCACCAGCACGAATTCCTCCCCGCCATAGCGGCAGGCAAGGTCGGCCCCGCGCACGGCGGAGCGGACGCGGCTTGCGAATTCGCGCAGCACCGCATCGCCCGCGTCGTGACCATAGGTATCGTTGACCGCCTTGAAGCGGTCGATATCCGTGATGCAGACGGAGAGCGGCCGCCCCCGCGCGGCGGCGCGGTCGACCAGGAGCTTCATGTGGTTGTCGAGGTAGCGGCGGTTGTGCAGGCCCGTCAGCCCGTCCGTCACGGCAAGCTCGATCGTCTGGCGCACGCTGTTGCGCAGGCGGTCGTTGCAGCGCTTGCGGCGGATTTGGGTGAGGCTGCGGGCGATCAGCTCGTTCGGGTCGATGGGCCGCATCAGGTAGTCCGTCACGCCGAGGTCGAGCGCGCGCACGATGATGTCGTCGTCGCCCTGCTCGGCGATGAGGAGGATCGGCAGGAAGCGCGTGCGCTCCAGCGAGCGGAGCTGCGAGCAGAGGCGAAGCGGATCGTAGTCCTCGAAATTCGCGTTGACGATGACGAGCTCGAAATTGCTCTCGGCCGCCTGGAACAGCGCGGCCTGCGGATCGGACATGCAGGTGACGTCGGCGATCGGCTTCAGCGCGCGGGCGATGCGCTCCTGCGAGGAGCCGCGGCCGTCGACGAGGAGGATATCGCCCGGCTCGTCGCCGAGATTGGTATCCAGCCCCTCCTCCAGCGAGATGGCGCGGGCGGTGGCCGCGCGCATGCGCAGCTCGTCCGTCAGCGTCTTCAGCCGCACGAGGCTTTTCACCCGCGACATGAGCTGGAGGTCATTGACCGGCTTGGTGAGGAAATCGTCCGCTCCGGCCTTGAGGCCCCGCACGCGGTCGGACGGCTGGTCGAGCGCCGTCACCATGACGACGGGGATATGGGCGGTGCGCGGATTGGCCTTCAGCCGCTCGCAGACCTCGAAACCGTCTATGCCCGGCATCATGATGTCGAGCAGGATGAGGTCGACCTGCGTGCGCTCGCAGATGGAGAGGGCATCGTAGCCGTTCTCGGCCGTCAGCACGTCGAAATATTCCGCCAGCAGCCGCGCTTCAAGCAGCTTCACATTGGCCGGAATGTCGTCGACGACGAGGATGCGTGCCGTCATTCTGCTGCCCCCGCCTTACGCGTCCCCGAGATAGGTCTTGATGGTCTCGATGAACTTCGGCACCGAAATGGGCTTGGAGACATAGGCCTCGCAGCCGCCCTGGCGGATGCGCTCCTCGTCGCCCTTCATCGCGAAGGCCGTGACGGCGATCACGGGAATGACGTGGAGCTCGTCGTCCTCCTTCAGCCACTTGGTGACCTCGAGGCCCGAGACCTCGGGGAGCTGAATGTCCATCAGGATCAGGTCGGGGCGATATTTGCGCGCAAGATCAAGGGCTTCCATACCGTTCCGGGTCTGGATGGTCGCATAGCCGGATGCCTCGATGAGGTCCCGGAAGAGCTTCATGTTCAGCTCGTTGTCCTCGACAATCATGACCTGTTTGGGCATCGTGCGTCCCTGTTCCTCTCGCCGGCCTTGCAACCGTCCGGGAGATAGATAAGTTGCGGCAAAGCCGAAATCACCCAGCCCGACCGCAGCCACGTTAGCGTCACTTGGTTGATTAAAAGGTAAATTTCCCGAGGAAAAACGATGAAAAGCCAGAAAGATACAACCGCGGGTGAAGACGCGGAGGCTGTCGCCGTCTCCATCCTCGGCTGGCTTGCCGGCGAGCCGGAGCTGCTCTCCCGCTTCCTTTCGCTCACCGGCGTCACGCCCGCGGAGGTGCGGGGCGCGGTGAACGATCCGGGCTTCCTTGCCGGCCTTGTCGAATTCCTGATGGGCCACGAGCCGACGCTGCTTTCCTTCAGCGCGGCGACGGGCATTGCGCCCGAGGCGGTCGTCGCCGCCCATGCGCGCCTTGCCGGGCCGCCGGGCGGGGCCGATTTCTGAGCCCGCGCCCGGGGCGAATCCCGGCAGGCTTTCTGCCTGTGCATCGCCATGCTCTGCGCCTTCCATGACTATTGAGACTCATGAATTTAGGCGCTAATGTCGCGATGTTCAATATTTGTTCCAGGTCATGACCGTTGCCGCCACGCGCTTTCCGGGCTTTTGCCGCGACTGCCTTGCCGGGCAGCCTGCCGGCCTGCGGCGTTGCCGGGCCTGCGGCAGCCCGCGCCTCGTCTACCACGACGAACTCAACGACCTGACGCTCGCCCATATCGACTGCGACGCCTTCTATGCGGCGATCGAGAAGCGCGACAATCCGGAGCTTGCCGACAAGCCCGTCATCATCGGCGGGGGAAAGCGCGGCGTCGTCTCCACCGCCTGCTATATCGCCCGCATCCACGGCGTGCGCTCGGCCATGCCGATGTTCAAGGCGCTGGAAGCCTGCCCGAACGCCGTGGTCATCAAGCCGGACATGGAGAAATATGTCGCCGTCGGCCGGCAGGTCCGCACCATGATGCAGGACCTGACGCCGCTCGTGCAGCCCTTGTCCATCGACGAGGCCTTCCTCGAATTGAAGGGTACGGAGCGGCTGCACCACGATCCCCCTGCCCGCGTGCTCGCGCGCTTCGCCCAGCGGGTGGAGAGGGAAGTCGGCATCACCATCTCCATCGGCCTTTCCTATTGCAAGTTCCTCGCCAAGGTCGCCTCGGACCTCAACAAGCCGCGCGGCTTTTCCGTCATCGGTGCCGCCGAGGCGCTGGATTTCCTGCGCGACAAGCCGGTGCGCCTCATCTGGGGCGTCGGCAAGGCCTTTGCCGAGACGCTGGAGCGCGACGGCATCCGCACCGTCGGCCAGCTCCAGACCATGGAGGAAACCGATCTGATGCGCCGCTACGGCATCATGGGCAAGCGGCTCTTCCATCTCTCGCGCGGCCAGGACGACCGCGAGGTGCACCCCAACGATCCGGCAAAGAGCGTTTCGGCGGAAACCACCTTCTTCGACGACATCTCGCGCTATGACGACCTCGTCGCGCATCTGCGCCGCCTCAGCGAAAAGGTGGCGACGCGCCTGCGCAAGTCCGGCATCGCCGGCCACACGGTCGTCCTCAAACTGAAGACCGCCGACTTCAAGGGCCGCACCCGCAACCGCAAGCTGGAAGACCCGACCATGCTCGCCGACAGGATCTTCCGCACCGGCATGGAGCTCCTGCGCAAGGAGGCGGACGGCACGAAATACCGCCTGATCGGCATCGGCGTCAGCGACCTCACCGACCCCGGCCGCGCCGATCCGCCGGACCTCGTCGATCCAGCCGCCGCGCGCCGGGCCGCCGCCGAGGCGGCCATGAACACGCTGCGCGACAAGTTCGGCAAGGCGAGCGTGGAGACCGGCTATACCTTCGGCAAGTCGGGCCCGGAGCGCTTTCACGGAAAGTTGACCCTGAAATCCAGCGGCAGGGACGAGGAACCGGCCGAATAAAACCCGGCGGACCGGCGTTCCCGACTGCATCGGGATGGCACAGACCGGCCCGCCGCCACGGCCGCATCAAGCCTTCCTTAAACGAGATGCGCTAGGCTTCCGGCCGGTTTGTATTGCGTACGGATGGGTAACATGAAGTTTCGCCTTGCCATTGGCATGAGCATCGTGGGCCTGATGCTGAGTTGCGGCACCGCGCTTGCCGGCACGCTCGAAGGTCCGCTCCAGATCGTGGTGTCGAAGGACCAGCAGCAATTGAAGGTCTATGACGGCGGCGTGGTCGTGGCGACCTCCCGCGTCTCCACCGGCAAGGCGGGCCATGCGACGCCGACCGGCATCTTCTCCATCCTGGAAAAGAAGCGCACGCATTTCTCCAACATCTACGACAGCGCGCCGATGCCCTTCATGCAGCGGCTCACCTGGTCGGGCATCGCCCTGCACGCCTCGGGCAGCGTGCCCTCCTATCCGGCCTCGCACGGCTGCGTGCGCATGCCGAACGATTTTGCGAAAACGCTGTTCTCCGTCACCCGCCGCGGCGCGCATGTGCTGATCAGCGACCGCGAGCTTACCCCGCAGCGTATCGTGCATTCCGCCCTCTTCAAGCCCTCCATCGTCGTGCCGGATACGCCGCTCCTCTCCGACGCGGGCCTGCGCCCCACCCTGATCGAGGCCGGCGACAAGAGCGTCGAAGTGGCGATGACGGACCCCAAGCCGGTGATCGAGACCCCGACCGTGCGCCCGACGGAAGAAGACCCGATCCGCATCCTCATCACCCGCCGCGGCGAGCGCGAAAGGCTGCTCGACCTTCAGACGCTGCTGAACGATCTCGGCTACGATGCCGGCGTGCCGGACGGCAGCCACGGCAGGCAGACCATCGCCGCCATCCGCGCCTTCCAGCTTGCCGAAGGCCTGAAGGAGGACGGCATGGTGACGCCGGCGCTCATCGCCGCCGTCTATGCCAGGGCCGGCAAAGGCACGCCGCCGAACGGCGTCGTCTTCGTGCGCCAGAAGTTCAAGCCGCTGCTCGAGGAGCCGGTCGCCATCCGCGATCCTCAGATCGCGCTCGGCACGCACTTCCTCCTTGCCCGCGAGGTCGATGCCGACACGGGCACGGCCGAATGGTACGGCGTGAGCATGGACAACCAGCTTTCGCCGGCGACGGAAAAGCGCCTCGGCATCACCACGGAGGCCGACGCCGAAGCGCCCGACGCCATCGCCCGCACGCTCGACCGGCTCGACATTCCCGAAGAGACCCGCAATCGCATTTCCGCCCTGATGGGCGAAGGCGCCTCGCTTTCCATCTCCGACACGGGCCTCGGCCCCGAAACCGGCAACGGCACCGACTTCATCACCATGACGCGTGAGGTGCCGCAGAAGGCAGTCGCCACGGCGGTGCAGGGCGTCAAGAAGAAGAAAAAGAAGAAGGCATCGTCCGTCACCGTCATCGATTGACCGGAAACGTTTGACATGACGTCAGGGCCGCTCGCTCTTCCGGCGCAGCGGCTCTTTTCGTTGCGTCCCTTGCCGAAACGCTGCAGCAGGAATTGCGCGCACCTCGTCAGGCAGGCCGGGCGAGGAGGCCCGTCGCAAGCGCCCGGAACACCTCGATCGCCTTCGGCAAGACGCCCTTCGGATCGTCGCTTGCCGCGATCCAGAGCGCGGCGTTGAACGCCATGCTGCTGAGGAGCCGGGCGGCCGCCTCGGCATCCACCGGCTTGAGCATTCCTTCGGCAACGAGCTGCTCGACCTTCGCCTGCGTGACCTGCAGGCAGTTGCTCTGGCTCGGCCATTGCGAGGGGTCGCCCAGCACGGCGGGTCCATCGAGCAGGACGATGCGCTGCACTTCGGGGTCGAGGGACATTTCGATATAGGCCGCCCCTTCCGCCAGGAGACCGTTCCAATCGTCTCCTGCACAAGCGCCGATCTGCTTGGCGCGTGTGGCCATCTCCGTGTCGATCTGATGCACGACCGCCGCCAGAAGACCACGCTTGTCGCCAAAAATATTGTAGAGCGCGCCGCGCGTCAGTCCCACATCGGCGGTCAGGTCGTCCATGGAGGCGGCCGCGTATCCCTTCTTGCCGAAGGCCTTGCGCGCCGCGCCGATCAGCTTGATCCGGTTTTCCTCCATCATCGCGATGCGTCGATTCACGCTTTCATCCTCATTCTTTTCATATACGAAACGTATATGAACTTGACATCGCGGCCGCGTACACCCAATTTCATATACGCAACGTATATTAAATTACGATCGTTGTGAAGCATCGTGGCCTCCCCGGCCCCTTCCACCCTTGAAAGAGAGATCAGCCATGACCCAGCGCAAAGCGATTTTTCCGGCGGGCAGACACGCCCTCTACGACGAGCACGGCTATTCGGCCGCGATCAAATCCGGCGACCTCCTGTTCGTCTCAGGCCAGGTCGGCAGCCGTCTCGACGGCACGCCGGAGCCCGATTTCGGGCAGCAGGTGCGCCTCGCCTTCCAGAACCTCGAAGCGACGCTCGCGGCAGCGGGCTGCACCTTCGACGACATCATCGACGTGACGTCCTTCCACACCGATCCCGAAAGCCAGTTCGGCACGATCCTGGCCGTCAAACAGGAGATCTTCGACACGCGCCCCTATCCGAACTGGACCGCGATCGGCGTGAACTGGCTCGCCGGTTTCGACTTCGAGATCAAGGTCGTGGCCCGCGTGCCGGCCGCCGCTTGAGCCTCACACCAGCTCCACGTCGAGAACACCCGGCGTGGAGCGCATGGCGGCGGCGATTTCGGGGGAGATGCGGAAGCGCTCGTTCAGCTCCACCTCGATCTCGCGCTGGCCGCTGTCCTTGATGACGATGAAGGAGACGAGGCCGTCGCCCTTGGTGTTGAGATGGGCGGCGATGGAGCGCAACGGGCCGCTGTCGCGCACGTAGACGCGCAGCGCCTTCTGCGTCTGCAGCGACTCCTCCTCCAGCGAGCGCAGCGTCTGGATGCGAAGGCCGATGCCTTCCGGGCGCTCCTCCGCCTGCACCGTCATCACCAGCGATTTGCCGGGCTCCAGCAGGTCGCGGTACTGGTTCAGCATCTCGGAGAACAGCACCGCCTCGAACTGGCCGGAGGAATCGGAGAAGGCGACGATGCCCATCTTGTTGCCGGTGCGGGTCTTGCGCTCCTGCTTGGAAGTGACCGTGCCGGCAAGGCGGCCGGCCGTCGCGCCGCGCTTCACCGCCGCGGAAAAGTCCGAGAAGGTCTGCACCCGCATCTTGGCGAGGATCGGCGCATAGGTGTCAAGCGGGTGAGCCGAAAGGTAGAAGCCGAGCACCTGGAACTCGCGGTGCAGCTTCTCCGAGGCGAGCCAGGGCGTATAGGACGGCAGCGTGATGACCTCCGGCCCCGTCGCCGCGCCCATGCCGAAGATGTCGCCCTGCCCGCTCGTCTTGTTCTCCTGCGCGCGCTGGGCGGCGCCGAGCAGCCGGTCGAGGCCGGCGATCATGGCGGCGCGGTCATGGCCGAAGCAATCGAAGGCGCCGGCGACGATCAGGCTTTCGAAGACGCGGCGATTGACGAATTTCGGGTCGATCCGCGCGCAGAAATCCTCCAGACTCTTGAACGCCGTATCGCCGCGCACCTCGACGATATGCTGCACGGCCGCCTCGCCGACGCCCTTGATGGCGGCGAGCGCGTAGTAGATGCGGTTCTCGCCCGTCTCGAAATGGGCGAAGGAGGTCTGCACCGACGGCGGGATGACCTCGATGCCGAGACGGCCGGCATCCTGCCGGAAATCGTTCAGCTTGTCGGTGTTCGACATATCGTAGGTCATCGACGCGGCGAGGAACTCGACCGGGTAATGCGCCTTCAGATAGGCCGTCTGGTAGGAGACGATGGCGTAGGCGGCGGCGTGCGACTTGTTGAAGCCGTAGTTGGCGAACTTGGCGAGCAGGTCGAAGATGAGGTCGGCCTGCGGCTTCGACACGCCGTTCCTGACGGCGCCGTCGACGAAGCGGGCGCGCTGCTTGTCCATCTCCTCCTTGATCTTCTTGCCCATGGCGCGGCGCAGAAGGTCGGCCTCGCCGAGCGAGTAGCCGGAAAGGACCTGGGCGATCTGCATCACCTGTTCCTGGTAGACGATGACGCCCTGCGTCTCTTTCAGGAGATGGTCGATCATCGGGTGGATCGACTCGATCTCCTCCTCGCCGTGCTTGCGGGCGTTGTAGACCGGGATGTTCTCCATCGGGCCCGGGCGGTAGAGCGCGACGAGGGCGATGATGTCCTCGATGCAGTCCGGCCGCATGCCGATCAGCGCCTTGCGCATGCCCGCGCTTTCCACCTGGAACACGCCGACCGTCTCGCCGCGCGACAGCATGTCGTAGGTGAGCGTGTCGTCGAGCGGCAGGCTTTCCAGCTTCACCTCGATCTTGCGCTTGCGGATGAAATCCACCGCCGTCTTGAGGACGGTCAGCGTCTTGAGGCCGAGGAAGTCGAACTTCACGAGGCCTGCCTGCTCCACCCATTTCATGTTGAACTGGGTGACCGGCATATCCGAGCGCGGATCGCGGTACATCGGCACCAGCTTGGAGAGCGGGCGGTCGCCAATCACGATGCCGGCGGCGTGGGTGGAAGCGTGGCGGTAGAGCCCCTCGATCTTCTGGGCGATGTCGAGGAGCCGCGCGACGACAGGCTCCTTCTCCGCTTCCTCCTGCAGCTTCGGCTCCTCCTCGATGGCCTTGTAGAGCGGCGTTGGATTGGCCGGGTTGTTCGGCACGAGCTTGCAGATCTTGTCGACCTGGCCGTAGGGCATTTCCAGCACGCGGCCGACGTCGCGCAGCGCCGCGCGCGCCTGCAGCGAACCGAAGGTGATGATCTGCGCCACCTGCTCGCGGCCGTACTTGCCCTGCACGTAGCGGATCACCTCTTCGCGGCGGTCCTGGCAGAAGTCGATGTCGAAGTCAGGCATCGAGACGCGTTCCGGGTTGAGGAAGCGTTCGAAGAGCAGCGAGAAGCGCAAGGGGTCGACGTCGGTGATGGTCAGCGCATAGGCGACGAGCGAGCCCGCGCCCGAGCCGCGGCCCGGCCCGACGGGAATGTTGTGCTGCTTGGCCCATTTGATGAAGTCGGCAACGATGAGGAAGTAGCCGGGGAACTTCATGCGCTCGATGACGCTGAGCTCGAATTCCAGCCGCTCGCGGTAATCCTTCTCCGTATAGCCGGGCGACAGGCCGAGCAGTTCCATGCGCCGGTCGAGGCCCTCGATCGCCTGGCGGCGCAGCTCCGCCGCCTCGGCGCGCTCGGCCTCCTCCGGATCGCCCGTCGCGCCGGTGAAGCGCGGCAGGATGGGCGCGCGGGTCTTCAGCACGAAGGAGCAGCGCTGCGCGATCTCCACCGTGTTCTCCAGCGCCTCCGGCAGGTCGGCGAAGAGCTTCGCCATGTCCTTGCGGCTCTTGAGATAGTGGTCCGGCGACAGGCGGAAGCGGTTGTCGTCGGAGACCATGGCGTTGTGCGCCACCGCCATCAGCGCGTCGTGCGCGTCGTAGTCGTCGGGCGCCGGGAAGAACGGCTCGTTGGTCGCGACCAGCGGCAGGTCCTCTGCATAAGCGAGGTCCACCATGCGCCGCTCATGCTGCTTGTCATAGCGCCCGTGGCGCTGCAATTCGATATAGAGCCGGTCGCCGAAGAGCCGCTTCAGCGCATGGAGCCGCGCCGTCGCGGCCGCCGGATGGCCGGAGAGGAAGGCCATGTCGACGGGGCCGCCGAGCGCGCCGGAAAGCGCGATCAGCCCCTCAGTGCCCTCCTCCAGCCAGCTCAGGGCGATATGGATCGCCTGGCTGCCCTCGCCGCCGAGATAGGCCCGGCTGACGAGATCGACGAGCCGCGCATAGCCGGCATCGGTCGCGGCCAGGAGCACGATGGACGGCAGCTTCGCAAGCTGCGACTGGCCGCCGCGCCGTTCCCCCTCGCCCTCGTCTTCCATGTCGATCGAAAGCTGGCAGCCGATCAGCGGCTGGATGCCCTCGCCGACCGCCTTCTGCGAGAATTCAAGCGCCGCGAACAGGTTGTTCGTGTCGGTGATGGCGATGGCCGGCTGCTGGTCGGAGGTCGCCTTTCCGATGATCTTCTTGATCGGCAGGGCCCCTTCCAGAAGCGAGAAGGCCGAGTGGACGCGCAGATGCACGAAGCCCGGCGTTTCCGCGATCTTTTCGCCATCCGTCTTCAGAGCTTCGTCCGCCATCCGCATCGTCCTTCCAGTGAGAGGAAGAGCTTAAACGGATTCGCAGCCGTCTCGTCCAGCCGGTTCTTGGCTTTGCGCCCGCTTTCCACGCCTTGGAGGCGTGGAGACGATGCATCGGCGTCGGGGAAATGCGGTTCCGTCAGATTCCGAAGAGGATGACGGAGAAGCTGGCGAAGAAAATCGCCATGGAGGTGAATGCTGCAAGTTCGCGAAGAAAATCGGTCATTGTGGCTCCCTTTCCTTTTATGTTTTTATTTTGTTCTATTATTGTTCTCATGTCAACAGCTTTCCACAGCCCCTCTGGACCGGCGCTTTCCGGCGCAATAAGGTCGCCTCGACCAATGGAGGAAGAACGATGAAGCCGCTTGCCGCCGCCCTTCTGCTTGCCGCCGCGCTGCCCGTGAGCGCCCATGCCGCCGACTTTGCGGCAGACCGGGTCGTCGCCATGGCGAGCGGCGACTGGGACAAGGACGGCGTGGCGGACCTGGTGCTGGTGGCAAGGCCGGACGACGACAGCAGCGAGGACAACGGGCTCTACGTCTATCTCGCCAAGGCCGGGGAAAACCGGCTGACGCTGGCGCTCGCCCTGCCGAACTCCGTCTGGGGCAACTACACCCTCTACGGCCAGGAGCCGGAGCTTTCGGCACTTGCCAACGGCTCCTTCACGCTGACGACGAAGAACGACGCGGTCGGGCGCGACCGCTGGCGCCAGTCGCTCACCATCGCCTACCGCAACTTCGATTTCATCGTCGCCGGCTATACCTATTCGGCCTATGACACGATCGACAACGGCACGCGGGACTGCGACCTCAACGTGCTGACCGGCAAGGGCAAGAGCGGCGGCCGGCCCGTTGCGGGCCCCGCGCAGTTCGTTCTGCTGAAAGACTGGAAGGACGAGATCGGCCGATCGATCTGCGGACTGGAGTAGGCCCCGGGCCTACTCCATTTCACGCACGAGGCCGTCCTCGATGGTGACGCGCCGGTCCATGAGGCCGGCAAGCTCGTGGTTGTGCGTAGCGATCAGCGCGGCAAGGCCCGACTGGCGGGCGAGCGCCTCCAGCGCCTCGAAGACGTAGCCCGCGGTTTCCGGGTCGAGGTTGCCGGTCGGCTCGTCGGCAAGCAGGACCAGCGGCGCGTTGGCGACGGCCCTTGCGATGGCGACGCGCTGCTGCTCGCCGCCGGAAAGCTCCGAGGGGCGATGGTCGGCGCGGTGGCCGATGCGCATGTAGTCGAGGAGCTGGGCGGCGCGCTCGCGCGCCTCCGCCCTGGAAAGGCCGCCGATGAGCTGCGGCATCATGATGTTTTCCAGCGCCGTGAATTCCGGCAGCAGGTGGTGGAACTGATAGACGAAGCCGATCTCGCCGCGGCGGATGCCGGTGCGCTGGTCGTCGGAAAGCGCCGCGCAGGAATGGCCGTTGACGAAGACCTCGCCGGCATCGGGCTTTTCGAGAAGGCCGGCGATGTGGAGCAGCGTCGACTTGCCGGTGCCGGACGGGGCGACGAGCGCGACGGTCTCGCCGCTTCTCAGCGTGAAATCGGCCCCCTTGAGGATCGACAGCAGGGTCTCGCCCTGGCCGTAGTGCCGTTCGATGCCCTTGAGTTCCAAAGCGACGCGCGCAGCCATGCGTTTCTCTATCCTATTCGTAGCGGAGGGCCTGGACGGGATCCAGCCTGGAGGCGCGCCAGGCGGGGAAGATCGTCGCGAGGAACGAGAGCACCAGCGCCATGACGATGACCGAGACCGTCTCGCCGGCATTCATGTCCGCCGGCAACTGGCTCAGGAAGTAGAGTTCGGGGTTGAACAGCGTCGTGCCGGAAACCCAGGAGAAGAACTGGCGGATCGATTCGACGTTGAGGCACACGACGACGCCGAGAAGGACGCCGGCGAAGGTGCCGACCGTGCCGATGGCCGCGCCCGTCATGAAGAAGATGCGCATGATGGCGCCCGAAGTCGCCCCCATGGTGCGCAGGATCGCGATGTCGCTGCCCTTGTCCTTCACCAGCATGATGAGGCCGGAGATGATGTTGAGCGCGGCGACGAGCACGATCAGCGTCAGGATCATGAACATGACGTTGCGCTCGACCTGAAGCGCAGAGAAGAAGGTCTGGTTGCGCTGGCGCCAGTCGGTGATGAATATCTGCCGGCCTGCGGCCGCCTCGACGGGCTGGCGCAAGTCGTCGACCGCATCGGGATTGGAGACGAAGAGCTCGATCGACTGCACGATGCCTTCGACGTTGAAATAGAGCTGGGCTTCCTCCAGCGGCATATAAATGATCGAGGCGTCGTATTCCGACATGCCGATCTCGAAGATCGCCGAGACCGTATAGGTCTTCACGCGCGGATTGACGCCGAGCGGCGTCACGTCGCCCTCGGGCGCCACGAGCGTGATCTGGCTGCCGGCGGTAAGCCCGAGCGCCTCGGCCATGCGCGAGCCGATAGCGACCCCCGTGCCGGCGGCAAAGCCGACGAGGTCGCCTTCCTTGATATGGTCGGAGACGGCCTTCATCCTGGCGAGGTCGTCGGCGCGGATGCCGCGCACCAGCGCGCCCGTTCCGCCGCCGGCCGTGCCCTGCGCCAGCGTCTGGCCCTCGACGAGCGGGATCGCCATGGTGACGCCCGGAATGGCGGCCAGCCGGTCGGCGAGCGCGGCATAGTCGTTCAGCGGGCTGTCGACCGGCTGGATGATCATGTGGCCGTTGATGCCGAGGATGCGCGAGATCAGCTCCGTGCGGAAGCCGTTCATCACCGCCATGACGATGATGAGCGTGGCGACGCCCAGCATGATGCCGATGAAGGAGAAGCCGGCAATGACCGAGATATAGGCTTCCTTGCGCCGGGAGCGCAGGTAGCGCCAGGCGACCATCCGCTCGAAGGCGGAGAACGGGCGGCTCTTCCTGAAGGCCTCGGTCGCTCCGCTTGCTGCGTCAGCCATGCTTCCTCCCCGTTGCCCCTCGGGCGATCTCATATGAAAAGAAGAAGTCGCTGTAGCGGCTGGCAATACCCCCCTCTGCCCTGCCGGGCATCTCCCCCACAAGGGGGGAGATCAGGTGGAGCACCGTTTCGCCCCTATTCGACGCCGCCACCGGAGCACTGCCCTTACGCCTTGCCGATCTCCCCCCTTGTGGGGGAGATGGCCGGCAGGCCAGAGGGGGGTGCGGCGGCGCTACGGGCATCGTTTCACCCGCTTCAGTTGCCGGACGTCAGGCGGTTGATGGCCGCCTCGATAGTCAGCGTCTCGCGTTCGCCGGTCTTGCGGTCCTTGATCTCGACCTCGCCGTTCGCAACGCCGCGCGGGCCGGCGATGACCTGCACCGGCGCGCCGATGAGGTCGGCGGTGGCGAACTTGGCGCCCGCGCGCTCATCCTTGTCGTCATAGAGCACGTCGATGCCGGCCTTCTGCAGCGCGGCGTAGATTTTCTCGCAGGCCGCATCGCAGGCGGCGTCGCCCGACTTCATGTTGATGACGATCGCCTCGAAGGGCGCGATGGCCTTCGGCCAGATAATGCCGTTCTCGTCGTGCGAGGCCTCGATGATCGCCGGCACGAGGCGCGTCGGGCCGATACCGTAGGAGCCCATGTGCACGGCATGTTCCTTGCCGTCCGGGCCCTGCACCTTGGCGCCCATGACCTCGGAATACTTTGTGCCGAAATAGAAGATGTGGCCGACCTCGATGCCGCGTGCCGAAAGGCGCTCGCCTTCCGGGATCGCCTCGAAGGCGGGCGCGTCGTGCATCTCCGAGGTCGCGGCATAGCGCGAGGTCCACTTGTCGAAGATCGCCTTCAGGCCGGCGACGTCCTCGAAATCCGTGTCCTCGGCGGGCACGTCGAAGCCCAGGAAGTCCTTGTGGCAGAACACCTCCGACTCGCCCGTCTCGGCAAGGATGATGAATTCGTGGCTGAGATTGCCGCCGATCGGGCCGGTATCGGCGCGCATCGGAATGGCGCGAAGGCCCATGCGCGCGAAGGTGCGCAGGTAGGCCGCGAACATGCGGTTATAGGCATGCTCGGCGCCCTCGCGGCTGAGGTCGAACGAATAGGCGTCCTTCATCAGGAACTCGCGCGAGCGCATGGTGCCGAAGCGCGGGCGGATCTCGTCGCGGAACTTGAGCTGGATATGGTAGAGGTTGAGCGGCAGGTCCTTGTAGGACTTCACGTACGAGCGGAAGACGTCGGTGATCATTTCCTCGTTCGTGGGGCCGTAGAGCATGGGGCGCTCCTGCCGGTCCTTGATGCGCAGCATCTCCTTGCCGTAGGCGTCGTAGCGCCCGCTCTCCTGCCAGAGCTCGGCCGACTGCAGCGTCGGCATCAGGAGCTCGACGGCGCCGGAGCGGTTCTGCTCCTCGCGGATGATGGCGTTGACCTTGTCGAGAACGCGCTTTCCGAGCGGCAGCCAGGTGTAGATGCCCTGGGACTGCTGCTTGATCATGCCCGCACGCAGCATGAGCCGGTGGGAGACGATCTCGGCCTCCTTGGGGTTTTCCTTGAGGATGGGCAGGAAGAAGCGGGAAAGGCGCATATCGGGTTCCGGAGTGACTGATCCGCCCTATTTCGGGAATCGGGCAAAATGACGTTGATTTTCACGCGTTCATAAACGCTTCGCCAACGGAAGGAAACCCGCCACGCGGCGCGGGGCCGCCGGCGCGAAGCACTGTCCACCGCTGTCGGTGGCCCGGACAAATGTGGCAGAAAAATGGGGCCGCCAATAACGGAAATTGCGCGAAGCTTGTCAACGGAAAAATTTTATTTCAGTGTAGCAAAAATGCAAAAAAAGCGGATGACAACGCCCAATGTTTGGGCTAGTTTCACGCCACAAAATAGGCAGGGAGCAAAAATTCTTGCCAATTTCGCGGTCAAGTCTTGGGAGGATCAGATCTTTGGCGCGCGTAGACGCTGCCACCGCACAACGGATAGAGATCACGCGATACCTGTAAAACAAGGCTTTCAGCCTTGTTTTTTTTTGCTTTTCATACACGGCGGCATTTCTGCCGCAACCTTCTCCGCAAAGTCCATGCGTCAAAGACGCACAGCCGCCTTACCCCGCGGCACTCGGCCTCACGTTAGGAGAGGCAAAGTCTCCGCCCTCCGCTGCTTTTTCCAGCCCGAACGGGCCGGCGAAACGGGCTTTTCCGCTCGCTTCGGCGAGAAGCGCAAAGGAAGAGTTTTCCGAAAGAACGCGCGCAACGGGAATGACGTGCTTCCCGGCGGTCGGGCTCCGTTAATCTTTAAGGCGGCGGCCTATTCGAAATCCGGATAGAGCTGCGGGATGGCGTCGAGGCCGTAGCCCGACTTCATCGCCAGGATATAGAGCGCGTAGACGATCGCCGAAATGCAGGTGGTGATCAGCACCACGCGGCCTCCGCGAAAGCGCGCCGGCGCGCTCGCCACCGTTCCCAGCACCACCTCCTCGGCTTCCGCCTGCGTCTTCAGCCCGAAGGGCAGGACGGCGAAGAGCGTGAGCCACCAGACGATGAAATAGACGGCGAGATAGGAAAATACCTGCATGGGCGAGCCTCCTGCGACGGGGCTCTTTTACGCCCCTTCCCCGCAAAGTTCAAACGGCGTGATGGCGGCGCGCTGTCACACCTGTTCGAGCTCCACCAGCGTGCCGAGGAAGTCCTTCGGATGCAGGAAGAGCACGGGCTTGCCGTGCGCGCCGATCTTCGGGTTGCCGTCGCCCAGCACGCGCGCGCCGCTCGCCGCCAGCCGGTCGCGCGCGGCGAGGATATCGTCCACCTCGTAGCAGATGTGGTGCATGCCGCCGGCCGGCGCCTTTTCCAGGAAGGCGGCAATGGGGGAGGCTTCGCCCAGCGGCTCCAGCAGTTCCACCTTGGTGTTCGCCAGCTCGACGAAGACCACCGTCACGCCGTGTTCCGGCAGGGCCTGCGGCGCGGAGACCTTCGCGCCCAGCGTATCGCGATAGGTCGCGATGGCGGCGGCAAGGTCCGGCACGGCGATGGCGATGTGGTTGACCTTTCCGAGCATGCTTTTCTCTCCGTGAGGCAAGTCCTTCGGGCAGCCCCTCATCCGGCTGCCGCCACCTTCTCCCCGCATGCGGGGCGAAGGGACAAAGAGCGCTGCTTTCCTTCCCGTCCATCGTTTGGAAAACGGTGCCACTGTCCTCCTTCTCCCCGCTTGCGGGGAGAAGGTCGCGGCAGCGGGATGAGGGGCAGCGCCGCCAATCAAACCTTCGTCAAGAACACCGTGACGACGGGCTTCTTGCCCCAGATCTCGTTCGCGGTGGAGCGGACGGCGCGGCGCACGGCCTCGCGCACCATTTCGAGGTCCTTGCGGCGGGCGCGCGGAATGCTCTCGACGGCGCCGAGCACGGCGTCGTAGAGCGTGTCGCCCATGTCCTCGCCCTCGTCGTCGAACTGCGGCAGGCCGAAGGGCTCCACCTCGGGATCGCCCATGAAATCGAAACGGCTGTCGAGCAGCACGCTGACGGCGACATGGCCGACGAAGGCGAGCTTGCGGCGGTCGCCGATGCCCATCTCCTCGTAGTCGCCGATGAGGTTGCCGTCCTTGAAGATGCGGCCGTGCGGCGCCTCGCCGACGACCTCCGGCGCACCGGGCGCCAGCCGCAGGATGTCACCGTTGCGCACGCGCGGCACCTCGGCAATGCCCGACTGCGCGGCAAGCTCGGCATGGGCGACGAGATGCGCCGCCTCGCCATGCACCGGCACGACCATCTTCGGGCGCACCCAGCTATACATCTGCTGCAGCTCGTTGCGGCGCGGATGGCCGGAAACGTGCACCAGCGCCTCGGCATCGGTGATAATGTGGATGCCCTGCTCGACGAGGCCGTTCTTGATGTCGTTGATCGCCTTCTCGTTGCCGGGAATGGCGCGCGAGGAGAAGATGATCGTGTCGCCGGCCGAGAAGGCGACGTTGCGCATCTCGTCGCGGGCGATCTTGGCGAGCGCCGCGCGCGGCTCGCCCTGGCTGCCGGTGAGGATGACGACGACCTTGTCGCGCGGGATATAGCCGAACTCGTCCTCGGCGATGAAGGGCTTGATGCCCTCCATGAGGCCGATGTCGCGCGCCACGTCCGTCACGCGCTTCATGGAGCTGCCGAGCAGCAGCACCTCGCGGCCGGCGGCCTCGGCGGCCCGCGCGATGGAACGGATGCGCCCGACATTCGAGGAGAAGGTGGTGATGCCCACCCTGCCCTCGGACGCCTCGATGATCTTGGTGAGGCTCTCGGAGACCTCGCGTTCGGAGGGCGAGATGCCGTCGCGCACCGCGTTCGTGCTGTCGCAGATGAGGGCAAGGACACCCTCGTCGCCGAGCTTGCGGAAGCGGGCCTCGTCCGTCAGGGGCCCGAGCGAGGGTTCGAGGTCGATCTTCCAGTCGCCGGTATGGATGACGGTGCCGAGCGGCGTCCTGATCGCCAGCGACATCGGCTCGGGAATGGAGTGATTGACGCCCACCGCCTCGATCTCGAACGGGCCGAGGTTGATGCGGTCGCCCTGCTTGAAGATCGTCACCGGAATCTCGGTGCGGCTGCGCTCGTAGTCGCGCTTGGCCTCCAGCATGCCGGCGGTGAACGGCGAGGCGTAGACCGGCACGTTGAGGCCCGGCCACAGCTCGTTCAGCGCGCCGTAATGGTCCTCGTGCGCATGGGTGATGATGATGCCCTTGAGGTTCCTGCGCTCTTCGGCGAGGAAGCGGATATCGGGCAGAACGAGGTCGACGCCCGGCAGGTCCGGCCCCGGGAAGGTGACGCCGCAATCGACCATGATCCACTGGCGGTTCGTCTTCGGCCCATAGCCGTAGAGCGCCAGATTCATGCCGATTTCGCCGACGCCGCCAAGCGGCAGGAACACCAGTTCGTCTTCTTTTGCCATCGGGTTCAAACAGTCCTATCCAAAAAATACGTCGCCGGCCGCGATCAGCCGCGTGCCGCCGTCATCCGTCTCCAGTTTCAGGAGACCTGTATCATCAATTCCGGCAAAGCGCCCGGAAATAGAACGGTCGGGAAGATTGACCGTTATGTTTTCCCCGATGCCGCCGGCGACCGATTTCCAGCGCTCCATGACGGCAGAAATCCCGCGCTCGCGGTTCCACAGGGCAAGCGTTTCGGCCATCGAGCGGAAGAGCCAGGCGAAGAGCTCGTCCGGCGAGGCCGAGGCGCCGAAACCCCGCAGCGTCGCCACCGGATAGAGCCCGGCCTCCGGCGCCACGGCGACATTGATGCCGCAGCCGATCACCACCGCATGGCGGCCGTCGGCAAGCGTCTCGCCCTCGATCAGGATGCCGCAGATCTTGCGGCGGTCGATGAGGATGTCGTTCGGCCACTTGATCAGCACGTCGGGGCTGTCCAGCGGCATGATGCGGCTGACGGCCTCCTGCACGGCGACGGCGACGGCGAGCGGCAGGGAGCCGAGCCGTTCCATCGGGGCGGGATCGATCAGGAGCAGCGAGGCATAGAGGTTGCCGGGTTCGGAGAACCAGGCGCGTCCGCGCCGCCCGCGCCCGCCCGTCTGCCGGCCGGCGGTGATCCAGAGACCGGAAAGCGCGCCCTTTCGGGCGCGCTCCAGGCATTCCGTGTTGGTCGAGCCGACCTCTGCGAGCGCCTCGTGCCGGAAGTCGTCGAGCGACATCCGGCCGGGCATGTCTGCGCGCATCAGAAGAAGGTCCGCGCCGCAGCTTCGGCCGCGCTGCCGAGCGGCCCGCCGATCAGCACATAGCCGACGACGAAGAGGCCGGCGAGGCCGAAGACCAGCTTCAATTCGCCCGGCGTGCGGGCGAATTCGCCGGTGGCGTTGTCGAACCACATCACCTTGACCACGCGCAGGTAGTAGTAGGCGCCGACGACCGAGGCGAGGACGCCGATGATGGCGAGCGCATAGAGCTGCGCCTCGATGGCGGCCATGAAGACGAAGTACTTGGCGAAGAAGCCGCCCAGCGGCGGGATGCCGGCCAGCGAGAACATCATCGCCGTCATCGCCGTCGCCATGAAGGGGTTGGTCGCGGAGGCGCCGGCAAGATCGTCGATGTTCTCGACATAGCCGCCTTCCTTGCGGCGCATGGCGAGGATGCAGGCGAAGGCGCCGAGCGTCATGACCATGTAGACCAGCATGTAGAGGACGACGCCGCGCACGCCCGCCATGGAGCCGGAGGCAAGGCCGACCAGCGCATAGCCCATATGGCCGATGGAGGAATAGGCCATCATGCGCTTGATGTTGCGCTGGCCGATGGCGCCGAAGGCGCCGAGCAGCATGGAGGCGATGGCGATGAAGACCACGACCTGCTGCCAGTCGGCGACGACCGGCTGGAAGGCGTCGATGACGATGCGCACCAGCATGGCCATGGCGGCGACCTTCGGGGCACCCGAGAAATAGGCCGTGACCGGGGTCGGCGCGCCTTCATAGACGTCCGGCGTCCACATGTGGAACGGCACGGCCGAGATCTTGAAGGCGATGCCGGCGAGGATGAACACGAGGCCGAAGACGAGGCCCAGCGAGCGGCCTTCCGAGGTCAGCGCCGCGGCGATCTCGGCAAAGCCGATATGGCCGGTGAAGCCGTAGACCAGCGACATGCCGTAGAGCAGCAGGCCCGAGGACAGCGCGCCGAGCACGAAGTATTTCAGGCCCGCTTCCGTCGAGCGCAGGCTGTCGCGGTTGATCGCGGCGAGCACGTAGAGCGCCAGCGACTGAAGCTCGAGCGCGAGATACAGCGACAGGAGGCTGTTGGCCGAGATCATCAGCAGCATGCCGAGCGTCGAGAGCACGATGAGCACGGGGAACTCGAAGCGGTCGAGCTGCTCGGAGCGGTCGTGGCCGACGGTCATCACCATGGCCGTGACGGAGCCGATCAGCGCCAGCACCTTCATGAACTTGCCGAAGGCATCGGAGACGAAGGCGCCGCCATAGGCCTCGCCCTCGCCCGTCGCAAGGACGAGCCAGAGGCCGGAGATGATCAGCAGGGCGACGGCGAGCCCGGTGACGATCGTTCCCGACCGTTCGCCGGAGAAGACACCGATCATCAGCAGGACCAGGCCGCCGACGGCGAGGATGATCTCCGGCGTCGAGAGATGAAGGCTGGCAAGGATTGTATCAGCGGTCATTGTCTTCCAGTCCCGTCGTCAGTTCGCCAGGAGCGCAACGGATTGCTGCGCCGCCTGCAGAGCCGCGGAATAGTGATTGAGGAGCGCGTCGACCGAGGCCGCCGTCACGTCGAAGACGGGCGCGGGGTAGACACCGAAGAAGATCGTCAGGATCAAGAGCGGATAGAGAAGCAGCTTCTCGCGGCCGGAAAGGTCGGGCAGCGATTTCAGGCTTTCCTTCTCCAGCGCGCCGAAGATGATGCGGCGGTAGAGCCACAGCGCATAGGAGGCCGACAGGATGACGCCCGTCGTGGCGAAGAGCGCGACCCAGGTATTGGCGCGGAAGGCGCCGAGCAGGGTCGTGATTTCGCCGACGAAGCCGGACGTGCCCGGAAGGCCGACATTGGCCATGGTGAAGACCATGAAGGCGACGGCATATTTCGGCATGTTGTTGACGAGGCCGCCATAGGCCGCGATCTCGCGGGTGTGCAGCCGGTCGTAGACGACGCCGACGCACAGGAACAGCGCGCCGGAGACGAGGCCGTGCGAGAGCATCTGGTAGATGGCGCCCTGCAGGCCCTGCACGTTCGCCGCGAAGATGCCCATGGTGACGTAGCCCATGTGCGCGACCGACGAATAGGCGATCAGCTTCTTCATGTCGTCCTGCATCATCGCGACCAGCGAGGTGTAGATGATGGCGATGACCGACAGCGTGAAGACGAAGGGCGCGAAATAGTCGGAGGCGAGCGGGAACATGGCGAGCGAGAAGCGGATCAGGCCGTAGCCGCCGAGCTTCAGGAGAACGCCCGCCAGGATGACGGAGCCGGCCGTCGGCGCCTGGACGTGCGCGTCCGGAAGCCAGGTATGCACCGGCCACATCGGCATCTTCACCGCGAAGGAGGCGAAGAAGGCGAGCCACAGCCAGGTCTGCATATGCGCCGGGAAATTATAGGCGAGCAGTTCCGTGATGTCCGTCGTGCCGGCCTGCCAGTACATCGCCATGATGGCGAGCAGCATCAGCACCGAGCCGAGCAGCGTATAGAGGAAGAACTTGTAGGATGCGTAGACGCGATCCTTGCCGCCCCACACGCCGATGATGATGAACATCGGAATGAGGCCCGCCTCGAAGAAGACGTAGAAGAGGACGATGTCGAGCGAGACGAACACGCCGACCATGAACACTTCCAGGAGCAGGAAGGCGATCATGTATTCCTTCAGGCGCTTCTCGATGGTGTTCCAGCTTGCGAGCACGCAGAACGGCATCAGGAAGGTCGTCAGGATGACGAACAGCATGGAGATGCCGTCGACGCCGAGGTGGTAGGAGATGCCGGTACCGAGCCATTCGTGCTTCTCGGTCATCTGGAAGCCGGGGTTCGACGCATCGAAGCCCGTCCAGATGAAGAGCGAGAGGACGAAGGTGAAGACCGTCGTCAGCAGCGAGACGTTCAGGATGTTGCGGCGCCCGTAGGGGCTGTCTTCACGCGTCAGCAGCAGAAGCGCCACGCCGACGAGCGGGAGAAAGGTGACCGCTGAAAGAATGGGCCAATCGGTCATCAGATGGAACTCCCGAGCATCATCCAGGTGACGAGTGCTGCAATACCCAGCAGCATCGCGAATGCGTAGTGATAGAGGTAGCCGGTCTGGAGGCGCACGACGCGGTCGGTGACGTCCACGACGCGGGCGGCGATGCCGTTCGGGCCGAGCCCGTCGATGACGGCGCCGTCACCCTTCTTCCAGAGGAACTTGCCGAGCCGCTTGGCCGGGCGGACGAAGAGGAAGTCGTACAATTCGTCGAAGTACCACTTGTTGAGCAGGAACTGGTAGAGGCCGCGATGCTGCTCGGCAAGGTACTTCGGCGTTTCCGGCGAGCGGATGTACATGTACCAGGCCAGCACGAAGCCGACGGCCATGGCGACGAACGAGCTCCACTTCACCCAGATCGGGACGTTGTGGAATTCGTGGACGAGATGGTTGTCGGGGAGCGTGAAGAGCGCGCCCTGCCAGAACTCGTCATAATGGTGGCCGTAGAAATACTGCACGAACAGGACGCCGGCAAGGACGGCGCCCGCGCCGAGGATGTAGAGCGGCACCAGCATGACGGCCGGCGATTCATGGACATGGTGCATGACGTCGGCGGAAGCGCGCGGCTTGCCGAAGAAGGTCATGAACGCCAGGCGCCAGGAATAGAAGCTCGTGAAGAGCGCGGCGATGACGAGCAGCGCGAAGGCGAAGCCGGAAAGCGGGCTTTCCGAGGCGAACGAGCTCTCGATGATCGCGTCCTTCGAGAAGAAGCCGGCAAAGCCGATGACCGTGCCCGGGATGCCGACGCCGGTCAGCGCCAGCGTGCCGATGGTCATCATCCAGAAGGTGACCGGAATGTGCTTCCTGAGGCCGCCCATGTAGCGCATGTCCTGCTCGCCGTCGACCGCGTGGATGACCGAGCCGGCGCCGAGGAACAGGAGCGCCTTGAAGAAGGCGTGCGTGAAGAGGTGGAAGATCGCCGCGCCGTAGGCGCCGATGCCGAGCGCCACGAACATGTAGCCGAGCTGCGAGCAGGTCGAATAGGCGATGACGCGCTTGATGTCGTTCTGCACGAGGCCGACGGTCGCGGCGAAGAAGGCGGTGATGGCGCCGACCAGCGTCACGACCATGAGGGCGGTGTGCGACAGCTCGAAGAGCGGCGACATGCGGGCGACGAGGAAGACGCCGGCGGTGACCATGGTGGCGGCATGGATGAGGGCCGAGACCGGGGTCGGGCCTTCCATGGCGTCGGGCAGCCAGGTGTGCAGCAGGAACTGCGCCGACTTGCCCATCGCGCCCATGAAGAGCAGGAGGCAGGTGGCAGTCAGCGCCTGCGACTTGTCGAGCGTCATGCCGAAGAGGTTGATGACGGGCTCTGCGGCGTCCGCCGCGCCTTCGGCGGGCAGGTAGCTTGCTGCGGCGGCGAAGATCGTCTCGAAATTGACCGAGCCGAACAGCACGAAGACGCAGAAGATGCCGAGCGCGAAGCCGAAGTCGCCGACGCGGTTGACGATGAAGGCCTTCATGGCGGCAGCGCAGGCCGACGGCTTCTTGTACCAGAAGCCGATCAGCAGGTACGAGGCGAGGCCCACGCCCTCCCAGCCGAAGAACATCTGGAAGAGGTTATCCGACGTCACCAGCATGAGCATGGCGAAGGTGAAGAGCGAGAGATAGGCGAAGAAGCGCGGCCGGTTCGGATCGTGGTGCATGTAGCCGATCGAATAGACGTGCACGAGCGTGGAGACCGTGTTCACGACGACGAACATGACGGCCGTCAGCGTATCGACGCGGAAGGCCCATTCGACGTCGAGGCCGCCGCTCTGGATCCAGCGCAGCACACTGACCTTCAGCATCTCCGTCTCGCCGAGCGCGACATGGAAGAAGACGATCCACGACAGCACGGCCACGAGGATCATGAGGCCGGAGGTCACGTATTCCGACGCCTTGGCGCCGATGGTGTTGCCACCGAGGCCGGCGATCAGGAAGCCGATCAGCGGGAGGAAGACGATTGCCTTGATGATGGTATCCATGACCCGATCAGCCCTTCATCATATTGACGTCTTCGACGGCGATCGAACCGCGGTTACGGTAGAAGACGACGAGAATTGCAAGACCGATGGCCGCTTCCGCGGCCGCGACGGTCAGAATGAACAGCGCGAAGACCTGGCCGACGATGTCGTTCAGGAAGTGCGAGAACGCGACCATGTTGATGTTGACCGACAGCAGGATCAATTCGACCGACATCAGGATGACGATGACGTTCTTCCGGTTCAGGAAGATGCCGAAGACGCCGAGCATGAAGAGGATCGCGCTGACGGTGAGGTAGTGGGAAATACCGATTTCCATGATGCTTTTCCTTGGTCTCTCGCGGCCTCAGATACCCTGGCCCGGCTTCACCTTGACCACCTCGACGGCGGTTTCGGGCGTGCGGGCGACCTGCCTGGAAATATCCTGGCGCTTGATGTGCTCGCGGTGGCGCAGCGTCAGCACGATCGCGCCGATCATGGCGACGAGCAGCACGAGGCCGGCAAGCTGGAAGAAGTAGACGTAGTTCGTATAGAGCACGTCGCCGAGGGCGGCCGTATTCGTGCGCTCGGTGACCGGCGGGATCGGCATGGCCGCACTGGCGGCGATCTCCGGCGAGAGCGTCGAGCCGCCGATGACGACGATGAGCTCGATGGCGAGGATGACGCCGATCAGCGCGCCGACCGGGGCATATTCGAGGGCCCCCGCGCGCAGCTCGGCGAAATCGATGTCCAGCATCATGACGACGAAGAGGAAGAGAACCGCCACGGCCCCGACATAGACGACCAGCAGGATCATCGCCAGGAACTCGGCGCCCGTCAGAAGGAAGAGGCCCGCCGAGTTGAAGAAGGTGAGGATCAGGAACAGCACGGAATAGACCGGGTTCCTGGACGCGATCACCATGAAGGCGGACGCCACCGCCACGAAGGCGAAGAGATAGAAGAATAGAGCCTGCAGACCCATTTTGGTGCCTTTTCGTCTTCCCCGGAGAAGGTTCCCCCTCCCCCGTCGAAGCCTGACGACCTCGCCGCCAGGCACTTCAGTTCATTCATGCCCTGCCGCCGGTCAGCGGTAAGGCGAGTCCATAGCGATGTTGCGGGCGATTTCCCGCTCCCAGCGGTCGCCGTTGTCGAGCAGCTTCTGCTTGTCGTAGTAGAGCTCCTCGCGCGTCTCGGTCGAGAACTCGAAGTTCGGCCCTTCGACGATGGCGTCGACCGGGCAGGCCTCCTGGCAGAAACCGCAATAGATGCACTTCACCATGTCGATGTCGTAGCGCACCGTGCGGCGCGTGCCGTCGTTGCGGCGCGGCCCCGCCTCGATGGTGATGGCCTGGGCCGGACAGATGGCCTCGCACAGCTTGCAGGCGATGCAGCGTTCCTCGCCGTTGGGATAGCGGCGCAGCGCATGCTCGCCGCGGAAGCGCGGGGAGACCGGGCCCTTTTCGAAGGGATAGTTCACTGTCGCCTTCGCGCGGAAGAAGTAGCGCATCGACAGGGCGAAGGCGGCCACGAATTCCTTGAGGAACAGCGAATTTGCGGCTTGCGAAAGACTAGCCATTTCAAGCTCCAATGCTGCCGAGGTTCAGGGCGGTCCTCATGCGGACCAGCCCGTGAGCTTCAGCACGAATGCAACGATGACGACCATGGCGAGCGAGATCGGAAGGAAGACCTTCCAGCCGAGACGCATGAGCTGGTCGTAGCGATAGCGCGGCACGAAGGCCTTCACCATCGCGAACATGAAGAAGACGAAACCGGCCTTGAGGACGAACCAGATGATGCCCGGGACCCAGTTGAGGAACCAGACGTCGACCGGGGGCAGCCAGCCGCCGAGGAAGAGGATCGTCGTCAGCGCGCACATCAGGCAGATGGCGGCATATTCGCCGAGCATGAACATCATGTACGGGGTCGAGCCGTATTCGACCATGAAGCCGGCGACGAGTTCGGATTCGGCTTCCGGAAGGTCGAAGGGCGGGCGGTTCGTCTCGGCGAGCGCCGAGATGAAGAACACGATGAACATCGGAAACAGCGACAGCCAGTGCCAGTCGAGGAAGGACGCCGGCAGGCCGAGGCGCGTGCCGAGGCCGTCATGCTGCGAATTGACGATGTCGGTGAGGTTCAGCGAGCCGACGCAGAGCAGAACGGTGACGATGACGAAGCCGATGGAGACCTCGTAGGAGACCATCTGCGCGGCCGAGCGCAGCGCGCCGAGGAACGGGTACTTCGAGTTCGAAGCCCAGCCGCCCATAATGATGCCGTACACTTCCAGCGAGGAGATCGCGAAGATGTAGAGGATGCCGACATTGATGTTGGCGATCACCCAGCCGTCGTTGAGCGGCACGACCGCCCAGGTGGCGAGCGCCAGCGTCACGGAGACGAGCGGGGCGAGCAGGAAGATCACCTTGTTGGCCGTCGCCGGGATCACCGGCTCCTTGAAGACGAACTTCAAGAGGTCGGCGAAGGACTGGAACAGGCCCCAGGGGCCGACGACGTTCGGGCCGCGGCGAAGCTGCACGGCCGCCCAGATCTTGCGGTCGGCAAGAAGGATGTAGGCGATGAAGATCAACAGCGCGACCAGCAGCAGGAGCGACTGGCCGATCATGATCGCGGCAGGCCAAACGTAGGTCGAAACGAAAGCGTCCATAATGCTTTATCCCTTCGCGCTCATTCCGCCGCGACTTTGAAGTTGTTGCGGGCCAGTGCCGAGCATTCGGCCATGACCGCGGACGCGCGCGCTATCGGGTTCGTCAAATAGAAGTCTTTGATCGGAGACGCAAACCCGGAATTCGCCATCGTCCCGCCTTTTTTCGCAAGCGCGGAAAGATCGGCGATATTGCCGGCCGCGATCTCGTCGATCCCGGCGAAATGCGGGTGCGCCTCATAGAGCTTCGCACGGAGCTGCAGCAGCGAATCGAACGGCAGCTTCTTGCCGAGCACGTCGGAAAGCGCGCGCAGGATCGCCCAGTCCTCGCGGGCGTCGCCCGGCGCGAAACCGGCGCGGTTGCCCATCTGGACGCGGCCTTCGGTGTTGACCCAGGTGCCCGACTTCTCGGTATAGGTCGCGCCCGGCAGGATGACGTCGGCGACATGCGCCGCGTTGTCGCCGTGCGAGCCGATATAGACGGTGAAGGCGGTCTTCTTGGAAAAATCCATCTCGTCGGCGCCGAGCAGGAAGAGGACGTCCGTGCCCGTCAGCATGTCGGCCGCGGTCTTGCCGCTTGTCCCCGGCACGAAGCCGAGATCGAGGCCGCCGACGCGCGCGGCGGCGGTGTGGAGCACGGCAAGGCCGTTCCAGTCCGCCTTGACGGCGCCGACCTTCTCGGCAAGCGCCGAGACGGCCGAAAGAACGGCAAGGCCGTCGGCGCGCGACAACGCGCCCTGGCCGACGATGATCATCGGGCGCTCGGCCTTCTTCAGCTTGGCGGCGAACTTGACCGAACCGTCGAGGAGGCCGGAGAGCGTGTCCGTGCCGGCGCCGAGATAGTCGTAGCCGTAGCGCAGGTCCGCTTCTTCGCCGATCACGCCGATCGGGAAGTTGTCCATGCGCCAGCGCTTGCGGATGCGGGCGTTGAGCACGGCCGCTTCCAGGCGCGGATTGGCGCCGACGATGAGCAGCGCATCGGCTTCGTCGATGCCCTCGATGGTCGGGTTGAAGAGGTAGCTTGCGCGGCCGAGCGAGGGATCGAGCACCGAGCCGTCCTGGCGGCAGTCGATGTTCTTCGAGCCGAGCGACGCCATCAGTTCGCGAAGGGCGAACATTTCCTCGACGGACGCGAGGTCGCCGGCGATCGCGCCGATCCGGTCGCCCGACTTGCCGGCGACGGCGGCCTTGACGGCGCCGAAGGCCTCGGCCCAGGTGGCGGGCTGCAGGCGGCCGTCCTTGCGCACATAGGGGCGGTCGAGGCGCTGGGTCTTCAGGCCGTCCCAGATGTAGCGGGTCTTGTCGGAGATCCACTCCTCGTTCACCGCCTCGTTGACGCGCGGCAGGATGCGCATGACTTCGCGGCCGCGCGTATCGACGCGGATCGCCGAGCCGACGGCATCCATGACGTCGATCGATTCGGTCTTGTTCAGCTCCCACGGGCGGGCCGTGAAGGCGAAGGGCTTGGAGGTGAGCGCGCCGACCGGGCAGAGGTCGACCACGTTGCCCTGCAGCTCGGAGGTCATCGCCTGTTCGAGATAGGTGGTGATCTCGGCGTCCTCGCCGCGGCCGATCAGGCCGAGCTCGGAAATGCCGGCCACTTCCGTCGTGAAGCGGACGCACCGCGTGCAGTGGATGCAGCGGTTCATGATCGTCTTGACGAGCGGGCCGATATACTTGTCCTCGACCGCGCGCTTGTTTTCCTGGAAGCGCGAGCTGTCGACGCCGTAGGCCATGGCCTGGTCCTGCAGGTCGCATTCGCCGCCCTGGTCGCAGATCGGGCAGTCGAGCGGATGGTTGATGAGCAGGAACTCCATCACGCCTTCGCGCGCCTTCTTGACCATCGGCGTGGTCGTGAAGACTTCCGGCGGCTCGCCGTTCGGCCCGGGGCGCAGGTCGCGCACGCCCATGGCGCAGGAGGCCGCCGGCTTCGGCGGGCCGCCCTTCACCTCGACGAGGCACATGCGGCAGTTGCCGGCAACCGACAGCCGCTCGTGGAAACAGAAGCGCGGAACCTCGGCGCCGGCCTCCTCGCACGCCTGAAGCAGCGTGAAGTGATCCGGGACTTCGATTTCTTTTCCGTCGACTTTCAGCTTTGCCATATCTCAATCCCGCTTTTGACGAGGGAAGCTCCCCGCGTCTTGCCAGCGCCATTCTCTCCGGCTTCGGTGCGGGCCTTCGCCCGCCCCTTCGGCCTTCGTTCTCTGCCGGTTCCGGTAGGTCAGCCCCTGCCCTTTGCCAGCGTTCTTGCCTGCTCCACCCAGCCGTCGCGGGCGATACGCCCGCCGAGGCCGAGTTCGGCTTCGATCCGTGCCACATCGCCGTCCGTCAGGGCCGCGATGTCGGCGTAGCGCCGGAAGCCCATGCCGTTCAGCACCTGCTCCAGCTTCGGCCCGATACCCGAAATCGCCTTCAGGTCATCGGCCCTTGCGGCCTTCGCCGCCGTCTTCGGCGTCGCGCCCTTGCGCGCCACCTTCTCCGTCTTCTCCGCGGCGGGCACTTCCGCCTTCGGAACGATCCTCAGCACCGGCGGCGCCCTGCGTTCCACCGCGTCCGCCCTTGCGGCCCGTTCGGCCGCCTCGTCCAGCACCGCCTTCGTCCGCTCGGCCGCGCCCTGCATCATGCCCAGCATCATGCCGGCCATCTGGCCCGCAAGGCCGAAGCCGATCGCGGTGGTGGCGACGAGGCCGGCGACCGGATGGGCCATCAGCGGATGCAGCGGAACGTCCGGCATCTGCCTCAGCCAGGGCGAGAACCCGAAGGGATCCTCGCCGGCGGCTTCATCCGGCGGGGTCCTGGTCGCATTCGCATCCTGTCCCGCCGGCGTCTTCATCGTCTTACTCCGCGGCTTCCAGCACCGCGCCATGCGCCATGGCATTGGCGGTGTACTGGTCGATGCGCGCCTCGATCTCGGGGCGGAAGTTGCGGATGAGGCCCTGGATCGGCCAGGCCGCGGCGTCGCCGAGCGCGCAGATCGTGTGACCCTCGATCTGCTTGGTGACGTCGAACAGCATGTCGATCTCGCGCTTCTGCGCATTGCCGCGCACCATGCGCTCCATCACGCGCATCATCCAGCCCGTGCCTTCGCGGCAGGGCGTGCACTGGCCGCAGCTCTCGTGCTTGAAGAAGGCCGAGATGCGCCAGATCGCCTTGATGATGTCGGTCGAGCGATCCATGACGATCATGCCGCCGGTGCCGAAGGAGGACTTGACCTCGCGAAGGCCGTCGAAGTCGAGCGTGACGTTCATCATGTCCTCGGCCTTGACGACCGGGCACGATGCGCCGCCGGGGATGACGGCAAGCAGGTTGTCCCAGCCGCCGCGGATGCCGCCGCCGTGCTTTTCGACCATCTCCTTGAAGGAGATGCCCATGGTCTCCTCGACCGTGCAGGGCGTGTTGACGTGGCCGGACATCATGAACAGCTTGGTGCCGACGTTGTTCGGGCGGCCGAATGAGGAGAACCAGCTTGCGCCGCGGCGCAGGATCGTCGGCGTGACGGCGATCGATTCCACGTTGTTGACCGTCGTCGGGCAGCCGTAGAGGCCCATATTGGCCGGGAACGGCGGCTTCAGGCGCGGCTGGCCCTTCTTGCCCTCCAGGCTTTCGAGCAGCGCGGTCTCTTCGCCGCAGATATAGGCGCCGGCGCCGTGGTGCACGAAGACGTCGATGTCGTAGCCGAGCTTGTTGTTCTTGCCGAGCAGGCCCGCATCGTAGCATTCGTCGATGGCGGCCTGCAGCGCCTCGCGCTCGCGGATGAACTCGCCGCGCACGTAGATGTAGGCGGTGTTGGCGCCCATGGCGAAGGACGCGACCACGCAGCCCTCGATCAGCGTATGCGGATCGTGGCGCAGGATATCGCGGTCCTTGCAGGTGCCGGGCTCGGATTCGTCCGCATTGACGACGAGGTAATGTGGCCGGCCGTCGCTCTCCTTCGGCATGAAGGACCATTTTAGGCCCGTCGGGAAGCCGGCGCCGCCACGGCCGCGCAGGCCCGAGGCCTTGATCTCGTTGACGATCCAGTCGCGGCCCTTTTCGAGAAGCTGCTTGGTGCCGTCCCACTGGCCGCGGGCCATGGCGCCCTTCAGCGACTTGTCCTTGGTGCCGTAGATGTTGGTGAAGATGCGATCCTGGTCTTTAAGCATGGTTCACCTCTTTACCGCGGCTTCTTGCCGAAGACGCGGATGTATTCCGCTTCGCCGCCCTTGGCGAGCGCCTTGGCCTGCTTGACCCAGTCGTCGCGCTCGATGCGGCCCTTGAAGTTCAGGTAGCTGTCGACCCATTCGCGCTCGGCCTTCTTCCAGGAGGCGACCTGCGCGAAGGTGAAGATGCCGAGCTCGTGGAGAATGCCCTCGATCTTCGGGCCGACGCCGGAGATGAGCTTGAGGTCGTCCGGGGTCTGGGGGCGTGCAATCGCGGCCGGACGATTCTTGTCGGCCAGCGAGGGCTTGCCTGCGGGGGCGCTTTCGCCTTCGGCGCGGGTCTCGCCCTTCACCTCGGCATTGGCGGCAGCTTCCGCCTTGGCGTTCGCTGGGGTCTTCAGCTTGGGGTTCGTCTCGTCCGCATCGGTCCGGGCGCGGGCGGCGTTCGACGGGGGAACGCTGACGCTGTCCTCGTCCGCCTTCTTGGCGCGGGACGGCGTCTTCTTCGCGGCCGCTTCCGGCGCGTTGAGGCTGGTGAGGCCGCCGACCGGCGCGGAATAGACGCGGTCGATCTGCGGGCCCGGCTCGACGGTCGAGCCCTTGCCGGCGTCGAAGCGGTCGATGATGTGCTCAAGCTGCGTGGCCGTCAGGTCCTCGTAGCTGTCCTTGAAGATCATGACCATCGGTGCGTTGACGCAGGCGCCCTGACACTCGACCTCTTCCCAGGAGAGCGTGCCGCTCTCGTTGCGGTGGAAGGGCTCGGGGTGGATGCGCTTCTTGCACACGTTGATCAGGTCTTCCGCGCCGCGCAGCATGCAGGGCGTCGTGCCGCAGACCTGGACATGGGCGCGCGTGCCGACCGGCAGGAGCTGGAACTGCGTGTAGAAGGTCGCCACTTCCAGAACGCGGATATAGGCCATGCCGAGCATGTCGGCGACGACCTCGATGGCGGCCTTGGTGACCCAGCCGTCCTGTTCCTGCGCCCGCATGAGAAGCGGGATGACCGCCGATTGCTGGCGGCCCTTCGGATACTTGTTGATCGTTGCCTTCGCCCAGGCCGCGTTCTCCTTGGTGAAGGCGAAGCTGGCGGGCTGGACACTGTCTTCGGCTAGTCGACGAACGGACATTCTGTAACGCCTTGTCTCAGTTAATCTGCCGGCACTGCGTTTGGTTCGTGTTGACGAACTCGCAGGCATAGGCCGACTTGTCATTCTGCATGAATACGACGTAGCGGCCGCCGTTCGGCGCCGCCGCCTTGATTTCATAGCCCTGGCTGGCGAGCTGCCCCATGGTCACGGACGCGCTCTTCTCGCCGCTGTCCTGCGCGAAGGCGGGAGCGGCAAGGAGAACGGCGGCGGCGGCAAGGGCGGGCTTCATCATCAGCGGTCAACCTCGCCGAACACGATATCGAGCGAACCGAGGATCGCCGAGACGTCGGCAAGCTGATGGCCGCGACAGATGAAATCCATGGCCTGCAGGTGCGCATAGCCCGGGGCGCGGATCTTGCAGCGGTAGGGCTTGTTGGTGCCGTCGGCGACGACGTAGACGCCGAACTCGCCCTTCGGCGCTTCCACGGCGGCATACACTTCGCCGGCCGGGACGTGGTAGCCTTCCGTATAGAGCTTGAAGTGGTGGATGAGCGCTTCCATCGAGCGCTTCATCTGGCCGCGCTTCGGCGGCACCATCTTGCCGTCGATGGAGGAGACCGGGCCGACCTTGGCGTCGCCCAGCAGGCGGTTGACGCACTGGCGCATGATCTTGGCGGATTCGCGCATCTCGATCATGCGGATAAGGTAGCGGTCGTAGCAGTCGCCGTTCTTGCCGATCGGGATGTCGAAATCCAACTCGGAATAGCACTCGTAGGGCTGCGAGCGGCGCAGGTCCCAGGCAGCGCCCGAACCACGCACCATGACGCCCGAAAACCCCCAGGCCCATGCGTCTTCCAGCTTCACCACGCCGATATCGACGTTGCGCTGCTTGAAGATGCGGTTGTCGGTCAGCAGGACCTCGATCTCGTCGACCGTCTTCAGGAACGGGTCGATCCACTTGCCGATGTCTTCCACCAGCTCGTGCGGCAGGTCCTGGTGCACGCCGCCCGGCCGGACATAGGCCGCGTGCATGCGCGCGCCGCAGGCCCGCTCGTAGAACACCATCAGCTTCTCGCGTTCCTCGAAGCCCCAGAGCGGCGGCGTCAGCGCGCCGACGTCCATGGCCTGGGTCGTCACGTTGAGGAGGTGCGACAGGATACGGCCGATCTCTGAATAGAGCACGCGGATGAGCTGGCCGCGGATCGGCACCTCGGTGCCCGTCAGCTTCTCGACGGCAAGCGCGAAGGCATGCTCCTGGTTCATCGGCGCCACATAGTCGAGGCGGTCGAAATAGGGCACGGCCTGAAGATAGGTCTTCGTCTCGATCAGCTTCTCGGTGCCGCGATGCAGGAGCCCGATATGCGGATCGACGCGCTCGACGATTTCGCCGTCGAGCTCGAGGACGAGACGCAGAACCCCGTGCGCCGCAGGGTGCTGCGGGCCGAAGTTGATATTAAAGTTGCGAACGTTGTGCTCGTTCATGCCGCTTGCTCCAGAAGCCGGTGCCCTGTCGGGCCACACGACCCAAAATCAGTTCGTCTTCGCCTTCTCGTCGCCCGGCAGCACGTAGTCGGTGCCTTCCCAGGGGGAGAGGAAGTCGAAGTTGCGGAATTCCTGCTTCAGCTCGACAGGCTCGTACACGACGCGCTTGACCTCGTCGTTGTAGCGCACCTCCACGAAGCCGGTGGTCGGGAAGTCCTTGCGCAGCGGATGCCCCTCGAAACCGTAGTCCGTGAGGATGCGGCGAAGATCCGGATGGCCGGTGAAGAGGATGCCGTACATGTCGTAGGCCTCGCGCTCGAACCAGTCCGCGCCCGGATAGACGGAGCAGGCGGACGGCACCGGCTGGTCCTCGCCCGTCGCCACCTTGACGCGGATGCGCAGGTTCTGGCGCGGCGACAGGAGGTGGTAGACCACGTCGAAGCGCTCGGCGCGGGCCGGCCAGTCCACGCCGCAGATGTCGACGAGGTTGACGAAGCCGCACTGCACGTCGTCGCGCAGGAAGGTCAGAAGCTCGATGACGCGGGCGCCATCCGTCTTCAGGGTGAGTTCGCCATAGGCGATGTCGGCGGAGGCGACGAGACCGCCGGCCGCTTCGCCGATATGGGAGGAAAGCTCCTGGAGGGCTTCGCTCATATTCTAAAGTCCCCTGCCCTTAACGCTCGATCGTACCCGTCCGGCGGATCTTCTTCTGCAGCAGGAGCACGCCGTAGAGGAGCGCTTCTGCCGTGGGAGGACAGCCCGGTACGTAGATGTCGACCGGCACCACGCGGTCGCAGCCGCGCACCACCGAATAGGAATAGTGATAGTAGCCGCCGCCGTTGGCGCACGAGCCCATCGAGATGACGTAGCGCGGCTCGGGCATCTGGTCGTAGACCTTGCGGAGCGCGGGCGCCATCTTGTTGGTGAGCGTGCCGGCGACGATCATGACGTCGGACTGGCGCGGCGAGGCGCGCGGCGCGAAGCCGAAGCGCTCGACGTCGTAGCGCGGCATGGAAAGCTGCATCATCTCGACGGCGCAGCAGGCCAGGCCGAAGGTCATCCACATCAGCGAGCCGGTGCGCGCCCAGGTGATGAGCTCATCGGTCGAGGTGACGAGGAAACCCTTGTCGGCGAGCTCGTTGTTGATCTCGCCGAAGAAGGCGTCATTGCTGCCGACCGGCTTGCCGGTGTTGGGATCGATGATCCCCTTGGCCTCAGGCGCGACGAGCGTGGCGTTCGTATGAGCTACTCCCATTCGAGTGCTCCCTTCTTCCATTCGTAGATGAAGCCGATGGTCAGGACGCCGAGGAAGACCATCATGGACCAGAAGCCGAACCAGCCCATCTTCGCGAAGGAGACGGCCCACGGAAAGAGGAAGGCGACTTCCAGGTCGAAGATGATGAAGAGGATCGACACGAGGTAGAACCGGATGTCGAATTTCATGCGCGCATCGTCGAAGGCGTTGAAGCCGCATTCGTAAGCGGAGAGCTTTTCCGAATCGGGCGCCTTGTATGCGACGGCGAACGGCGCGACGAGCAGCGCGATGCCGATCACAAGCGCGATACCGATGAAAATGGCGATCGGGATATAGGAACCGAGAAGTTCAGTCATTGGCGTCCATCCTGCCTGCCCGCGGCGCCGGAGAGACGCCTGTGGCCATGAAGGCCTGCAAGCCGATAAAGTATGTTGCAACGGCACGTCGTTAGCGCAGTGAGCGTCCCCGCGCAAGGCTTTGTCCGGCTTTCGCCGCAATCATTGTGCTCTTTTCCCGGCCGGCCGGAAACACCGCCGCCAAAGCCATTTAAATCGTTACGATTTCATGAAGCCCGGCTTATGAGGGCCTTCACTTTCATATAGGGACCCCTCCCCGTCGCCGCAACGGCCCCGCGTCCGGCCGGCCGCGCCGCCAGCGATATGGCGGCCGCCCGCAATCACGCCCGGCCGGGCATCCCCAATCTTGACGGAAGGCAAAGTCCGCGACGTGCGCCCGGCATGCGCCGGCGCAAAGGCGGGGATCCACAGCGGCGATTCGGCGCAGACGCGCGCCGCACACAAACGACTTCAGGAAACGGATGCAATATCCTGGAGAGAAAGAAGAATGGCGCGAGTGACGGGGCTCGAACCCGCGACCTCCGGCGTGACAGGCCGGCACTCTAACCGACTGAGCTACACCCGCGCATCTTGTTGGCCGCAAGGGCCCGCATGCTTGTCCGAACCTTCGAGTGGCGCGAGTGACGGGGCTCGAACCCGCGACCTCCGGCGTGACAGGCCGGCACTCTAACCGACTGAGCTACACCCGCATTCCTCGAAAGACCGGATGACGAAGCATCCGCGTCGAGCGGCCGAGCCGTTCGATGAGCGGCTAACTACGGGGTTCGTGTTTGGGTGTCAAGCAGGTTTCAAGACAAAAGAATGACGTGCCGGAAAATGTTTCCACACCCTTCCGGCTTCCTGCGGGCCGGCTCAAAAAAATGCAAAAAACTTGGCGATTGCCTCTTGCGGTTCGATCCGGTTCCGCATAGATCACAGCCACCAACGCGGCGGGCGATTAGCTCAGTTGGTAGAGCGCCTCGTTTACACCGAGGATGTCGGGAGTTCGAGTCTCTCATCGCCCACCATTTTCCCCTTGTTTCCATCTGGTTACACCAATCTGCCGCAAGGCTGCGCTGATCGATGCGCGTCCTCTCGTCGTGACGGGTGCAAGCTGCCTCCGTCCTGTTTTCTACAGTTCACTACCGCGGGTGGGTCGGGGCGAATTCGGCGACGAGTTCGTGCTTTTCGCCGGGGTAGGTCAGGCGGACGTGGGTGATGTAGAGGCCGCCGCTCCAGGTGCGGCGCTCGACGACGAGGCAGGGCGTGCCCGGGGGGATGGCGAGGAGAGCGGCGGCGCGGGGATCGGCGCCGACGGCGCGGATGCGGTGCTCGGCGGCGCTCCAGGGCACGCGGCTGATGAGCCATGGCCCGGGGGCGACGGTGTCGAAGGTTTCCCCGGCCGTTTCGGGCACGGCGGCAAGGTTGATGATGCGCTCTTCCAGGCAGAAGGGCTGGACGCCGGCGAAATGCAGGGCCGTGATGTCGGTGAGGCGCGTCGGCTCCGGCAGGTCGAGCAGGCGGCGGTCGGCGGCTTTCGCTGCCCTGTCCGTGCGGCTGCGGCGCTCGTAGCGGTACGGCAGGCCGAGGGATTCGACCTCCAGGCGGATATCGTGGATCTCCAGCACCGCGGATTGCGCGTGCGGATGGGTGACGTAGCTGCCGGACTTGCGGCGGCGCTCGATGAGGCCGCGCTTGACGAGTTCGGTGATCGCCTTGTTCACCGTCATGCGCGAGCATTGGTATTGCTCGGTCAATTCGTGCTCGAAGGGGATGCGGTGGCCGGGCGGCCATTCGCCCGAGAGGATTTTCCCCTCCACATCGTCGAGGATGCGGCGGTGCAGCGACGGCTCCTTGCCATCGGCCTGGGGCTTGTCCTCTTCGGGGGAAATGGAAATGGCCGCCTCCGCGCGTGTGCCGGGCGGGAATCGCCCGGCTCCTTGTCTTAGGAAAGGCCGCAGCGCCTTTCAATGGAAAGTCAGGCGTCGGCGAGCGCCCGCATCGTCTCGGCAAAGCGCCGGCCGACCGCCTCGCGCGCGACATGGCGGCCGCCCTCGACCTGCCTGCGCCCGTTCACCCAGACGCAATCGACCGTCGCGCCGTTGGCGAAGATCCAGCCGTCGAGCAGGCCGTCGCCCGCAAGCGCCAGGCCGTGGCGCGACGCGAGGCTGACGAAATCGGCGGCGTTGCCGGCGGCAAGGCCCGAGGGCGCGCCGAGCGCGGCGGCCCCGCCGGCAAGCGCCCCGTCGAAGAGTGCGCGGCCTGTCGAGCCGCCGGGGGCGGCCAGCACGTTGCGGGCGCGGTGGGCGAGGCGCTGCGAATATTCGTACTGGCGCAGCTCGTCCGGCAGGCCGATCAGCACGTTGGAATCCGAGCCGACACCGAATCGGCCGCCGGCGGCAAGGAAATCGGCGCCGGCGAAGATGCCGTCGCCGAGATTGGCCTCCGTCACCGGGCAGAGGCCGGCAATCGCGCCGGCCTTCGCCATGCCGGCCGTCTCCGCCCCGGTCATGTGCGTGGCGTGGATGAAGCACCAGCGCGAATCGACGGCCTGATTGTCGAGCAGCCACTCCACGGGGCGTCGGCCGGACCAGGCGATGCTGTCCTCCACTTCCTTCACCTGCTCGGCGATGTGGATATGCACCGGCCTGTCGCCGGCCATGGCCACGACGGCGGAAAGCTCCTGCGGCGTCACGGCACGCAGGCTGTGAGGGGCGACGCCGGTGACGCCTTCCGGCAGGCCGTCGGTGAGCGCGCGGCAGCCCTCCAGCAGGCGCGCATAGGAACCGGGATCGTTGATGAAGCGGCGCTGCCCCTCGCCCGGCGCCGTGCCGCCGAAGCCGGCATGGGCGTAGAAGACCGGCAGCAGCGTGAGCGCAATGCCGGTCGTGGAGGCCGCAGCGGCGATGCGCGCGGCCATCTCGGCGATGTCATCGTAATGCCCGCCATCCTTGTCATGATGCAGGTAGTGGAACTCGCCGACGCGGGTGAAGCCCGCCTCCAGCATCTCGACATAGAGCTGGGCGGCGACGGCCTCGACGTCGTCCGGCGTCATGGAGAGCGCGAAGCGGTACATGACGTTGCGCCAGCTCCAGAAACTGTCGCTGCCCGGTCCGCGCGTCTCGGCAAGGCCGGCCATGCCGCGCTGGAAGGCGTGGCTGTGAAGGTTCGGCATGCCGGCGACGAGGGTGTCGTGGCGCTCGTCGCCGGCCTCAGGGGCGGCGTCCGTCTCGACCGCGCTTATGCGGCCCGCCTCGACATGCAGCCGCACATCGTTCGCCCAGCCGCCCGAAAGCAGCGCCTGCCTTGCATGAATGACGGCCATCGTCCCCTCCTTCGCGGTACACTTGAACGCGGCCTCAAATTGGCCCTTGCGTGCTGCGCCATTATGTATATACATTATCTCCATCACAGGGAAGAGGCAATCGTGATGACGACACCGGAAAAGGATACGCCCCGCGTCTGGCGCAATGCGCGCCTTGCCACGCTCAACGAAAGCCTTCCGGGGCTCGGCATTGTCGAGGCCGGCGCCATCGCCGTCGAGGACGGGCGCATCGCCTTCGCCGGCCCGGAAGCCGAGCTTCCCGCCGCCTTTGCCGGCGCCGGGAGCATCGACTGCGAGGGCCGCTGGATCACGCCGGGCCTCATCGATTGCCACACCCATCTCGTCCATGCCGGCGACCGCGCCCATGAATTCGAGCTTCGCCTTGCCGGCGCCTCCTATGAGGAGATCGCGCGGGCGGGCGGCGGCATCGTCTCCTCCGTCAAGGCGCTGCGCGCGGCAAGCGAAGACGAACTGGTGCGCCAGACGCTTCCCCGTGTGGATGCGCTGATCGCCGAGGGCGTGACGACGCTGGAGATCAAGTCGGGCTACGGGCTCGACACCGGGAACGAGCTGAAGTCGCTGCGCACGGCCCGCCGCATCGCCGAGGCGCGCGACGTCACCGTGCGCACCACCTTCCTCGGCGCTCATGCGCTGCCGGCGGAAATGAACGGCGACAAGGCCGCCTATATCGAGAAGGTCGTCGGCGAGATGCTGCCGGCCGTCGCCGCCGAGGGGCTGGCGGACGCCGTCGACGGCTTCTGCGAGGGCATCGCCTTCTCGACGGACGAAATGGCGAAGGTCTTCGATGCCGCGAAAAGCCACGGCCTGCCGGTCAAGCTCCATGCCGACCAGCTCTCCAACCTGCATGGCGCGGCGCTTGCCGCCCGCTACGGCGCGCTTTCGGCCGATCACCTCGAATATACCGACGATGCGGGCGCGGCCGCCATGGCGAAGGCCGGCACCGTCGCCGTCATCCTGCCGGGCGCCTTCTACTTCATCCGCGAGACGAAGAAGCCGCCGGTCGAGCTCTTCCGCAAGCACGGCGTGAAGATGGCGGTCGCGACCGACGCCAATCCCGGCACCTCGCCGCTCACCTCCCTCCTCCTCACCATGAACATGGCCGCGACCCTCTTCGGCATGACCGTTACGGAATGCATCGCCGGCACGACACGCGAGGCCGCCCGCGCGCTCGGCCTCGTCGACGAGGTGGGAACGCTGGAGGCCGGGAAATGGGCCGATTTCGTCCTCTGGGACATCGGCCGGCCGGCGGAGCTGGTCTACCGCATGGGCTTCAACCCCATGCACGCCCGCATCCGCAGCGGACAGTAATTCGATCAATGGCAGCCGGGAGCTGCCGCGGGAGTGAACCATGACAATCACGCTTCATCCGGGCTCCGTGCCCCTCAAGACCCTTGAAACCATCTACCGCACCGGCGAAGCCGCCCGGCTCGACGCGTCCTTCGACGCGGGCATCGAGAAGGCCGCCGCGCGCATCGCCGAGATCGCCAGCGGCGACGTGCCGGTCTACGGCATCAACACAGGCTTCGGCAAACTCGCCTCCATCAAGATCGCGCCGGCCGATGTCGCCACGCTCCAGCGCAACCTGATCCTCTCCCATTGCTGCGGCGTCGGCAAACCGCTCGGCGAGAACATCGTGCGCCTCGTCATGGCGCTAAAACTCATCTCGCTCGGCCGCGGCGCCTCCGGCGTGCGGCTGGAGGTCGTTCGCCTCATCGAGGCCATGCAGGAAAAGGGCGTCGTCCCGGTCATCCCGGAACAGGGTTCCGTCGGCGCCTCCGGCGACCTTGCCCCCCTCGCCCACATGACGGCGGTGATGATCGGCGAAGGCGAGGCCTTCTATGCCGGCGAACGCCTGCCGGGCGGGGCGGCGCTCGAAAAGGCCGGCCTGAAGCCGGTCGTGCTGGCCGCCAAGGAGGGCCTTGCCCTCATCAACGGCACGCAGGTCTCCACGGCGCTGGCGCTCACCGGCCTCTTCCGCGCCCACCGCGCCGCGCAGGCCGCGCTCGTCACCGGCGCGCTCTCGACGGATGCCGCCATGGGCTCCTCCGCGCCGTTCCATCCCGATATCCACACGCTGCGCGGCCACAAGGGCCAGATCGACGCGGCCGCCGCATTGCGCGCGCTGCTCGCCGGCTCCGTCATCCGCGAAAGCCACATCACCGGCGACGAGCGCGTGCAGGACCCCTATTGCATCCGCTGCCAGCCGCAGGTCGACGGCGCCTGCCTCGATCTCCTGCGCTCTGCCGCCCGCACGCTGGAAATCGAAGCGAATGCCGTGACGGACAACCCGCTGGTGCTTTCCGACGACACGGTCGTCTCCGGCGGCAACTTCCATGCGGAGCCCGTCGCCTTTGCCGCCGACCAGATCGCGATTGCGGTCTGCGAGATCGGCGCCATCGCGCAGCGGCGCATCGCGCTGCTGGTGGACCCCGCCCTCTCCTTCGGCCTGCCGGCCTTCCTCGCCAAGAAGCCGGGCCTCAATTCCGGCCTGATGATCGCGGAAGTCACCTCCGCCGCGCTGATGAGCGAGAACAAGCAGATGGCGCATCCCGCCTCGGTCGATTCGACGCCGACCTCGGCCAACCAAGAAGACCACGTCTCCATGGCCTGCCACGGCGCCCGCCGCCTCCTGCGCATGACGGAGAACCTTGCCGCCATCGTCGGCATCGAGGCGCTGACGGCAGCACAGGGCATCGAGTTCCGCGCCCCGCTCACCACGAGCCCGGAATTGCAGAAGGTCGTCGCCGCATTGCGCACCGTCGTGCCGACGCTGGAAGAGGACCGCTACATGGCCCCCGACCTTGCGGCCGCCGGCACCTTCATCTCCTCCGGCGCCCTCGCCGCCTCCGTCTCCAAGGGCATCCTGCCGGTGCTGGAGGTGTGAGGATGGATATGTTTGCCGTGATACCTTCCTCTGCCCTGCCAGGCATGAAGACCCTCTCTGCCTGCCGGCATCTCCCCCACAAGGGGGGAGAAAGGCTGGACGCACGCTCTTCCCTCAATTCTTTTGCGCGCAGAGTGCCGCGCGTTAAACCCCTCCCCCTTGTGGGGAGGGGTTGGGGAGGGGTTTTCATGGAGGCCATCCGATGAGCACCGTCTTCGAAACCCACCAGGGCAACTCGCCCGTCATCCTCGCCTTTCCGCATACCGGCACGGAGGTTCCGGCCGATATATGGGAGCGGCTGAACGACAACGGCCGCATCCTCGCGGACACGGACTGGCACATCGAGCGCCTCTATGACGGCCTCCTGCCGGACGTGACGACGGTGCGCGCCACCTTCCACCGCTACGTGATCGACGCCAACCGCGACCCGGCCGGCGTCAGCCTCTATCCCGGCCAGAACACGACGGGCCTCGTGCCGGAGACGGATTTCGACGGCAAGGCGATCTGGAAGGACGGCGCTGCGCCGACCGAAGCGGATATCGCCCATCGGCTCGCCAATTTCCATGCGCCCTACCATGCGGCCCTTGCCGCCGAGGTCGAGCGCGTGAAGGCGATCCACGGCGTCGCCATCCTCTACGATTGCCACTCGATCCGCTCGCTGATCCCCTTCCTCTTCGAGGGGCGGCTGCCGGATTTCAACGTCGGCACCGACATGGGCCGCACCTGCGCCAAAGAGATCGAGGCGGCGACCGTCGACGTCTGCTCGAAGGCCGAGGGCTATACGAGCGTGCTCAACGGTCGCTTCAAGGGCGGCTGGACGACGCGCCATTACGGCAGGCCGGAAACCGGCGTCCACGCCATCCAGATGGAGCTTGCCCAGCGCAGCCATCTTGCAAGCGAGGCCGTGCCCTTCGCCTATGACGAGGAGAAGGCCGAAAAACTCCGCGTCCACCTGAAAGACATCCTCACCCACATCGAGGCGCTCGCCTCCACCCTCAATCGCTGATCCGGGAGAACCAGCCATGACCGACAATCCCCACCACAACATCCGAGACGTGCGCGCCGCCACCGGCACCGAGCGCACCGCCAAGAGCTGGATGACCGAAGCGCCGCTGCGCATGCTGATGAACAACCTCGACCCGGACGTCGCGGAAAACCCGCACGAGCTGGTCGTCTACGGCGGTATCGGCCGCGCCGCCCGCACCTGGGCCGATTTCGACACGATCGTCGCCTCGCTGCGCGATCTGGAAGAAAACGAGACGCTCGTCGTGCAGTCCGGCAAGCCGGTCGGCATCTTCCGCACGCACAAGGACGCCCCGCGCGTCCTAATCGCCAATTCCAACCTCGTGCCGCACTGGGCGAACTGGGACCATTTCAACGAGCTCGACAAGAAGGGCCTTGCCATGTACGGCCAGATGACGGCCGGCTCGTGGATCTATATCGGCAGCCAAGGCATCGTGCAGGGCACCTACGAGACCTTCGTGGAAGCCGGCCGCCAGCATTACAACGGCAGCCTCAAGGGCAAGTGGATCCTCACCGGCGGCCTCGGCGGCATGGGCGGCGCCCAGCCGCTCGCCGCCGTCATGGCCGGCGCCTCGTGCCTTGCCATCGAGTGCAACCCCGATTCCATCGATTTCCGCCTGCGCACCCGCTATGTCGACGAGAAGGCGGAGACGCTGGACGAAGCCATGGAGATGATCGACCGCTGGACGAAGGCGGGGGAGGCCAAGTCCGTCGCCCTCCTCGGCAATGCGGCCGAGATCCTGCCTGAAATGGTCCGCCGCGGCATCCGCCCGGACATCGTCACCGACCAGACCTCCGCGCACGACCCGATCAACGGCTACCTGCCGAAGGGCTGGACCATGGCCGAATGGCGGGCAAAGCGCGAAAGCGACCCGAAGGCCGTGGAAAAGGCCGCCCGCGCCTCCATGCGCGACCATGTCGAGGCGATGCTCGCCTTCCACCATGCCGGCATCCCGACGCTCGACTACGGCAACAACATCCGCCAGGTCGCCAAAGACGAAGGCCTGGAAAACGCCTTCGACTTCCCCGGCTTCGTGCCGGCCTATATCCGCCCGCTGTTCTGCCGCGGCATCGGCCCGTTCCGCTGGGCGGCCCTCTCCGGCGACCCGGAGGATATCTACAAGACCGACGCCAAGGTGAAGGAGCTGCTGCCCGACAACACGCACCTGCACAACTGGCTGGACATGGCGCGGGAACGCATCTCCTTCCAGGGCCTGCCGGCGCGCATCTGCTGGGTCGGCCTCGGCGACCGCCACCGCCTCGGCCTCGCCTTCAACGAGATGGTCAGGAACGGCGAGCTGAAGGCACCGATCGTCATCGGCCGCGACCACCTCGATTCGGGCTCGGTCGCTTCCCCGAACCGCGAGACGGAAGCCATGAAGGACGGCTCGGACGCCGTTTCCGACTGGCCGCTGCTCAATGCCCTCCTCAACACCGCCTCGGGCGCGACCTGGGTGTCGCTCCACCACGGCGGCGGCGTCGGCATGGGCTTCTCGCAGCATTCGGGCATGGTCATCTGCTGCGACGGCTCGGATGACGCCGCCGAGCGCATCGGCCGCGTTTTGTGGAACGACCCGGCGACCGGCGTCATGCGCCATGCCGATGCCGGCTACGACATCGCCATCGACTGCGCCAAGGAAAAGGGCCTGCGCCTGCCGGGCATCCTCGGCAACTGATGGCGAGGCTCCTGCCCAACGCCGACCATCGCCGCATGCCGTGGAAGAACGGCGGCGGCGAGACGGTCGAGGTGATCGTCCATCCGGAAGGCGCGAGCCTTTCGGATTTCGGCTGGCGCGTCAGCATGGCGAGCGTGGCGAGCGACGGCCCCTTCTCCGTCTTCCCCGGCATCGACCGCACGCTGGCGGTGCTTTCGGGCGACGGCATGGCGCTTTCCATCGAAGGGCTCGGCGACAGGCTGCTGACGCCGCAGTCCGCGCCGCTACCCTTCCCCGCCGATGCGCCCACCACGGCGCGCCTTGCCGGCGGGCCGATCACCGACCTCAACGTGATGACGCGGCGCGGCGCCTTCCGGCACACGCTCACGCATCATGTCGCGTCGGCATCGACGGCCCTTCCGGCATCGTCCGGCGAGCGCCTGCTGCTGGCGCTCGCACCGCTCGGCGTTTCGACGGGCGACGGCCTCATCGGCCTCCAGCCGCTCGACGCGCTCGTGCTCGCCGGCGCGGAAGCGGCGGAGGTGGTGCCGGCCGGCGACAGTGCCGCCTTCTATCTCGTTGAAATCATGCCGGCCTGACCGGAAGATCGAGCGATTTCCTTGTCCGCCTCCCGGCGGAATGCTACCTCCCGGCACATCGATTTTTGCCGGGAGACATTTTCATGAGACATCGCATATTCGGCCGCACGGGCTTCACCACGACCGACATCGGCTTCGGCGCCTGGCAGATCGGCGGCGCCTGGGGCGATGTGAGCGAGGCCGACGGCCGCGCCGCCCTCAACGCCGCGCTCGATGCCGGCATGACCTTCATCGACACGGCGGACGTCTACGGCGACGGCCGCTCGGAAAAGATCATCGCCGACGTTCTGAAGGACCGCGGCGGCGCGCGCCCGATGGTCGCCACCAAGGCCGGCCGGCGCCTTTCGCCCCATGTCGCCGACGGCTACAACAAGGCCAATCTGGAAGGCTTCATCGACCGGAGCCTGAAGAATCTCGGCGTCGAACGGCTCGACCTCGTGCAGCTCCATTGCCCGCCGACCGAGGTGTTCTATCGCCCCGAGGTCTTCGCAGCGCTTGAGGAGATCAAGGCCGCCGGCAAGATCGCCAATTACGGCGTCAGCGTCGAGAAGGTCGAGGAGGCGCTGAAGGCGATCGAATATCCGGGCGTCGTCAGCGTGCAGATCATCTACAACCTCTTCCGCCAGCGCCCGGCCCGGCTCTTCTTCCAGGAAGCGGCCCGCCGCGACGTCGCGGTCATCGCCCGCGTGCCGCTGGCAAGCGGCCTGCTCTCCGGCAAGATTTCGCGCGAGACCGCTTTTGCCGCCGACGACCACCGCAACTTCAACCGCAACGGCGAGGCCTTCGACGTCGGCGAGACCTTTGCGGGCGTGCCCTTCGAGGCGGGGCTTCAGGCGGTCGAAGAAATCCGCGCGCTGGTGCCGGCGGGCGAGAGCATGGCCGCCTTCGCGCTCCGCTGGATCCTGATGGCGGACGCCGTCAGCGTCGTCATTCCCGGCGCGCGCAACGCCGCGCAGGCGAAGGCCAATGCCGCGGCCGCAAGCCTTCCGCCCATCCCGCAGGACGTGATGGACACGACGCGGGAGATCTACGAACGCCTCGTCGCACCGCACGTCCACCAGCGCTGGTAACAGCCGGAAAACCGGGCCGGCGCATCAACCGGAATGATAGCGAACATCATGGCTATCTATTTCGTTTATGCGCCGCCCCGCGCTACCGTTCCCCATCGTCCAAAGATAACAGGGGAACCATCATGAAAAGAATGCTTCTGGCACTGGCGCTCGCCGGCTCCACGCTGCTTGCCGCCCACGCCTCCGCCGAGACGCTGAAGATCGGCACGGAAGGCGCCTATCCGCCCTTCAACTACCAGGATTCGGCCGGCAAGCTCGGCGGCTTCGACGTCGAGATCGGCCTTGCGCTCTGCGAGAAGATGAAGGTCGAGTGCGAGGTGGTCGCGCAGGACTGGGACGGCATCATTCCCGGCCTCATCGCCAAGAAATACGACATGATCATCGCCTCGATGTTCATCACCGAGGAGCGCAAGAAGCAGGTCGCCTTCACCGATCCCTACTATCTCGCCGCCATGACCCATGCCGCCGCGAAGAATTCCGGCATCACCGACTTCACCAACGAAGGCATGAAGGGCAAGGCCATCGGCGCCCAGTCCGGCACCACGCAGGCCGACTATGTCGCCGCCGTCTACCCGGATGCCGACATCAAGCTCTATCCGACGCAGGACGAAGTGAACCTGGACATGGCGAACGGCCGCCTCGACCTTCAGGTCGGCGACATGATCCCGCTGCTCGACTGGGTCACCAAGAACGACGACGGCAAGGCCTGCTGCGAGCTGATCGGCCAGCCGATCACCGACCCGAAATTCGTCGGCGAAGGCGTCGGCATCGCCGTGCGTCAGGACGACAACGACTTGCGCGAAAAGCTCAACGCCGCCCTGAAGGCCATCCGCGAGGACGGCACCTACCAGAAGATCAACGACAAGTATTTCTCCATCGATATCTATACGATGAAGTGATGCGTAGGGTGGACGCCTCCACCGGATGGTGGTGGGCGAAACCTCGCCTCGCCTCCCCTCCGTCGTCATCCTCGGCCTTGAGCCGAGGATCCATCGCCGTGGCTCGTGGATGCTCGGGTCAAGCCCGAGCATGACGGAGGAGAGGTGTGAGAATGAAATTTCGTAGACACTCCAAGGCGGTTTCGACCGCCTTGTTCTTTCGCGAAAAATACAAGGCTGCCGATCCGACCGCCCCTTGCCTTCGCGGGGTTGCGGAGCCTAGCTAGGCGCATGCCGCTCAACCGTCTCGAACGCTTCGCCCACAATCTCGACTGGAACCTGCTGCGCACCTTCGTGGTCGTGGTGGAGGAAGGCTCGATCACGCGGGCGGCGAACCGGCTCCTGTTGCAGCAGCCGGCCGTCAGCATGGCGCTGAAGCGGCTGGAGCAATCGGTCGGCCACCGGCTGATCGACCGCAGCCCCGGCCGTTTCGAGCTGACCGAAGCCGGCGTGCGGCTGCATGCGCTGTGCCGCGACATCTTCACCTCCATCGTGCGCCTGCCGGAAGCGATGGAAACCTCGGGCGAAGAGATCGCCGGCCATATCGCCATCCACACCGTCAGCCACGCCATGAACCCGGCCTGGGACCGGGCGATCGCCGATTTCTTCAAGCTCTATCCGCGCGTGACGGTCGGCGTCACCGTCGAGACCACCACGGACGTCATCCGCTCGGTGGAGCGGGGCGTCGCCACGCTCGGCCTTTCGGACGGAATCATCCCCGAGGCGCTGGAAAAGGCGCCCTTCTGCTACGAGCGCTATGCGCTCTATTGCGGGCGCAGCCACCGGCTGTTCGGCGCGGCGGATGCGCGGCTGGAGGATTTGCGGGGCGAGCCTTATGTCAGCTTCCTCGCCGACGTGCTGGGCGGCCCGCATATGGGCCCGGTGACGGCCGTGCGCGCCATCGGCTCCTTCGGCCAGCAGGTGCGCGCCCTCGCCTTCAACGTGGAGGAGGTGCTGCGGCTCGTCATCGCCAATGCGGGCATCGGCATGCTGCCCGTCCACCTTGCCGGCCGGGCGCTCGATGCCGGCGAGCTCTGGCAATTGCCGCCCTATGCCGACCTGCCGGTGACGGAGACCTTCCGCATCGCCAATCCCGGCGCAACGCTGAACCCCGCCGAACGCGCCTTCCTCGGCCATATCGCCGATGTCCCCGCATGGCGCTGGGGCGACCAGCATCAATCCGGCTGATAGCCACCTTCATCCCTATAAATTTGAAGAATGGCGGCCGCTCCCTTACCCCTGTGGCGAAACGACAGGCGGAGACGACCCATGCAGACCTTCGACATCGCGATCATCGGCGGCGGCATTGCCGGCCTGTCGCTGGCCTATTTCCTCAGCCCGCACCGCTCGGTCGTCGTTCTGGAGCAGGAAGGCGCGCTCGGCTACCACAGCACGGGCCGGTCGGCCGCCGAGTTCACGCTGCGCGACAACGCCCCCGCCGTCAACGCGCTCGCCCGCGCCAGCCACGCCTTCATGACCGCGCCGCCGGAAGGCTTTTGCGAGGTGCCGCTGCTCATCCCCCGCGGCAGCGTCGTCTTCGGCGCTACGGAAAAGGCGGCCTTGGTGCAGGCCCGCTTCGAGGAGGCGAAGGCGCTCGGCGCGGCCGTCGAATGGCTCGACGAGACCGCCCTCCTCGCCCGCACGCCGATCATGAACCCCGCCTATGTCGCCGCCGCCTATTTCGACCCGGATTATTGGGACATCGAGGTCGACGCGCTCCTGCAATCCTACGCCCACCACGCCCGCCGCCACGGCACGCAGGTCCTCGAAAAGCGCGAATTTTCCGGCGCCCGGCGCGTCGGCGGCAAATGGCTGGTTGAGACGAACGAGGAGACGCTTGTCGCCGGCATGCTGGTGAATGCGGCCGGCGGCTGGGCCGATACGGTCGCCGCCCGCGCCGGCGTCGCCCCTGTCGGCATCGTGCCGCACCGACGCACCGCCGTCACGGTCGACCTGCCGGAGGGCGTCGAGGCAAGCCGCCTGCCGGAGATGAACGAGATCGAGGACACGTTCTACTTCAAGCCGGAGGGCGGGCGCCTGCTTGCCTCCCCCGCCGACGAGACGCCCTGCGAGCCCGCCGACGTGCAGCCGGAAGAACTGGATGTCGCCTATGCCGCCCACTACATCGAGGAGGCGACGACCCTCAGCGTGCGCCGCGTCTTCAGGAGCTGGGCCGGCATGCGCAGCTTCTCGCCGGACCGCCTGCCGGTCGTGGGCTTTGCGAAGGACGAGCCGTCCTTCTTCTGGCTCGCCGGCCAGGGCGGCTACGGCATCCTCACCTCGCCCGCCCTCGGCAGCCTTGCCGGCAGCCTCCTCGCCGGCGCTCCGGTGCCCGAACCGCTTGCCCGCGAGGGCGTGGGGGCGGCGGCCTTCAGCCCGGCGCGCTTCTCCTGAAACGAAACGGGCGCCTCAAGGGCGCCCGTTCTGCATTCAAGCCTCCGCCGCCGGCGCGTCGGCCGTGCGCGTCGCGCTGCGATCCTTCCAGTAACGGCTGAGGAAGAGCAGGATCGGGCCGCCGATATAGATCGACGAGGTCGTCGCCACGACAACGCCGAAGAGCATCGGCCAGGCGAAGGGCTTGACCGTATCGCCGCCCCAGATCGCCATCGGCAGCAGCGAGGCCGCGACGGCGAGCGAGGTGAAGATGCATCGCATGATCACCTGGTTGATCGACAGGTCGATGAGGTCGGAGAACGGCATCGTCTTGTACTTGCGCAGGTTCTCGCGCATGCGGTCGTAGACCACCACCTTGTCGTTCACCGAATAGCCGATCAGCGTCAGCACGGCGGCGATGGCCGTCAGGTTGAAGTCGATCTGCATCAGCGAGAAGAAGCCGATCATCTTGGTGATGTCCAGCACCAGCGTGACGATGGCGCCCACGGCGAAGTGCCATTCGAAGCGCCACCAGATGTAGATCAGGATCGCCAGCATGCCGAGGCCGACGGCAAGGAAGCCGGAGCGGGCAAGCTCGGTGCTGACCGTCGGGCCGACCACTTCCGTGCGCTCGAAGCTGGCGTCCGGGATCACTTCGGCAACGCCGTTGCGGATTTCCTGGAGCGCGGCGGTCTGCACCGCTTCGCCGCCCGGCTGGCGCTGGACGCGCACGAGGACGGACGTGCCCTGGCCGAATTCCTGCAGCGCCACTTCGCCGAGGTTCAGGTCCTCCATCTTCTTGCGCAGCACGGCAAGGTCGATCGGCGCCTTGGAGGTCGCCTCCACCTGGATGCCGCCGACGAAGTCGATGCCGTAGTTGAGGCCCGGCGTGAAGAACAGGACGATCGAGCTGGTCGAGATGATCGCCGACGTCGCGATCGCGATATAGCGCCCGCGCATGAAGGAGAAGCTCGGGATGCTCCAGACCTGGCCGAAGATCGAATGGATGTTGATCTTCTTCATCTTGCTGCGGATGACCACCTCGCGCATCAGCAGGCGCACGAAGGTGATCGAGGTGAACATGGAGATGGCAAGGCCGATGATCATGGTGATGGCGAAGCCGCGCACCGGACCCGAGCCGAACATGAAGAGCAGGATCATGCCCACCATGGTGGTCATGTTGCCGTCGACGATGGTGGCGTAGGCCTTGTTGAAGCCGACGTCGAGCGCCTTCATGGCCCCCGCCCCGCCCGCCGTCTCTTCACGGATACGGGCGTTGATGAGGATGTTGGCGTCCACGGCCATGCCGATGCCGAGGATGATGCCGGCGATGCCGGGCAGCGTCAGCGTCGAGCCGAGAAGGCCGAGCAGGCCGATGGTCAGGATCGTGTGCAGCACGAGGCCGAGATTGGCGATGAGGCCCCAGGAGCCGTAGAGCACCTGCATCATCACGACGACGGCGGCAAGGCCGGCAAGACCGGTATAGAGGCCCATGCGGATCGAGTCCGAACCGAGGTTCGGGCCGACGGTGCGCTCCTCGATGATGGTGAGCGGGGCCGGCAGGGCGCCCGAGCGCAGCAGCGCCGAAAGGACGGTCGCTTCCTGCGGGTTGAAGTTGCCCGAGATCTGGCCCTGGCCGCCGAGGATCGGCTCGCGGATGACCGGCGCCGTCAGCACCTTGCCGTCGAGGACGATGGCGAAGGGCTTGCCGACATTGGCCTGGGTGACTTCCGCGAACTGGCGCGCGCCGGTGGAATCGAAGGTGAACGAGACGATCGGCTCGTTCGTGCGCTGGTCGAAGCCGGCCTTGGCGTCGGCAAGGCGGTCGCCGGAGATCGCGACGCGCTCCTCGACCGCATACTTCCGGCCATCGTTGGCGCCCGGCAGGATCAGCACGCCGCGCGGGGCGACGCCGTTCGGATCGACGCTCTGGTCGACCATGTGGAAGCTCATCTGCGCGGTCGAGCCGAGCAACTGGCGAAGACGCGTCGGGTCCTGGAGGCCCGGAAGCTGGACGAGGATGCGGTCGCCGCCGACGCGCTGGATGAGCGGTTCGGCAACGCCGACCTGGTCGACGCGGCGGCGGATGATCTCGAGGCTCTGCTCGACGGCGGCCGACATGCGCTCGTTGATGCCGGCTTCCGTCAGCGTCACGTTGATGACGGTGCCGCTCGTGGCGACGTCGATATCGGCCGAGCCGCCGCCGAAGCCGAGCGCGGAGGCGGGCGCGGCAAGCTTGCGCACTTCCGGCAGCACCTTGTCGAGCGCGTCCTGGTCGGGCAGCGTGATCGTCAGCGTCACTCCGTTGAGGCGGGCGGCCGAAGCGCGCTCGCCGGCCTTGCGCAGGATGGCGCGGGCGTCGTTGAGGAGCGTATCCATGCGCGCCTTGCGCAGCGCGGCGGAATCCACTTCGAGGACGAGGTGCGAGCCGCCCTTCAGGTCGAGACCGAGGGTGACGGGGTTGGCGGGCAGGTAGCGCCCGAATTTCGCCTGCTGCTCAGACGTCAGCACGTTGGGCACGGCCGCGAGCATCCCGAAAAGGATGATGACGGCGTAGACCATCAGGGCCCACTTGGAGGTTTTCATTGGGTGTTCCACTTCAACTGCCGGAACGGCGCGCCCTCAGGCCGGCGCCGTCCGCTGGGATCGGAATGTCATCGAATGGCGCGCAACCGGCGCCACGGAGCCTCAACCGGCAAGGGCCGGAGGCGCACGGCTTCTGAAGAACGCGGTGGCTGCACGCGCCGGAGCCGCATCGTCGGCAAGGACGAAGACCAGCAAAGCCGCCGTCTCAAAGGGATAGGCAAGGAAGCCCGCGCCGGGCAGGAGAGCCTTGCCGCCGGCATTGCCGCTTTCAAGGCCGGCCTTCGCCTTGGCCGTCCGCCGCTCGGCATGGCCGCTCGCCGGGAACCAGAGATCGTCGCCGGAAGGCGAAAGCGGCGACGGCGCGACGCCCCCTTCCGCGGCCGCACGCTGCGGATGGCCCGCGGTGCGTGCACTGTCGGGCAGGGAGAACTGCGAGAGGAAGAGGGTGAAAAGCAGCACGAGGAAGCCGGCAGGCGCAAGACCCCGCTCCCACATCGTCGCCTCTTTCCCGGTCCTCATGTTCATGCCTGTCCGTTCATCGAAGGCGGAAGGTCGCGCGAAGCAGGCTTCGCACGGCGCAGATGGTGCGCCAAGAACCATTTACCGCCGGGCGAGTCAAGTTCCGCGCCCGGCGGGGCGGCCGTTACAGCTCGTGGACCGTGACGTCCGGGCAGGCTTCCCGCGCCAGATCGCGCAGGTGCCGGTGGTGCGTGAGGTAGATCACCTGCCCGCCCCTTGCCATCTCGCCCATGACGCGCAGGGCATTCAGCGCGCGCCCGTCGTCGAAGGTCTCCATGATGTCGTCGGCGATGAAGGGCACGGTCTCGCGGGTTTCGGCGATCTCATGGTAGCCCGCCACGCGCAGCGCGAGATAGAGCTGGAAGCGCGTGCCCTTGGAAAGGTCCTTCGCGAGCTTCGAGGCGCCGGAGGCGGCATTGGCGACGAGGAACTCGCCGTCCTTCTCCAGCACCGTCGAAAGGCCGGCATATTCCCCGCCCGTGATGGTGCGGAAGGTGTGCGAGGCGCGCTCCATCATCCGGCTGCGGTGGCGCTCGCGGTAGAGCCGCAACGCCTGCTCGGCCGCAAGGATGCCGGCGCGCGTGGCAAGGTAGCGCCGCGAGCGCTCGGCAAGATCGACGAGCGCCGTGCGCCGCCGCTCCTCCAGCGCCGCCGCCGCATCGCTGCCGGCGATCTTCGACAGGGCCTCGTCGGCGCGGGCCTTCGCAAGGTGCTGCTCCTCCACCGCGCGGTCGAGATCGTCGAGCCGTGCGGCAAGATCGGCCCGCTCGCCCGCAAGCTGGTCCTCGTCGACCGCCGACAGGGCGGCCTCCGCCTCCTCGGCGGTTTCCATGCGCATCTGCCGGGCGATGTCGCGCGCCGCCTCGCCGATGCGGTCGAGAAGATCGTCGCGCCGGCGATAGGATTCCAGGAGGATTTCCGCCTCTGCGAGGCTGGCACAGCCGAGGACGGCGAAGATCTCCGAAAGCCGCGCGGCAAGCGCCGCCCGGCGCTCCTCCAGCGTGCGGGCTTCCTCGCCGAGCCGCGCCAGCGCCTTGTCGAGCGCCGCGCGCCGGTCGTGCGCCGCTTTCGCCGCGGCGAGCCGGCGGGCAAGGCCTGCGACCGCGGCAAGCGGGTCCGCCGCGTCGAAAGCCTCGCCGAGCCGGCCGGCGAGCCGCTGCGCATGGCCGGTATAATCCTCCTGGTCGCGCCGCATGGCGGCGATGCGGTGCTCCAGTTCGCGGTGCCGGTCGACGGTGCGGGCGAGTGCCTGCAGGGCGGGTAGAAGAGCGGCAAGGCGCTCCGGATCGCCCGGCGCCCGGTCCGTGGCGAGCCATGTGCCGGCGATGTCCCGCTGCCATGCCGCCTGCCATGCGGAAAGGGCGTCCACCGCCTCCCCTGCCGCCTTGCCGCGCGCTTCGGCATCGGCTGTGGCACGGGTGTGGCGCTCGGCGGCGGCAAGGCGCCGGGCTTCCGCCGTCTTCAGCGCCTCCAGGCGATCCTCCGCAAGGAAGATGGCTTCCTCGAGCGTGGTCCCGGCGGGAAAATCCGCCTCGAGCAGGCCTGCAAGCCGCAGGAGCGTCACCCTTTCCTCCTCCTCGACCACATCGGCCTCCGTGCCGCGCCGGGCAAGATCGGCGGCCATGGCGAGCGCGGCCGAACGGCGCTCGATCCAGCCCGCCGTTTCCGGCAGGGGCGTCTCCGCCGGCAGGCCGCAGCGGCGGGCGACGGCGGCGATCTCCGCATCCGTCTCCGTTCGCGCCGCCTCAAGCCGTTCCGTTTCGCCGGCCAGCGCCGCAAGACGCGCCGAACCGTCCGCCACGCTGCGCTCCAGCAGGCGGATTTCGGAGAGACGGTCGGCGCTGCGCAGGCGCGCATCCGTCGCCCGGTCGTCCTCGCGCATCGCCGTCTCGAAGGCGGCAGCGGTCTGGCGGTCGAGCCGGGCGAGATGCGCCTGCCAGGCCTCCTCGCGCCCGGCGCGCAGGCGGCCCGCCTGCTCCTCGCCCGCAGCACCCGTTACCGCCTGCAGCGTGTCGAGCCTTGCCTTGGCGCCGGCATTTTCCAGCATCAGGGCGGCGACCTGCTCCTGCTGGCGGCGAAGGGCGTCCTCCGCCGTCTCGCGCCGCTTGCGCAGGCTTTCCAGTTCCGAAGACGGCGGCACCGGCAGGGCCGCGAGCGCCGCCGCCGTGCCGGACCACGGTGCAAGCCCCGCCATCGCCGCCTCGGCCTCCTGCCGGCAAAGGGCGAGAAGGCGGCGGGCTTCGCGAAGACGGGCGGGAAGATCGCCGGAGCGGGCGGCGCGCAGCGCCGCGCCGAGCGCCACTTGCTGCGCCTCATCGCCCTCCGCGCCGCAATCCTGCGCCGTCCGCGCGGCCTCCAGCGCCTTTTCCGCCTCGGCCCGCTCGCGAAGGGTGGCTTCGGCGCGCTCGGCAAGCGCGGCGCGGCGGGAAAGCTGCGCGGTGAGCTTTTCGCCAAGGCCGGGCGGCAGCAGGATTTCCGCCGCATCCGTCTCCGGCGGAAGGCCGAGCGCCGCGATCTCCGCCTGAAGCGTTGCGGCGAGCCGGTCGCGCTCGCCCTCGCGCGCGGCAAGGTCCATCGCGGCGGTGCGGAAGCGGGCTTCCAGCGCGGAGCCGGCAAGGGCCGCGATATCGGCCTCGGCCTCCAGCACCGCGGCATCCCCGGAAAGGCTTGCACGCTCCTCGGCGGAACGGTCGCGCTCGGCCGCGACGCCCTCGGTCCGTGCGGCAATCTCCGCCTCCTCGCGGGCAAGCTCGCCCAGAAGCGTGCGCCAGCCGGGCGGCGGGGAATCGCCGAGGTCGAAGGCGCCGAGCTCGGCCCTGAGGCTGCGCAGGCGGCGAAGGGCGGGCAGCGCCTCAAGGCTGCGCTCGGCCTGCCCCAGCGCGGCGCGTGCCTCGGCCCGTTCGGCGCTCGCCTCCGCATGGCGCCGGGCGGCCTCGTCGCGCTCGCGCACGAGAAGGCCGTAGTCGCGGGCGGCGACGTCGAGTGCCTTGCGCTCGGCCGCCAGCGCCTCGATCTCGGCTTTCAGCGTGGAGAGCCCGTGCTTGCGGCCGGCGGGCCGGTAGAAATCGTCCGCCTCCGCCTTCAGCGCGGCAAGGCCGGAGGCCATGTCGGAAAGGCCGGAGCTTGCCGAGAACAGCATGGCGCCAAGCTCGCCCTCGCTCTTGAGGATATCTTCGCCGCCCTTCTCGATGCTCTCGTCGTCGAGCGAGAACATGGTGCGGTAGGCGCTGCGGTCCATCCCACCGAGGACGGAGGCGAAGAGCGTATCGGGCAGCGGCCGGTCGTCGGCGGAAACAAGCGTTCCCTGGTTGCGCTTGAGGCGGTAGACCTCGACGGCATCCGTGCCGATGGAAAGCCGCCCGCCGACGCGCATCAGCGCATAAGGATGCAGGAAGCCGTAGGCGCTCGTCTTCTCGATGCCGAAGAGGAGGTCGAGATAGGCGGAAAAGAGCGTCGACTTGCCGGCCTCGTTCGGGCCGTGCACGAGATGGAAATCCGGCTTGCCCGGCCGGGGCGCGCCGAAATCGAGGCTGCGCTCGGTGAACTTGCCGTAGCGGACGAGGTCGAGACGGTCGAGGCGCATGTCAGGCCCCTTCCCGCTCGCCGCCGAGGCGGGCGAGCACGGTATCGGCTCCCTCGCGGGCAAGCTCGGCGATCAGCCCCTCCTCCGCCGCCTCGTCCGGCACGAGAAGGTGGCGCGCCTCCTTCGGCAATTGCCGCAGGAGATCGGCGAGCGTCTCGCGCAGCTCCTCGCGATAGGCATGGCTGAGGGTGACGTCCGCGTGCATCAGGCGGGAAAGCTCGGAGAGCGGCCCGGTGTCGATCCCTTCGGCGACCGGCGGGGCGGCGACGGCAAGCTCCACCGCCTCGATCCAGCCGGAGCCGAGCGAGGCGGCGATGTTCTGCAATTCGGCGAGCAGCAGGTCCTCGTCGCGGCGCAGGCGCCAGGCGAGCGGCGTCGCGCCCGCCAGCGTCAGGCGCGCGACGAGATGGGCGCCGCCGGTCGCGGCAAGCGCGGCGGCTAGCACCGCCTCGGCCCGCTCCTGCATGCCGCGCCAGTCGTCGACGCCGGCAAGGTCCACCGACAGCCGCTCGAAGACGGCGACGGCGACCGGGCGCTCCTCGCAGGCGATCGTGCCGTCCTCCCCCACGGTGACGAGCGTGACGCCCTTCGGCCCGCTTTCGTTGATATCGCGCCCCTGCGGGTTGCCGGGCATGACGATCCACGGCTTTTCCAGATGCACGCGGCGCTGGTGGATATGGCCGAGCGCCCAGTAATTGAAGCCGTGCGCGGCGAGGTCGGCGATGCTGACGGGCGCGTAAGGATCGTGGCGGCTTGCGCCGGCAAGGCTGGTGTGGAGCAGGCCGATATTGACCGCATCGGCCACCGGCGCGCGGAACGACGGCAGCAGCGAGGCCGGCGCATGCGGATTGGCGAAGCTGATGCCGTGGACATGGACCTCGCGCCCGTTCGCCAGCGTCCCCGCCCGCACCGGCTTTCCCCGTCCGTCGAAAACGTGCACGTTCGGCGGGAAGGTGAGCTCACGGGTGATCTGCGACTGCGCGTCGTGATTGCCGCGGATGAGATAGACGCGGATGCCCGCCGCCTCCAGCCGCCGCATCTCGGCCATCAGGAAGAGCGCCGTCGCCATGGAGGTCTGCGAGCCGTCGTAGAGATCGCCGGCGATCACGAGGGCGTCGACCGCCTCGGCAAGCGCGATGTCGACGATGCGCTCCAGCGCCGTGCGGGTCGCCCCGCGCACGAGGTCGCCGAGGTCGGCATTGCGGAGGGCCAGGGAGGTGAGCGGCGAATCGAGGTGCAGGTCGGCCGTGTGGATGAAGCGGAAAGGCATGGCCGGACAATCGCCCCGACGCCCCGAAGGGTCAATGCCCGCAGGCCGAAGAGCCGGGTTATGCAGGGTGAAATCATGCCCCCGGAAAAAACCTTCCGGGAAGGCGGAAATAACGGCCGGGCGGCTTTACGATGATCGTTCAATATCTATGATCAAATTCATCGAAAAACGTTACGATCCTTTGACATGGTCCCTCATAATACCTATATTCCACCTCATGAGTAGCACGATAGAAATCTCCCAGGGCATGTTCAAGCTCTACCATCAGGTCAGCCGCCTGGTGAACGAGTGCATGATGGACGAAGGTGTGTCGCTCGCCCGCAGCAAGTTCCTGCTTCTTCTGGAATGTCAGGGCCCGCAACGGTCGACGGATATCGCCTGCGCTCTTGGTTTCGCACCCCGCACGGTGACGGAAGCGATCGATGGTCTCGAGCGTGACAAGCTGGTCAAGCGCGAGCCCGACCCGAAGGACCGCCGTGCCAAGATCGTCTCGATCACGGATATGGGCCGGACCGTCATTTCGGCCGCCCAGCAGCCGCAGCACAAGACGATCGAGGCGATCTTCGCCGTCCTCACCGAGGAACAGAAGCAGCAGCTCAAGGAAATCATCCGCTGTCTCAGCGAGAAGACCGAGGCGCTGCAACGGGAAAGAGACAAGAACGCGGGCGCGGCCGACATGGCACCGATCCGTTCATTGGAAGCCGTCGACTGACAGCCCCGACGGAAAGACGAACTGGAAAGGCCGGGATCGCAGGATCCCGGCCTTTTGTGTTCTTTGGCTGGCGGCCTCGCCCCGGTTCCCTCTCTGCCTGCCGGCATCTCCCCCACAAGGGGGGAGAACGCTGGAAGCCTGCTCTTCCCTCCAATTTTCAGATTGAGGGTGCCTCAGGTTAAGTCCCTCCCCCTTGTGGGGAGGGATTTAGGGAGGGGTCTTTACATCGCATTGAGCGGGCCGATGCCGAAGAACAGGGTTTCGCCGGAGGAATCGTCGACGCCGTCGTTGTCCGTCACGACGAAGCCGTTGCCGGCGGCGTCGATGGCAAAGCCCTCGACCTTGTCGACGACATAGCCGTTGCCGGCCTCGAGGTCGGGAATGAGGTCGCGGACCTCTTCCTTCCTCACCACCGGGAGTTCCCCGCCGAGCTTGGCCGGCTTCAGGTCGGCGAGCGCCACGCGATAGAGCTTCTTCAGCTTCGCGGCCTTGCCGATCAGGTTGTCGCGCTCGATGATATAGGCGTGGTCGCCATGGGCCGCGATCTCCGAAAGGCCGACCCAGCCTTCCGCCGTCGTGTCGAGCGGATAGCGCACCGCACCCCATTCCTTTGAGGAAGGCTTGTAGGAAACGAGCTTCACGAAGCCCTTCTCGTCGTCGCCCCATTCGCGCTGCATGGCCATCCAGAGGACCTCGTCGTCGCCTTCGCCGACGCGGGTGATGCCCTCGAAGCCGAAGCGCTTCTCATGCGCCCGCAGCTCGGCGGGAATGGCGATCTCCTTGTCGATCTCGCCCTTGCCGTTCACGTGGAGGACGGCATGGGGGACGAGCTTGTCGGCATCGCCCTCGTTGGCGAGCCAGAAGCCGCCCTTCCCGTCCGGCGTCAGGCCTTCGCTGTCGAGCTTCTGGGCGGGTGCGCCGTTGCGGGTGATGCGCAGCGCATCGACGATCTTCGCCGGCTTGGCCGTCGCGTCGATCGTGAAGATCGTCGGCTGCGCGGCGTAGAAGGAATCGTTGACGGCATAGAGCATGCCCGGCTTGCCCTCGACCGGTGCGAGGCCGGAGAGCGCGCCGAAGCCGATCAGCTCGCCGTCCTTTTCCGTGGAGACGATCTGCGGATAGGCCGCCTCGCCTTCGGCGCGCTCGTAGATCATGACATGCGAGCGGGCGCCGCCGTCTTCCACGAGGTCCGTCTCGTTGGCCGTCACCAAGAGGTTGCGGCCGGGGATGGCGACCGCGCCTTCCGGGCCGATGCCCGACGGCAGGAGCTGGAGAAGCTCAGGCTCGGCGCCCGTATCCTTGTAGACGCCGACCACCGAGGCACGCTCCGCCAGCACGAAGAAGAGGTTGTCGTCGCCGAATTTCGCCGCCTCCAGGCCTTCCGGCTCGATGCCCTTCTTGTTGCGCTTGTCGGGATAGTGGCCGATCTTCGCCACTTCCCGTTCGAAGCCGGCGCCGCTCTCGTAGAGAACCTTGCCCTGCTTGTCGAAGATGGTGAAGCCGCGCGCGCCGCCCTTCCAGTCGCCTTCGTTGGCGACGACGAGGCGGTCGTCGTCCAGCCACTTCACGGCGTCGGGCTCGCGGGCGGCGTCCTTCATCTCGCCGGTGAACGTCAGCGCACCGTCCTTCCTGGTGTCGATGCCTTCGAGGCTGACGGTGCCGGCGGAGAAATGCGTCTTCACGGCGCCCGTCCTGCCGTCGACGATGACGATGTGGTTGTTCTCCTGAAGCGTGAGCGCCACTTCGTCGAGGCTGTTGAAGGAGACGAATTCCGGTTCCGGGTCGTCGCCGGCGATATCGGCAAGCCCGGTCAGCGCGACATGCCGGATCGAGCCGCAATCGACGACGCCGTCCTTGAGCGGGAGAAGAACGAGGTCTCCGGCCGGCATCTGCGGCAGATCGCCGTCATTGACCTCCTCGTCGCGCTCGTTTTCGATGGCGATGGCGGCGAGCGTCTTGTCCCTGTTGAGCGCGATGGAATCCGGCTGGCCGCCGAGATCGCAGGTCGCTTCCACTTTCTTCGTCGCGATATCCACCTGGGCAAGGATGCCGGAAGGCTTGGTAAAGCTCTCGCGCGTGTTGACGGCGACGAGCGCCTTGCCGGCGGCGATGGCCACGGACGTCGGCTCGCCGTCGAAGGGGACGATGCCGCCGGCCTTCGGGGCCTTCGCGTCGGTGATGTCGATGAAGCCGATCGCCTTCAGCGGGCTGTCGGAATAGACGAGCGCGTTGCCGTCCTCGCTCGCCGCGATGATCTCGGACGAGGTGGACGTCGCCTTGTCCTTGCCGTCCGGCAGGTTGTCGGCGACGGCGAAGGATGCAATGCGGTTGAATACGGGCTCGGCGCTGGCGGCGGGCGCCACCGATGCGGCGAGGACCGCCGCGAGCGCGGCGGTGAGCGAACGGGTCTTCATGAAAGCCTCCGGAATCCGGTTTCAAGGAACCCGGCGGTTCTGCGGCCTTCGTGTAACAGCCGCATGACAGGCGGCCGCTTCCGCGCGCAATAAAAAGGGGCCCGGAAAACCGGGCCCCGATCCTGAAATCCAGGATTTTGCGGCGGAGTGGATAACCGCTCTGCCCTGCAGCGCAGCGCGCCATGAAAGACACATCAGGCGCTGCACGACATCGATATGCCGCGTGATCCCTAAACCGCTTCCGACTTAGGGATCATGCGGCACGAAGGATCAGCCGTTGACGGCGTCCTTCAGGCCCTTGCCGGCCGAGAACTTCGGCACGTTGCGAGCCGGAATATCGATCTCGGCGCCGGTCGAAAGGTTGCGGCCCTTCGAGGCTTCGCGACGCGATACGGAGAAATTGCCGAAACCGACGAGACGAACGTCGCCACCGTTCTTGAGTTCACCCTGGATCGTCTCGAAAACGGCGTCGACAGCCGATGCTGCGTCCGTCTTGGAGAGGCCGGACTTCTCAGCGACCGCGGATACGAGTTCATTCTTGTTCATGTTTCCACCCCTTTCTTACGGTTTGAAACGACTCATACAAGTCGGGGGCAGAATACGCATCGCCCTTCGACCCGCAAGAATATTTCGCCGCAATCCCCTGAGAATCCGGGGTTTACACACGTTTTCAACGAAAAAGACCGGCCCGAAGGCCGGTCTTTCGCTTTTCCGCGCCGAAAACGCGGCAATGCAGGAGGCGAAGGCTCAGTGCGCGACGGCGCCTGCGCCCTCCTCGGACGATTCGACGGCGGGCACCTTGGCCGCCTCGAGCGAGCCGTCCCATTCGATCGGCTCGGGCTTGCGCAGCAGCGCATGCTCGATGACTTCGCCCATGCGGGAGACCGGGACGATCTCCATGCTGTTCTTCACGTTGTCCGGAATATCCGCCAGATCCTTGGCGTTTTCTTCCGGGATCAGCACCTTCTTGATGCCGCCGCGAAGGGCTGCGAGCAGCTTCTCCTTAAGACCGCCGATCGGCAGGACCCGGCCGCGCAGCGTCACCTCGCCCGTCATCGCGATATCCTTCGAGACCGGGATGCCGGTCATGATGGAGACGATGGCGGTCGCCATGGCGATGCCGGCCGACGGGCCGTCCTTGGGCGTCGCGCCTTCCGGAACGTGGACGTGGATGTCCGTCTTGTCGAAGCGCGGCGGCTCGATGCCGAAATCGACGGCGCGCGAGCGGACATAGGAGGCCGCCGCCGAGATCGATTCCTTCATCACGTCCTTGAGGTTGCCGGTCACCGTCATGCGGCCCTTGCCACCCGGCAGGCTGACGCCTTCGATGGTGAGCAGTTCGCCGCCGACTTCCGTCCAGGCAAGGCCCGTGACGACACCGACCTGATCCTCGCGCTCGGCTTCGCCGTGGCGGAAGCGCGGAACGCCGAGGAAGTCGTGGATGTTCTCCGCCGTGACCTCGACCTTCTTCGCCTTGCCCTTAATGATCTCGGTGACCGCCTTGCGGGCGAGCTTCATCAGTTCACGCTCGAAGTTACGAACGCCCGCCTCGCGGGTGTACTGCTGGATGACCGCCATCAGCGCGCCGTCGGTGACCGAGAATTCCTTCGGCTGCAGCGCGTGGTCGCGGATCGCCTTGGGCAAGAGGTGCCTTTTGGCGATTTCCAGCTTTTCCTCTTCCGTGTAGCCGGCGATGCGGATCACTTCCATGCGGTCCATGAGGGGCGCGGGAATGTTCAGCGTATTCGCCGTCGTCACGAACATGACGTTGGACAGATCGTATTCGACTTCCAGGTAGTGGTCCATGAAGGTCGAGTTCTGTTCCGGGTCCAGCACCTCGAGAAGCGCCGAAGACGGGTCGCCGCGGAAGTCCATGCCCATCTTGTCGATCTCGTCGAGCAGGAAGAGCGGGTTGGACTTCTTCGCCTTCTTCATCGACTGGATGACCTTGCCGGGCATCGAGCCGATATAGGTGCGGCGGTGGCCGCGGATCTCGGCCTCGTCCCGCACGCCGCCGAGCGCCATACGCACGTATTCGCGGCCCGTCGCCTTGGCGATGGATTTCGCAAGCGAGGTCTTGCCGACGCCCGGAGGACCGACGAGGCACAGGATCGGCCCCTTGATCTTGTTGGACCGGGCCTGCACGGCGAGGTACTCGACGATGCGCTCCTTGACCTTGTCGAGGCCGAAATGATCCTCGTCGAGGATTTTTTCCGCGTTGTTGAGGTCGGTCTTGATCTTCGACTTCTTGCCCCACGGAATGCCCGTCAGCCAGTCGAGATAGTTGCGCACGACGGTGGCCTCGGCCGACATCGGGCTCATCTGGCGCAGCTTCTTGAGCTCGGCGTCCGCCTTCTCGCGGGCCTCCTTCGAGAGCTTGGCCTTGGCGATTTTCTCTTCCAGTTCGGCCATCTCGTCGCGGCCGTCCTCGCCGTCGCCGAGCTCCTTCTGGATCGCCTTCATCTGTTCGTTGAGGTAGTACTCGCGCTGGGTCTTCTCCATCTGGCGTTTTACACGCGAGCGGATGCGCTTTTCGACCTGCAGGACGGAGATTTCTCCTTCCATGAAGCCGAGCGCCTTTTCAAGGCGCAGCTTCACGCTCGTCGTCTCCAGCATTTCCTGCTTTTCGACGATCTTGATGGAGAGGTGCGAAGCGACCGTGTCGGCGAGCTTCGAGTAGTCCTCGATCTGGCTCGCGGCACCGACGACCTCGGGCGAGATCTTCTTGTTGAGCTTCACATAGTTCTCGAACTCGGAGACGACCGAGCGCGACAGCGCCTCGATCTCCACCGGGTCCTCTTCCGGCTCGGCCAGCACATGGGCCGTCGCCTCGTAGAATTCCTCGCGGTCGGTATAGCCGTCGATCTCGGCGCGCGCGCGGCCTTCGACCAGCACCTTGACGGTGCCGTCGGGCAGCTTGAGGAGCTGGAGAACGTTGGCGACGGTGCCGATGCGGTAGATGGCGTCGGTCTCCGGGTCGTCGTCGGAGGCGTTGATCTGGGTGGCAAGCATGATCTGCCTGTCGGTGCCCATCACCTCTTCCAGCGCGCGGATCGACTTCTCGCGACCGACGAACAGCGGCACGATCATATGCGGGAACACCACGATGTCGCGCAGGGGCAGGACCGGGAACGCGGTCGATTCGTGCGGCGCAGACGTCTTCTTCGTCATGTCATTTCCTTTCAAACGTCCCGTTTCCGGGAACCGGACCGATCGGTGCTTGGGCTCACCGGGCCGGCGATCTTTTCCACCCACAAGTGGCGTGCGGTTAACGCTTTTTCAAGTACGGCCGCGGAGTGCCCCACCCCGCGGCGGACCGGATATGCGCTCACATGGAGAAAGCCTAGCCTGCGGCCCTGTCGCGGAACTTGCGGCCTTCTTCCGGAACATTGATTGAGTGACGCAGAACAGGATCGAGGTCTTTCATCGTCGCCTGTCCCGCCTCGCTGCGCAACCCCTCTTGCGATGGCGGATCCCGCATCATGCTCCCTCCGGTGGACGGGAACCAGTCACGAAATGTCGCTAGATGAGGCACGATGAAGACGCAGACGGCAACGCCCCTGCTTTACGGGGCCGCCCCCTCTGCCTGCCGGCATCTCCCCCACAAGGGGGGAGAAAGATTGAGGCTTGCTCATCACCCTAACTTTGAATGCGGGGGCGCGGCATATCAGGTCCCTCCCCCTTGTGGGGAGGGATTTAGGGAGGGGTCCTGGCTCAGGCCGAAACGTTGGCCTTCTCTTCGGAGCGCTCCGAGTAGATGTAGAGCGGACGGGCCGCACCCTTGACCACCTCGTCGGAGATGACGACCTCGCGCACGCCTTCCAGCGTCGGCAGCTCGAACATCGTGTCGAGCAGGATCTTCTCCATGATCGAGCGAAGGCCGCGGGCGCCGGTCTTGCGCACGATCGCCTTGCGGGCGATCTCGCGCAGCGCGTCCTCGTGGAAGGTGAGCTCCACGTCTTCCATCTCGAACAGGCGCTGGTACTGCTTGACCAGAGCGTTCTTCGGCTCGGACAGGATCTGGATCAGCGCGTCCTCGTCGAGATCCTCCAGCGTCGCCAGCACGGGCAGACGGCCGATGAACTCGGGGATGAGGCCGAACTTGACCAGGTCTTCCGGCTCCAGTTCGCGCAGGACCTCGCCGACGCGGCGGTCTTCCGGTGCGCGCACCGTCGCGCCGAAGCCGATGGAGGTCTTCTCGCCGCGGGCGGAGATGATCTTGTCGAGGCCGGCGAAGGCGCCGCCGCAGATGAACAGGATGTTCGTCGTGTCGACCTGCAGGAATTCCTGCTGCGGATGCTTGCGGCCGCCCTGCGGGGGAACGGAAGCGACCGTGCCTTCCATGATCTTCAGAAGCGCCTGCTGCACGCCCTCGCCCGACACGTCCCGCGTGATGGACGGATTGTCGGACTTGCGCGAGATCTTGTCGACTTCGTCGATATAGACGATGCCGCGCTGGGCGCGCTCGACATTGTAGTCGGCCGCCTGCAGGAGCTTGAGGATGATGTTCTCCACGTCCTCGCCGACGTAACCGGCTTCGGTCAGCGTCGTGGCGTCGGCCATGGTGAAGGGCACGTCGATGATGCGGGCGAGCGTCTGGGCGAGGTAGGTCTTGCCGCAGCCCGTGGGGCCGACCAGCATGATGTTCGACTTCGCCAGTTCCACGTCCGAGCCCTTGGCGGCATGCGCCAGGCGCTTGTAGTGGTTGTGGACCGCGACCGACAGGATGCGCTTGGCCTGCTGCTGGCCGATGACGTATTCGTCGAGGACCTTGATGATATCCTGGGGCGTGGGAACGCCGTCGCGGGATTTCACCATCGAGGTCTTGTTCTCTTCGCGGATGATGTCCATGCACAGTTCGACGCATTCATCGCAGATGAACACCGTCGGTCCGGCAATCAGCTTGCGGACCTCGTGCTGGCTCTTGCCGCAGAAGGAGCAGTAAAGGGTATTCTTGGAGTCGCCGCCGTTGCTGCCGCTGACCTTGCTCATATCACTTTCCTTCCAGCACGCCGTCCATTCCTTGCGAAGATGGCCGGACCACTCAAACCGCCCTTGCCGGAACCGCTCGCGCCATCCGTCAAAGGCTCCAGGGGTACTGACCGGAAAAGGGGCTGGGCCCCAGACCCGGTGGCAACGAATCCCCCACCGAAATACCGAATGCTAGGCTGTCACAAATCAACATAGCATTAACGGCCAATATTACCGCCTTTGCCGGGCGGATAAAGCCCCGTGGACCTTACAAATGTGTCACAATAGCTTCATCCGCGGCAAAACCATGACCTTACGCTGCGTCAGGTCCTTCGACCGCTTCGCGGCTCGTGATGACGCGGTCGACGAGGCCCCAGTCCTTCGCCTCGTCCGCGCTCATGAAATGGTCGCGGTCGAGCGTCTGCTCGACTTCCTCGTAGGTGCGCCCGCAATGCTTGACGTAGACCTCATTCAGCTTGCGCTTCATCTTGAGGATGTCCTTGGCGTGGCGCTCGATGTCCGAGGCCTGGCCCTGGAAGCCGCCGGAGGGCTGGTGCACCATGATGCGGGCGTTGGGCGTGGCAAAGCGCATGTCCTTGTGGCCGGCGGCCAGAAGCAGCGAGCCCATCGAGGCGGCCTGGCCGATGCACAGCGTCGAGACGGCCGGCTTGATGAACTGCATCGTGTCGTAGATCGCCATGCCGGAGGTGACGACACCGCCCGGCGAATTGATGTAGAGCGCGATCTCCTTCTTCGGGTTCTCGGCCTCGAGGAAGAGAAGCTGCGCGCAGACGAGCGTGGCGATATGGTCCTCGACGGGACCCGTCAGGAAGATGATGCGCTCCTTCAGGAGGCGCGAATAGATGTCGTAGGAACGCTCGCCGCGGTTGGTCTGCTCGACGACCATCGGCACCAGAGCCATGGCGGTATCTACGGGATTTGTCATGTCAATCCTTCATCTCAAGTGGCCCTGAAACCCGTCGCAAGCGTTGGGAATCAGCAAGTTTCGTCCTCCCTACATAGAGTGTCAGGGTATCGGACTTCAAGACGGCCGCATGTTTTGCGGCGCTCTATGCCAGAATGCGGTTAACCGGCGCACGGCCGAAGCGCGGATTTCCACAAGCGGATGGCGGACAGGGTGAAGGAAGGGTGAATCCTGCCGGGGAGGATCACACGAGACGGATCGGGCCGGGATAGGACGCCAGACGCCGGTCGGCGGTAAGCAGCAGGAGACCTTCGGTTCGCGCCTGGGCGACGAGCATACGGTCGAAAGGATCGGCGTGAATGGCCGGCAGGTCCGCCACCGCAACCGCGTGCGCGGCATTGATCGGCAATTCCTCATAGCCGTTTTCGAGGAGGCCGCGCCGGACAAGGGACGCATCAGCCGAGAAGTCATGCCGGTTCAGGGCCTGCTTGATCGCGATTTCCCAGATGCTTGCGGCACTGAAAACCAGCAGGTTATCCTCGTCGGCCATCAGGGAGACGGCCTCGGCGCTGAGGCGTTCAGGCCCTTCGGCGGCCCAGATCAGGAGATGGGTATCGATCAGCAGCCTCATTCGTCACCGCTGAACAGCTTTTCGATTTCCCCCTCGCCCATCCTGTCGAAATCCGCGGGAACCTTCAGTTGCCCCCGAAGGAACCCGAAGCGACGCGGAGCCGCCTTGGCAGCGCCGCTCTCCAGCGGCACGACGCGCACCATCGGCTTTCCCGCCTTGGCGATGACGAAGGCCTCGCCCTCTGCCGCCTGCTCGACAAGGCGGGAAAGGTGGGTCTTGGCTTCATGGATGTTGACGACACGCACGGGCGCCTCCTCATGGACTTAGTCCACTAAACTTAGTTTACTTCATCCTCATTGTCGAATCGCCCTTTCCGACGGGCGCCAAATGGATTAGCTCTCGGCCATGACGACGACGCACCTGCCCTTCCTCACCATCGATCCCGCCAGCCGCCGCGTTTCGCTCGACGGCCGCGATCCCGATTTCTATCGCGATCCGAATCCGGCCTATGCGGCGCTGCATGCGCACTGTCCCACCTTCTGGTGGGAAGAGCAGAAGATGTGGTATTTCACCGGCTACGACCATGTGAACGCCCTCCTGCGCGACCGCCGCTTCGGCCGGCAGATCCTGCATGTGGCGACGCGCGAGGAACTCGGGATGCCGGCGCCCCAGCCGCATCTCGCCCATTTCGACGCCGCGGAGGCCTGGTCGCTGCTGGAGCTGGAGCCGCCGGAGCACACGCGGCTGCGCACCCTCGTCAACCGCGCCTTCGTCTCGCGCATGATCGAGAAGCTGACGCCGGAGATCGCCGCGCTCTGCCATGAGGCGATCGACCGTTTCGAGAGGGACGGCAGGGTCGAACTGCTGTCCGCCTTCGCCGATATCCTGCCGGTGACGATGATCGCCCGCATGATCGGCATTCCCGACGCGATGGGGCCGCAGCTCCTGAAATGGTCGCATGCCTATGTGCGCATGTACATATTCGGCCGCACCCGCGAGGACGAGGCCAATGCCGACAGGGCGGCCGAGGAATTTTCCGATTACGTGCGCGGCGTGATCGCGGAGCGCCGGGCCGAGCCGCGCGACGACCTGCTCTCGCACATGGTGCATACCGAGCACCGCGGCCAGCTCCTCACCGAGGACGAACTGGTCTCCACCACCATCGTGCTGCTCAATGCCGGCCACGAGGCGACGGTGCACCAGATCGGCAATACCGTGCGCACCATTCTCGAAAACGGCGCCGATCCGGCCATGCTCTTCGCCGACGCGAAGGCGACGGAGCGCACGGTGGAGGAATGCCTGCGCATCTCCGCGCCGGTGCACATCTTCCAGCGCTATGCGCTCGAGGACGTCGAACTCGATGGCATCCGGTTCCGCCGCGGCGAGAAGGTGGCGATGATCCTCGCCGCCGCCAATCTCGACCCGAAGAAATTCTCCGACCCGCTCACCTTCAGGCCGGATCGCGACGAGGGCGCGAACCTCTCCTTCGGCGCCGGCATCCATTTCTGCATCGGCGCGCCGCTTGCCCGGCTGGAGCTGAACGTCGCCCTGCCGATCCTCTTCCAGCGCCTGCCCGGCCTCAGGATCGCCAAGCCGCCCGTGGTCAAGGACGTCTATCACTTCCACGGGCTGGAGGCGCTGGAACTTGTATGGTGATCACGGCGTGCGAAAAACCTAAAGCCGGATGACGTAATCCTTGCGAGTCGTTTCAACGACTTCCCAGGTTCCCTTGAAGCCGGGCCTGAGGATCAGGCGGTCGCCGGCCTTCAGGTGCGTGGTCTCGCCGTTTTCCGAAACGATGATCGAGTGTCCTTCGAGGATGTGGAAATATTCCCACTCGTCGTACTGGATGCGCCATTTGCCCGGCGTAGACTGCCAGATGCCGGCGTAAAGGCCGCCATCGGCTTCTTCGATGTTCCAGGTGGTGAAGACCGGGTCGCCCGCGATCAGCCGGTCGGCGGCAGGGCGGCCCGTCTCGGGCTCGATGCCGGTAATGTCGAAATCGCGTATCTTGGTCATAAGGCTATCCGTTCCTTCGTGAGCGAAGCGCCCCTCGTCCGGCTGCCGCCCCTTCTCCCCGCAAGCGGGCGAAGGGGATGTTGCGCCGGCTTCCTCAAGCGTTGCAGGCGATGAACGGGAAAGGCGCCCCGCATGTTTCCTTCTCCCCGCCCCGCGGGGAGAAGGTGGCCGGCACGCCGGATGAGGGACGATCCCGCCTCAAGCCTTGGCCAGCGCCTGCTCGATATCGGCGATGATGTCGGCGACGTCCTCCAGGCCGATGGACAGGCGCACGACATCCGGGCCCGCGCCGGCGGCCACCTGCTGCTCCTCGGAAAGCTGGCGGTGCGTGGTGGAGGCCGGGTGGATGACCAGCGAGCGCGTGTCGCCGATATTGGCGAGGTGCGAGAGCATTTCCAGCCCCTCGACGAAGCGCTTGCCCGATTCGTAGCCGCCCTTGAGGCCGAAGGTGAAGACGGCCCCTGCCCCCTTCGGCGAATAGCGTTGCTGGAGGGCGTGGTTCTCGTTGTCCTCAAGGCCGGCATAGTTGACCCAGGCCACCTTGTCGTGGCTCTTCAGCCACTTGGCGACGGCAAGCGCATTGTCGCAATGGCGCTGCATGCGAAGCGGCAGCGTCTCGATGCCGTTGAGGATCTGGAACGCGTTGAACGGCGAGATGGCCGGGCCGAAATCGCGCAGGCCCAGCACCCGGCAGGCGATGGCGAAGGCGAAGTTGCCGAAGGTGGCGTGCAGCACTATGCCGGCATAGTCCGGACGCGGCTCGGACAGCGCCGGATATTTCCCGGAGGCCGACCAGTCGAAGGTGCCGCCGTCGACGATGATGCCGCCCATCGACGTGCCGTGGCCGCCCATGAACTTGGTCAGCGACTGCACGACGATATCGGCGCCATGCTCCAGCGGGCGCAGGAGATAGGGCGTCGCCATGGTGTTGTCGACGATGAGCGGCAGGCCGTGGCGATGGGCGATCTCGGCGATGGCCGCGATATCGACGAAGGTGCCGCCGGGATTGGCCGGGCTCTCGATGAAGATGGCCTTGGTCTTGTCGTCGATCTGGCTTTCGAAGGCGGAAAGATCGAGCGGATCGACCCAGCGCACATGCCAGTCGAAGCTCTTGAAGGCATTGCCGAACTGGTTGATCGAGCCGCCATAGAGCCGGCGCGCGGCGATGAAATTGTCGCCGGGCCGCATGATCGTGTGGAAGACGAGGAGCTGGGCGGCATGGCCCGAGGCGACGGCGAGCGCCGCCGTGCCGCCTTCAAGCGCCGCGACGCGCTCTTCGAGCACCGCCTGCGTCGGGTTCATGATGCGGGTGTAGATATTGCCGAAAGCCTGCAGGCCGAAGAGCGCGGCGGCATGGTCCGTATCGTTGAAGACGAAGCTGGTGGTCTGGTAGATCGGCGTCGCCCGCGCGCCGGTCGTCGGGTCCGGCTGGGCGCCGGCATGGATGGCGAGCGTGGAAAATCCGGGCTTGTTCTTCGTCATGAATGGGCCTCCCTGGCTGAGTTCCGGCACTATTTCAGAGAGATAGGAGGCGGTCAAAGAAAGATTTTCCGCCAGGAAGGCAAGGCGCAGGGCGCGCTTTGCGGAAATCTTCAGGCGACGAGGCGCGGATATTCGATCGCCGGGCAGCGGTCCATCACCACCTTGACGCCCGCGGCCTCGGCCTTGGCGGCCGCCGCATCGTTGCGTACGGAGAGCTGGCCCCAGATCGCCTTAGGCAGAGGGTCGAGCGCCAGCGCCTCGTCGACGACGGAGGGCAGCGCATCGGCCGCGCGGAAGACGTCGATCATGTCGATCGGCTCGAGGATATCGGCAAGGCGCGCGACGACGGGCTGGCCGAGGATTTCCTTGCCGGCCTGCCCCGGATTGACCGGGATGACCCGATAGCCCTTGCGCAGGAGGAAACCCATGACCCGGTAGCTCGGCCGCTCGGGGTTCGGCGAGGCGCCGACGAGCGCGATCACCTTGGTCGAGCGCAGGATGTCGGCGAGATAATAGTCCGGATAGGAATCGTGATTCATGGCGTTACCCCGTTTCTCGGCGGAGAATTGGGATAACGCAACGTGAAGTCAATATGCGCCCTGCGTCAGGACGCCTTGAGCATCAGCACCGGATATTCCGTCACCGGGCAGCGGTCCATGACGACCCGGATGCCCGCCGCTTCCGCACGGGCGGCGGCGGCATCGTCGCGCACCGTGAACTGGCCCCACAGCACGGACGGCAGCGGGGAGAGCGCCAGCACCTCGTCGACGACGGAGGCGAACTGGCTTGCCGCGCGGAAGACATCGACCATGTCGATCGGCTCGGGGATATCGGCAAGGCGGGCATAGACGGTCTGGCCGAGGATCTGCTTGCCGGCATGGCCGGGATTGACCGGGATGACATGATAGCCCTTGCCGAGCAGGAAACCCATGACGCCGTGGCTCGGCCGCGCATCGTTCGGCGAGGCGCCGAGCACGGCGATCGTGTGCACGGATTTCAGGATCTGGCGGATATAGCCGTCGGGATAGTGATCGTGGTTCATCGCTGCCTCCTTCGGCGTTGGCGACTGTCTCTCACACGTCTTCCAGGCCGATACCCTAGCGCAAAACCTTAAAGAAGCGGACCGCGCCGCCGGCCCTCCGGACGGGCGGATTGTGCCAATCCGGAGCACATCCGGCCGTTTCGGCCCCGTTTGAGCGGCCATGGCAGAAATTGCGGATTGCAAATCGGCCGCTTTGGGCGGAAGAAGGGCTTCCCTTCGCCTGCCCGCCCCCGAGGTTCCAGATTGCCGCTCGACGTCCTCTTCCTCGTGCTCTTCGGCGCGGCCCTGCATGCGTCCTGGAACGCCATCGTCAAGGCCGGCACGGACAAGTCGCTGGATGCGGCGATGGTGGCGCTCGGCGCGGGCGCCGTCGGCCTTTTCTTCCTGCCCTTCGTGCCGCTACCGAAGCCGGAGGCCTGGCCGTTCATCCTCGTCTCGGCCTTCCTGCAGTTCGCCTATTTCCAGCTTGTGGCGGGCGCCTACCGGGCCGGCGACATCGGGCTCGTGTATCCGCTGATGCGCGGCACCGCCCCCCTTCTCGTCGCCATGACGAGCGGCGTGGTGCTCGGCGAGCACCTGACGCCCGCGGCCATGGCCGGCGTCCTCATCATCTCGGCCGGCGTCCTGACGCTCGCCTTCGAATCGCGGCGCGGCGGGCGGCACGCCATCCTGCTCGCGCTCGCCAATGCCGTGGTGATCGCCACCTACACCTTCGTCGACGGCGCGGGCGCACGCGTCTCCGGCAATGCCGTTTCCTATACGCTGTGGATGTCGCTGCTGCCGCCGGTGCTGCTCTTCGGCTGGGCCGTCATGCGCCGCGGCAAGGCCACCGTCTGGAACCACGTCCGGCGCAACTGGGCACGCGGCCTCTTCGGCGGTGCCGGCTCCATCGCCTCCTATGGCCTTGCCCTCTGGGCGATGACGAAAGCCCCGGTCGCCACCGTCGCGGCGCTGCGCGAGACCGCCATCGTCTTCGCCCTCCTCATCTCGGTCTTCGTGCTGAAGGAGAAGGCAAGCGTCTGGCGCTACCTCGCCGGAGCGGTGATCGCGGCCGGCGTGCTGGTGCTGAAGCTGGCATAATTGTTGAAATTCCGGCTCGGTTGATATATGTACAAGGTTCCGTACAAAGGAACCCGCCATGAAGGTCGTCAGCCTTTCCGAACTGCGCGCAAACATCGCCAAGCACTTCGACAGCGTCGAGGCCGACCGGGACGAACTGATCGTCACGCGGCAGAACCGCGAGCCGATGGTCGTGATGTCCCTTGCGGATTTCGAGAGCTGGAAGGAGACCCTCTATCTCACTGCCAGCCCCCCCAATCGTGAACACCTCCTGCGCTCCATCCGCTCGCTGGATGCGGCGGAGGGCACGATCAGGACGCTCGACGAGCTCGCCGCCGGCGAATGAAGATCTGCTTCTCCCCCGAAGCCTGGGCCGATTTCACCTATTGGACGGAAACCGACCGCAAGACGGTGGAGAAGATCGTGGCGCTGATCAAGGAATGCCGGCGCGAGCCGTTTTCCGGCATCGGCAAGCCCGAGCCGCTACGCGGCGAGTTGAAGGGCTTCTGGTCCCGCCGCATCACGCAGGAACATCGCCTCGTCTATCGCGTGACCGGCAGCGGCGCCGCGCAGGTGCTGGAAATCGCCGCCTGCCGTTATCACTACGGCTGACGCTATCTCACTTCCACTCCGGCATGCGCTTGTCTAGGAAGGCGCCGATGCCTTCCTTCGCGTCGTCCACCAGCATGTTGTCCGTCATGGTGGCGACGGCGATGTCGTAGGCGTCGGCGAGCGGCAGGCCGGCCTGGGCGCGGAAGGCGGCCTTGCCGATGCGCAGGGCCTGCGGCGATTTCGCGGCGATGACGGCGGCGTATTTGTCGACCACCTGGCGCAGATATTGCTGCGGCACGATACGGTTGACGAGGCCGAAATCCTTGGCGGTGGAGGCGTCGATCGTCTCGCCGGTCAAAAGCATCTCCATCGCCTGCTTGGGATGGGCCGCGCGGGAGACGGCGACCATCGGCGTCGAGCAGAAGAGGCCGATATTGACGCCCGGCGTGCAGAAGGCCGAAGTATCGGTGCAGACGGCAAGATCGCAACTTGCGACGAGCTGGCAGCCGGCGGCGGTCGCAAGCCCGTCGACCTCGGCGACCACGGGCTGCGGCAGCGCGGCGATCTTCAGCATGATGTCGGCCGCCATGCGCATGGTCTTCTCGAAGAAGGCGCGTCCGCCGTCTTCATCCGCGCGCCGTGCGGTCATTTCCTTGAGGTCGTGGCCGGCCGAGAAGACCTTGCCCGTCGAGGCGAGCACGACGACGCGGATGGCATCGTCGGCCGCGGCGGCATCGAGGGCAGCGCCGAGCGCTTCCATCGTGGCGATGGAAAGGGCGTTCGCCGGCGGATTGTCGAGCGTGATCCTGAGGATCGGCTCCGCGCGCTCGACGCGCACCAGGCCGGCCGCTTCCTCTTTCCTGAACGTCACCACATCCACCATGATCGCCTCCTTTCCGTTCTCTCCTTGCGGTCTACGCTTCACCGCCAAGGCTTTCAAGCGCAACGGCATAGACTTTGAGAGGGCTTGCCGCGCCCGCCGGACCGACTGTAAAGCAGGCGGGAGGAGATGCCCATGCAACTGACGCCGATCATGGACCCGGAGGCGCTGAACCGCTTCCTTGAAGCCGACTTTCCGCAGCTTCATACGGATGGCAAGGTCTTCGAGGTGACGGAAGTCGGCCCCGGCACGGTGATCATGCGGCTTATGCCCAACGAGCGGCACCTGCGCCCCGGCGGCACGATTTCCGGCCCCACCCTCTTCGCTCTTGCCGATGTCGGCGCCTGGTGCGCGGTGCTCGCCCATATCGGCCCGGTGGCCCTCGCCGTCACCACCAACCTCAACATCAATTTCCTGCGCAAGCCCGCGCCCGGTCCCCTCTCCTGCACCTGCCGGATCCTCAAGCTCGGCAAGCGGCTGGCGGTGGTGGAGGCCTCGATCTTCGACGCAGAGGGCGAGGATCCGGTGGCCCATGCCACCGCGACCTACTCGATTCCGCCGCGATAATTTGTGGTATTGAAATACCTCACAATTAAGCCATTGTTTTTACTGATTTATCTTTAGCACCTCCCGAATCGCATCTCTTGACGCCCCATCCGCTCTCGCTTATAAGCCGCCCAGATCGCGGTCCTCTCGGGCCGCGTTCGATTTTTGGCACTCGCAAGGGAGCCAAACCAAGCAACAAGAAACGCCCGCGGCCCGCAAGGCTCCGGGACCCAAGGAAAGAGCTACTCCCATGGCAACCTTCGTACAGAAGCCCGCCGAGGTAGAGAAGAAGTGGATCCTCATCGACGCCGAAGGCCTCGTTGTCGGTCGCCTCGCTACCCTCATCGCGAACCGCCTGCGCGGCAAGCATAAGGCCACCTTCACGCCCCACGTCGACGACGGCGACAACGTCATCGTCATCAACGCCGACAAGGTCGTCTTCACCGGCAAGAAGTACTCCGACAAGAAGTACTACTGGCACACCGGCTACCCGGGCGGCATCAAGGAGCGTACGGCTCGCCAGATCATCGAAGGCCGCTTCCCGGAGCGCGTTCTCGAGAAGGCCGTCGAACGCATGGTTCCGCGCGGCCCGCTCGGCCGTCGCCAGATGAAGAACCTGCGCGTCTACGCCGGCTCCAACCATCCGCATGAAGCCCAGCAGCCCGTCGCCCTCGACGTCGCCAAGCTGAACAGCAAGAACACAAGGAGCGCCTGATAATGGCCGACCTCTCCTCGCTCAAGGACCTCGGCGTCGCCGCTGCAGCTCCGGCCGCTTCCGCCCCGGTTCACGTCAAGAAGGTTGACGCCCAGGGCCGTTCCTACGCCACCGGCAAGCGCAAGGACGCCGTTGCCCGCGTGTGGGTCAAGCCGGGCTCCGGCAAGATCACCGTCAACGGCAAGTCTTTCGAAGCCTATTTCGCACGCCCGGTCCTGCAGATGATCCTGCAGCAGCCGATCGTCGCGGCTGCCCGTGACGGCCAGTTCGACATCGACGCCACCGTTGCCGGCGGCGGCCTTTCCGGCCAGGCCGGTGCCGTTCGTCACGGCATCTCCAAGGCGCTGACCTACTTCGAGCCGGGCCTGCGCTCGATCCTCAAGAAGGGCGGCTTCCTGACCCGCGACTCGCGCGTCGTCGAACGCAAGAAGTACGGCAAGGCCAAGGCCCGTCGTTCGTTCCAGTTCTCCAAGCGCTGATCGCTCGGACAACGTGTTCTTCTGGAAAGGCCGGGGTTCGCCCCGGCCTTTTCGTTTTGGGGCTCCGAAAACCCCTTGCCTAAAACGCCGCGATTGGCGAACGTCCGCCAGATTTCGGAGGGGATTTTCATGGCCAACAAGACCATCGACCACGCCATTACGGCCAGAACGCTGAAGAGCGCTGCATCGGACCCGACCCATGCCGGCATCCTCTCCTTCATGCGCCGGCGCTATACCAAGGTGCTGAAGGACGTGGACGCGGTGGTCTGGGGCATTCCCTTCGATGCCGCCACCTCCAACCGGCCCGGCGCGCGCTTCGGGCCGCAGGCCATCCGCCGCGCCTCGGCGATCATGGACAACGACCCGCAATACCCCTTCGAGCGCGACCTCTTCGAGGACATGGCCGTCATCGACTACGGCGACTGCCTGCTCGACTACGGCAACCACCAGAAGACGCCCGCGACCATCGAGCGGGAAGCCCGCAAGATCCTGAAATCCGACGCCTATATGCTGACGCTCGGCGGCGACCATTTCGTCACGCTGCCGCTGCTGCGCGCCCATGCGGAAAAATACGGCCCCCTCTCCCTCGTGCAGTTCGACGCCCATCAGGATACATGGCCGGACGAGAAGGGCCGCATCGACCACGGCTCCTTCGTCGGCACCGCCGTGCGCGAGGGCCTGATCGACGCCGAAAGCTCGATCCAGATCGGCATCCGCACCCATGCGCCGGAAGATTGCGGCGTCCGCATCGTCTACGGCTACGAGGTGGAGGAGATGAGCGCGGGCGAGCTTGCCGACACGATCGTGCGCCATGTCGGCGCGCGCTCGACCTACCTCACCTTCGATATCGACTGCCTCGACCCGGCCTATGCGCCCGGCACCGGCACGCCGGTCTCCGGCGGGCCTTCCAGTGCAAAAATCCTCTCGGTGCTGCGCAAGCTCGGCGCGCTGCATGTGGTGGGCTCCGACGTCGTGGAAGTGGCGCCGGCCTACGACCATGCCGACATCACCGCCATCGCCGGCTCGACCATCGCCATGTACATGCTCGGCCTTCGCGCCGAATGGCTCGCCGAACGGCGTTGAATGCGACACGGCAAGGGTCTATATCGGCGGCAAATCATGAAAAGGATGGATGGCAGATGAAACCGAAGATCTTCATCGATGGCGAACACGGCACGACGGGTCTGCAGATCCGCACGCGCATGGCCGGCCGCGGCGATGTCGAACTCCTGTCCATTCCCGAGGCCGAGCGCCGCAATGCGAAGCTGCGCGAGGACATGCTGAACAGCGCCGACGTCGCGATCCTCTGCCTGCCGGACGACGCCTCGAAGGAAGCCGTCGCCATGGTCGCCGGCAACAACCAGGTGCGCATCATCGACACCTCGACCGCGCACCGCGTCAACCCGGACTGGACCTACGGCTTTGCCGAGATGGACCGCGAGCAGGCGAAGAAGATCGCGGGCGCCCGCTGCGTCGCCAATCCCGGCTGCTATCCGACGGGCGCCATCGGGCTCCTGCGTCCGCTCCGCCTTGCCGGCATCCTGCCGGAGGACTATTCGGTCACGGTCAACGCGGTCTCGGGCTATACGGGCGGCGGCAAGCAGCTCATCGCGCAGATGGAGAACGCCGACCATCCCGAGCATATCGACGCGCCGCACTTCCTCTACGGCCTTTCCCTCAAGCACAAGCATGTGCCGGAAATGCAGGTGCATGGCCTTCTCTCCCGCGCGCCGCTCTTCTCGCCTTCGGTCGGAAAATTCGCGCAGGGCATGATCGTCCAGGTGCCGCTCTACCTTGCCGACCTCAACGACAACGCCTCGCTCGGCTCGATCCACGAGGCGCTGGCCGACCACTATGCCGGCCAGGACATCGTCGAGGTGGTGGGCCTCAAGGAAAGCGCGGCGCTCCCGCGCGTCAACGCCGTGGAGCTGGCCGATACGGACCGCATGAAGCTCTACGTCTTCGGCACCGCCGGCACCCCACACGTCAACCTCGTCGCCCTCCTCGACAACCTCGGCAAGGGCGCCTCGGGCGCGGCGGTGCAGAACATGGACCTGATGCTGAACGGCTGAGGCGGTTCAGCCGAGGGCGGAACGCAAGTCGGTCTGGCCGAAATCGTTGCCCTTGAAGAGCAAGGGCTCGTCGAGAGCCTTTGCCAGCGCATAGGAAAAGCAATCACCGATATTGAGGCCGGCGGGATGCCGGCCTTTTCCGTAGACGCGGAACGCCTCTATGGCGAGAGCGGCTTGTCTCGAATCGACAGGTATCGTTTCCGCATCGAGCGCCTCGAGGAAGGCCTCCAATGCCATGCGTCCGGCTTCGCCCCTGCGTCCCTCGACCACGAACGCGATTTCAACGAGCGTGACCGTGGACAGGAAGCTTTTTCGAGCGCCGGCCAGCGCCTCCGCATAGCGTTCGGCGTCGTCTTCCATGAAGAGGATGGCCACGATTGCCGAGGTGTCGACGACCATCACCAAAGCCCGTCTTCGTCATATCCGATAATCTCGTCCGCGGAGCGGCCATCCCGTTCCGGGAGAGCGGCGCAGGCCGCGCCAATCGCAAGCAGACGGCCTTTCAGGTCGGTCGAACGCCCGCGGCGGCGGCGTTCCCGATCGAGCCGCTCGGCAAGAGCGTTGCGGATCGCCGTCGTCAGGCTTTCGCCGGTCAGCGCCGCCACTTCGCGGGCGAGCCGATCCGTTTCCGTATCCTTCAGGCTGAGCGCCATGGAACACCTCTTCTATAAAATTATCGAGATTATAGAAGAATTCACTCCTCAAGTCACGGACGTTCCATTTCCCCGTAGAAACCGCGCCAATGCGCGACGGCGAAGCCAAGCACGATGAGAGCGCCGGCCTGGTGGGCGAGTGCCCAGCCGAGGGGGACCTGCCAGACCAGCGTGAGGATGCCGAGCGTCGCCTGGAGACAGACGAGGGCGAAGAGGACGAGCGAGCGGCGGGCGTGGGTCGTCTGCGGCGCGGCGCGGAGCGAGACGATCAGGTTGACCAGCACCAGCGTGAAGAGCACGTAGGCGCCGACGCGGTGGACGAACTGCACGGTCTTGGGGTTCTCGAAGAGGTTGATCCACCAGGGCTGCTGCACGAAGAGGCCGCCCGGTACGACCGCGCCGTCCATCAGCGGCCAGGTGTTGTAGGAAAGCCCGGCATCGAGGCCGGCGACGAGCGCGCCAAGATAGATCTGGAAGATCGCCATGCAGGCGATGATGCCCGCCATGCGCCGCGAGCCGGCGGTGGGCGCCGGATCATCGCTGTGCGGCGCAAGCGCGCGCATCAGCCACATCGTCCCGGTGAAGATGAGACAGGCGATGGTGAGGTGCGTGGCAAGCCTGTACTGGCTGACCGAGACGCGGTCGGCGAGGCCGGAGGAGACCATCCACCAGCCGATGAAGCCCTGGAAGCCGCCGAGCGCCAGAAGGCCGGCGAGCGGCCAGCGCATCTTCTTCTCGATGCGGCCGGTCAGCCAGAAGAAGGCAAGCGGCACGGCGAAGACGAAGCCGATGGAGCGGGCGATCAGCCGGTGCGCCCATTCCCACCAGAAGATCGTCTTGAACGCCTCGATGGTCATCCCCTTGTTGATCTGCTCGTATTGCGGGATGCGCTTGTAGAGGTCGAATTCCTCCTGCCAGTCCTTTTCGCTGAGCGGCGGGATGGCGCCGTGGATGGGGTTCCACTCGGTGATGGAAAGGCCCGATTCGGTGAGCCGCGTCGCGCCGCCGACGAGCACCAGCACGAACAGCGTGAAGAGGACGAAGCCCAGCCAGATGCGGATCTGCCGGCGGTTGCGGTCGATCCTGTCCGTCTCGTTGCCGCTGCGATAGGCGGTGGCGGTCGTGGCGCTCATTTCCTCGGCTCCTCTGTCCGGAAGGCGGATGGCCGGCCGGCATTTGACGCGATTGCAACGGCAAAACCGCAGATGCGGCGCCGCCAGCGTTGATTTGCCCGACCAGCCCGTGCAAAACAAGGCCCGAACCTTTGCGGCATGCCGTCGCGGCCCTGCCCTCTCCTGAATCCGGAAGACCGTCCATGCCTCCTCGCCTCAGAAAGCTGATCGGCACGATCCTCATCATCATCCTCGTGCTCGCCTATGCGCTGATCGCGACGACCGTCGCCTCGGCCACGCTCGGGCAATCGGCCTGGTACATCCATCTTCTCTATTTCGCGGTGACGGGGCTCCTGTGGATCCTGCCGGCCATGCTCATCATCAAGTGGATGGAAAAGCCGGGCAAGCCGCGCGGCAGGTAGGCCGGCTTCGCCCCTCGTTATCCAATCGCTAACCGCACCCGGCGATTCCCGCCGGCGCAAAGCCGCAGGTTAAACCAATCGGCAGGCCCTGCGGCTATGCTTGTCCTGCGGCAATACGGCCGCGGACAAAGGGCGCATGGGCCGCTAGCGATGCAACTCCATTTTCAGACCGCGCCATCCGAGCAGGCCTTCACGGGTGCGGCGGACGCTTCTCAGGGCTCGGCCGCCCCCGGGCCGCTCTCCTTCCGCCTGCACGAGCGCATGGAGCCGCTGGAAGCCGCCTGGCGGGCACTGGAAGCGGAGAACGGCCTTTCCCTTCACCAAGGCTACGACTGGTGCCGTGCCTGGACCGAAAGCCATGGCGGGCGGATCCTCGTCGTCGAAGGGGTTTGCGCCGGGCGCACCCATCTTCTCCTGCCGCTCGACGTCACCCGCCTCGGCCCGTTGCGTACCGCGCGGCTGCTCGCCAGCGATTTCAGCAACATCAACACAGGGCTTCATACGCCCGCCTTCCGCTCCCTTGCCGCGTCGGGAGAATTCGGAAAGGCGCTGCGGCAGGCGCGCGGCCTCTTCGCCCGCCATTTCGACCTCCTGCTGCTGGACAAGGTGCCGCTTGCCTGGCGCGGCCAGCAAAGCCCCTTCTCCGCGCTTGCCGGCCTGCGCAACCAGAATGCCTCGTTCCAGTTGCCGATCTTTGCGGATTTCGACGAGACGCTGGCGCAGCTCAACGCCAAGCGCCGCCGCAAGAAGTTCCGGGCGTCCGAGCGACGGATCGCCGCCGTCGGCGGCTATGAGCACATCGTTGCGGAACCCGGCGCCGAAGCCGTCGCGCTTCTGGAAACCTTCTTCCGCCAGAAAGCCGCCCGCTTCGAGGCGATGGGCCTGCCGGACGCCTTCCGCAGCGAGGAAACGCGCAATTTCTTCCGCGCGCTCGTCGCGGTGCCGCACACGCGCGAAACCTATCCGCTGCGCCTTCACGCCGTGCGCCTCAAGGGCGAGCACGAGGGACATATCGTTGCCATCGCCGGCATGTCGCGCAAGGGCGACCATGCGATCTGCCAGTTCGGCTCCATCGACGAGACCGTCGCGGCGGATGCAAGCCCCGGCGAGATGCTGTTCTTCCTCATCATCCGCCAGCTCTGCGAGGACCGCGCGCGCCTCTTCGACTTCGGCATCGGCGACCAGCCTTACAAGCGGTCCTGGTGCACGCTGGAAACGGCGCAGCACGATCTCTTCTGGGCGGCATCCACCGCCGGACAGGCGGCCGCCGCCCTCCACCGCATGAAGACGGGGGCAAAGCGCCTCATCAAGCAGAACGCGGCGGTCTACTCCTTCGTGCAGCGCCTGCGTTCCGGCCGGCAGCAGCCGGCACCGGCGGACGCCGAGACGGACTGACCGTCAGGCCGCGTGGCGGCCGGGACGGCGCGGCGGCTCGCCCGCCTCGCCCGTCATCAGCACGATCTCGCTGTAGCCCGCCTCGCCGAACGCGCCGATCAGGTCGACGATCCGGTCCTCGTCGGCACCGGGAATGGAGAGGATGATATTGGTCTCCTGCCCGCGGGTCAGGCGGCGCACGCCCTCCACGTCCGCCGGGCCGCATTCCACGATCACGGTATCGTAGGCGTCGGAAAGCGAGCCGATCACCATGGCGAGCCGGTCGATGCCGCGCATGGCCCGCTTGATGTCGGCATTGCCGCGCGGGATGATATGGGCGGCGGAAAGCCGGTCGCCGTGGATGATATCGCCGAAGGCGGCGTCGCCGACGAGAAGATCGGTGATGCCGGGCACGTCGGTCGACTGCGCCATCAGCCGCGTCGGGCAGGCCGAGCCGGTGAGGTCGATGACCAGCGTCTTGCGCTCGTCCCCGGCGATCCGCCGGGCGAGCATCACGGTGGCCGTGGAACCGCGGTCGCCGGAGGGCGAGACGGAAACGGCGATGGCGATATCGTTGTCGATCATGTGCCGGGCGACCGCGGCGACCGAGAAATTGTCCTCGTCCCCGAGGGCGGAGGCGGGCGATGCCTCGGATGCTTCCGCCTCTTCCAGATCCTCTTCCGGGCCGACATCGGCAAGGAGGGAGCGCGCCGGTGCGGGCACGTCGCGAACGCTCGCAAGGTTCTCGCGAACCGCAGGCTTGCGGATGAGGACCGGCCCCTCCACCATCACGGCGGGCTCGATTTCCTCCTCGGCCCCGTCTTCCTCGCGGCGGCCTTGCACGGCGGCAACGCCGCCGACCGGCCTCAGGGCGCGGCCGCTGAAGAGCTCGGCCAGCAGGATGGCGATGGCGCTGAGGACGAAGCCCGCGACGCCGCCGACGATGGTGATCGGCATGACCTTCGGGAAGGAGACCTCCGTGGGCTCGACGGCGGCGGAAATGACGCGGGCATCGGCCGGCGTCGCGCCGCTGCTGGTGCGCGAGGTCGCCTCGCGGTAGCGTGCAAGATAGGTTTCGAGAAGCTGGCGCTGGGCGGCCGCCTCGCGCTCCAGCGCCTTGAGGCCCACCTCGTCCTCGCCCGCGCGCGCCGTGTCCGCCTTCAGCGTGTTGAGCTGCTGGACAAGCTGGTTCTCGCGAAACTGCGCGGTCTTCGCCTCGGTTTCCAGGCTCGTCAGGATTTTCTGCGTTTCCGTCTTGATCTGCGTGCGGATGCCGGCGAGCTGCGAGCGCAGGCCCTTCAACCGCGGATGGCCTTCGAGCAGCGATGTCGAAAGGTCCGATATCTGCGACTGGATCTGCGCCTCGTTTTCCTTGAGGCGCTGGATCATCTGGGAATCGACGACGGCCGGAAGGGTATCGGGCGCCCCGCCGCTCTTCAGCACGGTGCGTACGCTCTCGGCGCGCGCTTCCGCGCTGGCGCGCTCGCCGCGAACCCGCGCCAGTTCGGTCGAGATATCGTTGAGCTGGCGCACGGCGAAGGTGGAATTGTCGCCGGTCGGCAGGAGATCGGATTGCGAGCGGTATTCGGCGACCTTCTGCTCGGCCTCGCGCACCTTCTCGCGCAGGTTGGCGATTTCCGGCTCCAGCCAGCGCGTCGCCTCCGAATTGGTGTCGAGCTTGGCGCCGCTCTGCAGGGAAAGGTAGACCTTGGCCATCTCGTTCGGGATATCGGCGGCAAGCCGCGGGTCCTTCGAGCTGAACTCGATGCCGATGACGCGCGACTTCTCCACCTGGTAGACGACCAGCTTGTCGTTGAACTCCTTCAGCACGCGCTCTTCCGGCGGCAGCTCCAGCGGGTTCTTCTTGAGGCCGAGGAGAACGAGAAGGTCGGAGATCGCGGAGGGCTTGGCGGTCGGGTCGAATTCCTCCAACTCGTAGAGCTTCATGTTGCGGGCGACCTGCTTGATGAGGTCGGCGGACTTCAGGAGCTGGACCTGGCTGGCGATGCCCAATTCGTCGAGGGCCGGGCGTTCGCGGTCCTGGGTGCGGTCCTGCCCTGTCGTGAAGGCCGGCTCGCGCGTCTCGATGAGAAGGCGCGCCTCGCCCTTGTATTTCGGCGTGATCAGGTTCGCCGCCACGAAGGCGACGCCCGCGCAGGCGACCGTCGCCATGAGGACACGCATGCGCCTGCGCCAGATCGCGCCGAACAGACCGCCAAGGTCGATATCGACATCCTGCTGGCTCCCGTGAACGCCCGACATATCCCTGCTCCAAACACGATGATTTCCCCGCAAGGTAAACAAAGATGGTAACCCAAGCGTTAATCACTTTCGGTTGTCTTTCTAAATACATGCGCTCTTGAAGAGAAAACCGCCGCCGGCAGCAAGGGCCCTTTACCAGCCATTAACCCTAACGGATCGATAACAGGCCCACACATCTGATTTGCGGGATTGGACAGCGAATGACATTCGCATCGATCAACAAGGGCTTACTGCTCGCGCTGGCGCTCGTCGTGCTGGCGGTTTCGGGCTGCAGCGGCTACCGCCCTGCCCCAAAGGCCTTCCACGAGGCGACCATCCAGCCCTACCGGCTCGATAGCGGTGATCGCCTGCGCATCACCGTCTTCGAGCAGACCGGCCTCAGCAACACCTACACCATCGACCAGGCGGGATACATCGCCTTCCCGCTCATCGGCCCCGTGCCGGCGCGCGGCAAGTCGATCCAGGAGCTCGAAAGCATCATCGCGGCGAAGCTGCGCCAGGGCTACCTTCGCGATCCGGACGTCTCCATCGAGGTCGACCGCTACCGCTCGATCTACATCATGGGCGAGGTCGGACAGGCCGGACAGTACAGCTATGTCGCCGGCATGACGATCCAGAACGCCATTGCGGTGGCCGGCGGCTTCTCGCCGCGCGCCAACCAGCGCGACGTCGACGTCACCCGCAAGATCAACGGCAAGATCATCACCGGCCGCGTCTCCATCTCCGATCCGGTGCTGGCCGGCGACACGATCTATGTCCGCGAACGGCTGTTCTAAGCATCATGGCGGACGATGGGCCTCTGCGCATCATTCACTGCTTCCGGTCGCCCATCGGCGGGATCTTCCGCCATGTGCGCGACCTTGCCGAATTCCATGCCAAGGCCGGCCATGACATCGGCATCATCTGCGACAGCCTCACGGGCAGCGCCTTCGAAGATTCGCTCTTCGACGAGATCCGCCCCTATCTCTCGCTCGGCCTCGTGCGCCTGCCGATCAGCCGGTCGATCAGCCCGCGCGACCTTTTCGCCTTCCGGGAAAGCTATCGTGAAATAAAAGGTTTGCGGCCGGACGTGCTGCACGGGCACGGCGCCAAGGGTGGCGCCATCGCCCGGCTCATCGGCTCAGCCCTGCGGGTCAACAGGTATCGCGTAGCCCGCCTCTATTCGCCGCACGGCGGCAGCCTGCACTACAGGCGAAACACCGCGTCGGGCCTTGCGATCCTGACCGCCGAACGGCTGCTCGAACCGCTCGGCGACGGGCTCACCTTCGTCTGCGACTACGAGCGCGACGTCTACGAGGCCCGGGTCGGCAAGCCGCGCGTGCGCGCCGAGCGCATCTACAACGGCATACACGATCGCGACTTCGAGACCGTCCATCCGCGCGAGGATGCCGTCGATTTCCTCTATATCGGCATGCTGCGCGACCTGAAGGGGCCGGACCTCTTCGTCGACGCCTTCGCCCGCACGGAGCGCCTCGTCGGCCGCCCGCTCTCGGCGCTGATGGTCGGCGACGGGCCTGACAGGGAGAAATACGCGCAGATGATGCTCCAGCGCGGGCTCGCCCGCCGCATCGGCCTGCTGCCCGCCATGAAGGCGCGGGAGGCCTTCGCCCTCACCCGCAACGTCGTGGTGCCGTCGCGCGCCGAGGCGATGCCCTATATCGTCCTGGAAGCGCTCGCCGCGCGCAAGCCGGTCATCGCCAGCCGCGTCGGCGGCATTCCCGAAGTGCTCGGCCCCGGCAGCATCGCGCTGACCGAGCCGGGCGACGCCCAGTCGCTCGCCGCCGTCATGGCCGAAGCCATCAGCGACCGCGACTGGTTCGGCAAGGCGATGCCGGAGCCCGCCGCCTTCAAGCAGGCCTTCTCGGCCTCCGCCATGTCGAGCGCGCTTCTTGGCCTCTACCGCGACATCCTCGCCGGCCAGGATGGCGGAAAACGGCACGCCCGGTAGGGCTCGCTCCTCCCGCTACGTAAACGTTTCTTAGGGCCTTCATGCTATCTCCGGCAGAAACCTCCTGCAGAGGCCTGCCATGAACCATGTCGACAAGCACGAGTCCTTCGATCCGGAAGCCCTGAGGCGCAAGGCCTCGGAAATCCGGACGATCTCGGCCGAATCCCCGCCGGACAACGCCAACGGCGAGAAGGTGGCCGCGCTCAACCCGCTTGCCCGCAAGATCGCCCAGCAGTTCCGCGACGACAGCTATTCGCCGGCAATGATCACCGGCCTCCTGCGCCTTGCCGAATTCGCCGCGCTCCTGGCCATCGGCTATTGCATCCATGTGTTCTACGTCAGCATGGCGATCACGGTGTTCTATGTCGCCGTGCTCGTCGGCGGCGCGGCCATCGGCGTGCTGCTGCTCCAGCTTGCCGACGCCTACCAGGTCCCTGCGCTCCGCTCGCCGCTGCGCATGACGCCGCGCATCCTCGCGGCCTGGGCGATCGCGTTCGCCACCATGGCGCTCGCCCTCTTCTTCTTCAAATCGGGCGGAGAATATTCCCGCGTCTGGTTCGCCTCGTGGTTCGCGGTCGGCGCCGTCTACCTCGCCGTCGAGCGGCAGGTGATCGCCTATGCCATCCGCCGCTGGGCGCGCAACGGCACCATGGAGCGCCGCGCCGTCATCGTCGGCGGCGGCGAGCCCGCCAAGGAACTCATCCGCTCGCTCGAGCACCAGCCGGAAAACGACATCCGCATCTGCGGCATCTTCGACGACCGCGACGAGCGCCGCTCGCCCTCGATCATCGCCGGCTATCCCAAGCTCGGCACGGTGGCCGAGCTCGTGGAATTCGCCCGCCTCGCGCGCATCGACATGCTGATCATCTCGCTGCCGCTCTCGGCCGAGGCACGCATCCTGGCGCTGCTCAAGAAGCTCTGGGTGCTGCCCGTCGACATCCGCCTTGCCGCCCATGCTAAGGGCCTGCGCTTCCGCCCGCGCAGCTATTCCCAGGTCGGCAACCTGCCGATGCTCGACATCTTCGACAAGCCGATCGCCGACTGGGACAATGTCGCCAAGCGCATCTTCGACCTCTTCTTCAGCGTGGTCGCGCTGGTGCTGCTCTGGCCGCTCATGCTCGGCGCGGCGGCGGCGGTGAAACTCTCCTCGCCGGGGCCGATCATCTTCAAGCAGAAACGCCACGGCTTCAACAACGAGGTCATCGAGGTCTACAAGTTCCGCTCGATGTACACGCACCTCTCCGACCCGACAGCCCGTGCCGCGGTGACGAAGGGCGACCCGCGCGTGACCCCCGTCGGCCGCTTCATCCGCAAGACCTCCATCGACGAGCTGCCGCAGATCTTCAACGTGCTGAAGGGCCAGCTTTCGCTCGTCGGCCCGCGCCCGCACGCCGTCGAGGCACAGACCCACGACCGCAGGTATGTCGACGTCGTCGACGGCTACTTCGCCCGCCACCGCGTCAAGCCGGGCGTCACCGGCTGGGCGCAGATCAACGGCTGGCGCGGCGAGATCGACCATGACGACAAGATCCGCTTCCGCACGGAATTCGACCTCTACTACATCGAGAACTGGTCGCTCTGGCTGGACCTGAAGATCCTGTTCCTGACGCCGTTCCGCCTGCTCAACACGGAAAACGCCTATTGAGCGACATGGCCCTCCCCCACGCCCCGGTGTTCCGGCCGCAGCTTGCGGCCGTCGGCGTTGCCGGCTCGGCGCTGGTGACGGTGGGCGTGTTCCTGTCGGGCTTCGTCATCAGCGAGCCCGCGCCCTACGAAGTCTTCATGGCCGCGCTCATCGGCCTGTGGGCGATCGTGGGCCTGCGCATCTCGCGGGGCGTCGCGCCCCTCCTCATCCTGCTTCTTCTTTTCAATCTCGGCGGCATGCTCTCGCTGACGGTGATGGACGATCTTGCCGACGGGCCGATGTACATCGCCGTCTCGACCTTCCTCGCGCTCTCCTGCGTCTTCTTCGCCGCCATCGTCGAAGCGCGGCCGGCGCGGCTCGACCTCATCTTCCGCGCCTGGGTGGCGAGCGCCCTCATCACCTCCATCCTCGGCATCCTCGGCTATTTCCATGCCTTTCCGGGCTCGGAGGTCTTCACGCTCTACGACCGCGCCAAGGGCGCCTTCCAGGATCCGAACGTCTTCGGCCCCTTCCTCGTCGCGCCCTCGCTCTACCTGGTGCACGGGCTGCTGGCCGGGCGCCTTGCCGGCGCGCCGCTGAAGGTCGCCGGCGTCCTCATCCTGGCGCTCGGCCTCTTCCTCTCCTTCTCGCGCGCGGCCTGGGCGCTCTATCTCTTCTCCGTGATGGCGCTCGTCTTCGTCATGCTTTTGAAGGAGCGCACCGGCGCCTTCCGGCTGAAGATCCTCGTCCTCAGCCTCCTGGCCGCCGTGGTTCTCGTCCTTGCCCTCGTCGTCGCGCTGCAATCGGACAAGGTCTCCGACCTCTTCTCCAACCGCACCCAGCTCGTGCAGGACTATGACGGCGGCCATCTCGGCCGTTTCGAGCGCCACCGCATCGGCTTCCTGATGGCGATGGAAAAGCCGCTCGGCATCGGCCCCATGGTCTTCAGCACCATCTTCCCGGAGGACGAGCACAATATCTGGCTGAAATCGCTGACGACCTACGGCTGGCTCGGTTTCTCCTGCTATTTCGCCCTGATCGTCTGGACGCTTTGCGCCGGCTTCAAGACCCTGTTGCGCAACCGCCCCTGGCAGCCCTACCTGATGATCGCCTACATCTGCGTCGTCGGCCACACCGCCATCGGCTTCGTCATCGACACCGACCACTGGCGGCACGCCTATCTGCAGATCGGCATCGTCTGGGGGTGCCTTGCGCTGGAGCGCCGCTACAACCGGCAGGCAGCGCCGGCCGCGAGCCCGTCATGACCGAGACGCCCGAACGGACCCAGCGGCCGCTCCGCCTGATGCAGGTGCTGGAGCCGAGCGGCGGCGGCTCGGGCCGCCATTTCATCGATCTGTGCCGGGGCCTGCAGGCGCGCGGCCATGTCGTGCACGCCGTCTATTCGCCGGTGCGCGCGGAGGACCGCTTCGTCGCGGAACTGCGAAGCCTCGACCTTGCCGGCATCCATGTCGTCGCCATGGCGCGCTCGCCCGGTCCTTCGGATTTCGGCGCCTGGCGGGCGCTACGCGGCCTCATGCGGCAGGCCGGCCCCTTCGACGTCGTCCACGGCCACAGCTCCAAGGCGGGCGCGCTCCTGCGCCTTCATCTTCCCGGCCGGCATGTGCCGCGGGTCTATACGCCGCACGCCTTCCGCACCATGGATCCCGGCCTCGGCAATCTCGGCAAAAAGGTCTACGGCTCGATCGAGAAACTGCTCGCGCGCGGCTTCACCGACCGGCTGATCTGCGTGTCGGCGGACGAATACGCCCATGCCCGCGCGCTCGGCGTGCCGCGCCGCAAACTTTCCATCGTCATCAACGGGGTGGAGACGCCGCCGGACGATTGCCGTGCGGCCGTGCGCGATGCGCTCGGCATTCCGGGCGATGCCCTCACCTTCGGCTTCGTCGGCCGCCTCTGTCACCAGAAGGCGCCGGAGCGCCTCGTTGCCGCCTTCGACCTTGCGGCGCGCAGCCTGCCGGACGCCCATCTGCTGATGGTCGGCTCGGGCGAGGCGGAAGGCGATGTCCGCACGCGGATCGCGGCCTCGGCCCATCCGGAGCGCATCCACCTGACGGCCGGCTTCACCGGCGCGAAGGCCATGGCGGCCATCGACGCGCTCGTCATGCCGAGCCGCTACGAGGCGATGTCCTACGTGATGCTGGAAGCGGCGGCCGCCGGAAAGCCGATGATCCTCACCGATGTCGGCGGCGTCTCGACGGTGCTCAGGCACGGCGAGAACGGCGAGGTGCTGGAAAACAGCGACGACCCGCAGCCGCTGGCCGATGCGATGCTGCGCCTTGCCGAGCCGGACCGGCTCGCCCGCCATGGCGACGCCGCCCGCGCCCGCAGCCGGGACTACGGCCTCGAGCGCATGATCTGCGATACCGAGGCGATATACCGGAGCCTCATCGCGTAAAGACCGCCTCCCCCCAAGGGGAAGCGGCCTGAAACAGTCCATGCCGGCGATGCTATCGCCGGATCGCCCGTCCGATCGCGATGAGGATGCAGGCGCCGATGAAGCCGGCCACCAGATAGCCGAGCCAGCCGCCGAGCGAGACGCCGATCAGCCCCAGCAGAATGTTCGCCACCGCTGCGCCGACGATGCCGAGCACGATGTTCATCAGCACGCCCATGTTGCTTTTCATGAACATTTCGGCGAGCCAGCCGGCGATGCCCCCGATGATGATGGCTGCGATCCAGCCGATACCTGCGTCTTCCATTCCCGTCTCCTCACGTTGGGATGCCGCCGCCCCAAATGGCCGGCGGGAGGAAACGCAAAAACCGCCCCAAAGTTCCATGACGGAACCGGGCGGGCATTCGGCGGGTGAAGAGAAAATGGTCGGAATGGCGGGATTCGAACCCACGACCCCTTGACCCCCAGTCAAGTGCGCTACCGGGCTGCGCTACATTCCGGACCGCGCAAACCCCTATAGTCTCGGGCACTTGGATGCAAGCCAAAAAATCGGCGGGCGGGAACAAATCCGGTGTTTTCGCCCGCCCCTGGGGATAGTGCCGCCTACCGCACCTGATCGAGCAGGCGCTTGCATTCGAGGAGATCGTAGAGGGCCTCCTGCAGGAGGGCGCGGTCCTCCTTGCCGACGCTGGTCTTGCCGATGGAGATTTCCGGCGCCTCGTCCGTGCCGCCGACGAAGGAGAAGAAGCGGCGGCTCGCGGGCGCCTTGGCGCGGCCGACGATCTGGTCCTCGTCGCTGCCGGCCTTGGGCGGCGGCGGCTCCTCGTGGCTGGCGGCCGCCAGCGCCTCGACGGTTGCAAGGTCGCCGCTCGCGATGGCGGCGACGAACTTGTTGCCGTTGACCTTGAGCAGCTTCTGCACGCCCTTGATCGTATAGCCGTGATCGTAGAGGAGATGGCGGATGCCCTTGAGGAGATCGACGTCCTCCGGCCGATAGTAGCGCCGGCCGCCGCCGCGCTTCATCGGCTTGATCTGCGTGAAGCGCGTCTCCCAGAACCGCAGCACATGCTGCGGCAGGTCGAGATCGTCTGCGACTTCGCTGATGGTGCGGAACGCGTCCGGACTCTTGTCCATTCTACCCTCGATGAAAAGCCAGCGGCGGCATTCTGACACGAATGCCGCCGAATCGCATCCATTTCAGCGGGTTGCCGAACAATATTCAAGCATCGATTCGCCTTTGGCAGGCCGAAGCGCTCAGGAAGCGGGGGATGCCGGCTTCTGTTTCGCCTTGCGCGCGAGATGGGCCTTCAGCACGCGCTGCTTGAGCACGTTCGAGGCCTTGAAGGTCATGACGCGGCGGGGCGAGATCGGCACTTCCTCGCCGGTCTTGGGATTGCGGCCGATGCGCTCGTTCTTGTCGCGCACCTGGAACGTGGCGAAGGAGGAGAGCTTCACGCTCTCGCCGCGCACGATGGCGTTGCAGATCTCGTCGATCACGGTCTCGACGAGCTCCGCCGATTCGGTCCTGGAAAGGCCGACCTTCCGGAAAACCGATTCGGCCAGATCTGCGCGTGTCACCGTTTTGCCGCTCATCGTTCCTCACCGATTTCTTATTGAAAGCGCATGGTTAAGTGGCGGAAGAGTATTGTCCTTGCCCCCCGTGGTCAAGCGGCGCGACGGGCGCGCCGTTCACCTACCAGCGAAGCAGCACCGCGCCCCAGGTGAAGCCGCCGCCCATGGCCTCCAGGAGGACGAGGTCACCTTCCTTGATCCGGCCGTCGGCAGCCGCCGCGGCAAGCGCCAGCGGGATGGAGGCGGCCGAGGTGTTGCCGTGCTGGTCGACGGTGACGACGACCTTCTCCAGCGGGATGCCGAGCTTCCTGGCGGAGCCGTCGATGATGCGCTTGTTGGCCTGGTGCGGCACCAGCCAGTCGATGTCGTCGGCGGAAAAGCCCGTCGCATCGAAGGCCGAGACGATGACGTCCGTGATCATGCCGACGGCATGCTTGAAGACCTCGCGGCCTTCCATGCGAAGGTGCCCGACGGTGCCGGTGGTGGACGGGCCGCCGTCGACATAGAGCTTTTCGCGGTGCGCGCCGTCGGAGCGCAGCTGCGCCGTCAGCACGCCGCGGTCGGCGGTGGTGCCGCTGCCCTCCTGCCCTTCCAGCACGATGGCGCCGGCGCCGTCGCCGAAGAGCACGCAGGTCGTGCGGTCTGTCCAGTCGAGGATGCGCGAGAAGGTCTCCGCGCCGATGACGAGGACGCGTTTGGCAAGGCCGCCGCGAATATAGGCGTCCGCCGTCGCCACGGCATAGACGAAGCCGGAACAGACGGCCTGCACGTCGAAGGCGAAGCCGTGGTGCATGCCGAGGCGGTTCTGGATGTTGACGGCGGTGGCCGGGAAGGTGTTGTCCGGCGTGGAGGTCGCGACGATGATGAGGTCGATGTCGGCTGGCGTCAGCCCGCCCTTGTCGAGCGCGGCGCGCGCGGCGGCCTCGCCGAGCGAGGCGGTCGTCTCGCCCTCGCCGGCGATGTAGCGCTGGCGGATGCCGGTGCGCTGCACGATCCACTCGTCGGACGTGTCGACCATGCTTTCCAGCTCGGCATTGGTGAGCACCCGCTTGGGAAGCGCCGTCCCGAAACCGCGGACCACTGAACGAATCATTCTGTCTATACCTCGTCGCTCACGCCCTGCGCGCCTTCGACAGGCCGGCCCGCGTGATACTTCTGCAAATCTCTTTCGATCTTGTCCTTGAGGCCGTTGCGGACCATGTCGTAGCCGACATCCACCGCCGCGGCGAAGCCCTCGGCATCCGTGCCGCCATGGCTCTTGATGACGATGCCGTTGAGGCCGAGGAACACGCCGCCGTTGACCTTGCGGGGATCCATCTTCTCGCGCACCCGGTCGAAGGCGCTCTTGGCGAGCACGTAGCCGAGCTTGGCAAGCCAGGTGCGCGACATGGCCGCGCGCAGGTACTCGGCGATCTGCCGCGCCGTCCCCTCTGCCGCCTTCAGCGCAATGTTGCCGGCAAAACCTTCCGTGACCACCACGTCCACCGTGCCGCGACCGATATCGTCGCCCTCGACGAAGCCATAATACTCGATCGTGTCGAAATTGGCCTCGCGGATGAGCTGGCCGGCGGCCTTGACCTCTTCCTGTCCCTTGATCTCCTCGACGCCGACATTGAGCAGGCCCACCGTCGGCCGGTCGATCTCGAAGAGGGCGCGCGCCATGGCGCCGCCCATCAGGGCGAAATCGAAGAGCTGGTTGGCATCGGCGCCGATGGTCGCACCGATATCGAGCACGATGCTTTCGCCCCTGAGGGTCGGCCAGATGCCGGCGATCGCCGGGCGCTCGATGTTCGACATCATGCGCAGGCAGAACTTCGACATGGCCATCAGCGCGCCGGTATTGCCGGCCGAGACGGCGACATCCGCCTCGCCCTTCGCCACCGCCTCGATCGCCAGCCACATGGAGGATTTTCCCCGCCCGCGGCGCAACGCCTGGCTGGGCTTCTCGTCCATGGCGACGGCGATCTCGCAGTGATGGAAGGTGCTGGCCGCCTTCAGCTTGGGATGCTGCGCCAGAAGCGGCTCGCATTCGGCGGCATTGCCATACAGCGCAAAGCGGACTTCGGGGTGGCGCTCCAGAGCCTTGGCTGCGCCTGGGATGGCGACCTTCGGGCCGAAATCGCCACCCATGACATCGACGGAAATTCTGACCACGCGTGCTTTGCCTTAATTCTTGTTTCCAACGGCAGAAGAGCCGCCGCGGCGGGGGTTGCGCCAAAATAGCGCTTTTCGCCGGGGGCACAACTGAATTATCGGGCGCCTCAAAGGCCGTTCAGTCTTTTTTCCAGTCCTTGAGAACCGCGAAAGGCGAAGGCTTGCGGTCGTCCGCCTCGGTGCTTTCGATATGGCCGGAAAAGGCGACGTCGGCCCTGCGCGGATAGGGATCTATGGCGAGCGCCGCATGCTCGGCGGCGACCGCGCCGGCATCGATCGTGTCGCCCGTGAAGACTTCCGGCGCGTCCGGGCCGTCCGGGTCGAGCAGCATTTCGCCGGTCTCGTTCGTCACCGCCATGCGCGCCAGCTTCGAGCCTTCCGGCACGAAGACGACCTCGACCGGCTCGTCGATATGGGACGAGACGGGATCGAGCGTGACGACGCAGGCCTGCACGATATCCGCCGTGACGCGGCCCTTGAGGCGCACGCCGTCGCGCTTCCAGCGCCGGATCTCGAAGGTCGCCGAAAGGGCCTTCACCTCCAGCACCGACCAGAGTTCGGCAAGCCCCGCACGCTCGTCCGCGTCGGCGCTGATCGTCACCTCGACCGGATTGGCCGAGATGTGCCCTACCTTGACCGGGTAGGAGAACGGCGTGTCGTCGTCTTGTCTCATCTTTCGCCTTCCGCCGCCTCAGGCGGCCTGTTCTGCCGGACCGGGCGCGATGACGTCGAGCGCGCCGACCGCCACCTCGTCCTCGCCCACCTCGGCCATCGCCCTCTCGGCGGTGAAGAGATAGGCGGCAAGGCCCTCCATCGACGGCGCGCCCTCGCCCGCCTGCGGATGGATATTGCGCCGGAGCGCCCCGGCAAGCCCGTCGCGGTCGCAGCCATCGAGCGCGGCCGCGTAGGATTCCAGCCGGCCGTAGAACATGCCGGCGAATTTCTTCATGCGCTTGGGCACGCCGACATCGCCGACGCCGAGTTCGCGAATCGAGTGGTCCACGTCCTCGAAGAAGGCGTCGATGATCTCCTGGGCGATCTCCTGGCCCGACGTGGCGCTGGCGCGCGTGCGGCGGAAGTAGAGGATCAGCATGGCCGAGAGCATCTCGAAACGGCCCATCACCGTGTCGGGAACATCAAGCGCTTCATAGAGATAGGGGTGGCGCGCCGCCTTTGTAAGCGTCGCGTACTGCTTTTCGACGATGCGCCGGTTGCCGTTTTTTTTGCCGAACAGGCCGAAAATCATCATAAAGCCTAGTTTTGCCCGATTCAAACCATGGAGCCATTGCAAGCCATGTTGCATGACGCTCGAAGCTGGTTTACCGAAGCAGGCACGAATTGCAATGGCTGCGCAGCCATCATCGTCCCGGGGATATTGTGAAGAGAGATGCCGTGAATATGAAGCTGTTGCGTAATGCCGCCGTTGCCGTCACCCTCTCCGCATCCGTGCTCGCAGCCTGCCAGGGCCCCAGCGAAGTGCTCTACCAGGGCTATGTCGTCGACGAGGAAACGCTGGCGCTCGCCCCGGTCGGCTCCTCGCGCGAACAGGTGCTGCTCTCGCTCGGCACGCCGTCCTCGACCGCGACCTTCGACAACGAAGTGTTCTACTACATCTCGCAGAAGCGCAAGCGCCCCGTCGCCTTCATGAAGCCGAAGCTGGTGGAGCAGAGCGTGCTCGCCGTCTATTTCGACAAGGACGGCAATGTGGCGCGGCTTGCCCATTACACGCTGCAGGACGGCAAGGTCTTCGACATGATCTCGCGCGTCACGCCGACGGGCGGCGCCGAAACCACCTTCCTCGGCCAGTTGCTGCGGGGCGGCGCGAACCCCGGCTCGGTCATCAAGAACGTTTTCGGCAACAACTGATCGCCGCCTTCGCAAGAAGGCAAAAGGAAACCGCGGGGATCGCTCCCCGCGGTTTTTGTTTGTGCCGTCAGGCTCAGGCGAGAACGGCGAGCAGAAGCAGCGCGACGATGTTGGTGATCTTGATCGCCGGGTTCACCGCGGGGCCTGCCGTGTCCTTGTAGGGGTCGCCGACCGTGTCGCCGGTGACGGAGGCCTTGTGGGCTTCCGAGCCCTTGAGGTGTCGCTGGCCGTCCTTGTCGACGAAGCCGTCCTCGAAGCTCTTCTTCGCATTGTCCCATGCGCCCCCGCCGGAGGTCATGGAGATCGCCACGAAAAGGCCGTTGACGATGACGCCGAGCAGCGAGGCGCCGAGCGCGGCGAAGGCCGAGGCCTTGGAGCCGGAGATCAGCAGCACGCCGAAATAGACGACGAGCGGCGCCAGCACCGGCAGCAGCGAGGGCACGACCATTTCCCGGATCGCCGCCTTGGTGAGAAGGTCGACCGCACGGCCGTAGTCCGGCCGCTCCGTTCCGGCCATGATGCCGGGCTTCTCGCGGAACTGCCTGCGCACCTCCTCGACGATCGAGCCCGCCGCACGGCCGACGGACGTCATCGCGATGCCGCCGAAGAGGTACGGGATGAGGCCGCCGAAGATGAGGCCGGCAACGACATAGGGGTTGGAGAGGTCGAACGAGATCGTGCCGATATCCGCGAAATACGGATACTTGTCGCCATTGGCGGCGAAGTAGGCAAGGTCGTTCGAATAGGCGGCGAAGAGCACCAGCGCGCCGAGGCCGGCCGAGCCGATGGCATAGCCCTTGGTGACGGCCTTGGTCGTGTTGCCGACGGCGTCGAGCGCGTCGGTGGACTTGCGCACTTCCGGGTCGAGGCCGGACATCTCTGCGATGCCGCCGGCATTGTCGGTCACCGGGCCGAAGGCGTCGAGCGCCACGATCATGCCGGCAATGCCGAGCATGCCGGTGACGGCGATGCCGGTGCCGAAGAGGCCGGCGAGCTGGTAGGTGGCGATGATGCCGCCGACGATGACGATCGCCGGCAGGGCCGTCGATTCCAGCGAGACGGCAAGGCCCTGGATGACGTTCGTGCCGTGGCCGGTGACGGAGGCCTGGGCGATGGAGTTCACCGGGCGCTTGTTGGTGCCGGTATAGTATTCGGTGATCACCACGATGAGCGCCGTCACCAGGAGGCCGACGAGGCCGCAGATGAAGAGGTGCGTGCCGGTGATCTCCTTGCCGGCGACCGTGCCGACCGTATCCCAGCCGATGGTGAGCGACGTCGCCGCGCCGAGGCCGAGGATGGAGAGCACGCCCGTGACGATGAGGCCCTTGTAGAGCGCGCCCATGATCGAGCCGTTCGCGCCGAGCTTGACGAAGAACGTGCCGATGATCGAGGTGATGATGCAGGCGCCGCAGATGGCCAGCGGATAGATCATCGCGCTGGCAAGGGTCGGCGTGCCGGCGAAGAAGATGGCCGCGAGAACCATGGTGGCGACGACCGTCACCGCATAGGTCTCGAAGAGGTCGGCCGCCATGCCGGCGCAGTCGCCGACATTGTCGCCCACGTTGTCGGCGATGGTCGCCGGGTTGCGCGGGTCGTCTTCCGGAATGCCGGCCTCCACCTTGCCGACGAGGTCGCCGCCGACGTCCGCGCCCTTGGTGAAGATGCCGCCGCCGAGACGGGCGAAGATGGAGATCAGCGAGGCGCCGAAGCCGAGCGCGACGAGCGCGTCGATGACCTCGCGGGAGGCCGGCTCGTGGCCGAGCGGGCCGGTGAGGACCCAGTAGTAGATCGAGACGCCGAGAAGGGCGAGGCCCGCCACCAGCATGCCGGTGATGGCGCCCGACTTGAAGGCGATGTCGAGACCGGAGGACAGGCTGACGGACGCGGCCTGCGCCGTGCGCACGTTGGCGCGGACGGAGACATGCATGCCGATGAAGCCGGCAACGCCCGACAGCACGGCGCCGATCAGGAAGCCGACGGCAGCCGTAGCGGAAAGCAGCAGCCAGGCGCCGACGAAGACGACGACCCCGACGATGGCAATGGTTCTGTACTGGCGGGTGAGATAGGCCTGCGCCCCTTCCCGGATATAACCTGCAATTTCCTGCATGCGGGCATTCCCCTGGTCGGCAGCAAGCACCGACCGCGTCGCCCAGATGGCATAGACCACCGAGAGCAACCCGCATGCGACAACGCCAAACAATATGGTCATTTCGCTCTGTCCTCCTTGGAGGCCGCAGGGTCCTCTCCCCGCAGCCGATACGCGTCCGCTCCCGTTTGCCTCCTCACAAGCCGGGCGCCGGCGCGCGGCCAGAGTGCGATTGCGAATCGGTTGCGTCAAGCCGCTGCACCGCGGCAAGCGCTTCTGGGAAACGGATTTTTTTCAGGCGGCCGCGCGGCGGGAGCGCAGAAGCAGCAGAAGGACGAGAATGAGGCTGACGCCGGTGATCGGCCAGAACACCAGGTTGATGGTCTGCCAGCCATAGGCGTTGAACACCTTGCCGGAGGAGAAGGAGGCGAGCGCCACGGCGCCGAACAGGATGATGTCGTGGAAGCCCTGCACCTTGTCGGCCTCGTGCGGGCGGTAGCTGGAGGCGACGATGGCGGTGGCGCCGATGAAGCCGAAGTTCCAGCCGATGCCGAGAAGGATGAGCGCACCCCAGAAGTTCCAGAGCGCGATGCCGGCATGGGCGACGGCCGCACAGCCCATGAGGATGAGGAGACCGGCGGCCACCACCTTTTCGGTGCCGAGGCGCTGGATCAGCATGCCGGTGACGAAGCTGGGGGCAAACATGGCAAGCACATGCCACTGGATGCCGAGCGTCGCCATTTCCGGCGAGAAACCGCAGCCGATGACCATGGCGAGCGGCGCGCCGGTCATCATGAAGGTCATCAGCGCATAGGAGGAGATGCCGCAGAACATGCCCGTCAGGAAGCGCTGCGTCAGCACGATCTCGCGCAGCGGACGGACGGCCTCCCCGCCGGCCATGCCCGCCGCCTTGTGGTCGGGCAGGCGCAGGAAGAGGAAGAGGACGATGGCGGCGAGGGAGAGCGGGGCGAGCGCCACGAAGGCGCCGGCGAAGAGCACCGGCTCGAAGAGGTCCTTGGTGAAGATCACCACCTGGGGCCCGAGCACCGCCGAGATGACGCCGCCGGCGAGGATCCAGGAAATGGCGCGCGGCTTGTAGAAGGAGGGCGAGGCATCGGCGGCGGCGAAGCGGATCTTCTGCGCGAAGCCGCTCGAAACGCCGATCAGCACGAAGCCGGCGGCAAAGAGCCAGAAATCGCTGCGGAAGAGCGCGATGGCGGCGAGCAGCCCGCCCCCTGCCCCGACGAGCGCGCCGACGATGAAGCCATGGGCCCGCCCGAGCATGCGCGCGGCAATGGCGACGAGCACGGCGCCGAGCGCCACGCCGATATTGAAGCCGGTGAGCGGGGCGGTGGCGAGCGACTTGTCCGGCCCGAGCAGGTCGTAGCCGGCAAGGCCGCCGACGGAGAACGCGATGGGACCGGAGGAGCCGAGCAGCGCCTGCGCGAACATCAAAAGGGAAACGTTCCGGCGCGCGGCCGAAAGCTCCCGTTCAAGACCTTCGACCGTTCCCGTGCTCATCGCGCCTACCGTTTACTTGCGGGTGTCGGACCGGACCTGCCTGGCGATGCGGTCGAGCACCGCGTTCACCAGCTTCGGCTCCTCGTCCTCGAAGAACGCCTTGGCGATCTCGACATATTCCGTGACGATCACGGCGACCGGAACGTCCTTGCGCTCGCGCAGCTCGAAGGTGCCGGCGCGCAGGATGGCGCGCACGGTGGAATCGAGCCGGGACAGCGCCCAGTCGTCCTGCAGCGCCGAACCGATCATCGGGTCGAGCAGGCGCTGGTCGCGCACGACGCCCGAGACGATCGAGCGGAACCACGAGGGGTCCGCCTTGAGATAGGTGTCGCCGTCGAGTTCCTGGCCGAGGCGGTGCGCCTCGTATTCGGCGACGATCTCCAGCACGCCGGTGCCGCCGATATCCATCTGGTAGAGCGCCTGCACGGCGGCAAGGCGCGCCGCGCCGCGCTGGTTGGCCGGCTTGACCGGCTGCTGGTTCTTCTCGTCGGTCACTGTTCGCCGCCCAGTTTCTTCTTCAGCCCGATCATGGTGAGGGCCGCGCGCGCGGCGAAGCCGCCCTTGTCGCCTTCCGAGCGGCGGGCGCGCGCCCAGCCCTGCTCGTCGTTCTCGACCGTCAGGATGCCGTTGCCGATCGGCAGAGCCTCGCTGACGGAGAGGTCCATCAGCGCGCGGCTCGATTCGTTGGCGACGATGTCGAAATGATAGGTCTCCCCGCGGATGACCATGCCGAGCGCGACGAAGCCGTCATACCAGGTGCCGCCGTTTTCCATGCCGTCGAGCGCCATGGAGATGGCGGCGGGGATTTCCAGCGCACCCATGACGGTCACGATATCGTAGGTGGCGCCGGCGGCATCGAGCGCGTGCTTGGCGCCGTCGAGCATCGCATCGGCCATGTCGTCGTAGAAGCGGGCTTCCACGATGAGGAGATGGGGATTGTCGGTGTTGGCCATGTATCACCTGAAAATTGGAGGCGTGCCGCCATCATGGGGGATAAGGCGGCGGTCAAACCACGACGGGCGGGGCTTGGCAAGCCTTTTCCGTTTTACGACGCCATTTCAGGGCTCAGGCGGCGAGCGAGACGCAGTTGCGGCCGTTGCGTTTCGACAGATAGAGCGCATTGTCGGCATTACTGAGGAGGCAATCGAAGCTCGCGCCCTCCGCGCTGCCGAAGGCGATGCCGGCGCTGACCGTGCAGGTGATCGACCGGCCTCCGGCAGGAATGAGCTTTGCCGCGAAATCGGCGCGGACGCGCTCGGCGATGCGGTGCGCGCGGTCCGGCAGGGTGCGGTCCAGCACGACGACGAACTCCTCGCCGCCAAGGCGCGCCATGCAGGCCGCATGGCCGCAGGCATCGCGCACGACCCCGGCGAAGACCTTCAGCACCGCATCGCCCGCGGCATGGCCGTAGCGGTCGTTGACGGACTTGAAGGCATCGAGGTCGAAGGCGATGGCCGCCGTCTGGTCGCTCATCGCCTGCTCTCCGTAGCGGTCGAACAGGGCGCGGCGGTTGAGCAGACCCGTCAGCGCGTCCGTATTGGCGGCGCGCTGGTGGCTGGCGGCGACACGCCACTGGTTGAGCGCCAGCGACATGGCGCCGATGCCGGTGATGCCGACGATCGCCACGACGAGGTTCAGGGTCTCCGCCCAGTTCTGCGGCGCATGGCCGAGCACCGCCTGTCCGTCATGGATGAGCGCGGCCGCGCAGAGGATGAAGGACAAGGCGGTCAGCAGGTAGAGAATGACGATGCCGGTAAGCGGCAGGGGCGCTTCCGCCCGGCCGCGCCAGTATTCCGAGGCCGTCACGGCAAGCGCGGCGGCGATCAGCAGGTTGAGCAGGATGAAGGCGATACCGTCATAGCCGGCGGCAAGCCACGGCAGGACAACAGCCGAGCTTGCCGTGAAGACGAGGAACACGCGCCGGCGCCCGCGCAGGCCGGTGCGGAACCGATAGGCCGCGCCATAGATGAAGGCGAAGCCGAGGAACTGCAGCATGAAGGCAAGGCAGCCGAGGCGGAAGCCGGGGGCCTCGATATAAAGGCTGTAGACGATGACGGCCGGCACGATGCAGCCGATGCCGAGCGACCAGGAGAGCAGGAAGCGCTCCACCCTCGCGGACATCCACGAGGCGAAGAGCGTCGCCGAAAGACAAAAACCGGACAGCCCTATCGCCAGAAGCAGGGTCGTGTAGTCAGGCGTCATGCTGGACGGTCTCCAATCATCGGATGGTGCACCCTAGAGATGGAGAGGTATCGATATCGTTACCATCGACCCGGCCCAGCGGACCGATCCTGTGCCGATACGAGGCGCATCACCCGCCTGTCACGCCCGCGTCACGCCTTGGGCGCAGGGAACTCCGCCAGCCGCGCCGCATAGCGCGCCATGGTGTCGACCTCGAAGTTGACGAAGTCGCCCGCCCTGCGCTCGCCCCAGGTGGTGACTTCCAGCGTATGACGGATGAGAAGCACGTCGAAGACCGCGCCGTCGACCGCGTTGACGGTGAGCGAGGTGCCGTCGAGCGCGACGGAGCCCTTCGGCGCGACGAAGCGCTCGAAGCCATCCGGCGCGCGGATGCGGAAGCGCGTGGCGTCGCCCTCGGCTTCCACGGAGAGGATTTCCGCCTTGCCGTCGACATGGCCGGAGACGATGTGGCCGCCGAGCTCGTCGCCGATCTTCAGCGAGCGCTCGAGATTGATCTTCGTGCCCGCCTTCCAGCCGGAAATCGTCGTCAGCCGCAGGGCCTCTTCCCAGGCCTCGACCTCGAACCAGCGGGCGTTCGTGCCCGCCTCCGGCAGCGCCGTGACGGTGAGGCAGGTGCCGGAATGGGCGATGGAGGCGCCCATGTCGATGGTGGCGGGGTCATAGTTGGTGCGCACGCGCAGGCGCACGCCCTCGTTCATGGGCTCGACCTTCTCGACCGTTCCGATATCCGTGACAATGCCGGTGAACATCACTCGTCTCTTTCGTATTCTTCGAAAATATCCGCGCCGTAGCGCGCCGTACGGCGAAGCGCAAAGCCCTGCGGCATCCGCCCGGACACACATGGGGATGCGATCCCGCCCTTGCCAATGGCCTTCGGGCCGGTGAACAGCATTATGCGGTCGACAAGGCCGGCGTCGAGGAAGGACCGCGCCGTCCGCGCCCCGCCTTCCACCAGCAGCGAGGAAATACCGCGCGTCGCCAGTGCCGCGAGAAGATCGCCGAGCCGGTGCGGATCGCAGATGAGCACCTCGACGCCCAGGGTCTCCAGCGCGGCGGCGCGGGCACGCCACTCGCCGGGCACGGCGGCCGGGTTACCCCCCTCTGGCCTGCCGGCCATCTCCCCCTCAAGGGGGGAGATCGATGGAGAGATGGTTTCCTTCCCATCGCTCCGCGGTGCGGCAGATTCTTCGTTTTCTGAAGAGGAAAACGATGACTCCCAGCCAATCTCCCCCCTTGAGAGGGAGATGGCCGGCAGGCCAGAGGGGGGTGTTCCGGGCACATCCGCCTCCCCCTCCCGCGCCGCCACCACGATCACCGGCACGTCCCGCGCCGTCCGCGCCAGCTTCGACGCCGGCGGCAATTCCACCCGCGGGTCGAGCACGATGCGCACCGGCGAGCGGCTTTCCAGTCCCGGCAGGCGGCAGGTGAGTTCCGGATCGTCGGCGAGCGCCGTGCCGATGCCGATGAGGATCGCGTCCGTCTCGGCGCGCGCGACATGCACCTGCCCGCGCGAGACCGGGCCGGTGATCGCCACCTGCCCCTCGCCCAGCCGGCCGAGCATGCCGTCGCTCGAAACGGCAAGCTTGAGAGTCACATGCGGCCGCTTCTTCGTCTGGCGCGTCAGGTAGGCGGTAAGCGCCGCGCGGCCTTCCGTCTCCAGAACGCCCGTCTCGACCGCGATGCCGGCATCGCGCAGCATGGAAAGCCCCCTGCCCGCCACGCGCTCATCCGGATCGGTGACCGAGACGACGACGCGCGCAACGCCGGAGGAAATCAGCGCGTCGGCGCAGGGCGGCGTCTTGCCGTGGTGTGAGCAGGGCTCGAGGGTGACATAGGCCGTCGCCCCGCGTGCCGCCTCGCCGGCCATGGCCAGCGCCTGCGTTTCCGCATGCGGCCGGCCGCCCGGCGCGGTGACGGCCGAGCCGACGACCACGCCATCCCTGACGATCAGGCAGGCGACGGAAGGATTGGTGGCTGTAAGACCGAGATTGCGGCGGCTGAGGCGGATCGCCGCCGCCATGAAGCGCTCGTCGTCCGGCACGACGGCGGACATCCTCAACTATCCGCGCCCGGATCGCGGGCGATCTTGGCGGCGACTTCCGAAAGGATCTTCTCGAAGTCGTCGACATGGGAGAAGTCGCGGTAGACCGAGGCGTAGCGCACAAAGCCCACGTCATCCAGCGCCTTCAGCGCCTCCAGCACCTGGAGGCCGATTTCCTCGGAAGCGATCTCCGTCTCGCCGGAGCTTTCGAGCCGGCGGACGATCCCTGAGACCGCGCGTTCGATGCGGTCCCGGTCGACGGGCCGCTTGCGAAGCGCGATCTCGAAGGATTTCAGGAGCTTGTCGCGGTCGAAGGGGGCCTTTCGGCCCGTCTTCTTGACGACCATCAACTCGCGGAGCTGCACCCGTTCGAAGGTCGTGAACCGACCGCCGCAATCCGGGCAGATGCGCCGGCGGCGAATGGCGGCCCCGTCCTCTGCCGGACGGGAATCCTTCACCTGCGTATCTTCCGAACCGCAATAGGGGCAGCGCATCGGTTTTCCTTACATATATGGGTACATCGGGAAGCGGCCCGTCAGCGCGACGACCTTTTCCCGCACGCCCGCTTCCACGGCCGCATTGCCCTCGTCGGAATTGGCGACCTTCAGGCCGTCGAGGACCTCGACGATCAGGTTGCCGATTTCCTTGAATTCGGCTTCCTTGAAGCCGCGGGTCGTGCCGGCCGGCGTGCCGAGGCGGACGCCCGAGGTGACGAAGGGCTTTTCGGGGTCGAACGGGATGCCGTTCTTGTTGCAGGTGACATAGGCGCGGCCGAGGGCGGCTTCCGCGCGCTTGCCGGTCGCGTTCTTCTTGCGAAGGTCGACGAGCATCAGGTGGTTGTCCGTGCCGCCCGAGACGATGTCGAGGCCGCCGGCCTTCAGCGTCTCGGCGAGCGCCTTGGCGTTCTTGACGATCTGCGCGGCGTAATCCTTGAATTCCGGCTGCAGCGCCTCGCCGAAGGCGACGGCCTTGGCGGCGATGATGTGCATCAGCGGACCGCCCTGCAGGCCGGGGAAGACGGCCGAGTTGATCTTCTTGGCGATATCCTCGTCGTTCGTCAGAACGACGCCGCCGCGCGGGCCGCGGAGCGACTTGTGCGTGGTGGTCGTGGCGACGTGGCAATGCGGGAACGGCGACGGGTGCTGGCCACCGGCGACGAGGCCGGCGATGTGGGCCATGTCGACCATGAGATAGGCGCCGGCTTCATCGGCGATCTCGCGGAAGCGCTTCCAGTCCCAGATGCGCGAATAGGCCGTGCCGCCGGCGATGATGAGCTTCGGCTTGTTCTTGCGGGCCTTCTCGGCAACGTCGTCCATGTCGAGCAGGTGGTCGCCCTCACGCACGCCGTAGGAGACGACGTTGAACCATTTGCCGGACATGTTGACCGGCGAGCCGTGCGTCAGGTGGCCGCCCGAATTGAGGTCGAGGCCCATGAAGGTGTCGCCCGGCTGGAGCAGCGCGAGGAAGACGGCCTGGTTCATCTGCGAGCCGGAGTTCGGCTGGACGTTGGCGAAGTTGACGCCGAACAGCTTCTTGGCGCGCTCGATGGCGAGCTCTTCCGCGATGTCGACGAACTGGCAGCCGCCGTAGTAGCGCTTGCCCGGATAGCCTTCGGCGTACTTGTTCGTCATGATCGAGCCCTGGGCCTCGAGCACGGCGCGCGAAACGATGTTCTCCGAGGCGATCAGCTCGATCTCATGGCGCTGGCGACCGAGTTCCTTCTGGATCGAGCCGAAAATCTCCGGATCGGTATCGGCAAGGGAACGCGTGAAGAAAACGTCGGTGGCGGAAGACTGGCTCATCCTCGAGGCTCCTTAAGGGTAGGTGGCACGGTGTTTATCGTCCTCGCATGGCAAGGGCAATATCCGCTCCACGGTTTGCGCCATTTCCGCGTGCCTTATGAGATAAAAACGACATGGCCGCTGGCGCACGGAAAGGCCAAAAACAAAGGCCGCGCCCTCGTTGCCGAGGGCGCGGCCCGGAAAGCCGTTTTTGGGGCTGCCTTATTGCGGCAGCAGGTCCTCGTCCGGGGAGCCGGCGGGCTTTTCCATGCCGTAGCCGGTCTGGAGCGCGAGTTCCGTGGCGCCGTCCATGCCGTAGATGTCGTCGCGGAACTGGACGATGCGGTCGCGGGCCGACCAGGCGGAAATGTAGACGAAATAGACCGGGACCTCGACGGCCAGCTTGATCGGCGTGTTGACGCGCTCGCCGATCACCTTCTCGATCTGCTGGCGCGACCAGCCGGGCGTGTCGCGCAGGAGCCAGGTCACGAGGTCGCGCACGTTCTGCACGCGCACGCAGCCGGACGATTCGAAGCGCATCAGCTTGTTGAACAGGCCCTGCTGGGGCGTGTCGTGCATATATTCGTTGTTCTGGTTGTAGAAGTTGATCTTCGTCGAGGCCATGGCATTGATCTTGCCGGGGTCCTGGCGGAACATCAGGTTCGGCGCCTTGTCGGCGAACCAGTCCACCGTCTCCGGCGCCACTTCCTGGCCGTTGCCGTCGAGAAGACGGATATTGTTGCGCGTGAGGTAGGTCGGGTCCTTGCGCATCAGCGGCACGATGTCCTTCTCGACGATCGAGCGCGGCGCGGTCCAGTAGGGATTGAGGATGACCTCGTAGATCTTGGAATTGAGGATATGCGTCGGTCGGCTGCTGCGGCCGACGACGGCGACGTGGTGCAGCGCGACGCGCCCGTCCTCCACGGCCTCGACGGAGGCGGCCGGGATGTTCACCATCACGTAGCGCTGGCCGAGATCGCCGGACATGGTCTGCAGGCGCACCAGATTGGTGTTGAGCTGGCTGAGGCGCGTGGTGGCGGGTACGTTCATGGCCTTCAGCGTGTATTCGCCGAGCACGCCGTCCTGCGGCAGGCCGTGGCGGGCCTGGAAGCGCTTCACGGCGCCGTCGACGTAGGAATCGAAGGAATCGGAAATGCCGGCCGAGCGCGCAAGGTCGCCGGAGATCATCAGGCGCTGGCGCAGCGCCTGCACGCCCGGATCGACCACGCCGATCCGCAGCTTCTGCTCGGAGCCGACCTGCGGCCAGCCGCCGGCGGAGACGATCTGCTGGTAATCGGCGATCGCCTGCTGGATGTTCGGGACGGCGCCGGCGCCGAGGGTGGGATTGTTGGAGCTGACGGCGGCGGCGGCGCGCGAGGCCTTGGCGTCGAACTGGTCGTCCCAGTTGCCGCGGCGCGGAGCGTTGAGAATGTCGTCGAGTGTCGACTGCGCGAAGGCCTGTCCGGCCACGGCTGCAGCGCCGAAGGTTGCGGCAGAGCGCAGGAACGCGCGGCGCGAGAACACATCAATTCCGGTTTTGCGAGACATCTATCCTACCATCTCCTGAACGCCGCTATGGCGGCGCGGTGCATGCAGCACGGCGACCAAGGGGTCCTTACCCGATGCAGCTATCACGAACAGGGTTAATAAACGCAAACCGGCCCCGCCGCCCGCGCATACCTTAAGCCCAGGGTCCGGGTGTCACAGCAATATGGCCAATTCGTGTCTCGGGCCCGGGAGGCGGGGTCAGAACGCCGAAAGCCGGACGCGCAGGGAACACGGCCGGCTTTTCTGGAGGAGGTCGGGAAAACGCCCGGGATTACAGGCGATAGAGGATGCTGTCGTTCCAGAAGCGGTCGAGGCGCTGGAGCAGCTTGTTCATCTGGCTGAACTCGCCCTCGCCGATGCCGCCGACCTTCTGGATCGAGCCGATATGGCGCTCGTAGAGGCCTGCGACCGTCTCGGCGACTTCCTGGCCGCTTTCCGTGAGCGAGATGCGGACGGAACGGCGGTCGATGCGCGAGCGCTGGTGGTTGATGAAGCCGAGGTCGACCAGCTTCTTGACGTTGTAGGAGACGTTCGAGCCGAGATAGTAGCCGCGCGAGCGCAGTTCCCCGGCCGTCAGTTCCGAGTTGCCGATGTTGAAGAGCAGGAGCGCCTGGACGGCGTTGACGTCGGAGCGGCCGGCGCGGTCGAATTCGTCCTTGATGACGTCGAGCAGGCGGCGGTGCAGGCGTTCGACGAGGTGGAGGGATTCGAGGTAGAGGTTACGGATCGCGTCTTCCTGCGGATCGATGGCGGGAGCCGGCTGCGGCTTGATCTTGGTGTTCATGTTACTGCCTCACTGTTTCGTTTGGCGGTGTTGGTTTGTTTCCCGCCTTGAGTGAGAACCTAGCGAATGCATCTAAAATTCTACTTAAACCGCAGCCTTAACAGCGCCTTACCGGAAGGCGACCCTGTCTCAGGGTGAATCAGTCCTTACCGTGCGGGCCTGCCGGCGGCGCTGGAGGAAGAGCGCGATGCGGAAAAGGACGAAGACGGCGGCGACTGCAAGGTGCGTCACGACCAGCAGCCGGTTGATGCCGAAGATCGAGGGATAGACCTCGTGCATGGCGATCTCGGTGGCGGCCGCAAGCAGCCAGATCACCGGCCCCCAGGAGACGAGGAGCCAGAGGCCCACGGCGGCGACGGGAAAGAGCACGGCCAGCACCGTGGAGGCCGCCTTCCAGGCCGGCGGCAGGAGATCGAACCGCCCGCGTCCGTCGAAGGAGAAGCCCGTGAGCATCGCCCAGTATTGCAGGGCGAACCACAGGGACGCCACCGCCACCAGCCGCAGGAACAGCGCGAACAGCGTTTCGGTCAGGCTTGGTCTCGGGCCCTTGGCAGAATCAGCAACCATCCGGGGACAGTAAGGGCAAGGCCGGCGCGCATAAAGCCTTCAAAGCGCGTCATGCACGGCCATATGCCGCAGCGCCCCCTTCCCCCACGCGATTTGATTGGCCGGCCCGGCATGGTAAGGAGGCGAAAAAACATCCATGCAAGGAAATGGCATCATGAACATCGTCGATGAGATCACCGGCCATCGCCGCATGCGGCGCAACCGGAAGGCCGACTGGACGCGCCGGATGGTGCAGGAAAACCGCCTGACGGTGGACGACCTTATCTGGCCGGTCTTCGTGGTGCCGGGCGAAAATATCGTCGATCCGGTCGCCGCCATGCCGGGCGTCGACCGCATGAGCGTCGACAGGCTGGTGGAGGCGGCGAAGGAAGCGGCCGATCTCGGCATCCCGGCCATCGCCACCTTCCCCAATATCGACATGAACCTGCGCGACGAGACGGGCTCCAACAGTCTTGCGGCCGACAACCTCATCAACGAAGCCACGCGGGCGATCAAGAAGGCCGTGCCGAACATCGGCGTCATCACCGACGTCGCGCTCGACCCCTTCACCAGCCACGGCCATGACGGGGTGCTGCGCGGCGACGTCATCGTCAACGACGAGACGGTCGAGCTGGTGGCCAAGGCCGCAGTCCTCCAGGCCGATGCCGGCTCGGACATCATCGCCCCGTCCGAGATGATGGACGGGCGCATCGGCGCAATCCGCCATGCGCTGGACGCCGCCGGGCACCAGGACGTCGGCATCATGTCCTATGCCACCAAGTTCGCGTCCGCCTTCTACGGCCCCTATCGCGATGCCATCGGCACGGGCGGCCTGCTCAAGGGCGACAAGAAGACCTATTACATCGATCCCGCCAACGGCACCGAGGCGATGCGCGACGCCGCGCTCGACGTCGAGGAAGGGGCGGACATGATGATGGTCAAGCCCGGCCTTCCCTATCTGGACATCTGTTGGCGCATGAAGGAGGCGTTCGGCCTGCCGGTCTTCGCCTATCAGGTCTCGGGCGAGTACAGCCAGATCAAGGCCGCCGCCCTCAACGGCTGGATCGACGGCGAGCGCGTCATGCTGGAAACCCTCCTCTCCTTCAAGCGCGCCGGCTGCGACGGCATCCTCACCTATTTCGCGATGGACGTGGCGCGGCTGCTGGCGAAGAAAGGGTAGGCAGAGGGACTTTCCAAAGGCCCCTCCCCAACCCCTCCCCGCAAGGGGGAGGGACTTAACCCACGGCGCCCTCTGCCGGAAAATGGGGAAGGAAGAGCAAGCTGCTTGCTTTCTCCCCCCTTGTGGGGGAGATGCCGGCAGGCAGAGAGGGTCTTCGTGGCCCCACACCCTCACCCGTTGTTTTCCCCTAAAACATCCCCATATGTGAGCCATGTTCCATTCCGGAGACAATGAGATGAGCGCAGACTTCAACGAGACGCGGGTTCCGACGACGGACTGGCAGGCCTATCGCGGCGTGCTGTCACGGCGGATCTTCGCCTTTCTGATCGACTACGCCATCATCGCGCTCCTGTGGGTCCCGGCGGCCGTGGTGGTGTTCTTCCTCGGCATCCTGACCTTCGGCCTCGGCTTCTTCCTCTATCCGGCGCTCTTCGCCATCGTCGCCATGCTCTATTTCGGCCTGACGATGGGCGGACCGAGCCAGGCGAGCGCCGGCATGAACGTCATGGGCCTTGCCCTTGCGCGCGTCGACGGCCGGCCGGTCGATTTCCTGACGGCCATCGTCCACCTCGTGCTGTTCTGGATCGGCAATGCGCTGCTGACGCCGTTCATCGTGCTCATCGGCCTCTTCACGGATCGCGGCCGCCTGCTGCACGACCTCCTGCTCGGCACGGTGATGGTTCGCCGCGGCCGGTATTGAGGACCGTCAAAAGCCGCGGGCGAAATCCTCCAGTTGACCTTTTGCCGAACTGCGCCATGGTATTGGCAGAGAAACGTCATACAGCGACGGAGTCGCCCCACGGCCGATGAACACGCAGGCAACATCCTCTCCCCAGTTCTATCTCACCGCGCCGGCGGCATGTCCCTACCTGCCGCAGGAGATGGAGAGGAAGGTGTTCACCCATCTCGTGGGTGAGCGCGCGCCGGAGCTCAACGACCTCCTGACCCAGGGCGGTTTCCGCCGCTCGCAGAACATCGCCTACCGGCCGGCCTGCGAGACCTGCCGGGCCTGCATCTCCGTGCGCATCCTCGTCAACGAGTTCGAGCCGCGGCGCACCATGCGCCGCGTGCTTTCCGCCAATGCCGACCTCGTCTCGCGCGAATACCCGGCCGAGCCCTCCAGCGAGCAATATTCGCTCTTCCGCCAGTATCTCGACGCCCGCCACCAGAAGGGCGGCATGTCGGACATGTCGGTGCTCGACTATGCGATGATGGTGGAGGACACGCACGTCCACACCAAGATCATCGAGTACCGCCTGCGCGAGGAAGGCTCCGGCCTCAAGGAGCGCCCGCAGGGCGAGCTCATGGCCGTGGCGCTGACCGACCGGATGGGCGACGGCCTGTCGATGGTCTATTCCTTCTACAATCCCGACCTCGACCACCGCTCGCTCGGCACCTTCATGATCCTCGACCACATCCGCCGCGCCAGAGCGCTCGGCCTGCCGCACGTCTATCTCGGCTACTGGGTCAAGGGATCGCGCAAAATGGACTACAAAACAAAGTTTTTGCCGCAGGAGCACCTGATGCCGCGTGGCTGGGAGCGCTATGACGGGGAAACGCCTGAAACCCAGCTCTAGAATCGGTCCCCGCCTTGTCCCAGACGAACGACCCCGCCCTGCACCGCAAGGGCCTTCTCATCACCGCCATGGGCGGCCTTGCCCTTTCCTTCGACATTCCGCTGATCCGCTCCGCCGCCGGCGAGGTCTGGTCGGTGCTGGCGACCCGCAGCATCGCCACCTTCGTGACGGCCATGGTCGCCTGGTCGGTCCTGCGCTTCGTGCTCGGCAGGCGCACGGCGCTGATCCCCGGCCCCATGGGCCTCCTGATCGGCATCTTCTACGGCATCAATTCGCTGACCTTCATGCTGGCGGTGTTCAACACGACGACGGCCAACGTCGTCTTCATCCTCGCCTTCACGTCGATGTTCGCGGCGATCCTCTCCTGGGTCTTCCTCGGGGAGCGGCCCGCCAACGCCACGCTCCTCACCATGGCGGCGATGGTCGCCGGCGTTGCGCTGATCGTCCATGACGGCCTTGCGAGCGGCAACATCTTCGGCGATGCCATGGCGGCCTGTTCGGCCCTCCTGCTCGCCTCCGCCATCACGCTGAGCCGCCGCAGCGGCCTCGACATGGGCTTCGTGCCGCTCGTCACCGCCCTCGTTCCCGGCATCGCCGCGCTGTTCCTCCTGCCCGATACCGGGTTCGAGATCGCCCATCCCGGCTTCATCCTGTTCAACGGGCTCGTCATGATCCCGTTCGCCTTCTTCTGCCTGGCGACGGGCCCGCGCTACCTCTCCGCGCCGGAAGTGGGCATGTTCTACCTGCTCGAAACGGTGCTCGCGCCGATCTGGGTGTGGATCGTCTTTGCCGAGACGCCCACCACGCAGACCCTCATCGGCGGCTCCATCCTCATCCTTGCCCTCCTCGCCCACTCCCTCTGGCAGATGCGCTCGAAAGCCCGCGCCGCCCGCGAAAGCGACGCAGCGGCGGAGTTTCCGTTCACGGGGTGAGACTTGAGGTTGGCGGCGTGCAATGTTATAACTCAGTTATAACGGAGCCAAGCCAATGAACATCACCATCCGCAAGATCGGCAATTCCGAAGGCATCATCATTCCGAAGGACATCCTTGACCGCATGGGGGTCAAGGCTGGTGATGAGATCACGATGACGAGCGAAGGTGGAAAACTCATTCTCACCGCAGCTGATGGCGACTTCGACCGACAACTCGAACACGCCGAAAAATTCATGGATCGCTACAAGGTAGCACTCAAGAAACTTGCCGAATGAGTATTCTTTTTCTTGCCCGCCCTATCGTCGAGCGACTGCATGCCATCCAGATAGAACGGTTCGGCGGAGCCGATGGGTTGCGCGATGAGAACGCTTTCGAGTCGGCTCTATCCCGTCCCGTCAACAAGGCCTTTTACGGCTGCGAGGATATATTCGAACTCGCGGCGGCATATCTGTACGGGCTCGCGAAGAATCATGCCTTCGTGGATGGTAACAAGCGCATCGCAATCGTGGCAGCCGCCGCCTTCCTGATGGACAACGGCTTTGAGATAGCAACCGACGATGCAACACTTTACACTTTCGTCCTCGCCGTCGCCGCCGGCGAGATCGACGAAGAGGGCGCAACGCGCTTCCTGCGCGACGTCAGTGTCCCCTATTCCGGCTGATCAGCCGCTGAACTTGCCGCTGCGCGGGAAACCCTTGGGCACAGTGCGGCCGGCGCCGGCGCGGTCGGCGAGCCATTCGGTGAGCTCGTCCTTCGTGCGCACGAAGGTGCGGCCGGCGCTGTCGTCCCAGGAAAGGCCCTCGGCCAGCGTGAAGCAGCGGATGTCGGAAACGCCGCCGTCCTTGTAGCGCTGGAGGCGCACGCCCTTGCCGCGCGACATTTCCGGAAGCTGCGCGAGCGGGAAGATCAGCATCTTGCGGTTCTCGCCGACGACGGCGACATGGTCGCCGCGCACCGGCACGACCAGTTTCGCCTCGTCCGGCATGCCGACATTCATCACCTGCTTGCCCTTGCGGGTGTTGGCGACCATCTCGCTCTCGGCCACCACGAAGCCGTTGCCGGCCTGCGAGGCGACGATGACCTTGAGCGCGGGATCGTGGACGAAGGCCGTCAGCACATCCTGGTCGTTCTCCATGTCGACCATGATGCGCAGCGGCTCGCCGTGGCCGCGCCCGCCCGGCAGCTTGTCTGCGCCGAGCGTATAGACCTTGCCGCCCGTCGTCATGACGAGCACCTTGTCCGTCGTCTGTGCCGGGAAGGCCACCTTCAGCGCGTCGCCCTCCTTGAACTGGAGGCCGGACGTGTCGGCGATATGGCCCTTCAGCGCGCGGATCCAGCCCTTTTCCGAGATGACGACCGTGATCGGCTCCTTCTCGATCATCGCCTGCTGGATGGCCTCGACATCGGCCTCGGGCGCGCTCGCGAACTGCGTGCGGCGACGGCCGATCTCGGTCGCCTTGGCGAAGGTCTTGCGGACCTCGCCGATCTCCCAGGCGACGGTCTGCCACTGCTTCTCGTCGGAGGCAAGCAGCGCCTCGATCTCCGCCTTCTCCTTCGACAGGTTGTCGAATTCGGTGCGGATCTCGAATTCCTCCAGCTTGCGCAGCGAGCGCAGGCGCATGTTGAGGATCGCTTCGGCCTGCACGTCGGTGAGCGAGAAGGTCTCCATGAGGACGGCCTTCGGCTCGTCGTCCTCGCGGATGATGCGGATCACCTCGTCGAGGTTGAGATAGGCGACGAGGTAGCCGCCGAGGATTTCAAGACGCCGGTCGATGGCGGCAAGCCGGTGGCGCGAACGGCGCTGGAGCACTTCGCGCCGGTGGGCGAGCCATTCGACGAGAACGTCCTTGAGGCCCATGACCTTCGGCACGCGCCCCATCGAGAGCACGTTCATGTTGAGCGGGATGCGGCTTTCGAGCTCGGAGAGCTTGAAGAGCGATTCCATCAGGATCGTCGGATCGACCGTGCGGCTCTTCGGCACCAGCACGATGCGCACGTCCTCGGCCGATTCGTCCCGGATGTCCTCCAGCAGCGGCAGCTTGCGGGCGATCAGCAGCTCGGCGATCTTCTCGATCAGGCGCGACTTCTGCACCTGGTAGGGGATTTCGGTGACGACGATCTGGTAACCGCCGCGGCCGAGGTCCTCGGTCACCCATTTCGAGCGCACGCGAAAACCGCCGCGGCCCGTCTTGTAGGCCTCGATGATGCTCTCGCGGCTGTCGATGATGATGCCGCCGGTCGGAAGGTCGGGGCCCTGCACGAATTCGACGAGCTTTTCGACATCCGCCTCCGGGTTGCGGATGAGATGGAGCGCCGCGTCGCACAGTTCATGCGCGTTGTGCGAGGGAATGGACGTCGCCATGCCGACGGCGATGCCGGAGGAACCGTTTGCAAGCAGGTTCGGGAAGGCACCCGGCAGGACGACCGGCTCCTCGTCCTCCTCGTTGTAGGTCGGGCGGAAATCGACCGCGTCCTCGCCGATGCCTTCCAGCAGCAGCGAGGCCACCTCGGTCATGCGCGCCTCGGTGTATCGGTAGGCGGCCGCATTGTCGCCATCGATATTGCCGAAGTTGCCCTGCCCGTCGACGATGGGATAGCGCTGCGAGAAATCCTGCGCGAGGCGCACCAGCGCGTCGTAGACCGACTGGTCGCCGTGCGGGTGGAACTTACCGATGACGTCGCCGACGATACGCGCGCATTTCTTGAAGGAGGAATTGGACCGAAGGCCCATTTCGCTCATCGCGTGGATGATGCGGCGGTGCACCGGCTTCAGGCCGTCGCGAACGTCCGGAAGGGCGCGCTGGGTGATCGTCGACAGCGCATAGGCAAGGTAGCGCTCTTCCAGCGCCGCCTTGAGATCGACGGGTTGAATGTGGTCGTCTCCGCCATCGGGCGGCAAAGTGTTTTGTCCCATGGGTCTTGACTAGACCTCCTGCCGATTCGCGGCAAGGAATCCGGGCGATCGGGCTGTGGATAGCGGTTTATAAAGGCTGTTCGAAAACTGTCGCGGCGGGCAGAGAATCCCGTGGAAAGTCCATGCGGCATGAATATATTTGCCGCACCGCCCGTCTAGGAGCGGTAACGGCAAGGCAGCCGTCCAAGAAATCAGAAAGAGAGCCTATCCATGATGCGCACCTCCCACTTCCGCACCCTTCTTGCGGGCGCCGCGCTCGCCACCCTGGCAAGCCCCGCCTTCGCACTCGACGGTGCGGACCTGCTGGCCAAGCTGAATGCGACCTATGCCACGAGCGGCGTCACCGTCACCTCCTCGAACGTCGCCGTCGATGGCTCGACCGTCACGCTGGAAGGCGCAGAGCTGAAGGCCACGGGCTCCGAGGCGCCGCTCAAGCTCGGCACCGTCACCATGGAAGGCGTCGAGGAGGCCGACGACGGCGGCTACACGATCGAGACGGTCTCCTTCGAGGACATCAACGTGACGGAACCCGACACCACGGTTTCGGCCAAGGATATCTCGGTAAGCGGCGTTTCCATTCCCGGCAAGGTCGTTCCCGGCACGCTCGATTCGCTGATGATGTACGAATCGGCCACCACCGGCCCGGTCAGCGTCACCGCCAAGGGCAAGGAAGTCTTCTCCATGTCCGGCGTGGAAGCGAACCTCTCGCGCATGGACGACGATGCCGGCCTCGAATTCGACGCCACGCTCTCCGACCTCAAGGCCGACCTGTCGACGGTCGAGGACCCCAAGACCAAGGACGCGCTGGACACGCTCGGCATCCATTCGCTGGACGGCGAAGTCACCATGTCGGGGAGTTGGGAGCTGGCGAGCGGCAAGCTGGCCGTGGACGAATACGCCTTCGACTTCAAGGATATCGGCCGCCTGAACCTTAGCCTTGCCTTCTCCGGCTACACGCTCGACTTCCTGAAGAACGTGCAGGAAGCGCTGAAGACCGCCGAGGCCAACCCGAACAAGGACGAGGCGAACGCCGCCATGGGCATGGCCATGATGGGCCTCGTCCAGCAGCTCACCTTCAACAACGCCTCCATCACCTTCGAGGACGCCTCCATCACCAAGAAGCTGCTCGACTATGCCGGCAAGGAACAGGGCGTGACGGGCGACCAGCTCGCGCAGTCGCTGAAGGGCATGGTGCCGCTGATGATCGCCCAGCTCAACATGCCCGACCTGCAGAACCAGATCTCGGCCGCCGTGAACACCTATCTCGACGACCCGAAGAGCCTGAAGATCAGCGCCGAGCCGAAGGAGCCGGTGCCGTTCCCGATGATCATGGGCGCCGCCATGGGCGCGCCGCAGACCATCCCGCAGGTCCTCGGCGTCTCCGTCACGGCCAACGCCGAATAAGCCCCCGGCACCCCACGAAAACACGAAAGCCCGGAGCGTCGCCGCTCCGGGCTTTTTCCTGTCTTGCCGGGGCATGAGGCCGGGCAAGCCCGACCGTTCGCGGGCTCAGTCCTTCTTGGATGGAACGACCCGGAGCGCGAGTTCGCGAAGCTGCGTCGGCGTTGCCGGCGCCGGGGCATTCATCAGGAGGTCCTGCGCCTGCTGGTTCATCGGGAAGAGCGAGATCTCGCGGAGATTCTTCGCACCGACGAGCAGCATGACCACGCGGTCGATGCCGAAGGCGCAGCCGCCGTGCGGCGGGGCGCCGTACTGGAAGGCGCGGTAGAGGCCGCCGAAGCGCTCTTCCACATCGGTCTGCGAGAGGCCGACCTTCTCGAAGGCCTTGACCATCAGTTCCGGCGACTGGTTACGGATCGAGCCCGAGGCGATCTCGAAGCCGTTGCAGACGGCGTCGTACTGGTAGGCCTTGAGCTCCAGCGGCTCCTTGCTGTCGAAGGCTTCAAGGCCCCCCTGCGGCATGGAGAAGGGATTGTGCGCGAAGTCGATCTTCTTTTCGTCCTCGTTCCATTCGTAGAACGGGAAATCGACGATCCAGCACATTTCGAAGCGGTCGCGGTCGACGAGGTTCAGTTCCTCGCCGGCGCGGGTGCGCGCTTCGCCCGCGAACTTGTAGAACTTGGCCGGATCGCCGGCGACGAAGAAGCAGGCATCGCCGTCATCGAGGCCGAGCTGGGTGCGGATCGCCTCCGTGCGCTCCTCGCCGATGTTCTTGGCAAGGGGACCTGCGCCTTCCAGCTTCTCGCCTTCCTTGCGCCAGAAGATGTAGCCGAGGCCGGGCTGGCCGGTCGACTGCGCCCAGGCGTTCATACGGTCGCAGAAGGCGCGGGAGCCGCCGGTCCTGGCCGGGATCGCCCAGACTTCCACTTTCGGGTTCGACGCGATCATGTTCGCGAAGACCTTGAAGCCGGAGCCGGCGAAGTGGTCGGTGACGGCCTGCATGACGATGGGGTTGCGCAGGTCCGGCTTGTCGGAGCCGTACTTGCGGATCGCCTCGTCATAGGGGATGCGCGGCCATTGCTTCGTCACCGGCTTGCCTTCGGCAAACTCCTCGAACACGGCCGTCATCATCGGCTCCATCGTCTCCCAGACGTCTTCCTGGGTGACGAAGCTCATCTCGACGTCGAGCTGGTAGAATTCGCCCGGCAGGCGGTCGGCGCGCGGGTCCTCGTCGCGGAAGCACGGCGCGATCTGGAAATAGCGGTCGAAGCCGGCGACCATGAGGAGCTGCTTGTACTGCTGCGGGGCCTGCGGCAGGGCGAAGAACTTGCCTTCATGGATACGCGACGGCACGAGGAAGTCGCGCGCGCCTTCCGGCGAGGAGGCCGTCAGGATCGGCGTCGTGTATTCGGCAAAGCCGGCCTCGCCCATGCCGCGGCGCATGGCGGAGATGATCTGCGTGCGCTTGACGATGTTCCGGTGCAGCGTCTCGCGGCGAAGGTCGATGAAGCGGTACTTCAGGCGCACGTCTTCCGGATAGTCCGGCTCGCCGAAGACCGGCAGCGGCAGTTCCTTTGCGGCGGACAGCACTTCGATCTCGTGGGCGTAAAGCTCGATCTCGCCGGTCGGCATGGCCTTGTTGACCGTCTCCTCGGTGCGCGCCTTGACGAGGCCGTCGATGCGGATGACCCATTCGCCGCGCACGGCCTCGGCCAGCTTGAACGCCTTCGAATCGGGGTCGGCGACGACCTGGGTGATGCCGTAATGGTCGCGCAGGTCGATGAAGAGCACGCCGCCATGGTCGCGGACGCGGTGGACCCAGCCGGAAAGGCGGACGGTCTCGCCGACATCCGACTTGCGAAGGGCGGCGCAGGTGTGGCTGCGGTAACGGTGCATCGTGGTATCCTGAAATGCTGACGGGCCGCGCGGGAGGAACCCGGCGCAGCTACCCAAGAAAATCGCGCGGAAAAGCGCATGGCCGGGCTCGTTTGTCAAGGCTTGAGGGGTATTCGCCTGCGGAAGCAAAGCGCGTCGTCGCGGATTTACCCCCCTCTGGCCTGCCGGCCATCTCCCCCACAAGGAGGGAGATCGGCTGGAAGCGAAGACGGCAATCAATAACAGCGTCAAAGTTTGGCGAAACGCCCCTACATCCAATCTCCCCCCTTGTGGGGGAGATGGCCGGCAGGCCAGAGGGGGGCTTGAGCCCTCAGCCCGCAAACTCCCGATTGAGCATCAGCCATTGCAGCATCATGATCGTCTTGGCGTCGACGATGCCGCCGGTGGGAATGAGGGCGCAAGCCTCGTCGATCGGCATTTCGACGATCTCGATGTCCTCCCCCTCGCCGTCGACGCCGCCGCCCCGGCCCTCGCGCTTCGCGCTGTCGATATGCGCGGCGAAGCACGAGACGCGCTCCGTCAGCGTGCCGGGGCTCGAATAGGTGTCGAAGAGGTGGGTGAGGTCGGAGACGGCGTAGCCGGTCTCCTCCATCGCCTCGCGGGCGATGGCGTCTTCCGGGCTGTCGTCGTCGAGAAGGCCGGCCGGCACCTCCAGCAGGAAGCCGTCCGGGTGGCCGCCAAAGAAGGCGCCGGGACGGAACTGGCGCACGAGGACGACCGACCGGCGCACGGGATCGACCAGCAGGATCGCCGCGGCCGCGCCGTGGTCATGCACCTCGCGGTCGAGCCATTCGACGCGTCCGTCCTTGCGGGTCTGTTCCAGAACGAGCGTGCGCAGGTGGATGAAGCGCTTCCACACCGTGTTCTGCTCGACGATGCGGATGGGCGAAACGGTTTCGGCCGGCATGAAAACTCCTCAGGCCTTGCGCAGCCAGACGCGGTTGTCGTGGAAGGCCGCACCGCCATAGGGCGCGATGGGATCGGACCCCGTCAGCACGTTGATGCCCTCGCCGTCGAGATGGGCGGAATTGGGCCAGATGCCCTCGGCGATCAGCACGCCCGGCTTGGCCTCGCCCGTGATGCGGGCATGGAGGCGGACGTCGCCGCGCGTGTTGCCGAGGCGCACGACCGCGCCGTCCTCGATGCCGTTGGCCGCCGCGTCCTCGGGATGGATCATCACCTCCGGCCGCCTCTCGCGCTCGCGCGAAACCTTCGTCTCGCTGAAGGTGGAATTGAGGAAGGAGCGGTTCGGCGAGGTGGCGAGGCGGAAGGGGTGCTCTTCGTCCGCCGCCTCGATGACCTCGACATAATCCGGAAGGGCCGGCAGCGCCGCGTGCGGGCCGAAGGCGCCGAGCACCTTGGGCGGCTTGTTGGGTGCGGGCGTTCCCGTCCAGTCCGGGCGGAAGCGGAATTTTCCGTCCGGGAAGCCGAAGCCCTTGAGGAAATGCGAGGCCTCGAAATCCGGCTGGCAGTCGATCCACCTCTGTTCCTTCAGCCCGTCGAAGTCCGTTTCGTAATAGGGCAGCATGCGCGTGATGTGCTCGCGCTCGGAAAGGCCGAAGCCCGGCATGTCGGCGACGCCGAGGCGTTTTGCCAGTTCCTCGATGACGAAGAGGTTGGTGCGCACCGTCGCGGGCGGCTCGACGAGCTTCGGCCCGAGAAGGATATGCTGGTGGCCGCCGCCGCGGTAGATGTCGTCATGCTCGACGAACATGGTGGCGGGCAGCACGATATCGGCGAGTTTCGCCGTATCGGTCATGAACTGCTCGTGGACGGCGACGAAGAGATCCTCGCGCAGGAAGCCCCGCTTCACGAGGCGCTGTTCGGGCGCGACGTTCGCAGGGTTGGTGTTCTGGATGAGCATCGCCGTCACGGGCCCGCGCCCGCGCAGCGCCACGGCATCCCCCGTCAGGATGGGGCCGATCTGCGACTGGTCGAGCAGGCGGATATCCGGGTCGACGAGCTTCAGGCCCATCAGCTCGGACCGGCGCAGGTGGAAGATGCCGGAATTGCTGTGGAAGGCCCCGCCGCCCTCATATTGCCAGGAGCCGAGCACGGTGGCGATGGAGAGCGCCGCGTGCATGGAGACCGCGCCGTTGCGCCCGCGCGAAAAGCCGTAGCCGAGGCGGAAGAAGCTGCGCTTCGTGCGCCCGACCAATGCGGCGAAGGCCTCGATCTCCTCCACCGAAAGGCCGGTGATCGCCGCCGCCCAGACGGGATCGCGGCTTGCAAGATGGGCCTCGAGGCCGGCCGGGTCGTCGGCGAACTTTTCCATGTAGGCGCGGTCGGCATGGCCGTCGCGGAAGGCGACGTGCATGACGGCGCAGGCGAGCGCGGCGTCCGTGCCGGGGCGCAGCTTCAGCGCGAGGTCCGCCTGCTTCATCGTCGGGTTGTCGTAGACGTCGACGACGACGATCTTCGCACCCCGCTCCTTGCGCGCCTTTACGGCGTGGGTCATCACGTTGACCTGCGTGGAGACGGCGTTCGTGCCCCAGATCACCACGCAATCGGACTTCGCCATCTCGCGCGGATCGGGCCCGCGCAGGGTGCCGGCGCCCATGGAGAAGCCGGTCCAGGCGGGATTGGTGCAGATGGAATCGAAGAAGCCGGAATAGCGCTTGGCATGGCGCAGCCGCTCGATGGAATCGCGCTGCACGAGCCCCATCGTGCCGGCGTAGAAATAAGGCCAGACGGCCTCGCTGCCGTGTTTCTGCTCGGCCTTGACGAAGTTCTCGGCGATGGCGTCGAGCGCGGCCTCCCAGGAGATGTCGGCCCAGTCGCCGCCGCCCTTCTCGCCCCGGCGCACCAAGGGCTTCATCAGCCGGTCGGGGTGGTAGAGGCGGTCGGCATAGCGGGCGACCTTGGCGCAGATGACGCCGGCCGTGTAGCTGTTGTCGGCGCTGCCCTTGACGCGCCCCATGCGGCCGTCCGCGCTGATCTCGACATCGAGCGCGCAGGTGGAGGGACAGTCGTGCGGACAGGCCGAATGGCCGATGCGCGGTTTTCCGAGATTGGGGGTCGCAACGTTCATGGCTTTTCTATAGGACAGAGCCGGAACGGCCAAAAGGCAAAACGTTCGGCCATCGCAACAATTCATCGTCGCATCAGGGCGCGTTATCCCGCATGAACTATCGCCACATCTACCATGCCGGCAATTTCGCGGACGTGCTGAAACACGCCGTCCTCGCCCGCCTCGTCCTCTACATGCAGGGCAAGGACAAGGCCTTCCGCGTGCTCGACACCCATGCCGGCATCGGCCTCTACGACCTTTCCAGCCAGGAGGCGCAGAAGACCGGCGAATGGAAGGACGGCATCGGCCGGCTGCTGGACGGCGACATGCCGGCCGAGGCGGCCGCGATCCTTGCACCATACCTTGAAGCCGTTCGCACATTGAATCCGCAAGGCGGGCTAACCCTTTATCCCGGCTCGCCGAAGCTTGCCCGCATGCTCTTCCGCCCGCAGGACCGGCTGTCCGCCATGGAGCTGCATCCGGACGACTACGAGACGCTGCACCGGCTCTTCGACGGCGACTTCCAGAGCCGCATCACCCATCTCGACGGCTGGCTCTCGCTCGGCGCGCACCTGCCGCCGAAGGAAAAGCGCGGCATCGTGCTGGTCGATCCGCCCTTCGAGGTCGAGGGCGAATACGAGCGGCTGGTGGACGGGCTCGAAAAAGCCGTTCGCCGCTTTGCCGGCGGGGTCTATTGCCTGTGGTATCCCTTGAAGAAGGGAGCGCCCGTCGCCGCCTTCCACAAGGCGCTGAAGGAGACGGGCATTCCCAAGATGCTCTGCGCCGAGCTTGTCGTGCGGAGCGACCGCGAGACGACGGGGCTGACGGGCTCCGGCCTCATCGTCGTCAACCCGCCCTATACGCTCAAGCAGGAACTCGACGTGCTGCTGCCGTTCCTCAAGGAACGGCTGGCGCAGGACCGTTTCGCCTCGGCGCGCAGCTTCTGGATCGCGGGCGAGGCGAAGGCCCCTTGACCTTTGCCCGGCGGCGGCAACAATCGCCCGCCGAACCGGAGACCTCGACAATGCCGCTTTCCGCCCGCCTCTTCTGCCTGCTCGCCGCCGGCCTTGCCGCGCTGGCCGCCTGCAGCGAGGAGAAGCCGGCGGAAAAGCCGAAGACGGAGGCAAGCCGCAAGGCGCCGCTGGCAAAGACGGAGGTTCCACGCGGAAAAGGCTTCGACTTCTACGTCCTCTCGCTTTCCTGGTCGCCGACCTGGTGCGCGGAAAACGATGCCGGCGGCCGCACGCAGCAATGCCGGCGCGGCGAGGATCACGGCTTCATCCTGCACGGGCTCTGGCCGCAGAACGACCGGGGCTATCCGGAATATTGCCCGACGCGCGAACCGGACCGCGTGCCCGAAAGCCTCGGCCGCACGCTGCTCGACATCATCCCCTCGATGGGCCTGATCGGCCACGAATGGCGCAAGCACGGCAGTTGCTCCGGCCTTTCGCAGAAGGAATATTTCATCGTCGCCCGCGCGGCCTTCGAGCGCGTCCGCGTCCCGGCGGAGCTCGATGCCGCGCGCAAGTCCGCGCGCCTTTCGCCCGATGCGGTGGAAGAGGCCTTCACCGCCGCCAATCCGGGCCTTGCGCGCAACGGCATCGCCGTCACCTGCGCGGGCGGACAGCTGGAGGAGGTGCGCATCTGCATGACGGCCGACCTTGCCTTCCGCCCCTGCCCCGCCGTCGACCGGGCCGGCTGCCGCGCCGGGTCCATCCAGCAGCCGCCCATCCGCTAGCCGCCTCTTTCAGGAGCCGAACCATGAAGATATTCTATTCCGACGCCTCGCCCTACTCCACCAAGGTGCGCATGGCCGCGCTCTATGCGGGGCTTCCCGCCGAGGCCGTCGCCGTCGACACCTCGACCACCCCGCCGGAGCTTGCCGCCGTCAACCCGCTCGGCAAGATCCCGGTGCTCGTCACCGACGAGGGCCTCTCGGTCTACGACAGCCGGGCGATCATGAACTACATCGACCGCCAGACGCGCGGCGCGCTCTATCCGCGCAATGCCGCAAAGCGCACGGAAGCGGACATCCTGGAAGCGACGGCCGACGGCATCTGCGACTGCCTGCTCTCCATCGTCTACGAGCGGCGCATGCGCCCGGAGGAAAAGATCCACCAGGGCTGGATCGACCGGCAGTGGCAGAAGGTGGAACGGGCGCTCGATCACCTGGAGGCCAACATGCCGCGCCTCGGCAAGAAGCCGAACGGCGGCCATTTCGCGCTTGCCGCCATGCTGCGCTACATCGAGCTGCGCTTTGCCGGCCAGTGGCAGCGCGGCCGGCCGAAGCTGAAGCGCTATCTCTCGCGCTTCGAGGCCGTCTTCCCGGACTACGCCAGGTTCAAGGCCTGAGGCCGAACGAAAAAAGGCCCTCCTCGCGGAGGGCCTTTCCATAGGTTCGGAGCCGTTCGGCTTAGAACTTGACGCCGAGACCGACACGGACGGCGTGGTCCTTGTCATCGGCGCGAACCGTGGTGGCGCCGAGGTCGTAGTTCTTCTTCTGGTAGTCGCTGTAGCGGTATTCGACGCGGGCCGTGATGTTGTTGGTCACGAAGGCTTCCGCACCGACACCGGCCGTCCAGCCGAGAGCCGTGTGGTCGTCGCTGGCGCCGCCAGCGCCCTTCACTTCGATGTTGGAGGCCGCAAGACCGGCCGTGCCGTAGAGAAGGACCGGGTTGAGGTCGATACCGACGCGGCCGCGCAGCGAGCCGTTGAGGCCCTGCTGGGTGGTGATGCCGCCGTTATGGGTATCGACGCCCGAGTAGTTCAGGTCGGTTTCACCGCCGTAGACGATCTGGCCGCTCTGCATGTTGTAGCCGCCGTAGACGCCGCCGCCGATGGCATTGCCCTTGGCGTCGTTCATCTTGGCGCGCTGCCAGCTTGCCGTACCACCGACATAGGCACCGGCCCAGTTGCCGCTTGCGACCGGCTCGGAATAGTCGGCGGCCGGAGCCTGCGGAACTTCGTCGATGGCGTCGGCAGCCTGGGCGACCTGGAAGGCGGCCAGGGAAACGGTCGAAGCGATGAGGGTTGCGATGAGTGTACGCATGATATTCTCCTTTACTGAACGACGCCCTTTTCTGGGAGGCGATCGGGCATCGTCATTCCAATTCAGTCCCGCCCGGTTGAGGGGAAATTGAATAAAGATTGAGGAAATGGAAGAGCCAAATTGTGATATGATTGTGGCAGCGAGGCGGCACAAATTGGATGTGACTTTTCCACAACATGGAATTTGTTAACCATAATTCAAATATTGAAGGAAACCGGCAGAATATACTTAAATCTACTTCTTCGATGGCTTTCAGGTTAAATTTTCCGAAACCTTTTCTCCGGGGGAGTTTAAGCCTGCGCGCGAATGTCTATATCTTTGGCCGGTCAACCAAGTGAATCGGCAGGACGGACTTTTCTTGATGCAGCCCCTAAAGACGGCCCTCGTGACGGGCGGCGCGAAGCGGATCGGCAAGGCCATCGTGGACGATCTCGCCGCGCATGGTTTCTCGCTCGCCATCCATGCGAACACGTCGCTCGAAGAGGCGGAAGCCCTCGCCCGTTCGCTGCGGGAGCAAGGCGTGAAAGCGGCCGCCCTTTCCTGCGACCTTGCGGACGAAGCGGCGACCGCCGGGCTGATCGAGGCGGCGGTGGCCGCCGTCGGCCCGCTCGACCTTCTCGTCAACAACGCCTCCCTCTTCAAGCCGGATACGGTCGAGACCTTCGACGCGGCCCTGCTCGACCGGCATGTGGCGGTGCATGTGAAGGCGCCGTCCGTCCTTGCGCGCGATTTCGTGCGGCAGCTTCCCGCGGGCACGCCGGGCTCCATCGTCAACATCATCGACCAGCGCGTCTGGAACCCGACGCCGCGCTATTATTCCTATACGCTCTCCAAGGCAGCGCTCTGGATGGCGACGCGCACCATGGCGCAGACCTTCGCCCCGCAGGTGCGCGTCAACGCCATCGGCCCCGGCCCGTCGCTGCCGAACGAGCGGCAGAGCGACACCGATTTCCAGGCCCAGCTCGACGGATTGATCCTGCGCCGCGGGCCCGATCTTGCGGAATTCGGCCGCACGGTTCGCTTTTTGTTCGACACGCCGTCCATTACGGGGCAAATGATAGCGCTCGACGGCGGGCAGCATCTCGCCTGGGAAACCCCCGACGTCGCGGAGATCACGGAATGAACAGCCGGAAGGTGGAGGATGGCGGCATCCTCTATGACGAGAACGAGACGGACGACGAGGACGAGCTTGCCGAAAGCCCGGCCGAAAGCGGGCCCGCATCCGGCCTCGCCACGCCCGGCATCGACTGGAACGAAGGCGGCGACGTGCCGCAGGGCCTCATCGGCGCCGAGCTGATCCAGCTCTTCGTCAAGCGCCTGCCGAACAGCCCCGGCGTCTACCGCATGTTCAATGCCGACGGCGACGTGCTCTATGTCGGCAAGGCGCGCAGCCTCAAGAAGCGCGTGACGAACTATGCGCAGGGCCGCGGCCATTCCAACCGCATCACGCAGATGATCCGGCAGACGGCGAACATGGAGTTCGTCACCACGCGCACCGAGACCGAGGCGCTGCTGCTGGAAGCGAACCTCATCAAGCGCCTGCGGCCGCGCTTCAACGTGCTTTTGCGCGACGACAAGTCGTTCCCCTATATCCTCGTGACGGGCGACAGCCGCGCGCCGGCCATCTTCAAGCATCGCGGCGCGCGCAGCCGCAAGGGCGACTATTTCGGTCCCTTCGCCTCGGCGGGGGCCGTGGGCCGCACGATCAACTCGCTGCAGCGCGCCTTCCTGCTGCGCACCTGCACGGACAGCGTCTTCGAGACGCGCACGCGCCCGTGCCTGCTCTACCAGATCAAGCGCTGTTCGGCCCCCTGCACGCACGAGATCAGCGACGAAGGCTATGCCGGCCTGGTGCAGGAGGCGAAGGACTTCCTCTCCGGCAAGAGCCAGAAGGTGAAGGCGCAGATGGCCGAGGCCATGAACGCCGCCGCCGAGGACCTCGATTTCGAGCGCGCCGCCGTCTATCGCGACCGGCTGGCCGCGCTCTCGCATGTCCAGAGCCACCAGGGCATCAATCCGGCGGGCGTGGAGGAGGCGGACGTCTTCGCCATCCACCACGAGGGCGGCATTTCCTGCATCCAGGTCTTCTTCTTCCGCACCGGGCAGAACTGGGGCAACCGCGCCTATTTCCCGAAGGCCGACCCGCAGCTTACGGGCGCCGAGGTGCTCAACGCCTTCCTCGCCCAGTTCTACGACGACAAGCCCTGTCCCCGGCAGATCTTCCTTTCCGAAACCGTCGAGGAGATCGACCTTCTCTCGCAGGCGCTCACCGAACGCTCGGGCCACAAGGTCGCGATCTCCGTGCCGCAGCGCGGCGAGAAGAAGGACCTCGTCGACCATGTGGTGGCCAATGCCCGCGAGGCGCACGGCCGCAAGCTCGCCGAGACCGCCTCGCAGTCGCGCCTGCTCGAAGGCTTCGCCGCGACCTTCAAGCTGCCTTACGTGCCGCGCCGCATCGAGATCTACGACAACTCGCACATCATGGGCACCAATGCCGTCGGCGGCATGGTGGTGGCGGGGCCGGAAGGCTTCGTGAAGGGGCAGTACCGCAAGTTCAACATCAAATCGACCGAGATCACCCCCGGCGACGACTTCGGCATGATGAAGGAAGTGATGACCCGGCGCTTCTCGCGCCTCATCAAGGAAGAGGGCCTGCCGGACCGCAAGGCCGATCAGAGCGCGGAGGCGGCGGACCTGCCCTTCCCCGCCTGGCCGGACGTCATCCTCATCGACGGCGGCCAGGGGCAGATGACGGCGGTGCGCGCCATCCTCGAGGAGCTCGGCATCACCGACCAGGTGATTGCCATCGGCGTCGCCAAGGGCGCCGACCGCGAGGCCGGGCGCGAGCGCTTCTTCATGAAGGGCCTCGCCGACTTCTCGCTGCCGCCGCGCGATCCCGTGCTCTATTTCGTGCAGCGCCTGCGCGACGAGGCGCACCGCTTCGCCATCGGCTCGCACCGCGCGCGGCGCAAGAAGGAGATGGTCAGGAACCCGCTCGACGAGATCGCCGGCATCGGCCCGACGCGAAAGCGCGCGCTGCTCCAGCATTTCGGCACGGCGAAGGCCGTCTCGCGCGCGGCGATGGCCGACCTCATGGCCGTCGCCGGCATTTCCGAGAGCGTCGCCCGCCTCGTCTACAACCATTTTCACGAGGATGCGGCGGGTTAGCTGGCCCGGACCCGGGGCGGGTGCTAGCATGGCGGCGGACGTCCTCACCGGGAGAAGCCGATGACCGCCTGCCCCTACCAGACACCTGCCCTTGCCGCCGGCCTTCTCCTTCTGGCAGCGCCCGCCGACGCACAGACCAAGGTGGGCGACGCGCAGATGGTGAGCGTGAGCGGCCGTTGCGGCAAACTCGTCGTCGGCAAAAGGACGCTGACCGATACCTGCACGGGCAAGCTCCTCAACGTCACCTATCCCGATGGCCGCACCGGCTTCTACTTCGTGCTGGCGGACGGGCGCATCGTCACCTTCAGCGGCATGGACGGCGACAATCCGACGCCGGACACCGACGTGGTCGACCTCGACAAGGTGATCATGACCCGCAAGGATACGCCGGACAAGCCGGACGTCCTTTCCGCGACGGGCACCTGCCGCTTCGGCAATCCCATGCAGGGGCCGATGACCGTTTCCTGCGAGGGCAGGCTTTCCAGCGGCGGCGCCTTCTCGGCCACCTTCACCACGGACGGCAAGCCGCCGACCTGACCCGGGCGGTCCGTTTCGGACAAAAGGCGTCGGAAACCGCGACAATACGCGCGGCTCCGTAAATTCGCCAAGAATTGCCGGAAACAAAGGTTGACGGCACAGTCACAAAGACCTCATCTAACCCAAAATCGTAGAGACTGAAGATTCCATGGCTTCCCGCGCATACAGCATCCCGAACCTCCTCACCTATGGCCGGATCATCGCCGTTCCGCTGATCGTCCTGTGCTTCTTCATCGAGGGGCGGCTGGAATCGTCGGATTTCGCCCGCTGGACGGCCTTCTGGCTCTTCGTCGCCGCCTCGGTGACGGATTACCTCGACGGCTATCTCGCCCGCATCTGGAACCAGACGTCGAACATCGGCCGCATGCTCGACCCGATCGCCGACAAGCTGCTGGTCGCCTCCGTGCTGCTGCTGATGGCCGCCGACGGCACCATTGCCGGCTGGTCGATCTGGGCGGCCATCATCATCCTGTGCCGCGAGATCCTCGTCTCGGGCCTTCGCGAATATCTCGCCGACCTCAAGGTCTCCGTGCCGGTGACGCGCATCGCCAAGTGGAAGACGACGATCCAGATGTTCGCCATCGCCTTCCTGCTGGCCGGCCCCGCCGGTGACAAGGTCCTGCCCTATACGACCGAGATCGGCATCGGCCTGCTCTGGGTCGCCGCGCTCATCACCATGTATACCGGCTACGACTATTTCCGCGTGGGCCTCAAGCATATCGTGGACGAATAGCATGACGAAGCTCGTCTATTTCGCCTGGGTCCGCGAGCGCATCGGCAAGGGCGAGGAGGAGATCGACCTTCCCGCCGCGGTGAAGACCGGGGCAGACCTGCTGCGCCACCTCAAGACGCGCGGCGAGGAATATGCCTATGCGCTGGAGCATGAGAAGGTCATCCGCATCGCCGTCGACCAGGAACATGTCGAGCACGACGAGACGATAACCGGCGCACGCGAGATCGCCCTCTTCCCGCCGATGACGGGAGGCTGACCATGGCCGGCGGCGTTCCGGCTCCGGTCGTCGTGCGCGTCCAGCGCGAGGATTTCGACGCGGCCGCCGAGACCGCGCGGCTGACGGCCGGAAGCGCGGCCGCCGGCGCCGTCGTCACCTTCACCGGCCTTTGCCGCGACGAGGGCGGCCGGCTTTCCGCGCTGGAACTGGAGCATTATCCCGGCATGGCCGAGGCCGAGATCGGCCGCATCTGCCGTACGGCGGTGGAGCGTTTCTCGCTCCTCGGCATTGCCGCCATCCACCGGGTCGGCAAGATCGCGCCGGGCGGGAACATCGTCCTCGTCGTCGCCCTCGCCCCGCACCGCCACGCCGCCTTCGACGGCGCGTCCTTCGTCATGGACTACCTCAAGACCTCCGCCCCCTTCTGGAAGAAGGAACACTTCGCCGACGGTTCCCAAGGCGGCTGGGTCGACGCCAAGGACAGCGACGACCGGGCGCGGGAGAAGTGGTCGTAGGCCTCGTTCGCGTTGTGCCGTGGAATGTGGATCCTCGGGTCAAGCCCGAGGATGACGGAAGAAGAGAGGAGTGCGACCAAAGCGACGGCTCCGCATGCCGCACCGTTCAAGAGGCAGGCAATCTCTCCTCCCCTCCGTCATCCTCGGGCTTGACCCGAGGATCCACCCGCACGGCACGCCGCCTACGGCACCGGCCGCTCCCGGCGGAAGATCACCAGCAGCAGCACCAGCGCGGAAAAGATCACAAGATCGCGCCAGAGGAAATCGCCGTAGGCGCTCCAGAGCGTTTCGGCGAGCCCCATCGCCGCGCCGCCGAGGGCGGAAAGGAGCGGCGCTCCTGCCCCGCCGATGGCGGCGATGAACAGCACCTTCACGCCGAAGACGAGGCCCGCGCCGAAATCCATGTTGCCGTAGTAGGAAACGGCGAGGATGCCGGTGATGCTGGCGATGAGCGCGGCAAGCACATAGGCGCCGAGATAGACGCCCGCCGCATCGATGCCGCACAGTTCCGCCGCCTGCCGGTCCTGCGACACCGCGCGCCAGCGCCGCCCCCATGCGGAGCGGACGAGGAAGAGATGGCCGGCGGCGACGAGCGCGACCATCGCCGCCGTGTTGAGGAGCTGCAGCACCGTCAGCACGACCGGAAAGGCCGGATCGCCCCACAGCCGCACCGGCGTGCCGAGCAGCGGCGGCAGCCAGAGGCTGCGCGTCTCGGAGGCAAGCCGCGCCGTCTCCATCAGCACCAGCACGACGCCGAGCGCGGCCACCACCACCGTATTGTCCGAGGAAAAGGCGAGCGGGCGCATGACGTGGCGCCCGATGACGAGGCCGGCACCGACGCCGTAGACCAGCGCCATCGCCGCACCGAGGACGAGCGCGGCCGGCAGCACCAGCCAGAGCCTGCTCCAGCCGTAGCCGGCGAAGAGCACGAACATCTGCGCGGCGAAGGCGAAGAGCGCGCCATAGGCGACATCGGCCCGGCGCGTCACGGCGAAGGCGATCGAATAGCCGAAGGCGAGCGCCGCATAGAGCGCGGCGACAGGCAGGGCATTGGCGATCTGCTGGAGGAAATAGGCCATGGCGCTTTCCGGCGGCGTTTCGTGTGTGAAATTATAACTGGCAAAATTGCTTTTACCAGTTAGAATATCGCATGACCTTTTCCTGGACCCGACATCGCTTCTCCGGCGGGGCGCTTGCGCTGGACGTCGCCAATTCCGTGGTGCTGCGCGCCGATCCGGAACGCCGGGTCGACCGCTTCGCCGACCCGGCGACACTCGACGCCTTCCCGGCAGGCGCTGCCCGGCACGGCGCGGAACACGGCCTGTTCGGGGCATTGGAGCCGGTGCGAAAGGACGCGCGGGAAGATTTCCTTGCGCTGCGCGAGGCCATCGACCGGCATTTTCGCGCGGAAATCCTCGGCGCGGGCAAGCCGGCCCTGCTCGCCGACCTCCTCGACGCCATCTCGGCGACGCTCCGGCGTTCCGGCGAGCGGCCGCAGGCGCTGGATACGGCGACGGCCCGCTCCGCCCTCCTGCTCCTGTCCCGGCCGGAGCCGGAACGGCTGAAGATCTGCCCGAACTGCCACTGGCTCTTCCTCGACCGCAGCCGCAACCGCTCGCGCGCCTGGTGCGACATGGCCGTCTGCGGCAACCGGGTGAAGGCGAGCCGCCATTATCGCCGCACGAGGGAGGAGCCCCGGCCATGAAGCGCGTCCTGTTGTCGATCCTGCTGCCGCTTGCCCTTTCCGCCTGCCAGCGCGAGAGCGGGCCGGACCCGTTGAAGCTGACGGGCCGCATGTTCGTCTTCAACTACCGCCTCGCCTACGCGACCTATATCGTGACGCTCGACAAGGTGCAGCCGCTGCCGGACGGGTCCGTCGTGAAGGCGGAATTCGAGAACCCGGCGGGCGGCGACCCGCTGCTGCTGGAGCGGAAGATCTTTGCGAACCAGACGCGCGTCGTGCTGGAAAGCCCGGACATAACCTGCGTGAAGAAGGACCGGCCCTATTCCGTCGCCATCGCCGTGATCGGCCCGGACGGCGCGCGCCTGCAATCGCTGGAGACGAAGGTGACCTCGAACGCCGACCAGGACATCCTGCCGGCAAAGCCCCTGATCGTCGGCCCGGGCTACGACAAGAACCCGGAGGTCTTCAAGGACGGCAAGCCCCCCGCACATTTCGAAACGGCGAAGTGCCCCGTCTGAGGCAGGGCCGAGAGGCATGGATGGTCGGGTCAAGCCCGGCCATGACGAAGGAGAGGTTGGCGGAACGACGGTTCCGGTTTGATGGCCGGCATCGCCGCCTGCACGCCGTCATCCTCGGCCTTGAGCCGAGGATCCACAGCCGCGGTTGGGGCGTGGATGGACGGGGCAGCCCGGTCAAAAGCAAGACGGGGCCTTTCGGCCCCGTCTTTTCATGTCAAAGGCGTGCGGATCAGCCGACGATTTCGGTGTCGGAGAACCAGTACTTGATTTCCTGGGCAGCCGTTTCCGGGGCGTCGGAGCCGTGGACGGAGTTCTCGCCGATCGAGAGCGCGTGGGTCTTGCGGATGGTGCCTTCGTCGGCGTTCGCCGGGTTGGTGGCGCCCATGACTTCGCGGTTCTTCAGGATGGCGTTCTCGCCTTCGAGAACCTGGACGACCGTCGGGCCGGAGGTCATGCCTTCGACCAACTCGCCGAAGAACGGACGTTCCTTGTGGACGGCGTAGAAGCCTTCGGCTTCGCGGCGGCTCATCCAGACGCGCTTGGAAGCAACGACGCGCAGGCCCGCGTCTTCCAGCATCTTGGTGATGGCGCCGGTCAGGTTGCGCTTCGTCGCGTCCGGCTTGATCATCGAAAAGGTGCGTTCAATCGCCATTTTCCCGTTTCCCTTGGTTTTCCGGTGAAAGTGGCGGTTCAATAGCCGCCAACGCCCGGCAAAACAAGGGGGTGGCGGCGTTTGGCGATTTCAGCGGCAAAGTTTCATGCCGCCGTCACGCGATGGCCGATGCCGCCGTGGAGATCGAGGCAGCGGGCGAACCAGCCGGCGACCGGGTCGTCCTCCGCCAGCACCTTCGTGCCCGCGGTCGTGCGCAGCCATTGCAGCGCGCCGAAGACGATGTAGTCCGGAAAGAGCGGGCCTTCCCCGCCGATGAAGGGCTGCGCCTTCAGCATGTTGCGCAGCGGCTGGAGCCTCTTGGCAAACCCCTCGACCTCGGCACGCCCGGCCGCCGCGATCTCCTCCAGCGAGGCGCCGAGGCGCTCCTCCCGGCTGCGGCGGAAATAGGCCTGGTCCTTCGGCGCGAGCATGTCGTGGATATCGAGGATGGCGATGCGGGTGACGGCCATGTGCAGCGCCGATTGCGACCAGTTCTCGATGAAGCGGGCCATGGCCTTGCCGCCCTCCCCGCCGAACAGCGAGGGCCGGTCGGGATAGGCCTCGTCGAGATAGAGCGCGATGTCGAAGCTGTCGCGCACCAGCCTCTCGCCGTCGCGCAGGAGCGGCACCGTCGCCGTGCAACCGCCCTCGATGGCCGGGATATCGGTGAAGGGAACCGGCACCGTCTCGTAGTCGAGGCCCTTGTGGGCGAGCGACATGACCGTCTTCCAGACATGGGGCGAGAACTGGCGCGCCGGATCGGCGGCGCAAAGGGCATAGAGCAGTCGCGTCATGAAGGCCTCGTTTGCTGATATGCCGCATTGGACCGCAGCATTGCGCGCGTGGCAAATCAGATAATTTCATGGATGGCATTCACGCCGCTGACGAAGCCCCGTTCTATAGTCCGGATGAATCAGGAGGCAACGATGCTCGATCAATACCGCATGTTCACCGCCTACAATGCCTGGGCCAACCGCACGCTCTACGAGGCGGTCGGCGCCCTTTCGGACGAGGCACGGCGCAAGGACCTCGGCGCCTTCTTCGGCTCGCTGCACCGCACGCTGAACCATCTGCTGGTGGCCGACCGCATCTGGATGAAGCGCTTCACGGGCGCCGGGGATGCGCCGACGCGCCTCGACACCATCCTTTTCGAGGATTTCGCCGGCCTTCGCCAGGCGCGGCAGGAGGAGGACGCGCGCCTTGCCGCCTTCGTCGATTCGCTGACCGAGGAGAAGATCGCGGCTAACTTCACCTATAGCCCGATCACCAATCCGGGCAGCATCACCCATCCCCTCGGCCCGGCGCTCGCCCATATCTTCAACCACCAGACCCATCACCGCGGCCAGTGCCACGCCATGCTGACGGCGCTCGGCGGCCCGAGCCTTGCGCTCGACCTTCTCTTTTTCCTGCGCAGCGAGAGGCCGGATTTCCTGGCGATTTAGCGGCGAGCGGCCGCTTCGATTCCTGCAATAGCGGTGATACACTCTTCTGTTACGGGAGTATCCGGCATCGGGGCGCGGGGGCGGCCCCGCCTGTCACCCAGGTGACAGGCAGGAAAGGCCGATGCTGGGATAGTCGCTGCCATCGAGGCCGGCGCCGAAGGGCGCCGCCTTGCCCGGAGAGAGGACGAACAATGGCAAGAACGACCGAGGAATGGGCCGCCCTGCTCGGCAGCACCCTTTGCAAGATGGCGCGCGTCCACGGCACCGACGCCCCCGATGCCTACCTGCCGGAGGAGTGCTATCCGGTGATCGAGAAGACCTTCGACGTGGCGCTGGCCGAGGCACGCGCCGAGGGCTATGCCGCCGCCATGCGCGACCTGCAGCACAACCGGCAGGTTCGCGAAGAGAGCCCGCGCCGGCTGGCGGTGATCGGACAGGTCATGCGTGCAATCCCGCTCGCCCGCCGCATGGCCTGAGGCGGCTGGAATTGCCGTTCGTCAATTCGTCTCGAATTTTCCTTCAGCACACGTAAAATTAACCGCGCAATCCGATAGTTACGCCAATCGATCCCACCCCCGCGCAGGCGTTCCGCCGCGCTCATCCAATGGCGTTTCATGAGCAGCAAAGCCACCTCCGCCCCCAGGGACATACAACCGGCGGTTCCGCCGATCATGGCGCGCATCGCCCATGCCATGGCCAGCCTCGGCATTGCCGCGCTTCCGCGCAACTACGAACTCCTGTTCGAGGCGCTGAACGGCAATGCGGGCGTCGCGCGCGAGATCGCGACGCTCGGAAAGGCGCCCGACCAGGCGATGCTCGATTCGATCGCCCTCAGGCATTCCCTGCCGAGCCATAACGTGCTCGCCGCCGGGCAGGCCGCGGGCGAAGCCGTGCGCGTGCTTTCCGAAATCTCCCGCACGGCGGAGGAGAACCAGCGCCAGCGCGCCGCCGCGGTGCAGGAACTGGAGGAGATCGCCGGGCGGATGAAAGACGACCCGGTGCTCGGCATTTCCGACTTTTCGACCGACACGGGCCGCCTGCTCTCACTCGTGCGCGGCATTCTCGGCGCCGACCGGGCCACGGCTGCGAAGATGGGCGACCTCCAGGCCCATCTCGACGGCCTGCGCTCGGGCCTTGCCGTCAGCCGCGAGGCGCTGACCCACGACCCGGTCACCGGGCTTGCCAACCAGGCGGCGCTCATCGGCCGCCTGAAGCGCTTCTTCCAGGAGGAGGCCGAGGGCAATACCGCCGCCCTCCTCCTTTTCCGGGTCGAGCAGCTCAAGGAATTCGCCGAGACGCATCCGGCAGGGGCGGCGGAAAAGACGCTGAAGCGCCTTGCCGCGATCTTCCGCCAGTCGGTCAAGAAGAACGATTTCGTCGCGCGGACGGGACCGGACCTCTTCTGCCTGCTGCTCTGCGACGTCAACCGCGAGATCGCCGTCACCATTGCAAGACGTGTCGCCGGGCGCGTGGCCGAACGGCCCTTCCCCTTCCTCGACCGCGAGCTGCCGGCCGGCTTCCTCACGCTGACCGCCGGCGTCTCGCTGACCGATTCGGCCGAAACGCCGATGGCGCTCTACGAGCAGGCCGACCGGGCGCTCGCCTATGCCGCCGACAGCGGCATTGCGCTGCGCATCTATTCGGCCGAGGTCGCCGAACGGTCGGGCCGGCTCTATCGTTCGGGCAACGCGGCCTGACGATCCTCGCCGCAAAGCCGCTTTACACTTTTGCTGGAATTGCCCCCTCTTCGTCCGGCGCAATTCCGGACGCAAAACCGCTTCGCACTTTTGCTGGAATTGCTCTATAGAGCCGGCATGATCACCATTTCCGGCCTCACCGCCCGCGTCGCGGGGCGTCTCCTCATCGACAATGCTTCCGTTTCGCTGCCGGCGGGCACGAAGGCGGGCCTCGTCGGCCGCAACGGCACCGGCAAGTCCACGCTGTTCCGCATCATCACCGGCGACCTTGCGCCCGAGGCCGGCACGATCTCGCTGCCGAAGAACGCGCGCATCGGCCAGGTGGCGCAGGAAGCGCCCGGCACGGACGATCCGCTCATCGAGATCGTGCTTGCCGCCGACAAGGAGCGCGCCGCCCTCGTCAGGGAAGCGGAAACGGCGAGCGATCCGCATCGCATCGCCGAGATCCAGACCCGCCTCACCGATATCGGCGCCCATTCGGCCGAAGCGCGCGCGGCAAGCATCCTTGCCGGCCTCGGCTTCGACCACGAGGCGCAGCAGCGGCCGGCCAAGAGCTTTTCCGGCGGCTGGCGCATGCGCGTGGCGCTCGCCGCCGTGCTCTTCTCCGAGCCGGACCTCCTGCTCCTCGACGAGCCGACCAACTATCTTGACCTCGAAGGCACGCTGTGGCTCGAAGAATATGTGCGGCGCTATCCGCACACGGTCATCGTCATCAGTCACGACCGCGACCTTCTCAACACCGCCGTCAATTCGATCGTCCATCTCGACCAGCAGAAGCTGACCTTCTACCGCGGCTCCTACGACCAGTTCGAGCGCCAGAAGGCCGAGGCCGACGAATTGCAGATGAAGGCGAAGGCCAAGAACGAGGCGGCGCGAAAGCATCTCCAGAGCTTCATCGACCGCTTCCGCGCCAAGGCCACCAAGGCGCGGCAGGCACAGAGCCGCATCAAGGCGCTGGAGCGCATGGGCACGGTCGCCGCCGTCGTGGAAAGCCATGTGCAGCCGATCACCTTCCCCGAGCCGGAAAAGCAGCCGGCCTCGCCCATCGTCGCCGTCGAAGGCGGGGCGGTCGGCTATGTGCCCGGCAAGCCGATCCTCAGGCAGATCAACCTTCGCATCGACAACGACGACCGCATCGCCCTCCTCGGCTCGAACGGCAACGGCAAGTCGACCTTCGCGAAATTCATCTCCGGCCGGCTGGAGGCGGAGGCAGGCGCCGTCAAGCGTGCGCCGGGCCTCAAGATCGGCTTCTTCGCGCAGCACCAGCTCGACGACCTCATCCCCGACCAGTCGCCCGTCGAGCATGTGCGCCGGCTGATGCCGGAGGCTCCGGAAGCCAAGGTCCGCGCCCGCGTCGCCCAGATGGGCCTTGCCACGGAAAAGATGTCGACCGCCGCCAAGGACCTTTCCGGCGGCGAGAAGGCGCGCCTCCTCATGGGCCTTGCCGCCTTCGACGCGCCGAACCTCCTCATCCTCGACGAGCCGACGAACCATCTCGACATCGACAGCCGCCGCGCGCTGATCGAGGCGCTGAACGACTACGAGGGCGCCGTCATCCTCATCTCGCACGACCGCCACCTCATCGAGGCGACCGTCGACCGGCTGTGGCTCGTCAACAACGGCACGGTGAAGAGTTTCGACGGCGACATGGAGGAATACCGCAGCCTCATCGTGCAGTCCGCCCGCAGGGACGACAGGGACAAACCGGCCGCGGCCGGCGGCGAGGCCAGCAAGGCGGACCTGCGCAAGGCGAATGCCGACCGGCGCGCCCAGCTCGCCCCACTCCGCAAAAAGATCAACGAAATCGAATCGCTGACGGGAAAACTGCAGAAGCAGATTCAGCTCCTTGATGCGGAGCTTGCAGACCCCGCGCTCTACGAGAAGAGCCCGGCCAAGGCCGCCGAGAAGGCGAAGCTGCGGGCGGCGGCGGCCGGAAAGCTCGGTGAGGCCGAGGAGGAATGGCTGGAGCTTTCCGCGCAATACGAAGAGGCGATGGCCGGGTGACCGGCCGGCGCCGGACGATGTTTTTTGCAAGAATCGCACAGAAAACAGGCAGATAGCCGGGTATTCCCCTCTACGACGAAAGTCGTAGTGGGCCTTTCCGGCGATATCCCCTTCCCGGCTTGAAAGCCTCTTCCCGACATGGTTAGGTTTCCGCGATGATACCAGGACGGCAAGCCGTCCGCCATTGGGAGGAAAAATATGGATCGTCGTTCATTCATCAAGAAGGCCGGTGTCGCCGGCATCGGCGGCGCGGCCGCCTCGGTGCTCGCCGCCCCGGCGCTCGCGCAGAGCAACCCGAAGATCAACTGGCGCCTCGCCTCCTCGTTCCCCAAGTCGCTCGACACGATCTACGGCGGCGCCGAGGTGCTGTCGAAATACGTGTCCGAGGCGACGGACGGCAATTTCCAGATCCAGGTCTTCGCGGCCGGTGAACTCGTTCCGGGCCTCCAGGCCGCCGACGCCGCCGCGGCCGGCACCGTGGAAGCCGCCCACACGGTTTCCTACTACTACTGGGGCAAGGACCCGGTCTGGGCGCTCGGCGCGGCCGTGCCCTTCGCGCTCAATGCGCGCGGCATGAACGCCTGGCAGTACCATGGCGGCGGCATCGACCTCTTCAACGAATTCCTCGCCACCCAGGGCCTCGTCGGCTTCCCCGGCGGCAATACCGGCGTGCAGATGGGCGGCTGGTTCCGCAAGGAGATCAAGACCGTCGCGGACATGGCGGGCCTGAAGATGCGCATCGGCGGCTTTGCCGGCAAGGTCGTCGAGAAACTCGGCGTCGTGCCGCAGCAGATCGCCGGCGGCGACATCTATCCCTCGCTCGAAAAGGGCACGATCGACGCGGCCGAATGGGTCGGCCCCTATGACGACGAGAAGCTCGGCTTCTACAAGGTCGCTCCGTACTACTACTATCCCGGCTGGTGGGAAGGCGGCCCGACGGTCCACGCCATGTTCAACAAGGCGGCCTATGACGACCTGCCGAAGGCCTACCAGTCGCTGCTGCGCACGGCCTGCCAGGCGACCGACGCCGACATGCTGCAGAAGTACGACTACCTGAACCCCTCCGCCATCAAGCGCCTCGTCGCCGCCGGCGCGAAGCTGAGCCCGTTCAGCCAGGAAATCCTCTCGGCCTGCTTCGACGCCTCCAACGAGGTCTATGCCGAGATGGAAGCCTCCAACCCGACCTTCAAGAAGATCTGGGACTCCATCAAGGCCTTCCGCGGCGAGTTCTACCTCAATGCGCAGATCGCCGAATACAACTACGACACCTTCATGATGATCCAGCAGCGCAGCAACAAGCTGTAAGCGCCGGCTGAGACGGAAACGGAAAACCCCGGGGCGGCAGCGCCCCGGGGTTTTTGTTTGGGCGGCGCGGATGCCCGGCTCGGCACTCTGCCCCCGCCTTCACCGCCCTCGCCTTCGCCGTCTCCCCCTTTACCGCTCCCTCGCCTTGGCTTTCGCTTTCGCTCCTTCTTTCCTCACACCTCCCACCTCTCCGCCGTCATCCTCGGGCTTGACCCGAGGATCCACGCCACAAAGCGAAGCCGTTCCGCGGGGGTGGATCCTCGGGTCGAGCCCGAGGATGACGGCGGAGAGGACGGCGGCTATCCGCTCCCTCTTCAAAGCAGAAGGGCCGGCTTTCGCCGGCCCTTCATGGTTCATTCCGTTACCCGTCAGTTGAACGACGGCGGTGCGGAAAGGTCCGTCGCCGGCTTCTCGCCGCCGCCTTCGGCAGGCTTCTCGCCGCCGCTGCCGTCCAGCGGGTTGCCGGCGGGCAGTTGCAGGCCGCCGGGAAGGCCGAGGCCCCCGCCGTTGTCGGGCAGGCCCAGGCCGCCGCCGAAGCCGGGGACCTCGATCTTGATGGTCGCCGGGTCGATGCCGGTGCCCTCGCCCTTGTAGTGCATGACCATGCTCGGGAAGAAGATGGTGAGCGCCACCATGAGGATCTGGATGCCGACGAAGGGCACGGCGCCCCAATAGATCTGCCCCGTCGTCACCGGCTGGGTCATCTTGCCCGTCACACGGTCGAGATAGGGCACCTTGGCCGCGACCGAGCGCAGGTAGAAGAGCGCGAAGCCGAAGGGCGGATGCATGAAGCTCGTCTGCATGTTGATGCCGAGGAGGACGCCGAACCAGATGAGGTCGATGCCGAGCTTGTCGGCGGCGGGCGCCAGCAGCGGCACGATGATGAAGGCCAGCTCGAAGAAATCGAGGAAGAAGGCCAGGAAGAAGACGAGCAGGTTCACGACGATCAGGAAGCCCACCTCCCCGCCCGGCAGCGAGACCAGCAGGTGCTCGACCCACAGGTGCCCGTTCACGCCGTAGAAGGTGAGCGAGAAGACGCGGGCACCGATGAGGATGAACAGCACGAAGGACGAAAGCCGCGTGGTGGCGGTCAGCGCGGACCGCACCACATCCATGCTGAGCCGGCCCTTGGCGAGCGCCATGGCGAGCGCGCCGACCGCGCCCATGGCGCCGCCTTCCGTCGGCGTGGCGATGCCGAGGAAGATCGTGCCGAGCACGAGGAAGATCAGCGCCAGCGGCGGGATCAGCACGATGATGACCTGCTGGGCAAGCCGCGACATCATGTTGATGTTGAGGCCCTTGTCGGCCAGCGCCACGATGTAGATGAAGATGACGCCGACCGTCGCGCCGAGGATATCGGCATTCTCGCCATAGGTCGGGGCGAGATAGATATGCGCGGCATAGGCGAAGCCGGCCGCGGCTGCGAGCGCGATGAAAAGCGACGTCACGCCCGAGCCGAGCGAACGCGCCTCCAGCGGCAGCGCCGGCATCGAATCCGGCCGGATGATCGTCATGATCAGCACGTAGCCCATGTAGAGGGCGGTGAGCACGAGGCCCGGAATGAGCGCGCCGGCATACATGTCGCCGACCGAACGGCCGAGCTGGTCGGCAAGCACGATCAGCACGAGCGAGGGCGGGATGATCTGGGCGAGCGTGCCGGAGGCGGCGATGACGCCCGAGGCGATCGACCGGTCATAGCCGTAGCGCAGCATGATCGGCAGCGAGATGAGGCCCATGGCGATGACCGAGGCCGCGACGACGCCGGTCGTGGCCGCCAGCAGCGCGCCGACGAAGATGACCGCATAGGCAAGGCCGCCGCGGATCGGCCCGAAGAGCTGGCCGATCGTGTCGAGCAGGTCCTCGGCCATGCCGGAGCGCTCCAGCACGATCCCCATGAAGGTGAAGAACGGAATGGCCAGCAGCGTGTCGTTCGACATCACCCCCCAGAGCCGTTCGGGCATGGCGTTGAGCAGCGGCCAGGACAGGTTGATCGAATCGGACAGCGGCGCGAGCTCCACGCCGACGACGAAGAAGAGCAGGCCGTTCGCCGCGAGCGCGAACGCCACCGGATAGCCCAGCAGCAGGAACACGATCAGCGATGCGAACATGATCGGCGCAAGGTTCTGTGCGATGAACTCGATCATGCGCCCTTCTCCCCGGCAACGGCTTCATCGAGCGGGGCATGGGTCGGCACGTAGGGCGTCGGGTCCTCCATGTCGCCGCGCATGATGGCGATCTTCTTGATGATCTCGGATACGCCCTGGAAGGCCAGCAGCACGAAGCCGGCGAGCAGGATCGCCTTGGCGGGCCAGACGATGAGGCCGCCGGCGCTGGACGACATTTCCTTCGAATGGAAGGACATGACGACGTAGGGCACGAGGTAGTAGACCATCAGCAGCACGAAGGGCATCAGGAAGAGGCAATGGCCGAAAAGGTCGATCCAGTGCTGCACCCGGCGCGAGAACTTGCCGTAGACGATGTCGATGCGGATATGCTCGTTCTGCGCCAGCGTATAGGCGGCGGCGAGCATGAAGGCGCCGCCGAACAGATACCATTGCGCCTCGAGCCAGGCGTTGGACGATGTGTTGAAAACCTTGCGAACGACGGCATTGCCGGCACTGACGAGAACGGCCACGAGGATCAGCCAGCCGACGGCCTTTCCGATATTTTCCGTGATCGCGTCAATGAGCCGGCTGAAAACCAGCAGCATCTTCATGAAAGCTCCTCCCCGCTTGGCGTGTTATTGGTTTGTTGCCAAGCACAGGCACAGTGCCGATTTCAAGAGCCGATTCAAGCCCGCAGCCCGGTTTTCCCGGCCTGAGAGGCGGCATTAGACGAAAGGCGAATACGCGCGCTGCGCCTTTGCACAAAGGATAGGCAGGCTTGCCCGCAAAGCGGCTCTTGCCGCCGGCGAAGGTTCTGCTAAAACAGCGGCGAAATCATCATACAAATAAGGACCGAGCCATGTCCCCGATCAATCTCGCAATCGTCGGCGTCGGCAAGATCGTGCGCGACCAGCATCTTCCGGCCGTCGCGAAGAATGCCGACTACCGGCTGATCGCCGCGGCGAGCCGCCACGGCACGGTGGACGGCATCGACAATTTCAAGTCCATCGACGAGATGCTGGCGGCCGTTCCCGCCATCGAGGCCGTCTCGCTGTGCATGCCGCCGCAGTATCGCTACGAGGCGGCCGAGAAGGCGCTTTCGGCCGGCAAGCACGTCTTCCTCGAAAAGCCGCCGGGCGCGACGCTTTCGGAAGTAACCGACCTCGAGGCGCTCGCCGCCGCCAGGGGCGTTTCGCTCTTTGCAAGCTGGCACTCGCGTTATGCGCCGGCCGTCGAGGCCGCGAAGAGCTTCCTTGCCGGCACGACGATCCGCTCCATGCGGGTGATCTGGAAGGAGGACGTGCGCCACTGGCACCCGAACCAGGAATGGATCTGGCAGGCCGGCGGCCTCGGCGTCTTCGATCCCGGCATCAATGCGCTCTCCATCGTCACGCATATCCTGCCGCGCCCGGTCTTCATCACCGCCGCAACGCTGGAATTCCCGGAAAACCGCGACGCGCCGATCGCCGCGACCATGACCTTCTCGGATGCCAGGGGCCTCGACCTTGCCGCCGAATTCGACTGGCGCCAGACCGGCAAGCAGAGCTGGGACATCGTCGCCGAGACGGATGCCGGCGCTATGGTGCTTTCGGAGGGCGGCGCAAAGCTCTCCATCGACGGCAAGCTCGTGCACGAGGAGCCGGAGCAGGAATATCCGATGCTCTACAGGCGCTTCGCCGAGATCGTGAAGGCCGGCAAATCCGACGTCGACCTCGCACCGCTGCGCCACGTCGCGGATGCTTTCATGCTGGGCAGGCGGAAGTTCGTCGAGGCGTTTCACGACTGAGACCGCCCGACAATGTCGTGACAAACGGTGCGCATTTTGCTAGAACAGGCCCCTGTGGAGATGCGCACCCATGACCCGCACCATGCGATCCGAGAAACTCGACCTTCGTCTCACTGCCGCCGCGAAACGGACCCTGAGCGAAGCCGCCAAGGCGACAAACCGCTCCGTCAGCGAATTCGTGCTTGAAAGCGCGCTGGCGCGGGCGGAAGCCACCTTACCCGACAGGCAGCATTTCGGCCTTGATGCGGAGCGGTGGCAAACGTTCCTCGCGACACTCGACGCCCCCCCGCGCGCGATGCCACGATTGAAGCGCCTTCTTGAAACACCGAGCCTTTTCGAGCCGGAAGCAGATCGCTAGCCGTGGCCTTGCGCATAGAGAAATTGCGCCGCAACCATCCGGTCGACGGGTTCGATTGCGGCAAGGATCCACTCAACCGTTTCCTGACCCGCTTCGCCCTACAAAGCCAGCTCTCCAACAGTTCGCAAACCTATGTGGCTTTGTCGGACAACGAGGTCATCGGTTTCTATACACTCGTTTTCGCGGAAGTCCGTTTCGAGGATGCGCCCGACCGGCTGCGCAAGGGCGTGGCGCACCACCCCATTCCACTGATGCTTCTTGCCCGGCTGGCGGTTGCGGCCGATTGGGCCGGCAGGGGAGTCGGCTCCGGGCTTCTCAAGGACGCGTTGACTCGTACACTTGCGGCATCCGACATAGCGGGCCTGCGTGCCTTTGCGGTTCATGCGAAGGACGAAGACGCGCGTTCCTTTTATGCGCGTTTCGATTTCATCGAGTCTCCGAGCGACCCTATGCATCTTTTCGTACTTTTGAAGGATATCCGGGCGCTAATCGGCACCACGTGAACGGAGCCGCCTCAAGCCTTCTTCACCCAGCGGCCGTCGTTGTTCTGCTGCCAGTAGGTGAGCTGGTGCCCTTCGCCTTTCAGGCGTTTCCAGTGGCCGCGGGCCGCTTCCACTTCGGCCTGGTCGTAGCCGTCGAACATGAAGATCACGCGGTCGTAGGCATCGAGCGGGGGCGGCTGCGCGCCGGCGACGAGGAAGCGGACGGTCGCGGCGTTGGCATTGTCGGGTGCGGTCGTCAGCAGCACCGGCTGTTCGGCGGGAAAGGCCTGCTCGTCGGTACCGTGCGGCAGGAAGCTGTCCTCGCGGAAGGTCCACAGATGCGTGTCGAGCGCATCGCGCCGGGCTTCATCGCCCGCCTGGACGACGACGCGCCAGCCGCGCTCGAGGCTCTTGTCGAGGAGCGGCGGCAGCGCGTCCTCAAGCTTCGATTCGGTCAGGTGGTAGAAGAGGACCTCGCTCACCGTCCCCTCACCCCTCGTAGTTCGCGCGCACCAGCTCGTCGAGCAGGCGCACGCCGAAGCCGGAGGCCCAGGACTGGTTGATCTCGTCGGTCGGCGAGCCCATGGCCGTGCCGGCGATATCGAGATGCGCCCAGGGCGTGTCCTTGACGAAGCGGTGCAGGAACTGCGCGGCGGTGATCGAGCCGGCATAGCGTCCGCCGGTGTTCTTCATGTCGGCGAACCGGCTGTCGATCATCTTGTCGTATTCGCGCCCGAGCGGCATGCGCCACAGGCGCTCGTTGGTGGCAAGGCCGGCGGCCGTCAGGCGCGCGGCGAGCGTGTCGTCGTTGGAGAAGAGGCCGGCATGGTGGCTGCCGAGCGCGACCATGATCGCCCCGGTCAGCGTCGCGAGGTTCACCATGAACTGCGGCTTGAAGGTCTCGTTGCAGTACCAGAGCGCATCGCACAGCACGAGGCGGCCTTCGGCATCCGTGTTGATCACCTCGATGGTCTGGCCGGACATGGATTTGACGATGTCGCCCGGGCGCTGGGCGTTGCCGTCGGGCATGTTTTCCACAAGGCCGAGGATGCCGACGACGTTCGCCTTCGCCTTGCGGCTCGCAAGCGTGTGCATGAGGCCGATGACGGCGGCAGCGCCGCCCATGTCGCCCTTCATGTCCTCCATGCCGGCGGCCGGCTTGATGGAGATGCCGCCGGTGTCGAAGACGACGCCCTTGCCGATGAAGGCGATGGGGCGGTCCTTGTCCTTGCCGCCCTTCCACTGCATGACGGCAAGGCGCGGCGGGCGCACGGAGCCCTGTGCGACGCCGAGGAGCGCCGCCATGCCGAGGCGCTTCATCTCCCGCTCGGTGAGGATATCGACCTCGACGCCGAGCTTTTCGAGCGCCTTGGCCTTTTCGGCGAATTCGACCGGACCGAGCACGTTCGCGGGCTCGTTGACGAGGTTGCGGGCAAGGATCACGCCCTCGGCGATGGCGTCGGAAACATCGTTCGCCTTCTTTGCGGCAGCGGCGTTGGCGGTGACGATCGTCACCTTGACGGTCCTGGCGGGCTTCGTCTCCTCGTCCTCGCCCTTCTTCGTCTTGTAGGCATCGAAGCTGTAGGCGCCGAGCTGCATGCCGAGCGCGAAGTCGGCGGCGTTCTTCGCCGTTACCGTGGCGCCGGGCGCATCGATATAGATCGCCACCTTCTCGGCGCCGCCGGTCTTCGCCGCGGCCGCACCGCCCGCCTTCAGCCAGTCATGGGCGACGAGCTTGTCGGCTTCGCCGAGGCCGAGAACGCGGATACGGTCCACCGGCGCGCCGTGAGGGGCAATGATGTCGAGGCTTTTCAGCGCCTTGCCGGTGAATTTCGCCACGCCGGCAGCGCGCGCGACGACGCCTTCCGGATCGACCTCGCCGAGCCCCGCCGCCGGCTGGCCGGCGGCCTGGAGGAGGATCGCAAGGCCGCCCGAAGCGCGTGCCGTCTTTGCGAAACCGATGTCGAACGTGGAAGCCATGATTTACTCCGATGCCTGTCCTGCGGCCTTCAATGCGGCCGGAAAGGCCGCCAATGGCACCAATTCCTTGTCGCTTTTGCGGCGCTTGGCAAGATGCGGCGCCTCGTTTAGAGATCGTTGACCATGCTTGTTCGCCATAAATTTTCCATCCGCGCGGAGACTCTCCGCTATGGCGTCAGCCTGAAGAAAGTTTATATGCCCATAGGGGTTTCCATGGGCCTACCCGGCGCAAGAGCGGAACCGCCTGTCGAACGTGCGGACTGAATGAAGATGAAGCTGATCGAGCGCTATATCCTGCGGCGGGCGTCGCTCATGTTCGTCGCCACGCTGCTCCCCCTGCTCGGCATCGTCTGGGTGACGCAGGCCCTCAGCAGCATCAACCTCGTCACCGACAGCGGCCAGTCGATCTTCGCCTTCCTCAAGCTCGCCACGCTCATCCTGCCCTCCGTCATCCCGATCATCCTGCCCTTCGCCCTGGTCATCGGCGTATCGCAGACGCTGACCGTGATGAACGGCGATTCGGAGCTGACGGTGCTTGCCTCGGCCGGCAGCTCGCGCACGACGATCATCCGGCCGATCATGATCCTGGCGGTGGCGATGAGCGTTGCGTCCTTCGCCGTCGATAATTTCGTCGAGCCCTATTCTCGCATGGCCGTGCGCAAGATGATCGCGACGGCCCATGCCGACATGCTGTCCGCCGTCGTGCAGGAAAACACCTTCCGCAAGGTCACGGACGGGCTTTACGTGCAGGTCGCCAAACGGCGCAACGGCGGGGTCCTGGAAGGACTCTTCGTCGCCGACACCCGCGATCCGCGATTCGAGATGGTCTACTATGCCCGCGAGGGTGCCGTGGACGAGAGCAGTTCCGCCCTCGTGATGAAGGACGGCGAGGTGCACCGCAAGCTGCCGGACGGCAACGTCTCCATCATCAAGTTCGATTCCTACGCCTTCGACCTTGCCGACCTCACCCAGACCACCGGCGGCTCGAACATCCGCGCCAAGGACCGCGACCTTCCCTTCCTGCTCAATCCCGATCCGGACGATCCATATTACAAGAAGGATCCCGGCTCCTTCACCGCCGAGCTGCATCGCCGATTCTCGGAATGGCTCTTTCCCGCCGTCTTCGGCCTGATCGCGCTCGTCGTCAGCGGCGACGCGCGCTCGCACCGCGAGGCCCGCATGCATCCGATGATCACCGCGCTTCTGACGGCGCTCTTCGTGCGCTGGCTCAGTTTCTACGCCTCCAACAGCGCGGAGGAATCGGCCTATTTCATTCCGGTCATGTATCTCATCCCGCTGCTCACGGCCGCGCTTGCCATCCGCTACCTCGCACGCAACAAGAGCCTCGACATCCCCATGACCTTCGGCGAGCGTATCGGGGAGCTCCGTGGCCGGCTGCTGTCGCGGCTCACCGGGCGCGGTTCGGTCGGGAGCGGCGCGCCATGATCCGCACCCTCGGCCTCTATTTCTTCCGCCGCTACGTCGTCACCACCATCTGGTTCCTGCTCGGCATCTTCTCGCTGATCTTCATCATCGATTTCAGCGAGATGTCCAACCGCGTCGGCGGGCTCCCCGGCTATACGATCACCACGGGCCTCCTGGTGACGGGGCTGCGCATTCCGATGATCCTCATGCAGACGGTGCCTTTCGTCGCGCTCTTTTCCGGCATGGCGGCGCTCATCTCGCTCAACCGGCGTTACGAGCTCGTGGTGACGCGCGCGGCGGGCATCTCGGTCTGGCAGTTTCTGCGGCCCTTCGTCATCGGCGCCTTCCTCTTCGGGCTGCTCGCCGTGCTGACGCTCAATCCGCTCGCGGCCTGGGGCAGCAAGAAGGCGCAGGAGGTCGAGGCCGCCTGGGGTGCGACCAACTCGGCCCGCGCCGAAACCTCCGTCCCGTGGCTGCGGCAGGTCTACGGAAAGGACGAGGCGATCATCGGCGCCAAGGCCGTCCTCGACGACGGAACGCGGCTCCTCAACGTCTCGGTCATCCACTTCGACGACGACAATCGCATCTCGTTGCGACAGGACGCCGATTCGGCCACTTTGAAAGATGGTTACTGGCTTCTTAAGAACGTGCGCGAAACGCGCATCGGCGAATTGCCCGTGCATCTCGATGAGGTACAGCTTCGTACCAACCTGAAACAGGAGTTCGTCCAGGAGAGCCTGGAAAAGCCTGAAAGCATTGCCTTTTTCGAGCTTGGCCGGAAGATCGCGGCGGCAAGGTCCTTCGGTTTCCCCACGAACGCGATGGAAACGCAGTTCCAGTCCATGCTGGCCCTGCCGCTCCTGCTCGTTGCGATGACGCTGATCGCCGCCTGCGTCTCGTTAAAATTTAGCAGGTTTAATCAATCGCGTGCGGTGATTCTGGGTGGAATCCTTTCAGGCTTCATGCTTTATGTCGTCACCGTGCTTGTGAAGGCATTCGGAAGCAGCGGTGTTGTTCCTCCGTTCGTTGCGGCCTGGCTCCCAGTGGTCGTCGCAATGTCCTTGGGTGCGACGATTCTTCTGCATCAGGAGGACGGCTAGTGGCGGCAGGCGACCGCAAAACGTATCGGTGGTTGAAAGCCGCCCTGCTTGCAGGTGCGGCCATGTGCGCCCTCATGCCGGCCTCCGCCCTTCCCGTTCGCGCCCAGATGTCGGACGTTGCCGCGTCCGATCCGAAGGTTCCCGAGGGCAGCAAGCTGCTCCTCGCCTCCAACGAACTCATCTATAACAAAGACAACGAAACGGTGATCGCCCGCGGCGCCGTGCAGATCAATTACGGCGGCTACAAGCTCGTCGCCCGCGAGGTCGAATACGACCAGAAGACGGGCCGGCTGAAGGCGCGCGGCAATATCGAACTGATCGAGCCCACCGGCAACCGCGTCTACGGCGACGAGATGGACCTGTCGGACGATTTCGCCAACGGCTTCATGAATGCGCTGCGCATCGAGACCACCGACCTGACGAAGCTGGCCGCCACCAGCGGCGAGCGCGTCAACGACGAGGAGATGATCCTCAACCACGCCGTCTACACCGCCTGCACGCCCTGCGCGACCGATCCGACGCATCGCGGCCTGTGGGAGGTCAAGGCGGAGCGCATCGTGCAGAACGGGCGCACCAAGACCATCCGCCTCGAGCATGCGCGCTTCGAGCTGTTCGGCAAGCCGGTCGCCTATATCCCGGTGCTCGAAGTGCCGGACCAGACGGTCAAGCGCAAGACGGGCTTCCTGTTCCCGCAGTTCCGTTACGCCCAGAAGCTCGGCTTCGGCGTGACGACCCCCTACTATATCGCGATCGCGCCGGACATGGACGCGACGCTCTTCCCGACGGCGCTCACCAGCCAGGGCTTCCTGCTGGAAGGGGAGTTCCGCAAGCGCTTCCACAACGGCCAGATCACGCTGCGCGCGGCCGGCATCAACCAGATGAACGCCGACGTCTTCACGGCGAATACGAGCGACTGGGAAGAGGACGGCTTCCGCGGCATGGTCGCCTCGACGGGCAGCTTCACGATCAATCCCCGCTGGACGTTCGGCTGGAACGTCATGGCGCAGAGCGACAACAACTTCTCGCGCACCTACGAAATCCAGGGCTACAAGGGCAGCACCGTCACGAACCAGGGCTATCTGACGGGATTCAGCCGCCGCAACAGCTTTGACCTGCGCGCCTTCTATTTCGACGTGCAGGATGCCGATTCGACCGACACGGCCGAGCGCCAGCAGGCGATCGCCCAGGTTCTCGACCACAAGTATTTCGTACCGGAATCCGTCTTCGGCGGCGAACTGTCGATCACGACGAACCTCACCAATCTCGACCGGGACATCGCCGACACCTACACCGTGAACGGCACGAACCGCTACCGCGGCCTCGAAGGCGGCATGACGCGCCTGACCAGCGAGGTGGAGTGGAAGCGGCAGATCGTCGTGCCGGGCGGCCTGGTGCTGACGCCGCTTCTGGCTGCGCGCGGCGATGCCTACCGCCTCGACATGCGCCCGCCGGGCGGCGCCTATGCCGGCAGCTTCACCTCCGACGACAGCGCGACGCGCTCGATGCTGACGGCCGGCCTCGAGGCCCGCTACCCGATCCTGGCGACGACGGACTACAGCACGCATCTCTTCGAACCCATCGCGCAGATCTACGTGCGGCCGGACGAGGACCTTGCCGGCGGACTGCCGAACGAGGATGCGCAAAGCTTCGTCTTCGATGCCACCAACCTCTTCGAGCGTGACAAGTTCTCCGGCTTCGACCGCGTCGAGGGCGGCACGCGCGCCAATCTCGGCATGCGCTATACCGGCACCTTCGACAACGGCGTGACGCTGCGCAGCATCATTGGCCAGTCGTTCCAGCTCGGCGGCCTCAATTCCTTCGCCACCGCCGACCTCGTGAATGCCGGCGCCGATTCGGGCCTGGAAACCGACCGTTCCGACTATGTCGGCATGGCAGGCCTCGACCTGCCGGGCGGCATCTCCTTCTCGACCAGCACGCGTCTTGACAAGGACAACTTCTCGCTGCGCCGCATGGATACCGCGCTGCGCTTCGAGGGCATGCGTTTTTCGACCGACCTCACCTATACGCGCATCGCCGCGCAGCCCGATTACGGCCTGACCGAGACCGCAAGCGAAATCCAGGCCGCCGGCGCGTTCCGGTTCCGCGACTACTGGTCGGTCTTCGGCTCGGTGACCTACGACATCGGCAACCATGTCGTCTCACGCAACGGCATCGGCCTGTCCTATGACGACCGCGACACGATCTTCTCGATAGTCTACGAGCAGGAACGCGACAAATCGAGCAGCGTGGCCAACGACTGGTCGATCGGCGCACGCCTGATGTTCCGCACGATCGGCGACATCCGGGTCGGCGACGCCGCCTTCACCGGCCTCGAATAGGCCGCGCGGCGGCTCTTGTCATCGTTTGGCCGCATGTATTATGCACATCCGGGACGCTTGCGATGACGCCCATGCCGCCCCAGGGCAGCGGGGCGGGCACGGAACGGGTTTGGGAAAGGGACTGGCATGAACGGCAGACAATCTCTTGTGCGCTCCATGATGATGGGCGTCGCGCTGGTCGCGGCGGTCACGCTTGCCGTGCCGGCCGGCACGGCCCTGGCCGCAAGCACGGTCGTCGCCGTCGTCAACAACACGGCCATCACGACGGGCGATATCGAGCGCCGCGTCGCGTTCCTGCGCCTGCAGCACGCCAAGGGCAACCTCAGGAGCATGGCCCGCGAGCAGTTGATCGACGACACGCTGAAGCGCGAGGAAATCCTGCGCACGCGCTCTTCCGTCAGCATGACCGAGGTAGATGCCGCCTATGCGCGCTTTGCCGCCTCCAACAAGATGAACGTCGACCAGCTCGGCCAGATCCTCGACCGCGCCGGCGTCGGCACGGAACATTTCAAGCAGTTCATCGCCCTGCAGATGAGCTGGCCGCGCGTGGTCAACGCCCGCTTCGGCAAGGCAAACGGCAAGACGCTCGCCGAGCGCATGCAGGAGAACGGCGGCAAGAAACCGGTCACCACCGAATATTTCCTCAAGCAGGTCATCTTCGTCGTGCCGGAAAAGCGCCGCAACGCCATCCTCGGTAAGCGCAAGGCGGAGGCAGAAGCCTCCCGCGCGAAATTCCCCGGCTGCGACCAGGCGAAGGCCTTTGCCGCGACCATGCACGACGTCTCGATCCGCGACCTCGGCCGCGTCCTCGCGCCGGAAATGCCGGAGGACTGGAAGCCGCTGGTGGAGAAGGCCAAGGGCCAGACGACCGGCACGCGCGTCACCGAGAAGGGCGTCGAGTACCTTGCGATCTGCAAGCAGCGCGAGGTGAACGACGACATGGCCGCCGAAATGGTCTTCCGCGCCGAGGACCTTGCCAAGGCGAAGAATGGCGAGAGCGACGAGAACAGCAAGAAGTACCTCGCGGAGCTTCGCAAGAAGGCGACGATCACCGAACGCTGATGCCGCGCTCCGCCCGCCGGAGCGCTCCTTCCTCGAATTGTGACGGGGCCGCATGACCACGACGACGCTTCCTCCGCTGGCGCTCACGATGGGCGATCCGGCAGGGATCGGCCCTGATATCACGCTTGCCCTCTGGACGGCCCGCAAGGCCCTTTCGCTGCCGCCCTTCCTCTTCATCGGCGACGGCGACGTGCTCAGGCAGCGGGCGCAGGCGCTCGGCCTCGACGTCGCCGTGGCCGCCGCGGAGCCGGAGACGTCCGCCCGCCTCTTCCCGGAGGCCATTCCCGTCCTTGCCTCCGATTGCGCGGTGCCTGCCGTGCCGGGCACGCCGGATTCCCGCAATGCGGCCGCCGTCACCGGCGCCATCGAGACGGCCGTGGCGCTGACGCTCGCCGGCCGCACCTCGGCCGTCGTGACGAACCCGATCGCCAAGGCCGTGCTCTACGAGGCCGGCTTCGGCTTTCCCGGCCATACGGAATTCCTCGCCGACCTCTCGGCGGAGGCGGCGGGTGGACGCGTGCCCCTTCCCGTCATGCTGCTGGCCGGCCCGAAGCTGCGCGCCGTGCCGGTGACGATCCACATCCCGCTGAAGGACGTGCCGGCGGCGCTCACGGAAGACCTGATCGTCGAGACCGCGACCATCACCGAGCGGGACCTTCGCCTCCGCTTCGGTATTGCCCGCCCGCGCCTTGCCCTTGCCGGCCTCAACCCGCATGCCGGCGAAGGCGGCGCGCTGGGGCTGGAGGACGACGCGATCGTGCGGCCAGCCGTGGAGCGCCTGAAGGCAGCCGGCATCGATGCCGTCGGCCCGCTTCCGGCGGACACGATGTTCCACGACGCGGCGCGCGCGACCTATGACGTGGCGCTCTGCATGTATCACGACCAGGCGCTGATCCCGGCCAAGGCGCTCGGCTTCGACACATCCGTCAATGCCACGCTCGGCCTTCCCTTCATCCGCACCTCGCCGGACCACGGCACGGCCTTCGCGCTCGCGGGCAAGGGCGTCGCGCGGCCGGACAGCCTGCTGGCGGCCCTTCGGCTTGCCGAAGAGCTGGCCCGCAACGGGCAGGCCATGAAGGAGGCCCGGTAATGGCGGCACTCGACGGACTTCCGCCGCTTCGCGAGGTCATCCAGCGGCACGGGCTCGACGCGAAGAAGGCGCTAGGCCAGAACTTCCTGCTCGACCTCAACCTGACGCAGAAGATCGCCCGCACGGCCGGCCCCATCGAGGACCATACGGTGATCGAGGTCGGCCCCGGCCCCGGCGGCCTGACGCGCGCCATCCTGGCGCTCGGCGCCAGGCGCGTGATCGCCATCGAGCGCGACGCGCGCTGCCTGCCGGCACTCGCGGAGATCGCGGCGCACTATCCGGGGCGGCTGACGGTCATCGAGGGCGATGCGCTGAAGACCGACTTCGAGGCGCTGGCGCCCGGCGAGCCGGTGCGCATCATCGCCAACCTGCCCTACAATGTCGGCACGCAGCTTCTCGTCAACTGGCTGCTGCCGAAGTCCTGGCCGCCCTTCTGGCAATCGCTGACGCTGATGTTCCAGCGCGAGGTGGGCCTTCGCATCGTGGCGGAGGAGAACGACGACCATTACGGCCGGCTCGGCGTGCTCTGCGGCTGGCGCACCCATGCCCGCATGGCCTTCGACGTGCCGCCGCAAGCCTTCACGCCGCCGCCGAAGGTGACGTCATCGGTCGTGCATCTGGAGCCTGTCGCCAATCCGCTGCCGTGCGACGTGGCGGCCCTGGAGCGCGTCACCCACGCCGCCTTCGGCCAGCGCCGCAAGATGCTGCGCCAGAGCGTGAAATCCCTCGGCGGCGAGGCGCTGCTGGCACGGGCGGAGATCGATCCGCAGCGGCGGGCGGAGACGCTGAGCGTGGAAGAATTCGTGCGGCTGGCGAACGCGCTGTAAGCTGTAATATCCCGGCTGCGAACTACGCGGCCTTGGCTTACCCCCTCTGCCCGGCAGGGCAGACGGGGTGCGGTTTGCTACGATGCCGCCGCCTAGCCGAGAACCGGCTTCTCCGTCACCAGCCCCGTCACGAACTCGAACAGGCCATGGCGGCGGTCGCGGCGCAGGCGCTCGGCTTTCACGATGCTCTGCACCGCGTCGAAGGCGACGGAGAGGTCGTCGTTGAGGATGACGTAGTCGTATTCCCGCCAATGCTCGATCTCGGCGCGGGAATTGGCAAGACGGGTCTGGATGACCTCCTCGGTATCCTCCGCGCGGCGGTGGAGGCGCGATTGCAGCTCGCTCATCGAGGGCGGCAGGATGAAGATGGAGACGACGTCGGCGGGCATCTTCTCCTGAAGCTGCTGGGCGCCCTGCCAGTCGATGTCGAACAGCATGTCGCGGCCGGCGGACATCGCCTCCTCCACCGGCTCGCGCGGCGTGCCGTAGAAATTGCCGTGCACCTCGGCCCATTCGAGCAGCGCGTCGGAATCGCGCAGCCGCTCGAATTCCTTCTGGTTGATGAAGTGGTAGTGGCGGCCGGCGATCTCGCTGGCGCGGCGCGGGCGCGTCGTCACGCTGACCGAGAGGCTGAGGCCGGGATCGGCCTCCAGAAGATTGCGCGCGATGGTCGACTTTCCGGCGCCGGACGGCGAGGAGATGACGAGCATGAGCCCGCGGCGTTCGATGTGGATCTGCTTCGACGGCTCGGCCATGGCCTACTCCAGATTCTGGACCTGTTCGCGGAACTGGTCGATGACGACCTTCAGTTCGATCCCTGCAGCTGTTACTTGAGCCGCGTTCGACTTGGAACAGATGGTATTCGATTCCCGGTTAAATTCCTGTGCGAGAAAATCGAGCTTGCGGCCGATCGGCCCGCCCGCGGCGATCAACTCGCGCGCGGCGGCCACATGTGCGGTCAGCCGGTCGATCTCCTCGCGCAGGTCCGCCTTGGTGGCAAGCAGCGCCGCCTCCTGGTGCAGCCGGTCGCGGTCGAGCGCGGACGCCCCCTGCAGGAGCGCGGCGACCTGCCCGGAAAGCCGCTCGGCAATCGCCGAGACGCTGCGCGAGGGATCGGCATCCACAATGGCGGTCAGCGCCTCGATGCGCGCCACCTGGCCGAGGAGGACGTCCGCAAGCGCCGATCCCTCCTTGCGGCGCATGTCGCCGAGGCGGCGGACCGCCTCGGCGAAGCCGGCACGGATATCGGCATCGCGCGCGGCGCGCTCCGCCTCGCTTTCCTCCGCCTCGCGGAAGTCGACGACGCCGCGCACGGACAGCAGCGTATCGAGCTTGACCGGGGCCGGATCGATCATGCCGGCAAGCTGGTCGCGCAGCGCCAGCACGGCGGCGAGCGCGCGCTGGTTCACCACCGGCTCCACCTCCGCCTCGCTGATGCTGGCGGCAAGGCCGGCCTGGATGTTGCCGCGCGAGAAGGCTTCGCCCGCAAGGCGCCGCACATCCGCCTCCAGCGCCTCGAAGCCGGGCGGCAGGCGCAGGCGCAGGTCGAGCCCCTTGCCGTTGACCGAACGCAGTTCCCAGGCCCAGCGGGTGCGCCCGCTCGTCCCCTCGACCCGCGCAAAGCCGGTCATCGATTGCAATGTCATGTCAGCCTCCAGTGGCGGCGCGGGAAGCCGGCCGCCGGTGCGCATATGGCGCACAAAATATTCCCTCAAAGTGAAACAGATCGGCGGGCTTGGAAACCATCCAGCGCATGGATTGGCCGGCGATCCACATCAAAGGTGACGGAACGAAAAGGCCCCGGGCAAAGCCGGGGCCGGATCGTCGGAAAAGCGGGTCACTCGGCGCCGGCTGCGCCCGCTTCCTTGGCGGCCTCGGCCGCCTTCTCCGCTTCCATCTTGCGCCAGCGGCGGACGTTCTGGTTGTGCTCGTCCAGCGTCTCGGCGAAGACGTGGCCGCCCGTGCCGTCGGCGACGAAATAGAGGTCCCCCGTACGGGACGGGTTGGCGACCGCCTCCAGCGCCGCGCGGCCGGGATTGGCGATGGGCGTCGGCGGCAGGCCCTTGATGATGTAGGTGTTGTAGGGCGTCTGCTTTTCGAGGTCCGACTGGAAGATCGGGCGATCCGAGGGCTTTCCGTCGCCGCCGAAGAGGCCGTAGACGATGGTGGGGTCGGACTGCAGGCGCATGCCCTTCTCGAGCCGGTTGAGGAAGACCGAGGCGACGCGCGGGCGCTCGTCCGCCTTGCCGGTCTCCTTCTCGACGATGGAGGCGAGCGTCACGAATTCCTCGCGCGTCTCGATCGGCAGGTTGTCGTCGCGCCGCTCCCAGATCTGGTCGATGAGCGCCTTCTGCGCCGCCGCCATCTGCTGGAGGATATCGGCGCGCTTGGTGCCGCGCGAGAACTTGTAGGTATCGGGCATCAGCGAGCCCTCGGCGGGAAGCTCCGCCGGCAGGTCGCCTTCCAGAACCGGATCGTCGGAAAGGCGCTTGAAGACCTGCTTGACCGTCAGCCCTTCCGGCACGGAGACGCTGTAGAGGATCGACTTGCCGGATTTCAGCAGCTCGACGATCTCGCGCATGGAGGCGCCGGCCTTGATCTCGTATTCGCCGGCCTTCAGCGTCTCGCCGTCGAGATAGATGCGCGAAAGCAGGCGGAAGACGCGGCTGTCGCTGATGATGTCGTTGCGCTCGAGGTTCGCCGCGATCTCGTTGGTGCCCGCGCCGCTCCTCACGATGAAGTTCGTGTTGGCCGCAAGCGGACCCGGCTCCTCGTAGCTCTTCACGCCGTAATAGAAGATGCCGATGCCGATGATCGTGGCGAAGACGATCACGGTCATGACGAAATTCAGGAAGATGACGATCTGGCTGCGGGCCTTTCGCGAGCGGCGGCGGCTCGGCGGCTCGGGCACCTGCTCGGGGCGCAGCGCCTCGTTGGCGGACTTGGGAATGATGCGCGGCTGGCCGGATGCCTCGCCGCGGCCGAAATGCGTCTCGCCGGAATCGTTCGTGTCGCTCACGGACTGTCCTCGTGGATTGGGTATTGCTCGACGTCTTCCAACAGAGCAATACGGCAAAAGCGGGATGAACCGCTTGATAGTCGATAAGCCGGGGCGGGCAAAGCCCTCTTCCCGGTCTTCGGATCGCCCTCCCCCGGGAAAGGCGATTCCGGCAGGCGTATGGGCTTGCCGGCGACGGGATGATCAGGCGTAGCGCTTGAGGACGAGCGAAGCGTTCGTCCCGCCGAAGCCGAACGAGTTGGACAGCGCCACGTTGATCTCGCGCTTGCGGGCCTTGTGCGGCACGAGGTCGATCGCCGTCTCGACATCGGGATTGTCGAGGTTCAGCGTCGGCGGAGCGATGTTGTCGCGGATCGCAAGGGCGGCGAAGATCGCCTCCACCGCGCCGGCCGCGCCGAGCAGGTGGCCGATGGCCGACTTGGTCGACGACATGGAGATCCGCGAGGCCGCATCGCCGACGAGGCGCTCGACCGCGCCGAGCTCGATCGTGTCGGCCATGGTGGAGGTGCCGTGCGCGTTGATGTAGTCGACATCGCTTGCCGAGATGCCGGCGCGCTTCAGCGCCATGGTCATGCAGCGGTAGGCGCCGTCGCCGTCCTCGGAGGGCGCGGTGATGTGGAAGGCGTCGCCCGAAAGGCCGTAGCCGACGACTTCGGCATAGATCTTCGCGCCGCGCGCCTTGGCGTGTTCCAGCTCTTCCAGCACCACGACGCCGGCGCCTTCGCCCATGACGAAGCCGTCGCGGTCGCGGTCATAGGGACGGGAAGCGGCGGTCGGGTCGTCGTTGCGGGCGGTCGACAGCGCCTTGCAGGCGGCAAAGCCGGCAAGCGCGATGCGGCAGATCGGGGATTCGGCGCCGCCCGCCACCATGACGTCGGCATCGCCGAGCGCGATCAGGCGGCTGGCATCGCCGATGGCGTGCGCGCCCGTCGAGCAGGCCGTGACGACCGAATGGTTCGGGCCGCGCAGCTTGTGCTTGATCGAGACATGGCCGGAGGCAAGGTTGATCAGCCGGCCGGGAATGAAGAAGGGCGAGATGCGGCGGGGGCCCTTGTCGCGTAGCGTATAGCCACCCTCGACGATGCCCTCGAGGCCGCCGATGCCCGAGCCGATGAGCACGCCGGTCGCGGTCTGGTCCTCGTCGGTCTTCGGGTGCCAGCCGGCGTCGGCCAGCGCCATGTCGGCGGCAGCGACCGCGTAGACGATGAAGGGATCGACCTTGCGCTGTTCCTTGGGTTCCATCCACTGGTCGGCATTGTAGGTGCCGTTGGAACCGTCGCCGAGGGGAATGGAACAGGCGATCTTGGCGGGAAGGTCCTCGACCTCGAAGGCCGCTACCCTGGCAGCGCCGCTGCGGCCTTCGAGAAGCCGGCTCCAGGTGATTTCGGTGCCACAGCCAAGCGGGGATACCATGCCGGTACCCGTGATAACGACACGCCTCATCGTCCGTGATCCACCCTGTAGAATTCTATGTTCGTTGCCTCAATAGAGGGGCGCGGCCTCTTTGCGAGACCTGAACGGGCCGCCTTTCGGGCGGCCCGCCGGAAATCGATGCGGATCAGGCCTGGGCCTTCTCGATGAACTTGACGGCGTCGCCGACCGTCAGGATCGAGTCGGCTGCATCGTCCGGGATCTCGACGCCGAATTCTTCTTCGAACGCCATGACCAGTTCGACGGTGTCGAGCGAGTCCGCGCCAAGATCATCGATGAAGCTTGCGCCTTCGCTGACCTTTTCGGCGTCAACGCCCAGATGATCAATGACAATTTTCTTTACGCGTTCTGCGATATCGCTCATGTCGGATTCCTCGACCTTTGTTTTTGATCGGCACCTCACGGCGCCGGGCACTCAACACGCCCGATGTGCCTCAAGAACACATCCGGCAATCCCTGCAACCGGCAAGAGGGCATCGGCGATACTGCTCTGCACCGCCCGATCGCTCAGGCTTTTACCGGTCGACTGCTGGCAGTCATGGCCCGATTAACACGGTTTAAGCCTGCCGCAAAGTCCGAAAATAGCCGGTGCGCCAGCGGTCAACATGCAATTTATGCTGCATCGCCGGGCATTTGGGGCCCTTGCCGGATCGTCGTTCAGATCATCGCCATGCCGCCGTTCACATGCAGCGTCTGGCCCGTCATGTAGGCGGCTTCCGACGAGGCGAGGTAAGCGACGGCGGACGCGACCTCCGCGCCGGTGCCCATGCGCTTCATGGGAATGGCGCCCATGATGGCTTCCTTCTGCTTGTCGTTCAGCTTGCCGGTCATGGCGCTCTCGATGAAGCCGGGGGCGACGCAGTTGACCGTGACGTTGCGCGTGGCGATCTCCTGGGCGAGCGACTTGGTGAAGCCGATCATGCCGGCCTTGGCGGCGCAGTAGTTCGCCTGGCCCGGATTGCCGGTGACGCCGACGACGGAGGTGATGTTGATGATGCGGCCGTAGCGGCGGCGCATCATGGGATGGGTGAGCTCGCGCGTCAGGCGGAAGACGGCGGTGAGGTTCACTTCGAGCACGGCGTCCCAGTCCTCGTCGCTCATGCGCACGAAGAGGCCGTCCTTGGTGATGCCGGCATTGTTGACGAGGATGTCGACGCCGCCGAGCTCGGCTTCGGCCTTCTCGCCGAGCGCCTTGACTTCGGCGCGGTCGGAAAGGTTCGCCGGGAAGATCCGGACGCGCTCGCCGAGGTCGTTCGCCAGCGCCTCCAGCTTTTCGACGCGCGTGCCGTGCAGGCCGACGAGCGCTCCCTGAGCGTGGAGGATGCGGGCGATCTCCTCGCCGATGCCGCCGGATGCGCCGGTAACGAGAGCCTTGCGGCCGGAAAGATCAAACATGGTTCCGTTCCTTTGAAGAAAGATCAGCCGATGAGGGTGGCGAGCGCGTTGTCGATATCGGCGGGGGTGTTGATGGCGATGCCGGTGACGGCCTTGTCGATGCGGCGGGCGAGACCCGTCAGCACCTTGCCGGAGCCGACCTCGTAGAGCGTGGTGACGCCGTTGGCGCCGAACCATTCCACCGTCTCGCGCCAGCGGACCTGGCCGGTGACCTGCTCGACGAGGAGGCGGACGATCTCCTGCGGGTCGCTCACCGGCGCGGCGCGGACATTGGCGACGAGCGGCACGACCGGGGCTTTCGCCTCGACGGCGGCCAGCGCCTCGCGCATGGCGTCGGCAGCCGGGGCCATCAGGGCGGAATGGAAGGGAGCGGAGACGGCGAGCATCAGCGCGCGCTTGGCGCCCTTGTCCGTCGCGAGCCGCGCGGCGACCTCGACCGCCGGCCTGGAGCCGGAGATGACGAGCTGTCCGCCGCCGTTGTCGTTGGCGATCTGGCAGGAGCCGCCGGCGGAAGCTTCCTTGCAGATGGCTTCGACATCGGCCTGTTCAAGGCCGATGATGGCGGCCATGGCGCCCTCGCCCACCGGCACGGCCGACTGCATGGCGTTGCCGCGGATGCGCAGGAGCCGCGCCGTATCGGCCAGCGAGAAGGTACCGGCGGCACAGAGCGCGGAATATTCGCCGAGCGAGTGGCCGGCGACATGGGAGACCTTGTCCTTCAGCGTGAGGCCGCGCGCTTCCAGGACGCGCATGACGGCGATGGAGACGGCCATCAGCGCCGGCTGGGCGTTCGCCGTCAGCGTCAGCGTTTCTTCAGGCCCTTCGAACATGACGGCCGAGAGCTTCTGGCCGAGGGCGTCGTCGACTTCCGCGAAAACGGCGCGCGCCTCCGGGAAGGCTTCGGCCAGATCCTTGCCCATGCCGACGGCCTGGCTGCCCTGTCCGGGGAAGGTGAATGCTACGCTCATAGGGGTTTCTCCCGTCTTCCGTTTTCCTTTCCATTCACATTCCGCCCCCGCAAGTCAAGGCGCGGGTGGATACCGCCCCGCGCCGGAAGCCTCATTTCCGGGCGCTTCACACAGGGAATTGCGGCTCGCGTCTTGCACTTCGCGGTGGGCGGCTTACATTCGCGCCGTTTTCCCACCAAAGGATTTTCCCCACCCATGAAATACAATCCGCTCGGCCGGACCGGCATAAGCGTGTCGGAAATCTGCCTCGGCACGATGACCTGGGGCTCGCAGAACAGCGAGCAGGACGCCCACGACCAACTGGACTACGCCGTCTCCCAGGGCATCAACTTTATCGATACCGCCGAACTCTACCCCACCACCCCGCTCTCGCCGGAAACCTACGGCGACACCGAGCGCTTCATCGGCAACTGGATGAAGGCGCGCGGCAATCGCGACAAGGTCGTTCTCGCCACCAAGGTCGCCGGCTCCGGCCGTCCCTATATCCGCGGCGGCGCGCCGATGAGCCGGGCGGGCATCCTCGAAGCCATCGACAACAGCCTCTCGCGCCTGAAGACCGACTATGTCGACCTCTACCAGCTTCACTGGCCGAACCGCGGGCACTACCATTTCCGCAATGCCTGGAGCTACGACCCCTCCAGGCAGGACCGGGCGAAGGTCGCGGCCGACCTTGAGGAAATCCTCGAAACCGCCGGCGACCTCGTCAAGGCCGGCAAGGTGCGGGCGCTCGGCCTTTCCAACGACACGGCCTGGGGCGTCATGCAGATGCTGAAGGTTTCGGAAGAAAAGGGCCTGCCGCGCGTCGCCTCCATCCAGAACGAGTACAACCTCCTCTATAGGCCCTACGACCTCGACCTTGCCGAGGTCTCGCATCACGAGGAGGTGGGCCTGCTTGCCTATTCGCCGCTTGCCGCGGGCCTTCTCACCGGCAAGTATCTCGACGGGGCCAAGCCCGACGGCTCGCGCCTGACGAAGAACGGCGACCTCGGCGGCCGCTACCAGCCGCTCCAGGAGCCGGCCGTGCGCGCCTATGTCGAGCTTGCGCGGGAGAACGGCATCGACCCCGCTCAGATGGCCCTCGCCTTCTGCCTGACGCGCCCCTTCATGGCCTCCGTCATCATCGGCGCGACGTCGATGGAGCAGTTGAAGACGGACATCGCGGCCAAGGACCTTGCCCTTTCGCCCGACGTGATGAACGGCATCCGCCGTATCCACCGCCTCTACCCGGCGCCGATGTAAGCGGCGGATCGAGGGGGCGAAAGAAGAGAGACCGGCAGCAGAAAGACTGTCAGCAAGAAAGACCGCGCCGCGAGCCGCGTCATTCGATATGCGGGCCGCACCTCCCTCCCCTCCGTCATCCTCGGGCTTGACCCGAGGATCCACGCCACAAACTCAACGCGTACCGTGGGGATGGATCCTCGGGTCAAGCCCGAGGATGACGGAGGAGTGAGAGGGTAAGGTGTGAAGGAGCATGAAGGCAAAGCGGCGGCAAAGGGGGTGAAGAGAGGCAAGGCTTGTCGCAAACAAACCCGCTCACGCCTCCATCAAAAATAAAACCGCCTCAACAAAGACCGCTTCACCACCCCTTACAAACGAAAAACCCGCCGTCGCCGGCGGGTTTTCCTTTGCGTGTGCCCCATGCGGGTGACGTTACGGCGTGGTCGGGGTTGCGCCGCCGCCTTCGGTCGGCTGGCTGCCGCCGGGCTGGGCGTCCATCGGCTGGGTGCCGGTCGCACCGCCCGTCTGGCCGTCGGTTGCCGTGCCGCCGGCCGGCGCGCTGTCCTGCGTGATGGCCGAGGTGTTGGCGTTGGTGTCGACGCCGTCACCCGGCGTTCCGCTGCCGACGAAATAGAAGATGCCGACCGCGACGAGGACGGCGAGGATCACGGCCACCGCCCAGCCGCCCGTCCCGCTGCCGTTGCGGGCGTTGACGACGGTCGGGCCGCGGTCTTCCACAGGACGGTCGTAGCGATCTTCGGGGGGACGATTGACAAGGTTGGGGTCTTGCATGTCTGTCACTCCATCTGGTTGGGTTGCCGGAACAACGCGACATTCCTGCTTTGGTTCCCGCACCGTTCCGCAATGGCACAGCCGATTTGCCCCGCAGGCCTTGCTTTCGGCCGAAAAATCCGTATAAGCGCGCTGTTCAAAACACCCGGGTCACCGGCTGGTGGCTGAACGGAGGGCCGGCACATCCTCGGATTTGCCGTTTGGGGCCAAGGGCTCCAGCCTCCCGTGTCTCCGCTCTCGACCGTCTGGATGATACGCTTTTCTTGCTTCGGGCCCTGGCCCTTGAGAACTGTCGTTGAGGCTTGGCGCCGGTTTCGGGTGTGGATCAAACGCAAGAAAGGCAAAGCCACATGGCTCTCTACGAACATGTATTCCTGGCCCGCCAGGACGTGTCCGCCCAGCAGGTCGACGCTCTCGTCGAACAGTACAAGGGCGTGATCGAAGCACACGGCGGCAAGGTCGGCCGGGTCGAAAACTGGGGTCTCAAGTCCCTGACCTACCGCATCAAGAAGAACCGCAAGGCACACTACGCGCTGATGGACATCGACGCTCCGGCCGCCGCCATCCACGAGATGGAACGCCAGATGCGCATCAACGAAGACGTCCTTCGTTACATGACCATCGCCGTCGAAGCCCACGAAGAAGGCCCGTCCGCGATGATGCAGAAGCGCGACCGCGACGACCGCCCGCGCCGTGACGGCGACGACCGCGGCCCGCGCCGCGACTTCGGCGATCGTGGCCCGCGCCGCGATTTCGGCGACCGTCCGCCGCGCGGCGACCGCCCGGCCCGCGAAGACCGCGCGTAATCGAAGCAGAAGGAGACTAAGACAATGGCTGATATTTCTTCCGCTCCGGCACGCCGTCCGTTCCACCGCCGCCGCAAGACCTGCCCCTTCTCGGGCGCGAACGCTCCGAAGATCGACTACAAGGACGTCCGTCTTCTGTCGCGTTACATCTCCGAGCGCGGCAAGATCGTTCCGTCCCGCATCACGGCCGTTTCCCAGAAGAAGCAGCGCGAACTCGCCAAGGCGATCAAGCGCGCCCGCTTCCTCGGCCTGCTGCCCTACGTCGTAGCGTAAGGACGTGACACCGCGGCCTGACTCAGCGTCGGGCCGGGGCACATGACTCAAGGGGAAGACGGCTCGCCGCCTTCCCCGTTTCCCTTCCGCGGTGGGCGCGGATCGGAGCCGCCGGCTTTGTAAAGCCAAAAATCCCATGTTGGGGAGACGGTCCTGAATCAGATTGTCAGGAAACTCCTCTAACTGTCTCATCGGACAGGACAGCGAAACGTGAAGACCCTGACGCCGACCTCGATTGCGACCGGCCTGATCGCAGGCCTGACCGCCGCTCTGCTTTCGCTGAGCGCGAACGCGCAGTCGTCGCTCGCCATCGTGCTTTACGCAGCGTCCGCCCTTCCCATCCTGATCGCCGGCCTCGGCTGGGGCAATGCCAGCGCCTTCATCGCCGTTATCGCCGGCGGCGCCATCGCCTCCGTGCTGGTCTCGTCCTATTTCGCCGCGCTCATCGTCATCATCACGCTGATCCCGGCCGGCTGGCTGAGCAACCTTGCCAACCTCGCCCGCCCCGCCTCCGAACTCGGCGGCCCGGACGATGCGCTCGCCTGGTATCCGCTCTCCTCGATCCTCGTGCACCTCGCCGTCATGGTCACGCTCGGCATGATCGCGGTCGGCGCCATCGTCGGCTACGACAGCGCCATGGCCGGCAAGCTCGTCGACATCGTCATCGAGACGCTGAAGGAACAGGAACCGCTCTACAACCCCGATGCCGCCTCCGTCGCGCAGCTCAAGTCGATCTTCGCGCTGGCGCTGCCGCTCGTGCAGGGCGCACTGTGGGTGTTCCTGCTGTTCCTGGCCTACTACGTCGCCACCTTCATCGTGCGCGTCTCGGGCAAGGGGCTTCGCCCGCGCGAGGACATGCCCTCCTCGCTGCGCATGCCCCGCAATGCAATCTTCCTCTTTCTCGCCGGTCTCGTGCTCGCCTTCGCGGGCGGCGTGCCGGCGATCGTCGGCGCGCTCGTGTGCGGCACCTTCGGGGCCGGCTTCGTGCTCGCCGGCTTCGCGAGCCTGCATTTCAGGACGCGCGGCAAGCCGTGGCGGCCTCTCGCCCTGTGGTTCGCCTATGCCTCGGTATTGCTCTTCACCTTACCGATCTTCGCCATCCTCGTCCTCGGCCTTTCGGATACGCGGCGCTCCATCGCGCTCACGCCCGCCGGCCCGGCCGGGAAAGACAACCGGAATACCTGAACTCTAGAAAGGAACTTGAAAATGGACGTCATTCTTCTCGAACGCATCGCCAAGCTCGGCCAGATGGGCGAAACCGTAAAGGTTCGCGACGGCTTTGCCCGCAACTACCTGCTGCCGCTCGGCAAGGCGCTGCGCGCCAACGAAGCCAACAAGAAGCGCTTCGAATCCGAGCGCGCGACGCTGGAAGCCCGTAACCTCGAGCGCAAGTCGGAAGCCCAGAAGGTCGCCGAACAGCTCGACGGCAAGTCCTTCATCGTCGTTCGCTCCGCCGGCGAAACCGGCCAGCTCTACGGCTCGGTCGCTGCCCGCGACATCATCGAGGCGCTGGCTGCCGAAGGCTTCAACATCGGCCGCAACCAGGTCGAGCTCAACACCCCGATCAAGTCGATCGGCCTGCACAAGGTCGTCCTGCACCTGCATTCGGAAGTCGAGATCGCGATCGAACTCAACGTCGCCCGTTCGGCCGACGAAGCGGAACGCCAGGCCAAGGGCGAAAGCCTGACCTCGGCCGACGCCATCTACGGCGTTGACGAAGACGCCCTGACGGCCGCCGACTTCTTCGATCCGGAAGCCGATCTCGAAGGCGAAGACGAAGCCTGAGACAGACGGTGAGCCGGCCCTGCCGGCTCATTCGTTTCGGGGCGCCTTGCTCCAATCTTCCCTCTGCAGTGATTCCGGGCCGGCTTTGCCGGCCCGTTCGCTTTTGTCAAAGGCCAAAAAATACGGGTTGAAATCCCGGCCAGCGCGTTAATATTTATACTTCGTTAGACTGGATTGGCGGTCGGGCCGCTTCTACAGGCCGGTTTCCGACCAGACCCGTTCCGCCAGATTTTTTAAGCGTGACGGAGTTTACCGAATGAAATTCATTGTACAGACGCTCGTTTCCCGCCTTGTCGAGACCGGAAACCTGAAGATTACCTACCCCGACGGCACCAGCCAGACCTATGGCGACGGCACCGGCAATCCCGTCCACATGCGCCTCAACACCCGCAAGGCCCTGTGGGGCATCGCGTTCGATCCGGCCTACTATCTCGGCCATTACTACGGCACCGGCGATATCGACATCGTCGAGGGCGACATGTACGGCCTCCTCAAGGCCGTCTTCACCGGCAATCCCGATTTCAAATATTACGACACCGGCTGGAACCGCACGCTGGAGCGGGTCCGCTTCCTTTTCCGCTGGCTACGCCAGAAGAACAGCGTCGTGCGCTCGCGCCGCAACGTCCAGCACCATTACGACCTGACCGGCGCGCTCTACGACCTCTTCCTCGACGAGGACCGGCAATATTCCTGCGCCTATTTCGAGCGGCCGGACCTGTCGCTCGACGATGCGCAGCTCGCCAAGAAGCGCCACATCGCCGCCAAGCTCAACATCAACCGCCCGGGCCAGAGCGTGCTCGACATCGGCTGCGGCTGGGGCGGCATGGCGCTCTACCTCGCCCGCCAGCTCGGCGCGAAGGTGACGGGCGTGACGCTCTCCGACGAGCAGCACGCGCTCGCCGTCAAGCGGGCGAGCGATGCCGGGCTCTCCGACGAGGTGAAGTTCCTGTTGCAGGACTACCGCAACACGGAAGGACCGTTCGACCGCATCGTCTCCGTCGGCATGTTCGAGCATGTCGGCCGGCCGAACTACCTCACCTATTTCAAGAAGAGCGCCGCGCTGATGAAGCGCGACGGGGTGATGCTGCTGCACACGATCGGCCGCACCGACCGGCCGACGGCCAACAACCCGTTCATCGAGAAGTACATCTTCCCGGGCGGCTACATCCCCGCCCTTTCGGAGGTGATGCAGGCGGTGGAGAAGAGCGGGCTTGCCATCACCGACATCGAGATCCTGCGGCTGCACTATGCCGAGACGCTGCGCCACTGGCGCGAGCGCTTCATGGCGCGGCGCGAGGAGGCGAAGGCCCTCTACGACGAAAAATTCTGCCGCATCTGGGAGTTCTATCTCGCGGCCTCGGAAAGCGCCTTCCGCTGGCAGAACCTCGTGGTCTTCCAGATCCAGCTCGTGCACGACCAGCAGGCCGTGCCGCTGACGCGCGACTATATCGGGCGCGGCGAGGATTGCCTGCGGGCGCACGAGGGCGATGCGAAGGGCGCCCAGCGCGGCGCGCGGCAGTTCCCGAAGGAGGCCTCGCTCTGAGATTCGGGGCCTGTCAACACGGAAGAGGCGGGCGCGGGCAAATCCGCGCTTGCCGCATCCCCGGGGCCTGTGGAAAAGTCTAACAGCGGGCCTAAAGCGCCGGCCGGGCGGGAAGCGCTTGACCCCCGGCCCGAAAGACCGGAAACCACCGGCCTTCGCAAACAGCAACGGGGAGATTCGCAGCGATGAACGACGCGGTGCGCAAGCTGAACCAGGCCGGCCGGGAGCCGGCGGAAGCCCATCATCGCGAGGCGCCGAACAACGTCGAGGCCGAACAGGCGCTCCTCGGCGCCATCCTCGTCAACAACGATGCCTATTACCGCGTCTCGGATTTCCTCAAGCCCATCCATTTCTACGAGCCGCTGCATCGCAAGATCTACGAGCTTGCCGGCGACACGATCCGCATGGGCAAGATCGCGACCACCATCACGCTGAAGACCCACCTGCCGGCCGACGGCAAGGTCGGCGACCTGACGATCCCGCAATACCTCGCGCGCCTCGCCTCCGAAGCCGTGACGATCATCAACGCGGAAGACTACGGCCGGGCGATCTACGACCTGGCGCTGCGCCGCTCGCTGATCACCATCGGCGAGGACATGGTCAACATCGCCTATGACGCGCCGCTCGACATGCCGCCGCAGAACCAGATCGAGGACGCCGAACGCCGCCTCTTCGAGCTGGCCGAGACCGGCCGCTACGACGGCGGCTTCCAGTCGTTCAACGACGCGGTGGCGCAGGCGATCGACATGGCGGGCGCCGCCTTCGAGCGCGACGGCTCGCTTTCGGGCATTTCCACCGGCATCCACTCGCTCGACGCCCGTATGGGCGGCCTGCAGCGCTCGGACCTGATCGTGCTCGCCGGACGCCCCGGCATGGGCAAGACCTCGCTTGCCACCAACATCGCCTACAATATCGCCGCGTCCTATGAGCCGGAGGTGCAGGCGGACGGCTCGTTCAAGGCGCGCAACGGCGGCGTCGTCGGCTTCTACTCGCTCGAAATGTCCTCCGAGCAGCTCGCCACGCGTATCATCTCCGAACAGACGGAAGTGTCGTCGTCAAAAATCCGCCGCGGCGACATTTCCGAGGCCGATTTCGAAAAGCTCGTCGCCTGCAGCCAGATGATGCAGAAGGTGCCGCTCTATATCGACCAGACCGGCGGTATCTCGATTGCGCAGCTTTCCGCCCGCGCGCGGCGCTTGAAGCGCCAGCGCGGCCTCGATTGCCTGGTGGTGGACTATATCCAGCTCATGACCGGCTCGGGCAAATCCAGTGACAACCGCGTGCAGGAAATCACCCAGATCACCACGGGCCTCAAGGCGCTCGGCAAGGAGCTGAACGTGCCGATCATCGCGCTCTCCCAGCTCTCGCGCCAGGTGGAAAGCCGCGAGGACAAGCGCCCGCAGCTCTCCGACCTTCGCGAATCCGGCTCCATCGAGCAGGACGCCGACGTGGTGCTCTTCGTGTTCCGCGAGGAATATTACGTGAAGAACCTCGAGCCGCGCGACGAGTTCGACCCGAAATACGAAGAATGGAAGATGCAGTTCGAGAAGGTGAAGGGCACGGCGGACGTCATCATCGCCAAGCAGCGCCACGGGCCGACAGGCACGGTGAAACTCGCCTTCCAGTCGGAATACACCCGCTTCACCGACCTCGCGGACCCGTCGTTCACGCAGTACGAGCATTGAGGCAGGAGATGCCGGGCGGAGGTTGCCTCCGTTCGGCGCTCCTTTCACCACCGTCGACGTATCGCGTTTGCCCGCCTCTCACCTCCTGCGAAACCCCGGGGCCTTGCAGAAATCCGCGACGATGGCGAGGGCGCGGCGGGCGCGGGCTTTTTGCTCGGCGTCCATCATCGGCAGGTCGAGGCGGTCGGAGCAGGTCTCGCCGGTGGCCGCCTCGCCCGAGAGCGACATGCGGCTGGAACAGTAGAGCCCCTCGCCCGCAAGCACGACCTGCACGGCCTCCTCCGAATCGAGCGGCACGGGGTTGGTCTCGGCGATCATGTCCTCCACCGAGGCATAGGCGGTGACGGAGGTGATGCGGGCGAGGTCGACGAGGCCGAGCGTCAGGGTTGCCCACTTGTCGGGGAATTGCAGGGCCGAGATCGTGCGGGCGCGGCAGGGGGCGCCGGACACTTCGAGCCGCGTCGCCAGCCGCGGCGCATCGGGGTTCTCCACGACGGAATAGTAGATGTCGCCGCTGTTGTCGCGTTCCGGCAGGGCGCCGTCCTGGGCAAGGCCGAGCAGCACGGCATGCGTCTGGCGCATCTCGGCATCGGTCGGCGTTTCCTGCGCCGCCGCCGGCATCCGGCAGGCGAGCGCGATGGCCGCCGCCCAAAACATCGTTCCCGCCGTGCGCCGCATGGTTCCCCCGTTTCGGCCGGCACCATAGAGGCCGCTCCCGCCGGCGGCAATGCGGCCGGCGGGTATATTGCCGCCATGGTCCACAGGCTGTATTCAAAGCCATGAGCACGCAGCACACGCCCGCCCGTTCCAGCCTTCCCGTTGCCGGCGAGGACCATGCCCGCCTGACCGTCGACCTTTCCGCGCTCGCCGACAACTGGCGCGCCATGGCGCGCCGCTCGGGCGCGGCCCGTGCCGCCGCGGTCCTGAAGGCGGATGCCTACGGCATCGGGCTGGAGCCGGCGGCAAGGACCTTCCACCAGGCGGGCGCGCGCGATTTCTTCGTCGCCACCCCGGCGGAAGGCGCGGCGCTGCGGGCCATCCTGCCCGAGGTGCGCATCTACGTGCTGTCCGGCATGTGGGCCGGCTCGGAGCGGCTGTTCTTCGAATTCGACCTCGTGCCCGTTATCGCCTCGGAAGAACAGCTCGTCGTCTTCATGGCGGCGATCGCCGAGGGAGGTGACCTTCCCTGTGTGCTGCATGTCGATACCGGCATGAGCCGTCTTGGCCTGCGGGTCGAGGACGCGCTGGCGCTCGCGGACGACCCGGCGCGGCCGGCGAGCTTCTCGCCGATCATGCTCCTCAGCCACCTCGCCTGCGCGGACGATCCCGGGCACGTCCTCAACCGCCAGCAATTGCAGCGCTTCCGCAGCGTCGTCTCGGCCTACGACGATATCGATGCGAGCCTTGCCAATTCGGCCGGCATCTTCCTCGGCGAGGACTATCACTTCACCCTCACCCGCCCGGGCATTTCGCTCTATGGCGGGGCGGCGGTGAACGGCGTCGCCAATCCCATGAAGCCGGTCGTCACCGCCGAGGCGCGCATCCTGCAGGTGCGCGAGGCCAAGGCCGGCGAGAGCGTCAGCTACGGCGCCACCGCCGTCCTTTCGCGCGACGCGCGCATCGCCGTCGCCGCCATCGGCTATGCGGACGGCTACATGCGCAGCCTCTCCGGCTCCGGCGTGCCGGTGCGGCAGGCGAACATTCCGGGCGCGCAGGGCGTCGTGCATGGCCATGCCGTGCCGGTCATCGGCCGCGTCACCATGGACCTCACCCATTTCGACGTGACGGACCTTGCGGCCGGCAGCGTGCGGGCCGGCGACTTCATCGAGCTCTTCGGCCGCTCCATGCCGGTCAGCGACGTCGCGCGCGCCGGCGGCACCATCGACTACGAATTGCTGACGAGCCTCGGCCGCCGCTACGAACGGCGCTACGAGCTGGCGAAAAAATAGGACATGTTCTTGTTTTGTGCTAATGGCTTCCGAAGCGATTCCACCGACGCTCCGGAAAGCGAGACCTGATGGCGAAAGCCCGCACCCAATTCGTCTGCCAGAACTGCGGCACCGTGCATTCCCGCTGGGTCGGGAAATGCGAGGGCTGTGGCGAATGGAACACCGTGGTCGAGGAAGACCCGATGGGCGGCATCGGCGCCGGCCCCGGCAAGGTGCCGAAGAAGGGCCGCCCCGTCGCGCTCACCACGCTTTCCGGCGAGACGGAGGAAGCCCCGCGCATCCACACCGGCATCGCCGAGCTCGACCGGGCGACCGGCGGCGGCTTCGTGCGCGGCTCGGCGGTGCTGATCGGCGGCGATCCCGGCATCGGCAAGTCGACGCTGCTCATGCAGTCCGCCGCCGCCCTCTCCCGCCGCGGCCACCGCATCATCTACGTCTCGGGCGAGGAAGCGGTGGCGCAGGTGCGTCTTCGCGCCCAGCGCCTCGGCGCGCACGAGACCGACGTGCTGCTCGCCGCCGAAACCAATGTCGAGGACATCCTTGCCACCGTCGGCGAAGGCAAGCGGCCGGACCTCGTGATCATCGATTCGATCCAGACGCTGTGGAGCGACACGGCGGAAGCCGCGCCGGGCACGGTCACGCAGGTGCGCACCGGCGTGCAGGCGATGATCCGCTTCGCCAAGCAGACGGGCGCGGCCATGGTGCTCGTCGGCCACGTCACCAAGGAGGGCCAGATCGCAGGTCCCCGCGTCGTCGAGCACATGGTCGACGCCGTCCTCTATTTCGAGGGCGACCGCGGCCACCACTACCGGATTCTCCGCACCGTCAAGAACCGCTTCGGCCCGACGGACGAGATCGGCGTCTTCGAAATGTCCGACATGGGCCTGCGCGAGGTGTCCAACCCGTCCGAGCTCTTCCTCGGCGAGCGCAATGCGAAAGCCCCGGGCGCGGCGGTCTTCGCCGGCATGGAGGGCACGCGCCCGGTGCTGGTCGAGGTGCAGGCGCTCGTCGCCCCCACCTCGCTCGGCACGCCGCGGCGCGCGGTCGTCGGCTGGGATTCGGCGCGGCTGTCGATGATCCTCGCGGTGCTGGAGGCCCATTGCGGCGTCCGGCTCGGCCAGCACGACGTCTACCTCAACGTGGCGGGCGGCTACCGCATCTCGGAACCGGCGGCCGACCTTGCCGTCGCCTCCGCGCTCGTTTCCTCGCTTGCCGGTCTTGCCCTTCCGTCCGATTGCGTCTATTTCGGCGAAGTCAGCCTGTCGGGTGCCGTTCGCCCGGTGGCGCACACCGCCCAGCGCCTCAAGGAGGCGGAAAAACTGGGTTTCTCGCAGGCCGTTCTGCCCGCCGGTTCCGCCGATCTGCCCAAGGGCACGGGCGGACGCTGGAACGAGATCGAGGGCCTGCCGGATCTGGTGGCGCGCATTGCCGGTTCGAAGAACGCCCTCACGCGGCAAGACGAGGACGTCTGACGCCCTCCGGCAGCGCAACGCCCCTGTGGGAAACGCGTGCCGAACTGAGACGGCGAAGGCGCCTTCCGCTAATGTGCGCTCCGCACAGGGTTTGGAGTAGGACGAACATGCCCATCACAATTCTCGACGGTATCGTCATCGGCGTCGCGCTGTTCTCCGCCGTGCTGGCGATGGTGCGCGGCTTCTCGCGTGAAGTGCTTTCCGTCGCAAGCTGGGTGGGTGCCGCGGCAGCCGCCTATTTCCTCTATCCGGTGCTGCTGCCTTACGCGAAGGACTATACGACCAGCGACACGGTCGCCATGGTCGGCTCGGCCGGCGCCGTCTTCCTCGTCGCGCTCATCGTGATCTCCTTCATCACCATGCGCATCGCCGACTTCATCATCGACAGCCGCATCGGCGCGCTGGACCGCACGCTCGGCTTCCTGTTCGGCGCGGCCCGCGGCATCCTGCTCGTCGTCGTCGCCATGCTGTTCTTCAACTGGCTGGTGGCCCCGCAGCAGCAGCCGACCTGGGTGACGACCGCAAAGTCCAAGCCGCTGCTCGACAATCTCGGCTCGCGCCTCGTGGCGCTGCTGCCGGAGGATGCGGACGCGACGATCCTCGACCGCCTGCGCGGCAAGCCCGCCGGCGGCGAAGGCACCACGGAAGACCCGGACGCGGCGACCGGCGGCACGAACCCGGCGCCCGCCGAAGACACGCCCGCCACCAACGGATGATCGACCGAGGGAGCCGCCGCTCGCGAAAAATGACGAAGGCGGGCTCCCCGGTTTTTTGGTAGGATGAGACATCGCCACTGACGCTCCCGGGCTTCGGTGGCAAATGCTTTCGGTAATACCCATATGGGCATGGCCGAGGACGACGAAGACCCCGTGCAACCTCCTAGGTCCCGAGCAAAGGCTTGCAGCAATGAGCGATTTCCTGTTCCCCGGCCGCCACGACGACGATCTCGACGGCGACACGCTTCATGAGGAGTGCGGCGTCTTCGGCATTCTCGGCCATCCGGATGCCGCGACGCTGACGGCGCTCGGCCTGCACGCGCTCCAGCATCGCGGCCAGGAAGCCGCGGGCATCGTCTCCTTCGACGGCAAGCAGTTCCACACCGAAAAGCACATGGGCCTCGTCGGCGACCACTATACGAACCCGGCGACGCTGGCCAAGCTGCCCGGCAACATGGCGATCGGCCACACGCGCTACTCCACCACCGGGGAAGTGGCGCTGCGCAACGTGCAGCCGCTCTTCGCCGAGCTCGAAGTCGGCGGCATCGCCGTCGCGCACAACGGCAACTTCACCAACGGCCTCACGCTGCGCCGCCAGCTCATCGCCGGCGGGGCGATCTGTCAGTCGACCTCCGACACGGAAGTCGTCCTCCATCTCATCGCCCGCTCGCGCTACACCTCCACGACGGACCGCTTCATCGACGCCATCCGCCAGATGGAAGGCGGCTATTCGATGCTCGGCATCACCCGCACCAAGCTCATCGCCGCGCGCGACCCCACGGGCATCCGCCCGCTCGTCATGGGCGAGCTCGACGGCAAGCCGATCTTCGCTTCGGAAACCTGCGCGCTCGACATCATCGGCGCCAAATACATCCGCGACGTGGAGAACGGCGAAATCGTCGTCTGCGAGATCCAGCCGGACGGCTCGATCACCATCGAGGCGAAGAAATCCGGCAATCCGCAGCCCGAGCGCCTCTGCCTCTTCGAATATGTCTATTTCGCCCGGCCGGATTCGGTCGTCGGCGGGCGCAGCGTCTATGTGGCGCGCAAGAACATGGGCATCAACCTTGCCAAGGAGCATCCGGTCGAGGGCGACGTCGTCGTGCCCGTGCCGGACGGCGGCACGCCCGCCGCGCTCGGCTATGCGCAGGAAAGCGGCATCCCGTTCGAATACGGCATCATCCGCAACCACTATGTCGGGCGCACCTTCATCGAGCCGACGCAGCAGATCCGCGCCTTCGGCGTGAAGCTCAAGCACTCGGCCAACCGCGCGATGATCGACGGCAAGCGCGTCATCCTCGTCGACGATTCCATCGTGCGCGGCACGACCTCGCTGAAGATCGTGCAGATGATCCGCGATGCCGGGGCCAGGGAAGTGCATATCCGCGTCGCCAGCCCGATGATCTTCTACCCGGACTTCTACGGCATCGACACGCCGGACCGCGACAAGCTGCTCGCCAACCAGTACAACGACGTGAAAGCCATGGCGAAGCATATCGGCGCGGATTCGCTGGAGTTCATCTCCATCGACGGCCTCTACCGCGCCGTCGGCGGCGAGGACCGCAATCCCGCCCGCCCACAGTTCACCGACCACTACTTCACCGGCGACTATCCGACGCGCCTCCTTGACAAGGAAGGCGAGACGATGGGACGGAAGCTCTCGGTTCTGGCAAGCAACGGATAATTGAAGACAATCATGAGCATCGACCTGAAAGGCCGCCTCGCGCTGGTCACCGGCGCGTCGCGCGGCATCGGCTATTTCACCGCCCTGGAACTGGCGAAAGCCGGCGCGCATGTCATCGCCTGCGCCCGCACCGTCGGGGGGCTGGAAGAACTCGACGATGCGATCAAGGAACTTGGCGGCAGCGCGACGCTGGTGCCCTTCGACCTTGCCGACATGGCGGCCATCGACAAGCTCGGCGGCTCGATCTTCGAGCGCTGGGGCAGGCTCGACATCCTCGTCGCCAATGCCGGCGTGCTCGGCACGATCTCGCCGATCGACCATGTCGAGGCGAAGGTCTTCGAGAAGGTCATGACGATCAACGTCACCGCGACGTGGCGGCTCATCCGCTCCCTCGCGCCGCTGCTGCTGAAATCGGATGCCGGCCGCGCCGTGCTCCTCTCCTCCAGCGCCGCGCACAAGTGCAAGCCCTTCTGGGGGCCCTACTCCGCCTCCAAGGCCGCCGTGGAAGCCCTTGCCCGTACCTGGGCCGGCGAGACGCAGCGCACGGCGCTGCGCATCACCTCGCTCGACCCTGGCGCCACCCGCACCGCCATGCGCGCGCAGGCCGTGCCCGGCGAGGACCCGGCGACGGTGCAGCACCCCTCCGAGGTGGCCAAGGCCATCCTGCCGCTGGTCTCGCCGGACTATGCCGAGACGGGCAAGCTCTTCGACATGCGCAAGGGACGGCTGGTGGAGTATCGCCTGCCGGAGTGAGGCGGCGGCGCAAAGGGCGAGGCACCCCCCTCTGCCCTGCCGGGCATCTCCCCCACAAGGAGGGAGATTGGCAAGAGGTGAGACCTTTGCTCAATCAGCGACGTCGGAGATAATCGGATCGGTGCTCCATCCGATCTCCCCCCTTGTGGGGGAGATGCCCGGCAGGGCAGAGGGGGGTGTTCACAAAATCACTCCCCCACCACCGTCCGCACCTCCACCGAAAGCCCCGGCGCGAGGTACTTCGCAAGGTCCTGCCCCTCGTCGATGGTGATGCGCACGGGAATGCGCTGGGCGATCTTGGTGAAGTTGCCGGTGGCGTTGTCGGGCCGGATGACGCTGAATTCCGAGCCGGCGGCGGGGGAGAAGCGCTCGACATGGCCCTTCAGCACGGCGTGCTTGAAGGCGTCCACCGTCAGTTCCACCGCCTGCCCCGGCTTGATGTAGGCAAGCTGCGTCTCCTTGAAATTGGCGATCACCCAGGTATCGCGCGGCACGACGGCCATGAGCTGCGTGCCGGCGGCGACATACTGGCCGAGCTTGACGCCCACCTCGCCCACCGCGCCGTCGCGCGGGGCCGTGATGACGGTGTTGGAGAGGTCGATCTTCGCCAGTTCCACGGAGGCCTCCGCGCCCGCGACGGCCGCGCGCAGGGAATCGCGGGCGACGATGATCGTCTGGAGGTCCTGCTTCGTCACCTCGAGGTTGGCTGCGGCCTGCGTGACGGCGGCTTCCGCCTGGTCGAAGGCGGTGCGGCTCTGCTCGCGGTCGCTCTCGGTGGCGATGCCCTTGTCGGAGAGTTCCTCGATGCGGTTGCGGTTCTCCTCCGCCCGGCGCTTGGCATAGCTGGCGCTGGCAAGCGCCGCCTCGCTCGCGCCGATGCGCGCGTTGGCAGCCTTTTCCTGCTGCTCGGAATTGGCGAGCGCCGCCTTCTGGCTGGCGAGCGTGGCGTTGGCCTGCTCCACCTTCTGGCGATAGATGCGGTCGTCGAGCCGGGCGAGCACCTGGCCGGCCTTCACGGTCTCGTAGTCCTTCACCGCCACCTCCGTGACGTAGCCGGCGAGCTGCGGGCTGATCAGGGTGACGTAGCCGCGCACATAGGCATTGTCGGTGGTCTGCACATCACTGGAAAAGGGCGGAAGCTGCCAGGCGTAGAGCACGGCGCCGATGCCGGCGAGGCCGAGGATGAGGGCGAGCGTGGTGGCGGTGTTGCGGATGTATGTCTTCATGGCTCTCAACCTTCTGCGGCCGCCGGAACGGCAGACCGGGCGTCGCGGATGCGGACGTAGAGAATGTGGATGGCAAGCGCGGCCGCGGCACAGACCGCCAGCAGCGCGATGACGAGGAAGGCGTCGTTGTGGGCGAGTACGTTCGCCTCGCGCGTCACCTGCTGGCCGAGCAGCGCCACGCCCTCGGCCTTCAGCACGGCGGGATCGGTGATCGTGCGGCCATAGGCGGCGGAAAGCTGCGAGACGCGGGCGGCGACCAGCGGATCGGCGAGCGTCATCGACTGGGCGAGCATGTTGGAATGGAATTTTTCGCGCAGCGTGATGAAGGAGCCGAAGATCGCCGAGCCTGCCAGCCCCCCAAGGCTCTGCGTGACGAGGAAGACGACGATGAAGCTGAGGATGTATTGCGGCCCCTTCTTCAGCGCCATGGTAAAGCCGGCGGCGATGGCCGGCGGCAGGAACAGGCTGCCGCCGGCCGCAATCAGCCCCTGGCTCAGATACATTTCGGCGGGCCGCGTGAGGTTCGTCGCGCGGCTGTCGAGGAAGGCGCCGACGCCGATCAAGAGCAGCGCGACCATGTGAAGGCCGGGCTCGCGCCCGGGCTTCAGCACCGCCGCGCAGATAAGCCCGCCGGCGGCCGTCGCCAGCGCCACGATGGCGTAGAGATGCATGAGCTGGCCGTTCTGCAGGCCGATCACCTGGAAGAAATTGCCGGCGACGGCCGTCTGCTCGGCGAGCATCAGGCGGAAGAGCACCAGCACCGCGCCGAAATGCACCATCTCGCGGCTGACGAGCCAGCGCAGGTCGATCAGCGGCTTCTCGCGGTTGAGCTCGATGACGGCGGCAAGCGTCAGCGCGGCGATCATGACCACCAGCAGCTCGCCGATCCAGCGGGCTTCGAACCACCAGTAGGTACGGCCGGTCAGGAGGATGACCGCGCCCGAGCCGAAGCCGACGGCGATGAGGAGATAGCTGACGATATCGAGCTTCTCGATGACCTTCGCCCGCGGTATCGGCGTCAGCGGCAGCAGGTAGATCGCCGCAAAGGACAGCATGGCGAGCGCCAGCTCCAGCCGCAGCAGGGCGCGGATGTTGCCGATATCGATCAGCAGCGGCGAGATGAGCCGGGTCAGCGGCGGGGCAAGGCCGATATTGGTGAGCGCCAGCGAGATGCCGATCGTCAGCTTGCGCGCCGGCGTGAAGGCCTCCAGCATGTAGAGGAAGCCGAGCGAGGAAAGCGGCGCGGCGGCGATGCCGGCGAAGAAGCGCAGCACCAGCGCGGAACGAAGGTCCGTGATGAAGATGTGCAGCACCGCGACGACGAGGAAGACGGCGATGCCGAGCTCGGCGAAATGGCGCAGGCCATACTGGTTACGGATCTTGATGAGGGCGATGGACAGCGAGGCGTTCGGCGCCATGTAGGCGGCCATCAGCCAGACGGCCTCCGTGCTCGTCGCGCCGAGCGGGCCCTGCATCTGCGGGATATTGGCGGCGACGAGGTTCATGCCGAAGCCCTGCGTCATGGCAAGCAGGGTGGAAGCGGCGATGCAGGCGGCGGCGCGGGAGGGGGCTACGGGCGCGGGCGCCGGGGGAACGGCCCCCTGCCCCGCCGATCGTGCCGGCTCGTCCTCCGGCCCGCTCGCGTCGGTGGCGGGAACGGTGCTCATGCCTCGACGCTCTCCCGACAGCTCTTGGCGATGTTGTCGGCCATGGCGGCGAAGACCTTGACGGTGGTCGACATGTCGGTGGCCGAAATGCTCTCCAGCACGTCGGCGCGCAGCGAGCGGGCGAGGTCGAGCACCTCGTCGGCCACTTTTGCGCCGTGCGGCGTCATGACGATCTGCTTGGCGCGGCGGTCGCCCTCCACCGACTGGCGTTCGATGAAGCCCTGCTTCTCCATGCCGTCGAGCAGGCGCACGAGCGTCGGCGTCTCGATGTCGAGCTCGTCGGCAAGTTCGCGCTGGTTGAGCTGGGCGCCGCGGCCGAGGATCAGCAACGCGCGGGCGCGCGGCAGGGTCAGCCCCCGCTCCTTCACGCGAGCGTCGAACAGGGCGCGCATCTTGCGCTGCACGCGGGAAAGGTCGTCGAGGATGCGTTCGCGGGGGTCTGTGGCAGTCATCTTGGTAGTCCAAATACTATTAGCTTGCTATCTATTTGCCCACCAATTAATCGACCTGCAATTAAAAAGCAAGCCCCGCCGCGGGCGCCGCGGCGGGGCTTTTGCAATTCTCACACGGACGTGATGGGAGGGCGGCGTGCGCGCCCGTCAGTGGCCGTCGGTTTCCTCGGGGAATTCGGTCGCGCCGTGGACCTGCGGCGTGCTCCAGCCGCCGTATTTGCGCTGCCAGGAGCGCGCGCCGAACGGCAGCGTCGCAAGATAGGCGACGACCGTCACCACCATGGTCTCCCAGGTGAAGCTCATCAGCGTGGCGACATAGATGACGACGAGAAGGATCGCCGGCAGCACGAGGTCGCGGCGGATGCGGCTGCCCTCCGACTTGCCGGACCAGACCGGCAGGCGGCAGACGAGAAGGAAGCCGATCAGCACCGTATAACCGGAGGCGAGGAAGCCGAAGAGCGGGCTCGGCGCGACGCCGAGGAAGCCGATATAGACCGGCAGCAGCACCAGCATGGCGCCGGCCGGCGCCGGCACGCCGACGAAATATTCGCTCTGCCATTGCGCCTTGGTCTCGCGCTCGGCCATGACGTTGAAGCGGGCAAGGCGAAGGCCCGCCGCGATCGTGTAGATCAGCGCCGCGATCCAGCCGAAGGAGCGCGCCTGGTCGAGGATGAAGACATAGAGCACCAGCGCCGGCGCCACGCCGAAATTGACGATGTCGGCAAGCGAATCCATCTGCCCGCCGAATTTCGACGTCGCCTTGAGGAGCCGCGCGACGCGCCCGTCGATGCCGTCGAGGAAGGCGGCGAGCAGCACCATGCCGACGGCGAGCTCGTAGCGGTTCTCGAAGGCAAGGCGGATGCCGGTCAGCCCTGCGCAGATGGCGAGAACCGTGATGACATTGGGAATGATGATGCGCAGCGGGATCTCGCGCAGGCGCGGGCCGCGGGCCTCGTCGTTCGGGCCATTGGGTTCATAGGGCGGAAACGGCGTGTCCATGAGCGAGGTCCTAACCGCGCCGGCTGATGACCGGCCCCTTGGCGGAACCGAATTCGGCCAGCACCGTCTCGCCGGCAATCGCCGTCTGGCCGAGGCTGACGCGCGGCTCGGCGCCGGCCGGCAGGAAGACGTCGAGGCGCGAGCCGAAGCGGATGAGGCCGAAGCGCTCGCCCGTTTCCAGACTGTCGTTCATCTCGGTCCAGCAGAGGATGCGGCGGGCGACGAGACCGGCGATCTGCACGACGCCGATGGGCCCGTGCGCGCTCTCGATGACGAGGCCGTTGCGCTCGTTCTCCTGGCTCGCCTTGTCGAGGTCGGCATTGAGGAATTTTCCGGCGCGATAGGCGACGCGCGTCACGCGGCCGCGCATCGGCGCGCGGTTCACATGGCAGTTGAAGACGTTCATGAAGACGGAGATGCGCATCATCGGCTGGTCGCCGAGCTCCAGTTCGGCCGGCGGCGTCACCATGGCGATGGCCGAGACGCGGCCGTCCGCCGGGCTGATGACGAGGTCGTCGTCCTGCGGCGTCATGCGCTCGGGATCGCGGAAGAAATAGGCGCACCACGCCGTCAGCACGAAGCCGATCCACATCAGCGGCTGCCAGAGCGCGCCGAGGACGAGCGAGGCGACAAAGAAGCCGGCCACGAACTTCCAGCCTTCCCGATGGATCGGCACCAGGGTGCTGCGTATCGTATCGACCAAACTCATCTTCCGACATCTCCTGATGATTTCACGCCATCGACCTAGCGTGAAATGGCGATGGGGGCAATGCGGCGCGGCGATTAGCCCACTGGCGGCGGCGGCTTCGGCAAGGCGTGCCGCTCCGCTATCCCCCTCCGCGACGGGGAGCAAGCGCATATGAAGGCCCTCCCTGCCTGCCGGCATCTCCCCCACAAGGGGGGAGAAAGGCTGGCAGCATGCTTTTCCCTAAAATTTTCCGCCGGGAGTGCCGAAATGTAAGTCCCTCCCCCTTGTGGGGAGGGATTTAGGGAGGGGTCTTCAATCCATAGGCGATTGCCCTGCTCCCCGGCCGGTCACTCCGCCGCCGGCGCGCCGCGCAGGACGATGCCGAGCTCGTCGCTCTCGCGTACCTGCTTCAGCCGCTCCTCGACCTCGACGGCCTCGCGCTGGCGGTTCCACATGGAGGCGTAGAGGCCGTCCTCGCGGTCCATCAGTTCGCCATGCGTGCCGCGCTCGGCGATCACGCCGTCTTTCAGCACGATGATCTCGTCCGCCGAGATGACGGTGGACAGGCGATGAGCGATAACGAGCGTGGTGCGGTTCTTCGAGACCACGTCGAGAGCGGCCTGGATTTCCTGCTCCGTGCGCGTGTCGAGCGCCGAGGTCGCCTCGTCGAGGATGAGGATCGGCGGGCTCTTCAGGATCGTGCGGGCGATAGCGACGCGCTGCTTCTCGCCGCCGGAGAGCTTCAGCCCGCGCTCGCCCACCATCGCCCTGAAGCCTTCCGGCAGGTGGCGGATGAAGGGGCCGATCTGCGCGGCCTCGGCTGCGGCGGCCACCTCCTCGTCGGTCGCACCCGGGCGGCCGTAGCGGATGTTGTAGGCGATGGTGTCGTTGAAAAGCACGGTATCCTGCGGCACCATGCCGATGACCTTGCGCAGGCTCTTCTGCGTGACGTCGCGCACGTCCTGCCCGTCGATGGTGATCGTCCCTTCCTGCACGTCGTAGAAGCGGTAGAGCAGGCGCGAGAGCGTGGACTTGCCGGCACCGGACGGGCCGACGACCGCGACGGTCTTGCCCGCCGGAACGTCGAAGGTGATGCCTTTCAGAATCGGCCGGGCCGGATCGTAGGCGAAGTGCACGTCCTTGAAGGAGATCGCGCCGTCGGTGACGACGAGTTCGCGGGCATCCGGCTTGTCCTGCACCTCCGCCTCCACTTCGAGGAGCTCGAACATCTGCTCGATATCCGTGAGGCCCTGGCGGATTTCGCGGTAGACGAAGCCGATGAAGTTGAGCGGGATGGCGAGCTGGATCAGCATCGCATTGATGAAGACGAAGTCGCCGACCGACTGGTCGCCGCGCTGCACGGCCATCGCCGACATCGCCATCATCACCGCCATGCCGAGGCCGAAGATCAGCGCCTGGCCGAAGTTCAGCCAGCCGAGCGAGGTCCATACCTGCGTCGCCGCCTTCTCGTAGCGCTCCATCGACTGGTCGAAGCGGCGGGCCTCCATCTCCTCGTTGCCGAAATACTTTACGGTCTCGAAGTTGAGGAGCGAGTCGATGGCCTTGGTGTTCGCCTCCGTGTCGCTGTCGTTCATCGAGCGGCGAATGGAGATGCGCCAGTCGCTCGCCTTGACCGTGAACCAGATATAGAGCCAGACGGTGGCGGCGGTGACGAGGAGATATTGCAGGCCGTAGCCGCGCCAGAAGACGACGGCGGTCAGAAGGAACTCGATGAAGGTCGGCACGGAATTGAGGATCGTGAAGCGCACGATGGTCTCGATGCCCTTGGTGCCCCGCTCGATGACGCGCGAAAGGCCGCCCGTGCGCCGCTCCAGATGGAAGCGCAGCGACAGCCGGTGCAGGTGCACGAAGGTGCGGTAGGCGAGCTGGCGCACCGCATATTGCCCGACGCTGGCAAAGAGCGCGTCGCGAAGCTGGTTGAGCCCCGCCTGCACGATACGCGCGCCGTTATAGGCGAAGACCAGCATGACCGCGCCGAGGAGGAACGTCGGCAGCAGGCTGACGGCATCCGGCTTGTCGTTCAGCGCGTCGGTCGCCCATTTGAAGAAATAGGGAACGAGCAGCAGCACGATCTTGGAGGCGAGCAGGAAGACCGAGGCCCAGACGACCCGCATCTTCAGGTCCGGCCGGTCGGAGGGCCACATGTAGGGCCAGAGGTTCACGAGGGTGTGGAACGGATTGCTGCTGTCGGCCGAAATCGTCTTCTTCGTCGTCGTCGCCACGCTGGCCTCCGCCGGGTGTTGCCCGGCTCATGTCTGGTTGCCCGAATGAAAATGCGGCGCCCGACGGGGCGCCGCAGGATGCAGATAGGACCTTGCCGGCCGCTTCGCAACGGCCGGCGGGAAATTGATGGGCGTCAATCGCCGTGGACGTGCTTGCGGTGCATCTCTTCCGCCTCGGCGTCGCTTTCCATCGTCTTGTCCGGAATGCCGAAGACCTGGCCGGGGATGATGCGGTCCGGATCGCTGATCTGGTCCTCGTTGGCGAGGTAGATCGTCGTGTAGCGCACGCCCTTGCCGTAGATGCGGCGGGAGATCTGCCACAGCGTATCGCCGCGGCGGATGATGACCGACGTCTTGCTCGCCTGGAGCGGCGCCTGCTCGACGGTCTGCGGCTCGTCGGCCGCTGCCTCGCCCCCGGTCTTGTCTTCCGCCGTCGCGGCGCTCTCGCTGCCGGCCGTCGCCGCACCGGCTGCGGTGCCGCTTTCGGTCCTGGCCGCGCCGTTGTCGGCGGTCACGGCCGTGGCGGCATCCTGCGTTGCCGTCGCAACGGCCTCGGCGGCGGCCGTCAGCGACGGCATGCCCTCGAGCGCGGCGAGCGCCTGCTGGTAGGCCTCGCGGCCCGCGCCGGCCGGAACGGCGGCAAGGCGGTCGAGCGCCGTCGAGGCCCAGCCCTTCAGCCCTTCGATGGCCGCGGCGACATCGCTTGCGGTGCCGGCCGGCGGCGCGAAGCCGACGATGCGCTTCAGCACGCCTTCGAGCGCGCTGCGGGCCGTCTCTATCTCGCCGGACGTCGCGTTGCGGCCGTCGGCGAAGAGGCCGGCGAACTGCTGGCGCAGCGTGGTCGCCCGGCCCGTCAGCGCCTCGATCGTGTCGTCGGTCGCAGCCGAGACGTCGCCGGCGGCGACATGGGCCTTCTCGATGGCGGGTGCCAATGCATCGGCCACGGCCGTCTCGATGGAGCCGAGGGCCGCACCGACCGCCGAGGCATCCGCCGGCAGCGCCTGAAGGCGGGCGAGCGCCGCCGCGGCCGCGGCGGAGGCCTTGGCGGCCATCTGGCGGGCCGAGGCGCCCTCCTCGTCGCCCGGCCGGAACTCGGCGAGCGATTTCAACGCGATTTCCGTCGCCGAGCGGGCCGCGGCCAGCTCCTCGGCCCCCGGCACGCGGCCGTTGGCGTAGAGCCCCTTGAGAAGGGCGAGCGCCTTGTCCGCCTCGCCGCGCAGCTTGTCGAACGTGCCGCCGCCGATGAGGCCGAGCGCCGTATCGGTATCGGGAGCCGCGGCATGGTCGTCCTGCGCCACGACAGCGACCTGCTCGCCCTCCGGCCGGTCGAAGGGCACGGAGGCGCGCAGGTCCACCTTGGCGCCGTCCGCGCTCATTACGTCGGCGCGAACCGCATGGCGGCCGACGGAAAGCGTGATGGCGCCGTCGACGACGTAGCGTCCTGCCTCGTCCGCCTTCGCTTCGCCCACCAGCTCGTCGTCGGCATAGATGCGCACGAGCGCGCCGGGCTTCGTCGTGCCGGCGACGAACATGTGGTCGCCTTCCAGCTCCACCGCCGAAACGCGGATCTGCGCCTTGGCGTCGCCTGCCTGTGTTGCGGCATCGCTCGTCGTTGCGGCAGCCTCCGGCGTCGCAGCCGCCGTCTCGGTGCCGGCCCCGGTGCCTGCGGCTTCGGTGCCGGCCTTCGTATCGGTCGCGTCCGCCAGCGCCTCGCCGGCCGCCTTCGCCGCCTCGCCCGTCGCTTCCGCGACATCGCCGGCAACCGACTTCGCCGCCTCGGCGACGTCGTCCGTGGCAGCCTTGGCCGCTTCCACCGTCTCGGCGACGGCCTTCTTGCCGCCGACATCGGGAACCGTGATCAGGCGGCTCGCCTCGCCGGGCTTGGACACCATGGCGAGCAGTTCGCCGCTGCCGTCCTTCGGCACGGAAACCGTCGCGACCTCCTCGGAGGCCTTGGAGTCACCCTTGTCGTCCTTGGTGTTCAGCGTGAGCTCGTAGTCGCCCGCGGCGAGCGGCTGGTCGAAGACGGCCGCGAAATCGCCGCTGGGGCCGATATCGGCCGTGGCGACGACCGTGTCGCCGTTGCGGATCTCCAGCGTCGTGTTCGGCTGGCCGCGGCCGGCGATCACGGTGGAACCGTCCGGCTCGACGCGCAGCACGTCGAAGCCCGGCGTCACCCAGCCCGCGGTCGGGTCGGCGGGCGCCGCCTCGGTTTTCTCCGTTTCCGCCTTCGCCGTCTCGGTGGTCGCGGTCTCCGCGCCCGTCGTGCTTTCGGCCGGCTTTTCCTGCGTGGCGGTCGCCTCGGCCCCCGTTACGGCCTCGCCTGCCGCGTTCGTGCGGGCCTGCTTGCCGCCGGCCGTCGTCGTCTCGCCGCCGGTCTCGGCCGGCTTGTCGGTCAGGGTCGCGACGGGCGTTTGCGCCGGCTTGTCCTTGTTCATATTGGGCAGCACGAAGAAAACCATGAGCAGCGTCGCCGCCGCCAGCACGATCAGGGCCACGAGGCCAGTCCTGTTCTTCATCTTCAACTCTCTATCTATCCCGGTTTTCCGGGGAGTCCCTGCCGAAATTGCTATCGATTTCCAGTGTCTTGCACAAGGTTGCCGGGCCGTTCGGCGGCCCTCGCCGCCGCTTTTCCCGTCATTATCCTTGACGGGCTGCCGGCCGGGTGGCTGAATCCGGCCATGAGCGAACATACCCTACCGATTCGATCCGTCTGCGTTTACTGCGGTTCCCAGCCGGGACGCGATTCCGCCTATGTCGACGCCGGCCGGCGCCTCGGCAAGGCGATGGCCGAAAACCACCTGCGCCTCGTCTACGGCGGCGGCACGAAGGGCCTGATGGGCGCGGTCGCCAGCGGCGTGCTTTCCAACGGCGGGCGCGTCACCGGCATCATACCGCAATTCCTCATGGAGAAGGAGGCCACCCGGCACTCCCTCGGCCAGCTCAGCGAACTCATCGTCACGCCCGACATGCACGAGCGCAAGCACAAGATGTTCGACCGCGCGGACGCCTTCATCGCGCTTCCGGGCGGCATCGGCACGCTGGAGGAGATCGTCGAGGTGATGACCTGGGCGCAGCTCGGTCGCCACCGCAAGCCGATGGTCTTCGCCAATACCGGCGGTTTCTGGGATCCGATGCTGAAACTCATCCGCCACATGGCCGACGAGGGCTTCATCCACACTGCCCATCTCGTCCAGCCGATGGTCATCGACGAGCCGGAAGAGATCGTCAGCGCCCTCCTCGACCACTGGGCCAGCCAGGTCGACCGCGAGGGCGAAGCCGAGATCATCGCCCGGCTCTAGGCTCCCCAAGCTTCGCAACCCAGCGCTGATGGCCTTGCGCCCAGCGCCTAGCGGCCTCGCGCATCCCTCTCTTCCGTCATCCTTACACACTTCTCTTCCGTCATGGTCGGGCTTGCCCCGAGAATCCACGCGGCACCCGCGGCATGAATGGTCGGGTCAACCATGACGACGGTAAGGGATGCGAGCTTGGATAAGCGCAATTCAAGCGGGAATACTCCCGCCCCGCTCACTCCGCCGGAGCGAGCCGCTTTGCGCGCGCCATGCGCAGCATCGATCCCGAATAGAGGAAGAGCGCCGCCCAGATGAAGGCGAAGGCGACGAGCTTGGTGGTGCCGAAGGGCTCGCCGAAGGCGAAGACGGCGATGATGAAGATCATCGTCGGGGCGATGTACTGCATGATGCCGATGGTGGAGAGCTTCAGGAGCTTCGCGCCGTTGGCATAGATCATCAGCGGGATGGCGGTGACGATGCCGCAGGACAGCAGCCACAGGACGTCGGCCGTGCCAGTGTCGCCGAAATGCCCGCGCCCCGTCACCTCCAGCCACACGACATAGCCGAGCGCCGGAACGCTGAGCAGCAGCACCTCCAGGAAGAAGCCCTGGTTCGGCCCGATCGGCAGCGTCTTACGGAAGAAGGCGTAGAAGCCCCAGGAGAAGCAGAGGCCGAGCGACACCCACGGCAGGCCGCCGGCATCGAAGGCGAGGATCGCCACGGCGCAGGCCGCAAGGCCGATCGCCACCATCTGCGCCGGGCTCGGCTTTTCCTTGAGCAGCACCGCGCCGAGGAAGATCGAAAAGAGCGGATTGATGTAATAGCCGAGCGCCGTCTCGATCGCCCTGCCCGCGCCGATCGCCCAGACATAAATGCCCCAGTTGACGGTGATCAGCACGGCCGTCAGCGTCGCCATGGCGATCATGCGCGGCGAGCGCAGCGCCGCCTTCACCTCCGACGTGCGGCCGAGCCAGACGAGCACGAGGCCGGCGAGCGGCACCGACCATATGATACGGTGCGCCACCACTTCGGGCGCGGGAATATGCGCGACGGCCTTCATGAAGAAGGGCAGGAAGCCCCAGAGCAGATAGGCCACCAGCGCGAACATGAAACCACGCGGCGAATCGCCGGTCTGGGTGGCGCCGGAGGCGTTTTCATCGGCCATCGTGTCGTTTCCCATCAAAACATCGGATTTGCGCCGGAATACTCCAACACCCGTGAATGCACCAATTCATTCCGGTGAAGGGAGGATGAACCGCGCTGAACCGCAGCTACTGCGCCGAGAGGCCGAGAACGACGAGGCCGGTCGAAAGGAAGCCTGCATCCGTCGTGAGGATCGGCACGCCCTGGCGCCTTGCGACAGCGTAATGGAAACAATCGGCCATGTTGAGGGCGCGGTTGCGCTCGGCGTCGCTGACGGTATGGCGACCGTTCGTCTCGAAGATCGCCAGTGCCAGCGCCTCGTCCTCCGGCTCGACCGGCAGGACATCGATGCCGGCGACCTCGACGAACTCCCGGACGACGGCCCTTGCCTCGCTCATCGACAGCCCGGTCTTGCGGAAGAGGCCGACCGACGCCTCCCAGGTAGCCATGACGGAGGTAACCCTGCGCCGGGCGTCCTCGATGAGGCCTGCATGGATTTCGCCGCCGTCTTCGCCGGTCAGGATGGCGATCATCACCGAGGCGTCGACGAACATCAGTATTCGCCGCTCAGTTCATCGAAAAAAGCCTTGTCCGCTGCAAGGCCGGTCGGTTGCCGGGCCGCTACGCGGCCACGGAGCGGCCCAAGCCTCTCCCATAGGGAGGGCTGCCCATCGGAACGGCGCAGCTCGTTCTCAAGGGCGATGCGCACTGCCTCGGTCTTGGTGACACGCCGGCGCGTTGCCAGCTTTTCGGCCAGCACGTCCACCTGCCGGTTGCGGATATTGAGCGCCATGGCGTTCTCCCTGTGTAGACAATATGGCATCGTCTACACGGGAAATCAAACACTCCTCGCCTATTCCGCTGCCACCCGGCCCGCCTCGCCGCGGTTCTTCAGGAGCTTGTAGACGATCGAGTCCATCAGGGCCTGGAAGGAGGCGTCGATGATGTTGTCGGAGACGCCGACCGTCCACCAGCGGGCGCCGGTGGCGTCGGCGGATTCGATGAGGACGCGGGTGATGGCCTCCGTGCCACCGTTGAGGATGCGCACCTTGTAGTCGGCAAGCTCCAGGTCGGCGATCTCGCTCTGGTACTTGCCGAGGTCCTTGCGCAACGCAAGGTCGAGCGCGTTGACCGGGCCATGGCCCTCGGCGACGGACATCATCGTCTCGCCGTCGACGATCAGCCGCACCACCGCCTCGGAGACGGTCTTGAGCTGGCCGTTGACGTCGTAGCGGCGCTCCACCATCACGCGGAAGCTCTCGACGTGGAAGAAATCCGGCACCGAGCCGAGCGTGCGGTAGGCGAGCAGCGCGAAGCTCGCATCCGCTCCCTCATAGGCATAGCCAGTCGCCTCGCGCTCCTTGACGATCTGGATGAGGCGGTCGAGCTTCGGATCGTCCTTGGCGACGGCGATGCCGCGCAGCTTTAGCGCATTGATGAAATTCGCCTTGCCGCCCTGGTCCGACACCATGACCTTGCGCAGGTTGCCGACGCTTTCGGGCGTCACATGCTCGTAGGTACGCGGGTCCTTGAGGAGCGCCGAGGCGTGGATGCCCGCCTTGGTGGCGAAGGCGGAGGCGCCGACATAGGGGGCCTGCTGCTCCGGCGAGCGGTTCAGCAACTCGTCGAAGGTGTGGGCGAGCTTGGTGAGGCCGGCGAGCTTTTCCGTGTCGATGCCGATCTCGAAGCGGCGGCTGTAGGCCTCCTTCAGCGCGAGCGTCGGGATGAGGGTCACGAGATTGGCGTTGCCGCAGCGCTCGCCGATGCCGTTGAGCGTGCCCTGGATCTGGCGCACGCCGGCCTCGACGGCGGCAAGCGAATTGGCGACGGCCTGTCCCGTATCGTTATGGGCGTGGATGCCGAGGTTTTCGCCCGGCACGCCGGCCGCGATCACCGCCGAGACGATGTCGCGGATTTCGGAGGGCTGCGTGCCGCCGTTGGTATCGCACAGGACGACCCAGCGGGCGCCCGCGGCAAAGGCCGTCTTCGCGCAGGCGAGCGCATAGGCGGGATTGGCCTTGTAGCCGTCGAAGAAGTGCTCGCAGTCCACCATGGATTCACGGCCGGAGGCGACGACGGCCTTCACGGATTCGGCGATGCTTTCGAGGTTCTCCTCGTTGGAACAGCCGAGCGCCACGCGCACATGATAATCCCAGCTCTTGGCGACGAGACAGACGGCATCGCTCTTCGAATCGAGGAGCGCGGCAAGGCCGGGATCGTTGGAGGCGGACACGCCGGCGCGCTTCGTCATGCCGAAGGCGACGAATTTCGCGCGGCCCGTGCGCTTCTTCGCGAAGAAAGCCGTATCCGTCGGGTTGGCACCCGGATAGCCGCCCTCGACATAGTCCAGCCCGAACTCGTCCAGCATGGCGGCGATGGCGATCTTGTCCTCGACGGAAAAATCGATGCCCGGCGTCTGCTGGCCGTCGCGAAGCGTGGTGTCGAAGAGGTGGATACGGTCTTTTCTCATGGGTTCCCTCCCGGGAGGCAATCTTTCAGGTATGCGGATGCAATACCCCCCTCTGGCCTGCCGGCCATCTCCCCCTCAAGGGGGGAGATCGGCAGGTGGGGCCAGCATTGCTCCATCCTCATCGTTCGAGATGGGCGAGACGTGGCAACGGGTCGATCTCCCCCCTTGAGGGGGAGATGGCCGGCAGGCCAGAGGGGGGTGAAAGCGGCACGCACGGCGCTAGACCTTCCCCGCGAACATGTCGGTCGCACAAACCAGGCGGTCGAGGATGCCGGGTTCGGAATAGGCGTGGCCGGCGCCCTCGATGAGGTGGAATTCGGCGTCCGGCCAGGCCTTGTGCAGCGCCCAGGCATATTTCGCCGGGCACGGCATGTCGTAGCGGCCATGCACGATCACGCCGGGAATGCCGGCGAGCTTGTGTGCCTCGCGCAGGAGCTGCCCTTCCTCCAGCCAGCCGGCATTGACGAAGAAATGGTTCTCGATGCGGGCGAAGGCGTGGGCGTAGTCTTCCTCGGCGAAGGGATCGCTCGTCGCCGGCTCCGGCAGCAGTGTGATCGTCTCGCCTTCCCACAGGCTCCAGGCCTTGGCGGCGGCGAGGCGCGTCGCCCTGTCCTCGCTCGTCAGGCGGCGGTGATAGGCCAGCATCATCTCGTGGCGCTCTTCCGGCGGGATGGGCTCCACGAAACGCTCCCACTTGTCCGGGAACATTTCCGAGACGCCAAACTGGTAGTACCAGTCGAGCTCGGCCTTCGTCAGCATGTAGATGCCGCGCACGACGAGTTCGCTGACGCGTTCCGGATGTTTCTGCGCATAGGCGAGCGCCAGCGTCGAGCCCCAGGAGCCGCCGAAGACCAGCCACTTTTCCGCACCCGCCATCTCGCGCAGCCGCTCGATATCGGAAACGAGGTGCCAGGTCGTGTTGGCTTCAAGCTCCGCATGCGGCGTGGACTTGCCGCAGCCGCGCTGGTCGAACAGCGTCACGTCGTAGAGCTTCGGGTCGAACAGGCGGCGGTGGTTCGGCGAGATCGTGCCGCCCGGCCCGCCGTGCAGGAAGACGGCGGGCTTTGCGCCGGGCGTGCCGACGCGCTCCCAGTAGATGGTGTGCCCGTCGCCGACGTCGAGATGGCCCGAGGCATAGGGTTCGATCTCGGGATAGAGGGTACGCAATGTTTCGCTCATAGTTTCAGTCCGTGGGCCGGCCAGTTTTCCGTCTCGTGGTCGGGATGCTGGAAGGAGATGATCTTCTCCTGCTGGCTGTAGAAATCCGGGTCGTCATGCACGGGCGCGGAGAAGATCGTCTCCACCCAGGGCAGGCGCGCGGAATAATTGACCTGGATCTGCGGGGCGAGGTCGTCGCGCTCGTCGAAGGCGCCGATGGCGATCTCGATACCGCCCGGATGCCTGTAGGTCAGCGGCGTGCCGCAATGCCTGCAGAAGCCGCGGGCGATATTGATCGAGGACTGGAAATAGGCCGGCTCCTCGCGCGTCCATTCCACCTCGCCCTTGGCGGTGACGAGCGGGCCGAAGAAGCCGCCGAACTGCTTCTGGCACATGCGGCAATGGCAGATCGACGGGCGGCCGAGCTCGCCCCGGATGCGGAAGCGGACGGCGCCGCACTGGCAGCCCCCGGTACGGAAGGTCTCGGTCATCTCTGTTCCTCCGGTGGCCATTTGTCGGTGTCGTGGTCGGGGTGCTGATAGGAAACGAGGTCGGCGAGGAAGGACGCCGCCTCCGCATCCGCCATGGTGTCCTCGCCCGGCAGGGCGGCGATGGTGTCGACATAGGGCAGCTTCGCCTCGACGCCCCACTGGATGCGCGGGGCGATCTCCGCCGGATCGTCGAACGTGGCGATGGTGAGCGCCACGCCGTCCGGCGCCTCGTAGGTCAGCGGCGTGCCGCAATCGGCGCAGAAGCCGCGATAACCGTGGTTCGACGAGCGGAAGCGCTTCGGCGCGCCCCGCGTCCAGGTCAGCTTCGCGCCGCGCACGGAAACGAGCGGCAGATAGAAATTGCCGCTCGCCTTCTGGCACATGCGGCAATGGCAGACCGACGCATCCCCAAGCGCGCCCTCGACATGAAAGCGAACCGCACCGCACTGGCATCCGCCGGTGTAGAAGGGTGTGGTCATGATTGCAGTTCCTTGCGAGTTTCGATCGTCGCGAGGATATGACGGCAAACGCCGTCGATATCCTTCAGAACCTCGTCATCCCAGAAACGCAGGACGGTCCAGCCATCCTGCTCCAGACGGACGGTTCTGTCGGCATCATAGTGAAGCGCTGCATCCAGCGCGTGCTGGGAACCGTCCAGTTCGATGATGATACGGCTTTCCGGGCAGGCAAAATCAACGATGTAGCCAGCAATCGGCATCTGACGCCGGAATCCCAGTCCCATCAGGCGATGGGCACGCAACTCGTTCCACAAGGCAAGTTCGGCATCCGTCAAAGCCTTGCGCATGCGGCGTGCGCGGACGCGATTGAGCTTCGAAACCTTCCCGTGCGGCAAGATACCCCCCTCTGTCACTTCGTGACATCTCCCCCACAAGGGGGGAGATTGGGAGCCAGCATAAACGTTCACCCCATATTCAACCAGTAATTGATTCCCGAGGATCGAGCCACGAGTCCTCGATCTCCCTCCTTGTGGGGGAGATGTCACGAAGTGACAGAGGGGGGTGGCCTTGCTCACCGCTTGACCTCCCAGGTCGTCACGCGCTCGCCGGTGGACGGGTCCTTGCCGTCCTTGAGCTGGATGCCTTTGGCGGCGAGGTCGTCGCGGATCTTGTCGGCTTCGGTGAAGTTCTTTGCCTTCAGCATTTCGAGGCGGAGCTGGATGACGGCGTCGATGCTGTCTTCCAGCGCCTTGGAGACCTCGGCCTTCTTCGGCAGGACGCCGAGGAGGGCGGCGCTGGCGGCGAAGACAGGCAGCATCAAGGGGTCGGCGTTGGCGCATTGGGCGAGCGCGTGCAGCGCCTGCACCGCGCCGACAGTGTTGAGGTCGTCGAGAAGGGGCGCAAGGACGGTGCCGTCGACGCGGCCTTCGGCGGGGTTGCCGCCGGCCGGCCACTTGGCGAGGAGGCGCTCGGCCTCCTCCAGCCGCTTGACGGAGAAGTCGATCGGCTCGCGGTAATGCGTCATGAGCATGGCAAGGCGCAGCACCTCGCCCGGCCACTTGCGCCCGCCGAACTTCTCCTCGTGCAGCAATTCGTGGATCGTGACGAAATTGCCCTCCGACTTCGACATCTTGCGGCCTTCGACCTGCACGAAGCCGTTGTGCATCCAGACGTTCGCCATGACCTTCGTGCCGTGAGCGCAGCGCGACTGGGCGATCTCGTTCTCGTGGTGCGGGAAGATGAGGTCGAGCCCGCCGCCGTGGATGTCGAACGTCTCGCCGAGATAGGCCGCCGACATGGCCGAGCACTCGATATGCCAACCCGGCCGGCCTCTACCCCAAGGAGACTGCCAGCCCGGTTCCTCCGGCGAGGAGAGCTTCCAGAGCACGAAGTCGCCGGGGTTCTTCTTGTGCACGTCGACGGCGACGCGGGCGCCGGCCTGCTGTTCGTCGAGATTGCGTTTCGAAAGCTGGCCGTAGTCGGCCATCGAGCCGGTGTCGAACAGCACTTCGCCATTGGTTTCATAGGCATGGCCGCGTTCGACGAGACGCTGAATGAGCGTGATCATGTCCGCCTTGCCGTCCGCGCGCGGCTGGACGAACTCGGTGGCGCGCGGCTCGTGCGTCGGGGCGATCGCGCCGAGCATTTCGATATCCGAATGGAACTGGTTCGCCGTCTTCTCCGTCACGCGGCGGATCGCCTCGTTCAGCGACAGCGAGCCGTCCGCGATCTGCGGACCGAAGTCGCGCAGCGCCCGCGCGTTGATCTTGTCGTCGACGTCGGTGATGTTGCGGGCATAGGTAACGTGGCTTTCGCCGTAGAGATGGCGCAGCAGCCGGAACAGCACGTCGAAGACGATGATCGGGCGGGCATTGCCGATATGGGCGAAGTCGTAGACCGTCGGGCCGCAGACATACATGCGCACATTGTCGGGATCGATCGGAGCGAAGGGCTCCTTCGACCGCGTCAGCGTGTTGTACAGCGACAGGACCGGCTTTTCGGCCATGAGAATCTCCCAAAATGCGTAAACCCGGCTGGCCGGGTCGTTGTCATCCGGGGATTTTGAGGGACGAAAACGGCCAGGCCAGCGCGTGCGCTAGCGAATAATGCTCCGGCGAATGCAGAGTACCGTTTTCATGGCCTGCTTTATCGCGCCCTCCACGCGCCCGGTCAAGCGGGCGGGTGCGAAAATCCCGCTCCTCCCGGCCGGCCAGACAGGCCCCGAAGGCGGGCGGCGGGAAACCATTGTTAGCCGCCGTCACAATTCTTGACCGCCAATCCCGCCGTTTGCCGCAGAGCGATCAAGATTTGAGCAGAATTTGGCCGAATGGGCCGCATAATCACATCGCTCGTCAGGGCGGCGCCTGGGGAATCAAAGGCGCCTGCTCAATGAGCCATCATCAGGAGAGTGACATGTCGACCGCAAGGAAACCCGCCCAACCCGCCGCCAGCGAGACGCTGCAGGCGCGCTACAAGCCGCTCGGCCTGCCGGCCGTCGTCGCGGCGACCCGGTGCAAGGCGGAAGCCAAGGCCAAGGACGAGCAGCGCACGCCGCGCGAAATTCCCGCCGTCCTCCAGCCGCTTTACGAATAAGCGGCTCAGAACAGCGAAAGCTGGTCGGGCTTTTGCCCGGCCTTCGGGGGCGCGTCTGCGCCCTTCTTCGTTTCGGGCTCCGCGATCTCCTCCACCGGTTCCAGGATGTCCGGCCCCATGTTCGAGACCTTGCCCACCTTGTCGGACACCGGGATCGCCTCGAAGAAGCCTTCCTCGATGGGCCGCATCAGGTCCTCGACCTCGCGCGGCTCCTGCGTCCGGCAATCGAGCCAGCGGGAAAAGTCCTCCGGGCGGATGACGACAGGCATGCGGTCGTGGATGCGCGAGACGTCGGCATTGGCCGCCGTCGTCAGGATGGCGCCGGTATCGACCTCCGAACCGTCCGCGGACGACCATGTCTCCATCAGGCCGGCGAAGGCGACGATCTCGCCCCTCTTCGGGCGGATGAAATAGGCCTGCGCCTTGGCGCCCTTGTCCGCCGGTCGTCGCCATTCGAAGAAGCCCGAGGCCGGCACGAGGATGCGCCGGTGCCGCATGGCGGCGCGGAACGAGGCCTTGCCGATCGCCGTTTCGGCGCGCGCGTTGATCAGCAGCGGAAAATCCTGCGGGTCCTTCACCCATCCGGGCATGAAGCCCCAGCGCACCAGCATGGCCTTGCGCTCCGGCAGGTTGCTGCCGGGCGCCTGCCTGTCGCCGGCCACGACGACGAGGATCGGCTGCGTCGGGGCGATGTTGTAGCGCGCCGGAGGCTCCTCCAGGTTCACGAGATTGAGGAACTCGCGGAGAAGGTCGGCCCTGGCCAGCAATGCGAAGCGTCCACACATGGCGTCGTCATCGCACTTTGCCTATAAGGGGTCAACGACCCACCCGAACCGGACCCGCGATGAAAACGTCGAAGATGCCCCAGCCCGCCTCCTCCGCCATCGTCGAGCGCGACGGGCGCTACCTGCTCGTGCTGCGCACCAAGCCGCCGTCGGACGCGATGTATGCCTTTCCGGGCGGGCGGGGCGAGCCGGGCGAGAGCCCGGCCGAGACGGCGCTGCGCGAACTCTTCGAGGAAACGGGCCTGCGCGCCGAAAAGCCGGTGCTTTTCGCCACCTACGACCTGCCCGGCCGCGAGGACGGCCCCGGCAGCCCGTCGTTCTTCCTCTCCGTCTTCAAGGTGAAGGCGGACGAGAACGCGGTCGCCGTCGCCGCGGACGATGCGGCAAGCGTCGGCTGGTACACGGCGGGCGAGATCGAGAAGATGCCGGCGCCCGACAGCGTGCGCGAATGCATCCGCCGCCTGGAAGCCGAGCGCGCGGAGCTTTCCGCATGAGGCTCGGCCCCACGCTCCTCCTGCTCCTCGCCCTTGCCGCCCCCGCCTTCGCCCAGCCGGCGAAGGACGAGAAGGCCGCCCAGACACCCGAGGCGGCCGTGGAAAAGCCGGCGCCCTATGACGAGCGGCTGGAGCGGCTGTCGGAAATCCTCGGGGCGGTGAGTTACCTGCGCAATCTCTGCACGGACAAGGCGGAGGACGAGTGGCGCGGCTCCATGCAGCGCCTCATCGACCTCGAGGCGGCAGGCGAGCCGAAGCGGCAGGAACGGCTGACGGCGGCATTCAACCGTGGATACCGCTCCTTTGCGGCCATCTATACCGCTTGCACCGACTCGGCCGTTGTCGCAGAAGGAAGATACCGTGCCGAAGGAGCAACACTTGCCACGGAAATTACCGCAAGGTTCGGGAATTAGCGATTAATTAACCTGTTTTTCCAGCAGCCAGTGCCGTTTTGGGAAAAGGCTGCTAAGGTCGTTAACAGTCAAGTAAGAACTGAATGCCTCGCATGGACCGATCTATGGAACCTACTCTCAACGATATCGACGAGATGATCGTGCACGAGAAGATGCAGGCCGCTCTGGAATACCAGAACGAGGCTTGGGCCGATGGCATGGCGGACGGCATCGAGGCGGAAATCATCGCCGATGCAGCCATCGCGCTCGCCTTGCGCGAGACGATCCGGGTCCATGGCGAGCGCGGCGCGGAAGCCTTGCTCGATTCGCTGCGCGAGCGCATGCTGGCTGGAGAATTCTCCCCCGAGCGCATCCTGCAATAGGCTGGAAAGACACATCATGCAGACGAAGGCTGACGGCAAGAAGCTGCTTCGCGGCAGCCTTATCGCGTTCACCGTGCTCTTCGGCACGACAGCGCTCACCCTGCCCTTGCGCCCCGCCTTCGCCCTCAGCGAGCTGAGGCACGAACAGGGTGTGGCGCAGCAGAAGCCCGCCGAAGAGGAGAAGGCCGCGCCGGTCGAGACGGAGCAGGAGGGGGAGGAAGCAAGCCCCCTCGAACTGCCGCTTCCCGATCCCATCGTCCGCAAGAACCAGGCCGTGACGGAGCCCGCGGACGACGCGCCCGCCGAGGACGAGCCGCAGACGCCGGTCGAGGTGTTCTACGATATCGAGAAGGCGCCGGAGCCCGTGCGCCGCATGCGCCAGCTCATCGTCGAGGCGGCCGCCTCCGGCGATATCGAGCGCCTGCGCCCGCTGCTCGGCAAGGGCGTGACGCAGACGCAGGTCTCTATGGTCGAGAGCGAGGAGGGCCCGGTCGAGACGCTGAAAGGCCAGTCCGGCGATCCGGACGGCATCGAGGTGCTCGCCATCCTGCTCGACGTGCTCTCCACCGGCTTCGCCCATGTCGGCGCCGGCACGCCGGACGACATGTATGTCTGGCCCTATTTCGCCGAAAAGCCGCTCGCCAGCCTGACGCCGCCGGAAAAGGTGGACCTCCTGCGCCTCGTGACCGCCGGCGACTACGCCGACATGCAGGAATTCGGCAGCTACAATTTCTACCGCGTCGGCATCACGCCGGACGGGGAATGGAAGTTCTTCGTCACGGGTGAGTGAGCCCGGCTTTTTTAGTTCGTACGACGGCGGCCCATTTTCCCTCACATCTGGAGCTTGCCCCTCACCCTAACCCTCTCCCCGCAAGCGGGGAGAGGGGACTTGCCCTACTAACCGCCTTTTGTTTGAGGAAACCGGCGCGGCGTATCCTCTTCGCCCCGCTTGCGGGGAGAAGGTGGCCGGCAGGCCGGATGAGGGGCTGCCTTTCTACGCGTTACCTATACGGGAGAAAAAGCCCCGCACCTTGCGAAAGCGGCCCTGCCGTTCTACCTCTGTTTCCAAAGGCGCAGCGATGCGCCGCCTGCCGCCGGCCCCCTGCCGGCGCGCGCAAAACTGGATCGAAACATGCCTTCCGTCACGCTTTCCGGCCGCGCCTTTCTCCGCCTTTCCGGCAAGGATGCCGAGACTTTCCTGCAAGCCCTGATCACCACGGACCTGCCGTCCCTGCCCGAAGGCGAAATCCGCCCCGGCGCGCTTCTGACGCCGCAGGGCAAGATCCTGTTCGACTTCCTCATCCGCCGCGACGGCGCGGACGCCTTCCTGATCGAGACGGGCGAGGAGCAGCGCGACGGACTGCTGAAACGCCTTACCCTCTACAAGCTGCGCGCCGTGGTGGACCTCGCCGCCGTCGAAGGCGATGCCGTGACCGTGGCATGGGAAGCGCCCGAGGCGGATGCGCCGCGCGACGCCCGTTTCGCCGCCGCAGGCCTGACGGTCTCCCGCCGGCCGGGCGCGGGCGGCACCGATGATCCTGCCCTCTACGACGGCCTTCGCATTGCCGCCGGCCTTCCCGAATCCGGCAGAGACTACGCCCTTTCCGACGCCTTCCCGCATGACGTGCTGCTCGACCGCAGCGGCGGCCTTTCCTTCCGCAAGGGCTGCTATGTCGGGCAGGAGGTCGTCTCCCGCATGCAGCACCGCGGCACGGCGCGCCGCCGCCCGGTTGTCGTCAAGGCCGAAACCGCCCTTCCCGAGACCGGCACGGAGCTTCTTGCCGGCGGCAAGCCCGTCGGCACGCTCGGCACCGTCTCCGGCCTCCTCGGCCTCGCCGTGGTGCGCCTCGACCGCGCTGCGGACGCCATGCGCATGGGCACGCCGATTACCGCGGGCGACGTGCCCGTGACGCTGGAGCTCCCCGCCTGGACCGGGCTCGGCTTCCCCCAGGAAGCCGCCGAGGTGCCGGCGCAATGAGGGCGCTTTTGCGGGAGAGTTGCGGGTGGGGGCTACCCCCCTCTGCCCTGCCGGGCATCTCCCCCACAGGGGGGGAGATTGATTGTGGCACCGCTTTGCCTCTTGCCGATCTCCACCCTTGTGGGGGAGATGCCCGGCAGGGCAGAGGGGGGTGCCGCCCCAAGATGCCCAGCGGGATATCCCGATGACCGCCCCCCGCGCGAAAATCGAGCCGCGCGCGTGGCAGCGCATGCTGTCCGGCCGCCGGCTCGATCTTCTCAACCCTTCGCCGCTCGACATCGAGCTTTCCGACATCGCGCACGGCCTTGCCCGCGTCGCGCGCTGGAACGGGCAGACGCATGGCGACCATGCCTTTTCCGTCGCGCAGCATTCGCTCGTCGTGGAGGCGATCTTTCGCCGGCAGAACCGCTGCGATGCGGGCGAATGTCTCGTAGCGCTGCTGCACGACGCGCCGGAATACGTGATCGGCGACATGATCTCGCCCTTCAAGGCGGTCGTCGGCGGCGGTTACAAGACGGTGGAGAAGCGGCTGGAGGCGGCCGTCCACCTGCGCTTCGGCCTGCCGCCCGCAACGCCCGCCGCGCTGAAGGCGAAGATCAAGAAGGCCGACCAGGTCGCCGCCTTCTTCGAGGCGACGGAGCTTGCCGGCTTCTCCCATGCCGAGGCGACGAAATTCTTCGGCGCGCCGCGCGGCATCACGCGCGACATGCTCGACATCGCCCCCATGCCGGCAACGCAAGCGCAGGCGCGCTTCTGCGAGCGTTTCGCGGCGCTGGAAGAGGAGCGCGGCCTTCCCGCCGCGGCGGTGTGAGGATGGGCCGGATCGTCGTCGCCCCCCTTCCGAAGATCGCCGAGCTCGCCGTCCGGCACGGCTGCCGCGAAATGGTGAGCCTCGTCGCGCCGAGGCAGGATTTCCACCGCCCGGCCGTGATCTCCGCCGGCCGGCACCTCATCCTCGGCGTCAACGATATCGCCTTTGCCGGCACGGGCAAACTCGTCGCGCCCGGCGAAGAGCATGTGGCGGCCATTCTCGCCTTCGCCCGCGGCTGGGACCGGCAGGCGCCGCTTCTCGTCCATTGCCAGATGGGCGTTTCCCGCTCGCCGGCCGCCGCCCTCCTCATCGCGCTCGCCGTGGAGCCGGATCAGGACGACCACGCGCTGGCGCTGCGCCTGCGGCAGGCCTCCGTGCAGGCGACGCCGAATGCGCGGCTCGTCGAGATCGGCGACCGTGTGCTGGATCGCGGCGGGCGGCTCGTCGCCGCCGTCCGGGCCATCGGGCGCGGGGCGGATTATGTCGGCGACAGCCCCTTCGTCTTTTCCGCCGTACCGGAGCGGGCCGAACCATGACGGACGCCCTTACCCGCCCGCCTGTCGAGATCGGCCTCAATGCGGGGGTCGTCGCCATTTCCGGCCGCAGCCCGTCGATCCTCGCGGTCGCCGGCGAAGGCCCGGGTGCGCGCGACGCGCTGCCCTTCGGCCCCTTCGCCCCGCAGCAGCACCGCACCTTCGAGACGAGCCTGCGCGCCAGCGTGGAGGCGCAGACGGCGCTGAAGCTCGGCTATATCGAGCAGCTCTATACGTTCGGCGACCGGGGCCGCCAGAAGCTGCCCGACGAGGCCGGCACGCACATGGTCTCCGTCGGCTATCTCGCGCTCGCCCGCACGGACGACGAGGCGAACGAGCGGCTGGCCGAGGCGGGCGCGGCCTGGCGCGACTGGTACACCTATCTTCCCTGGGAGGACTGGCGGCAGGGCCGGCCGGCCATGCTCGACCAGGTCATCCTGCCGGCGCTGAAATGCTGGGCGGGCGATGCCCTGCGCGAAGAGCGGGCGGCTTCCACGCCTCCGCCGCTCACCCGCGTGCGCCTCGCCTTCGGCCTCGACGATTTCCCCTGGGACGAGGAGCGCGTGCTGGAGCGCTACGAACTGCTCTACGAAGCGGGCCTTGCCGAGGAGGCGGTGACGGACGGGCGCGCCCGGCCCGGCCAGCCCTCGCCGGGCGTCGCCATGCGGCACGACCATCGCCGCATCCTCGCCACCGCCATGGCGCGGCTGCGCGGCAAGATCAAATACCGCCCGGTGATCTTCGAGCTGATGGCGCCGGAATTCACCCTCACCGAGTTGCAGGCGACCGTGGAGGCGATCTCCGGCCGGCACCTGCACAAGCAGAATTTCCGCCGCCTCGTGGAGGGCGCGGAACTGGTCGAGCCGACGGGCGCCTCGACCTCGGCGACGGGCGGGCGGCCCGCCGCCCTCTTCCGCTTCCGCCGCCGTATCCTGGAGGAGCGCCCGGCGCCCGGCCTCAAGGTCGGAACGCGCTGAAAGCCGCTACTTGATCACCGCGCAGGCGATCCGGTCGCCCGCCCCGCCGGCCGGGTCCGTGCGGTAGTCGTCGGAGCCGGCGTGGACGATCAGCGCGCGGCCGCGGATGCCGCGCTCGGCATCGTCGAGGCGCACCATGGTGGAATAGATCTGCGCGCGCAGGATGCCGTCGTCGCCGACATACTGGTTCGGCAGGTCGCCCGCATGCGGGCCGTCGGCGGAGGCGAAGCCGTGCTTCCTCTCATCCGGGTTGAAATGGCCGCCGGCCGATTCGTGGCCGCCCGTGGGATCGCAGGCCCCCTTCTCATGGATGTGCAGCGCCACCCATTTGCGCGGGGTGAGCCCGGAGATCTCCACCTCGAACAGCACGCCCTCGGGGCCCGCGGTCAGGTGCGCGCGGCCGGTCTCGGTGCCGGCGCGGTCGACGAAATTGGCCTCGGCCGTGTTCTTCGTCTGCTGGGCGAAAGCCGGTGCGGCCAGGATTACCGCTGCGGCGGCAAGCGCGACGATCTTCGACATGATGCGTCCTCCGTTCAGGTGCTCAAGGAGCCGGAACGCATCGCGCTGTATGGTGTTCCGCTATCGCAGGACGATGTCGAGGCCGATGTCCAGCGTCGGCGCGGCCATGGTGATCTTGGAGGTCGAGATGTAGTCGACGCCCGTTTCGGCGATGGCGCGGATGGTGGCGATGTTCACGTTGCCGGAGGCTTCGAGCTTCACCCGGCGCGGATCGGCGGCATAGGCCTCGTCCGAAAGGCCGGCGCAGTCGCGGTTGATCTCGACGGCGCGGCGCAGCAGTTCCGGCCCCATATTGTCGAGGAGGATCACGTCGGGCTGCGCCTCCAGCGCCTCCTCCAGCTCCTCCAGCGTGGTCACCTCCACCTCCACCTTGACGAGATGGCCGGCAAAGGCCCGCGCGGCGCGGATGGCGCCGGCAACGCCGCCGGCGACGGCGATGTGGTTGTCCTTGATGAGGATGGCGTCGTCGAGACCGTAGCGATGCGAGGAGCCGCCGCCCATGCGCACGGCATACTTTTCGAGCGCCCTGAGGCCGGGGATCGTCTTGCGCGTGCAGCAGACCTTCGCCTTCGTATGGGCGATCTCGCCGGCAAAGCGCGTCGTATAGGTCGCAACGCCGCAAAGGTGCATGAGGAAGTTCAGCGCCACCCGCTCGGCCGAAAGCACCGCCCGCGCCGGGCCGGAGATCGTCGCGATCACCGTGCCGGGGGCGAGCCGGTCGCCGTCCTTCACGAAGGCCTCGAAGCGGATCGCCGGGTCCATCAGCCGGAAGGCGGCGCGCGCCAGATCGAGACCCGCGACGACCCCCTCCTCCCGCGCGTTCAGCTCCGCCGTCGCCGTCATCTCCGGCGCGATGGTCGCCTGGCTGGTGATGTCGCCGGCCCGGCCGAGATCCTCGACAAGCGCCGCACGCACCTGGTCCTCCACCATCAGCGGGGAAAGGACGGGGAGATGGGGATGGGTCATGGCTTGTGATCCTTTTCAGGGCTGTTGGCGTCGATAAGCCGCCGGAGCGGCTCCATGCGTTCGTGCAGGACACGCAGGACGACGAGGTCCTGCCCGCCCTCCGCACGCGCGGCAAGGTGATAGTAGATGACATGCGCTGCCGCGTGCCGGCGTTCGGCAGCGCGCGAAAGATGCATGGAGCGGACGCCGGGGCGAAGCTCGTCGCGCCCGCGCGAGGCCGGCCGATGCGGATCCTCGGCGAGAAGCGCGAAGGCGCGCTCGATCAACCCGGCATAGCGCATGGCCTGATCGGCGCCGAACGTAGCCACGGTGTGGCGTGCGATCTCGGCGAGGTCCTGCTCGGCCTCCCGCGTCAGCCGTACGATCATTTTTCGCGAACGGCTTCGGAGAAGATATCGCTGACGGAGCGCTCGGAGAATTCGCCTCGCGCCGACTGGACCAGCCCCGCATCGACAGCCTTGCGCAGCAGGGCGAGCTTCACCTCTTCGCTCTCCTGTTCCTGGCGCATCATCCGCAGCGCATCGCGCACGACCTCGCTTGCCGAGACATAGGATCCGCTCGCCACGGCATCCTCGATGAAATCGGCAAATTCCGGTGTCAGGCTGACATTCAGTGTCGGCATGGCAATATCCTTTCGCCCGATTCTAGCGCCGGAAAGAGGATTGTCAATTTTTGCCAATCCTCACGCCGCCGCCGTTTCCGCGACCTCGGCCACCACCTTCTCGGCATCGGCGAGCGTCAGGAAGGTGCGGTGCTTCCAGGCGGCCTTCTGCTCGGGGAAATCGGAGCGGAAGTGGCCGCCGCGGCTTTCCTCGCGCAGATAGGCCCCGACGGCGATCAGCTTGGCGGTGGTGACGATGTTGTGGAAGCGCATGCGGCTGCTCCCGCGCTCCAGCGCCGCGATCTCGCGGATGGCCGTCTTCAGGCCCTCGCGCTCGCGGATGACGCCGACGCAGTCGCTCATGACGCGGCGCAGGCGCTTCAGCGCGGCGCTGTCCTCCACCGTCACGAGGTCGTCGCTCTCGCCGGCATTCTGGCCCCAGTCGTTGGTCTTCGGCTCCGGCAGCATGCCCTTGATGTTCTCCGCGATGCGCGCGGAAAAGACGACGGCTTCCAGCAGGGAGTTGGAGGCGAGGCGGTTGGCGCCGTGCACGCCCGTGGAAGTGACCTCGCCGGCTGCCCACAGGCCGTCGATGGAGGTGCGGCCTTCGCCGTCCGTCAGCACGCCGCCCATATGATAGTGGACGGCCGGCACGACGGGGATCGGCTGCGTCACCGGGTCGATGCCGGCCGCCTTGCAGGAGGCGTAGACGGTCGGGAACATGTCCGGGAAATGCGCACCCACGGCCCTGGTGCAATCGAGGAAGGCGCCTCGGCCGGCCTGCACCTCGGCATAGACGCCGCGCGAGACGATGTCGCGCGGGGCGAGCTCCCCGTCCTCGTGGATATCCAGCATGAAGCGGTGGCCGGCGGAATTGACGAGATGGGCTCCGTCGCCGCGCAGCGCCTCGGTGGCGAGCGGGGCGGGATCGCGGCCGATATTGATGGCGGTCGGATGGAACTGCACGAATTCCGGATCGGCGATGATGGCACCGGCGCGCGCGGCCATGCCGACGCCCTGCCCGCAGGCCTGCCACGGATTGGTGGTGACGGCGAAGAGATGGCCGACGCCGCCCGAGCACAGAACCACGGCGCGCGCCGGGAAATGCACGCGCTTCTTCGACTGGCCGGCATCCGGCCGCGCCACGACGCCGGCGATGAAGCGGCCTTCGCGCACCAGCTCCTCGACCACATAGCCTTCCAGCACGCGGATCGACGGCGTCTTGCGCACGGCGGATATCAACGCCTCCATGATGGCCTTGCCGGCCATGTCGCCCTTGACGCGCACGATGCGGCGCTCGGAATGGGCGGCCTCGCGGGAAAGCATCAGCCTGCCCTCGAGGTCCCGGTCGAAGGGCACGCCGTAGTCGAGGAGGTCGTGGATGCGCGCGGGGCCCTCGGCCACCATGAAGCGCGCCATCTTCTCGTCGACGATGCCGGCACCGGCCTCCAGCGTGTCGGCGACGTGCTTGTCGAAGGTGTCACCGGGGCTCATGGCCGCCGCGATGCCGCCCTGCGCCCAGGCCGAGGATGCGCCCTGCCCGATGGGCGCGGCGGCAAGGACGGTGACGGGGCGCGGCGCGAGTTTCAGCGCGCAGAAAAGGCCTGCAAGCCCGCCGCCGACGATGACGATATCGTCGATGCCGTTCCAGGATTGCGGACGGAAGCTGTCGATGGGCATGCTGTTTTCCTCCTGCGCGCACTGGACTGTTCTCCCCCCTTGTGGGGGAGATGTCACGAAGTGACAGAGGGGGGTGGCGGCCCGCGCGGCGAGGAGGATCACCCCCCTCTGCCCTGCCGGGCATCTCCCCCACAAGGGGGGAGATCGAAACCCGTACCGCTTGCGTCTCTATCTCTTCGCGACCTCCAGCCGCGCTCCACTACTGTTTCAAATTCACCATCCGCTCGACGGCGAGGCGGGCGCGGTCGGCGATTGCCGGGTCGACCAGGACCTCCTCCGTCATGGACACCAGGCTGTCGAGGATCTTCGGCAGCGTGATGCGCTTCATGTGCGGACAGAGGTTGCACGGCTTGACGAAATCGACGTCCGGAAGCTCGGCCTGGATGTTGGAGGCCATGGAGCATTCGGTGACGAGCAGCACGCGCGAGGGACGATGGTCCTTCACGTAGTTGATCATGCCCGAGGTCGAGCCGGCGAAATCGCACACCTCGATGACGTCCGGGTGGCACTCCGGATGGCCGATGATCTCGATGCCGGGATGGGCTTCCTTGTAGGAAAGGAGCTCGGCCGCGGTGAAGCGCTCGTGCACCTCGCAGTGCCCCTTCCAGGTGAGGATCTTCTTGTTCGTCTGGCGGGCGACGTTGAGGGCGAGATATTCGTCGGGAATGCACAGCACCGTATCGCTCGCAAGGCTCTCGACGACGGCGAGCACGTTGGAGGACGTGCAGCAGATGTCCGTCTCCGCCTTCACGTCGGCCGAGGTGTTCACGTAGGTGACGACCGGAACGCCCGGATAGCGCTGTTTCAGGAGCCGCACGTCCGCACCGGTGATCGAATCCGACAGCGAGCAGCCGGCGCGCGAATCCGGGATCAGCACGGTCTTTTCCGGGTTCAGCAGCTTGGAGGTCTCGGCCATGAAGTGCACGCCGCACTGGATGATGATCTCGGCATCGACCTTGGCGGCATCGCGGGCGAGCTGGAGCGAATCGCCGACGATATCGGCAACGCAGTGGAAGATTTCCGGCGTCTGGTAATTGTGCGCGAGGATGACCGCGCCGCGCTCCTTCTTCAGCCGGTTGATGGCAGCGACATAGGGCGCATAGACCGGCCATTCGAAGGCGGGGATGAACTGCCTGACCTTCTCGTAGAGATGCTCCGTCTCGCGGGCGATCTCCGGCGTGAAGGAAAGATCCGGCTTGTCGACGACGCCGAAGCGCTCCGCGGCGGTGAGCGGGCGAGCGGCTTCGGCTGCCTGCGCATGCTGGGCCAGAACGGTCATGGAACCCTCCTCTCAAGCTATTTTGCTCAAGTTGAGCATAATAGCCTTAAAACAAAACCGGCATTGCCGGTGGATCAGATTTAGAAACTTTCGTGACGCTTTGCAAGGCGCGCCGCCCGGAATCCTTTGCCGGGCGGCGCATTGTTTTCCGATCAGGCCACGGCCGGGCGGGTAACGCCCTTCTCCTCGATCGGCCAATGGACGACGGCGGCGAAGAGGCCGAGCGCCACGCCCAGCCACCAGACCGGATCGTAGGTGCCGAAATGGTCGTAGAGATAGCCGCCCATCCATACGCCGAGGAACGAGCCGACCTGGTGCGACAGGAAGACGATGCCGCCGAGAAGGCCGAGATGGCGCGTGCCGAACATGATGGCGACGAGGCCGTTGGTCGGCGGCACCGTGGAGAGCCACAGGAGGCCCATGACGACGGCGAAGACGATGACCGAGATGGGCGACTTCGGCAGCAGGATGAAGGCCGACACGGCGACGGACCGGGCAAGGTAGATATAGGCGAGGAAATAGGGCTTGGAGTAGCGCTGGCCGATGAAGCCGGCGGCCAGCGAGCCGATGATGTTGAAGAAGCCGATCAGCGCCAGCGAGATCACGGCATAGCGGGCATCGATGCCGATGTCGCTGAGATAGGCCGGGAAATGCGCGGTGATGAAGGCGACCTGGTAGCCGCACACGAAGAAGCCGGCGACGAGCAACAGGTAGCTGCGGTAGCCGAGCGCCTCGCGCAGCGCTTCGCCGATCGTCTGCTTGTATTCGCTCGCCGCGGTGATGCCGGAGGAGGAATTGCCGCGCAGCGGAATGGCGATGACCGGCACGGCAAGCATCAGGATGCCGAGATAGACGAGGCTGTCCGACCAGCCGAAGGCGCTGATGAGGCCCTGCGAGAGCGGCGCGAAGAGGAACATACCGGCCGAGCCCGCCGCCGTGCAGATGCCGAAGGCCATGGAGCGCTGCTCGGGCGTCACGTTGCGCGCGAAGGCGGAAAGCAGGATGCCGAAGGAGCCCGCCCCGACCCCAAGGCCGACCAGCACGCCGCCGCCGACATGCAGCCAGAGCGGCGATGTGCCGAGCGACATGAGAAAGAGGCCGAGCGCATAGACGAGGCCAGAGATCAGGAGCACGCGCCAGGTGCCGAACTTGTCGGCGATGGCGCCGAAGAAGGGCTGGCTGACGCCCCAGGCAAGGTTCTGCAACGCCATGGCGAGGCCGAAGGTCGTGCGGTCCCAGCCGGTATCCTGGAGCATGGGCAACTGGAAGAAGCCCATCGCCGAGCGCGGGCCGAAGGTGAGCACGGCGATCAGCGAGCCGGCGAGGATGATGAGCCAGGGCATCGGCCGGGCCGCGGCGGAAGCGGTTTCAGGACGGGAAGCGGGCATGGAACTGTCTCCAAAATCGGAGGCGCAATCTAAGGCGAGCCATTGATAAATAGAAATGAATTTAATTGAGCGGGCGATCAGCCCGATTGATGAGATGAGGCGGTCCGGCAAACCCGCAGTTCGACTTGACGCGCCATCGATTTAGGCGCATTGCCACCGTCGGGCGTCACACGGCGCCAACCAAACCCGGATAGAAAAATGGACCCCGACAGTCGACGATCGAGAGCAATCGAGCGGCCCATCCGGTAAAGCCTTGCGGTTTCCTCCGGACGGCGAGAATGCCCTCAAAGGAGTGAAGCATGCTGCAAATCTATGCCCGCAGGGCGGACCGCTTCTGCCTGCGCGAAATTTCCAACCCGGCCATCGGGCAGGCGGTCTCCCCTGCCCTCTGGTATGACCTGCTCGATCCCGCGCCCGAGGAGGTGCGGGAGGTCGAAGCCGCGCTCCACATCACCGTCCCGAGCAAGGAGGAGATGGAGGACATCGAGCTTTCCGCCCGGCTCTACCAGGAGGACGGGGCGGAGTTCATGACCATGACGATGCTGACCAACCTCGACGGCGACGAGCCGGCCAAGACGCCGGCGACCTTCATCCTGCGCGGGGCGACGCTGGTGACGGTGCGCTACACCGACGCCAAGCCCTTCGCCACCTTCTGCGCCCGGGCGCTGCGCGGCAACGGCCACAGCTACCAGTCGGGCGGGGACGTCATGCTCGGCATCATCGAATCGGTGATCGACCGCATGGCGGACGTGCTGGAACGGCTCGGCAACGAGATCGACGCCATCTCGCGCGAGGTCTTCCGCAGCAAGACCGGCACCTCCTCCGGCAACAAGACGCGCGACCTCGAGGCGCTGATCGAGCAGCTCGGCCGCAAGGGCGATTTCCTCAGCGGCGTGCGCGAAAGCCTCGTCAGCACCTCGCGTCTCGTCGCCTTCCATGCGGCGATCGACAATCCGGCGCGCCGCCCCTCCAAGGAAATCCGCCAGGTGATGAAGCTCGTGCAGCGCGACGCCTCCTCGCTCGGCGACCACGCGGCCTTCCTCTCGGGCAAGATCAACTTCCTGCTCGACGCGACGCTCGGCCTCATCAACCTCGAGCAGAACCAGATTATCAAGATCTTCACCGTCGCCTCGGTCGTCTTCCTGCCGCCGACGCTCGTCGCCTCGGTCTACGGCATGAACTTCGAGCTGATGCCGGAGCTGCAATGGCACCTCGGCTATCCCTGGGCGATCGCCATCATGATCCTCTCGGCCCTCGTGCCCTTCCTCTACTTCCGCCGCCGCGGCTGGGTGTGAGAAGACGCTATCCCCGCACCTTCAGCGGCCACCGTTCGGTGCGCGTCCTGACCACGCGCACCGGATCGCCGAGGCGGATTTCGCCGGTGGCGCGCGGCACCATGTTCCAGCCGAAGAGCACGCCGGGCACCCGGCGGTCGGCGGACATGCGCTTTTCGGCAAGGCCCTGGATGGGGTTGCCGCCGATCCGCTCGCCGGTCATCTGGTCCTGCGTGGTCATGATGCAGCGCGCGCAGGGCTTGACGAGGTCGAAGGCAATGCCGCCCACCTCGATCGTCTCCCAGAGGTCTTCCGCCCAGGGCTCGTCGTTCTCGACGAGGATGTTGGTGCGGAAGCGGTCCATGCCGACCGGCTCCTGCCCTTTTTCCACGAGCGTGCGGTTGAGATCCGCCAGCGAGCCGGTGGTCGTCACGAGGGCGGGAAAACCGTCGACGAAGCCGACGGGCGTGGGGCTGCCTGCCCATTCCTCGCCCTCGGCGCGGTGCGAGAGCGCATCCATGTATACGAGCTTCACCGGCCGGGCGAACCAGTCCGACAGCACCTCGTTCACCGCCTCGTCGGCGACCGACGCGCTGACGGGGCTGTCCCACACGAGCACGTCGAGGCGGTCTTCGGGCTCGAAGCTGGCGAAGAGCTGGCGGCCCTCCATTTCGAGATGCAGGCTATCGCCCACCGCCGTCGCTTCCACGCGGGCGAGCGCCTGCAGTTCGCGCTGGGTGATGAAGCGGCCGTCCGGCTCGACGATCATATAGCGCCGGTCGCCGGCAAGGCCGTCGAGGCGCACTTCCGCCGTTTCGAGCGGAATGGCCCGGGCGCTCTTCAGCGGGTGGATGTTGAGGCCCGCGATCTTCATGGGGCGACCCTTTCCTGACATTTCGATTCAACGCGCTGGCGAACCGATTCAATCCGGCAGCACAAAAGCATGTTTTTCTTCAGATTTCATCCAGAAGCATGGCGCGGATCGTCCTCAGGCGCTCCGTGCGCTCCTGCGCCATGCGCGCGCCGGCCGCCGTCTGGAAGCCGTCTGCCAGCTTGAAGAGCTTCACCTCGAAATGGTCGATGGCGAAGGCCTTGTCGTCGAGGGGGCGGTTTTCGGCGAGCGGGTCGAGCGGATCGTAGAGGCCGCTGCCCATGCGCCCGGCAATGTAGAAGCAGCGCGCCGCGCCGACCATGCCGATGGCGTCGAGCCGGTCGGCATCCTGCACGATCTTCGCTTCCAGCGTCCGCGGGGCAAGGTTTGCGGAAAAGCTGTGCGTGAGGATCGCATGGGCGACGGCGGCGACGTCTTCCGCGTTCCAGCCCTCGGCGGCAAGCAGGCCAGCAGCCTTTTGCGCGGCAAGGCGAGAGGCTTCGGCGCGCAGCGGCGAGTTCTTCTCCACCGCCACGCAATCGTGCAGCAGCACGGCGGCGGCGAGCAGGCGCAGGTCCCCGCCCTCCTCCGCCCGGATGCGCCGGGCGTTCTTCCACACGCGAATGAGATGGGCGGCGTCGTGCGAGCCGTCATCGGCCGAAAAAGCCTGCGGCAGCAGGCGTTCGGCAAGGCCGTCGAGCGGCGAGAAGGCGGCGGCAAGGCAAGTGAAGGACATGGGCGTTCCTAGCCGGTCACGCCTTGCCGTTCAATTCCGCCTTTTCGCCCGTCCTGGACTTTCCGGAGAGAATCTTCTGGTAGAACAGGCCGATGCCGATCAGCACCGCGCCGAGCCCGATGAAGGAGAGCGCGCGCAGGATGCCTTCGAGATTGGACATGTCGATGAGGAAGACCTTCACCACCGCGATCAGCACGAGGCCGGCCGAGGCGAGGCGGATGGCCTTGGAATCGGCCTTCGAGCCGACCGCCAGAAGCAGCACGCCGAGCAGCAGCCAGACGACGGAATAGGTATAGGTCTCCGGCTGGAGGAAGCCCTTCCAGCCGGCGATGCTCTCGCCGTGCCAGTAGCGGCGCACCGAGAGCGTCACCCAGGCGAAGACGAGCGCGACGCCGGTGAGCGCCAGCGCCATCACATAGGGCGCCGGCCGGCGGCCGCGCGCATAGTAGGCAAGGCCCCCATAGGCGATGCCAGGCAGCAGGTAGCCGACGAGAAGGAGGTCGAGCACCGGCCATTTCCCGAGGAGTTCCCCGGTGAAATAGGGATTGAGGCCGATGAAATGGGCGCTCAGCACCGAGAGCATCGAGAGGCCGCCGACGACCATCGAGCCGTAGCGAAAGACCGGGCTCGGCGATTTCAGGTTCAGCGACATCATGATCGCCGAGGCGCCGATGACCAGCAGCGTGTAGATCGCCTGCTCGCCGAGCGTCGGCACGGCGCTGTCGAGCACGCCGCCGTTCATGCCGTGGCGCACGAGGATCGCCGCCGTCAGCAGGAGGAAGAGGCTGGCGAGCGCCTGCAGGAGATTGCGGATGCGTTCGCCCGGCCAGCGCCGCAGCTCGAAGGCGGAAAGCGCCAGCAGCAGGGCGGGAATGCCGTAGCCGGCGAGAAGCTGGTTGAAGACCGGCGTTTTCGAGAGGTTCGCCGCACCGACGATGGTGGGCTCCCATGCGATGCGGCCGGCGATGACCGCCGCCGCGCCCGCCATCAGCCAGGGCAGGACCGGCCAGGGGCGAAGGCGCGTCGCAAAGACCGCGGCCGCGCCGAGCAGCGCGACGCCGAGCGTCGTCGCAAGCCCGCTCGTCATGGCGTGCAGCGCCAGAACGAGGAAGGCGAAGCCGCCGGCGGCAAGCGCCCATTGCGGGATGAAGAGGCCGTCCGTCTCCTGCCGTTCACGGGAAAAGACCTCCGCCATGACGAAGAAGACGAGGCCGAAGACCAGCGCGAAGAGGCCATGCTTGAGGTCGAAGCCGAGATCGCCGAAGCAGAGGAAGCTGATCGTGGCGATGACGAAGGGAACGGCCGGCGCCAGCACGCTCCACACCGTCGCAAGCGCCTCTCCCATGCGCAGCCGCACGCCGGCAAGGCCGACGGCGGCGAAAAGCGCGGCGAAGGAAAGGAGCAGGTTGACCGGCACCGGCCCAACCAGCAGCGCGGCGCCGTCGAATGTCGGCGACGTGAGCGAGCCGAGGGCATCGATCAGGCCGTTCGGCAGCACTGCCATCGCGGCGGTGCCGGCAACGGCCGCAAAGGCCGAAAGCAGCGCCGGGTAGATCGCCCAGCCGCGCAGCGCGCCGAGGGCGGCGAGCGCCAGCACGACGGCGGCAAAGCCGTAGTCCGCATGGGAAATCGACGGCGTGCCGCCGGCCAGCACCAGCGCCGGGAAGGCCATGGCGAGCGCGCACGTCAGCGAGACGGCGACGGCCGGCGGGGCGAAGAGGCGGCCGAGCGGGTCCGCGGAGGCCGCGCTATGCGGCGTCTCTTCGGCGGCAACGTTGCCCGGCCAGACGAGGCCGTGGCCGAAGGCGAGCACCAGCATGGCCATCAGCACCGGCAGGGCATCCGGGGCGGCGGCCTGCGAGAGATAGAGCAGCGCCCAGAGCAGCATGCCGGCATTGGCGAGCGCCGGCACGACCTGCCAGCGGCGGATGCGCGCGGCGGCGAAGGTGGCGAGCCACGCGACGCAAAGGAAACCGAAGAGCGTCCAGGCGCTCGGCCTGTCGGTTGCCACCAGCGCCGGCGTCATCATGGAGGCGAGGAGGCCGAGGCCGGCGAGCGCCTGCCCATGCAGCAGCGACAGGCCGATGGTCGCGAAGGCGACGGCGGCGAGCAGCACGAAGGCGGCAAGCGGCCCGATATAAGCGTAGACGCCATAGGCGACATAGGCGACGGCAAAGAGCGTGATGGCGCCCGCCGCCGTCAGCACGCCGGGGATCATGGCATTGCGGAAGGCATTGGCGATGAGCGGCTGGGCGCGGCGGCGCACGGCCTCGCCCGCCGCCATCAGCACGAGGCCGAAGACCGCGGCGAGCGACAGGCGCACCGCCGGGCTCAAAAGCCCCGCCTCGATGGAGTATTTCACCATGAAGATGCCGCCGAGCGCGAGCGCGATGCCGCCCACCCAGACGGCCCAGCGCGCACCGATACGGCTTTCGAAGCTTTCCTTCGGTTGCACCGGAGCGGCGGCAGCGTCTTCCGCAGTCTCGCTCGCCGCAACAGCCTCCGCCGGCACGGCGGGTTCGCCGCCGACGATCGCCCTGCCCTTTTCCGCTTCGTCCACCGTGCCTGCGGCCCATGGACCGGCGACTTCCGTCTCCGGTTCTTCCGGCACCGTTTCGGCCTCTTTCAGCACGCCGCCGGCCTTCAGGGCCTCCACCTCCTGCCGAAGGCGGTCGACCTCCTCGCCGAGGGTCCGTGCGCTGCCGCGCGCGATGTTGAGGGCGTAGATGGCAAGGCCGAGGGCGACCAGGGGCAGGATTTCGAACATGAAGACTCCAACGCAGCACGAACGGCGCGCAGACTACCCGGTTTCGCCCAAACGCCAAACGGGGACGTTTCAGCCCCGCGATCTCTTCGCAGTCAGCGTGTCAGGTTGTCGATGGGGAAGATCGCGCAGGTTTCCGTACCGTGGGCGAGCAGCTTGCCGTTCGTATCGCGAAGCCACGCCTCGGAGGTGGCGATGGTGCGGCCGCGATGGACGATCCTGCCCTCGCAGAAGACCTCGCCCATGCCGGGCAGGACGGGGCGCACGAGGTTCACCTTGAACTCGATGGTCGTATAGGCCTCGCCCGGCCTGATGACGGAGAAGACGGCGCAGCCGAGGGCCGAATCCATCACCGTCGCTGTCCAGCCGCCATGCACCGTGCCGAGCGGATTGAGATGATCGGCGGACGGCAGGCCGGCGAAGACCACGCGCCCCTCCTCCACCTCCGTCATGCTGAAGGCGAGCGTCTTGGCCATCGGCGGGGCGGGCAGCGTGCCGGCGAGCATGGCTTCCAGCACCTTCAGGCCGCCGTCGCGCTTCACCACGTCGAGCGGCAGCGTGCCGACGCCGCCGACCGTCAGCCCCGGATAGATCTCGACCGTCATGCATGTGCCTTTCGGGATTGATCGTTCTGCGGCGTGTCGAGCGCCTTCAGCGCCGCCTGCACGAAGCCCTCGCGGGCGCTGGCAAGCTCCAGCCCGCGCGGCTCGCAGACATGCCGGTTGAGGAAGAAGGCCGTGAGGCGGAAACCGTCGGCAAGCGCCACGGCATCGGCGGCATGCCGGCTCTCGTCGCGCAGGAACGTGGGCAGCGCCAGCATCTTGTCCGCCCAGGGCGCGCCCGCCCCGCGCGAGACGGCGCGGCCGGATTTCGGCGAGACGTAGCAGAGGTCGTCCCGCGTGCCCGTCGCCGCGCATTCGAGAAGGTCGAGGCCGAAGCCGAGATCGTTGAGCACGGCAAGCTCGAAGCGGATGAAGAGCTCGCCGGCATCGGCCGGCTCGTGCAGGTGGTCGAGGATGACGGAAAGCGCCTCGAAGAGATGGGGGTGCGGATCGCGCTCGGGCAGGAAGCGCAGCAGAGCGGCCATGGCCTGCACGCCGTAGACGGCGGTCGCCGTCTCCATCAGCCGGCCGGCCCTCAGCGCCATCGGCTCGATGCGGAACTCGCCGAGATGCTCGTCGAGCCGCGCGCGCCAGGTGACCTCCACCGAATTGCCCGGCTGGAGAACCGGCTGCATGGTGCGCGAGCGCCCGCCGCGCACCATGCCGAGATGCCGCCCGCGCCCGCGCGTCATCACCTCGGCGATCACCGACGTCTCGCCGTGGCGCCGCACGCCCAGCACGATGGCCTCGTCACTCCATTGCATGGCGAAAGCCTTACGCCCTCGCCCTGCCCGGAGCAAGCCGGCGGCGTCAAACGAAATCCTGCTGCTCGGCGGTGACGACGCCCTGCATCTCGCTCGGATAGTAGCCCTCGCGCAGGTTGATGCCGTATTCCAGATAGGCCTTCATGCAGGCGAGCATCTGCGACCAGCCCTCGCAGTTCATGTAGGAGGATTTCTGGCCGCGCGCATTGTCCCGCCAGCCGGTCTCGGCGATGGTGACCATCGTGCCGCCGTCCTCCAGCGGCTGGAAGCGCATCTCGACGCGGGTCTTGTAGGGCGCCTCGCCCTCCTCGACCATCGCATCCCAGCGCAGGACGATCAGCGCGTCCTTCTCCACCTTCTCGACGACGACCGGGGCCATGCCCCACCAGGTCACCGTCGTGCCCTCGACGAGCGGCGCGCTCGCCCCGCCGACCGTGGTGAAATAACCGCTCAGCTTTGCCGGATTGATCACGGCGTCGAAGACCTCGGCGACCGGCTTGCCGATACGCCCGTTCACGCGAAATTCCAGCGTCATGCCGTCCTCCTCCGGGCGTACCGCCCCTGCCTTGTGAAGCGTCACAATATGTTATAAAAACATAACATGTCAAGCGAATCGCAACAGGATGCCGTCTTCAAGGCGCTCGCCAATGCACGGCGGCGGCAGATGCTGGATGCGATGAAGGACGCGCCGCTGACGACGGGCGCACTCTGCGAGCGGTTTTCCGACATGGACCGCTGCACGGTCATGCAGCACCTGAAGGTGCTGGAGGAAGCAAACCTCGTCATCCCCCGCCGCGAGGGCCGCGAGCGCTGGAACCATCTCAACGCCCTGCCGATCAAGGCGATCCACGACCGCTGGATCAGCCAGTATGCCGGCCACGCGATGAACGTGCTGTCGGCATTGCAGGGCGAAGCGGAGGCGTGAAGCGCCGCGCTTCGGCGGCGCCCCGTGTCAGGCCTCGGCGGCGATGCGGCCGATCTCGGCGATGACGGCGTTGCGCTCCTCGCCGGAAATGCCCGGGATCTCGCAGAAGGCGGTGACGACGACAGCGCCACGGTCCGGCGTCCAGGCCACGGCGACGTCGTTGGCATTGCCGGCCTTGTCGCCGTTGGTGCCCGTCTTGTCGCCGGTCAGCCATGTCGCCGGGAAACCGGCGCGCAGGCGCGCGTCGCCGGTCTTGTTCATCACCAGCCAGGCGGCAAGCTGAGCGCGCGAGGGTGCGGAAAGAACAGTTCCGAACAGCAGCTTGTGCAGCGTCCCGGTCATGGCCGCGGGCGTCGTCGTGTCGCGCTCGTCCCCCGCCTTGTCGTGGTAGTTGAGCGCCGGCTCCGTTCGGTCGAGCCGGGTGACGGTATCGCCGCAGCCGCGCAGGAAGGCGGTGACGGCCTCCGGGCCGCCCGAGGCGCCCAGCAGCAGGTTGGCGGCGGCATTGTCGCTGAGGGTGATGGCGGCCTCGCAGAGTTCGGCAACGGACATGCCCTCGCCGACGCGCTTTTCCACTGCCGGCGCCCAGTCGATGATGTCGGATTTCTTCACGACGATCCGCCGGTCGAGCGCTTCCTGCTTGCCGTCCACGCGCGCAAGGACATGGGCCGCCAGCAGCGCCTTGAAGGTGCTGCATATCAGGAAGCGCTCATCGGTGCGGTGGCCGATCTGCGCGCCCGTTGCGAGATTATGTATGGCAACGCCGATGCGACCCCTATGGCGCGCCTCGAGCGCGGCGAGCCGCTGCTCCAGCGCGCCGCCCGCTGTGGCCGCCGCCGGTACCGCCAATGCGGAAACCGCGGGAACGGCAAGAAGGGCACCGGCGATTGCCTGCCGGCGTGAAATCGTGATCGTCATATGTCGTTTCCTGTCTGTCGCGCACCGGCGCGCGCCGCGCCGCCGGCCCGTTTGAGCCCGCCCATGCCGCGACTATGCGCAAGGCCATGGGCCGGGACAAACGACGATTTCTGCCGGCAGCCATTAGGAAAACTAGGGCTTACTTCCGCTTCATCGCCTCGGCCAGCGCCGCACCGAAGGCGCCCTGCGCGGGGGCCTCGCGCTTCGGGGCGGCCTGGCTGAACTTCGGCTTCACGCCCGCGTTGCGGTCGTTCCGCGGGGCGTTGTCGGATGCACCGCCATCCTTGCGCATGGAAAGGCCGATGCGCTTGCGGGGCACGTCCACCTCGGTGACGCGCACCTTCACGACGTCGCCGGCCTTCACCACCTCGTGCGGGTCCTTGACGAAGCGGTCGGCGAGCTGGGAGACGTGCACGAGGCCATCCTGATGCACGCCGATATCGACGAAGGCGCCGAACGCGGCGACATTCGTCACCGTGCCTTCGAGCAGCATGCCCGCTTTCAGGTCCTTGATGTCGTCGATGCCGTCGGCAAAGGTCGCCGTCCTGAATTCCGGGCGGGGGTCGCGGCCGGGCTTTTCCAGTTCGGCAAGAATGTCCCGGACGGTCGGCAGGCCGAAGCGCTCGTCGACGAAGACCTTCGGATCGAGCGTCTTCAGCGCCGCGCTGTCGCCCATCAGGGCGCGCACGTCGCGCCCGCAGGCCGCGACGATCTTCTTGGCGACGCCATAGGCTTCCGGGTGTACGGAGGAGGCATCGAGCGGCTCCTTGCCGTTCGGGATGCGCAGGAACCCGGCGCATTGCTCGAAAGTGCGCGCGCCGAGGCGCGAGACCTTCATCAGCTCCTTGCGGCTTTCGAACGGGCCGTTCGCGTCGCGATGGGCGACGATGGCTTCGGCCGAGGATTTGCCGAGGCCCGAGACGCGGGCGAGCAGCGGGGCCGAGGCCGTGTTGAGGTCCACGCCGACGGCGTTCACCGCGTCTTCCACCACGGCGTCCAGCGAGCGCGAGAGCTTCCCCTGGTCGACATCGTGCTGGTACTGGCCGACGCCGATGGATTTCGGCTCGATCTTGACGAGCTCGGCAAGCGGGTCCTGAAGCCGGCGGGCGATGGAGACCGCGCCGCGCAGCGAGACGTCGAGGTTCGGGAATTCGGCGGCAGCCGCCTCCGAGGCGGAATAGACCGAGGCGCCGGCCTCCGAGACGATGACCTTCGTCGGCTTGGGCGCGGGAAGCTCTGCCAGCATGTCGGCGACCAGCTTTTCCGTCTCGCGGCTGCCGGTGCCGTTGCCGATGGCGATCAGCTCGACCCTGTGCTTGCGCACGAGGCTCGCAAGCGCGGCCTGCGTGCCGCGCACGTCGTTCTTCGGCGGGAAGGGATAGACGGTCGTCGTCTCGACCAGCTTGCCGGTATTGTCGACCACGGCGACCTTGATGCCCGTGCGGATGCCCGGGTCGAGCCCCATCGTGGCGCGCGTGCCGGCGGGGGCGGCGAGCAGCAGGTCCTTGAGGTTGCGGGCGAAGACGCGGATCGCCTCCTCTTCCGAGCGCTCGCGCATCTCGCGCATCAGGTCAAGCGAGAGCGACATGGAGAGCTTGACGCGCCAGGTCCAGCCGATCACCTCGGAAAGCCACCTGTCGCCCGGCTTCGTGCCGACCGCATAGAAGGAGGCGACGATGCGCTCGGCCGGCTTGACCGGCTCGGTGCTGTCCTGGTCGACGACGATATCGACCGACAGCACTTCCTCGTTCCAGCCGCGCAGCATGGCGAGCGCCCGGTGGCCGGGCACCGTTGCCCAGCGCTCGGTATGGTCGAAATAGTCGGAGAACTTCGCGCCCGCCTCCTGCTTGCCCTCCACCACGCGCGAGCGCAGGAACGCGTTCTCCTTCATGTAGTCACGCAGGCGCTTGAGAAGATCGGCGTTCTCCGTGATCTGCTCGGCGACGATGTCGCGCGCGCCTTCCAGCGCCGTCTTCACGTCCGGCACTTCGGCAGAGAGGAACTTTTCGGCAAGCCCGGCCGGCACCAGCGCGCGGTCGGCAAGGATTTCGTCCGCCAGCGGGCCGAGGCCGCGTTCGCGGGCGATCTCCGCCTTGGTGCGGCGCTTGGGCTTGTAGGGAAGATAGATGTCCTCCAGCTCGGCCTTGGTGGAAACGGCGGCGATCTTGGCGGCGAGCTCGTCGGTCAGCTTGCCCTGCCCCGCGATGGTTTCGAGGATGGAAGCGCGGCGAGCCTCCAGCTCGCGCAGGTAGGTGAGCCGTTCGGAGAGCACGCGAAGCTGCGTGTCGTCGAGGCCGCCGGTCACCTCCTTGCGGTAGCGGGCGATGAAGGGCACCGTCGCGCCCTCGTCGATGAGGCCGACGGCGGCGGTGACCTGCGCGGCGCTCGCCTTGATCTCGGCGGCGATGAGGTTCGCGATCTTGAGCGGGGTCGGGGCCATGTCGAACTCCTCTGGTTGCGGCCGGCACAGGCGGCCGCGCATCGTGTGAACCTGCTCATAGAGCGCGTCCGGCGGCAGGCCAACCGCAAGGCGGCCGGCGCCCCGGCACGTCCACAATATATCACGGGACGAAGCGGCGATGCCGTGTCCCGGTTGAAGAGGAGCGGCAAAGGGCTTAGCGGTTGTAACGCTTCATAAATCCTTCGCCCCTATCCTGCCCGACGTAACGGCAATGGGGCCTTGGCATGCGCGGCGCACTTCTTGCAGCAGTCTCTCTGACGGCCCTCGCCGCGGCCGGTCCCGCCGGGGCGACCACGCTCAACCTCCTCATCTGGGAAGCCTATATCGACGAGCAGATCCTTGCCGATTTCACGGCCGAGACCGGCATCGAGGTGCGGCAGACCTTCTATGACAGCGGCGATGCGCGCGACGAGATCCTCGCCGACCCCAACAGCAATGTCGACGCGGTCGTGACCAACGAGAACGGCGCCAAGCTCTACGGTAACCGCGGCATCATCATGGCGCTGGATGCGGCCAACGTGCCGGCCCTGAAGGACTATGCCGAAAGCTGGACGAAGCGCTGCGGCGGCTATGGCGTGCCCTATCTGTGGGGCACGATGGGCATCCTCTACCGCTCCGACAAGGTGACGACGGCGCCCGCCTCCTGGGCCGACCTCATGAAGCCTGCCGAAAACCTGCGCGGCCATATCGCCATGTACGACGACCATGCGGAGGCCTTCGTCGCCCCATTGGTGCTGCTCGGCAAGTCGGTGAACGCCAACGACAACGAATCGCTGAAGGCCGCCTACGCGCTGATGAAGGCGCAGGCGCCCTACGTGCTGACCTACGACTACGTCATCACCTCCGTGCAGAGCCCGGACAAGGGCCCGAACATCTACATGGCGCTCGGCTACAGCGGCGACCAGTACACGCTGAACGACAAGGTGAACGCGCCGGGCCTCTGGCGCTACGTCGTGCCGAGGGAAGGCACGCTCTCCTGGCTCGACTGCATCACCGTCAGCGAGCGCTCGGGCAACAAGGAACTCGCGCTCAAGCTCGTCGACTACATCAGCAACGCGAAGAACGGCGCGCGCAACGCCCTCAAGCTCAACATGCCGACCGCAAGCACCGCTGCTCTGGCGCTGCTTCCGCCGGACGTCCAGTCCAATCCCGAAATCTATGCTGCACCGGAAATCCTGGCCAAGAGCCAGCTTCAGGAGGAACTGACCGTCGAATCGGTCCAGGCCCGCCGCCGCATCATCAGCAGTCTGGCCCAACGCAGTGACGCTCGGTAAACGCGCCCTCGCCCTCATCTTCCCGGTCATTCTTTCAGGCTACGTGCTCGCGGCCTCCCTGATCTATTACGTGCAGAGCTCGTCGATCCTCGGGCTGGAGCGTGCGCGCCTGTGGCAGCAGATGGGCCTCCTCACCGCCGTCTTCCAGAACGACGTGACGCAGAACCGCAGCTTCATCTATTCGCTCGTCGAGGGCGGCGCGGTGCGCCTCTTCATCAACGAGCGCGACCCGGCCTATCGCAGCACGGCGCTCGGCGTCCGGCTGCAGCAGTCCATCACCTCCCTTTCGGACGACCAGAGGCGCTTCATCTCGGTCGCCATCATCCGTCCGCCGCTGACGGTCGATTACTATTTCGAGGACAGCGACGACCCGTTCGCGCAGATCACGCCGCAGCAGCTCGATCATGCCCGTCAGGTCATCGCAAGCCCCCGGCTCTCCTCCTGGTCCTATCTCGACGAACCCGGCCTCGATCCGCTCATCGTGCATTCGGAATTCATCGATCCCCTGACCTTCAACCGGCCGGTGGCGAGCGCCAAGGGCGGCGCGATCCTCGTGCAGACCGCCGTGCGGCCGCGCGCCTTCCTCGACATGAAGCGCGGGCTCGAAAAGGAATACGGCGCGGCGATCGAGATCAGCCGCCACCAGTTCCTCTCGCAGGGCGCGCTTTCGGCCACGGCGACGCTCGGCCCGTCGCTGTTCGCGCGGCTGACGCCCGATACCGTCTTCCTCGAAAACCGGCTCCGCACGCTGAAGACCCTGCTCGCCGTCGGCGCCATCGCCCTCAGCCTGTGCACCATCGGCCTCGTGCTGCTGCTCGTGCGCCGCTACATCACCAATCCCATCGCCCGCCTCGACCGCCAGCTCACCGACGTCATGACCGGCAGCCGCAGCGTCCTGCCGGACATGCACGAGGCCGGCGAGATCGGCCGCCTCTCGGTCAACGTCAAGCGGCTGCACGACCATTCGATGAAGTCCTTCGACCTCGTGCAGAACGCCTCCTGGACGGATACGCTGACGGGCATCTCCAACCGCGAATATTTCAACATCCGCTCCACGCAGATCCTTGAGGAGGCCGAGGCCGAGGATCTCGGCTGCACGCTGCTCTTCATCGACGTCGACAACTTCAAGTTCGTCAACGACAAGCACGGCCACAAGATCGGCGACGAGCTTTTGAAGACGCTTGCCGCGCGCATCTCGGCCATCGTCACCCGCATCACGGCCGCAAACGGCCTGCCGGAAGGGCTTTTCGCGCGGCTTTCCGGCGACGAGTTCGCCATCATGCTGCGCTGCCAGCCGGGTTGCGGCACGATCACGCAGATATCGAACGAGATCCTTTCGCTCTTCGCCGAAGGCTTCGAGGTGCTGGACAAGGCCTATCCGGTCACCGCCAGCATCGGCATCGCCGTCTATCCGGAAGACGCCCATACGCTTGCCGAGCTCATCGCCAATGCGGACGCGGCCATGTACCAGGCGAAATCCCAGGGCAAGAACGGCTCGGCCCGCTATTCCCGCTCGCTGCACGAGAAGCGCAACCGCCAGCGCCGCATCGAGGAGGAACTGCGCGTCCTCAACCCCGACGAGGAATTCCACCTCGTCTACATGCCCATCGTCGACGGCCACGGCAAGGTGACGGGCTGCGAGGCCCTTCTGCGCTGGACCTCTCCCCTCCTCGGCCGCGTGACGCCGGACGAATTCATCCCCATCGCCGAGACGACCGGCCTCTTCAGCAAGATCGACTGGTGGGTGATCGACCGCGCAATGGCCGAATACGGCCATATCCGCAAGCTCTTCGGCGCCGAGACGATCCTGTGCATCAACATCTCGTCCGCCGAGCTCTACACCAAGTCGATCAGCGACCATTTCTGCGACTGCGCCGACCGCCACGGCGTCGATGCGCGCATGATCGAGATCGAGCTGACGGAGACCTTCGCGGTAAAGCTCGGCGAGCAGTCGCGCCGCAACATCGACATCCTGCGCGCACGCGGCTTCCGCATCTCCATCGACGATTTCGGCGCGGGCTACACGTCCGTGCAGCAGATCATCGAATACCCGGCGGAGACCATCAAGCTCGACCGCGAACTGGTCGAGAGCCTGACCCGCTCGGCGGCGCTGCCGACGCTGCGCGCGCTCGTGGCGCTCTGCCATGCGCAGGACATGTCGGTGATCGCCGAGGGCGTCGACACGACGGAGAAGATGACGCTGCTCGCCGCCGCCGGCTGCGACTTCTACCAGGGCTACCTCATCAGCCGCCCCCTCACCCTCGAGGAAATCGGCATATGGGCCATGCAGCGCATGATGGAAAAGGCCCGCGAGACGATCGGCGCGGGGCAGCGGGCGCGGGCTTGAGAGGGAAAGCCCCTCCCCAACCCCTCCCCACAAGGGGGAGGGACTTACGATGCCGCCCCGACATGCATTCCTCATGACGCTCCGACTAGCAGAAACGTTGCAAAGAGCATGCGGCGGCACGGCAGGTTAAGTCCCTCCCCCTTGTGGGGAGGGATTAGGGAGGGGTTTTTCTGAAAAGGCCCTCAGCCGGTCACGACGTCGGGAAGTCGAGCCCCATCTCGCGGAAGCGGGCGGGGTCGTCGCCCCAGTTCTCGCGCACCTTGACGAAGAGGAAGAGGTGCACGGGCTGTTCGAGGATCTCCGACAGCTCCTTGCGCGAGGCCATGGAGATGGCCTTGATCGCCTCGCCGTTCTTGCCGAGGGCGATCTTCTTCTGGCTGTCGCGCTCGACATAGATGACCTGCTCGATGCGCACCGAGCCATCCTTGCGCTCCTCCCACTTCTCCGTCTCGACATGGGAAGAATAGGGCAGCTCCTGGTGCAGGCGCAGGAAGAGCTTTTCGCGGGTGATCTCGGCGGCGAGCTGGCGCATCGGCAGGTCGGAGATCTGGTCTTCCGGATAGTACCACGGGCCTTCCGGCAGGGCGGCGGCGAGGTAGTCCATCAGGTCCGTGCAGCCCGAGCCGGTGAGCGCGGAGACCATGAAGGTGCGCTCGAAGGCGACCGCCTCGTTCGCCGCGGCGGCGAGCTTCAGGAGGTCTTCGGGCCGGACCCGGTCGATCTTGTTGAGGACGAGAATCTTCGGCTGGCGGACTTCCTTCAGGCCCTCCAGGATCGTCTCGGCATCGCCCTTGAGGCCGCGCTCGCTGTCGATCAGCAGCATGATGACGTCGGCGTCCTTCGCCCCGCCCCAGGCGGTCGTAACCATGGCGCGGTCGAGACGGCGGCGCGGCTTGAAGATGCCGGGCGTGTCCATGAAGACGATCTGCGCGTTGTCGTGGATGGCGATGCCGCGCACGATGGCGCGCGTCGTCTGCACCTTGTGGCTGACGATCGTCACCTTGGCGCCGACGAGGCGGTTGACGAGCGTGGACTTGCCGGCATTGGTCGCGCCGATGAGCGCCACGAAGCCCGAGCGGGTCGCGCCCTCACCGTTCGTATGCGTCTCGGCGGGGGTGTTGTGTTCTTCGGTCATGATATCCGTCAATCCGCGGCGTGGCTCTTGGGCCAGACGCCTTCGCGTTCCAGAATTTTCGTCGCGGCCGCCTGTTCGGCGGCCCGTTTCGAGCGGTCGATGCCGGTTTCCGGCGCAACGCCCCGGATCTCCACCGTCACGGTGAAGCGCGGGTCGTGGTCCGGTCCCGAACGCTCGTCCACCCGGTAGCTCGGCGTCACGCCGAAGCGGGCATGCGCCCATTCCTGCAATTCAGTCTTGGCGTCGCGCCGCGCGCCTTCCGCACGGGCGGCCCTGCCCTCCCAGTTGGAAAGGATGAAGCTGCGCGCCGCTTCCAGCCCGCCGTCGAGATAGATGGCGGCGATCAGCGATTCTACCACATCCGCCCGCACATTCAGCATGGCTTTTCCGGTGAGCTTCTTGACGTCCGCCCCGGTGCGGATGAAGCGGTGCAGGCCGAGGTCGTCGGAGACGGCCGCACAGCTTTCCGCGCTGACGAGCTGGTTGAGGCGGACGGAAAGCTCGCCCTCCTTCGCCTCGCGGAAGGTGCGGAACAGCATCTCGGCGACGCAGAGCCCGAGCACGCGGTCGCCGAGGAATTCCAGCCGCTCGTAGTTCACGCCCTTGCCGGGGCGGGCGCTGGCATGCGTGATCGCCCGGTCGAGGCGGTCCTTGTCGGTGAAGACGTAGCCGATCAGGTCCTCGAGGGCCTTGCGGTTCACGTCGTTCAGCGGGATGGCGCCCTTCATTCAACGACCTTGAAGAGCCGGTCCCACCTGAGGTTCGTCGGCCACTTCCAGATTTCGCTGAAGGAGGTGTCGTGGCCGAGCGAGAAGAAGATCAGGCTTGCGCGGCCGATGAGGTTTTCCGCGGGCACGAAACCGACGTCGAAACGGCTGTCGGCCGAGTTGTCGCGGTTGTCGCCCATCATGAAGTAATGGCCTTCCGGCACGATGAATTCGCGCGTGTTGTCGCCGACCGTGCCGGGGCGCGAATCGAGCGTGTCGAAGCTGACGCCGGTGTCGAAGGTCTCGCGGAAGACGGGCACGTCCTCGCCGGTGTCGTACTGGTCGTCGGCGCGGAAGAAGCCGTCATGCGCGCGCGGCACGGGCTGGCCGTTGATGTAGAGGATGCTGTCCTTGACCTGCACATGGTCGCCCGGCAGGCCGACGAGGCGCTTGATGTAGTCGATCTCCGGGTTCGGCGGGAAGCGGAAGACGACGATGTCGCCGCGCTTCGGCTCGCTCGCGAAGATGCGGCCGGAGAACAGGTTCGGCGAGAACGGCAGCGAATACTTCGAATAGCCGTAGGAGAACTTGTTGACGAAGAGATAGTCGCCGACGAGCAGCGTCGGCATCATAGAGCCCGAGGGGATCGTGAACGGCTGGAACAGCAGCGTGCGGATCACCACGGCGAGCAGAAGCGCCTGAATGATGACCTTGACGTTTTCCCACAGGCCGCCCTGGGCCTTCTCGGTCTTCTCTGCCACGGCGGACTTGTCCTTATTTGCAAACATGGGGCCCTCTATAGAGGAAAGGTTGTCTATTGGAAATCATGCCGGCCAAAAAGTCGCCGGGGCCGGTCATCCCGGCGTTCCGGCCGGCAGCGACTCGATGATCACGAAGGCCTGCGCCAGCGGGAAATCGTCGGTGATGGTGATGTGGATGCGCGCCTCGTGGCCTTCCGGCAGGAGCTGCTTCAGCCGTTCGAGCGCGCCGCCCGTCAGCCGCATGGTGGGCTTTCCGCCCGGCAGGTTGACGACGCCCATGTCCTTCCAGAAGACGCCCTGCGCCAGCCCCGTGCCGAGCGCCTTGGAACAGGCCTCCTTGGCGGCGAAGCGCTTGGCGTAGGAGGCCGCGCGGTTCTTGCGCCCGTCGGATTTGGCCTGCTCGATCTCGGTGAAGCAGCGCCCGGTGAAGCGCGCGCCGAAACGCTCCAGCGATTTCTCCACCCGGCGGATGTCGATGAGGTCGCTGCCGATGCCGATGATCATGAGGGTTCTCCGGGGAAAGGAACGGCCTGGGCGGCGAGCCGCGCCCGGCGCCGCGCCTTGAAGGAACGCACGGCAAGCTGCGTGGCGGCATAGGCGAGGAAGGCCGTGAGGCCGCCGAGGAAGCCGGCGCCGATGAGCATCGGCTTCAGCACCGGTTGCCAGAGTTCGGCAAGCTGCAGGTGCTCCATGCGATGGAAGAGTTCCGCCGCGGTGATCGCCTCGGTGGAGCGGATGCCGAGCAGCGCCTCGCCGGAGCGGAAGGTGGCAAGGGCGATCAGCGGGATCGTGAGGGGATTGGCGATGGTCGTCGCGAGCGCCGCGGCAAGCAGGTTGCCGGCGATCAGGTAGGAGAGCGCCAGCGCAAGGATGATGTGGAAACCGAGCAGCGGCGTGAAGGCCGAGAAGGTGCCGGCCGCAACGCCCGCGGCCACCGCATGGGGCGAGGCGGAAAGGCGCAGGATCCTTTTGGCGAGATAGCGCGCGGGACGCGTAACCCCCTTGCGCGGCCAGAAGAATTCGCGCAACCGCTCAGGCCAGGACGGCTTCTTTCTGCGTCTGAACAACATGGTCCAGACATAGCCGATCCCTTGGTGGCATTTCAATGGCGCCGGAAGGCGCCAGGGCTGCCGGCCACCGTGGCGCGGCCTTCCGCGCCACCCGGCCCGTCGGTATCAGTAGGAACGGCGAAAGAGGCCGCGGTCGATCTGACGCTGGCGGTATTCCAGGTCGATCCGGTCGATGGCGCCGTTGAGATAGGCCATCTCGCGCTCTTCGGTGTTCGGGATGCGCAGGGCGCGGGTGAAATTCTTGATCTGCTTCAACATGGTAAACCTCGTTCGGTTACCTCCCGACGCAGAAGATAGGAGCGAGGCCCCTCCGGCACCAGCGACACTATTCCAACGCAGCCATGCGAATGACGCATAACGTCTGGTCAAAACTTGGGCAAACCTGCCTCAATCGAGGCAGGCTGCCGCAAAATTGCATGGAACCGTCAGGCGAAGACGCGGCTGATCGTCGAAACGCACTGGAGTTCCTTCAACTGGCCAATCAACTGGTTGAGCTGGCGCAGGTCCCAGACCTCGAGGTCGATATGCACCTCGGTAAAATCGGCCGCAACGCGCGCCATGGACATGGAGCGGATGTTGACGTCGCTGGTGGCGATGACCTGCGTGACCTCGGCGAGCGTGCCCGGCTCGTTCAGCGCATTGATCATGATGCGCGCCATGAAGCGGGTGTTGTTGGCCTCGTCGAGGTCCCAGCGCACGTCGATCCAGCGTTCCGGCTCGTCGTCGAACTTCTGCAGGGCCGGCGACTGGATCGGGTAGATGGTGATGCCCTTGTCCTTCTCCATGATGCCGACGATACGGTCGCCGGGCACGGCGCCGCCGGCGGAGAAGTGCACTTCGGCATTGCCGGAAAGGCCGCGGATCGGCAGCGCCTCGGGGCCGGTCTCCGTCTCCCCGCCCTCCAGCGCCGTCTTCGCCTTGCCGGGCAGCTTGAAGACCATGCCGGCGGCGCTGCGCATGTTGAACCAGCCGTCGTCCGAGCTCGGCTTCACCGTCACGCGCTCGTCCTGGTAGTCGGGGAAGACGGCGCGCAGCACGTCGAGCGAGGAGAGCTCGCCGCGGCCGACCGCGGCGATGGCGTCCTCCACGTCCTTCTGGCCGAGGCGGTGAAGGACGGGCTTCAGCCCGTCGCGCGAGAAGGACTTGCCGGCGCGGTCGAAGGTGCGCTCCAGGATGCGGTAGCCGAGGCCGGAATATTGCTTGCGCACGGCCGCGCGCGTGGCCTTGCGGATGGCGGCGCGCGCCTTGCCGGTGACGACGATCTCCTCCCAGGCCGGCGGCGGCACCTGGATGCCGGAGCGGATGATCTCCACCTCGTCGCCGTTGTTGAGGCGGGTGACGAGCGGCATGATGCGGCCGTTGATCTTGGCGCCGACGCAGGTGTCGCCGACATTGGTGTGCACCGCATAGGCGAAGTCGATGGGCGTCGCCCCGCGCGGCAGCGTGATGAGCTGGCCCTTCGGCGTGAAGGTGAAGACCTGGTCCTGGAAGAGTTCGAGCTTGGTGTGCTCGAGGAATTCCTCCGCATTGTCGCCCTCGGCCAGCGACTCGATCGTCCGGCGCAGCATGGAATAGGCATTGGAGCGCGGCGACTGCACGACCTCGTCGTTGGCGCTCTCGCGGTCCTTGTAGAGCGAATGGGCGGCGATGCCGTATTCGGCGATCTCGTGCATGCGCTTGGTGCGGATCTGCAGCTCGATGCGCTGGCGGGACGGGCCGACGATGGTCGTGTGGATCGACTGGTAGTCGTTCTGCTTGGGCGTCGAGATATAGTCCTTGAAGCGGCCCGGCACGACGCGCCAGCGCGTGTGCACGATGCCGAGCGCGGCATAGCAGGCGGGAATGTCGTCGACGAGGATGCGGAAGGCGTAGACGTCGGAAAGCTGCTCGAAGGAGAGCGACTTCGACTGCATCTTGCGGAAGACCGAATAGGGCTTCTTCTGCCGGCCCTTGACGAGGGCGTCCGGCAGGCCGTTGACGACCAGGAGCTCGCGCAGCTCCTCCTCGATCTTGCGGATCAGGCCCTCGTTGCGCTGGGACAGCTCCTCCAGCTTGCGCGTGACGGTCTCGTAGGCCTCCGGGTTGATGTAGCGGAAGGACAGGTCCTCCAGCTCCTCGCGCATGTCCTGCATGCCCATGCGGCCGGCGAGCGGCGCATAGATATCCATCGTCTCTTCCGAGATGCGGGCGCGCTTTTCCGGCGACATGTGGTCGAGGGTGCGCATGTTGTGCAGGCGGTCGGCGAGCTTGACGAGCAGCACCCGCACGTCGTCGGAAATGGCGAGCAGCAGCTTCCTCAGGTTCTCGGCCTGCTTGGCCTTCTTGGAGACGAGGTCGAGCTTCTTGATCTTGGTGAGGCCCTCGACGAGCGCGCCGATGTCCTCGCCGAACAGTTCGTCGATCTCCGCGCGCGTCGCCGTCGTGTCCTCGATCGTGTCGTGCAGCAGCGCGACGGCGATGGTCGATTCGTCGAGGCGCATGTCGGTGAGGATCGCGGCCACTTCGAGGGGATGCGAGATATAGGGATCGCCGCTCGCCCGCTTCTGCTGCCCGTGCTTCTGCATGGCATAGACATAGGCCTTGTTCAGCAGGGCCTCGTTGACGTCCGGCTTGTATTTCTGAACCCGCTCGACGAGTTCATATTGACGCATCATTCTCGGTCGGCTCCTGCCCGCTTCGCGCGGGGCAAAAAAAAGTGCGCCCCGACCTTACGAGGGGCGCACCGGCATTCGCAATATCAAAGGTTTCGGCAAGGCGCCGAAATCAGTAATCGTCGCTCTTTTCCGGCGGCACGAGGCCTTCGATGCCGGCCAGCAGCTCTTCTTCCGACATGCGGTCGAAGGCAATCGTCTCCGGCTGGTCCTCGTCCTCGTCGATGACCGTCGTCGTCGCGTCGTCGGCGATGAGGCTTGCCGGATCGGGCTCGGGCTCGTCCACTTCCACATGCTTCTGCAGCGAGTGGATCAGGTCTTCCTTGAGGTCGTCGGGCGAAAGGGTCTCGTCGGCGATCTCGCGCAGCGCCACGACCGGGTTCTTGTCGTTGTCGCGATCGACGGTGATGGAGGCGCCCTGCGAGATGAGGCGGGCGCGATGGCTTGCAAGGAGAACCAGTTCGAAACGGTTGTCGACCTTGTCGATGCAATCTTCAACGGTGACACGGGCCATTGCCTGTCCTTTGTGATCCAGAATTTCAGGAGTTTGCATGCCCGATACAGGCATCGGGCGACAAATTCAAGTTTTTCCTTCCCCCGCCCCCGCGCGCGCGGTATCGCGCCCGCCACGCCAAACCCCTGATTGAGCCCTCCCCTTACGGAAGACAGACGGGGAAAATATCGGACAAATAGGGTAAGACGCGGGAACTGTTTCTCTATTCCGAAGCTCTTGAATCTGCTGAAACGTTGCCGGCGGGAAAAATCGCCTCCGCAACCTAGATTTGCTTGGAAAGGGCGAGCCTCTGCCCTAAATGATGATTATATGAAAAAGAGTTAATTCAACCGGATAGTGCATCCGGCAAGACGCTGTACGACCGAAACCCAACCGTTTTCCTCAACTTCTATTTAAAAGGATTTGCCAGATATGTTCGACCCCCGCGAGAAAATCGCCCTCTTCATCGACGGTGCAAATCTCTATGCGGCTTCCCGGACACTCGGCTTCGACATCGACTACCGCAAGCTGCTCAAGGCCTTCCAGAAGCGCGGCTACCTGCTGCGGGCCTATTACTACACCGCCCTCATCGAGGACCAGGAATACTCCTCCATTCGCCCGCTGATCGACTGGCTGGACTATAACGGCTACAAGGTCGTCACCAAGCCGGCCAAGGAATTCACCGACTCGCTCGGCCGCCGCAAGATCAAGGGCAACATGGATATCGAGCTGGCCATCGACGCGATGGAGCAGTCCGAGACCGTCGACCACCTCGTCATCTTCTCCGGCGACGGCGACTTCACCACGCTGGTGGAAGCGCTCCAGCGCCGCGGCCGCAAGGTCTCCGTCGTCTCCACCATGCAGACGCAGCCGCCGATGATCGCCGACGACCTGCGCCGCCAGGCCGACTATTTCATCGACCTCGGCACGCTCAAGGCCGAAATCGGCCGCGATCCCTCCGAGCGCCCGCAGCGCGCCGCCGAGCCCGTGGAAAGCGCCGTGGAATGAGGGCGCCCGGCGGGTGCGAGCGACAGTCGGGTAACAGCGGAATGCGGCGTTTCAAGCTTCCATAAACCTTGAATCAAATCCCGTTTCCTGCCGTTAATGTTCCTCAAGACTCTGCTGATATTCCGGATACCTGAAATTCATCTCGCATCAGGACATCCGGAAAAATGGTGGACGCAGTATCGTTCTCGGGCAACAGCTATCGGGCCGTATCGAATGCGCTCGAAGCGCGCGCGCTGGCTCCGTCCGCCGAAAGCCGGCCTGCCGCAAGCGCGCTTGCCGCGCTCGCCGTGCCGCAGCCGGTCACCCGCGTTTCCACCCCGTCCGATATGGCGGAGGAGACCGGCGATCTCGGCTTCCTCTATACGCCGGCCGGCCTGCCGGGCACATCGGCCCTGCCCGCCTATGCCGTCCCCGCCACCCAGGCGACGGACCTCGAGGGGGCGAACGGCCGCAACGGGTCCGCGCGGCTTGCCGTGGAAAGCAGCGAGCTCAACGCCCTGCTGTTGTCGTTCCTGACGGCGCGCACGCCGAGCGCCAATCCGGCGCCCTCGCCGGACGTTCCGGCGGAAACGGGCAACACGGAGCTTGCCCATGCCGCCCGCCAGTCGGTGATCGCGCAGATCTACAGCCAGTTCTAGTTTTTTTGTCTTATCGCATTGTCCGACGCCGAAGCGATTTCGCTTCGGCTGGAAAGGCTCCGCCTCAGCCGCGTTCGCGCAGCAGGCGGCCCTTCTGGCGGTTCCAGTCGCGTTCCTTCTCGGTCTCGCGCTTGTCGTGCAGCTTCTTGCCCTTGGCAAGCGCCAGTTCCAGTTTGGCCCGGCCGCTGTCGTTGAAATAGATCTTCAGCGGCACGAGGGTCATGCCCTCTCGGTTGATCGCCACGCGCAGGCGGTGGATCTCGCGCTTGGAGAGCAGCAGCTTGCGGCGCCGGCGGGTCTCGTGGTTGAAGCGGTTGGCCTGGAGATATTCCGGCAGGTAGGAATTGATCAGCCAGAGCTCGCCGTCCTCGTCCGAGGCATAGGATTCGGCGATATTCGCCTTGCCCTCGCGCAGGGATTTGACCTCCGTGCCGGTCAGCACCAGACCGGCCTCGTAGGTATCCACGATCTCGTAGTTGTAGCGGGCCTTGCGGTTCTCCGCCACGATCTTCTTGATCGTCGTCGGGCGTGCCTTCGTCGCCATCAGTTCAGAAGGCCAGCATGGCGCAGCGCCGCGTCGATGGCCGCTTCCGTCGCCGGCTCCAGCGTCGACATGAGCGGCGAGCGGACGAGGCGGCTCAGGCCGCGAATGCGGTGCAGCGCGTATTTCGCGCCGCAAACACCGGGCTCCATGAAGATCGCCTTGTGCAGCGGCATCAACCTGTCCTGGTATTCGAGCGCCTTGGCATAGTCGCCGGCAAGCGTCGCCTTCTGGAATTCGCTGCAAAGGCGCGGGGCCACGTTGGCCGTAACGGAAATACAGCCGACGCCGCCATGGGCGTTGAAGCCGAGCGCCGTCGCGTCCTCGCCGGAAAGCTGCACGAATTCCTTGCCGCAGGCGATGCGCTGCTCGGAGACGCGCTCGATCTTGCCGGTCGCATCCTTGACGCCGACGATCGAGGGATGCGCCTTGTGCAGCGCGCCCATCGTCTCCGGCGTCATGTCGATCACCGAGCGGCCGGGAATGTTGTAGATGACGATTGGCAGCTTCACCGCCTCGGCGATGGCCGAGAAATGCGCGAAGAGGCCCTTCTGCGTCGGCTTGTTGTAATAGGGCGTGACGACGAGGATCGCATCCGCCCCGGCCTTCTCGGCGTGGCGGGCAAGGTCGATCGCTTCCTTCGTGTTGTTCGAGCCGGCGCCGGCGATCACCGGGACGCGGCGGGCGGCGACCTCGATGCACAGTTCCACGACCCGTTTGTGCTCGTCATGCGACAGCGTCGGCGACTCGCCGGTGGTACCGACGGGCACCAGCCCGTGGCTGCCTTCGCTGATCGACCATTCGACATGCGCGGCAAAGGCCTTTTCATCGACCGCGCCGGCATCGGTGAACGGGGTGACGAGGGCGGGAATGGATCCCTGGAACATCGAGAACTCCTGAGGCCAGAGCCGCCCGGAGGGCTTACACGCTTTGGCCGTATTCCGTGGTTAAAAACGCCCGCACAATAATCATGTGACGGTGATGCGGCAAGCCGCGCGGCGGGCGTTTTTCACGCCGCGGCCGGGCGGCGGCGCCCGGGGCCGGCGAATATCCGCCGCCCGCGATCCGTCGCAGGGAAAGAGGCGGCGTTCACGGCTTGGTGAGCGGCGCCGGTAAGGTTTCGTTAAGGCAACAAAGGGTTAATGGATGGCAGGGAACGGGCGGGACATGAAGGTCGTACGCGCCGCCCCGGAAGCCTCGCGGGACGTGACATGATCTCGAGAAACAGTTTCGCCCTCTGCGCCCTGTTGCTGGCCGGTGCCGCCGGGCTTGCGCTGCGCTCCTCGCCCGTCGAGGCGGAGAGCGGCACGACGCCGGCCATCGAGCCGCTCGGCTTTGCCGCCGACATGCCCTCCCCCGACATCATCACCAGCGCGATCCCGCGCGCCGGCGACGTCGCGCCCGTGAGCGCGGACCTGCGCGAAGGCCTCGACGCGCTTTCCAACCGGGACCCGGCCGCCGCCATCGCCGCGCGCGACCGCCTGCCCGCCGGCAGCCTCGACCGGCATATCCTGACCTGGTCCATCGCCGTTTCCGGCCAGAAGGGCGTGCCCTCATGGGAGATCGCCAATGCCCAGCGCGAATTGAAGGGCTGGCCGGGGCTGAAGGCGTTGCGCGCCCATTCCGAACGCGCGCTCGCCCGCGAGAACCCGCCGGCCGCCGATGTGCTTGCCGCCTTCGGCACCACCCGGCCGGAGACGGCCGAGGGCGCCACGGTGCTCGCCCGGGCGCTGATTGCGACCGGCAAGAACACTGAAGCCGGCGATATCCTGCGCACCTTCTGGCGGAAGGAAGCCCTTTCCACCGACCTCGAAGACCGGATCCTCGGCGAATTCGGCGGCCTTCTGACCGTTTCGGACCATTTCGCCCGCATGGAGATGCTGCTCTACCGCGACCGCGCCACGCAGGCCGAACGCTTCGGCGATCTCGGCAAGGCGCAGTCGCTCTACCGCGCCTGGGCCGCCGTCATCCGCAAGACCCGCAATGCCGGCGACCTCGTCAAGGCCATGGACGCGCGCTGGCGCAAGGAACCGGCCTACACCTATCTTGGCATGCGCAACCTGCGCAACCGGGACGAATACCGCGCGGCGGCGAAGCTCTTCGCCGAAATGCCGGAAGACCCGGCGCGCCTCGTCAATCCGGGCGCCTGGTGGAACGAGCAGCGCATCGTCAGCCGCGGCCTTGCCGATCTCGGCGACTACCGCGATGCCTATCGGGTCGCGGCACGCCACGGCGCGGACGATCCGGCCGATATCGTCGAGGCGGAGTTCCATGCCGGCTGGTATGCGCTGCGCGATCTTGGCGAGGCGAAGACCGCGGCAAAGCACTTCCAGCGCATCCTGCAAGCGTCCGACCGGCCGCTTTCGCTCTCGCGCGCCTGGTACTGGCTGGGACGGGCCGCAGAAAAGGGCGGGCCGGGCGATGCGAAGGCGTATTTCACCAAGGCGGCGAATTTCCCGGGCACCTTCTACGGCCAGCTTGCCGGCGCGCGGATCGGCCGCAAGACGCTGAACGTCGCCTATCCGAAGCCCACGGAGGAGGAGCGGACACGATTCCGCGGGCGCGAGGCCGTGCAGGCCATCGCCCGGCTGAAGGCCGCCGGCCACGGCTGGCGCGGCGACAGCCTCTACCGGGCGCTTGCCGGCGAACTGGCGAACCCCGGCGAGCTCGCCCTTCTCGCCGCGGACGCGGAAAAGGACGGCAACCACCAGCTTTCCCTGCAGATCGGCAAGATCGCCTTCGGGCGCGGCATCGACGTCGCCGCCCTCGCCTTCCCCATCGGCGTCATTCCGGACGGGGCCAACATTTCGGGCTCCGGCAAGGCGCTCGCCTATGCCATCGCGCGGCAGGAAAGCGCCTTCAATCCGGCCGCCGTCTCGCCAGCCAATGCGCAAGGGCTGCTCCAGTTGATGCCGGGGACGGCCGAGGGTGTCGCCAAACGCTACGGCATCGCTTATTCGCGCGAAAAGCTCACCACCGACGCCGGCTACAACGCCACGCTCGGCGCCCACTATCTCGGCGAGCAGATCAGCGAATTCGGCGGCTCCTACGTACTGACCTTCATCGCCTACAATGCCGGCCCGCGCCGCGTGCCGCAATGGATCGCCCGCTACGGCGACCCGCGCGGCAGGCCGGTCGACGAGGTGGTGGACTGGATCGAGCGCATCCCCTTCTCCGAGACGCGCAGCTATGTGCAGCGCGTGATGGAGAACTACCAGGTCTACAAGGTCCGCCTCGGCCAGAAGGCCGACATCGAGCACGACCTCAGCGTCGGGCGATAGAGCGGTGCAGAACTTGCCTGCCCTTGAACCGGCCTGCCGGCCTCTTTACGCTGGCGGCAGGGAAATTGCGCAAGGGGCATCGTCGACATGAGCGAATTCGTCAGCCGCTTCTTCACCGCGCCGGACGGCCTGCGGCTGCATGCGCGCGACTATCCCGCGGCCGGCGGCGGGAACACCCGGCTGCCCCTCGTCTGCTTGCCGGGCCTCAGCCGCAACGCGCGGGATTTCCATCAATTCGCCCTTCTCGTCTCGGGCGATGCCGTCGCGTCCCGCCGGGTGATCGCGCTCGACTACCGCGGCCGCGGGCTTTCCGCCCACGATGCCGATCCGGCGAACTATACCGTGCCCGTCGAATGCAACGACGTGATCGCCGTCTGCACGGCGCTCGGCCTTTCACGCTGCCTTTTCGCCGGGACATCGCGCGGCGGGCTCATCCTGCATGTGATGGCCGCACTGCGGCCGGACCTCATCGCCGGCGCGATCCTCAACGATATCGGCCCGCAGATCGAAGCTGCCGGGCTCATGGAGATTCGCGACTACCTTGCGAATCGCAACACGCCCGCCAGCTTCGAAGCGGCGGCGGCCGGCCTTCGCCATCTTCACGGCGCCGCCTTCCCGGCCCTTGCGCCCGCCGACTGGCTGGACATGGCCCACGCCCTCTACACCGACCGGGACGGCCCCATCGTTGCCGACTACGACCCGAAGCTGACGGACCAGCTCAAGGCCATCGACTTCACCAAGCCGCTGCCGACACTCTGGCCGCAATTCGAGCGTCTGGCGGAAAAGCCGCTCCTCATCGTGCGCGGCGAGCATTCCCGGATCCTTTCGGCCGAAACGCTGGAGCGCATGCAGGCCCACAGGAAGACCGTCGAAACGACGCTCGCCAAAGGCCAGGGCCACGCCCCTCTCCTGCATCTCCCGGATGTCTTCACGCCGATAAAGGCGTTCCTCGGGCACTTCTAAGCCCCGCGCGCATTATTCGCGGAACGCATGCTGCCCAAAACAGAAAACCCGCAGCCTCGAAGAGGCTGCGGGCTATTTTTCAGCTAGACTTCTGAATTAGAAGTTGCGCTGCAGACGGAGGAAGCCGCCGGTGCTGTCGCCCGATGCGTCGTTATCGGTGTAGTTAACCGTAGCGAGCAGGTCGAGGCCCTGGGTGATGCCGTAGCCGACCGTCAGGCCAACGCGCCACTGGTCAACACCGGAAACGAAGCCAGCGTCGCTCCAGTACTGAGCGGCCGGGGTGATCGTCAGCTTTTCCGTCGCCTTGAAGGAGTAGGAGGCAGCAACCGTCCATTCAGCTTCGTCGTAGTATGCGTTCGGGTCGGAAGCCCATACGCCAGCGAGCTGGAAGGTGCCCGGGCCGACGTCAGCCGACAGGATGGCGCGGATTGCGCCTTCGTCGTTGTACGTGTCGTACGAACCGAGCAGGTCGATGGAAACGCCACCGAGAGCAGCCGTTACGAGGCCGGTCACGCCGACGCCGTTCGAGTGGTCGATGTTGTATTCGAGTTCATCAACCGACAGAAGAGCGGAGAAAGCGCCGCCTTCATAGGTGTACGAGACCGAGTTGAAGACGTTGCCGGTGTGCAGGTCGTCGGTTTCGCCGTTGATGCCCTTGTCCCACGGACCGTAGATCAGACCGACCTTGAAGCCGCCGAGCTGGATGTAGGCTTCGTCGGTGTAGACGTCGCCGGCCCAGCCATCGTTGTCGGCTTCGAGAGCGATGTAGCCCGTCAGCGTGCCGAGTTCGGTGTCGGACTTGGCGTCGAACGTCAGGTAAACCTGCGTGCCGGAATCCCAGTCAGACGACCTGGTGGCCGGATCCGAGTTGTAAGCGACGTTCGAGCTGTCGTAGCCAGCGTCACGGCCGATGTTCGTCTGGAAGCGAACGTAGCCGCCGATCTTGAGGCAGGTTTCGGTGCCCGGGATGTAGAAGTAGCCGGTGCCGAAGGCGTCGCAGACGCGAACGTATTCCATGGGTTCCGGTTCGGCAGCGACGATAGCGTCGGCAGCCTGTGCGCCGGAGACTGCTGCGAAGGCAGCAGCGGAGCCGATGAGAAGGCTCTTGATGTTCATTTTCTGACCTCCAGTCAAAAAGGCCGGGGCGTGCGTTTTGCCGATGGAGGTCAACTTCTGGCAGGCTCGCTGTATATAGAGTACGCCACGAGAAGCGCCCGGCTCCCTGGAAGTCGGAGGAATCTCGGCCGATTCCGTTACGGATTCGCCTCGCCACGGCCGGCGTGGCGATTCGAGGCCGATTCGAGCGGCGAAGCGGGAAAATGCCCTGCCCTTGCGGTCCCGCCTCACGCCGGAAAGATGGAGCGGCCATGGGAAAAGCGCCTTGCCGCCACCGCAAAGAGCCGGTTTTGCCGCGCTCCTGCCGGGATTGTGGCACGCCTTTCCCCATGGGCGGCATGGCTAAGTGCCCGCTTCATAAGGCATTTTGTTAAGAATCTTTAAACTTTTAGCGATCCGGCCGGCCATTTTGTGTCCTTTGCGCAACAGCGCAGGGCGAAGGCTGGCACAAACCCCGTCTCGTTTCAGTTTGGAGATTGCTTACACGAACGCGTCTTGTATTTTCGGCTTCGGAAGCAGGGGCGGTTGATCGTCCGCTTCCTGAACTTGGGGATGGGGCAGGGAACGCTGTCCTTCAGCAAAAAACCCAGACCCGTTTGAAACTTTTTGACTGGAGGTCAGAAAATGAACATCAAGAGCCTTCTCATCGGCTCCGCTGCTGCCTTCGCAGCAGTCTCCGGCGCACAGGCTGCCGACGCTATCGTCGCTGCCGAACCGGAACCCATGGAATACGTTCGCGTCTGCGACGCCTTCGGCACCGGCTACTTCTACATCCCGGGCACCGAAACCTGCCTCAAGATCGGCGGCTACGTTCGCTTCCAGACGAGCTTCGGTCCGGACGTCGACATCTATGACACGACCTCGGACATCGGCACGTCTGACTGGGACGCTGGCACGCAGGTTTACCTGACGGTCGACGCCAAGTCCGACACCGAACTCGGCACGCTGACGGGCTACATCGCTCTCGAAGCTGACGTCGACACCTACACGTCGGACACTTATGTCGACGAAGCCTACATCCAGCTCGGCGGCTTCAAGGCCGGTCTGATCTACGGTCCGTGGGACAAGGGCATCAACGGCGAAACCGACGACCTGCACACCGGCAACGTCTTCAACTCGATCTCGTACACCTATGAAGGCGGCGCTTTCTCCGCTCTTCTGTCGGTTGACGAACTCGGCTCCGGCACGGTTGCTGCTCCGGCTTCGAACGGCGTCGGCGTGACCGGCCTCGTAACGGCTGCTCTCGGTGGTGTTTCCATCGACCTGCTCGGTTCGTACGACACCGACGCCGAAGAAGGCGCAATCCGCGCCATCCTGTCGGCTGACGTCGGCCCGGGCACCTTCCAGCTCGCTGGCCTCTGGGCTTCCGACGCAAACGCTTACTACAGCGAAGCTGAGTGGACGGTTGCTGCTTCCTACGCCTTCAAGGCTTCGGAAAAGCTGACGATCACCCCCGGCATTCAGTACTGGAGCGATGTCGGCTTCGCTTCCGGTGTTGACAAGTGGTCCGCTGGCCTGACGGTCGGCTACGGCATCACCCAGGGCCTCGACCTGCTCGCTACGGTTAACTACACCGATGTCGACGGTGGTGACGACACCACCACCGGCTTCCTGCGTCTGCAGCGTAACTTCTAAGCCTTACGGCTTTTCATATAGCGGGGACCCGGCCTTCGTGCCGGGTTTTCGTGTTTTTATTATTTCTGGGGGCTAATGTAGCAGGGGCTATTAACCATTTGATGCAACCAAGGCGCGACTAAAAAGGGCGCAACGGGGTCAGCATGTGGCAGCACACCCAAACGAACGGCATTTATTCACTTACTTATCAGCTTTCAGGCATAGATAACGAAACAACTCAACATACAAGCCTCCGCACCCTCCTCCAGCGCTATGTGGATCTCCTGTGGGAGCCGGGCTCGCACAAATACAACGTCTCCTCCTTCATCGGCGAGCTCGACGAAATCCTGTTCGGTGCCGCGTTTTCCGATTTCACGGACGAGATGCTGGACCGGCTGATTAGTGCCTTGCGCAAGCGGGGCAACAGCAATGCCACGATCAACCGGAAGCTGGCGGCGCTGAGCAAATTGCTGCGCAAGGCGCACAAGATGGGCGACATTCGCGGCCTGCCGGAATTCCAGCGGCTCAAGGAGAAGGCGGGGCGCATCCGCTTTCTGGAGCCGGACGAGGAAACGCGGCTTTTCGCGGCGATCTTCGAGAAATCGGAGATCTACGGCCGATTCTGCATCTTCCTGATCGATACCGGCGCACGGCTTGGCGAAGGCATCGGCCTGCACTGGCAGGATATCCAGGGCGACCGCGTGACGTTCTGGCTCACCAAGAACGGCCGGAGCCGCTCCGTTCCGCTGACCGAGCGGGCCGCGCTCGCGCTCCAGGCCTCCGACCGGACACGGCGGGGGCCCTTCACGAGCATCGTCCAGGCGAAATTCCGCGCGGCCTGGAACGAGGCGAAGCAGGAGGTCGGGCTCGGGGCGGAACCGGACGTCGTGCCCCATATCCTGCGCCATACCTGCGCGTCACGCCTCGTCCAGGGCGGCATCGACATCCGCCGCGTGCAGACCTGGCTCGGGCACCAGACCCTGCAGATGACCATGCGCTATGCGCATCTCGCCTCGGGAGACCTCGACATCTGCGTGCCGATCCTGGAGCGCGCCGCACGCACGGAGACGAAGTAGCGCCGCCCCCCGTTTCCGCCGCCGCGAAGTCCTTCGCGGCGGCTCCGGAAACATGCCGGTTTCCCTGCCCTGCCCTCTTGCGCAAGACGGCAGTTCGGCAGCAAAATCTTCGGCATAACATCGAAAAAGGCCTTGCAATCCCTAGCCATGCCGCATACTGAAACCGCGAGCGGAGAGGTGGCCGAGTGGTCGAAGGCGCTCCCCTGCTAAGGGAGTATACCGGAAACGGTATCGAGGGTTCGAATCCCTTCTTCTCCGCCAGTTCCCCTTTTTCCCCATCTTTCACGACGTGCCGCTTGCGCGAAGTCTTTCGCCCGAACGAAAGCCGCTGGAAACAGGCTTGCTTCCAGCGGCTTTGCTTTCACGGTGCCGCGCCTCAGGTGCGGGCGGCGAGGCGGTCTATGGCGTTCTGGGTCGAGGCGCCGAAGTCGCCGTCGATCGGGCCGTTGTAGTAGCCGCGGTCCTTTAGTATCTGCTGGAATTCCTTGCGGAATTGCGGCGTGAAGTTCGCGGGCGAGCCTTTCAGCTCCTGCAGCTTGCCGGCATCGCCCCCCTCGACGCTGGCGGCGGCCCAGCGGGCGGCTTCCTTCGCATCGGCGCGGGTGCCAAGGCCCTGGTCGTAGAGGCGCGAGAGATTGCCCATGGCGTAGGTGTTGCCGCCATTGGCCGCCTTCTCGTACCAGTCGCGGGCCTGGGCGTAGTCCTGCGTCACGCCGTTGCCGACATCGTAGAGCCAGCCGAGCGAGGCCATCGAATAGTAGTCGTTGAAGGCTGCCGCCTTCTCGTACCACTTGCGCGCCTCGGCATAGTCGACCGGAACGCCGAGGCCCGCCTGATAGGCGTAGCCGACCGAGGACATGGCGTTGATGTCGCCGCCTTCCGCGCCCTTCTTGTACCAGTCGAGCGAGGCGGCATAGTCCTTCGCCGTGCCGAGGCCCTCCCGGTAGAACCAGCCCATGGTCGCCTCGGCATTGGCATAGCCCTGCTCGGCGGCCTTGCGATACCACTTGATCGCCTCGTCATAGTCCTTGCGCGTGCCGTTGTAGCCTTCGCGGTAGAGCCAGCCGAGGGAGGCCTGCGCATAGGGGTTGCCTGCGCTCGAGGCCTCCTCGAACATCCGCGTGCCCTTGGCCATGTCGACCGGGCCGTCCGTGCCGTAGATCGAGTACCAGGCAAGGTTCGTCAGCGCGTAGAGGTTCCCCTCGTCGGCTGCCTTCTGGTAGTGCTCGCGAGCCTTCGGATAGTTGCGCGCCGCGTCATGGGCGCGGCCCAGCATGTTGCGGACGGAGTTGTCCGACGGGTTCGCGTTGAGCGCGGCCTCGCAGACCGGGATCGCCCGGCCGTAGTCGATCTGCGCGAAGAGCTTGCCGGCAAAGCCGGGGCGCAGGTTCGGCTCGCCCGCAAGCTCGTAGCACTGGTCGATATCCGAACCGCCAAGCACCGTCGTCGACGTGTCCGTCGTGGTGTTGGTGTTGGAGAGGGTCGTCGCGTCGTTGCGGCCGGCCGCCAGCTTGTCGATGGCGGCAAGCGTCGCGGGGCCGAATTCGCCGTCCGAAGTGCCGCTGTAGTAGCCGCGCTCGCGCAGCAGGTCCTGCATGCCCTGGCGGAAGGCCACGGTGAAGTTGGCGGGCGTCTCCTTCATCTCCTTCAGCTTGCCCGGATCGCCGCTTTCGACGGCGGCCGCGGCCCAGCGCACGGCCTCCTTGGCGTCGGCCGGCGTGCCGAGGCCCTGGTCGTAGAGGCGCGAGAGATTGCCCATGGCATAGGCGCTGCCGGCATTGGCCGCCTTCTCGTACCAGTAGCGGGCCTCCACATAGTCCTGCTTCACGCCGTTGCCGACGTCATAGAGCCAGGCGAGCGAGGCCATCGAATAGGAATCGCCGATATTGGCGGCCTTCTCGTACCAGACCTTGGCCTCGGCATAGTCTTGCGCCGTGCCGAGGCCGTTCTGGTAGGCCCAGCCGAGCGAGGACATGGCATTGGCATCGCCCGCGTCCGCCGCCTTACGATACCAGGCGAGCGACTGGACATAATCCTGCGAAACGCCGAGGCCCTCGCGGTAGAACCAGCCCATCGTCGCCATGGCATTGGCATAGCCCTGGTTGGCGGACTGCTGGTACCACTTCACCGCCTCGTTATAGTCCTGGCGCGTGCCGCCGTAGCCTTCGCGGTAGAGCCAGCCGAGCGAGGCCTGGCCATAGGAATTGCCGGCGATCGCCGCCTTCTCGAACATCGAGAGGCCCTTGGAGACATCGATCGGGCCGTCCGTGCCGTAGACCGAGAACCAGGCGAGGTTCGTCATGGCATACATGTTGCCGAGCTCGATCGCCTTCTCGTAGTTGCGCCGCGCCTCGACATAGTTGCGGTCGGCGTCGTGCGCGCGGCCGAGCAGGTTGACGAGCATGCCGTCGGACGGGTTCTCGTTGACGGCCTGCGCGCAGGCGGCGAGCGCCCGCTTGGCATCGATCTTCAGGAAGGCGACGCCCATGAAGCCGGGCAGCGACTGCGGCTCGCCGGCCAGCAGGAAGCAGTCCCGCGAGGCCGGCGTCTCCTTGCCGGCGACATCGACGCTGAGGCCCTTTTTCGGCTCCAGCGCGGCGATCAGGTGCTCGGCGTCGGCGCGATGCCTGCTGCCCGGATAGCGCTCGATGAAGCGCTGGAGGGCGGCCGCGTCGGTCGATTCCTTCAATGCGTCCCAGGCGATGCCGGCCGCATCCTGCCCTTCGTTCTCGGTCGCCTCCTTGAGGCCGGCGAGCTTCTTTTCCGCCAGCATCTTGTAGACCGGGTCCTTGCCGTGCTTGGCGAGGAAGGCGTTCAGCAGCTCCTCGTCGGCAAGGTCGCGGATGTTCTGCCAGTCGGCGGCCGCTTCCGACTGGCCGTTCGGCGAGACCTCCTGCGTGTTGCCGCTGTTGGTGACGTTGATGTTCACTTCCTTGATGTTCAGGAAGATCTGCGCGCCGCCGAGCGAGCCGTAGACGAAGGGCTCCTGCTCGCGGTTGGTGGCTTCCACCACCTCGTCGCGCACCTTGCCGAGCGCGATGCGCACGTCGAGGCCGGGTTCGGTGAGATATTTGGCGAGCGCCGTGGCGAAGGGGCTGTTCCGCCCCTCCCCGTCGAGCGCCACCGTGCCGGCCTTCGAGGCGAAGGCGATCAGCGTGTCGGCCGATTCGGGCTCGACGCGGGCAAGGCCGCGCGTGACGGCGCGCGTGCCGATGGACCGGCTCATCGAGGCGGCGAAGGGATTGTTGCGGCAGGCATCGAGAATGAAGAGCTTGAGCTTCTTGGCGCCTTCCAGCGAGCGCTGCACGCGGTCGATGGCGACGCTCTCATCCTCCACGTCGCGGTCGCTCTTCAGCGCCGCGTCGACGGGGATGAGATAATTGACCCCGTTCATCTCCATGGCGTGGCCGGAATAGTAGACCACGGCCATCTCGGCATCCACGGATTCGTCCTCGAACTCGCGCAGCGCCTTGACCATGGCGGCGCGGTCGAGATCGAAGACGGTCTTCACGGAATCGAAGCCCGCCGCCTCGAACGCCGAGCGCATCAGCTCCACGTCGTTGGCAGGATTGTTGAGCGGGGCGGTCTCCTCGTATTTCTCATTGCCGATCAGAAGCGCAACGCGTTTGGCCTCGGCGGCGCCCGCATTGAACACAACGACAGCGATGGAGACTAACAAGACCGGCGCCCAGCGGTTCGTCATTCGCCTGAACATGCCCTTCCCTCCGGCATTATTGCCGAGAGTATTACGTATGGCATGGGCCGTTTCAATGCGGCCGCGCGCGGATTTTTTTCGGAAATCTCACGTATCGGGCACATCGACCCAGCGCGCCTCGCGGAAGGACTGCGCCATGGCGTGCACGGACTTCTCGATGCGAAGGCCGTGGTTGAAGTCGATGGAGTGGGTGGCCATGCCGGCGATGGCGGCGATCAGCTCGCGGCATTCGATGACCTTGAGGTCGTTGAAGCCGAGGCCGTGGCCGGGCGCAGGCACGAAGCGGTCGTAGGGCTTGTGGTGCGGGGCCGTCAGGATGGTCGAAACCCCCTGCTCGGCAGCGCGGCCGGCCGTCGTATAAAGCTGGAACTCGTTCATGCGCTCCTGGTCGTAGAGGATCGAGCCCTTCGAGCCGTAGACCTGGAGGGCGATGCGGCCCTTGCGGCCCCAGGCGGAGCGGTTGGCCATCAGCACGCCGGAAATGCCGGCGGGAAGGCGCAAGAGGACGCTGGCGATGTCGTGGTTCTCCACGGCGCGGCGCCCGCCGTCCTTCAACGGACGGTCCGCGTAGGGCTTTGCCAGAGAGGCGATGACGGCCTCGACATGGCCGAAGAGGCTCCACAGCAGCGAAAGCGGGTGCACGGCGAAATCGTCGAGCGCGCCGTAGCCGGAGGCCGCCTCGCTCTTCCAGTAGAAGGGCGCCTCGGGATCGGCCATGAAGTCCTCGTCCATCTCCACGCGCACATGGTTGACCGTGCCGATGGCCCCCTCGTCGATCAGCGAGCGGATGTGCCGCATCACCGGGTTCTGGATATAATTGTAGCCCATGATCGCCACCTTGCCGGAGGAGCGCTGGGCGGCGAGCATGCGTTCGGCATCGGCGAGCGAGGTCGCCATCGGCTTTTCGCACCAGACATGCTTGCCGGCTTCCAGCGCGGCGATCGCCATCTCGGCGTGGAACTGGTTGGGCGTGGTGACGGAGATGACGTCGACCGCCGGATCCGACAGCAATTCGCGCCAGTCGCCCGTCGAGCGGGAGAAGCCGAATTCACGGGCGCGGACGGCGGCAAGCTCCGCATTGGCCTCGGCGAGGAACACGAGGCGGGGCCGCTCGACATCCCCGAAGACGGCCGCGACATTGTTCCAGGCCAGCGCATGGCATTTGCCCATGTAGCCGGTGCCGATCAAGCCTACTCCCAAAGCCTTCATGACATCTCCTCCATCTGCTTTGCCGGCATCTCCGCGTCATCCGTAACGGGAAAGATCTGGAACGAGAACTATCCTTCGCAACCATATGGAATATTTATTTCATTTGTCGCAGAATGGCCGCAGGCAAAAGGATGGATCCATGGACAACAGCGAAGCGGCCCTTGCGCGTGTGCCGCGCGATTTCGACAGCCTGCGCAGCGTCATCATAGAGCGAAAGGCGGCCATGCCCAAGCGGCTTGCGCAGGTCGCCGCCTATGCGCTTTCCAACCCTGACGACATGGCTTTCGGCACCGCCGCCAGCATCGCCGCGGCAGCGGACGTGCAGCCCTCCACGCTGGTGCGCCTTGCCCATCACCTCGGCTACGAGGGCTTTTCCGACCTGCAGAACGTCTTTCGCGCCCGCCTGCGCGACCGTACGCTTTCCTACGAGGAACGCCTTCTTTCTCTTGAAGCCGGCGCATCGGCCGACAGCGACACGGAGCTGCTCTCCGGCTTCATCAACGCGGCCAGCCAGTCCCTCTCGCGCCTTGCCGGCACCATCGACGGGCGGACCTTCTCGAAATCCGTCGACCTGCTCGCCCGGGCCGAGACGATCTACCTCGTCGCCAAGCGCCGCTCCTACCCGCTGACGGCGCATATCGCCTATGCCTTCGGCAAGCTCGGCATCCGCCACCAGACCATCGCCTCGCCGAACGGCATCGACGCGGAAATCGCCGGGTTCGCGACGGAAAGGGATGCGGTGCTCGCCGCCAGCTTCGCGCCCTATGCCGCCGAAAGCCTGGCGCAGGCGCAGGCGCTCGCCGCCCGCGGCGTGCCGATCGTCGCCATCACCGATTCGGTCTTCTCCCCGCTCGCGGCGGCCGCCACCCACTGGCTGGAAGTGTCGGAGGCGGACCATGCCGGCTTCCGTTCGCTTTCCGCCTCGATGGCGCTCGCCATGGCCCTGCCCGTCGCCATCGCGGAGCGGCGCCGCAGCCTCAGGCGAGGCGCACCGCGGAACGCCATGGAATAGAAACGGAATGCTTATTCCGAATTGACAGGATAATGGAATTCATGTTTCATTTTCCTGCAATACCGAGCGGCGTGCACGATGCCGCAAGACCGGAGGGAAGACATGCCGACCATTGACCAGGACAAGACGCTCGACGTCATCACCATCGGGCGCTCCTCCGTCGACCTCTACGGCCAGCAGCTCGGCACGCGTCTCGAGGACACCGCCTCCTTCGCCAAATCCGTCGGCGGCTGCCCGGCCAACATCGCCATCGGCACCGCCCGTCTCGGCCTTAGGTCCGCGCTCATCACGCGCGTCGGCGACGAGCAGATGGGCCGCTTCATCCGCGAGCAATGCGCGCGAGAGGGCGTCAATGTGGAGGGCATCAAGACGGATAAGGAACGGCTGACGGCGCTCGTGCTGCTCGCCATCGAGGCCGAAGGCGTCTCGCCGATGATCTTCGTGCGCACGGACTGCGCCGACATGGCGCTCGACGAGGGCGACGTGGACGAAGCCTTCGTGCGCTCCTCGCGGGCCGTGCTCGTCTCCGGCACGCATTTCTCGCGGCCGAACACCGAAGCGGCGCAGCGCAAGGCGATCCGCATCGCCAGGCAATCGGGCGGCAAGGTCATCTTCGACATCGACTACCGGCCGAACCTCTGGGGCCTTGCCGGCCATGCGGAGGGCTTCGAACGCTACGTGAAGTCCGACCGCGTCTCGGCCATCATGAAATCCGTGCTGCCGGACTGCGACCTTATTGTCGGCACGGAAGAGGAGATCATGATCGCCTCCGGCGCCGACGACGTGCTCTCCGCGCTGAAGGCGATCCGCGCCGTCTCGCCGGCCACCATCGTCCTCAAGCGCGGCGCCATGGGCTGTATCGTCTATGACGGGCCGATCTCGGACGATCTGGAGGACGGCGTCGTCGGCCAGGGTTTTCCGATCGAGGTCTACAACGTGCTCGGCGCGGGCGATGCCTTCATGTCCGGCTTCCTGCGCGGCTGGCTCACTGGCGAGAACCACGCCACCTCCGCGACATGGGCCAATGCCTGCGGCGCCTTCGCCGTCTCGCGCCTGCTCTGCTCGCCGGAATATCCGAGTTGGGAGGAGCTTTCCTTCTTCCTTGCGAACGGCAGCAAACACCGGGCGCTGCGCAAGGACGCGGCAATCAACCACATCCACTGGGCGACGAACCGCAAGCAGGGCGACATCCCCCTCCTCATGGCGCTCGCCTGCGACCACCGCATGCAGCTCGTCGACATCGCCGACGAGCTCGGTGTGGCGCACGAGAGGATTTCCGCGTTCAAGCGCCTCACCGTCGAGGCCGCCGCGCGCGTGGCGGAAGGCCGGCCGGGCTACGGCATGCTGATCGACGAGCGCTTCGGGCGCGACGCCTTCTTCGACGCCGCAACGAAGGATTTCACCTGGCTCGGCCGGCCCGTCGAGCTGCCGGGATCGAAACCTTTGCGCTTCGAATTCAGCCAGGACATCGGCTCGCAGCTCGTGGAATGGCCGGTCGACCATTGCATCAAGTGCCTGTGCTTCTATCATCCGGATGATCCGGCGGCGCTGAAGACCGAGCAGCAGGAGAAGCTGCGCACGCTGTTCGAGGCGGCGCGGCGCGTCGGGCGCGAACTGTTGATCGAGATCATCGCCGGCAAGAACGGGCCGCTCGAGGATGACACGGTCTCGACGGCCTTGCAGGAGCTCTACGGCCTCGGCATCAAGCCGGACTGGTGGAAGCTGGAGCCGCAGGCATCGAGCGCCGCATGGCGGAACATCGAGGCGGTGATCGCGAAGAACGACCCGTGGTGCCGCGGCATCGTGCTGCTCGGCCTCGAGGCGCCGGCCGAGGAGCTGGTGAAGGCTTTCGAGGCGACGAAGGCGGCGCCGGCCGTCAAGGGCTTTGCCGTCGGCCGCACGATCTTCATCGAGGCCGCCCGCGCCTGGATGGCCGGCCGGATGGACGACGAGGCGGCGATTGCCGACATGGCCGGCCGCTTCCGCGCGCTGACCGACGCCTGGCTGAGAACGCGTGGGCTGTAAGAGAAAGATTGGGAGGAATACGATGGGCAAGACGATCCGGCTGACGATGGCGCAGGCCGTCGCACATTTCCTGAAGGCGCAGATGACCGTGGTGGACGGCAGGAAGGTGCCGATCTTCGCAGGCGTCTGGGCCATTTTCGGCCATGGCAACGTCGCGGGCATGGGCGAAGCGCTCTACCAGGTGCGCGAGGAGCTGCCGACCTATCGCGCCCATAACGAGCAGGGCATGGCGCATGCGGCCATCGCCTTCGCCAAGGCGAGCTTCCGCCAGCGCTTCATGGCCTGCACCACCTCCATCGGCCCCGGCGCGCTCAACATGGTGACGGCCGCCGGCGTCGCCCATGTCAATCGCCTGCCCGTGCTCTTCCTGCCCGGCGACGTCTTCGCCAACCGCATCCCCGACCCGGTGCTCCAGCAGATCGAGGACTTCGGCGACGGCACCGTCTCGGTGAACGACGCCTTTCGCTGCGTCTCGCGCTATTTCGACCGCATCACCCGGCCCGAGCAGATCGTCCCGGCCCTCAAGCGCGCCATGCAGGTGCTGACCGACCCGGTCGATTGCGGCCCGGTGACGCTCTCGCTCTGCCAGGACGTGCAGGCAGAAGCCTATGACTATCCGGCGAGCTTTTTCGAAGAAAAGGTCTGGGCGCAGCGCCGCCCGCGGCCCGATACGGAAGAACTTGCCGCCGCCATAGCAACGCTGCGCAAGGCTGAAAAGCCGCTGATCATCGCCGGCGGGGGCGTCCTCTATTCGCAGGCGACGGCCGAGCTGAAGGCTTTTGCCGGCATGCACGGCATCCCGGTCGCCGTCACGCAGGCCGGCAAGTCGGCAATCCCCGACGATCATCCGCTCGCCATGGGCTCGGTCGGCGTCACCGGCACCTCGGCGGCCAACGCCTTTGCCGAGGAGGCGGACGTCATCCTTGCCGTCGGCACGCGCCTGCAGGATTTCACCACCGGCTCATGGGCGCTCTTCAAGAACGACGCGGTGAAAATGATCGGCCTCAACACCGCCGCCTTCGACGCCGCCAAGCATGACGGCCAGCCGCTCGTCGCCGACGCGCGCGAGGGGCTGACGCTGCTTTCCGAGGCGCTGGGCGGCTGGAAGGCGCCGGCCGCGGTGGAATCCTCGGCAAAGGCCCGCAAGGACGAATGGATGGCTGCCGCCAACCGGGCGACGGCCGCGACCAATGCTGCGCTGCCCTCGGACGCGCAGGTCATCGGCGCGGTGCAGCGGAGCATCGGCGGGGACAATTCCATCCTCGTCTGCGCCGCCGGCGGGCTTCCGGGCGAATTGCACAAGCTCTGGCAGGCCAACCGGCCGGGCGGCTACCACATGGAATACGGCTTTTCCTGCATGGGCTACGAGATCGCCGGCGGCCTCGGCGTCAAGCTGGCGCGGCCGGAGGCGGATGTCGTCGTCATGGTCGGCGACGGCTCCTACATGATGCTCAACTCCGAGCTTTCGACCTCGATCATGCTCGGCAAGAAGCTCACCGTCGTCGTTCTCGACAACCGCGGCTACGGCTGCATCAACCGCCTGCAAATGGCGACCGGCGGGGCGAACTTCAACAACCTCCTCAAGGACGCGATGATCGAGGCCATGCCGGAGATCGACTTCCGGGCGCATGCCGAGAGCATGGGCGCGGTCGCCGTCAAGGTCTCCTCCATCGCCGACCTCGAAACGGCGATCCAGCAAAGCAAGGCGAACGAGCGCACCTGCGTCATCGTCATCGACACCGACCCGCTCATCACCACGCAGGACGGCGGCCACTGGTGGGACGTCGCGGTGCCCGAGGTCAGCCCGCGCGGCGAGGTCAACGCGGCGCGCGAGGCTTATGTGAAGGCGCTCGAAGCGCAGCGGATCGGCTAGGACGGAGAACGGAGCAGCCACTCACCTCACTTACTCACTTACCGCTCACCGCTTTCTTCTCACCTCTCCACCGTCATCCTCGGGCTTGACCCGAGGATCCACCTACACGGCACGCCGGAGAGGGCGGCATGGATCCTCGGGTCAAGCCCGAGGATGACGAAAGAGAGGGAGTGAGGGAAAGGGAACGAGCAAGCGGGAAACAATATTACCGGAAGGCCCTCGCCTTCCCCAAGGAGACCACAATGAAAGCCAAACTCGGCATGTCGCCCATCGCCTGGTGGAACGACGACCTTCCCGAACTCAGCGACGACGTCTCGCTGGAGGAATGCCTGCGGCAATCGCGCAGCGCCGGATTCACCGGCATGGAGCAGGGCCGCCGCTTCCCGGGCAACCCGCAAGAGATGCTGCCGATCCTGCGCGCGGCCGACGTGACGCTGTGCGGCGGCTGGTTCTCCGGCACGCTCGTCGACGAGGAGCTTGCCGCCAACAAGGACCGCATCGCGCCGATGATCGAGCTGTTCAAGGCGGTCGACGCGCCCTGCATCGTCTATGGCGAGGTGGGCCGGTCCATCCAGGGCGACCGTTCGAAGCCGCTCGCCACCAAGCCGCACCTTTCCGAAGACGAGATGAAGGCCTATGCCCGCAAGGTCACAGAATTTGGCGAATGGTGCGCGGATCAGGGCATGCCGCTTTCCTACCACCACCACATGGCCGCCGTCGTCGAGACAGAGCCGGAACTCGATGCCTTCATGAAGCATTCCGGCGAAGGCATCCCGCTGCTGCTCGACGCCGGGCACCTCGCCTTTGCCGGCGGCGACGTGCTGCGCGCCATCGACAAGCACCACGCCCGCATCAACCACGTCCACGTCAAGGATATCCGCAAGGTGGTCGTCGACGGGCTCGACCGGAGCAAACAATCCTTCCTCGATGCGGTGGCGCTCGGCGCCTTCACCGTGCCGGGCGACGGCTCGCTCGATTTCGGCGCCATCGTCCAGCGCTTCGCCGATTACGGCTACGAAGGCTGGTTCGTCGTGGAGGCCGAGCAGGATCCGCGTGAAGCGCCGCCGCAGAAGATGGCCGAGATCGGCCACAAGGAGCTGATGCGCGTCATGACGGCCGCAGGCTATACCGTGGAGACGGAAGGTTTTCCGAAGGCATAAGGAGAAACCCATGCCCAAGCTCATCGTCAAACCCGAGGGCACGCACGGCCGCGTCAGCCATGTGACGCCGGAAAGCGCCGGCTGGACCTATGTCGGCTTCGACGTCCACCGCATGAAGCCGGGCGAGATCCTCGCCGCGGAAACGGGAAGCCGCGAGGTCTGCCTCGTGTGGATTTCCGGCAAGGGCAAGGCGACGGCGTCGGGCGAGGATTTCGGCATCCTCGGCGAGCGCATGAGCCCGTTCGAGGGGCCGCCGCACGCGCTCTACGTGCCGGCCGATTCCAACTGGTCGGTGACAGCGGAGACCGACCTGGAGCTTGCCGTCTGCTCGGCGCCCGGCGGCGGCGACTACAAGGTCAAGGCCATCCCGCCCGGAACGCATCCCAAGCTGACGCGCGGCAAGGGCTCGAATGTCCGCCACGTCCACAACATCATGCCGGAGGACGACAATGCGGCCCATTCGCTGCTCGTCGTCGAGGTGATCACGCCGAACGGCAACACCTCCTCCTATCCCTCGCACAAGCACGACCGGGACGACCTGCCGAACGAGAGCCTTCTGGAGGAGACCTACTACCACCGCCTCAACCCGCCGCAGGGCTTCGCCTTCCAGCGCGTCTACACGGACGACCGCTCGCTCGACGAGGCGATGGCGGTGGAGGACGGCGACGTGACGCTGGTGCCGAAGGGCTACCACCCCTGCGCCACCATCCACGGCTACGACCTCTACTACCTCAACGTGATGGCCGGGCCGAAGCGGGTGTGGAAGTTCCACAATGCGAAGGAGCATGAGTGGCTGCTGGGGTGATTAGGGGCGCATACCCTCCCTACGTCACCTCAAAGAGCAATCCGCTATGAAGACCCTCTCTGCCTGCCGGCATCTCCCCCACAAGGGGGGAGAAAGGCTGGCAGCCCGCTTTTCCCTCGATTTTTGAACGCCGAGTGTGCCGCGCGTTAAGTCCCTCCCCCTTGTGGGGAGGGGTTGGGGAGGGGTCTTCGTTCCATATGCCCCGTCGCCGATTTGCGCTCTACCGCTTCCACTTCCGCGTCAGGTCCCATTCCTTCGCGATCTCCAGCGTCGAGGAGAACCCCGCCTCCAGCATGAAGGGCTCGGCGGACACCGCATACCCGCCGCCTTCGCCGGAAAGCACCGGTGTGCCGTGGCCCATGCCGTCGATGGCGTGGAAGGTGACGAGGGGCTTGCCGTCCTTGTCCGGCCAGATGCGGGTGCGCCGGCCCTTGAGGCGCTTTTCCACGAAGGCCTCCTTCGGCAGGCGGTAGAGATCGCGCCACTGCTCGACGAGGGCGAGGCCGTTGGAGAGCGAGACGGTCTCGTCGGCCGTGCCGTGCCAGATGGAGACGGCGGGCTTGCGGGCGATGCGCGGGGAGACGGCGCGCACGAGGTCCGACCAGCCGCGCGGGCTGCGCTCGGGCGCTTCCGCCATCGCATCGAAGGCGCGGGTCGCATCGCGCGCGGCGCCGAAGGGCAGGCCGGCGATGATCGCGCCGCCGGAAAAGACGTCCGGATAATTGGCGAGCATGGCGGCGGTCATCGCCCCGCCGGCGGAAAGGCCGGTGACGAAGACGCGCTCCGGGTCGCTTGCCGCCGTCTCGACCGCATGGGCCACCATCTGGCGGATCGACATCGTCTCGCCCCGGTCGCGCGTCACCTCGCTCGGCCGGAACCAGGTGAAACAGAGGCGCGGATTGTTCGCCTCGCGCTGCTGGGCGTAGACGACGGCAAAGCCCCGCTCCTCGGCAAGCGATGCCCAGCCGGCGGCCCGGTCGTAGCCTGCCGCATCCTGCTGGCAGCCGTGCAGCACGAGGACGAGCGGCCGGCCGGCGGGCAGGCCCTCGGGGATGTGCGCGAACATGCGCAGGGCCCCGGGATTGCTGCCGAAGCCTGTCACCTCCTCCAGCATCGAGCCGGCCGGGCGCCGCCGGGCTGCGGGCGCCTTGCGCTCCTCGTGGCGGGGTGACGGCCGGAACAGGTCGCCGAGCCGCGCTTCGGCCGGCAGCAGGCGCTCGACGGATCGCTTGAAGCGGTCGCGCATGGTGGGCCTCTCTTTCGTGGAATTGCTCATTGTCAGGCTACATGCCCATGGCGGAGGGCGCAATCAAGGCGAAAAGGCGGGCATGGCTCATTCTTCGGATTCATGAGGGCATTCATAAATAGCCAAAGCATTCGGCCTTCGGTTTCGTTCCCGCCCTTTCGGAGAGAGGCGAGCTGATGTAGCACTTTTGCAACGACGAACCGCAACGGGAGGACACCCATGAGCGAGCACCACAGCGCCACCCCGCAGCAGGCCCGCGCCAAGATGGCAGCCTTCGACTGGGCCGATCCCTTCCTCCTGGAAGACCAGCTCACCGACGAGGAGCGCATGATCCGCGATACGGCCGCGGCCTATTGCCAGGACAAGCTCGCCTCGCGCGTGACGGAGGCCAACCGCCACGAAATCTTCCACCGCGAGATCATGAGCGAGATGGGCGAGCTCGGCCTGCTCGGCCCGACGATCCCCGAGGAATATGGCGGCGTCGGCGCGAACTACGTCTCCTACGGCCTCGTCGCCCGCGAGGTCGAGCGCGTCGATTCCGGCTACCGCTCGGCCATGTCCGTGCAGTCCTCGCTGGTCATGCACCCGATCTTCGCCTACGGCACGGAGGAGAGCCGCAGGAAGTACCTGCCCAAGCTCGCCTCCGGCGAATGGGTCGGCTGCTTCGGCCTCACCGAGCCGGACCACGGCTCCGACCCCTCCTCCATGATCACCCGCGCGAAGAAGGTCGACGGCGGCTACCTCGTCTCGGGCGCCAAGAACTGGATCACCAATTCGCCGATCGCCGACGTCGCCGTCGTCTGGGCGAAGTCCGATGCGCATGACGGCAAGATCAAGGGCTTCATCCTCGAGCGCGGCATGAAGGGCTTCGAGACGCCGAAGATCGAGGGCAAGTTCTCGCTGCGCGCCTCCGTGACGGGCATGATCATGATGCAGGACGTCTTCGTTCCCGACGAGAACCTCCTGCCGGAAGTCTCCGGGCTCGCAGGCCCCTTCGGCTGCCTCAACCGCGCCCGCTACGGCATCGCCTGGGGCGCCATGGGTGCCGCCGAGTTCTGCTGGCACGCCGCCCGCCAGTACACGCTCGACCGCAAGCAGTTCGGCAAGCCGCTCGCCGCCACCCAGCTCATCCAGAAGAAGCTCGCCGACATGCAGACCGAGATCGCGCTCGGCCTTCAGGGGGCGCTGCGCCTCGGGCGCCTCTTCGACGAGCACCGCGCGCCCGCCGAGCTCATCTCGCTGATGAAGCGCAACAATTGCGGCAAGGCGCTCGACATCGCCCGCGTTTCCCGCGACATGCACGGCGGCAACGGCGTCTCGGACGAATACGGCGTCATCCGCCACGTCATGAACCTGGAAGCCGTCAACACCTACGAGGGCACGCACGACATCCACGCGCTGATCCTCGGCCGCGCGCAGACGGGACTTCAGGCCTTCCAGTAAGGCGGGCTGCGGCTCGCGGAAGCACAATCGCGGCCGCGGCATTTGGATCCTCGGGTCAAGCCCGAGGATGACGGAGGGGAGGAGATGTCGCCCGTCCGTTGAGCGGTGCGGCAAGCGGCGGCGGCGCTCTGGCCGCCATGCCTTGCTTCCGTCGTCATCCTCGGGCTTGACCCGAGGATCCATCTCCTCCTCCCCCTCGACCGCTCGTTAAAACGCGAGCGGCCGTTTTCATGTTTTATCCACCCCGTTTCGGTACAGTTCGACTCCGGCAACACAAGCGGGAGGGCGCCATGCCCCTCGAACAGGTCCACGAACAGCTTCACCTGCGCCACCCCAAGCGCAGCTTCGTCCAGTATCGCTTCGACAAGCCCGGCTTCATCACCCCGATCGGCCACCACCTCAGCACGGCGATGCGCTACACCTGCCTCATCCGCAGCATCTCCAGCGCCGGCGCGGTGCTTTCGATCAACAAGACGCTGACCCTGCCGGAGAACTTCTACCTGGAGATCGACGGCATCCGCGACGAGATCCCCTGCACGGAGTTCAAGCGCGAGGGCGAGGAGATGGTCGTGCACTTCAACATGTTCCTCGACACCGACTTCCTGAACCTGGTGCTCGGCCGGCGGCCCGCCGGGCAGGACGCCTGAGCGAAAAACGGACGTTAAACTTTTAACCATTTGTTTTAACGAAACAAAACACTCGCCTGCGACACTCCCCTTCTCTTGGACATGACGTCCCTCCCTCAGGAGAGTGTGATAATGGCTATCGGTGCAGATTCCCGTTCCGTCGCAGGGCTTTACGAGCGCAAATGGGAGCGGTTCGCCGTCAACCGGCAGGGCATGCTGATGACCGTCGGGTTCGACCTTGCCGCGCCGAAGATGCGAAGCTGCAAGCTGGTCGACATCTCGCTCGGCGGCGCCAGCTTCACCGTCAGCACGACGATCGGCCTGCCGCTTCACTATTACCTCTCGGTCGTCGGCGTCGCATCGCGCATCGGCTGCGCGGAGGTCTACCGCAACGACAGCCGCGTCGGCGTGCAGTTCATCAAGGAAATCGACGAGGAACTGCTGCACATGATCGTGCGGTCGGACTATTTCACCGGCGGCGTGAACAACCGCGCGCGGAGCGAGGAGCGCCGCTACATGGTCGGCGTGGAGCGCGGTGGCATCGGCTCGGCCGTCATCTGATCGTTTCGCGCGCGCGGATTATTGGCTAGGGTGCCAAAGGCCGATTCCGGCCGGCTTTCCGATTTTCCCGATCCAGGCGCATCCATGTCCGCATTTTCCCGCTTCACCGCCCTCGCCCAGAGCCTTCCCTCCACCGTTCCCTTCGTCGGGCCGGAAGCCATCGAGCGCGGCCGCGGCCTTGCAGTGAAGGCGCGCATCGGCGCGAACGAAAGCGGCTTCGGGCCTGCCCCGTCCGTTCTCGAAGCGATGCGCGCGGCGGCGGAAACGACCTGGATGTACAGCGACCCGGAGAATTTCGAGCTGCGCGAGGCGCTCGCCCTCCATCACGGCGTCTCGCGGGACAATATCGCCATCGGCGGCGGCATCGACGGCCTGCTCGGCGAAATCGTGCGGCTTGTCGTGGAGCCCGGCACGCCCGTGGTCACCTCGCTCGGCGGCTATCCCACCTTCAACTATCATGTGAACGGTTTCGGCGGACGGCTCGTCACCGTGCCCTATGCGGGCGACCGGGAAGACCTCGACGGCCTTCTCGACGCGGTGCGGCGGGAAAATGCGCCGCTCGTCTATTTCGCAAACCCCGACAATCCGATGGGAAGCTGGTGGGACGGCGACAGCGTCGTCGCCTTCGCCAAGGCTCTGCCGGAAACGACCCTCCTCATTCTCGACGAGGCCTATGGCGAGACGGCGCCCGCCGGCACCATTCCCGCCATCGATGCGCTGATCGGCCAGCCGAACGTGCTGCGCATGCGCACCTTCTCCAAGGCCTACGGCCTTGCCGGCGCGCGCGTCGGCTATGCGATCGGCACCCTCGGCAATGCGCAGGCCTTCGACAAGATCCGCAATCATTTCGGCATGGCCCGGGTGTCGGTTGCGGCCGCGCTGGCGGCCCTGAAGGATCAGGCCTATCTGGTGGACGTTCTCGCCCGCATCGCCGCATCGCGCGAGCGCATCGCGGCCATCGTCCGGGCGAACGGCCTTCAGCCGCTCGCCTCCGCCACCAATTTCGTCACCGTCGATTGCGGCCGTGACGGCACCCATGCCCGCGCCATCGTCGACGGGCTGATGGAGCACGGCGTCTTCATCCGCATGCCGGGCGTCGCCCCGCTCAACCGATGCATCCGCATCAGCGTCGGGCCGGAGGCGGATATGGTTTTGCTGGAAGAAGCCCTGCCGAAGGTTCTCAGCCGGCTCGGCTGATGGCGAACGAGACCCCCGGGACGCCGCTTCAGCGGTCTTTTTCCCGGGGCCTCGCCAGTAACCGATCAGTGAACCGTCATCCATTCGCGGGCGGCGCGCAGGGCCATTGCGAGGTCGGTCTTCGTCATCGTGGCGGCGACGTCGGCGCGCAGTTCCGCGGCGCGTTCGCAACCCTTGATGGCGGCGATATTGAGCCACTTGTGCGCCTGCACGAGGTCGATGTCGCAGCCGTGGCCCGTGGCATACATGAGGCCCATGTCGCAGAAGATTTCGGCGCGGTTCTCGCCGCCAACCATGGCGGCCGTTTCGATGGTCTGAAAGTCAAAGCGTGCCATTTTCGTCAGTCCCTGTCCAACTGGTTGTTGCCTGCATTATCCTGTTTTACCTGCCCTTTCGGGCCTCCCCGGGCGCCGGCCGTCTTGTGCGGCCTGGTTTCGCCCTCGGAGTTTCGCCGGCGGGTTCGTCCCGCTCGTCTTATGGCTCCACTATGCCGGCGGGCTTTCAAAATGCGCTTAAAATGCATGCTTAATTTGAGACAAACGAAATCCGAACGCTTGGTAAAATTGGATTTTCGTTAAACATCGCACCCGCTGGAAACCGCGGCATTCGTCTCAAAATTTACGGATTATTCAACCGGCGATTTCAACCCTTCGCTAACCACGGCAAACGAGGGCCTGCAAAACGCACGCCCGGATTCCCAGCTTGCGGCATATTTACCTTTACGTGTGCGTAAGATATATTCCGGCCGCATTCTGGAGGAGGAAGAGAATGAAACTGAGGACATGGATTGCCGCCGCCCTGATCGCCGCGCCGGGCTTTGCCCTTGCCGGCGAGCCGATCGAGGGCAACTGGAAGACGGCGAGCGGCGCCACCGCCGCCATCGCCAAATGCGGCGGCAGCTTCTGCATCACGCTGAAATCGGGCAAGCACGCCGGCAAGCAGATCGGCAAGCTGGACGGTTCGGGCGCCGACTACACCGGCTCGATCACCGACCCGGAAGCCGACAAGACCTACAGCGGCGCCGGCACCGTCAACGGCAATTCGCTGCGCATGAAGGGCTGCATGCTGGCGGTACTGTGCAAGTCGCAGACCTGGACGCGGCTTTAGACGCGCGGAAGAAGCCGAGGATGAGGTAGCCCCTCATCCGGCCTGCCGGCCACCTTCTCCCCGCAAGCGGGGCGAAGGGATACGCCGCATCGGTTTCCCCAACCAGATACCATTTGCGGGGCAAGTCCCCTCTCCCCGCTTGCGGGGAGAGGGTTAGGGTGAGGGGCCGTTTTCCAGCCGAGCCGGTGTCCAGAACACCGGTCATTTCCTTTGACGACTACCGCGCCCGCTGGCCGAAGAGGATCTTCTGCGCTTCCTTGTCCTCGGCAAGGCTTGCCTGGCGGGCGCGCTCTTCCTTGCCCACCTCGATGCCGCGCTGCACGGCGGGGCGGACGAGCACGGCCTCGAACCAGCGCTTGAGGTTCGGGAAATCGTCGAGGTCCTGGCCCTGGTTCTCGTAGGACCGCACCCAGCCGATCGAGGCCATGTCGGCGATCGAATAGTCGCCGGCAAGATAGTCGCGGTCGGCGAGGCGCTTGTTCATCACGCCGTAGAGGCGGTTCACCTCGTTCGTGTAGCGGTTGATGCCGTATTCGATCTTCTCCGGCGCATACTGGCGGAAGTGATGCGCCTGGCCGGCCATCGGGCCGAGGCCGCCCATCTGCCAGAACAGCCACTGGTCGACCTCGACGCGCCGGCGCTCGTCCGCCGGATAGAATTTTCCGTACTTGCGGCCGAGATATTGCAGGATCGCACCGGATTCGAAGACGGAGATCGGCGCGCCGCCCGGGCCGTCCGGGTCGATGATGGCGGGCATGCGGTTGTTCGGAGAGATCTTCAGGAAATCGGGCTCGAACTGCTCGCCCCGGCCGATATTGACGTATTTCACCTCGTAGGGAACGCCGAGTTCCTCGAGCATGATGCTGATCTTGTGGCCGTTCGGCGTCGGCCAGTAATAGAGTTCGATGGGCGCGGTCATTGCCTGTCTCCCGGTTGCACAGGTCAAACAGGTAGAAGCCCGCCTCCCCTCCTTCAAGGCCCGATCACACCTTTCCTGAACGGGAGATGAACCGGCATGTCAGGGAGCGTTCAGTCCGGGAGTGGCAAAAAGGTTCCATCGAAACATCTGGAATGGAATGAGGGACACGACCATGGACATCCTCGCACGCCGCCTGACCATCATCACCCTGCTGATGGCCGTTTTCGCGATCATGCTGGCTGCCGCCGTCGAAACCGACTATCGCCGCAGCGCACGCAACGACACCGGCAAGCTCATGGCCTGCGCCGCCTCGCACGGCTGCCGCGCCGCCCTCTGATTTCCAGCCTCCCGGAAGACGCCCGATGACCTCCGCCCTCACCCACGCCTCCGCCACGCTGCTGCGCATCCTCGCCCTTTCGGCGATGCTGATGGCGCCGGTCGGCGCCCTTGCCTGGAGCAATGCGGGCGGCCTCGGCATCGAGAAGAACGGCGCGGGCCTCGTGCTCTTCGTCACCCTGCAGCGGCAGTCCATGAGCTGAGCGGGCTTTCCCGCCTTCCGTTCCATGCTACATCCGGCAGCGTTCGCACCCGCAAGGAGCCCCGGATGAAATCCCTCCTCGTCTTTTCCGCCGCGGCCCTTGCCGAGATCGCCGGGTGCTTTGCCTTCTGGGCCTGGTGGCGGCTCGACAAATCCATCCTCTGGCTCGTGCCCGGCATGGCCTCGCTCGCGCTCTTCGGCTGGCTGCTGACGCAGGCCGACAGCGCCTTTGCGGGCCGCGCCTATGCGGCCTATGGCGGGGTCTACATCGCCGCCTCGCTCCTCTGGCTGTGGCTTGCCGAGGGCCTGCGCCCCGACCGCTTCGACCTTGCCGGCGCGGGGCTTGCCGTTGCCGGCGCCGTGGTCGTCCTCGCCGCCCCGCGATAAGGCTTGCGGACGCATCGAACTTGTCGTTTGCTTGTCAAAAGACAGCAACTATAGTGATTCATGAGCAAACGAATCTTTTCTCCCCGCCCCCTTTCCTTCTCCACGCCCACGCCTTACGAGCCGCGCTCCTTCGACGATCCGGTCGCCGCGGTCGATGCGCTGGAAGAGCTCTATGAGCGCAACACGAAGTTCCTGACAGACGCCTTCGTCTCGCTCGGCCGGAACGGCACGCCGGACAAGCGCTTCCGCGCCTGCTATCCGCAGGTCAGCCTGGAGACGACCAGCTTCGGCCATGTCGATTCCCGCCTTTCCTACGGCTATGTCGCCTCGCCCGGCATCTACACGACCACCATCACCCGCCCGAAACTCTTCCGGCACTACCTCAAGGAACAGCTCGGCCTCCTGATGCGCAACCACGGCGTCCGCATCACGGTATCCGAATCCACGACGCCGATCCCCCTGCATTTCGCCTTCGGGGAAGGCGCCTATGTGGAGGCGGAGATCGCCGAGAACATCGAGCTGCCGCTGCGCGACCTCTTCGACGCGCCGGACCTGACGAACACCGACGACGAGATCGCCAACGGCGCCTATGAGCCGGGGCCGGGCGAGCCCTCGCCGCTCGCCCCCTTCACCGCGCAGCGCATCGACTATTCGCTCGCCCGCCTCAGCCACTACACGGCGACGAGCGCCAACCATTTCCAGAATTTCGTGCTCTTCACGAACTACCAGTTCTATGTCGACGAGTTCTGCGCCTGGGCGCGCCAGCAGATGGCCGAGGGCGGCAACGGTTATACGGCCTTCGTCGAGCCCGGCAACATCATCACGCCGGCCGGCGCGGACAAGCCGGAAACAGACCTGACGCTCGCCCGCCTGCCGCAGATGCCGGCCTACCACATCAAGAAGAAGGGCCATGGCGGCATCACCGTGGTCAATATCGGCGTCGGCCCTTCCAATGCCAAGACGATCACCGACCATATCGCCGTGCTGCGCCCGCATGCCTGGCTGATGCTCGGCCATTGCGCGGGCCTCAGGAACAGCCAGACGCTCGGCGACTACGTGCTGGCGCACGCCTATGTGCGCGAGGACCACGTCCTTGACGACGACCTGCCCGTCTGGGTGCCGATCCCGGCGCTCGCGGAAATCCAGGTGGCGCTGGAAGACGCGGTCGAGGAGGTGACGGGCTTCGAAGGCTACGACCTCAAGCGCATCATGCGCACCGGCACCGTCGCCACCATCGACAACCGCAACTGGGAACTGCGCGACCAGCGCGGGCCGGTCAAGCGCCTCTCCCAGTCCCGCGCCATCGCGCTCGACATGGAATCGGCTACCATCGCCGCCAACGGCTTCCGCTTCCGCGTGCCCTACGGCACGCTGCTGTGCGTTTCCGACAAGCCGCTGCATGGCGAGCTGAAACTGCCCGGCATGGCGACCGCCTTCTACCGCACGCAGGTGAACCAGCACCTCAGGATCGGCATCCGCGCCCTCGAAATCCTCGCCGGCATGCCGTCGGAAAAGCTGCATTCGCGCAAGCTGAGGAGCTTCTTCGAGACGGCGTTCCAGTAAACGGAGCCGCTACCTGAGGGAGAACGCCTTTTCCTGATCCGGCGGGAAGGACGGGTCCGCCTTCTCGCCGCGCAGCAGCGCCAGCGCGTATTGAAGCTGCACGTCGTCCTTGGCTTCCGGCGGAACGTAGGCGGAGGAGCCGGAACCCTGGTCCGTCTCGCTCTGGCCCTGGATGTGGCCCGGCAGGCTCGATTCGCCGGCAGTCTCGACCTTGCCTTGAAGTTCGGGCGGCAGAGGCTGCTCGACCGTGATGTCCGGCGTAATCCCGGTGCCCTGGATCGACTTGCCCGACGGCGTGTAATAGAGCGCCGTCGTCAGGCGCAGCGCGCCCGCATCGCCCATCGGGATGATGGTCTGGACGGAACCCTTGCCGAAGGAGCGCGTGCCGACGACCGTGGCGCGGCGCAGGTCCTGCAAGGCCCCGGCGACGATTTCCGCGGCCGAGGCCGAGCCGCCGTTGACGAGCACGATCACCGGCTTGCCGTCGACGTCGTCGCCCGGCGTCGCATCGTATCGTCGAGCCTCGGCCGGATCGCGGCCGCGCGTCGAGACGACCTCGCCGCGTTCGAGGAAGGCGTCGGAGACGTCGATCGCCTGGTCGACCAGCCCGCCCGGATTGAGGCGCAGGTCCAGCACGTAACCCTTCAGCTTGTCGGCCGGAACCTCCTCCTTGATCCTGGCGATCGCGGCCTCCAGGTCGTCATAGGTCCTTTCGGTGAAGGAGATGACGCGCAGATACCCGACATCGTTCTCGACGCGGGATTTCACGGCTGCCACGGCGATGATGGCACGAACGACGGTCAGCTCGATCGGCTTGTCGGCGCCCTTGCGGATCAGCGTCAGCTTGATCGGCGTATCGACCGGACCGCGCATCTTCTCGACCGCCTCGTCCAGCTTCAAGCCGCTCAGGGACTGGCCGTCGATTTCGGAAATATAGTCGCCTGCCAGAATGCCGGCCTTGGCCGCGGGCGTATCGTCCATGGGGGCGATGACCTTGACCCGCCCGTCCTCCATCGTCACCTGGATACCGAGGCCGCCGAACTCGCCGCGCAACTGGGTGCGCGCATCCTCGGCATCCTTGGCATTCATGTAGGAGGAATGCGGGTCGAGCGAGGTGAGCATGCCGTTGATGGCGTTCTCTATGAGCTGGTCTTCCTTCGGCGGCGTCACATATTGCCGCTCGATGCGCTCGAGCACTTCACCGAAGATGGAAAGCTGCTCGTATGTGGACTTGCCGGCAGCGCCCGCCGCACCGGCCACGGCTGTTGCGCCCATCGCGGCACCGGCGAGAAGAAGCAAAACCCTGCCTGCCATCCCGTATCCTCCCATCCTCTTGAACTCCCCAGCGGTCCCGTCAGCCCGCCAGCACGGTCCACGCATGCTCCAGCCCCTTGCGCGTGATGTCGATCATCTCGTCGACCTCCGCATGGGTGATGACGAGCGGCGGGGAGAAGAGCATGCGGTCGCCGGTGGCGCGCAGCACGAGGCCGTTCGCAAGGCAATGGTTGCGGACGGTGACGCCGGCCGTTTCCTTGTCCTCGAAGCGCCTGCGGGTCGCCTTGTCCTCGGCGAGCTGCACGGCGGCCATCAGGCCGACCTGCTGCACCTCGCCGACGATCGGCAGATCCTCCAGCGATTTGAGGCCCGCGGCGAGGTAGGGGCCGATGTCGCCGTGGACGCGCTCGACGAGCTTCTCGTCCTCGATGATGCGCAGGTTCTCCAGCGCCGCGGCCGCGCAGACCGGGTGGCCCGAATAGGTGAAGCCGTGGTTGAAGTCGCCGACCTCCTCGACCAGCACGTTGCCGACGCGGTCGGAGACCATGACGCCGCCGATGGGCAGGTAACCGGAGGAGAGGCCCTTGGCGATGGGCGCAAGGTCCGGCTCGACGCCGAAATGCTGGTGGCCGAACCAGTGGCCGGTGCGCCCGAAGCCGCAGATCACCTCGTCGGCGACGAGCAGGATGTTGCGCGCCTTGCAGATGCGGGCAATCTCCGGCCAGTAGCTGTCCGGCGGCACGATGACGCCCCCGGCGCCCTGGATCGGCTCGGCGACGAAGGCCGCGACATTGTCCTCGCCGAGCTCGTCGATCTTCTCTTCGAGCTGGCGGGCCATCTTCAGGCCGAATTCGTCGCGGGAGAGCTCGCCGCCCTCGCCGTACCAGTAGGGCTGGTCGATATGGTGGACGCCGGCAATCGGCAGGTCGCCCTGCTCGTGCATCCACTTCATGCCGCCGAGCGAGGCGCCGGCGACGGTGGAGCCATGATAGCCGTTCCTGCGGGCGATGATCGCCTTCTTGGTCGGCTTGCCCATGGCGCCCCAGTAAACGCGCGCCATGCGGAACCAGGTGTCGTTCGCCTCCGAGCCCGAGCCGGTGAAGAAGACGCGGTTGATGTTCGGCCCGGCGTGCGACGTGATCTTCTGGGCGAGCAGCACGGCCGGCGGCGTGGTGGTGCCGAAGAAGGTGTTGTAGTAGGGCAGCTCGTTCATCTGCCGCATGACGGCTTCTGCGATTTCCCTGCGGCCATAGCCGATGTTGACGCACCAGAGGCCCGCGAAGCCGTCGAGATAGCGCTTGCCGTGATTGTCGAAGATGTAGCAGCCCTCGCCGCGCTCGATGATGCGCGTGCCGGCCGCGTTCAGCTTCTTCATGTCCGAGAAAGGATGAAGGTGGTGGGCGGCGTCGAGGGCTCCGAGGTTGGAAACGGCGGCTGCGCTGGTGTTCGGCATCGGGATCATCCTTGCGGGTAGGTCGCGCCTTATTGAACGGCGGGACAGAATGGGTTACGAAAATGCCCATACAACAGGCATTTGGCAAGAGATCGAGCGCGAGCAAATCACCTTGTCCATGCCTCCCGCCAAACCAAAAGCAGGCATCATGACAAACGACAAGACGGCGGCCGGTTCGCTGCCCGCCAATACCCCGCCCCGTATCGAAATCCTCCTCGTCGGCATGAACGGAGACCTGCGCGGCAAGCAGGTTCCGCTCGAAGGCGAGAAGAAGATTTGGGACGGCTCGGTGCGCCTGCCCTCCTCCACGCAGTCGCTGGACATCTGGGGCGACGACAACGACGACATCACCGGCCTGTCGCTCTCCGTCGGCGATCCGGACGGCGTATGCATTCCCGACAAGCGCTCGCTGACCGTCATGCCCTGGGCGCCTGAAGGCTCCCGGCAGGTGCTGGCCACCATGCACGAATTCGACGGCACCGCCTCCTTCATGGACCCGCGCGCCATCCTCGCCCGCATGCTGGAGCGCTTTGCGGCGCGCGGCCTGACGCCGGTGGTCGCCACAGAGCTCGAGTTCTACGTGGTGGAAGGCGACTGGTACGAGACCGGCAAGCCCCGCCCGCCGGCAGCGCTGACCTGGCGCGGCGAGCCGAACGGCTTCCAGCTCTACGACATGAGCGCGACGGATGCACTCGACGGCTACCTCCAGACCGTGCGGGCCTGGGCGAAAGCCATGGACCTGCCGGCAGACGCCACGACGGCGGAGTTCGGACCCGGCCAGTTCGAGATCAACCTCTTGCACCGGCCGGACGCGCTGGCGGCGGCCGACGACTGCATCTATCTCAAGCGCATCGCCGACCAGGCCGCGCGCCGCTTCGGCCTGAAATCCACCTGCATGGCAAAACCCTATGCCGACCAGGCGGGCTCGGGCCTGCACGTCCATTGCAGCATCCTCGACCGGGACGGCAGGAACATCCTCGACGCAAGGGGCGGCGAGCCGGCGAAGCTGAAATCGATCACCGCCGGCATGCTGCAAACGATGCGCGACGCGCAGCTCGTCTTCGCGCCCTTCGCCAATTCCTACCGCCGCTTCCAGCCGGGCTCCTTCGCGCCCGTCGACCTCACCTGGGGCTTCGGCCATCGCGGCACCGCCATCCGCATCCCCGACAAGGACGGGCCGGCGGCACGCGTCGAGCATCGCGTGGCCGGTGCCGACGTGAACCCCTACCTGCTGCTGACCGCCATCCTCGGCGGCATCCTGCTTGGCCTCGACAAGGACCTCGATCCGGGCCCGGTGACGGAGCCGGGCAAGGACGTGCCGGATGCGAAGCGCCTGACGCACGACTTCCTGACGGCCGTGGAGGAATTCTCGGCCTCGCCCTTCATCCGGGATGCCTTCGGCGCGGACTACCAGAAGCTCTATGGGGATACGAAGCGCAAGGAGGCGATCACCTACCTGCGCACGGTCTCGGATTTCGATTACCAGACCTACCTGCCGCGGATTTAGCGGGCGTTCGAAGGCCCCTCCCCAACCCCTCCCCACAAGGGGGAGGGACTTAACCCGCGGCACTCTCAGCGGAAAATTTTTAAGGGAAAAGCATGCTGCCAGCCTTTCTCCCCCCTTGTGGGGGAGATGCCGGCAGGCAGAGAGGGCCTTTACAAGCGATGGGCCCCCATGCTCAAGCCGCCGCCGTCTCGGCCTTGGCCATGTTCTCGGCCTGTACCTTGGGCACCATGACCTTCAGCTCGCCCGGATGCAGGCGGATCGAGACGTCGCGGTCCATGGGCAGCAGCTCACCGTCGATGACGCAGTTGATCGCCCGGTCGACCCGGGGAAAATGCAGTTCCACCTCCGCGCCGGTCATCTCGCAAACGTCGGCGTTCTCGCGCAGCCTGCCGCGCAGGATGTCGAAGGCGAGCTTCGCCGCGCCGGCCGGCTTCAGCGGATTGGTCGTGTAGAAGCCGAGATGGCCGCCGGTGAGGTCCTCCGCATAGAGCAGGCCGTTCTCGCCGAAACGGTTGTTCGAGACGTTGATGGCGGAGACCTTGCGATGCGCCGCAACGCCGTCGACATCGAACTCCACGTCGAATTCCGGCGGATCGAGGATGACGCCGAGGGCGGCGCGGGTGTTGGCGGCGATCTTGCCGAGGCGCGAGCGGTAGCTCATCGTGTTGCGCAGGCGCACGAGGCGGGCATGGAGGCCGGCGGCGAACTGGTGCACGAAGGCCCGGTCGTCCGCCGTGCCGATGTCGGCCGCGGCGATATCGCCGTCGGCGAGCGCATCGATCGCCTCCCAGATATCGAGCGGGATCTTCAGCGAGCGGGCGAAGAGGTTCATGGTGCCCGCCGGCACGACGCCGAGCGGCATGCCGTTCTGCCAGGCAAGGCCGGCGGCGGCCGAGACCGTGCCGTCGCCGCCGCCGGCAAGCATCGCGTCGAGGTCCGTGCGATCGGCGCAGCGGCGCAGCGCCATCTCGATATCGGCGCCTTCGACGATATCGCAGTCGAGATGATGGCCCGCCTCGGCGAACACCTTTTCCGCATGGCGGGCATAGGCGTCCATGTCGATGGTGCGGAACGTGCCGCCGTCCCTGTTGAAGATCGCCTGAACTCTCATTCGCATACTCCGCATCTTTTCGCCGTGAACGGCAAAAGTGGCTGGATAGCCATTAGATAAGGGAGAAAGCGGCGATTAGCAGGCGAGCGCGCAACAGAGCGCAACAAATCGTGAGCGGATCAAATTCGGGTGAGGTGAAAAATCGCAGTAGGAGCCGGGTGCGAATTGATATATTACAGCCCGGTCGCCTGGCGTCGGGAGTGCGCCGGCCGAACCGATTTACCTACCCATCAGGCCTTTCCGGCCGGAACCAGACCGCATCAGCAGCCAGGAGGAGTGGCAGCCCCGTGCGAGGGTCCGTCGCCGTTTTGCCGCGTGGGCCACACCTGCGGAGCCCCCCGTGTCCGAACATCCCCTGCCGCATGCCGCCCTCTCCTCCGGGCAGCCGCCGCTCGCCGCGCTTACCGTCACCCTGATCATCCTGGCGCTTGCCGTCGGCAGCTTCGGCATCGGCACCGGCGAATTCGCCATCATGGGCCTCCTGCCGGATGTCGCGAAAACCTTCGGCGTGACGACCGCCGAGGCGGGCTACGTCATCAGCGCCTATGCCCTCGGGGTCGTGGTCGGTGCGCCGGTCATCGCCGTCATCGGCGCGCGCTTTCGCCGGCGCGACCTGCTGCTCGCGCTGATGGGCATCTTCGCGGCCGGCAACCTTGCGAGCGCCGCCGCCCCCACCTTTCACACCTTCATCCTCTTCCGCTTCCTGACGGGCCTGCCGCACGGCGCCTACTTTGGCGTCGCCGCGCTCGTCGCCGCCTCCATGGTGCCGGTCAACAAGCGCACGCAGGCGGTCGGCAAGGTCATGCTGGGCCTGACGGTGGCGACGCTGATCGGCACGCCGCTCGCCGCCTTCTTCGGCCAGCTGCTCGACTGGCAGTTCATGTTCGTCGCCGTCGGCATCACGGGGCTGCTGACGGTCGGGCTGATCGCCATCTTCCTGCCGCGCGACAAGGCGCCGAAGGGCATCAACGCGCTGACGGAGCTCGGCGCCCTCAAGCGCAGGCAGGTCTGGCTGACGCTCGGCATCGCCGCGACCGGCTTCTGCGGCATGTTTGCGGTCTTCTCCTATATCTCGCCGATCGTCACCGAGGTCGCCGGCCTTCATGTAAGCATGGTGCCGGTCATCATGGCGATCTTCGGCTGCGGCATGATCGTCGGCAACATCTTCGGCGCCAAGCTCGCCGACCTGTCGCTGATGCGCACCATCGGCTGGTCGCTGGTGCTCTATTTCTTCGTGCTCGTCAGCCTGTCGCTGACGGCGGAGAACCCGGTCCTGCTCGGCCTGTGCTGCTTCCTGATCGGCTGCTCCTTCGTCGTCGGCCCTGCGCTCCAGACGCGGCTGATGGATGTCGCGGGCGACGCGCAGACGCTCGCCGCCGCCCTCAACCATTCCGCCTTCAACGTCGCCAACGCGCTCGGCGCGCTCTTCGGCGGCATGGCGATCACGGCGGGCTACGGCTACGGCTCGATGGGCTTCGTCGGCGCGGCGACGGCCGTCATCGGCTTCGGCGTCTTCCTTCTCTCGCTGGCGCTCGAAAAGGCCGACCGCACGGCCACCCCCGCCTGCCCGGCGGAGTGAGCGACAAAAATCCGGCTGTCGCGCGGCGCCCCTCGGGGCGCCGTTTGCGTTCAGACGGCCGGCAGTTTCAGGGGGCCGCCGGTCTTGATGCTGCGGATCGCGAAATTGGAGCGGATGTCGGTCACGCCCGGCATGGCGAGCAGCGTTTCCGTCAGCAAGGTCTCGTAGGCCGAAAGGTCCTCGACCACCACCTCGGCCAGGAAGTCCGCATTGCCCGAGATCAGGAAGCAGGAGACGATCTCGGGAACGGCGAGCAGCGCCGCCTGCTGCTCGGCGGCGTTTTCCCGGCTGTGCAGCCCCACCTTGATCTCCACGAAGACGGTGAGGCCGAGGCCCACTTCCTTGCGGTCGATATCCGCCCGATAGCCGCGCAGCACGCCGGATTTCTCCAGGTTGCGGATGCGCCGCAGGCAGGGCGACGGCGAGAGGTTCACCCGCTCGGCGATCTCCACGTTCGTCGCCCGCGCATCCTCCTGCAGCACCTTGAGGATGGCGATATCGAATTTATCGAGGTTTGGCATATCTGCGAATTTTCCCGGCCCACTTTGGCATGATCGTGCGCATCCTACCTTCACAGCGCCACAACTCGCAAGGACATGCCGCGATCTTCGGCGCTAGTGTCCCGCCGTGACCTGAGCCGCAGCGCAGAAAGGATGCCAGATGGCCATGACCTCGCTTTCCTCCCCCGGGACCTCCAATCCGCTTGCCGCCGGCTATGCCGGCGCGGCGGTGACGGTGCTGATCTGGGCGACATGGGTGGTGGCGACGCGCCACACGGCCGCAACCCCGCTCGGCACCGTCGACATCGGCCTCATCCGCTACGGCGTGCCGGCCATCCTGCTCGCACCCGTCTGGCTGCGCACGGGACTGCTGCCGAAGGGCGTGCCGCTGCGGCTCGTCGTCGTGATGGTGGCCGGCGCGGGCGCCCTCTTCTTCCAGATCACGGCGGCGGCGCTGCATGTGACGCCTGCCGCGCCGGGCGGCATCCTGCTCGGCGGCTCCATGCCGCTGGCGACCGCCCTCATCGGCATGGTGCTCTTCGGCGAGCGGCCGGACCGCATGCGCCTCGCCGGCCTTGGCGCCATCGTCTTAGGCGTCGTCATCCTCCTTGCGGCAAGCCTCCAGAAGAGCGGCATGACGATGACCGGTTTCGTGCTGCTGCCGCTCGGCGCGGTGCTCTGGGCGGGCTTCACCCACGCCTTCCGCCGCTCCGGCCTCAGCGCGCTTGAGGGCGCCGCGCTCGTCGCCGCCTGGTCCTTCCTCATCCACCTGGGGCTGGCGGCGGTCTTCGGCACGCATCTTGCCGCGGCCTCCCTGCCCGACCTTGCGCTGCAGGTCGCCAGCCAGGGCATCCTTTCCGGCCTCGTCGCCACCTTCGCCTACGGCACGGCCATCCGCGCGCTCGGCGGCAGCCAGGCCGCGGCCTTCACCGCCATCACGCCGGTCCTGGCGACGCTCGGCGGCGCGGTGTTCCTCGGCGAGAGCTTCGGCGCCGCCGAGATGGCGGCCGCGCTGGTAGTCGGCGCCGGCGTGGCGCTCTCGACGGGGGTTTTCTCGCCGAAGCGGTGAATTGCGGGGTGGGCTTTTCTTTCCTGCTTCTGCTCCTTCCCTTTCCCTCTCTCTCTCTCTCTCTCTCTCTCTCTCTCTCTCTCCCTCTCTCTCTACCTGTCTGCCCCACTGTCTCTCTGCCCACTCCCTTCGTCATGGTCGGGCTTGACCCGACCATCCATGCCTCACCCGCGGCTGTGGATCCTCGGGTCAAGCCCGAGGATGACGGAAAGGTATGGGGTGGGATTTGAGGAAGGCAGTTAGATGACGCCAACAAGAAAAGGCGCCCGCGGCTTTTGCCGGGGCGCCTTTTTTGCGTTCGCCGTTGCGGCGGGATCAGCCGTGGATGATCTCGCGGTGTTTCTGCAGGCGCTTGCCGTAGGCCTGGCTGACGCGGTCGAAGATGATCGCGATGCCGACGATGGCGAGGCCGTTGAAGATGCCGAGGGTGAAATACTGGTTGGAGATCGCCTTCAGCACCGGCTGGCCGAGGCCCTGCACGCCGATCATCGAGGCAATGACGACCATGGCGAGGGCCATCATGATCGTCTGGTTAATGCCGGCCATGATGGTGGGCAGCGCGAGCGGCATCTGCACGTTCTTCAGCTTCTGCCAGTTCGACGAGCCGAAGGCGTCGGCCGCCTCCAGCACGTCCTTGTCGACGAGGCGGATGCCGAGATTGGTGAGGCGGATCATCGGCGGAATGGCGTAGATGACCACCGCGATCAGCCCCGGGACCTTGCCGATGCCGAGCAGCATGACGACCGGGATGAGATAGACGAAGCTCGGCATGGTCTGCATGACGTCGAGCACCGGATTGACGACGTTCTGCACCCGGTCCGACCGCGACATGAGGATGCCGATCGGTATGCCGATGACGATGGAAAGGACGGTGCAGACGAAGATCATCGAGACCGTCTTCATCGTGTCGTCCCACATGTCGAAATAGCCGATGATGAGCAGCGTGACCATCGAGCCGGCGACGATCTTCCAGTTGCGGCTGGCGAACCAGGCGACAAGGGCGATCAGGATGAGGATGATCGGCCAGGGCGTCTTCGTCATGAAGCGCTCGGACCAGATGAGAAAGTGTTGCAGCGGCTCGAAGAGGGATTCGATGCCGTCGCCATAGGCACGGGTGAAGGCCCGGAAGCCTTCGTCGATCGCCTTCTTGAGGTCGCGCAGCGAATTCGCGTCCATCGTCGGAAATTTCGTGAACCAGTCCATGTCGATCCCCTTTCGGCTGGGCCAGTCTTGCGCCGGCCTTCCCGCCTACCCTGAAAGATGCCGCGGCCATGCGCGCGGCCGTTTGCGCCAACGAGATGCATGTTGGCGAAGGCGGATGACGGCGCGCCGCGGGGCGCGCCGTCCGTTTGCGTCAGGCTCAGAGAGCAGCCTTGATCTTCTCGGCGACTTCCGGCGAGACCCAGGTCGTCCAGAGCGCCTCGTTCTCTTCCAGGAAGTGCTTGGCGCCGTCGTCGCCGCTCGCCTGGTTGTCGGTCATCCAGGCCATCAGCTTGTTGACCGTGTCGTTCGTCCAGGCGCGCTTGTTGAGGTAGTCCATGACGTCCGTGCCGGCGCGTTCGGAGAACGGCTTGGTCACGAGCGTCTGGACGGTGTCCTTCGGCCAGTCGTTCTTCTTCGGGTCCGGGCAATCCGCAACGGTGTTGCAGCGCTTCCACTCGGCCGCGTCATAGGGAACGCCGTGCTCGAGCTTGACCATGTCGTACTTGCCGAGAAGCGCGGTCGGGGCCCAGTAGTAGCCGACCCAGCCTTCCTTGCGCTCGTAGGCCTTGGCGATCGAGCCGTCGAGGCCGGCCGCCGAGCCCGTGTCGACGAGCGTGAAGTTGGCGGCTTCCCCGCCATAGGCCTTGAAGAGCTGGCTGGTCACGACCGTGCCGCCCCAGCCCTGCGGGCCGTTGTGCACGGCGCCCTTGCTCTTGTCTTCCGGATCGGGGAACAGTTCGGGATGCTTCAGGGCATCGTCGATCGTCTTGATGTCCGGATGCGCGTCGGCGACGTATTTCGGGATCCACCAGCCCTGGACGGCGCCGTCGGAGAGCGCGACCGCCGCACCGACCAGCTTGCCCTCATCGATGCCGCGCTTGACGACGTCCGGCAGGAGGTCGACCCAGCCTTCGGGCGCGAGGTCCGGCTCGCCCTTCTCGATCATCGAGGTGATGGTCGGGACGGTGTCGCCGACGATGACCTCGGCGTTGCAGCCGTAGCCTTCGGTCAGGATGAACTTGTCGAGTGCGGCGAGAACCTCGGCGCTCTGCCAGTTCATGCTGGCGATGGTCACGTCGCCGCATTCGGCGCGTGCCGCGCCCGTCATGGCCAGGAGGCCGGCGACGAGGCAGGTGGAAGCAAGAAGATGTTTCATATCCGTTCCCTCATTTGCGGCGGTGTCGTTATCCTGTCGAGCCCGGCTGCACCGCCGCCGCAGGGCTCGTGATCCCTCGTGCGGATCGCTGCCGGACCGGCCGGAAAGGCTCCGGTGGTCCGCGATACCGCATCTTCGACTTTTGCAGCTACAGGGTCGAATGCCGGTACGAATGCGTCTGCCATTGACCCCGATGCGTCATGGGGCCGTCAAAACCGCAAAGCCTTGCCCGGTTTTCGCGGGCGCGGGATCATGCGGGCAATGGTATGATACAATTCAGCTTTTTCAAACCGCAAAAACGGAAAGGCCGGCGAAGCCGGCCTTGTCCCGTTGCGACATGTCCCGGAAATCAGGCCTCGCGGCGTCCCTGGACGACGAAGACATGCGTGCCCGGCTCGACGCGGGCGTAAAGATCGATCACGTCATGGTTGAGCATGCGCACGCAGCCGCTCGACATGGCCTGGCCGATCGACCAGGGCTGGTTGGTGCCGTGGATGCGGAACATCGTGTCGCGGCCGTTCTGGTAGAGATACATGGCGCGCGCGCCCAGCGGGTTGTTGATGCCGCCGGGCAGGCCGCCGGCATATTTCAGGTTGCGCCTGTCGCGGCGCATCATGTTCGGCGTCGGCGTCCAGCTCGGCCATTCGGCCTTGCGGCCGACCGTGGCATTGCCGGCGAGCGAATAGCCCATCCGGCCGACGCCGATGCCGTAGCGGATCGCCCGCCCCTCGCCGAGCACGTAGTAGAGCCGGCGGGCCGGCGTATCGACGACGATGGTGCCCGCCGCCTGGCCCGTCTCGTAGGCGACTTCCTGGCGGCGCAGTTCCGGCTTGATCTTGTCGAGCGGCATCGCCTTCAGCGGATGCTTCTCGTCCGGCCGCGCGCCATAGTCGGCACGGCCGCCCATGCCGTTCGTGGCGCAGCCCGCAAGCAGGGCGGCGGAAGCGCCGAGCAGGAATCCACGGCGGGAGATCGACATGGTTAACGCCCCTTGAATGATTGGTCCTCGGGGCTGAGAATTATGCAGTTATGGTTAATCGAGGGTTAAGGCGCGCGGTGCGGTTGTGGGCGGGGTTAACGTATTGGCGGAAAGCACCTCTCCCTCCCCGCCGTCATCCTCGGGCTTGACCCGAGGATCCATCCACGAATGCAGGGCGTGCCGTGAGGCGTGGATCCTCGGGTCAAGCCCGAGGATGACGACGGAGAGGGAGGGATGCTCTCAAACTGGTCGACGGCGGCTCTCCCGGCAGCCGCCCGCAGCCTATCACATGTTCGGATAGACCGGCCCCTCGCCGCCCTGCGGGGGCACCCAGTTGATGTTCTGGTTGGGGTCCTTGATGTCGCAGGTCTTGCAGTGGACGCAGTTCTGCGCGTTGATGACGTAGACGTCCTTGCCGTCCTTCTCCACCCACTCGTAGACGCCCGCCGGACAGTAGCGGGTGGACGGGCCGGCATAGACGTCGAGTTCCGACGTCTTCTGCAGTTCCGGGTTCTTGAGCTGGAGATGGATCGGCTGGTCTTCCTCGTGGTTGGTGTTCGACAGGAACACCGAGGAGAGACGGTCGAAGGTGAGGACGCCGTCGGGCTTCGGATAGTCGATCTTGTTGTGCTTTGCCGCCGGCTCCAGCGAGGCCGCGTCCGTCTTGCCGTGCTTCAGCGTGCCGAAGAAGGAGAAGCCGAAAAGCGTGTTCGTCCACATGTCGAGGCCGCCGAGCGCCACGCCGACGGCCGTGCCGAACTTAGACCAGAGCGGCTTGACGTTCCGCACCTTCTTCAGGTCCGAGCCGATGGCGCTGTCGCGCCAGCCCTGCTCGATCTCGATCGGCTCGTCGTTGGCGCGGCCGGCGGCGATGGCATCGGCCAGCTTTTCCGCCGCGAGGATGCCCGAGAGCACCGCGTTGTGGCTGCCCTTGATGCGTGGCACGTTGACGAAGCCGGCCGAGCAGCCGATCAGCGCGCCGCCCGGGAAGGAGAGTTTCGGCACCGACTGGTAACCGCCCTCGGTGATGGCGCGCGCGCCGTAGGAGAGGCGCTTGCCGCCCTCGAAGGTGCCGCGGATCGCCGGGTGCGTCTTGAAGCGCTGGAATTCCTCGAAGGGATAGAGCCAGGGGTTCTTGTAGTTGAGGTGCACCACGAAGCCGACGGCGACGAGGTTGTCTTCGAGGTGATAGAGGAACGAGCCGCCGCCGGTCTTCATGCCGAGCGGCCAGCCGAAGGAATGCTGCACGAGGCCGGGCCTGTGGTTCTCGGGCTTCACCTGCCAGAGTTCCTTGAGGCCGATGCCGAATTTCTGCGGCTCGCGGTCCTTCGAAAGGTCGAACTTCGCGATGAGCTGCTTGGCGAGCGAACCGCGCACGCCTTCGCCGATCAGCGTGTACTTGCCGAGAAGGGCCATGCCGCGGGTGTAGTTCGGGCCGGGCTCGCCACTCCGCTCGATGCCCATGTCGCCGGTGGCGACGCCGATCACCGCGCCTTCGTCGTTGTAAAGCACTTCCGTCGCCGCGAAGCCCGGATAGATCTCGACGCCGAGTTCTTCCGCCTTAGTCGCCAGCCAGCGACAGACATTGCCGAGCGAGACGATGTAGTTGCCGTGGTTGTTCATCAGGGGCGGCATGAAGGCGTTCGGCAGGCGCACGGCGCCGGCCGGCCCGAGGAACAGGAAATGGTCGTCCGTCACCTCGGTCTTGAAGGGATGGCTCTCGTCCTCGCGCCAGTCCGGCAGGAGGCGGTCGATGCCGATGGGATCGACGACGGCGCCGGAGAGGATATGGGCGCCGACTTCCGAGCCCTTTTCCAGAACGACGACGGAAAGCTCGGGGTTCACCTGCTTCAGCCGGATCGCCGCGGAAAGGCCGGCAGGGCCCGCGCCGACGATCACCACGTCGAATTCCATGCTCTCGCGCTCGGGGAGTTCCATTTCTTCGCTCATTCGTCTTTCTCCACCCCGCAACCCCTCGAAAGCCGCGGAAAATCCCTCTTGTCGGCCTGTCATGACAAATACGGCGAACCTTGTCGAGCCGGTCTGCGACAGACGATCCCCGCATTTGCGCATGACGTCATGATACCATCCACCGTTTTATTGACTTTAACGTAAACGTCAATATGTCGCCGGTTGCACCGCCACCTCATCGCTTGATTCCGGCTGCCGGGGGGAATAGGCATCGTGCAGTCCACACGCGGAGGATCGTCGCCCCATGTCCGAGATTATCCGATCGCTCCAGCGCGACCTGAACGATTTCGGCGAGGACCTTCACCTTATCGGAGCGGAGGCGCTTGCCGGCCGGCATCCCGGCGAGCACCCGGACAATCTCGACGCGGGCGCGATGGCGGCGCCGGCAACGCCGCAAGCGGCCGCGGCCGTGGTGCGCTGGTGCCTTGAGAACGGCGTGCCGATGGTGCCGCAGGGCGGGCGCACCGGCCTCGTCGGCGGCGGCACCAGCCGGCCGGGCGACCTCATCCTTTCCACCGCGCGGCTTGCCCGCATCGAGGCGATCGATCTCCTCGCCCGGACAGCGACCGTCGGCGCGGGCGTGACCTTGCAGGCCTTGCAGGAGGCCGCCGCGGAATTCGGCCTCACGCCCGGCATCGACCTTGCCGCCCGCGGCAGCGCCACCATCGGCGGCATGATCGCCACCAATGCCGGCGGCATCCTCGCCTTCCGCAACGGCGTGATGCGCCATCAGGTGCTCGGCATCGAGGCCGTGCTGCCGGACGGCAGCCTCTTCAGCGACCTGACGCGCGTGCTGAAGGTCAGCGCCGGGCCGGACATCAAGCAGCTCCTCATCGGCTCGGAGGGTGCCTACGGCTTCGTCACCCGCGCCGTGCTGAAGCTGGAAACCTTCAATCCGCTGCGCGCCACCGCGCTCGTCGGCGTGCCGGATGCCACGGCGGCACTCGCCCTCATCGCCCATTTCCGCGCGCAGCCGGCCTTGCAGCTCGAAGGGGCGGAGCTGATGTGGCGGCGCTATTTCCGCGACAGCGCGGGAGAACGCGGCTTCGGCCTCGACTGGCTGGCGGCGGAAACGCCGGCCGTGCTGCTGCTGGAAGTTTCCGCCGCAAGCGAGGCGGAGGCGCGCGCGGCGCTGGAGGACGGGCTTGCCGCGCTCTGGGAGGAGCACGGGCTGACGAGCGGCATCGTCGCCGCCTCGCTCGATCAGGCGCGGCGCTTCTGGGCGATCCGCGAGGAGAGCGACTTCATCTATCGCCTCCACCCCGCCGCGCCCTCCTTCGACGTCTCCGTGCCGCCGGGCGCGCTCGATGCCTATGTTGCAGGTCTTGAAGCGCGGCTGAGGGCGGTCGACGCCGGCTTTGCGGCCTATGTCTACGGCCATGTCGCGGACGGCAACCTGCATATCTCCGTCTTCGGCGAGGGCGCGGCCGCGCCGGCGATGAAAGAGCCGATAGAGGATGCGGTTTATGCGGGCGTTTCGGATCTCGGCGGCAGCTTTTCCGCCGAGCACGGCGTCGGCCTCGAAAAGCGGCGCGCCTTCCTTGCCTACGGCAATCCCGTCCGTCGCGCGGCGGCCGTGGCGATCAAGGCCGCGCTCGACCCCAAAAACCTCTTCAATCCGGGCAAGGTGCCCTTCGCCTGAGCCCCTAATGCAAGGATAATGTCATGGATCTTGGAATTTCCGGCAAGCGCGCCCTCGTCCTCGCCTCCTCCCGCGGCCTCGGCAAGGGCATCGCCGTGGCGCTCGCCCGCGAGGGCGCACATGTGCTGCTGTGCGGGCGCAGCATGGAAACGCTCGAGGCCAATTGCGCTGCCATCAATGCGGAAGGTCCCGGCCGCGCCGACTGGGTGCAGGCGGACCTCGGCGATGCCGGTTTCGTCGAGACCATCGTCAAGGCCGTTTCGGAAAAGCTCGGCGGCGTCGATATCCTCGTCAACAATTCCGGCGGGCCGGTACCGGGCTCGACCGAGGACATGGACGAGGAGAAGCTCGCCGCCTATTTCAACTCCATGGTGCTGCGGATCATCACGCTCACCAACCGGCTTCTGCCCGGCATGAAGGCTGAGGGCTGGGGCCGCATCCTCACCGTCGCCTCCTCCGGCGTGATCGAGCCGATCCCCGGCCTTGCGCTTTCCAACACGCTGCGCCCGGCGCTTGCCGGCTGGTCGAAGACGCTGGCGAGCGAAGTCGCGCGATACGGCGTCACCAGCAACCTGCTCCTGCCCGGCAGCATCTTCACCGACCGGCTGAAGAGCCTCGACGCCGCGGCGGCCGAGCGCAGCGGCCGGAGCGTGGAAGAGGTGAAGGCCGCCTCGGAAAAGGCGATCCCCGCACGGCGCTACGGCACCGTGGAGGAATTTGCCGCCACCGCCGCTTTCCTGTGCAGCGCACCGGCAAGCTACGTCACCGGCAGCATCATCCGCTGCGACGGCGGGGCGGCGCGGTCGGTGTGAAGACCCTCTCTGCCTGCCGGCATCTCCCCCACAAGGGGGGAGAAAGGCTGGCAGCCCGCTTTTCCCTCGATTTTTGAACGCCGAGTGTGCCGCGCGTTAAGTCCCTCCCCCTTGTGGGGAGGGATTTAGGGAGGGGTCTCCCCGCCTCCCCTTGCCTTCCCGGCCCGCCTGTGCCATCTGGCGCGCTCTTCATTTTCCGGCGCGCCCGACGCGCCTTTCACGCGGGGCCATTCGCTCCGGTTCAACACAATTTGGCATTCACAGGGGGCACGGCGATGACGCGGGCACTCGGGCTCGATTTCGGCACGACGAACACGGTTCTGGCGCTGGCGACCGGCGGCAGCGAGACGCGGTCGATGCATTTCGAAAGCAGCGTCGGCGTGACCGACACGATGCGCACGGCGCTCTCCTTCATGAAGGATCCGCAGGTCGGCGCGCAGGCGCTGAAGGTCGAGGCGGGACAGGCGGCGATCCGCCAGTTCATCGACAATCCCGGCGATTGCCGCTTCCTGCAATCGATCAAGACCTTTGCGGCAAGCGCCCTCTTCCAGGGCACGCTGATCTTCGCCCGCCGCCACGCCTTCGACGACCTGATGGAAATCTTCCTGCGCCGCCTCAAGGCCTATGCCGGCGCGGACTGGCCGGCGGAGGTCTCGCGGGTGATCGCCGGCCGGCCGGTGCAGTTTGCCGGCGCAAGCCCCGATCCGGCACTGGCGCTGGAGCGCTACAATGCGGCGCTGACGCGGCTCGGCTTTCCGGAAATCCATTATGTCTACGAGCCCGTGGCAGCCGCCTACTATTTCGCCCAGACGCTGAAGAGCGACGCCACCGTGCTCGTCGCGGATTTCGGCGGCGGCACGACGGACTATTCGCTGATCCGCTTCGAGCGGCAGGCGGGCCGGCTTTCGGCGACGCCCATCGGCCATTCCGGCGTCGGCATTGCCGGCGACCATTTCGATTCGCGCATGATCGACCACCTTGTCGCGCCGGAAATCGGCAAGGGCTCGCATTTCAAAAGCTTCGACAAGGTGCTGGAGGTGCCCTCCGGCTACTACGCCAATTTCGCGCGCTGGAACCAGTTGTCGATCTTCAAGACGACGCGCGAGTTCACCGACCTCAAGTCGCTGGTGCGCTCGGCGCTGGAGCCGGAGAAGCTGGAGCTCTTCATCGACCTCGTCGAGCATGACGAGGGCTATCCGCTCTACCAGGCGATCTCGGCCACCAAGATGGCGCTTTCGGCAGACGAGGAGGCGGAGTTCCACTTCCCGCCGCTCGGCAAGGCCGGGCATAAAGGGGTCAGGCGCGCCGATTTCGAAAGCTGGATCGCGCCGGACCTTGCCCGCATCGAGGGTGCGCTGGACGAGGTGCTGGAAAAGACCAATACGCCGGCGGGCGCCATCGACAAGGTGTTCCTGACGGGCGGCACCTCCTTCGTACCGGCGGTGCGCAATCTCTTCCTGCGCCGTTTCGATGCCGGGAAGATCGAGAGCGGCGGCGAACTTCTTTCCATCGCCCATGGTCTTGCCCTCATCGGCGAAAGCGACGACGTGGCGGCCTGGGCGGCGTAAGCGGCTTTCCTCTCCGCTCCCGCTTCGATAATGTGCCCGCCATGAACGCCGCCAGAGACCTTCACCCCGAGCAGCTCCGTTCGCTCCTGCATTTCTATGCGGATGCGGGCGTGGAATGGCTGCTGGAAGAGGAGGCCGTCGACCGCATCGCCGAGTTCGAGGCGATGCGCGCGGCGCGCGGTATCGCACCCCCGCGCGAGGCGACCCCCGCCCCGCAGCCGGCCGCCCGGCGGGCTCCGGCGCGGCAGGAGCAGCCGCGCCCGGCCGCCCCGGCGCCGCTGCCGAACGTGGCGATCCCCGACAGCCAGGCCGTGGCGGAAGCTGAATTCGCCGCGAGCAGCGCCCGCTCGCTGGAGGAACTACGCACGGCGATGGAGGCCTTCAACGGCTGCAACCTGAAGACCAGCGCGCGCTGCCTCGTCTTCGCGGAAGGCAGTCCGAAGCCCTCCGTCATGGTGATCGGCGCCATGCCGAACGCCGAGGACGACCGCGACGGCCAGCCCTTTTCCGGCCGGCAGGGCGCGATGCTCGACCGCATGCTCGCCGGCATCGGGCTTGCCCGCGCCGATCTTCTCCTCACCAATGTCGTGCCGTGGCGCCCGCCGGGCAACCGCCCGCCCTCGCAGCGCGAGGCCGATATCTGCCGGCCGTTCATCGAGCGGCAGATCGCGCTCGCCGAGCCGAATCATCTCTTGGTCCTCGGCAATTTCGCGGCGCGATTCCTGCTGCGCTCCAACGATACGATCCACCAGTTGCGCGGAGAATGGCGGACGGTGGAGATTTCCGGCCGCACGATTCCGGCCTTTGCGACGCTGCATCCACAAGACCTCGTGACGGCGCCGGTCAGCAAGCGGCTTGCCTGGCAGGACCTGCTTGCTTTCCGTGCAGGGCTGAGCGGCTAGCCGAAAGGCTCCATCTCCTTTTTTCAAGGACTTAGATGGACCGCTTTGCGGGACCCGCATCGCATTTGCCGCGAATCTGCCGCAAGCATGAACAAAATGCTTCAGCAGCCATGCGAATTGCTCATACCAGCCGGGCAGAATGTCGCATTGCAAAATCAATGCTGCAGCGCAATATGGCGATGTGGGAGGGACAGGATTTAAGGAATCGACCCATGACCGCCCGCTTTCGGCCCATCCATTCGAGCTTCGAGACGCTCCGCCATTCCGGTCTTCGCGCCGGCCGCGGCTTCGGCGGCATCGCTGCCCCGGCCAACGAGCAGATGACGGCCACCGGCTTTACCCGCATCAACCGTCCCGTCCAGCTCTTCTCCGACTTCATCCAGCGCTGAGGGATCGACGATGGCCCGCATCCGCAAACTGATGTCCGGCATCGCCGATATCCGCGCCGCCGTGAATGCCGCGCGCGAATATTCCGTGCTCGCCTCGCTGCCGCGCGATGCCGCCCAGCGCCGCGACCCGCTCAAGGCCTTCCTGCCGAACTGAGCCGCTTTGAAAAGCGGCGGGCGTCGTGGTATCGTCTTCGACGTGAGGAGGTGAGACGCCTTTTCTCCGGTGGGAACCGGGCCGAAGCCCGATCCCCGTTTTCTTAGCTGATCGTCAGGGTTAGGCGCCAACCTCGAAACCTGATAACCAACGTAAGCCGGATTTTCAAACGTCTCACCTCCTTTCGTTTTGCCGGAAATCGTTCCGGCCACTCCTCATAACACAACCCTGCCGGGAATCGCCAAACCATCCGGAAAATCTTCCCGGATTACGCCAGCCGTTGTCGCTGTAGACAGCGCGCGGGCGCCGCAATAGAGCGACAGTCGCAAACCTGTCGCGCCATTCTGCGGAGCCCTCATGCTGGCGAGCCTCGCCTCCATTCTCAGCCTGATGCTGTCCACCCTCCTCATGATGGTGGCCTTCGGCCTCCAGAGCTATGTCGTGCCGGTGCGCGCCGTCGCCGAGGGCTGGTCGACGCAGACGATCTCGATGATCGCGACGGGCTATACGATCGGCTTCACGCTTTCCTGCGTCGTCACGCCGAAATTCGTGCTGCTCGTCGGCCATGTGCGGGTCTTCGTGGCGCTGATCACGCTGCTGGCCATCGCGATCCTGCTCTGCGCGCTCGCCGTCGACTGGCGCGCCTGGATGCTCTTCCGCGGCATTTCCGGCTTTGCCATTTCCGGCAGCTACCTCATCATCGAAAGCTGGCTGAACGAGCGGGTGACCAACGAGAACCGCGGCTCGGTCTTCTCCATCTACCTCATCACCACCATGGTGGGCACGATCGGCGGGCAATATCTCGTGCCGCTCGGCGATCCGTCGAACACCTCGCTCTTCATCCTGTGCGGCATCATCTTCTCCGTCGCGCTGCTGCCGACGGCGCTCACCTCCTCGCCGCTGCCCGCCCCGCCGACGCAGGCGCGCTTCAACGTGCCGGCGCTCTACCGCCGCTCGCCCGTCGCCGTCGTCGGCGCGTTCCTGGCCGGCGCGCTCTCCGGCGCCTGGCTGAACCTCGGCGGCGTGTTCACCCAGCGCACCGGCCTTTCCACCGCCGAGGGTGCGACGCTGCTGGCCTCGGTGCTGATCGGCAGCGCCCTTTCGCAGATCCCCATCGGCCGGGCCTCCGACCGCATGGACCGCCGCCTCGTCATGGTGGCCTGCGGGGCGGTCGGCACCGTCTCCTGCCTCGTCATGGCGATGGTTTCCGGCGGGCCGGCGGCGCTGCTCTATGTCGTCGCGGCCTTCGTCGGCTCGGTCATCTTCCCGATCTATGCGCTGAACGTCGCCCATGCCAACGACCGCGCGCAGCCGGACGAATATGTCGAGGTCTCCTCCGGCATGATGATCGTCTACGGCTTCGGCACGATATCCGGGCCGCTGATGGTCGGACCGATCATGGACCGCTTCGGGCCGGGGTCGCTCTTTGCTGTGCTGGCGGTCTATTTCGCGCTTTACGGCGCCTATGCGGCCTGGCGCATCAGCCGGCGCGAGGAAAACGACGGCCTCGTCGCCAAGACAGACTTCCAGGCAATGGCCGCGCAGCCGCTCGGCGCGGATGCCGCCGCCGCCGCGCTCCAACCGGATGCGCCCGCCGAGGACGTGCTGGAGGACACCACGACGCCGGAATGGCGTCAGCCCTGAGGCGTGATGTGCTTGCGCGCCGCGCGGCGTTGCAGGCCAAGGCGATGCTCGCGCAGGATGACGAAGATGCCCGCGATCACCACGATGACCGTGCCGACCAGCATGGCGCCCGTCGGCACGTCGCCGAACAGGAAATAGCCGATGATGAGGCCGAGCACGATCGAGGTATATTCGAACGGCGCGATGGTGGAGACGTCCGCATAGCGGTAGCTCGCCGTCAGGAGAAGCTGGGCGATGCCGCCGCAGAAGCCGGCGAGCGCAAGAAGGATCAGCGCCTGCCAGCTCAGTTCGCTCCAGCCGAAGGGCAGCGTCACCAGCGAGAAGACCGAGGCCGAGAGCGAGAAATAAAGGACGATCGTGTGCGTTCGCTCGGCCTGCACGAGCTTTCGCACCAGCACCATCGCGCAGGCCCCGAGCGTCGCCGAGGCGAGCACGGCGAGCGCCCCCATCGCCTCCACCGAGCCGACCCCGCCGTCTCGGAAAAGCGTGAGGCGCGGCCAGGTGATGATGACGACGCCGGTCAGCCCCACCAGCACCGCCGACCAGCGATAGAGGCCGACGGTCTCCTGCAGGAACACCGCGGCGATGACGACGGCGATGAGCGGCATGGCATAGCCGATGGCGATCGCCTCCGGCAGCGGCAGGCGGGTGAGGCCGTAGAAGCCGCAGCCCATGGCGAGGATGCCGACGAAGCCGCGCATGAGATGCCCGGTGAGATCGCGGGTGCGGAAGGCGTCGACGAGCTCGCCGCGACAGCCGAAATAGATGGCGATGGGCACGATGGCAAAGGCCGAGCGCAGGAAGGTGATCTGCCCCGCCGCCAGATCCTTGCCGGCCGCCTTGATGAGCGTGGACATGCACAGGAAGATCACCACCGAGGCGACCTTGAGCAAGATACCCCGCATGGGGTTCGAATACGGCGCGTCCATGCAAAACTCGTCGCGCCCGGCAGTCCGCCGCAGGGGCGGGGCGGGCCGTGGCGTCAGGCATCGAAAGGAGCCGTCGAAGCGGCCCGCAGGATTTCAAGTCTAGCGGGATTGCCCGGCCGGTGGCATCAATTCTGCTGATGTTTCGCGGATATTTTTGATCGAATGGCGCCCTAAGCGTTGAGCGCCATCCAGACTTTCTGCGGTGTCGCCGGCATGTCGATATGGGTTATGCCCTTCTCGCGGTAAAGCGCATCGACGACGGCATTCATGACGGCGGGACAGGCCCCGATGGTGGCCGCCTCCCCCGCGCCCTTGATGCCGAGCGCATTGGTCGTCGAGGGCACGTTGCGCGTCTCGAAACAGAAGAACGGCAGGAGATCGGCGCGCGGCATGCCATAGTCCATGAAGCTCGCCGTCAGGAGCTGGCCGTCCGGCGAATAGACCGCCTCTTCGGTGAGGCACTGGCCGATGCCCTGCACGATGCCGCCATGCACCTGGCCGAGCAGCAGGACGGGGTTCACCGTCAGGCCGAAATCGTCGACGACCTGATAGCTGACGATCTCCGTCGTGCCGGTCTCCGGGTCGATCTCGACTTCCACCACATGGGTGCCGTTCGGATAGGTCGCCTCGTCCTGCACGAATTCGGCGACCGCGACGAGGTCGTCCCCGCTTTTTGCGGCGCGGGCGATGGCGGCGTAGTCCAGCGCCTGGTCCGTGCCGACGACGCGCGCCTCGCCCGCCACCAGCTCGATATCCTCGACCGCGGCCTCCAGCTCCTCGCCGGCGATGCGCTTCATCTTCTGCGCGAGGTCCTCGCTCGCCGCGGCGACGGAGGCGCCGCCCAGCGGAATGGAGCGCGAGCCGCCCGTGCCGCCGCCCTTCGCAAGGTCCTTCGTATCGCCCTGCCGCACCGTGATGCGGTCGAAATCGATGCCGATCTTCTCGGCGATGAACTGGCTGTAGGCGGTGGCGTGGCCCTGTCCGTTGGTCTGCGTGCCGATGAAGAGGGTGATCGTGCCGTCGCCCTCGAGGCGGATATGCGCGGGCTCGGAGCCGGCGAAGGCGCAGGCTTCCACATAGGTGGAAAGGCCGATGCCGCGGATGCGCCCGCGCGTCTTCGCCTCTGCCGCGCGGGCCGGGAAATCCGCCCAGCCGGCGCGTTCCATGGCAAGCGTCATGTGGCCGTCGAATTCGCCGACATCGTAGAGCCGGCCGCCGGCCGTGCGATAGGGAAACTGCTCGGGGCGGATGAAGTTGAGGCGGCGGAAGGCTTCCGGCGAGAGGCCGACGTCGCGCGCCGCGGTATCGACCATCCGCTCGATGACATAGGCCGCCTCGGGCCTTCCGGCACCGCGATAGGCATCGACCGGCGTGGTGTTGGTGTAGAAGGCCCGGATATGCATGTCGAGCAGCGGGATGTCGTAGACGCCGGTCGCCATGATCGAGGCCATGGTGGGGATCATCGGCCCGTATTGCGAAAGATAGGCGCCCATGTTCGCATCCATGCGGATGCGTAGCGCCGTAATGCGGCCTTCCGCCGTCATCGCCACGGCGGCATGGACGATGCTGTCGCGGCCATGCGCATCGGCAAGGAAATGCTCGCCCCGGCTCGCCACCCATTTCACCGGCCGGCCGAGGCGCTTCGCCGCTTCCATGACCAGCGGATATTCGCGGTAGTTGAAAGCCTTGGTGCCGAAGCCGCCGCCGACATCGGGCGTGACGACGCGGATCTTCTCCGGATCGACGCCGAAGACGTGCCGCGCCAGCGAATTGCGCACGCCATGCACGCCCTGCGAGCCGCAGGTGAGCGTGAATTCCTCCGCCTCTTCATTCCATTCGCCGAGCGCGGCGCGGGTTTCCATGTAGTTGGAGACGAGGCGGTTGTTGACGACGGTAATTTCGGAGATTCGCTCGGCCGCGGCAAAGGCCTTTTCCACGGCCGCCGCGTCCCCCGTCTGGTGCCGATAGGCGAGGTTGGAGCCGAGCTCGGGCCAGACGAGCGGCATGCCCTCCCCGCCGGCCTCGGCAAGCGAGACGTTCGCCTCGTCCATGTCCCAGTCGATCTCGACGAGCTCGGCGGCGTCCTCGGCCGCCTCCTGGCTGTCGGCGACGATGAAGGCGACCGCGTCGCCGACATGGCGCACGCGCTCGCGACAGAGCACCGGCGTGCCCCGCAGCGGATGCTTCGTGCCGTCCGGCTGGGTGACCTGCGCAAGGCAGGGCACGTCGCCGAGATGGGCGATATCGGCCGCCGTCATCACGAGATGCACGCCGGGCGCTGATTCCGCCGCCTCGGTCGAGACGATGCGGAAGGCCGCCGACGCATGGGGCGAGCGCAGGACGAAGCCGCGCAATTCGCCCGGACGCACGATATCGCCGGTATAGGCGCCCTCGCCCTTCAGGAGCGGCAGGTCCTCCTTGCGCAAAGCGGAGGCGCCCACGCCGAATTTCGGTGCTATGGTGTCCATGACGGCGATGTCCTGAGATTGAAAGACGGGAGAGCCAAATCTAGTGCGGATCGGCGCGTTGTCGACCCCTTCCCGTTCGTTCCCCTGTGGAACAAAGTTGTGATCGAAGCGTCGCTGGCAATGAGATGTTAAGCGAATAAGCATATCAATCGGTGGAATTTGGGGGCAATGGGTCCCGGCGAACCGCCCGGTTGTATGAAAACGGGACAGGCCGGGGCAGCAGGAGACGGGACATACCATGCGGACAGAGAACGGCCGGATCATCCATCTGGCAGATTATCGCCAGACTGACTTCGTTCTCGAACGCGTCGACCTGACCTTCGAACTCGACCCGACCGAAACGAAGGTCGAGGCGCGGCTGATCTTCCACCGCCGCGAGGGCGCCGATCCTTCCGCCCCGCTCGTCCTCGACGGCGACGAACTCGTCATGACGAGCCTGCTCTTCGACCAGATGGAGATGGACAAGGCGCGCTACGACGCGACGCCCGAGAGCCTGACGATCCGCAACCTGCCGGCAAGCGAGCCCTTCGAGATCACCGTCACCACGATGATCAATCCCGAGGCCAACACGCAGCTTATGGGCCTCTACCGCGCCAACGGCGTCTACTGCACGCAATGCGAGGCCGAGGGCTTCCGCCGCATCACCTATTTCCCCGACCGGCCGGACGTGCTGGCCGTCTACACGGTCAACATCATCGCCGACAAGGCGAGTTGCCCGCTTCTTCTTTCCAACGGCAATTTCCTCGGCGGCGCGGGCTACGGCGAAGGCAAGCACTTCGCCGCCTGGTTCGACCCGCACCCGAAGCCCTCCTACCTCTTCGCGCTGGTCGCCGGCGACCTCGGCGTGGTGGAAGACACGTTCGTCACCATGTCCGGCCGCGAGGTGGCACTGAAGATCTATGTCGAGCACGGCAAGGAGCCGCGCGCGGCCTATGCCATGGACGCGCTGAAGCGCTCCATGAAATGGGACGAGGAGGTATTCGGCCGCGAATACGACCTCGACATCTTCATGATCGTCGCCGTCTCCGACTTCAACATGGGCGCCATGGAGAACAAGGGGCTCAACGTCTTCAACGACAAATACGTGCTGGCCGACCCGGAAATCGCCACCGATCAGGACTATGCGAATATCGAGGCGATCATCGCCCACGAATATTTCCACAACTGGACCGGCAACCGCGTGACCTGCCGCGACTGGTTCCAGCTCTGCCTCAAGGAAGGCCTGACGGTCTATCGCGACCACGAGTTCTCCGCCGACCAGCGCTCGCGCGCCGTCAAGCGCATCGCCGAGGTGCGGCACCTGAAATCCGAGCAGTTCCCGGAAGATGCGGGGCCGCTGGCTCACCCGGTGCGCCCGACGAAGTACCGCGAGATCAACAACTTCTACACGACGACCGTCTATGAGAAGGGCTCCGAGGTGACGCGCATGATCGCGACTATCCTCGGCAGGGACGGCTTCAAGAAGGGCATGGACCTCTATTTCGAGCGTCACGACGGCGATGCCGCGACGATCGAGGATTTCGTGAAATGCTTCGAGGATGCCAACGGCGTCGACCTCGCCCAGTTCTCGCTCTGGTACAACCAGGCCGGCACGCCGCTCGTCAGCGTCTCCTCGGCCTATGACCAGGGCAAAGGCGAATTCACGCTGTCGCTGGAGCAGATGATCCCGCCGACGCCCGGCCAGAGCGTCAAGGAGCCGATGCACATTCCGCTGCGCTTCGGCCTGCTGCTGGCCGACGGTTCGGAAGCCAGCCCCTCCGCCGTCAGCGGCGCAAACGTGACCGGCGACGTGCTGCACCTGACCGAGCGCCGCCAGACCGTCACCTTCTCCGGTATCGCCTCGCGCCCGGTCGTCTCGCTCAACCGGGGCTTTTCCGCGCCGGTCAACCTGCATTTCGAGCAGGCTGCCGCGGACCTTGCCCATATCGCGCGGCATGACGGCGACCTCTTCGCCCGCTGGCAGGCGCTGAACGACCTTGCGCTTCCGACCCTCGTCGATGCCGCCCGCAAGGCGCGCGCCGGCGCGCCCGTGGAAACGAGCGACATTCTGGCCGATACGCTGATCGCCATCGCCGCCGACGAGAGCCTGGAGCCGGCCTTCCGCGCACAGGCGCTCGCCCTTCCCTCCGAATCCGACATCGCCCGCGAGCTCGGCAGCAACAACGACCCGGACGCCATCCGCACCGGGCGCGAAGCCGTGCTTGCCTTCGTGGCGAACCGCGACCCCGCCGTCTTCGCCGCTCTCTTTTCGGGCCACCGCACCGAAGGAGCCTTCACGCCGGATGCTTCGGGCGCCGGCCACCGCGCGCTGCGCAATGCGGCGCTCGCCTATCTCGCTGTCTCGGACGGCACGCCGGCCCGCGCGGCGGAAGCCTTCGCCAGCGCCGACAACATGACGGACCTCAGCGCCGCCTTGACGGTGCTTGCCCACCGCTTCCCTGATGCGCCGGAAACGGCAGAGGCGCTGGAGGCCTTCCGCGCGCGCTTTGCCGACAATGCGCTGGTCATCGACAAGTGGTTCTCCATCCAGTCGACCATTCCGGGCGACGGCGCGCTGGAGCGCGTCAAGGCCCTGATGGAAAGCCCGCTCTTCAACAAGACGAACCCGAACCGCATGCGCGCGCTCGTCGGCACCTTCGCCTTCTCCAACCCGACCGGCTTCAACCGGGCGGACGGCGCGGGCTACCGCTTCCTTGCCGACCAGATCCTCGAGATCGACCCGAAGAACCCGCAGCTCGCCGCCCGCATCCTCACCTCCATGCGCTCCTGGCGAGCACTGGAAGAGGTGCGCTCGGACCATGCCCGCAACGCGCTGCGCGCGATCGCTGCGGGCGAGAAGCTCTCCTCCGACGTGTCGGACATCGTGGAGCGCATGCTGAAGGCGTGAGCTGTCGGCTCACTTGTCCGGCGGGCAGACGCGGATGCGGTGACCGTCGGGATCGAGCGCGACGAAGGTGCGGCCGAAGACGGCCGTGAACGGCGCCTGCTCGATCGTCACGCCCGCCGCGCGCCACTCGTCATGCAGCCGGTCGATTTCCGCATCGTCGTCGACGACGACGGCGATCTCGCCGCGGTGGCCGGTGCCGCCCGACACGAATTCCGGCGAGCTGGCCGACCACAGGCCGAGGCCAAGGCCGTTGGGGAACTGGAAGGACACGAAGCCCGGCGACAGCACCTGCGGCGCGGTGCCGAAGATCGTTTCGTAGAACCGGCCGCTTGCCGGCGCGTTCTCGACATAGAGGATCATGAGATTGGGGGAGATCATGGGGTCTTCCTTTCGTGTTGACGGGAACGATCCTAGTCGACACCGCTGCCAGAAATTGGCAGTATCCTGCCATGGCCCGATCCGAACGACTGCTCTCCCTCCTCCAGGTCCTGCGCCGCCATCGCCGGCCCGTCAGCGGCGCGACGCTCGCCGCCGAGCTCGGCGTCAGCATCCGCACGCTCTACCGCGACATCGCCACGCTTCAGGCGCAAGGGGCCGACATCGAGGGTGAGCCCGGCGTCGGCTACGTGCTGCGCCCCGGCTTCATGCTGCCGCCGCTGATGTTCTCGCAAGGCGAGCTGGAGGCCCTGATGCTCGGCTTCCGCTGGGTGGAGAAATTCGCCGATGCGCCCGTGACGAAGGCGGCGACGGATGCGCTCGCCAAGATTTCCGCCGTGCTGCCGGCCGAGCTTCGCGAGGAGCTGGAGAACACGGCGCTGCTGGTCGGCCCGCGCAAGATCGTCGACAGCGAGACCGTCGACCTTGCGCTGCTGCGCGCGGCGATCCGCCGGGAGCGCAAGCTGCGCCTTTCCTATGCCGATGCGACAGGCGCCGTCACCGAGCGGGTCGTCTGGCCGGTGGCGCTCGGCTATTTCGAGGACACGCGCATCCTCGTCGCCTGGTGCGAGCGGCGGCAGGCCTATCGCCATTTCCGCACCGACCGCATGCTGGGCCTCACGCTGCTGGAGGCGCGGCCGCCGCGCCGGCGCGCGGCGATGCTGAAGGAATGGCGCGAGAGCGAACCCGGCCCGCGCCGGCCGGCCGCCCCGCCGCCGGATGCAATTTCCCAACCATAAGAATTGGTTAAAAGTCCGTTACCTTTTCCTCTGGACAAGCCGAATCACAATTGATTCATTAGGGCAGATTCGGGCGAGCGGCGCGCCGAATCACGAGAGGGTACAAGGTTTATGACGATGGCGGACGCGCAACGAGGACGCGCAGCCGGCGGGTGGACTCGTCTCAGATTCCCGGGAATGGCGGCCTGGGAAGATGAGTTGACGGGACAGGCGAAGATTTTCGCCGGACCTGCCGCACGGCACCTGGCACGGGCGGAGCCCGTGCTGAAACGGTCGATACCGATCCTGATCATCGCCTTCCTGTTCGTGGTGGCCGTCTCGCGGATGGCCGGCATCATCGTCGAGCACGACCGGATGGACACGGGCGTCAGGGATGCGACCTCGCTGACGGCGATGGCCGTGGGCGCGGTGTTCTCCGGCCCGCTGGCCGACAGCCTCGCCGCCTCCGACCGCATGGCCGTCGAGGCCGCGCTTTCCGTGCACCTGCCGCAGGATCGCCTTCAGCCCGGCGGCATCGTGCTCTTCGTCGCGGAGGACGGGCGGGTCTTCGGCGCCTCGCTGGCGGCGGCGCGCTATGTCGGCCAGTCGCTCGCGCGCTTCTCGCCGGAACTGGCGGCCAGCCAGTATTTCGGCCCGCAGGCCGGCGTCTTCCGCACCGGCATCGACGGCGGCGACTACTATGCCGCGCTCGTGGAAATGCCGCGCAAGGGCGGCTTCGTCGTCGTCGCCAACCCGATCGGCCAGCTTGCCGTGTTCTGGCGCGACGAGGTGGCGCTGAACGTCACGCTCTTCGCCGGCATCTCGGCCATCCTGCTCGTCATCCTCTACGCCTATTACATCCAGGCCAAGCGCGCGCGCGACGCCGACGCGATCTTCGCGGAATCGAACCTACGCGTGGAAACGGCGCTCGCCCGCGGGCGCTGCGGCCTCTGGGACTTCGACCTTGCCAGCCGCCGGCTGTTCTGGTCGCGCTCCATGTACGAGATGCTCGGCATGCCGCCGCGCGACAGCGTGCTCTCCTTCGGCGATGCCGCGCGCCTGATGCATCCCGACGACGACGGCATCTACCAGGTCGCCCGTTCCGTCGCCCGCGGCGAGGCCCGGCAGGTGGAGCAGGTCTTCCGCATGCGCCATGCCGACGGCCACTATGTCTGGCTGCGCGCCCGCGCGCAGGTCATCCGCATGGCGTCGGGCCGCATGCACATCATCGGCATCGCCATGGACGTGACCGAGCAGCACCGGCTCGCCCAGCGCTACCAGGAGGCCGACCAGCGCCTTGCCGACGCCATCGAATGCACGTCCGAAGCCTTCGTCCTGTGGGACAAGAACGACCGGCTCGTCATGTGCAACGCCCATTACCAGCAGGCCTACGGCCTTCCGGACGACGTTCTCGTGCCCGGCACGGAGCGCGCGGCGGTGCATGCCGCGGCCGCCCGCCCGGTCATCGAGCGCCGCATCGCGGACGCCGACGGCACCGGCATCTCGCAGACGACGGAGGTGCAGCTTGCCGACGAGCGCTGGCTGCAGATCAACGAGCGGCGCACCCGAGACGGCGGCCTCGTGTCGGTCGGCACCGACATCACCATGATGAAGCGCCATCAGGTGCGCCTGCGCGAATCCGAGCGGCGGCTGATGGCGACCATCGGCGACCTTTCCGCCTCCCGCGCGAAGCTGGAGCGCCAGAAGGCCGAGCTGTCGCTCGCCAATGCCAACTACCAGGCGGAGAAGGAGCGCGCCGAGGCGGCCAACCGCGCCAAGTCCGAATTCCTCGCCAACATGTCGCACGAGCTGCGCACGCCGCTCAACGCCATCCTCGGCTTCTCCGAGATCCTGCAGAACCAGATGTTCGGCCCCATCGGCTCGGACAAGTACCGCGAATATTCCCGCGACATCCACGAGAGCGGCAAGCACCTGCTCAACGTCATCAGCGACATCCTCGACATGTCGAAGATCGAGGCCGGGCACCTGCGCCTGAGCTGCGAGACGGTGGACCTCGCCCCGCTGATCGAGGAGACCATGCGCCTCACCATGCTCCAGGCGGAGAAGAAGGAGATCGACGTGCGGCAGACCTGCCCGTCCCATCTCCTCACCGTCGCGGACCGGCGAGCGATGAAGCAGATCCTGCTCAATCTCCTCTCCAACGCCATGAAGTTCACCAATCCGGGCGGCAGGGTCGAGGTGCGCGCGCGCCGCGTCGAAGGTGCCGTCACGCTCACCATCGCCGACACCGGCATCGGCATCCCGAAATCCGCCCTCCAGAAGATCGGCCAGCCCTTCGAACAGGTGCAGAGCCAGTACGCCAAGAGCAAGGGCGGCTCCGGCCTCGGCCTCGCTATCTCCCGCTCGCTGGCCCATCTCCACGGCGGCGCCATGCGCATCCACTCCATCGAGGGCAAGGGCACGATCATCTCCGTGCGCATCCCCGACCGCGAGCGGCTGGCGGCCCTGCACCTGGCGGCGGCGTAAAAAGGGTACACCGGCGCTTTTCCATTCGTGGGACACGCCACCACCCAACCACCGACGTCATCCTCGGGCTTGACCCGAGGATCCATGCCACGAACTCAAGGCGTGCGGAGAGGTGTGGATCCTCGGGTCAAGCCCGAGCAACTGTGTTTGTGGTGTCAAGTACGCACTGGTTTGTTGTCCCTGATAGCGGCATTGAGTGTGACGAGCAGGCGCCTTGCTGTTGCGATGAGGACGAGTTTGGCGGGCTTTCCCTTTTCGCGCATGGCCTTGGCGATCGCCTGGAAGGGACCCGAGCGGCAAGCGGCCAGGGCTGCCATGTAGAGAGCGTCGCGAACCCGCTTCCGCCC